>ERZ832973.3-NODE-3-length-420117-cov-43.478487_pt1 | contig 420117 bp, 306 predicted proteins | sample MGYA00519950_ERZ832973 | MGnify/ENA primary metagenome ERZ832973 (study PRJEB31850, sample SAMEA3708734) | human gut metagenome | biome: human gut; feature: human-associated habitat; material: faeces | place: China | collected 2014 ... | reverse complement strand
CGTTGATGAACAGGATTATTAATGGTGTGAATCTGATGGGTGAGATTGTTCCGGGTTATACTGATGTGAGATCTGATCTGACATTTGATTCTGATGCCTCGAAGTATCAGGTAAATATAGGAATGGAATACAGTTTCTGGAAAGACTATATAAATGCAGTGGTGGAACTTAATAGGTGTCGTTATTTTTCCGGTGGGCTGGTGTTCAAGGTGCATCTGAAATAAAAATTGATGGTAATATCTATTGTAGTGGTAAGGTATCTGTTTTCATGGATACCTTTTTTATTTATATTCTTTGAATTATTGCCTTAATTTTGTACAGATAGTCTTGTCATGAAGAAAGAAGTATTTTATGTTATATTACTTCCGGTCTGTGAGAAACAGGAAGTGATTTCTTATTCAACGTTGCTTTCAATATGATGGTGGCGTTTTTTATTCTGCATATCATTTGTTTATATCATGTAATCTGCATCTTTATAATATTGCAAGGTAAAATATAAATTTATTTTTCACTTGTTTGTTCTTACTTATGAAGGCATGATAAGCTGATTATCAAAGTATTTAGTTTTGTGGAGAGGTTATTTCGGAAGGGGTAGCCTCTTTGTTTTTTATATTGCTTGTTGAAATGGGTGGATGGATAGAGCCGTTACTGTCTTTCACAGACCATAACAGATGATTTTAGGGTTTTCACAATAAAATTAAAAAAGTCCCGTTGTAAGAATAGTAGAAGAGCCTATTCCGAATATAAAAATGCAGCCGTTTTGATCTTTGGTTTATTATTCCTATTTTTGTATTTATCAAGTCCTGTTGTGATCTGTAAAATAATAAATCTTATTGGGCTGAGTGTTCCTAAAAAAGATCACTTACAGGACTTGATTCTTGTGATGTGGAAAAAAATGAAGGAGACCGAACATTTGTATGGTTCAATCTCCTTTTTATTGGCTATTTCTTTCTTGATTTATATTTCCTACGTTCACATCCGAAAGTATTATGAGAGTAGGCATATTCAATTATTTCAGTAATATCATAATTCGGAATAAGCTCTTCGATGAATGACTTGGCTCTGTTTTTCTCTACTCCTGCCTTACATAGAACTCCAGCATAAGACATCGTAGTATTATTCCTCCCGTTGGCTATTGATTTTCCAGTCCAGATTTTCCCAAGGATACGGATTATACTGTCATCTGAAACAACTTGTCTGCTCAGAGTGTTTAGGAAATTGGCTACATAAGAATCATCCTCCGTCATTATTTCAGTTCCTGTTTCATCCCTTATAATGGTTTCTGTTACAGTATCAAGTATAATAGGCTTAGGGGTAGATGGAACAAAATGAAAAGGCTGAGGATTAGGATTTTTCCATAGGTTCGGATCATAGCTCAGAAAATTACCTCTGGCCAAATCCACCGTACTTGTATCTTTCTCAGGGCAATCAAAGAGTTCCAAAAGTTGATTATACAGGTCATAATGATAAAGCGGTTCATAATTATCATGAAGAATAATCGCTTTATAACCCTTACCGCTCGGAGTGACATAATAGGCATAGATACATGGAAATCCTTGTAACCATTTTCCGAACTCATCCATCTTCTCCGGCTGAATATGGTCGAAATCCAGAGCGGTGAATGAAGAATAGTGAATCAAATCGCTTCTGTTCTTCGTCTTGAAAGTTCCGTTCCATGTTACAGCCGGAAGTTTCATCTTGGCTTTCTCTTTTTCTTCCTTGGTCTTGGCTTTCCTTACCGCATCAACTTTCCCGGCTACATGATAATAGTTGTCGGTCTTGATTATATCCAGTACCTTGTCTATATCATATTCTTCAGGGTGATTGATGTCTGTAATCCTGCCGAACAATGATATTTTTTTTCGGATATGGGAGGCTATTCTAAACACAGCGACCTTTTTACCTTCCATTCGGTTGGTCCTATCCTCACAAGTCAAGTAATCGGAAATATCAGAAGCACTTGGATTACCGGGAATATCGAGTTTGGAATATATGTTTTGAAGTAATTCCTTGACCTCCGCTTTCGTATAGTCCTTTCCAACCCTCAGCACTTTTATCAGTTCCTCCGCTATTTTATCTTTAGGAAGTTTATCAAAAGGAGCAGGTTCAATGGCTTGTCTGATATAGTCCTCTCTCCAATGCAATGCTTTAAAACCTTCCTTTCCGAGAGCATCATAATAGGTCTTGAATTTCTTCTCTATAAAGGTACATTCATCCAACAAATCAGGAATAGTATCATGGAGTTCACAATACATCTTTGCTTTTCTGGAGAATTGACAGTCCTTGTTCCACTCGCTGAATAATTTCTGTATCTCAGGATTGTCACTGTCTGTTGCTCTGATAACATTTACACCGGAACTTAAAGCCCTGTACATGGAAAAGTCACTCCGATAAATCTGATCTGAAACTTCCCAGGCTCTCCGTTCCGCTATTTCAAGGATTTCATTTTTAACTATCCTTACGTTATTATCCTTATCCTTCACGATACAACAATAATGCTCCTTATGCCCTTGCTGTCTGATTGTATTCTCCATAATTTGAAGCTGATCATTTTTATGTGGAGCAGCTTCGTAGTTTTCTATTTGTCGGTTGGTGCTGTCGTTCTTTTCCTTGATTGATTTCTCCAAAGCCTCTTTCGTCACTTTTGCTTCCCGTGTATTATAATATAAGGTGGCAGAATTACGGAAAGGGTTCTCTTCCAGCCTCTGCCTTCCTATAATCTGTTGAAGATCCACAGAGACATCTATCGTCATGCTGCTTACTTTGGGATTGGCAAATATATAGGAATAGGCATTGGTGGAATAGAAATCGGCTCCCACATAGACAGTCGAGGTGCAGAAGGTGAACATCTTATGTGGCTCTCCCTTACCCGGAATCTCTTCTATCCTGAACTTCATTCCGGTCTGCCTTGATAACTCATCCAGTTTCTTTATATTGTCACTCTTGGAGGAACAGATGATAGTGGTCTCTTCCGGTTTCAATCCGGACTTCTTGATAATCTTCTTAATCTCAGAAACAGAATTGATATAGAAAACGACTTCCTTCGCTATAAACTCTTCACCGTTTACCATCGTACTCCTGCCATTTCCTGAACGATATTTCTCTATCAATTCCTTACATAGTTCCAATACTGGTTTTCTGGACTTTATTACCTCTACATCGGGTAACTTTGTCATACTCTCCGGCCAAAGTAATTCATAGATGGGTAGAGACTTGAATTGTACCGTCATATCCAGATAAGATTCAAGAAAAGGAGTGGCTGAAAGATAGATTACTTGGGTGAACTTCTGTAGTACTTCCGACAATTCATACTCTGTAGTCGGTTTGAAATGGCAGTCATAGAAAATAACCTGAAACTCATCAACCACGACGATCCATTCACTCAGATTCTCCCCTAAGCCAACCAATACTTCCATGATTTTCCCAAGCGAGTCATAGGTAGTCAGAATCTTCTTCCCTCCATGTTTGATATATTCCTGAAGTTCGGAGTTAAAAGTCAGGATCTCTTTTTCACTGCCTGTCTTGCTTTCAAAATACTTCTTTTTGTCTCCCTGAAAACGGTAAAGATGAAGGCTGTCGGAAAGATGTTGGGAATACTTGTTATAAAGTAGATGTTTCCTTGGACCGGCTAAAATTACTTTCTTGTCGGAACGGATATACATTTCTGTAGCACCACAACCACAGATCCGTTTATTGAGGATGAAAGCCCTGTCGTTGGGTAATAATTCCCAAAGTTTATCCCAATCTGACAAATACTTGATACCGGATGGAACGCTTATTTGTATTTTCTTCATTATCCTATAGGTTTTGATTAGTGGGTTAGTCAGAGACAGAAGGCTATACGAAGTATAAGTATGGTACATAACCCGAAGGGGTGGAATAATTTATCTACATAAATGCTTACTCTTTAAGCTTTTGTACATCTTTTGTACACTTTTTTATTCCACTTCACCATCCCTTCCTTCGGAAGAGTTATGTATTACATTCCACTACGTTCCATACTCTTGTCTCCGACCAACCCTGATTATTCATTTATTGATTGTCAGGTAACTTGAAATTGGGATTATTCCAGTTTACTTCTTTGGTCAGCTTATCTATATCCTCCTTCTTCCTTTTCATATACTCTTGATATTCAGGACTGCTTTCTTCCACCCATTTAAGATTTAAGGCATGAAAATCCTTGTAATCCATGTTCTTATGAAGTACCCTTGGCCTTTTCATTGTAGATTTATCCCCATCTACATATTCTGCCGCAGCCATCAGATCATCAACATCCGCAGTCTTATCTTCATAGTTTCCCCACTTATTCTTTCGCCTATAGGAAACATAGGGATGCTCTATTGCCTTCATCGAATCTGTGTCGCTGTCTCCGATTTCTTTCACAATAGGTAATGCTTTTTTCTTATCAAGTATTGTTCCATCAACTTTCACTTCCAAACCATTATCTAATTTACGTTTGGTGGCTGTTGGTTTATACTTCCTGACCTCTTTCCATTCAAGGTTATTGGCCTGACAGTTCCCCAAGTTCCCGTCATTATGTACCAACTTATATTTCTTTCCGTCATCAGGCATGGGGTTATAAGCATCGGCAACAGCTTCATCCAATTGAACGGTTTTGGGTTTGACATTCAGGAATTTTGAACCGTTTATATCAGTATGGATCTGTAAAAAACGATTCCAGGACGAATCATTATATTTCCGATAAGCACGAGTTCCAGCCCAATTTACCCAAATGTTATATTTCATGCTGTATCTTAGCGTTATACCACTGACTACTATATCAAGCGGCTGTTTCTTATAAATCTTTGACATTCTTCTTATTGCTTTTAATGGTTAATAAAATGTTTCTTTCTTCTCTCAGGTATTTTACCAAAGAGTTATACGCTTCGCATCTTCTACGTTTTCTTGGAATTACAGCAAGAAGTTCACTCAATGTAACTTCAATGTTGAGACCGGAAACGAAATGTTCCTCACCGATATACTTTACCAGTGCTTCGACATCATCTTTGAATTTTTCCGGAGTTATACTTACTTTTTGGACGATAACATCAGGAGCAGTATTTTCCTGACGATCCAATGAAGATTCTGAACCTTCAATGGATATGCTATTCAATTTTAAAATCATTTTCAGGAATAAGGTTCATAAGGTTACAGAGGAGCGTTTTAGCGATTTGGGGCGGATTATGGCTCTGAAATTCCTAAATCTGATTATTTGTGGAGAAGCCTTGTTATTTGTATATTTAGGCTTCCCCACTGTTTATTGTCAAGGTTTTATCTTTCTTGGAGTCGGATAAGCGTGGTATTCTTTTCCGTCCAAAAGACACCCGTTTTCTTTAGCACTACGTTTCACTCCATCAGCCCCCCAAGTTCCCCATTGCTTAAAAAAGAAAGCTGTACCTGTGGAAACGTCACATTGGGATTTAATATTCAAAATCCAGTCCTTTTCCATCTTTCTGGCTCTATTACCAGATTCACCGCCAACGATAACCCAATCAATATCAGACAAGTCAAGTGCTCCCAGGTCTTCCAACAAAGGCTCGCAACTGAGGAACCGTACCGGGGCATCCAGTTTCTTCAGGTAATCAATACGGCCTTTCACCTTCTGATTCTCGACTGTAACACCAAGCCATACATTTTCAGGAATGGCATGAGTCGAAAAATACTCATACATCCTCTCTGCCCGTTTTGTCAGAATCTGGAATGTATGCTGTGGACATTTGGTGATAACTTCCATTACTTTGTCGATGAAATCAAACGGAATATCCTTATGGAATAAATCTCCCATACTTACCACAAACACAAGCTTGTTCCCTTTCCATCCAAATGGCTCGTTTAAACATTCAGAATGAATAGTCGGGATAAAGCCATTCTGATATTTGGCCTGTCCCATAGCTTTCAGACGTTCGGCCATCATTCTTGCGTAACAATTCTTACATCCATCACTGATCGGATCACAACCCGCTGTAACGTTCCATGTGGTTGTAGTCCATGGGATTTTGCTGTTATTACTCATTGTTTCTTATTGTTTTTAAATTCAATACTATTATCCCTCTGTCCCTCAGTTTCTTATATCCTATACCCGGGATATTTTTAGGCATAGAAGGGGCTGTAATAGAAATTTTCATTTTTTCCATTATCCTAAAATTTTTAATTATGTTATTGCTTGTTCTCTTCAAATCCACAGACCGTTTCCGATTCCATAACCTCTCTTTGGAAACCATGATGAAAACGGTCTTGTGGAAAGTGGATGTTTTCCGGTTCTATCAGTCTGTTGATTCCACCAAGTTACCGGAAGCATTATATAGTTCGATACTGTGTCCCAGTTCCTTCTCGATATGTTGCTTCAGTGTTTTCAGGTTGACAGCCGGTGAGTCGGCATAGAATCTGATATTTTCCCGACATCCCCTGAAGGCGTTTGTCGCAATACTACCGATACAAAGTGGAATATGAATATCAGTCAGCGATATGCATCCTTCAAATGCTGCCTCACCGATATCCGGATCTATGGGGAGGGTAACTTCCTTCAGGTTTATACATCCCTTGAACAGGTTTGCCGGTACTGTATCCGCATAATCTGAAAGTATCACCCTTTTAACGTGTCGGTTCATATAAAAGGCACCGGGAAACAAGCCCGTCCCACTTTTTGACAAATCAATCTCTGTTTTCTTGCAATACATCCGTTTTTGGGATGTATTTTTGTTCCCTTTTAAATGTTTCATAATCATTTTTTATCTTGGCTGGAATTATTCTGTTGGTTGAAAATCACCATCCTGTGTTCCAAAGACGATTATCAAGTTCTTTTTTCATGTCATCCGTCAAATCTTCTCCTTGATATTTGATTTGATCTGTAAACCTGTTAAATACGTAGAATTTACAGTATTTATATCCGAAAGCTAATCCTTCGGAAAACAACCATCTCACTTCTCCGGAGCATTTTGAAATATAACCGGTACAAGAGAGAATACTAAAGAAGAGGTCCTCTCCGTATTTGGTAGAATCCGAAAAACATTCAAGAAACGGTCTGGTAAAGAATGCAAGTTGGGGTTCATCGGCGTTATCCGGATGAATCCATCCTATAGTCATCTCATCACCGCCATCTTCAAGAACAAATTCTTTTGTCAGGGAAACAATTATTCTCATTTCCACCCTATACTTATAGATATAGACTGTATAGCCATCTCCCCAGTCGAAAGCATAGAAATCGTCACAATGTGAATCCATATCTGAATGGTCGGTATCAGAATGCTCCTGGTACAAAAGAGTATTTTTCTTAATTATCCGATCTATTGTATACATAATATGATCCCAATTACTGACAAATTCTTCCACTACTTCACCCAGGCAACTATATTCTTTCCGGCCGGGGATAGGTAAACTATCAGCTTCGAAAATATTATTACTATTTAAATCCGAAGACGATTTGTTGTTTTCAAAGTATAATCTCAACATGATATTCTTTTTTTTATGTTATTTACTGCTATCCTTTTGTTTTCAAAGCCTTTATATTCTACACCAAGGATATTTTTAAGCATAGAAAGGGCTGTAATGGGAATTTTTAGTCTTTCCATTATCCTAAATTTTAATTAAAATTAAGCTGTAAGAAAGCAGGCAGGGCCCATGCCCGCTTCATTTCAGAGTATTATATGAATTATTTCATACCCGTTTCAGATTCTTCATTTCAGTCACATTGTCCGGTCTTGAAATTCCTGTACGGGTTGTTTTTCTGGAAGTTTTGGAATGATTTTTCAAACTGCTTCCTGACGAACACTTCCTTCTTCTTTCCGCAGCCGCGTTTATATTCGGAAGGGGATTCCATTTCTACAAGCTCGTCACTGGCCAGTCCGCCAAGGAAGCTCTTGATGTATTCTGTCGCCTCCTTCTGGCTGAGTTCCTTGCAGGACTTTTCCCACTTGGCTATGATAAGCTCCGGAACGGTCTTGTTCTTCAACGCATTCTCATACTTCCCGATGAATTTGGTTATGGCCACACGATGGATATCAATGCCGAATTCGGACAATGAGAAGTCCAACTGGGGTTTCTCCTCACTCATGGCCTTGACAAGGGGACCTTTCCTGATAATTCCTTTCTTGAGTGTCACCAGTTCACAGGCTGCGGTGTAATTGTACCCTTTTGTTTCCAGATTCTGAATGTACTTTAAGGCAGCTTTAGCCGGTTCATCCACATTGGCATTACTGATTACGCCGGTCATAAAATCGCTGTTGGACCATGTGAACACTTTCAAGTTGATGGCTTGTAACATCTTGTCCAGTTTTACCCAGTTCAAAGGAAAGTACGCATACAACCCGGGGACCTTCTTGTCAGGGTTCTCTTTCCTTATTTTCCGAATAGCCGAATACCTTGTCTGTCCGTCAATGATAACAATAGTCATGCATAGTTTATCGTCAGGAATTGGATTGCCGTCAAAATCAGTAACCTTATACCCAAACCTGACCGCAACGGTAGCAGGAATTACAAGGCACATAATTTGTGCCCCGACTTCCAGTATTGTTTCTGCCATTGCATCAATTGATTTGTCTTTAGGCTTGCGGTTCATCTCCAGTCTTCCAATGATGATTTCTCCGGCCTCTTCCGCCCCGAGCAGATCAATGAGGCAGCAGGATTTCGTGCCAAGCATCATAAGCATGGCAAACTGTTTGGGTGACAATACATCCGTTATCTGTTTTGACTCCTTTTTGCAGAATTCCAGATCATCAGAAGACAATCCCCCTGAAATTTTTAACTGCTCTTTCCGGGCAACGCTTTCATAAACAGCATTCATAACTTTTTAATTTTTAACATTATACTTATTTTTCCGATTGTTCACACGCAGGATTTCCAGTACTCCGTACACGTCAAACAATACGTATTTTCCATTCTGATAGGTCGCTTCATCAAGCAGGCCGCTGGCTTTCCATCTGTTGACGGTGCTTGGTGAGACACTGAGCACTTCGGCAGGACCCTTGATTCCCGTTACAAATTTGGGGAATTCGGAATAATCACCTGCCGACAATTCACCATGTTTCATTACAGGTGCTGTCCTGTCACGGAACATTTCTGTTGGTTTGATTGCTTTCATAATTTTAATAATGTGTTATTTGTTATATTGTTTTGCAAATTTATAATAGATAATTTAAATATTGGTTGTGTTTTAATATATTTATTTACAGTTGATTGTATAAGGTATTGAATGATACTTGTAGATATATAAATGTATCTATTTTTATATTTTATACTCAAATAGTATCATGTGCTGTCTTATGGTTTCTCTCCATCTTTCTCCGGTGCTTTTTTTATCATCTGTACCATTGTTGTTTATCGGTACGGAGGTCCCTTGTTCGCTTCTGGATTAAGTTGTTTTGTATCACAGGCAGATACACTTGCCTGTAGATCCTTATCTTTTATAGCTGATGCCTTCACATTTGACCCTTGCAAATCCAGTGTGGAGACAGCTTCATTGATTAAATGCTTTTCCATCGCTTTTAATTTTTAACATTATACTTACTTTTCCGATTGCTCACACGCAAGATTTCCAGTACCTTATAGGTATCGAAAATTACAGTCTTGCCGTTTTGGAAGATTGCATCATCAAGCAGTCCTTCAGCTTTTATTCTGTTCACCGTACTTGCAGAAATACCTAACCGTCTTGCGAGTTCTTTGATACCTGTAATGAACTGTGGCAAATTCGGATAATCATTCAGTGGGGATTGTTTTTTCTCCTCTTTTACCTCTGTTCCTTTCACTTGGTGCAGCAATTCTAATAATTCTGCACCGTTCATTAATAGCACTGCCTTATTAAGAAGTGCTTCGACTGATTTTACTTCTTGTTGCATAATTTATTTTTTAGTTATTTATCTCCTTGCAAGGATGGCGCAAAGTTCTGTGTTATTTTTGAGAGGCTTTTTATGGAGGAATCAGAGAGGAACATTTTTTTATGAGACATAAAAAAAACTCCCTATAAATCAACTGTTTATGACTTTATAAGGAGTTAAATGGGGAATACTGGAGAAATAAACGAGGAATGATTTTGGGATTTTTTTTCAATGCTGTATTAATCCCATAGTCCTTGTAAACTGCTTTCCTTTTTCAGCATATTTTCTGCTTTCGCTTGGCACTTGTTAAGAGGATATTCAGTCTTTAACATATGTTTAATGTTGAAAATTTCAGCTATCTTATATACAAAAGAAGCATCAAATATCTCTTTTCCCCAATTGAAAAATTTAGACTTGTATATGATATATGCAAATCCGTGTACAGCTAAACTTCCTTTTAGATTTTCAGAAAGGGTAATTACGTCAGATAAATAATCCTTTATAAATACGAATCCTTTTTCTTTAGAGGAGCGTTTGTCAAATACTTTAAAATAGGGTTTCAAATCATGGATTATTTTATCTCTATTGGGGCGATTAATTATTTCTATTTTATTACTTGTAGGTCTTTTTTTATTAAGAAGATATGAATGAACATCCATATTCCATTGTTCTAGCTTATAATATTCTATATTTAAACTATCCAAATTTATAGGTTTACCAAAATAGAATTGAAGAGGAATCGAAAAATTTGTATTTTTTTTGCAAAAACATTCATATTCATATTGAATTATTGGAGAGTATTTGTTGTCTTGTAATGATTCTATCATGGCTAGCCGCAAATGATAAGGCGCATTCTCTGACGTTAAAAGGAATCCAAGTTTTATCCAGGACGGCGTTTCATAAGTAATAAAATAGAGCAGAAAAACGAGATCCATAATTAATGCAGCAGAAAATGGAAATTCGTTTTCTTCATTATCAATTATACCCTTTAAATAGTTCTTCTTTTGAATATCCTTATTTAATATTTTCATAATGATTCGTAGTACTGACTCTATGTGTTCATCCAAATATTCATCGATATGTTCTGTGATAAAAAAATATTTTTTGAACCTTTCAATGTAAATATCTTGATGATTTTCCACTATCTTTTTTATGGACTTAGCTGTTATGATAATGATTTTATCGAAATATTCAGTTTCTAAAAAAACGAAAATGATATGTTTTAACCAGTAGTATATAAATAGAAATGCTAAAAAAACTTGTTTTTCATCATCTATCTTTTCTAATTCTGCTATTATACTATAAACTTCTTCCTTATTCTCATCCGTTGTAATATCATCAATGTTCTTTATTTTATAAACTAGTTCTTGGGGATTCTTTATTCCAATATTAAGTAAAATATTTTCCGCATTAGAAAAACTGTTTATAAAAAAATGAAGATTACGAAAATATGCCATTCTCGCTGAACTATGATTAAGAATTTTCTCTATATTACTCATATTAACTGTTGTATATGAGCCTAAATAACTTTTGTTGTCTATTGTTTTAAAATCATCTTCAGTAGAAAAAATATTGAGAAGAAAATCTAATTCCTTTGCTACTGTGTAAGAGTTTTCTTTCTTTCTACTTTTTAATAAAGCCTCTCGAATTTTTAAAAGAAATAACTCCGATATATTTGTTATATTATCATCATCATTGATCTCAAATTCAGCGTTGAGTTCATTTAATATTTCTAGGGCAATTTTTTTATATTCTATGTTAGTCATAGCAATTATTTTTTATTAACTAAAAAAGGCGATACCCGAATCTATCTCGAATATCGCCCTAAATATAATAATTTTTGTTTTTATGCTATACCTTTTACATATTCAAAAAGTAGTTTTAGTTGTGCCGGAGTCATTTTTTCCATACTTTCCATGATCCCTGACTTATATTGATGGGTATTCCATTTCTCCATCTGCATCTTCTGTGTTTCATCAGCCACTTCAATGTAAGGTTTCATACTTTCATAATCCGAATGACCTGTGCAGCTCATTACCACACTGGCCGGAATACCAAGAGCGAGCGAACAACATACAAAGGTTCTTCTAGCATCGTGACAAGAAATCTGTTCCCAAAATTTATAGGTATCTTCATGTCTGGTATTGCCTTTGAAATAAACCTGGGATATTTCACGATCCAGACCTGCTAATTTGGCAGCTTCTTTCAAGTAATCATTTAATTTCTGATTACTTGGAACTGGGAAAATGGTATCACCTTTGTACCAGGAATATTTTTTAATGATTTGCATGGCATGTTCATTCAGAGCGATATGCAGTTTGTCATCGGTCTTTTCAGTACAGAAATCCAAGTATCCATCCACCAGATTAACCGGTTTGAGTGCGGCCAGATCCGAATATCTGAGTGAAGTGAAGGCCATGAAGCAAAACATGTCCCTGGCTTTTGACAAGTGTTCCTTCTCTTTGGGATATTCATAGTGGAAGAAATACATCAGTTCCTTATATTTTAAAAAGGTAACAGCTTTCGGTATAACTTTTAACTTAGGCTTGAACTCCAGTACACCGGGTTGTATTACATAGCCATTTCTGGAAACCCAACGGAGAAATGATTTTAGCATTTTAAATTGTTTTACAATGGTGCGATTACAATAATTGTTTTTAATGTACCAGTTCATTAGCTGAACCATTTTATCCTTATTCAGCGTGTCCAGTTCTATTTTAGGATCATAGCCTGTTAATTGATGCCACATTTGTTCATATTTATATTGTGCATTTTGACTCCAATTTCCTTCTTGTGGGCGAAGTCGTAAAAAATCAGAAAATATATCTTTTAATGTTTTGTTTTCATCTTCTTGTATAACTTCTACTTCTTTTGTTCTTCCTAATTTCTCATTCACCAACTCTTTCAGGTCAGTTGTCGTTGGTATTTTGGAATGAAGATCATATTTAGCAAACACTTCTTCGATGCAGACCAGGAAACTACGGATTGCATTGTTAATCTCACGGGCATAAACAATCTTCCCACCGATTTTATGGGTCGTATTACTTTTTACCAATTGTTTGTCACTATCCCATTTTAGAGGATCAATTGTATAACCGATAGAGAAACCGACCTCATTCTTCTTACTGTTCCATCTTACCCGGATCATTACCTGCCCATTCTTCATAACATAGGCTCTTGTACTAAAATTTGTCTTTTTCATACGTTTTACTTAATTTACTGCGAATCTAAAGAGAAGATTTTAAAGGGAAAATAGGCTGACATCACGTGAATATACATGATAGTAGAAACTAGTTTTCCTTGTTCTATCCACTTAATTTCAAGAGCGAAGATACGAAGACTGATTAGGGGGAGTAACCTCCTTTAACTACTCCCCCGATTTCTAAGAGTATATGATATTGGTTGAAGTTATAAAGTAGATGATATCCTGTTATAATGTTGATTATTAGTGTTTTGTGATTTCTTTAAGAATCAGATAATATCATTCAGAGACTGCCTCCAGCTCCACAAACTAAGAGTGATTCGTCCTTGGGTTTTCATAATCCAAGGACGAATTCTTTTTTAGAAGAGTAATGTATGTAGCTTACTCATGTTTCTTTTCTGATTTTTGTAGAATACATTTTCTCTCTTTTTCTAAAGATATTCTTGTTTTTCACGTAAAGACACTTGTTTAAAGATGAATGCTATTTTATTGTTTAATGACTAATTCTATTACATAATCTATGTCATCAGGTACTTGAGGCAGTTTTATAAATATGCCGTCTTTCTCCTGTTTGAAAGAAAGTGGAGTTTTGGAAATGAACTGTATTGCTTTCTTTACTTTTGCCTTCAGAGGTATATAAAGTGCATCATCCTGCAAATCTAGTATATGGATGAATAAACGGTCACCTTTGCGAGTTGATACCCCCCATGTATGAGGAACTACATCACCACCACGGGTTCCATAAATCGTTTCTCCATATTGATTCATCCATTTACCCACCTGTTTTAGATGCTCTACAGCTGTAGCTGGTAATTCTCCGTTGGGTTGAGGTCCAATATTCATTAGCAAATTTGCATTTTTTCCAGCTGCCTTAACCAAATAGTGTATCAATTCTTTAGGGGATTTGTAATTTTGGTCTTCAATTCTGTAGCCCCACATTCCGTTCATTGTTTCACAAGTTTCTAAAGGGAGTTCACTTATTCCTTGTCCTGCTGAAAAACCGGCTTTGTTTTCACCGGGCAAATCACGTTCGAACATTTGGAAATCTTCTCCTGCATAAGGAGTTCGGTGATGATTGTTACCTATTAGACAGGATGGTTGCAGTTTATGAATTAATGCGTATTGTTCTTTCAGTTGCCAATTGAAGTTGGTAGGTTGATCCCAAATACCATCAAACCAAATGGCACCGACAGGACCATAGTTAGTCAAAAGTTCGGTCAGCTGTTTATTCATAAACTTGTAGTAACTTGCCCAGTTTCCATGTCCTTTGGGACGTCCTGTTCCATGTCCGGTGTTTCCTTCCGGATAGTCGTCACGAAACCAATCCAAATGCGAATAATAAAAATGGAGTTTGATGCCTTGTTTTTGACATTCTTCTGCCAGTTCTTTTAGTATGTCTCGTTTGAAAGGGGTGGCATCTACGATATTAAAATCGGATTCTTTTGTATCAAACATTGAGAAACTGTCATGGTGTCTACTGGTAATACAGATATATTTGGCTCCGGAGGTTTTGATGGCGGAAACCCATTCGGCAGCATCGAAGCGCGAAGGATAGAATCCGGATGCCAGTTTGGCGTATTCATTACGGTTGATGTTGTGAGTGTTCATATACCATTCTCCTTGGGCGGTCATACTGTAAATGCCCCAATGAAGGAATATACCGAATTTATTATCTTGAAATTCCTGCCGTGCTTTTATATTTTCAGGAGTAGGTGTATAAATTTGATTGGAGGTTTGTGCGAAGGCTGAAGTTCCCGCCATTAATAACAAGGCTGCGCCTAATTTGATTTTTTGTGCTAATTTGTTTCTCATTGTTATTATAAATTTGTTTTGCGAAATATAGTTATACTCTTGGAATATTTAAAGCATTTTTTGAAAAATGTTGCACTGCGAATTGAGTTTTAATGGATTCTAGCTGGGGGTATGTAAAGAGTCTTTTTTGTTTATAAGGTATAAAAAGATGTTTTCTATTGTTTGGAAATTAATCATTCTATACCTTTGTGAAAGTAATATTGAATTTTATATGAGAGTAAAAGAAATTCCTATACTGCTTTTGACTGGTTATCTGGGCAGTGGAAAAACGACATTAGTGAACCATATTCTTTCTAATAAACGTGGTATTAAGTTTGCGGTTATTGTCAATGATATCGGTGAGGTGAATATTGATGCCGACCTCATACAGAAGGGGGGGATTGTAGGAAAGAAAGACGAAAGCTTGGTAGCACTTCAGAACGGTTGTATCTGTTGTACTTTGAAGATGGATTTGGTGGAGCAGATAGATGATATTATGAAGCAGGAGCGTTTTGATTACATTGTGATTGAGGCAAGTGGGGTTTGTGAACCAGCTCCTATCGCACAGACTATTTGTTCTATTTCAAGTATGGGGAATACGTACGGGGGATGTCGTTTGGATTGTATTGTGACTGTGGTAGATGCCTTGCGTCTGCAAAGTGAGTTTTCTTGTGGCAACGATTTGACCTGTAAGGGTATTGACGAAGAGGATATTGAAAATTTGATTATTCAACAGATTGAATTTTGTAATGTTGTATTGTTGAATAAGGCCTCGGAAGTGAAACGTGACGAATTGGAACGTATCAAACAGATTATCCGTACATTGCAACCTGCAGCTGAAATAATAGAATGTGATTATGCTGATGCAGATTTGGATAAGATAATCTATACTGAAGCATTTGACTTTGAACGTACTGCCACTTCTGCCGGTTGGATACGTGGAATAGAGAGTGCCCTTACGGAAGAGCAGAAAAAAGAAGCGGAGGAGCATGCACACCATCATCATCATGAAGGTAGTGAAGTGGATGAATATGGCATCAGTACTTTTGTGTATTATCGTCGTCCGGCTTTTGATATCCATAAATTTGATCGTTTTGTATCCACCCAGTGGAGTCGTAATATTATTCGAGCAAAAGGAGTCTGTTATTTCAGCAATAATCGTGATATGTCTTTTCTTTTTGAACAGGCCGGTGTGCAGAAAAAGTTGAAGGAAGCCGGTTTATGGTATGCTACGGCACCTGAAGAAGAACTGATAGAGGTAATGCGTCAGGAGCCGGGCTTATTGCGGGATTGGGATGATAAATATGGAGATCGTATGCAGAAAATAGTTTTTATCGGGCGACATCTTGATAAAGAAGAGTTGATACGTGAACTTGATGAGTGTCTGGAATAGAATTTCATTTAGATGGAGGTGTGTCGTAATGCACGATGCACCTTCTTTTTTATTCATTACTATACAACTCGGTGCATTTTCTTTAAGCTGCAATATTTTGATATGTGTTCGCAACATCTAAATATAGCTACTGTAAGCTCGTAAAACCGTTTAATCAGCCAATCTATACCTTCTTTAGCCATTTTTGCACACATCTTTTTTATATTGAAGGCAACGGCAAAGAAAGCAAAGTCCATGAAGACCTTATCCTTTCCAAAATGGCGGAAACGTTTGTAGTTCATATTGTATTTCATTTGTTCGAACACGGCTTCCGGCTCTATACAGCTCTGTCCTCTGTGCTTCAGTCCTTCCTCGGAGCAGAGCAGCTCTTTGGCATTCTGCCTGTATTTTCTGAGCCTGTGATTCAGTTCTATCGTCCTGTTTCCTTTTGCTTTAAAACAGCGGCATCGCAGGGGACAGCCTTCACGCCTGACAACTCTGTACCGTGCATTTTCGCTGACATATCCGGATGCGGTTTTCACATGTCCGGTTCCTATTCTTTGAAGGTGTGTCAAAATGCACCCCTTCTTTCTTTTACGCACAAAGCCCCTGCTTGTGAAAGTCGGGGCTTTGTGCATAATTAGTATATATCCAGTGTTACACGTTTTTTGTGCTTTTCCGGATATTCCGGCAAGTTTCTTCCATTCACGGAAGTGTCTTTAAGGCGGATATTTTCCGCACACTTTAAGTAATAAGGATAAGCAGCTTTTCGTACATGGAAATGCTCTATTTCGATATTTCTTATGGGCTTTTCTTCATATCCATCCATAAAGATTGCATAGTGGTCGGAACAATCAGCTTTTACATTACTGATGCGGAAATTCTCATATTGAGAAGCATGTCTGCCACCTCGAAAACCGAAATAATTGGTTTCAAAACGGAGAATGGCTCCTTTTGAGCGTTCTATAGTAATATTGCTGACTTGTATATTACGAATATATCCTCCTCTGTCACGGTTGGATTTAAAATAAAGGGCATTCTTTACTGTTCCGATTTGTATATTATCCATATATACGTTTTCCACGCCGCCTGACATTTCACTGCCGATACATAAACCATTGCATTCAGACTGGAACAGACAATTACGTATGACGATGTTTTTTGAAGGGCGTCCTATTTCACGGCCGTCGGCGTCACGGCCTGCTTTGATAGCTATGGCATCATCTCCCGTGCGGAAAATGCATTTTTCTATTAATACATTGGAAGTTGATTCAGGATCACATCCATCATTATTAGGATAGTGACTGTCAATGGTGATGCTTCGTACTATTACATTGTCACAGTATACAGGATGAATAGTCCAGAAAGGAGAATTCTTAATGGTGATACCTTCTACTAAAATGCGAGAACATCCCATGAATTGTATGCAAGAGGGACGTAGTATAGTACCTTTCCCAAAGATCCTTTCTGTGACAGGGATTAGTTTTTCTCCCATTTTACGCAGACGATTTCTGTCTGATACCTCTATCTGAGACCATGAAGCAAATTCCCGTCCTCCTTGGGCGTCTATGGTACCTTGTCCTGTAATGGCTATATTAGTGGCATGTTTGGCATAAATCATGGGAGAATGTCCATATAGTTCCGTACCTTCCCAACGTGTCCATACTTCAGGAAGAAAGTCATCAGCCTTACCGCTGAAAAGTAGATAGGCGTCTTTCTCTAAATGTAAATTGACATCACTTTTCAGTACTAGATTTCCCTTTAAATAATAGATTCCTTTCGAAATTATAACGTGTCCTCCGCCTGCCAAAGAACAAGAGTCTATTGCTCGCTGTATTAACTGGCGTGAATGACCTTTTTGGTTGGAAGCGGAATCAGGGCAGATCACTTTTATTTTCTTATGCGGAAATGAAGTACGCGCTATATTGGAAATAATCTGTTCGGCTGCATTGTCTATTTTATTTTGAGGTCCGTCATGTTTGTATTTGAACCATTGGAATGAAGCTGTTCCTGCTTCCTGTTCTTTGTTGTAACAATATAGTGCAATGCGGGCGCCTTTCCAAAAACCGAATGGAATAAAAAAGGAAGTTCCATAAGGAATAAAACGTATATTATCTGTACTGTAGAAGTATTGGAACTTCTGATTGGTCATGTCGATAGATACACGTAGATAAATTTGGTTTCCGTTTGGGAAAGTTGTACTTATTTCTGTTGTATCATTGGATGTGTACAGATACTTTTGTCCTTTCTCCATCTTGATACCTAGAACATTATTTATTTTTCCCATGCAAGCTAATCCGCATCGTTGCCCATCAGCTATTTCTGTAAAATCCATAGCTATTGTAGCTTCACTTATATTCCCCATAATCTTTTGTGTCAGGGTGTTGCGTGCCAATCTGAAGGTTGAAGATTTCAATGCTTTCAGAGTGAGTGAACCTGGATGTGCCGATAAGGACCATGCGTGGTCTGTCGGATTATGATTAAACTGCCATTGCAGTGATAGGTTGGGGGTAGAGAAATCATCATCTGTTTGCGGAGCGAATATGGTTTTGCTTTCAATGGGTTTCTGGCATACATATACAGGTTCTCCTATTCCATTTCTATCAAAGTCTACTCCGATAACGGGCCAATCGTTTTCCCAATGCATGGGCTGAAGATGAACTACACGGCCTAAGGCATGATGATGTTGGAAATGAAAAAAAGCCCATTGATCATCCGGAGTATCGACAATGGCTCCTTGATGAGGGCCGTTTATCGTAGTACTTCCTTGTTCCAATACTACTTTCTTTTCATAAGGACCATATATATTTTTTGAGCGGAGGATAGTCTGCCATCCCGTACCTACTCCTCCTTCCGGAATAGAGAGATAATAGTAACCATCTTTTTTGAAAATTTTTGTTCCTTCGGCTACAGGTCCAGTGTATACGGTCATTCCTTCATCAAGTAGACGTGTACCGTCTGCACTCATTTTATGAATAATGATAGGCCCGGCTCCATGACGGCTCCGGCCTAGGTATGCTTGACCATCTTCATCCCAAAAGGGGCAAGGGTCTTCCCATTTTTCTACTTTCTTAACTAAATGTAAAGGGCTCCAAGGACCTGAAGGATTGACAGCATTTGACATGAATAATCCTTCTTTGGGAGTACAGAAAAAGACCCAGAATTTGTTATCATGGTAACGAATTGAGGGTGCCCATGAACCTCCTGCATATTGTTGGTTGTTATCCCAGCCGGGAAAATCAAAATGGTGATAGATTTGGGAAATCAGTTTCCAATTGATCATATCTGAAGATTCCAATACTTGCATTCCTAGAAAATGAAAGTCGGAAGCTATCATGTAATATTTATCTCTGACCCGGATAACGTCCGGGTCAGAGTAGTCAGCATTTAAAATCGGATTTATGTATGTTCCATTGCCCTGATCTCCCCATTTACCGGGAGTACCTTGAGCTGACAAGACTAATACATTATTTATAAAGTATAGAAGAATAAGTAAAAAATTTTTCATCAGCATGTTTTTTAACTTAATAACCAGGGTTTTGTGTCACTTTAGCTTGATTCAAATCAATGGCAGCTTGTGGAATAGGACGAAGAATCTTGTATTTACCATCAGGGCCTATCATAGCAGATTCTTTTATGCCGTCTTCATTATATTTTGTGGCATATTCCACTAAAGTGTGAGTACGCTTCAAATCTGTCCAACGGACATATTCTCCAGCTAATTCACGAGCACGTTCATCAAGAATAAAATCAATATTAATATCGTTGCTGGTGACAGTCATTTCTGTTGTGTATCCTTTACGAATAGTTCCTGGACGTTGACGAAGTTTATTGATCATTTGTGCAGCCTCTTCTGTTTTACCCATTTTTAAATAGGCTTCGGCGGCAATCAGATAGGTTTCTCCTAAGCGCGCTACTACCACATCATGCATGCTGCAAGTAGAATTACGGTTAGCAATAGAAGTTTCTGAATAATCATCAAATTTCTTGATACAAGCATTGCCGTAGTCTTGTGAACGACGGTCTTTGTATGTGGCTGGGGCACCGTTGGATGGAGCAATACCACCGTCTGCTATTGTTTTGCTTACCAGTGTATTCTTTTTAATTCCATAAGGATCGTCTGCTTTCCAGGCAGCGATATCTTCATCTGTAGCCCATGCTGGAGCATAATAATAAATGATAGAAGAACTAGTCGGTGCTGAGTAATAGTCGAAATAACTGGTATGGAATTCTAACATAAAAGTTTGTTCCAACCGTGCATCACCCCGACTATACATTTGCTGTAGACGTAGTGAAGGAGCAAAGCAACCGTCAATTGCCTTATTTCTTGGTTTTTCGGAACCACCTAAATAAGCTCCGAATTGGGCTTGTTGGTAGGAACCGTCTTTTACGGGATCTTCTACAGCAGCCGAATTAAACTGTATGCTCCAGAATATTTCATTGTTTTCTTCATTTTCTACGTCAAAAGCTTCTTCTATGGAGAGGAAAGGAATTTCGCCATTAATTGCTTCCAAGGCATACTTAGCTGCATTTGCGAAGTCTGAATTTTGAGCTATATTTTCTTCTTGGGCTTCGTAATCAGTGCCATCTAGCCATCCACGAGTCAGATAGGTTTTGGCTAAGTAAAAGGTTGCTGCGCGTTTATTGGCACGTCCTACACCGGAGTTGGCACGTTCCATTAAATGGGATTCGGAAGAGGCTAGATACTCAAACTCTTCAATGATGAACTTATAAACATCTGCAAGACTGGCACGTTCATGACTCATTTCGGCATGGTCAAACATTTGTTTGTTCAAAGCTACAGGCCCGAACTGTTGCACTAGTTGGAAATAATACCATGCACGGATAAAACGTGCTTCGTCCACATATTGCAGTCGTACACTGGAATCTTCCGTTATGTCTCCATAAGATATAACGCTATTGGCTAGCTGAATACCTTTAAAACAACTTACATAGAAATTTTTTATAATGCCTTCATCTGCAGTGAAGGTATATTGGCTCATGACTACTCCCTGTGACTTTCCGTCTGCATACAGGTCTGTTCCCGCTACGAATAATTGCGGTTGGGCATTATAAAGCTCTCGCAGTGTGGAGTAAGCGCTGTTAGTTAAACTGGCGAATCCTGCCGAAGTTTGATAAAATTCAGCTGATGGAACATTAGATTTGTTGTTTTGGTCAAGAAAATCCGAACATCCTGAGAGAGTTGCCAATCCTAATGCCATAATGAAATATATTTTTTTCATAATCATTTAATTTTAGAATTTTAAATTTATACCAACTTGATAAGTTCTTGAACTGACACCACCGGTACCGTCACCTACTTGTGCATCAGCCCATTCGGGATCGAATCCTTCATAACTTGTGAAAGTGAAGGGGTTTAATACATTGGCGTAGATTCTTAAGTTGGAAATATGAAGTTTTGAAATCCATTTCTGTGGAAAAGTATAGCCAAGAGTAATGTTTTTGACTCGGACATATGAGTTATCAACGAAATTTTGTGCCCGGTCCTCATTGGCACCACTTTGCCAGTATGCACCGCCTCCTTTACCGTTTCCACCATTGGTTGGGAAGGGATAACTACCGTAATGAGTGGCTTCCTGATAGGCTATAGAGCCATCAGCACCTAGTATCGGAGCACCTTGCGGTATATAGTAATCCATGTTCAGACGATTCATGCCACGCTGTCCATAGTCTACGAATTCGGCCATGAAGGGAGAGTATACCATTCCTCCCTGACTAGTGTAAATACTGAAAGAGAAATCAATATTCTTGTATGACAGGTTAGAAGTGAAACTGCCGGTCCAGGTCGGAGCACAATGTCCGAGGATCATTTTGTCATTGGCATCAATAGTACCATTGCCATCCTTATCATAGATTTTCATCTCGCCTTCATAGAATTTGGTTTTCATTTTCGGGTCTTGGGCATAAGCTTGCGCTTCTTCTCGAGTACAGATTCCGGTGTATTTATAGCCGTAGACTACGTCTATAGGGTGATTGATAAACCATTTGTTACCCACTAAGTCTTCTTTGGTACCATTCAATTCTTTGATAGAGTTAATGTTACGCGCAAAAGAGAAGGTTGTCTCCCAGTTCCAATCTTTATTCTTTACGTTGATGGTATTCAGTTGGATTTCCATACCCTTATTGTTCACCTTACCCACATTACTTACAATAGAGCCGGTATAGGAACCTAGTTCAAATGGAGTTTCCATCTCCATCAAGAGATCTTTGGAATCTTTGTTGTAGATATCGATAGATCCATTGATACGATTATTCAAGAAACCGAAGTCAAGACCGAGGTTGATTTCGGTTGTCTTCTCCCAAGTCAGGTCGGCGTTCGTCATGGTATAACCATAACCGTTGGCAACAGACGATCCGTAATTATAGTAATATTTAATATTTGCCAAAGCTTGTGTGTCATAAGGACCTACACCGGCATTATTACCGGTAACGCCAAAGCTGGCACGGAGTTTTAAATTGCTTAACCATTTGCTGGCAAATCCCATAAAATCTTCATCGGAAATGCGCCATGCCAAGGCAGCTGAGGGGAACATCCCCCAACGATTGTCTTTTTGGAATTTGGAACTGCCGTCCCAACGTGAAGATACAGTCAGCATGTATTTGCCTTTGTAGGCATAGTTGATACGGGCTACATAAGATAACATGGAGATTTTTTTATAATAGCTAGACTGACTTTGTACAGTGCCTGAACCAAGATTATGCCAGTCTACATCAAATGGCATATCCACTACATTGATATAGTCGCCTTGTAATTTTTGTTCATAGACACTGAATAAGGCCAAGGCATTCAGACTATGATCTCCAAAATTCTTGATGTAATTGGCTTGCGTATCCCAAGTATACGAGAATATTTCATCATTATAGTTTTCGGCCATGTTTGTTTTTCCAGAACGAAGTTGGGTTTCTCCGTTATAGAATGTACCACGATGGGTTTTGGTATACATGGGGGAGAAAGTAGTTTTAAGAATTATTTCTTTAACGGGGCTGTATTGCAAATAAATGTTTGCCATCACATCATAAGAACGTGTATCGTCTTTTGAGTTCAAACGGTCCACCACTGGATTGATGGAGGAAGTCGGACCACCACCATTGGGATAGATGGCGGCATCTTTACCTGGTTGTGAAATTAATTGTCCTGCCTTTTCCCCTTCCCAATAATAGCATGGCATATTAGGGGTCATACGGAACCCTTCCAAAATAGAGTAGTTGCTACCACTCTCTTTGGATGCTGTTGCCATATTTGTGGAGAATCCGGCTGAGATTTTATCTGAAATCTTATGATCTACTGCTCCTTTTATATTCCAGCGTTCATAACCGTCATACATGATTCCTTCCTCATTTTGATACCCTAGTCCTACGCGGTAGGTTATATTTTTTGCATTTCCCGAGATATTGATGAAATGATTCTGTTGTGAGCCGTTACGGGTTACGATATCTACCCAATCGGTATAATTATTATTGAGATACATATCTTTCACTATTTGACTGCCATTTCCCCAGAAGTTCAGGAAATTGGCATCAGTCATTTCCCAGTTAGTCATTCCCGAAGAGGCATCCATAGATGAAACCAGATAACGGGAGAAACGGAATTTCATGAAATCATCTCCTTCCATAAAGTCCGGCATATTGGCTTTGGTTTTTACACCATAATATCCATCATAGCTGATTGTAGTCTTGGCTACATCTTTGTCTCCCTTTTTGGTGGTAATCATCACTACACCATTTGTGGCCCGTGAACCATAGATGGCGGTAGATGAAGCATCTTTCAAAATGTCCACTTTTTCAATATCCATCGGATTTAGAAAATCCATATTTTCACAAACTACTCCATCGATTACATATAATGGATTGCCGCCATTTAATGAACTTTTACCTCGAATCTGAATATTGAATCCGTCACCGGCACGGCTAGAAGACTGTGAGATATTCACTCCAGCAACTTGCCCTTGCAGACTTTCGACAACTGATGTTGCACCTTTAGCAGAAATCGTCTCGGATTTTACACTACCTACAGAACCGGTAAGGTCTGATTTCTTTACTACACCATAGCCCACTACTACCACTTCGTCTAGTAGTTTATTATCTGCTTCGACCGTGATAGACAGTTTTTGTTGGTTCCCTACTTTAATTTCCTGTGTTTTATAACCCACGTATGAAATAACTAAGGTAGCACCTGCTGAAATCTCCAGTGTGAAGTTACCGTCCAAGTCAGTTACTGTTCCCTGAGTAGTTCCTTTTATCAATACGGAAACGCCGATCAATGCTTCTCCACTTTCGTCTATGATGTTACCCGTAATGATTCGGTTTTGCTGAACCGATTTTAGAATTGCTGAACTTTGTTGGCCTGACCAGTTGTTTGCAAAGGTGGATAATGGTAAGGAAACTAGTCCTAAGGAAATTCCGCAAGCAAACCAAAATCTTTTTGGAGAATACCCTGTACTATAACAGAACGGGATTTTAAATACTCTTTTTTTTCTCATGTCTTTCATTATTAATTTAGTATTAGAGTTGTTTTTGTTTTGATGTCAAATATAGACGGATGTTATCTTTTTATAAGTGGAAAAACTGATAATTTAGTTGGAATATCTATCAAAGGTAGCTAAACAACATATATTGCGATGGATTAAATGTAGAAAGTACTTTGATGAATACCCATTTTCTGCTAATTTCGCAAAGGAAACACATTACTTTGATATGAAAACATACTGGGTTGATATTCTTACCTTTTTCTGTGTAGTAATACTATGCCTTTTTGCAGCCGATGTGCCGGTAAAAGGAGCTATACCTCAAAAATATTCAGTTACGTACTTTTCCAGTCAGAATGGAGTGGAGGATGGGCTGGTCAACGATATTATCCAAGATCATAAAGGTCTGTTATGGTTTGCTACTTGGAATGGGCTTTATCGGTTTGATGGTTATAATTTTAAGAATTATAAATCGAATATTGAAGATTTGGGAGGACTGACCAATGATCGTTTATTAGATATAGTCGAGGATAAATTCGGATGTATATGGGTATTGTGTTATGATTCCACTTGTTATCGTTTTAATCCTGACAAGGAAGTCTTTGAACCTGTCATTCAAAAAACAGCCAATAGCTTTCGGTCAATATCTGTCCTTCCGAATGGAATAGTATGGTTATTACGTGAAGATGGGAGTGCAGTACGGGTCGTTACGGCTCCCGAAGATTTATCTATGACATTTCAATTCTATTCATCAAGAGAAAATACGTTGTCTACTGGTAAAATCCGGTCTGTATTTATGGATTCGAAATTACGGGAATGGCTTCTTACGGATGAGGGGGTATATCGACTATATGATTCAGAACTTTCTATTATTTCTTTGTCTGATTGTCGAAAAAGTGAGAAAATACCTTTTTATTTTGCAACAGAGTTGGAAGAATATATATATTTAGGTGCACATCAAGGTAAAGTTTATAAATACTTGTTGACTGGAGAACTTTCTATTCATACTCAATTGCCAACATCGGCTTCTGTGATTTCTATTTTGCCTTCTGTGGCTGGACTGATATATGTTACTGATTCAGACGGCTTTTTTATTCATGACTCTCTCGGTGAGATAAGACATGTGATGCTTGACTCTCTTTCTCTGTTGAAAGACAAAACCATAGAGTCTGCTAAAATTACTTGTGGAGATTTATTGTGGCTTGTACATCCTGTTCCGGGAGTCACTTTGTTTGATCTGAAAACACAGCGTTTAAGCTTTATTGAAGGAAAGGACGAACTGGGAAGACCGCTAAATACTGAAAGTGATTTTTTTGCTTTTGAGGATCGGAACGATATTTTATGGGTACACCCTAAGGGAGGAGGATTTTCTTATTTTGATTCTCAAAATAGGCGGTTAATACCTTTTAATACTACGGAGCAGCCTGTCAAGTGGAAATCAAATGACCGCTGTTTTGCTGCTTTTGTTGATAAACAAGGAAATTTATGGATGAGTACCCAGCTCAACCGACTTAAGCGTATCACTTTTATCCCTGATAAATTTCATATCTATACGCCTACTCCTCAGGATGTAGAGTTACCTGATAATGAGATCAGGGCACTGTATATAGATAAAAAACAACGTATTTGGACGGGAAGCAGAGATATGAATGTTTCTATATATGATGCCCGGCTTCGATTATTGAAAAGGATGAAATGGGGCAAAGTATATGCCATCATGCAAGATTCGGCTGGTGTTTATTGGATTTCTACTAAAGGCCAGGGATTGATAAAAGCAACAGAAACTTCAAAAGGCAATTTTGAATTACAGCATTTTAAATATAAAGCTGATGACCCCTATTCATTGAGTAATGATAATATTTACTTTACTTTTCAGGATAGTAAGCAGAGACTTTGGGTAGCTACTTACGGAGGTGGATTGAATTTGATTGAAACTATGCCTGATGGTACTTTAAGATTTATCAATCATCGCAATTTGTTAAAGAGATATCCGATAAGTCATTTTTATAAAGTCAGACATATTACTGAAGATAATCAAGGGCGTATCTGGGTGTCTACAACAGCAGGGATTTTACAATTTAAGGTTTCTTTTCATTGTCCTGAAGAAATAGATTTTCATTCTATATGCCGTGAGCAGGGGAATGTGAATAGCCTTAGTAATAATGACGTACAAATGATTCAATGTATGGATAATGGGAAAATTTTTGCCATTACTTATGGCGGAGGGTTAAATGAGCTTTCTCCCATGGGGCTCCATTCTTATCAATGTAAATCCTTCACACAGAAAAATGGACTTATTTCAGATATTATTTATTCTATGCACGAGGATAAACAAGGGAATTTATGGTTGGTGACGGGTGGTGGATTAGTGAAATTTGTAGCTTCGGCCGAACAGATTCAGTATCCTAGTGAGCATATCGCATTTAATATGCATTTCAGTGAAGGTGTGGGGGCAACAGATGGCAAGCAGATTTTTTTTGGTACTAACCGAGGTTTGTTCTATTTTACCCCTGAGAATATCCATAAAACAGATTTTATACCACAAATATTTTTCTCTTCTATTTGGGTAAACAATCAAGAACTGACTCCCAGAAAAACTCCTTCTATTTTGTCTGTTAATCCTGATGATAGCAGGGATATGCAGTTACCTCCTAATAATCATACCCTCAGACTGGTATTTTCTGCTCTAGACATGACCAATACGGAGTATATTCAATATGCTTACAAGTTAGACGGTTTTGATAAAAACTTTCGTTTGACGGATAACGGGCATGAGGCCAACTATACTAATCTTCCTCCGGGAAAATATGTATTTCGTGTAAAGTCTACCAATAATGAAGGTGTATGGGTTGAAAATGAACGAACACTTTCTTTTGAAGTGCTTCCTACTTTCTCTGAGACACCTTATGCTACTATGCTTTATATCTTCTTAATTGTATTATTTATTGCAGTTGTCATTTATGTATATACCGTTTTTTATCGGATAAAAAATAAGGCTAAAAATGAAGAATTGATTACTCAATTAAAACTCAGCTTCTTTACTGACGTGTCTCACGAATTAAGAACTCCATTAACATTGATTACCGGACCTTTGGAATATATACTCAGAGATGATAGCCTTTCTGGGAAGGTGAGAGATACTTTGAAGATTATTAAAAAGAATAGTGACCGTATGCAGAGGTTGGTAGGGCAGATTTTGGATTTTAGTAAAATCCAGAATAGCAAGATGAAACTGAGAGTTCAGTATGTGGATATTATCAGTTTCACGAAAGAGATAATCAACTATTTTACAGCTTTATCTCAAGAGCGGCATATTAGTCTGAATTTTAATACTCAATTATCTAAAGTAAATCTTTGGGTGGACAAGGATAAATTGGAGAAAGTTATTTTCAATTTGCTGTCTAATGCCTTCAAATACACTCCTGATGGCAAGAACATTTGGGTTAGTATGAAAGATGATGGGAATGCAGTCCTTTTTCAAGTTCAAGATGAAGGAGTAGGGATAAAGAGAGAAAAGCAGAAAGTGATTTTCAATCGTTACGAGAATGTGGTTCCGGATAGCATTTACGCTCCTTTAAGTTCTGGTATCGGACTTTCAGTAGCTAAAGAGCTTGTGGAAATGCATTATGGTAGTATAAATGTGGAAAGTGAGCTCGGAAAAGGGAGCCTATTTACTGTAAGGCTATTAAAAGGTAAAAAACATTATCCGTCTGACACGGAATATATATTATCAGATTGGAACGAAGATATAAATTTAGATTTCAATTCTCAAAACGAACTACAAGAATTGAATGAAGCGGAGAAGCCGCTCATGCTTATTGTTGAAGACAATTATGAATTAAGAGTATTTATCAAACAAATATTTCAGGAAGCATATCGGTTTGTTGAGGCTGATAATGGAGAGGTTGGATTAAAAAAGGCTTTCTCTGATCTACCTGATATAATAATTACTGATATCATGATGCCTGTAAAGAGTGGTCTACAGATGTTGCAGGAGCTAAGGAACGATGAACGAACTTCACATATTCCTGCCATAGTATTGACTGCCAAGACGGATATGGATAGCATTCTGACCGGTATCCATACAGGAGCTGATGATTACATAACGAAGCCATTTAGTATTAATTATTTGCAAGCTAAAGTAGAGAATATCCTAACTCGACGTAAAATGTTACAAGCATATTATTGTAAAGTAGGGTATGAAGAGGGGAATGAAAATAAAGAAAAAGATAAATCGGTTCAATTGTCGGCTAAAGATGCCGCTTTTCTTAATAAGTTAGCTGGAATTATGGAAGAGCAACTTAGTAATCCGGAATTGAATGTAGATCAATTGGTCAGTTATTTTAGTCTGAGTCGGACCAATTTCTTTCATAAACTGAAGTCTTTAACTGGTATGGCTCCTATAATGTATATAAAAGAAATGCGTATGAGGAAAGCTGCTGAACTGATTAAGGAAAACCAATATACGATGTCGGAAATAGCTTATATGGTAGGTTTTAGTGATCCTCATTATTTTAGTAAAAGTTTTAAATCTTATTGGGGAATGACTTCTACAGAATATGCAAAAAATCAGGTTGGACAATGAATATAAATGATGTTAAAGTTATATTTTATCATTATATCGGGTGACCCCATTGTTCACCCGATATAATAGGGGGTATCTTATTTTTTCGCCTTATTTCCATTTATATACACTTCTTTCAGTACTACATCCTTAGCTCCCGTAATTAAATTTCCCTTTTTCTCTACATTATTGAAACGGCTGTTTGTTACATGGATGTCTTCAATATTGACACGGTCATCATATCCGGTAATCAAGACTCCGTACTTACTTTTTTCACTGGTAACATTATCCAGATATACATGGCGTACTACAGGTGGGAAACTTCTGTCACATTTTTCACGGTTTTCATATTGCAGGTTGATTTTCAAAACGGCTTCGCGACATTCACCTACTTCTACATTACGCACATAAATATTTTCAATGACACCACCACGGCAGTTGTTGGTTTTGATGCGGATGACACGTTCCAGGTTCGGGCTGTCCATTTTGCAGTTTTCAACAAACAGGTTCTTATATCCTCCCGAAATCTCACTGCCTACAACTACACCACCGTGTCCGTCTTTCATTTCGCAATTGCGTACAATGATATTTTCACTTGGTACATTCCATTTCCGTCCGTCAGCATTCCGTCCGCTTTTAATGGCAATGCAGTCGTCTCCAGTATCGAATATACAGTTTTCAATTAATACGTTCTTACTTGATTCCGGATCGCAGCCATCGCTATTGGGACCGTGACTGGAAACTTTAACCCCACGCACTGTCAGACTTTCACAAAATAAAGGATGGATAACCCAAAACGGAGAATTTTTCAATGTTACATTTTCTATTAAAATAGTGTTGCAACGATATAGATTGATAAGTTGGGGACGTAAACCGTCTTCAAAAGTCATTTGGCGCTTATCTATCGGGGCAAATGTTTCGGCGTACATCAGTAATTTGTCTCTGCCGCCATTTTTTTGAGCTGTCATCCCTTCCTTCCAGCCATAGTGTGGAGCACCACACATACTCCACCAGTTATCATTACTGGCCTGTCCGTCTATAATACCTTTACCGGTAATGCCTATGTTGCTTTCACCATAAGCATAAATTAATGGATGCAAATTGTAACAGTCTACTCCTTCCCAGCGAGTGAGTACGGTTGGAGTATATAGATATTTCTCTGAAGAAAATTTTAGATAGGCACCTTCTTCCAAATGCAGATTTACATTACTTTTCAGTGTGATAGGACCTGTTAGAAATTCTCCGGGTGGAACTAATACAGTTCCTCCACCTGTCTGGCTGCATATGAGGATAGCTAGATTGATTGCTTCATGGCAGAGTATTTCACCATTATTTCCTTCTTTGGCACCGAAATCTTTAATGTTGTACACACGATCGGGAAAAGAAGTCTTTTTGATTTGTTTTTCTATTTGCCCACTTTCTTTCCAAATCTCTTGTGGTATTTGTGCATGAGCAAGTCCAAAATATGCACATATACAAAGTACACTAACTAACTTTTTTACCATATCTTTGATGTTTAATAATTAATAATTTCATAGTTACCAAAAAATATCTACGATGCAATATTAAAGCATATAATTAGAAAATAAGTGGATTAATTGCCCATTATTGTGTAAATTCTAATAATAGAGGAATAACTGCTGCTACATTTTTATATTATTTGTATATTCGTACCTTAATAATCTGATATTATGAAATACATCACTTGTATATATTGATATCTGTTGGGGAATTCTTGTCGTGATAGGAGGTAGTATTTCTACTACCAAAGATAGTCTTCTGAATATTATAAGATATACAAGCGCAGGATTCCATTAATTCTTCTAGTCTGAAAAAATAATTTAGTGAACTACCTGTAAAGTATGGAGTAGATCAATTGAACTATGAAAATTACCGTTTGGAAACTAAGAACAGGAGTTTTTTAGTAATTAGACTTTTTATGGTACTTGTATTGGTGAAATTACCAAAAGGGGAAATGTTTATCTCCACCAATGAATTGCATTTGTCGCTAGTGATAGAGAGCCTGTTTGATAATACTAATAAATTTACAGATTCTGGATCTGTAACTCTTAAAATAAAGTTGGATAAGGCACAAAGTAAGTTACGAATTGAAGTAACCGATACCGGCTGTGGCATTCCTCCCGAAGAACGGGAGGAAATATTTCTGTGTTTGTCTGTATAACTTAGTGTGTGCCTTCTTCAATGTTACGCTTTCGTTTCAATGCTTCCAGGAAATAATAGTCTGCATAATTTAAAGGTACATCTATTTCTGTGCCATGAGGAATACTGCCCACTGAATGCATTAATAAAAAGTTACCATTTTTTCCAAGAGATGCCAGATAGTTTGGTGAGGCTAGAGAGGCCATAATACTGTCTGCATAGTTCTTATAACTGTTTGCATCAGGCACATCCATTGTACTAATTTCATAAAGTGCAGAAGCTATACAAGAAGCACTTGAAGCGTCTCGTGGTTCATTGGGAATATTGGGAGCATCCATATCCCAATAAGGAATCAAGTCTTTGGGAAGCCGGGGATGTGTTTTCATAAATTGGAAAGTCTTCAATGCCTGATTCAGATACTTTTTATCATGAGTTTCCCGGTAACACACAGTGTAACCATAAATCGCCCATGCTTGTCCACGACTCCAAGTCGATTCGTCTGCATATCCTTGGGCTGTTTGTCTATGCCGTACCATGCCGTCTGCCAAACTATAATCTATTACATGATAACAACTTCCGTTTGTACGGAAATGCTCTTTCAAAGTGCGGTCTGCATGGTTCACTGCTATATGATAAAAGGTGGAATCACCAGATAATTTAGTTGCTTCAAATAGTAACTCTAAATTCATCATATTATCTATTATGACCGGACATTCCCAACCGCGTTCCGATTGCCAGCCGCGGGTCACATCCCATGATTGGATAATTCCCGGCTTTTCACGGAAACGAGTAGCTAATGAACGTGCAGCTTCTATCATGACTTCTTTGTATCTGGGTACTTTAGTTGTTCGCCATCCATTGCCGAAACTACAATTTATCATGAAACCTACATCATGGTGCCAAGTCAGTTTTTTGGCTTCTTCTATGGCCGAAGTGTATTTATCAGCTAATGATAAGAGAGTAGTGTCGCCACTTAACTCATATAGATACCACACTGACCCAGGGAAAAAACCACTTCGCCAGTCGGCGTAGTCACAATAATAAATGGTACTGTCAGTTTTCAGTGTCACAGGGTTTATAAATTTCTCTGATTTTTCTATAATTTGTATTTCATTCCCGATTTGTGCACGTGCAAATGCTACATTTTTTTCTATAAAGGAATCTGTTCTGGCGGATTGTTTATTTTTCTCTGTGCAAGATCCCCATAAAGTAGAGCAAGCGAGTATTGTAATATAGAGGACTTTCTTCATAGTACTTATTTTTTTATAATTTGCTACGAAGATAATGATAAATTTGTTGAAGAGAAACTTTAAGGTATTCTTTTACTTTGAAAACAGATTGATTCTGCTTCCAAAGTAAAAGAATATTGATCATAGAAATACAATAATCATTTCAGTTATTATTCTTCTTTTTGTAACTGAACTTTTATAGTATTGCTGTATCACTTAATAGTTGATATACCCCACTTATAATTCCTAAAACGAATATGCCGGCTACACATACCAACAGACTGATGCGCATCGGAGTTGCTGTACGAAAATTGCCGATAGGGTCTTCATTAGGTGTGATGAACATGGCTTTTACAATCAATAAGTAATAATACAATGAAATGATTGTATTGACCAATGCGATAAATACAATAAGATAATATCCGCTATGGAATGCTGCCATGAATACAAAGAACTTACTGAAGAATCCGGCAAATGGCGGGATACCTGCCAATGAGAAAAGAGCAAGTGTCATGACCATAGTTAGTTTGGGGTTGGTCTTATAAAGTCCGTTATAATCTTCGCGCTCTATTTTACCGTGGGTATGTTGCTCAATGGTATTGATGACACCGAATACGGCGAGATTGGCGGCAATGTATACTACTATATAATATACTAGGGATGCCATGCCCTGCGGAGTTCCAGCCAGTACAGCCAACATTATGTAACCGGCTTGTGAAATACTGCTGAAGGCCATAAAGCGTTTCAGGTTGTTTTGGCGGATGGCGAACAGATTGGCTATAGTGATGGTGACTACAATGATAATACATAGTATTTCACTCCATTGTTCAGTCATTGGTCCGAATACTTTCATTAAAATAATCATTAAAGCAAAAGCAGCTGCGCCTTTTGAAATAACGGATAGGTAGGCGCTTACTGTAGTTGGTGCACCTTGATAAGTATCTGCTGTCCACAGATGAAAAGGTACCAAGCTTAATTTGAAGGCCAGTCCGGAGAAGAAAAATACTAGTGCAAGAACTTGTAATGGAGTTCCTGTCAGTCCGGCAGGGATATCTTCAAAATATAAAGTACCTGCTGTCCCATAAATCATAGAAATGCCATAGAGGAAAATACCGCTGGAGAATAAAGCCGAAAGAATGAATTTAGCTCCGGCTTCGGCACTATGCCCTTTATATTTATCGAAAGCTACGAGACAAGCCATAGGAACGGTTGCCAATTCCAATCCAAGGAAGAATAGCAGGAAGTGCCCTGCGCTTACCATGAAATACATACCCAGCAAGGTACTGAGGGTAAGGATGTAGAATTCGCCTTGTTTATGACGGGTGTCTTCACGTTTTAGCCAAGTGTCTGCTTGCAGAAACACCAGTATGGTACCTATGGTCAGGATGCTTTTCAGAACAGACGCCATAGGGGTTGAGTGATACATGCCGCCAAATAAAGTCACCTCTTCCGGCCATAGGTTTGCTAAGAGTTGAATGGTCAGCAGGATACATGCCATGGGGCGTAACCAGTGACGTTGTGGAGCCGGTAAAAATAAATCTAACAGAAACATCAGAATAAAAACGGCTGTCAGACTCAGTTCGGCATGCATATGGAGTATTGCTGTTATGTCCATCATTGCTATTTTTTAATTTTTAATTCTCAAATTTTAATTTAATAATTGACTTATGATTGGTTCTACACTGTTACTGATCAGATCGCTTATCCAGAATGGAGCCATTCCTAAACCTGCTACACAGGCGATGAGGCAGATAACGGCTACTCGTTCATCCCAGGTTGCGTCTGTGAGTTTCAGATGTTCGGGATTCAAAACTTTGCCATAAAGAATTTTACCTACTACACGCAGGATATAGACTGCGGTAATGACGATACTTGTTGTTGCCACTAGGGTACATACGCGATGGAATGTATCATCATTTTGGAAAGAACCTACAAAGACCGTCATTTCAGCAACAAAACCACTTAGTCCCGGAAGTCCCAAATTAGCAAGACCAGCAATAACATAACCTACAGCCAGGAAAGGCATAATCTTCATCAAACCTCCCATTAATCGGACATCACGAGTGTGGGTACGTCCGTATATCATACCAATAAGGGCGAAGAACAAAGCGGTCATTAATCCGTGACTCAACATTTGGAGAATAGCACCCGTACAACTGGTGCGTGTCATCATCAGCAGGGCAAAGAGCACTAATCCGCAGTGGGATACGGAGGAATAGGCATTGATATATTTTAAGTCGGTTTGTACCACAGCACTGAATGCACCGTAAACTACAGAAATAGTGGTCAATATCAGGAATACATCTCCCCACATGGCTGCACCTTCAGGCATCAGGTATATAGCAACACGGAAGCATCCGTAACCTCCTAGTTTCATCAATACTCCAGCGTGAAGCATAGAAACAGCAGTCGGTGCAGAAGCATGACCATCGGGACTCCATGTATGGAAAGGGAACAAAGCTCCTAAGACTCCGAACCCCAAGAAGATAAGCGGGAAGAAGATGCGTTGCATTTCATGAGGTATATGCAGTTTGGCGATTTCCAGCAAGTTCATAGTTTCACCGCCTGCACCATAAAAAATACCGAGAATTCCGATCAGTAGAAATGCAGAACCACCCATTAACATTAATGTAAGTTTCATGGCGGCGTATTCTTTACGTCCGCTTCCCCATACACCGATGAGCAGATACATTGGAATTAAGGCTACTTCATAAAACATGAACATGGTGAACAGGTCTGTTGAAACGAAGAATCCGAATACCCCTACACTCAATAGAGTGAACCACATGAAATATTCTTTTGTCAATGGTTGTAACTTCCACGATGCAAAAGTACCGGTGAATACAATAATGGAACTAAGCAGCAACATTGCTACTGATATACCGTCTACTCCTACTGAGTAGCATATATGGAGCGGTGCATACCAAACTGTGCTGGCTGTGAACAGCATCTCTCCTGTAGCACCGGCTTGGCGTAGTTCGATATAATCAATGGTGAGGTAAACGGATAATGCCAATAATATGGAAGATCCGACAACCATCACTCCGCGAACTTGATTGACGCTGCGCGAAGCCCAAAGGCTCGCGAGCATCAACAAGGGAACTATAATGAAAAAACTTAGTATGTTCATCTTTTTAAATTAAAAATTAAAAAATGGCCATGCGGCGGATTTTTTATTATTCATTAAATTAATAGTATCAGCGTCAATATCAATGCACCTGCAAGGAACCAAATACTGTACTGCTGTACGTTTCCACTTTGCATGTCACGTATTTCATCGGCGGTAGCATGAGTACTCCACGCAGTGAAGTTAAAGAATTGATCGATAACGTGCCGGTCCCACCAGGCTATCGGAGTACTGATGCACCGGAAGATGATTTTCTTGGTTACGAACAACCATATCTCATCCATATAGAAACGGTGGTAAGCTGCTGTGTGCAAACGTGGGAATGTGCGCGCCAGATAGTTGGCTACGGGTTGTCTCTTACCTGCATACATCCATGTAGCTAAAGCGATGGATGCTATAGCAATAATGATACTTGTAGCAGCTATCTGCATATCCAGATGAATGGTATAGGCTTCTCCGTTACTACTGATCAGATTGCCGAAAGGTATGAATCCGGCAATACAGGTGATAGCGGCTAAAAACATCAGCGGGAATGTCATGGTAAGTGGAGCCTCATGCGGAGTATGTGCATCAGGTCCGGATTCGTGGGAGTGTCCTTTCCATTCTCCATTCCAGAAAATACAATAATAAAGGCGGAACATATAAAATGCTGTCATGGCGGCAATGCCTGTCATTATCCATCCCATAACAGGATTGAATTGGAAGCAGGCAGTCAGAATTTCGTCTTTAGAGAAAAAACCTGAGAATGGCCAGATACCCGAGATAGCCAGACAAGCAATCAGGAATGTCCAGTGGGTGACGGGCATGAATTTATGAAGTCCTCCCATGGCGCTCATCTCGTTACTGTGTACGGCATGAATGATACATCCGGCTCCTAAGAACAGCAATGCCTTGAACATGGCATGTGTGAACAGGTGGAACATGGATGCCATGTAGCCTAGTCCTCCTTCATGAGGATTCATGGAAGTACAAACGCCTAATGCGACAATCATAAATCCAATTTGAGATATAGTGGAGAAGGCGAGCACACGTTTGATATCGCTTTGTGCACACGCCACACTAGCGGCGTAGAATGCAGTGAACGCACCGATATAAGCTATCCAGTGCAGCACTTCGGGCGCATATCCTATAAACAACGGGAACATACGGGCTACCAGATATACACCGGCTACTACCATGGTAGCAGCATGGATTAATGCACTGACAGGAGTAGGACCTTCCATAGCATCCGGTAACCAGATGTGCAATGGAAACATCGCACTTTTACCGGCACCACCGATAAACATTAGCCCCAAGGCCAATGGTATCATACTTCCGGCAACTGCAAGTACCTGAAGTTGGGGGGTGAACGAGAATGTTTCGGCATAATAGCCGTAAATCAAGATACCGATCAGAAAGCCTAAATCAGCGAAACGGGTAACAATAAATGCTTTTTTACTGGCAGCAATCGCTTCTTTCTTGGTGTAATAAAAGCCGATAAGTAGATAAGAAGAAACACCTACCAGTTCCCAAAAGACATACATCTGGAAAATATTAGTTGCTACTACGAGCCCCAACATGGACATGGTAAACAGGCTAAGAAATGCGTAGTAACGTTGAAAGCCTTTTTCACCTTTCATATATCCGAATGAATAGATATGTACCATCAGACTGACGGTGGAAATAACGACTAGCATCATAACTGAAATAGGGTCAAGCATGATTCCCATGTCAATATGCAGGTTCGTTGTGAAAGGTAACCATTCAAAATTATAAGGTGTGAGAGTAGGATAGACGCCTTCTGCCGTACGCCCTCCTGCAAAATAATTGAAGGCAGTGAGGTAGGAAAGCAACGTCACCCCTGCCAGTGAAACGGTGCCGATGGTCCCTGCCAATCCGTTCTTCATACGCATACCTGCCAGCCCCAGTATCAGGAAACTGAGGAAAGGTAGGATAAGGATTAGTATTGTATGTTCCATAATTAGTTTTTCATTTCATTTAAGTTCTTCACTTGGATATTGCGTACATTGCGGTAGATATTGATAATGATAGCAATAGCTACTGCTGTTTCAGCCGCACTCACGCCGATAGCGAACAGGGCGAAAAAAAAGCCTTCCAGTTCTTCGGGAAAGAGGTATCGGTTGAATACGGCGAAGTTGATGTCTACCGAATTCAGTATCAGTTCCACACTGATGAGCATGGCCAATAAATTGCGGCGGGTGAAGAAACCATAGATTCCCGCAAACATCATAAAGGTGGAAACCACCAGATAATATTCCATGTGTACCATAAGTTCTATCTTTTTCTAGCGATTAGGATTCCTCCTACGATACAAGCGAGTAATAACACGCTGATTACTTCGAAAGGAAGGATATATTGATATTTTTCCATGCCCATCAGTGCATGACCGATCGTGCGTACATCCAGTTCACCATGAACAAAATGAGAGGGCAAGAATTCGTTCTTCAGCATGACGAACAGACAGATAGCCAGTCCTGCTATAGTAGAAATAGCTCCGGCCACCATCTTTCCATTTTTTAATCTCTCTGCTTTGTCTCCCTGTGAAGAGGTCAATAAGATACTAAATACATAAAGCACTGTTATACCACCGGCGTAAATCAGTAATTGTACAGCTCCCAAGAATGAGTAGTTGAGTTGGAAGTAAATACCTGCTGTACCAAATAAAACGAACAGCAGATAAGTTGCTGCACGCAAGATACGTGAGGTCGTGACTGCCAATACCGAACAGACAGCGATAAACAACGCCAGTACAATGAATACAATTAGTTGTAGTGTCATAATATCGTTTGTTTTTTATTTTTTGTTCAGAGTGAGAACTAGTTTGCTGCGGTCGAATACAGCATTTTCGAATTCTGTATCGAACCGAATGGCATCGTGTGGACAAGCGTTCACACAAAGTTGACAGAACATACAGGCTCCCAGGTCGTACTCATACTTTACCAATATTTTCTTTTTCTTGCCTGTTTCTTCGTTGGTCACAGATTCGCTGGTAATGGTGATTGTATCATTGGGGCAAGCCATTTGGCAAAGTCCGCAAGCAATACATTTGTTATTACCATTCTCATCAACCGGCATGATAAGCCGTCCTCGGAAACGGGGCGATATTTTTAATGTGGCACGGTTTTCGGGATATTGTTCAGTGACTTTAGGAGTGAAGAACTCTCGTCCTGTCACTTTCATGCCGGTAAGTAATGTACCGATGCCATGAAGCAGCCCTTTTATATAGGAATGTTTTTCTTCTTTCATCAGAAATGTAATTTAAATACAACAATAATTACCATCAACAACAGGTTGCACAAACCTATTGGAACCAAGTACTTCCATTCCAGCGTTAGAATTTGGTCAATACGCAGACGGGGAAATGTCCATTTGATCCACATTAGTAACCATACTACAAAGAATGACTTGCCAAAGAACCAAATAAATCCAGGTATATAATCCATGATGGCATTGAATCCGTCTAGCCCAGGAATATGTAGCGGCATCCATCCTCCCAGGAAGATGGTTGTGGCTACTGCGGCGATGATAAACAAGTTTACAAATTCTGCCACATAGAACAGTCCGAAGTGCATACCGGAATATTCGGTATGATATCCCGCAGTCAGTTCACTTTCTGCTTCAGGCAAGTCAAACGGGCCGCGGTTGACTTCTGCATTTCCGGCTATCAGATAAATGATAAAAGCGATCAATGCAGGTATATGTCCTTTAAAAAGGAACCAGCCGTCAGCTTGGCGTTCTACAATTTCGCTTAGTTGCATGGTATCTGTTAAGATTACAATGGTAAGGATGCTTAATCCTACAGATAATTCATAACTAATCATTTGAGCGCCACTTCGCATGGCTCCGATTAATGAATATTTGTTATTGGAACTCCAACCTGCCAGCAAAATACCTACCACGCCGATACTGGATGCTGCCAATAAGAAGAAAATACCTACATTGAAATCAAGGACCTCCATGCCCTTGTTGATGGGTAGGCAACTGAAAGCCATGATAGAGGCGAGGATAACAATGTAAGGTGCCAAATTGTACAGGAACTTGTCAGCATGCCGGATGGTGATAATTTCCTTGATCAACATCTTGAATACATCGGCAAACACCTGTATGGTACCTTGGGGACCTACACGCATTGGCCCCAAGCGGCATTGGAAAGCGGCGCACACTTTACGTTCCATGAAAATCATAATGATAGCAATAACTGCATATGCCAACATGATACATACGCCAATTACTATACATTCTATGAGCACTGCCAGTTCTTCAGGCATAAATGACGTGAGCAGTGAGTGTACCCATTGGGTGACTATACTAAAATCGAACATAATTTAATAATGTGTCAATTTGCTAATTTGCCAATAGGCAAACTTGTAATTATTTAATTTGTTAATTCTCAGTCTGATAAATAGTGCATTCTCCAAATTGTATATTGAAGAATCGGCACATTATTATCGGTCAATATCCGGTACTACATAATCCACCGTTCCACCAATAGCAATTAAGTCGGCAATTTTTGCGTTGCGGCACATAGTTTCCATTGCTGATACTAAAGGCAAACCGGTAGCGCGGAATTTCATGCGGTAAGGAAATTTGTCTCCACGACTTTCCAGATAAACACCGAACTCTCCGCGAGAACCTTCCACTGCGGCATAATAATTCCCTTCGGGCACACGTATAATCGGTTTCATCTTTTCCTGATAGTTCCCTTCAGGAATATTGTCTATCAGTTGCTCAATGATATCCATACTTTCCAGTATTTCTTCCATACGGACCATATAACGTGCAAAGCAGTCACCTTCAGTGTGGACAATCTCTTTAAAATCTACCTTGCCATACATCGCATAGGGATGACGCTTGCGGACATCGCATGCCCAACCGCTGGCGCGTCCTGTACCTCCTGTCGCTCCGAAAGAGATGGCATCTTCCCGTGAAAGAACTCCCACACCTTTCAAACGTTCTTGGGCAATGACATTTCCGGTGAATACTTCATGGTATTCTTTTAGCATCGGACGCAGATAAGCAATGAATTCTTTTACTTTCTGTACAAAGTCCGGAGCGATATCAGCTTGTACCCCTCCAATGGTGTTATAATTCTGTATCAAACGTCCTCCGGTAGTTGCTTCGAAGATATCCAATATCTTCTCACGATCACGGAATCCATAGAAGAATGCGGTCAAGGCACCCATATCCATACAGAGACAGGAGAAGAAAAGCAAGTGAGAATCTATACGTTGCAATTCGTCCATAATGGTACGAATGTATTGTACCCGTTCGCTTACTTCTACGCCCATTGCCTGTTCAATGCACATACAGAGAGCATGGCGGTTTTGGTGCGCACCTAAATAATCCAAACGGTCGGTCAGGGCCAAGGTTTGGGGATAGGTAAGACTTTCGCACATTTTTTCGATACCTCGATGGATGTATCCGCAGTGCACATCCAGTTTTTTGATAATCTCACCTTCCAGTGAAACACGAAAACGAAGTACACCGTGGGTTGCCGGATGTTGAGGACCTATGTTAATGATATATTCGTCCTCATCAAAAATGGTTTCGCGTTTTTCTATTACACTGCCATCATGTTGTACTTCTATATATTGTGTCGTGTCTACAGGTTCCTCATTGGTCATACGGAGTGGGTTGAGGCTTTCATCGTAGTCCTTACGCAATGGATAGCCTACCCAGTCATCACGCAGGAACAAACGGCGCATATCAGGATGTCCTATAAAGCGGATACCATAATAGTCGTACACTTCGCGTTCATTGAATTCAGCACCTTTCCAAATATCACTTACACTAGGAAGTTCCGGCTTTTCTCGGTTGGTTGTGCGAGTGCTGACCACTATATTTTCTCTTGTATTCGTATCTTCCAGATGATAGACTACACCTAGTCCTTCTTCGCCCCAGTCCATTCCGGTAAGGCTGCGTAGAAAATCCATATGTTTACCCTGCCGCAATTTCAGCATTTCTTCATGTAGCTTTTCGGCAGGTATTTCTATTCTTTCACTCATGCTTGTTCGGGATTTTGTGGTTCATTTTCTTTGCGGTTCACTCCGCCGAAGAATTTTTCCAGTTTTACTTTACGTTGCAATTGTATCATGCCGTACAACAAGGCTTCAGGTCGGGGCGGACATCCGGGAATATATACGTCAACGGGAAGAATTTTGTCTACTCCGTTCAATACGTGATATGATTTTTTAAAAGGACCGCCGCTAATGGCGCATCCGCCTACTGCAATGACGTATTTAGGATCCGCCATCTGGTCATACAAACGTTTTAGTACCGGAGCCATCTTGTGTGTGATAGTTCCTGCTACCATGATCATATCTGCCTGGCGCGGACTGGCACGGGCTACTTCGAACCCAAAGCGGGCGAAATCATACCGGGCAGCACCCACTGCCATAAACTCGATTCCACAACAACTGGTTGCAAATGTAAGCGGCCACAACGAATTGCTGCGTCCCCAGTTGATAAGGTCATCCAAACAGCCCACCAGTACTTTGGTACCGCCTTCATTGAGCTGCTTGACCATGTTTTCCAAATACTCATTGTCTTTGAAGTCTTCATAAGGAATAGACTTTATGGTTGGTTTCTTTACTTCCATTCCAACGCTCCTTTCTTCCAGGCATATGCCAGACCTAAAACTAATATAACTAAAAAGAAAAGGATGCTAAACAGACCGTACACTCCTAGGTCTTGTACCACTACAGCCCAAGGAAATAAAAATACTGTTTCCACATCGAACATCAGGAAGAGGATAGCAAATAGATAATAACCTACTTTGAATTGCATCCACGACCGTCCCCGCGTAGGAATACCACATTCGTAAGCTTCTCCCTTTTGTGAGTTGTATGAACGGGGAGAAATGGCACGGGCAATTCCCAATGCTACGGCAACTAATGCGATTGCCGTCAGGATAACGACAACTAATAATGTAAAATACATATCTAAACTTTTTTTGATTAGACAAACGGATAGAAAAATTTTCCTTATAAGACGTTTGTTATAAGGATTTCTACTCAGCAAAATGCTGAAAAAAGATTAAAAATTAAATGATGATCCGCCGGAGTGCATAGATATAATAATCTACTGCATCAGTGTAAAGCGAATGAAAAGTGTGGCAAACTATATGGTTTGTTTGTAGCTCCTGCTTTTTAAGTTCGTTCAATGCTGCTAAAATGCGGACTATACATTTGAACTTTGATGTGGAAGGGTTGTCAAGTGATATGGCTATTTGTGGCATATCTGCAAAATTGTTGGTAAACAGGAAGTCCACTGTTCTTTTGCAGGGGTCTTGTTGTTGCTGGTAACAAGAGGTCTGTGGGGGTAAATCTGTTGTCTCAACCGTATGATAATCCTGACCTACTGTTATCGTAAACAGTAGAAATAATAGGATATATACAATGTATCTCAACATATTATTCATCTTGTTACCCTTTAAATGAGGGTGCAAAGATAGCCAATATTTGAAGCTTCATTGAGATTTTTTGAATTATTTATGTATAAAAATGGTTATAGGACGTAAATGTCAATGCTTTTTCCAAAAACTCGGCATGAAGAGCAGAAGTACGGTAAATAATTCCAAACGTCCTATCAGCATCAATATTGCACTTATCCATTTTGCTGCATCCGGCAACCCGTTCCATGAATAGGAAGGGCCGCATTTTCCAATACCTGGTCCTACATTGCCCAAACTGGAAATGACTACGCTATAAGCTTCTTCAAACCCTACTCCAAACAGCATAAGAACCAGCCATCCAATAAAAATAATAGCCATATATAGAAAAATGAATGCAAGTACTGCTGACTTGGTTGTTGATGAAATAACTTGGCGGTTGATACGTACAGGAAGTATAGCATTGGGATGAATGATATGTTTGAATTCATTTTTAGAAACACGGCTCATAATGGCTATGCGTATACATTTTATTCCTCCTGTGGTGGATCCGGCACAAGCTCCAAACAGCATGATGATGCACATTAATGTCCAAAGTACAGGTACCCAATTCATATAATCTGCAGAAATGAATCCGGTAGTGGTTTGTAAGGAAACAACCTGAAATATGGCTTTACGGAAAGATTCTTCAATACTGAACGGACTGGTGAAAATAAGAGTGACGGTAGTGAAAAGGGTAAAAAATCCCACAGTTCCCAAATACCAGTGGAGTTCTGTATTTTGGAATAAGCGTTTGAAATTTCCTTTTAAGAACAGTAGATATAGTAAGGTGAAATTGATACCTGCCAAAAACATGAATAGCGTAATTATATATTCTATGTAAGGAGAGTTGAAGGCGGCAATGCTATTTTGTTTGGTTGAATATCCTCCTGTGGCGGTAGTAGTCAGAGAATGACATACACTGTCGAAAAAGTTCATGCCTCCAGCAACCAGCAGAATAATCTCTGTAATGGTCAGCCCCAAATAGATAGTCCAAATCCATTTGGCCGTAACTCCAATACGCGGATGTACTTTATCATGGGTGGGACCGGTGGCTTCCGCTGCAAATAATTGTACACTGCCTACTCCGAAAATCGGTAATACGGCAATAGTAAAAAAGACAATTCCTAATCCTCCGATCCATTGTGTCATACTTCGCCAGAACAAAAGCCCGTGTGGCAATGACTCTATATTGTCCAAAATACTTGCTCCGGTGGTGGTGAATCCTGACATGGTTTCAAAAAAAGCATCCGTTATAGTGGGAATATATCCGCTTAGATAGAATGGAAGCATACCGAATAAAGAAAAAAACACCCAGGCAAGGGTTACAATAACGTATCCATCGCGGCGGCTGATTCTCTTTTCTGCATTTTTCCCTGCTAAAGCGGCTATGCTACCTGCTCCGGCTGTTATTGCGGCAGAATATAGGAAAGCTGAAATATCTGATTCATTATAATAGACAGCGAGAAACGAGCATAGAATAAGAAACCCCGCTTCGATGAAGAATAACGCCCCCATAATCCGGGCTATCATTTTTGCATTTATCATCAATTGAAGAATTTTTCTATTTTCTTAATCATCATACCTAGACAGAATACTACGACATGGTCGTTAGGTTGGATGACGGTATTACCTGTCACCAGTATCCCTTCACCGTTGCGAATCAGTCCGCCAATGGTGGCACCTTTGGGAAGGCCGGCATCTTTGACAGCGCATTTGGTTATACGTGAACCGTTTTTAACCGTAAATTCGGCTACATCAGCATTGGCAAAAGTCAGACATTTTACGTTGGAAACATCTGCATCCAGCATCATTTGATAGATATGGCTGGCGGCAATCATTTTTTTATTGATAACCGTACCGATATCCAGGCTTTCTGCCATGCTGATATAATCGATATTTTCTACTTCTGCCACAGTTTTGGTTACTCCCATACGTTTGGCGGCAAGACAAGCCAGAATGTTTGTTTCAGAATTGTCCGTCAGAGCGACAAATGCTTCCGTGTTTTTTAACCCTTCTTCCATGAGCAGATCCATATCCCGTCCATCTCCGTTGATAATCATTACTTTGTCATCTACCACTTCGGTCAGCCGGTTACATCTGTTGATGTCATTTTCAATAATCTTGACCTGCATGTAATCCGGTACATATTGTGTGGTGCGAACAGCTATGCGGCTGCCGCCCATAATCATCACATTGCGTACATCGGGATAATTTTCTTTTCCTGTAATCTTGCGGATATAGGGAATGTATTTCTTTGTTGTTGTGAAATAAACAATATCATGCAGTTTGATAACATCATCTCCCCGGGGGATGATTGTTTCATTTCCCCGTTTGATAGCTACAATGTGGAATGGAATATTACGTCCTCCCAGTTCATGAAGGGGAACGTTCAGAATTTCTGCCGTTTCGCGCATTTTGGTACCTATCAGGACCAATGCACCACCGCAAAATTCCCACCATTGGCGTATCCAGCTCATTTTGATGGCATCTACTATATCTTTGGCGGCCAGCATTTCCGGATAAATCAGTGAGTGTACTCCTAGTTGGGAAAAGAATTCTTTATGTTTAGGAAGTAAATATTCGTAATTGTCAATCCGGGCTACAGTCTTTTTTGCCCCCATATTGGTAGCCAACATACAGGCCGTCATATTGCGGCTTTCTTCCGGCATGACCCCGATAAATAAATCCGCGCCTGCCACTCCTGCATTCTTAAGGCCGGAAATGGAGGTGGGGGATGCATTGACAGTCATTAAATCGAAGTTGGAATCAAGTTTGCTCAACTTTTCTTCGTTTTCATCCATCAAAATGATGTCTTGCTTTTCATCCGATAATAATTTCGCCAGATGGGTGCCTACTGCTCCTGCTCCTGCAATAATGATTTTCATTGTTTGTCTCTCTTAGAATGATATCAAAACTTTGTAAATACCTTCTTCGTCCATGCCGCAAATATGATATAGTTCTTTTACTGAACCATGCTGGACAAATTGATCCGGTAGTCCGATACGTTTTATTTGCGGATTATACTCATTGTCTGCCATAAATTCCAGTATGGCACTGCCCATTCCACCTTTTAGCACACCGTCTTCAACAGTGACCACTTGCTTGAATCTCTTGCCTATTTCGTGTAACATACTTTCATCTAACGGCTTTAAGAAACGCAAATCATAGTGAGCAATGCTTTTTCCTGTTTCCTGTTCGGCATGTGTGATAGCCTTTTCTGCTTGAACGCCAATGGGCCCCAGCGTAATGACCGCTATGTCTTTTCCTTCTTTCAATTTTCTTCCTTTTCCTATCTCAATCTCTTGCATTGGACATTTCCAGTCTACCAATGAACCTCTTCCACGTGGATAACGGATGACAAAAGGACCTTTGTCAGGTAACTGGGCGGTATACATCAAACAACGCAGTTCATGTTCGTTGTAAGGGGAGGCCACAATGAGATTGGGTATCGGTCTCATATAAGCCAGATCGAATGCTCCGTGATGAGTAGGACCGTCTTCTCCTACCAATCCAGCGCGGTCCAGGCACAATACTACATTGAGTTTTTGTATCGCTATATCGTGAATCACATTGTCATAGGCACGTTGCATGAAAGACGAATAGATATTGCAGAAAGGCAATAGACCATCTTTTGCCATTCCTCCTGAAAAGGTAACGGCATGTCCTTCGGCAATTCCCACATCAAAACCTCTTTCGGGCATGGCTTTCATTAATATGTTCATAGAGCACCCTGAGGGCATTGCGGGAGTGACTCCTACGATTTTATCATTTGTTTGGGCCAGTTCCAATAGGGTATTTCCAAAAACATCCTGAAACAAAGGGGGCATTCCTTTGGTATCGACAACGATACGCTCTCCGGTTTCCTTGTCGAATATGCCCGGAGCATGCCAGATGGTGGCAGCTTTTTCTGCCGGACCGAAACCTTTTCCTTTGGTGGTATGTATATGGAGCAGTTTAGGTCCTTGCATATCTTTAATCTCTTTTAATACACGTGCCAAATTGTTGACATCGTGTCCATCAATAGGCCCGAAATAACGGATATTCATGCCTTCAAATACGTTTTGCTGTTGTACCAGCATGGATTTCAGGCTGTTGTTAAATCGTATCAGGCTTTTCCGGCGTTCTTCGTTCAGGATACCCCATCGATGGAACATTTGTGATATTTTATAGCGTATCCGGTTGTATCCTTCAGACATTTGCAGGTTCAACAGATATTGTTTCATGCCTCCTACACTACGGTCTATAGCCATGTTGTTGTCATTCAGGATAATCAGAAGGTTATTAGGAGTTGCCGAGGCATTGTTCAGCCCTTCGAAAGCCAGCCCTCCACTCATGGAACCGTCACCAATTACAGCAACGACATGCCGGTTATTCTCTCCGTGCTTTTTGGCTGCTACAGCCATACCTAAAGCTGCGGAAATAGAATTTGACGCATGCCCGCAAGTAAATGTGTCATATTCACTTTCGGATGGAGAAGGAAAAGGACGTATGCCATTCAGTTTACGGTTGGTACAGAACGCATCCCGGCGTCCGGTTAAAATTTTATGCCCGTAAGCTTGATGCCCTACATCCCATACAATGCGGTCATAGGGTGTGTTGAATACATAATGTAAGGCGACGGTCAGTTCTATTACGCCCAAACTGGAACCGAAATGCCCCGGATTACATGAGAGCTCATCTATAATCTTTTGCCTTAGCTCTTTACACACTTCGGGCAGTTTGTCTGCGCTTAAATGGCGCAAATCATCCGGAGTATCTATGCTTTGCAGTAAGTTATATAAATTATCCTGTTCCATTCCTATGATATGATAAATATCGTGCAAAAATAGCATAAATATGTGTATTATGATTACATTTGCCCTTAAATTTTAAAAGCTTTCCTTATCGTATGAATTTCAGAACGCAAGTAGAATTACCTAAAAGGGAAACAGAAATCCGGCATTCGGACCGAATCATGCTATTTGGTTCTTGTTTTGCAGAAAACATCGGAAATTTGTTGTTGGCAAATAAGTTCCGTTGTGATGTAAATCCTTTTGGAATCCTCTATAATCCTTTATCCATAGTGGAAGCTCTTTGGCAAATTCTATCCCATCAAACATATACGGAAGAGGATTTGTTCTATGCCGGAGGCTGTTGGCACAGTTGGATGCATCATAGCGTTTTTTCAGCCTCTACGGCAGTATCTTGTTTGTCTTCTATAAATACGCGGCTGGAACAGGCTTCAGCCGGACTTCCTCAGCTTGATTGGCTGGTTATTACTTGGGGGACTGCATTTGCTTATTGGCTGAAGGAAAGGACCATGGTGGTAGGAAATTGCCACAAACAGCCCGACAGCCTTTTTACCCGACAACTTCTTACGGTAGAGGAAATTGTCACTGAATGGGAATGTGTGTTGGTGGAATTGAGAAAAGTAAATCCGTTCTTGAAGATACTTTTCACTGTCAGCCCCATACGGCATAGCAAAGATGGTATGCATGGTAATCAGATAAGTAAGTCCACTTTGCTTCTTGCGGTGGATGAATTATGCCGCCGCTGGTCTGATTGTTACTATTTCCCTTCTTATGAAATCATGATGGATGAACTTCGTGATTATCGTTTTTATGCAGATGACATGTTGCATCCTTCTCCTGTTGCTGTATCTTATTTATGGGAATGTTTTACAGAATGTTATTTTAGTAAAGAAACGGATAGAATAATGAAAGAGTGGGAGGATATCCGGAAGGCTTTAGCTCACAAACCGTTTAATGCCCAATCTGAAACATATCGCAAATTTTTAACTCAAATAGTGTTAAAGATAGAGCGACTTAAAGAAAAGTTCCCGTATTTTGACCTTCAAAAAGAATTAGAACAATGTCAAGCTCGATTGAAAATATAGAAAAAGTTCTGGGAGCAAAGCGGTTTGGGGACCGTAGTGCACAGATTGATTGGATTTTAACTGATAGCCGTTCATTGTGCTTTCCGGAAGAAACATTATTTTTTGCTTTAAAAACCAAACGGAATGACGGGCATAAATATCTTCCGGAATTGTATGAACGTGGAGTCCGTAATTTTGTAGTGGGCGAATTGCCGGCCGATATGAAATCTTTTCAAGATGCGAATTTCCTGCAGTTGGCCAATCCTCTGAAAGGATTACAGAAATTGGCGGAAAAGCATCGGGAGCAGTTTCAGATTCCGGTTATAGGAATTACAGGCAGCAATGGAAAAACCATTGTGAAGGAATGGTTGTATCAATTGCTGAGCCCGGACCGTGTGGTAACCCGTTCGCCACGTAGCTATAATTCACAGATAGGTGTGCCACTTTCGGTATGGTTGATGAATGAACGCACTGAGTTGGCTATTTTTGAAGCGGGTATTTCCGAAATGGGGGAAATGGAGGCGTTGCAGACTATCATTAAACCTACTGTGGGGATTTTGACTAATATTGGTGGTGCGCACCAAGAGAACTTTTTCTCTTTACAGGATAAATGTATGGAGAAGCTTACTTTGTTCAAAGATTGTGACGTCATCATTTATGATGGCGATAACGAACTGATCAGTTCGTGTGTGGCAAAATCTCTTTTTACCTCGCGTGAGATTGCTTGGTCGAAAAAGGACAATGAACGTCCGTTGTTTATTGAGTCCATTCAAAAAGGGGAACATGCTACTACTATTAAATACCGTTATCTGGGGATGCCGAATGAATTTAGTATTCCTTTTATAGATGACGCTTCTATTGAGAATTCGCTGCATTGTCTGGCTGTGGCTTTGTATATGATGGTTTCCCCTGAACAAATAACCGAGCGCATGGCGCGTTTGGAACAGATTGCTATGCGTCTGGAGGTAAAAGAGGGCAAGAATGGCTGTGTGTTGATCAATGATAGTTATAATTCGGATTTGGCTTCTTTGGATATTGCTCTTGACTTTATGTCGCGTCGTTCTGATGATAAAGGAAAAAAACGGACACTTATCCTCTCGGATATGCTTGAAACAGGACAGAGCGGCAAACTGCTTTATCGTCAGGTAGCCGAATTGGTACATAGCCGGGGAGTAGAGAAGATTATCGGGGTAGGAGAGGAAATTCGGACTGCTGCTGCCCGTTTTGAGATAGAAAAGTATTTTTTCCGTACTACAGAAGAACTGTTGGAGTCGGATTTGCTGGCTGGGCTGCGTAATGAGGTGATTTTGGTAAAAGGTTCGCGGGCTTTTCATTTTGACCGGATTTCAGATCGTTTGGAACTGAAAGTGCATGAAACCATTTTGGAGATCAATTTGAATGCTTTGGTTGATAACTTGAATTATTATCGCAGCAAACTGAAACCGGAAACAAAAATGGTATGTATGGTGAAGGCTTCTGCATACGGTGCCGGTTCATACGAGATAGCTAAGACACTGCAAGATCATCGTGTGGATTACTTGGCGGTAGCTGTGGCTGATGAAGGTTCGGATCTGAGGAAAGCGGGAATTACCTGTTCCATTATGATTATGAATCCTGAGTTGACAGCATTCAAGACCATGTTTGATTATAAATTGGAACCCGAGGTTTACAGTTTCCATTTATTGAATGAACTGATTAAAGCTGCCGAAAAAGAAGGGGTAACGAATTTCCCCATTCATATTAAATTGGATACGGGAATGCACCGTTTGGGTTTTGCACCCGAAGAGATTCCGGAACTGATAGACCGTCTGAAGAAACAGACAGCTGTTATTCCACGTTCTGTATTCTCCCATTTGGTAGGCAGTGACGGGGCTCAGTTTGATTCGTTTACGCGCAGACAGATAGAAATGTTTGAAGCTGCTTCTGAATGTTTGCAGGAGGCTTTTCAGCATAAGATATTGCGTCATATCTGTAATACAGCCGGGATAGAACGTTATCCGGGTGCCCAGTTCGATATGGTGCGTTTGGGAATCGGTCTTTATGGAATTGATCCGTTTACCAATCAGATCATCCATAATGTAAGTACATTAAAAACCACTATTCTTCAGATTCATGAGGTTCCTAAGGAGGAAACAGTGGGGTATAGTCGTAAAGGACATTTGGAAAGGGATTCCCGCATTGCCGCTATTCCTATCGGCTATGCCGACGGGCTGAACCGACGTTTGGGAAATGGACATGCCTACTGTTTGGTGAATGGGCAGAAAGCGCCATACGTGGGTAATATCTGTATGGATGTATGCATGATTGATGTGACGGATATTGATTGTAAGGAAGGGGATAAAGCTATCATTTTCGGAGATGATTTACCGGTCACTGTCCTGTCAGAGATTCTGGAAACTATTCCATACGAGATCTTGACCAGTGTGTCTAATAGGGTAAAACGAGTTTATTACCAGAATTAATGAAAAAAAGAACGAAAGAAAAAGACCAGAAAAGGATGAACATACGTTACTTTTGCGTATCTTTAGGAAGTTACTAAAAATAGATAGCTATGAAACGTATATTCTTCCTTTTGTTATGTCTTTGTTTCTCGGTGTTGTCATTTGCCCAGAGAACGAATGAGACCAAGCAGTTGACCAAACAGGACTCTTTGCGTTTGCAGCAACTATTGAGCGGTCAAGTAGAAATTGTGATAGATGATGAAACACAGAAAGAGATTGACAGATTGTTCAATCCCGAAAAGTGGAAAATGAAATCAACTCCCTTCCCTAAAAAAAACATGAAGTTTGAAACGGAACTTCCTCGTTATTATATCTCTCAAATGGATACAATAGATGGTAGAGGGTATATCAGGTTATTGCCGTACGGACCGTTTGAAACTCCGGAAGAGGAACAAATTTATGTAGAGATTCCTATCAACAAAGAGTTGTTGGCAGGCTATGATCCTCGTTTGGAACCTGCGCCGGCAGGCAAATTTACTCCTAGCGCTTTGATGGTGGGGGCGGGTATCAGTGCTACGTTTGATGCCGATAAGCTGCTGGGAATCATTTTCAGTAAGAAAATGCGTGCAAAAGCCCGTAATGCCAAAGAGGCTGATGCCTGGAAGAGTTTTGAACTATTAAGTAAAGAAACGAATGCCGGATATATGTGGAATACACCGGGATCTTGTGAATTTCATGTTGAAAAAACAGGAGCCACGTTTGGATAGTGCCAGCCGTGGCTCGTGATTAGATATTGTTGAATTTGATTTATTCAACTGCTGATCTTATTTTATATTATTTATACTTACCTTTTTCCAAATGAAATTGTCAATCATTTCTTTGTCGCATTCCCCGTTTTTAGCTTTAATGTTCAGGTTTTCGAATGTAAAGTTAGTAAGTTGATATTGATCAGACTTTTCTACGCTGAAGAAATTATCGCATTTAAAATCAATGTTTCTCATTGTCACATGGTTTGAGTAAGAAACGGGAATGTCTTTTCTATCTTTCAGGTCGAAGAATTGTGTCCAAGGCTTGATATACAGAAAATGGTTTGCATCTCCGGTGATATCTTCCACCAGAATATATTCATATTGTTGGGGGGTGTCCGGCCTCATCTTTAACCATAACAAACGATTGGCATTGGTGATGTGAATGCGTCGCAAGATAATATTGCGATTGTGGATGGATTCGCTTCCACAAGTGAGGGCGCCGTGGCAGAAGCCGTAGGTACAATCTTCGATGATGATGTTGAAATTACCTCCATTGTTCGGGTCTTGGTCTGCCCAGGGACCTTTGCCGCCTTTTAAGGCTATGGCGTCATCATTGACAGACATATAGCAGTTCTTCACCAGTACATTGCTGCATACATCAATATCAATGGCATCCGTACTTGGAGCCTTTACCGGTTTCTCCGGTGAGAAAATATAGAGGTTCAGTAATTTTATGTGATTACATTTATAAAGATGGGTAGTCCAAAAGGGAGAGTTGATGAGGCGTACTCCTGAGAGTTGGACGTTATTGCTATGGGAGATATGAACCAGCCGAGGGCGTAATTCATCCATATTGGTACATTGGGGATTGACTTTTCGACGAAGCCAGAATGATTTCCAGTATCTTAATCCGTTGCCATCAATCGTGCCTTTTCCGGATAACGTAAAACCGTCCACTTTGTCGGCATTGACTAACGCCGCGAAATATTTCAAGCTTTGCCCTTCCATGCGGGTATCTATGATGGGGAAGTTGCTGATATCATCACTTCCCTTCAACACAGCTCCTTCCTCCAGATGCAGGTGTGTTTTGGGTTTGAAGAACAGCGCTCCGCTTAAATAGGTTCCTTTGGGAATGACGATAACTCCGCCGCCATTTTGTGCGGCAGCATCAATGGCAGATTGGATTTTCTCTGTTTGTAACAGGGTGCTGTCATTGATGACACCGTAATCTGTCAGAATGTATTTCTTGCCTAATGTGTTTATATCTACTATCTTACTGTCCTTAAACCAATCGGATACAGGCGTGCCGTCCGGAAATTTTTCTTGTGCCAAAGACGGAAGGCATAGAAAGGCGGCACATACAAAAGTTATTAATTTCATGATTCTGCTATTAAATTAATCACTAACTACTATTCGCTTGTTTATTGTCGGAAATCAAACATCAAATTCAGATGTAACCCTTCATCCCCCGATTTGATACGGATATTACCCGGCTGGCTGTTCGGTCCTTGTTGCTCGATGGGTTTAAAGGAGCAAATAGCCGGGATGTCCAGCAGGAAGGATATATCCCCTTCGGGGAATTTGGGCATGGTGTCTTTTACGCGTCCTTTCGGTTCTTCGGGAGTGAACACATGGAAGAAGATACCGTCATTCCGTGAATAAATGGTGAACGGTGTCGTGTCACTTTCCAAAGTGGCCCAATACATATTGGCATGATATCCTTTGAATTCCGGATAAACCAGATTTTCAAAACTTTCTCCGGTGATGGTATTGTTGTACTCTTTGTGCCATACTCCATAATTCGTTCCCGGAATCCGGTTTTTCCAGACACGGTACGGGCCGCGGCCCATCCATTTCATGCCGGAGCAATTCTTTTCAGGATAAGAGAAAGTCAGACCGAGATTGAATACTTTGGAGTCCATGAAAGCATCATCGAATCCACCTCCGCCGGAAGCCCGGTTCAGCAGAATGGCATCCATATAGAGTAATCCTTTGTCCGTAAGACGCCATACGATGGAGTCGGCGGCACCTTTGTATTTGGCACAGTAAACAGCCCCCTCGTTGCTGTTGCGGACATAACTCAATGTTGGCTCGTAGCGCATTTTCATGCCCACTGCCACAGGACCGTCTTTGAATGGAACTTCTGTTCCTCCTGATGTGATACGGCTGATCATGCCGGTAGCCGGGTCAAAAGTGACGGTTACACGGTCGCTTTTCAGTTCGATGGAGGTAGCGGTTTGAGTGGCGGTTGCCGGTTGTACCGCTTCCAAGGTCATCGGAGTCTGCGCCATTTTATGATCAAAGTATTGTTTTGCCAGCCGGATAGGATAGGTCCAGTTACAGATACTTTTTCCCTCTTTGTCAAATGCCTCTAACTCCAGTACATCACCTTCCCGGAAAGAAGCAGGAAGAGTGAAGCGGGCTTTTCCGGTTTCACCCGGTGCGATGGCAGGCAGTTGTACATGGCCTTCTGCGATAACTTTACCGCTTTCCATGGCATTGTTCAAAGGTGTTTCGCAAGTACGTATTTTGTAAGTCATGCGACATTTGTCCAGGTTAGTATACGTATATTCATTAGTAACCAGGAAGCTGCCGTCAAAATGGTCGGTAATCAGCAGGGGTTTTAACTGGATGGGCGACCATTGTGCGCGGATGGCATAGTAACTTCCTTCTTTTTCTCTACGCGGACCAACTACCCCGTCAGGAGCATTGGATTTATCAGAATCCAATATGCCTCCTTTATCAGAACGTTTGGGGGCTTCGTCACAGAATACCCAGATAAAGCCTCCGGCAAACAGAGGGTTCGTGCACCAACGATCCCAAAAGTCACGCAGTCCGGCACCGCCTCCCTGATCGTACATGGCATGCATGAATTCGGTAGGCATAAATACTTTATAGCCGTTGGTAAAACGTGCCACTCCGGTCAGATAAGTGGGATAATGGTGGGTGTCCAGATCATTGAAATCGGCCCAAGGGTGTACCATGTGGCGTTTCTGTAATTTATCGTATTTGGCGAATAAAGGATCCAGATTATAATTCCATCCTCCTTCGTTGCCATTACTCCAAATAATGATGGAAGGATGGTTTACATCGCGTTCTATCATTTCTTTGACTAATTTAGGACCTACTTTTGAATCGTATCCGTTTTGCCATCCTGCCAGTTCGTCCATATAGACAATTCCTAATGAATCACACATATCCAGGAAATGTTCATCAGGCGGATAATGTGAACGGACCGCATTCATATTCATTTCTTTTACCAGCAAGGCATCCTGACGGCTCATAGCCGCACTGGTAGCACGACCTCCATCTACGGAAAAAGAATGGCGGTTGACACCTTTCACCACTAGTTTGGTTCCATTCAGATAAACTCCGTCTTGTGGAAAGAACTCAATGGTGCGGAAACCTATCCGCGTTTCACGGCTTTGCACCGTTTTCCCTTCGGGGTCTTTCAGTTCCAGTCTGGCTACGTACAGATTGGGGTCCTCTGTAGACCAAGGCTGGATATTCATCCAGTTTCCTTCCACCAACTGTTCCTTGTTCGAATCCTTAATCTGATGAGAAACGGTAGGTTTGTGTCCTTGAGTGTACATCTCTTTTCCATCCTTTAATGAACGGACGGAAACAGACAATTCATATCCTTTGGCATCCCCTTCCATTTCTATTGTCGCTTGCAATTTTCCATGCTGATCGGCGTTCAGAACAAAATGTCGCATGTGGACTGCCGGGACAACTTCCAGCCATACGGGTCTGTAAATACCACCATACAGCCACCAGTCGGCTTTACGTTCGGCTGCATTGATGGATTTGTTGGCTGATTCTTTGGCTATCTTTACTTCAAGCAGGTTCTTTTTGCCGGGCTTCAATAAATCGGTGATATCATAACTGAAGCGGTAGAATCCTCCCTGGTGCATTTCGCCTGCGGGTTTTCCATTGATGAAAACTTTCGTGTCGGTCATCACTCCGTCAAAGAATATTTTTATCCGCTCACCGGGAGTTGTTGCCGGAGATTCAAATTTATATCGGTAAATACCCGTTTCGTCGCTTGGCCTTTCACCTTTTATAGTATACCAACGACCGTAAGTATATTCTCCGAATCCTTGCAGTTCCCAGTTGCAGGGTACTTCGATCTTTTTCCATTTCCCACTGTTTTGTCCTCCCGAACAAAAGAACTCCCAAGTCTTGGTGTTGTCAATACCGGTTCCCGATAAATAGATACGTTCGGGGTGCGGAGCTTGTGCCTGCACGGTTGGTCCACTCCACAGGGCAGCTATTGCTAAAGCCGCCAGTTTGGTCCATTTGTTTTTCATAATACCATTGAATACTGTTTTCATGATACAAAAATAAGGCGGGATAACCCGCCTTACAATGGAAAATCATACATTATGATGAAAAATGATACAGTTATAGGGGATTATAGTTGCGGAAGTGGGTGTGATAAGTGTGATTATTTAGGAGAAAGATTGGAACGCAAATGACGCGAATGACACAAATAAAGCCCCCTCACTACATAGAGGCAAAACCTACCGAAAGGTTAAATTTGTGTCATTTGCGTCATTTGCGTTCCAAATCAGACCGATATTTAGTTACTTTATTTCTATCCTCATGGGAGATTCCTTTTTATACTCAACCTTTTCCTGATTGGCATTGATGTTCTTGAAAACAATGTTTCCGGATCTTTCCCCTTCCACATTCACCATGATCTCTCCGGCGGGGAGTTTGAAATGTATATCCTCGAACAGGATGTCTTTTCCATCCAATATGTGAATGTCATTATGCTGTGCTTCTATCGTCAGCTTCCGCATCGTAAATCCGGCGGCATCATTCAGGGCGCCGATTAATTTCTTGCATTTGATCTCTCCATTTTCCACCACTACCTGGTTGAAAGGTATTTCGGGAATACCATTGGCGGTAAAGAACTGGTCGGCTGATTCTACAATGAAATCTTTGATCAGGATATTCTTTACATCAGGCGTCAGCCGGTTTACTTTTCTTGCCGGATAGCGTGCGGCCAGTTCGCCCATATAATAAGCACTGCCCAACAAATCCCAGGTAAAGGCTTTTCCTACATTGATCATGCGCAGTCTCTCATAGTACGTGTTGTCACTGCCTCCTCCACGGTTGCGTCGTGTCTTGAAACGGATGCCGGTACGGGTTCCGTCGAATACACAATCGTGTACATACAGATTCTTGATCACTCCGGCTGTTTCACTACCACAAGTTATCCCGCCATGTCCATGCTGGGCCAGCGAGTAGCGGATAACTACATTTTCTGTAGGTTTGCCTACACGTAATCCGTCTTCTGCTCTGCCGGCTTTCAGGGTAAAGCAATCATCACCACAGTTCAGCGTGCAGTATTCAATCAGTACGTTTTTACAAGATTCTATGTCAATGCCGTCTCCGCTGGGCACCTTGGTAGAGTTGACGGTAATGCCTCTTATAATTACATTCTCGCAATAAATGGGTACCACATTCCACAAGGTACTTCGTTCCATCGTGATCCCTTCTATTAATACATTGGTACAGTTGATGGGAGAGATTGTTTTAGGACGATAGAAAGTCCTGCCTTCCATACCGTCATAGATACGTTGTTCTATAGGCATGTCCCACGGAACATCTTTTTCTACCACTGAAGCACCGTTAGGACGTTTTCTGATTTCAGCATCCATAGGTGGTCCGTAAATGGTTCCTTCTCCCGTAATGGCGATGTTGTTTTCCCCATTGGCGTAAATAAAGGCGGCCGGCCCCATTATTTCTATCCCTTCATGGCGTGTGAAAACCGCCGGCAGATAATCTTCCGCGCGACCGGCAAACTCTATTTCGGCTCCTTTGGCTAAATGCAGATTGACATTACTCTTCAGTACAATACGGGTCGATTTCCATTTTCCCTCAGGAATGACGACTGTTCCTCCTCCTTGTTTGCTGACTTCGGCAATCGTCCGGTTCACTACATCCGTAATAGGGGCATCTTCTGTCATTCCTTTGCCTTTCATATTGACGATGAAATCAGGGAAAACGGGACGCTTCAGTTGAGGCATATTGAAATAGGGATTCTTGATTGGAACGATATTCCGGGGCATGGCTTGTGCACCTACTTCATTTAAATAGGGGATAGCCGGTTTCAGTTCTGCTGTCAGTTTATCCAATACTTCCGGATTTAATTTTACTTTTACCATCCCGATGGGGTGGAAGCGCGTATCATCCCAAGCTGTATAAACAATGGTATATACATTGTTTCCTTCGGGTATCAGGCAAAGCGGGGTCCGCATGACGGTCCACCATTTTTTTACTTTGGTATCAATGGCGATATAACGTGCTTTGCTCCAGTTTTTTCCGTCTATGGATAAAGTGTATCCCATTCTGTTGGGCAGGTTTAAATAGTCCGGTCCTCCGTCAAACATCGCTATGTAGGTTCCGTTGGGTAATCGGGATACGATAGGATTCTCTACAAACTGCGGGTGAATGGAAGTTATTGGATTGATTTCCTCACCCATACGTTTCCATGGTCCTTCCAAGTTTTCTGATTCGGCCAGTCCCACAGCCCATACTTTGCGCTTTTCCCCTCCTTTCAAGGGATAATCTGCACGGGTTTCGTAAGGATAAGCTCCACTGATAAACGCATTCCAGCCTTTATCCACTTTATATGGGAAGAAAGAAGCGACCCCTTGCCGTCCTTCCCAAAGTTGGGAGTCCAGTCCCGGTTCTATCATGATTCCCATATCCCGGTAAGGACCGCCTATTCCTTCTAGACCTTCCTTTTCGGATTCACATCTCCAGATGCGGCCGAAAGAATGATTGGGTGCAATTTCTTTATCTGTGGTGTAAGCCAGATAGAATCCGTACCATCGGTTGTTTTCTTCGCTGAATACAGGCATATAAGACCAGATGGCGGAACGGCGGTCATTCATGGGATTGTCTTCATGTACCAATGCATAGACACCGCTTGATTCTAATATAGTGGATTGGCGTGTCCAGTGAACAGCATCGGTGCTGGTCCAGTGTCCTATCCGTGTCTTTACTCTGTCGTGATAGGCGGGCATTCCTTTCACACCGGCACGTTCGGTAGGGAACATGTGGTAAACGCCGTTTATTTTTACGATAGAGCCTCCTTCAAATCCTCCTTGAATCCCTTCCGTACCTGGCATTCCTGCGTTGATAACGGGGGCTTCAGGTCCTCCGATAACAGTAAATAAAGTTTCTCCCTCGGTGATTCCATCGATATGGAATGATATACTATCTGTTTTATCAGTCGTTTTGATACTTTTGCTTTCCATCTTTTGAGCGATGGCTTGCGTACCCGTCAGACATAATCCGATACACAGTCCCCAAAAAGCGTTTCTTGTCATATTTAGTCTTTTAAAAATTAAATGGCCCCCATTTTACGGCTTATAAGTAATGACGTTTGTAGATAGGATTTGTAACCATTGGATTTGTTCTTATTTTTATAAAGCAGTTCGATGTCTTCTTGTTTGTCTGTAAATAGAAGAAAAAGGTTATTTTTATAGGTGTTAAATTAAAATATGATGTATATTTGAAGGCGAAATAATCAAATATCTATGAAAAAGTATATTATAACTCTGCTGTTTTGTACGTTATTTTGTCATTTAGGCATTGCCCAAGGTTTGAAATCGGTTTCTATTCTGGGGGATTCTTATTCCACTTTCGAAGGCTATGTTCAGCCCGATACTAATTTTGTATGGTATCTGAAGACGCCTCCTAAAGGACGGAAGACAGATATGGTTTCTGTACGTAATACCTGGTGGCATCAGTTTATTAAGGAGAACAACTACCGTCTTTGTGTGAATAATTCGTTTTCCGGTGCTACTATTTGCCATACCGGTTACCGTTCGGAGGATTATAGCGACCGTTCTTTCATCACCCGGATGAAGGCGTTGGGCTGTCCTGATATTATTTTTATTTTTGGCGCGACTAATGATTATTGGGCGAAATCACCTTTAGGAGAGTATCAGTATGCGGATTGGTCTAAAAAAGATTTGTATTCTTTCCGCCCTGCCATGGCTTATATGCTGGATACAATGATTGATTACTATCCTAATGTGGAGATCTATTTTTTGTTGAATGATGGTTTGGGAAACGAGATAACTGAATCAGTCAGAACAATTTGCAAACATTATCAGATCGATTGCATCGAATTGAAAGGGCTTGATAAGATGAGCGGCCATCCTTCGGTGAAAGGGATGAAACAGATTAGTGAACAGGTGAAGGCGTATATGGCTGCGCACGGAAAGTGACATGATCGTTTTTAAAGCCTGTTTAAATTTTTGTTTTCATTTCAGAATGACAATGCTGATGCAAATTTAAACAGGCTAAAAGGAATATAATTCTTTTGATAAACTTAGTCAATGGTTTTATGAATCCTGGCTTTTGATGGGCGACTGATAACAAGTATCTTTGTGGCTTGATGAATGTCGCATCCAGACATTAGACCTCATCATTCACTATCCAACGTCCCGATTTATTGCTTCCTTCGCGTCTTATGTAACCGGCATCACGCAGTTCCTTGATTTTCTTTTCAATCGAGCGACGGGTGACGGAGAGTGCAGCTGCGATTTCATCAAGGGTGACAGCCGGATTACGCTGGATTTGTTCAATGATTTGTTCCGAACTTATCCCGAACTTATCCCGAATTTTATCCCGAACTTCCATCACATTGTGCTGAGATATAAGACTGCCTTGATGTCTCTTGAGGGTGTTTAAAATCTCTTGAAGCATAAATTCAATGAAAGGTCCTGAATCAGCTGTTGCAGTGCTGTGCTGTATTGCATTATAATAAGCTTCTTGATTGGCATAGACCATATTTTCTACGGGCAGATATTCAAAAAGCGGATGCAGTCTGCCTAAAATTAGTGATTGCCAAAGACGGCCCATACGCCCATTACCATCACTGAATGGATGAATAAATTCAAATTCATAATGGAACACACAACTGCGAATGAGTAAATGGTCTTTGGCCTGTTTGAGCCACTCAAATAAATCATCTATCAAAAAAGGAACGCGATCGGCAGGGGGAGCCATGTGTACCAATCTTTCTTCTGAGAAAACACCGACTCCACCACGGCGGAATTTGCCGGCATCGTCGGTCAGTGCCATCATCATTGTACCGTGTGCCTTTAACAAGTCATTTACATCAAACGGATTTAATTTTTCGTAAAGCTCATAGGTCTTTATAGCGTTTTTAACCTCTTGAATCTGCCGCAAAGGTGCCATAACCGTTTTACCATCAATAATGTCTTTCACTTCGTTTTCCGACAGCATATTCCCTTCAATGGCCAATGAACTATGGATTGTTCTTACTCGATTGGCTTTTCGCAATCTCAGCCCATCGCTTTGCTCTAAACGAATGGCGTATCGCTCAATCTGTGCAGATATTTCTGCAATCAAGTTGATAGCGTTGGTTGATATGGTAAATGGTGGTATATACATGGTATAAACAATTATTTATCGTTGTACTTATCTGTCACTTTATGTAAGATAAGCTTAGGCTAAAGTACAAAAAAGAAACGAATAAGTGGATGCAAACTGGGCAAAAGTGCGATTCGAATTTCTGTATTCTAAATATAGTTGCAAGGAACGGATTTAATTAATATTGATAAATTATCAGACATATTCCCATAACTTCCAGTTGATTTTAGTGTTAGATATAAAAAAAATCGGAAATTATGGGAAAGGGGGATTAAACTTACAATTATTCTTCCTTATATTCAAACCATTGGTATGATGCTTTATTTATCGATTGTCAAACGGATTTCATTCTTTCCTTTCAGTAATGAATAATAGCCTTTAGCTGTACGATACAGAACCAAGCCCGCCCATTCGTTCGCCTGACAGGTAGAGAAAGTCATTGTCGTGATGGCAGAAAAATTATGAGAATGTACACGGTGCAGAAGCATGGAGGGACATACCAGACTGTCCGCCATCTCAGGTCGGAGAGACAAAAACAAGTTGCCATCGGCAAAATGATGGAAAGGTTGTTCAGGGATACGCATTGTAGCCCATTCCGGTGATAAAGCAGAACTTTCAAAATCATTCTGTTTATCTGTCTTCGACACCGGCGTCCATGGTAAAAGTGGACGTTTCAATCGGTTTCCGATAACACCAATGCCGGGATTGAAAATAGGTTCACCGTTTTGAAAACTCACCTCACAAAGAAAGGTTTCGCGTCCTAAAGGCACCAGTCCTCCTTCCACAATTCGTTTACCGAGAAACACAGCATACCAATCTCCGGTCGGTGTCTGTACCAGATCGGCATGTCCGAGAGACTGCACAGGGTAGTCCTTGCCAAGATGACGGTGTGTCAATACGGGATTGATGGTACAAGGTACATACGGTCCCCAGAGGGATTTAGCAGTGAGGGCGGTAACAGCATGGTTATAATCCGATCCTCCTTCAGCCATCAACAATAGATAGTGGTTCCCTATTTTTTTCTGTACAAAATATGGAATATCCACATCTTTTGTGCTCAAGGGGAGGGCGGCAAAAGATGAGCCTTTGAGGAAGGTGCTTAGAAGCGAACTCTCAAAAGAAAGGGCCACTCGACTTGAAGGAAGCTTCGGCACTCAAAAGCAACATTACTCGCTCGCAAGGATAAAGGCAAGGAAGAGGAAGACGGAAATCCTGTGGATTTTCTTCGGAATACATACGGCAAATGCCATACTGATGATTGACAAGATTAGGAATAGAACGGGGAAAGCTGCATGATATGAGTTTATTGAAAGAATCAGAAGAGGTCAGCAGACTTCTTCCGGAACTTCATGTCTTGCCCAATAAGAGTATATGAGAATAGACAGAAAAATGACAATAAAAATGGCATATGAAGTGATTATACTCTATCATCTTCATATGCCATGGTATTTTTTATAGGATTTACTGAATGTCCCTAAAAAACAATCGTCAAATTGCTTTCAGTTATAATCCAATCTCGATGGTTAGAGCAGGTAAACCGGAAAGTTTTTTCATTGTGATTTCATTAAAGTTTCTTTTTTAGCCTTTAAAAATGAAGAGAGCTTATTAATTTCGCTTCTATACTTTCGTTCGTTGACCTTGTTCTTATTTTCTTCTGGATCTATGTGATGGTCGAACAACATTCGAGAATGAATCTTTTCTTTTTGTTTCCATTCCGCATAGTTGTATCTATTGCTAACAGCATTGTCCCCTCCTTCCCATTGGATATATACTTGGTCTTTTATTTTTGCTTTTAAATTTGTTAAAATAGGAACAAAACTAGTGCCATCTAATTGATTCTTTGGTATGGGCAAATGACAAAGTTCACATAGTGTCGGATATAAATCTACGAATTCTACCATGGACTTAGTCTTTCCTTTTTTCAATCCGGGAACACGTACAATTAAAGGAACGTGAGTAGAACGATCCATTAAATTATGCTTACCGAGAAAGTTATGTTCCCCTAGATGCCAGCCATGGTCTCCCAGTAATACAACGATGGTATTATTTGCTAAACCTAACTCATCCAGAGCGTCCAGTACTTTCCCTATTTGCGCATCAACATAACTCAGACAAGCATAATATCCATGTTTGGCTTCTTTCTGAAAAGAAATATCATCTGCTGTGGTGGTACGTGCGTAAGCGTAGATTTCTGTAGAGTTTTTAACCTCATTCGGTAGATCTTTAGGACGAAAACGATTGTTAGCAACTGGAATTTTCTCTCGGTCATATAAATCCCAATATTTTTTAGGGGCATTAAAAGGTAAATGTGGCTTCCAAAATCCACATGCCATAAAGAAAGGTTTTCCTTGTTCTTTTAAACGTTTTAAGTCTGCAATGGCTTTTAATGCCAGTTTTCCGTCATCATAAGCGGTGTCAGGTACTTCAGCCCACTCACAGAAAGGTCCACGCATTGTTTTGGGATTGATAGTTCGTGCGGAGGCTTCATTCATCCATAATTCCCATTTATTGTATTCTGCCCAATATACATCATATCCGTCGGGATGTTTACGGTAAGGGGGTTCACTCCATGAATTAGCATGATCTGAAAGATGGTGGAAAACCTTGCCGTTTGAGATTGTGTAATAGCCATGTGATGTAAACCATCTTGATATCGGAATTGCGGTCGGGCAATCTTTGCTGGCATAAGCGGAATAGTTGACAAAACGATCTGGATAGTGTGGATACACTCCTGTTAATAAGCTGGCGCGTGAAGCTCCACTTACTGGGATATTGCAGTAAGCGTTCTGAAATAATAACCCGCTGGCGGCAAAACGGTCAATATTGGGGGTCTTTACTTCTTTTACCCCATAGCATCCTAACTCAGGGCGCATATCGTCTGCCATCAAGAATAGAACGTTCATTTTCTCTGTCTGTGAAAATACAGACAGAGAAGAGAAGGCAAGCATTGAAATGCTTGAAAACAAAGTGTATTTTAACTGCATAATTTTATTTATTGTTTTCCCATCCAGGATTTTGTTCGAGAGCAGGATTGAGTGCCAATTGATTTAGAGGAATTGGATTTAGATAGTAATGTTCCAACCACCCTATGGGTTTCTCGAAATAATATACATATCCTTCATTGTTGGATGGACCATTCATAACTTTTACATTAAATTCACTTGCATCTTTTAAATAGACTCCAGTAGGTTGTTTGTTTACATAATGTCCTTTTTTCCATCGGCGTAAATCGTCCAGACGAGTTCCTTCACCCATTAATTCAACGCGGCGTTCACGGCGGATTTCCCATAGTAAAGGATTTACATCTTGATCTCTTTCAGGATCAAAATCTGTGGTAATATCTGTCAAGACCATGTCGGCCACGTGAGCACGTTTCCTCAGTTTGTTAATAGTTTTATCTGCTATAGATTGATCGAATAGCCCTAGTTCATACATTGCTTCGGCATAATTCAACAGTATCTCGCCGAGTCTGAATAGGGGAGCGTCTGTAGTACAAACTCCATTGGCAGTGCTGGCATCGGTATGGGTATTATAGTATTTCCATACCCAGAAACCCATTTGGCTGGCATTCCATCCCTGTCCCCAATTGACATTTTTAAAATGGGGTTGCCCTTTGGTTATAAAACCTTTGAAATTAGATGTCGGCAACCGGTGATAAGTTTCTTTAGAAATTGTTGCCATCAAGTCAATATACTCGCGTTCAGAGGGATTATCTGTGAACTTCCATTGAGTAGTAGAGGCACTTGCTAGACTTACCATATAGGGAGGACATACTGTGTGATATAGACGATAATCCCTGTTGCGGAACTGGGCATACACATCTTTGTCACCTCCGTATGTGGTACTGTTTTTGATAGGATGTCCGTCACTGCACAAATAACTGTCCACGGCATCTTTGGTTGCTTCTATTTGTGACTCGCCGGTTCTTACCATACGTGTGAGTCCATGGCATAGCTGGCTGGTAGCATACTCTTTGTATAGAATAATTCCATTGATGCCAGCTAAAGACTCTGAGTTGAAAAGTTCTTCATAGTTGGGGTGTAGGGTAGTATATTTATTCATGACTTCCTTGGAAGCCCGTGTACATTCTTCTAAATAGGTTGTGGCATTTGGTAGGGCATGATATTTTCTCCATGTCCCTTCAAACAAACAAAAACGGGAGATTAATGATTGTACTACAGCTCGATTGATTGTATTATTGCCATCTCCGTCTACTTTGATATGTTCTTCTGCGTATTTCAAGTTATTCAGAATATTTTGGGCCACAACATCCCGTGGGTCTCTAGGGAGATATAGTTCCTCGCTGTCTTCTGATAAGGTATGTTCTACCCATGGTAAGTCTCCATATAGAGACAACATTTTAAAATATTTATAAGCGCGAAAAAAATATCCAACACTTCTCCAGTGTGCTTTTTCTGCATCATTCATGGATGATTGGTCTATATTGTCCAACATTAAATTTACCCGGCGGATGTATTCATAATCCCATGAATCAGAGGATGCAGGTACCTTAGCTTTTTGATACGCCCATTGGCTTTCATTGCCTGAGACATGCTTGATCATATTGTCAGCTTCATAATCTCCTTTAAAGATTTCATCAGTTTGTCCTGTTTTATATGCATAGCCGAAAAAGACGTTATACAGTCCCCAAGAGTAAGTCTTGAAGTTTTCATATGATCGGAAAGAGGTTAATTCCGTTTGTTGATCTTTAGGATATACCTCCATAAAATCATTATTTAAACAAGAGTTCATCAACAGGAAGAGTCCTGCTGCTACTATATATTTTTTCATAATGTCAGCTTTTATTATAAACTTAAATTAATACCAAATGAGAATTGACGCATATAAGGATAAGTAAATCCACGTTGTCCCAAATTGTCTGTTACTACACGTTCAGCATCTATCCCTTTGGGCAGATGATCAAATGTAAGGAGGTTCTCTCCACTGAAAAATACTGATAAGTTAGTAATACCCAGCGGCTTGATCAGTTTTATGGGGAAGGTATATGATAAACTGATATTGCGTATGCTCAAATATGCTCCATTTTGCAAAAAACGGGTTTGTGGTTTTTGATTGGCTTTAGTGTTTCCTTCTGCCTTTTCATATAAACGTGGGAAATAACTGTTTGTATGTTCTGGAGTCCAGTAATTCAATTGAGAGTCAAACAAAGTTGAGTAAGCATCGTAATGTGGATAGAATAGTTCGTTCATGAGCCAAAGATCCCGTTTGCCGACTCCTTGTAAAATAAATGACAGTGAAATACCTTTCCATGTTGCACCACCACGAATTCCGTATTGATATCTGCGAGTATCATTACCGATAATACGAGTGTCGCCTGGTTCGTTTGATGTGTTTTTACCATTGTTTATGATACCATTCCCATCAAAATCCACATAAAGTATATCTCCCGGATTAGGATTATAACCTTCCACTTTGGGAATATTGTTTTTTAACTTTCCTTGACTGTCAAAATCTTCGGTAGTATATAAGCGGTCTGTAGTATACCCCCATATTTCACCTAATTCCATTCCTTTCCGGTAAATCAGATTGTCATCCGAATCTTTTCCTAGTAAGCCTACCTCATTGTCGTATTTTGTGATTTTCGTACGCGAGTCATATAGGTTAAAACCTAAATAATATTGCACATTGCCGATACGGTCATTCCAATCCAAGGATATTTCCCAACCTTTGGCGCGTAAGTCGGCAGAGTTTTGTAATGGGGCTTTGGCACCCAATACTCCTGGAAGTTCCATACCTGGAGCCAACATTCCTTTTGTATCCCGTTGGTACCAATCAAATACAACATTTAGGCGGTTATTAAACAGTCCTAGGTCAAATCCGAAATCCAAGGTACTAACTTTTTCCCAAGTGAAACTATTGCTGACTAGGGCTGGAGGAGCCAATGTTGTAGTAGCTTGTCCGTTTACAACCCAATTAGCCAATGGAGAATCCATGCCAGGAATAAAAGCATAAGGTTCTATACTTTGATTACCGATATTACCATAAGAACCTCTCAATTTTAAGTTAGAAAGAAAAACTTTACTCCATTCCATAAATTGCTCTTCACTGACACGCCAGCCTACGGAAACAGAAGGAAAGAAGCCGAAACGATTTTCTTTAGGGAATTTCGAAGAACCATCATAACGCCCGTTTGTTTCGAGTAAATATTTACCGGCATAAGAGTAATTTATCCTATAGAATAATCCTCTGACATGGTATTCTTCAAATTCATCACTGTTTTTATAATCTCCTGTAGCTTGTGATAATGAGGGTAAATCTTCGTTAATCATATCTGTGCGTGACGCTTTCATCATCTTATAGGAATTGCTTTCCTGATTGAAACCAGCCATAATTCCAATGTCATGTTTGCCTAATGTTTTGTTGTAATTGGCATATACATTAAAAGCATTATAATTGGTTGCCCGATTTTCTATTTCATATTTCGAATTTGAAACAGACTGTTCTTTGCGGAAGTTAGCTCCGTGAGCATAAGCAAATTTCTTATCGAAAGTTGTGATTTCTCTAGTCTTTCTATTAAATGTATATTCACCGATTATTTTCAGATCTTTGAACGGAGTAATAGTCAGCTTGCCAAAGATGCGTAAATCGTTTCTGTCATTTTCTTTAGGTGCTGACAGATTGATGAAATTATGAGGAGTATTGATAGGCAAGATTTCACCATCCAGTTCCATATTGCCTAATGGAAAATAAGATGGAAAGGCTACTGCTGCTCCCCAAATACCATAAGAAGCTGAAGTATAGGGAAGTTCTGAATGTGAATTCGCATATTTGATGTCTAACTCCGGAGTAATCCAGGAATGAATGTCGGAGCGGATGTAAGATGATATATTATAACGTTTGTATGAGTCTTTGTCTGTAACAAGAATTCCATTTTGATTCACCATACCGGCTGACATTCTGTAAGATATTGATTTATTACCTCCTCCAACAGAAATGTTATGTGTTTGTTGAAAACCTGTTTCCATCATGTCGTTTAAGAGATCTGTTTCTTGTAAACTGTATCGAAGTCCGTCTACAACGGCATAACCGTCAGGATAATTGCTTGAATTAGTATTATATTCTTTCAATAACTCTAACCAGGTATCTACATTTTGTCCTGTCTGATATGATACTGTTCCCATATCTTTATAAGCTTGTACTGTTTGTAACGGAGTTGCTTTATGGGGTAAATTACTGGGCTTACTGAATGAGAAGTTATTAGAGTAGTTGATAGAGAAGCGAGTGTCTTTCATTCCCTTTTTAGTGGTAACTAGGATAACTCCGAATGCAGCGCGTGCACCGTAAATAGCCGAAGATGCGGCATCTTTTAATACAGAGATAGATTCAATATCATTAGGATCCAGCATATTTATGTCCATCTCTACATTGTCAACTAATACAAGCGGGGCACCTTCATTGATGCTGTTCACTCCACGGATATTGAAAGACATTTCAGCACCGGGTTGGCCTGATGTGCCTGTTACCTGCAGTCCCGGCATTGCTCCCATCAGTACATTACTAACCGAAGTGACAGGACGATCACCCAATATTTCATCCATTTTTACACTGCTTACTGCTCCTGTCAGGTTGGCCTTTTTTTGTACGCCATATCCTACGACTACTACCTCTTCCAAAGTTTCAGTATCTTCCTTTAATACAACATTAAGTTCTTTCTTTCCAGAAACTTTCACTTCTTGAGAAACATACCCGATATAAGTAATCTGTAAAACGGCATCTTTGGGAGTATCCAGAACGAACCGCCCGTCTATATCTGTGATTGTACCAGTTGACTGGCCTTTTACGATGACATTGGCACCGATTATCGGTTCGCCATTCGCATCTTTCACAATACCTGTCACCTTATTTTGTTCTTGCTGTATTCCTTGCACAATCTCAGTAGAAAGAATGATTTTCTTTTCAAGCACCGAATACTTCACATTCGTTCCTGCGAAAATCTGATCCAATATCTTGAAGATATTATTGTTGTTTGCCGAGACTGATACAATACGTTTTAGATCTACGTGTTTATTGTTGAAGAAGAAATCAAACCCCGATTCTTTTTTCAGCTTTTCCAACACAGTGCCAACTGTTTCATTACGCACTTCAAGACTGATCATGGTCTTTTGCGCATACGACTCTGCCGCATAAGTCATACTTAGCGAACAGATTAAAAAGAGTACACTCAGTTTCATAGGTAATGGAGTTTTATTTAAGATTAACCTACACGACTTTATCATCCATAATAATTGGACGCTAAAATAAATTTTCATAATTTTGTAATTGAGATAAAGTGAATAAAATGTTGTCTTTGCTTGTCGCCAAACAAGCATGGAAAGATGATTTTTTCATACGGGGTGATACGCCAATATCCTCCCGTATGTTTTTGTTTAGGGAGCCTGTTGTCTGTTCATTTTTCTAGTATTTAAATTAAGGGTTAAACGTATTAGTACACTTCTATTTTCAGCTTTTCCGTCTTTATATCTGCACTGTCAATGTAACGCCAGCGTATGTGGGAAGAAATCCGGAAATATTCCATAATACGCTCCAGACGCTGATGGGTGAATGTTCCTGTGAACGAACAGCCTTTCAGCCCCTTGTTGGACAATACGAATTCCACATTGAACCGCTTTCCAAGCATGTGCAGCACTTCGTCCAGCGGAGTGTCATTAAAGATAAGCTTGCCGTCTTTCCATGAAATCTCCGATTCGCCCGAAGTGGCGTAGCACTTGATATCTCCGGTTTGTGGGGAATAAACCAGCTTCTGTCTGGGGGAGAGCATACTCTTTTGAAATTTTCCTTTGCTATTCTTATAAATAAACCCTACGCTGCCTTCGATAAGCGTGGTGGAAATGGGAGTTTCATTACCGTATGCTTCCACATTAAAACTTGTTCCGTACACTTCCACCTGCGAATGGTGAGGGGTGGAAACGATGAATCGTTTCCGGGGGTGTTGGGTCACATTGAAATAAGCTTCACCGTTTAATTCCACTTGGCGTACATCGCCGGCGAAAAAGGTGGGATAGCGGAGGGAGGATTCCGAATTGAGGTGAACTACCGTGCTGTCCGGTAACAGGACGGAGGTAGTCATGCCTGCATTGGTTTTTATTTCCACCATTTGAGCGGTGATTACCGGCTGCTGTCTGTCCGGATACAGAGCCAATACACCTATCAGGAGGGGAACGGACAGGATGGCCGCAATGCGTTGTGTCCATCCCCACCAGGACAGGTTTCTAACTTTTGTTCTGCTTTTTACCTTGTCTAATGCCTTTTCCGTATCTATCTTCTTTGTGATGTGCTGTGTGTCTACAGCCAGATAGAGCGTATTCAGCTGCTTGGCTATGCGCAAATGCTCCTCATCGGCATTCAGCCAGGCTTCTATCTGTTCGTTCTCCGGCGGAGTGGTGTTTCCTTCGAAATACTTGGTCAACAAAGTTTCTATATCGGTATGGTTTTCCATGAATTATGCTTTAATTTTTTCCTTTATATTATTAAGACAAGCGAGAATGAAAGGTATCTAAACGAAAAATGCTTTTTTTAAAAAAAAAGTTTTTTCCGATAAAAAGAACTATCTTTGTACACAAGGAAAACAGTTATTATACTATGAATCATACCGTGGAAGACTTGTCTTTGTTTAATGCTCTCCGACAGGGGGATGGTAATTCTTTTGACCATTTATTCAGAAGGTACTATCCTATGCTGTGTGCCTATGCTCACCGCTTGGTGTCGCTGGAAGATGCCGAAGAGATTGTTCAGGAGGTGATGTTATGGCTGTGGGAGAATCGTGGGGATTTGATAATCGAGTCTTCATTGAATCAGTATTTGTTCAAAATGACTTATCGGAGGGTCTTGAACCACTTGACGCGGGAACAGGTGAAAACCAAGGCGGAAGCTGCCTTTTATGAGCGGACACAGGCGGCATTGTGTGAAGTGGACTATGGTCGTTTTGAGGAATTGGACCGGAAAATAAAGGAGGCGATGGCTGCTCTTCCCGACAGTTATCGGGAAGCCTTTGTGATGCATCGCTTTAAGGAACTGAGTTATAAAGAAATTGCTGAAGTGCTGGATGTGTCGCCACAGACGGTGGCTTACCGCATCCAGCAGGCATTGAAGCTGCTTCGTGTTTCCTTAAAGGATTACTTGCCCATGCTGGTATGGCTGGTGGGCTGAAAAGTACCTCTCCCTGAGTTTCCCTTGTTTTTTCCTTCAAATCCTTCAGCCCCTTCGCAAACGCCCGTCAATAAAGAAAAGCGGCTGAAGGATTTCCTCCCGGAATTCCTTCAGCCTAGTGTAGAAGTTTCAGCTCTTTATGGTTTGAGCTTCGTTTGTAGAAGTTTTCTATTATATTGTTTCGTTGTATATTTACTTTATTGTCAGGTCCGTGTCGTTTGTTGCCGATACGTTTTCCGTTTCGTTCTCCGGTTCGGGCAATTTCTCTTTTCCGTAGAATCCCGGCATCGGTTCATAGATGGGGTTGCGCGGAATGGAGATATTGCGCAGTTTTTTATCTTTCGCCAACTGAGCGATATAACGTCCCGCAGTAGCTCGTGTCAGTCCGCATAACGATTCAAACTTCCGGCGTGTCAGCACGCTGTTTGTCAGGAAGTATTCCGTCAGTGCTTCGTCTATACTCTCTTTGGTTACCGGCATGGAGTGCGGCTTGTATTTCGAACGCTCGGTCTTGACGTCGCTCAACTGATGCTTCAGGTATTTGTCCGCACGGAATGTCACCGATTTGAATTTCACCTTGTTGGCACGTGTGGAGCTTGGTGTCCGTGTCTCGGGGCAGGTAAGCGATATATGGAAATATCCTATCCCTTCGATATGTACCCGGGCACCGTCCTTCAAGTAGTAGGCCAGTTTCTCGCTGAGCGAGATAATGGTTGCCTTGATGTCCGCCACGGTGAGCGAGGAGCCGTACTGTATTTCCCGCGCCAGATAGTCGGTGTTGATGCGCTGCCAGTTTACTACACGGGCGTGATAGCGCTTCTTGCGCGTACCTATCGTATTGGGTGATTCATAAAATTCAAATTTGATAGCCATTCGCTTATTTGTTTTTATCCGGTTGTTTATGCTTTCTTGTACGGAAGAGTTTGCTGCAACTTCCTTTCAAGTTAATCGTTTCACTTTAGTGATGTAATCATATCACTTGGGTGATGAAGTTATATCACTTAGGTGATGAAACTTCATCATTCTAGTGAAACGATTAACTTGACGGTGCAAAAGTATGAAATAGTCTTGATAAAAACGAATAATTTCCCAGTTATTTTCGCTTAGTCACTTTTTTGTGGTAGTGTGGGGTAAATGCTTGTAAAAGGGCATTTTGAGTGTTATCTTTGTGATATTACACAACCCCAAATAATGAAAAAGGATGAAAAAATTAGTGGAAAAATTACTGAGTTGGTGCAAAAAGAGTATGAAAATGAGTAAAAGCGTGAGAAGAAGCACGGCTCCGGTTACCGGGCAGTCGGTGGGGCAAACCGGAAATGCGGAAGGGGTGTTGCCTTCAACGGCTACGGAAACGGTGGATGAAATTGTTCTTCCAGCGGTTGTCGAAACAGCTGGTATGGCAGAAGCTCCCGATGAAAAGGCGGTTTCCGGCAAATCGGGGCGCAAGAAGCCGGAGAATATGCTGGATGCCTTGCAACGCTTTTTGACCGCACGGTATGATTTCCGTTACAATCTTCTCACGGAACAGACGGAGTATCGTGGGAAAGAGGTGCCGGATGAAGAGTATGCCATGGTGGCTCAACGTGATTTGAATACATTCTGCTTGGAGGCGCGTTCCGGTGGCATCAACTGCTGGGATAAGGATGTGAGCCGTTTGCTCCATTCCAGAAAGGTGGAAAACTATCATCCTTTTCTGCATTATATGAGCCACTTGCCTCAATGGGACGGGATGGATCGTGTTACTTCGCTGGCTGTGCGTATATCGCGTAAGCCGATGTGGGTGAAAGGGTTTCACCGTTGGATGCTGGGTGTTGCCGCCCAATGGCTGGGGCAGGCACAGGATTGCGCCAATGCGGTGGCGCCTATGTTGGTGAGTCGTGAGCAGGGGAAGCGCAAGTCTTCTTTTTGCAAGATTTTGATGCCCAAGGAACTTACACCTTATTATATAGACAAGTTCGACCTGACGAGTGAGAGTGGATGTGAACAGAAACTTTCGCTTTTCGGGCTGATCAACATGGATGAGTTCGATAAGTACCGTGCCGGGCAGATGCCTGCCTTGAAGAATCTGATGCAGATGACCACACTGACTTTCCGCAGGGCACATCGTCCGGCATTCAGTCATCTGCCCCGTATCGCCTCTTTCATCGGTACGTCCAATATGACGGACCTGCTGACTGATCCCACAGGAAGCCGCCGTTTCCTTTGTGCGGAAGTGGACGGCAAGATTGACTGCACACCGCCCGATCATGCGCAGCTGTTTGCCCAGCTGAAAGCGGAGCTGGCCGGAGGAGAGCGTTACTGGTTCTCGGAAGAGGAAGAAAAGGAGATACAGCACAGCAACCGGAATTTTTATAAAATGCCTGCCGAACAGGAATTGTTTTTGCGTTGTTTCCGGATGCCGCAGGAAGGGGAGTTGTCCAAGCCCTATACCACGACGGATTTGTTCAATTATTTGCAGAAACATTATCCGGCGGCCATGCGTGGGGTGACTCCGAACCGGTTGGGCAGGATGATGGTTGCATTAGGGATACAGCGTGTTCATACCGAGTATGGCAATGTGTACCGGCTGGTGAAGCTGAAGGATTCTTCCGCGGCCTGAAACTTTTTCCCGGTGTGATCCTTCAGCCGGAACGCCCTCCTGCAAAGGGTTTGCGGGAGGGCTGAAGCTTTTGAAGGATTTTTCAGGGGGAATCGTATAAGGAGAAATAAATGAAAAAGATTGCTTGGCGATTTGTTTGTTCGACTTTTTTAGTGGTGGTGTTTTTATCTATAAAAACATGGGAAGTGACAGTTTACATATTTATTGCATTGTTTCTTCTTGGGATTGTCCGGAAACGAGATACTCCAAGTTTCATGCTGCTCCGGGAGATACTTTGCAGTTGAAAGTTTCCTTCCGGTCGGACAGCATAGGGGTGTTTGTCCGTGAATTTCATATCTATGGCAACTTTCCCTTTTTGTCACTTGGTCTGACGGTGGAGGGCGATTGCATATAAGGCAAGCTCATAGCATATAAGAGAAAGAATTAACAGGATAATTTTGTTTTTATCAAAGGTTTATTGCTAACTTTGCTCTACCATCGTAATATGGATGAAAAGCACAACCGATATACAAATGAGCAAAATGCCTGGAAATTCTTTTAATGATATCTATACCTCTTATTATAAGAAGTCTTTTTTCTTTGCCAAATCATACGTTCATAATGATTTGGCGGCAGAAGATATTGCCTCCGAGGCATTAATAAAGTTGTGGGAAAAGTTGAAGGCCGAGCCTGTTGAAGAGAAATATATCTTACCGTTGTTACTGACAATTTTGAAGAACAAGGCTTTGGACTATCTAAAGCACGAGGAGGTAAAACGCAGTGCTTTTGAAGTGATGGCCGACTGGCAACAACAGGAATTGTCTATCCGTATGTCTGCCTTGGAAGCGTGCAATCCTGATGAGATTTTTTCGGAAGAAGTGGAAAAAATCATCAGTGCTACTTTAAGTACCTTGTCGGAACAGACGCGACGGGCATTTATTTTGAGCCGTTTTGAAAATAAATCCAATAAAGAGATTGCCGAAGAGATGGAAATCTCTATAAAGGGGGTGGAATATCATATATCAAAAGCATTGAAAGTACTGCGGGTGACTTTAAAAGATTATCTTCCTTTATTTTATTTCTTCTTTTATTATTAAGCCTGACCGGATGGGGATACGGATGTTTTTGAGGACAGAAATGATTTTTTTATATTTTTCTTCATTTTCTTTTAGGGTAGTTTCTTCTTGAGTCGTTTCTAATAAAACAGCATAGAATATGAATCCTGAATTATTGCAAAAATATATAGCCGGAAATGCTACTGAAGCCGAAAAGCAGCGTGTGACCGAATGGATACAGGAAAATCCTGAGAACATGCGTGAATATATGGCACAACGGAAGTTGCATGACATGGCATTGTGGCGTACGGAACCTGTGGCGGAGGAGAATAGCCGGGAAAGGAAACATTTCTCGTTACGCGGAGTATGTATGGAAGCTGCCAAGATAGCAGCGGTATTGGCGATCGTCTTGTTGGGTACACATTATTGGACAGGAAAACATCAGGTACCGGAAGACAAAACATGGCAGTCTATTTATGTGCCGGCGGGCCAACGGGCGGAATTGATGTTGGCGGATGGTACGAAGGTTTGGTTGAACTCACGCAGTACCTTGACTTTCCCGGGAAGTTTCAAAGGGAATATCCGAAATGTGAAATTGGATGGTGAGGGTTACTTTGCGGTGACAAAGAATGTGGAACAGCCTTTTATTGTAGAGACGAACAAATGTAATGTGAAGGTGCTGGGTACAGAGTTCAATGTAATGGCTTATGCAGCGGATAGCGTATGGGAAACTTCTTTGTTGGAAGGTGCTGTAGAAATTTTAGTGCCCGGTTCGAATAACAGTGGAATGAGGCTGGAACCGAACATGATGGCCAGCTTGAAAGGCAACAGACTGGTGAAAGGACGCATCAAGGAGGTCGATTATTTTTTGTGGCGTGAGGGCTTGCTTTGTTTCAATGATATATCCGTACGTGATATGATAGAGAAACTGAAACTGTATTATGGGGTGGATATTGTAGTAAATAATACCCGGATTCTAAAGAACCGTTATACAGGTAAATTCCGCACGAAAGATGGGGTGGAACACGTACTGAAAGTTTTGAAACTCAATAATAAGTTTACTTATACAAAGAATGATGAGACAAATGTGATAACAATTAATTAACCCTTAAAAAAGAATATGCCTATGAAATAACACACCTGGTCTAAAAAAGAAATGGGATAGTGCTGCAACACCATCCCATGGAATGTCAATGACGCATTGACAATTTTTTCTCAAATAATCTTAAGTTGAACCTAAAATTAGTAATGCAAATATATGAAAAATATTTTGTATCAGGAATCTATTGTAGAAATTAAACATTTATTCCGTATGATGAGAAACACACTCTTAGCCCTGTTTGTCTTTGCCGGAACAGCCTTTGCCACTGAGTCTTATTCTCAGACAATGAAGGTGACTGTTGTGGCGGATAACGTGTCAACAGGCAAGGTAATCAGTGAAATAGAAAAACAGACAGATTATCTGTTTGTGTATAATGTGAACGAGGTGAATCTGAAGCGCAATGTGAAGGTGAATGCGCAGAACAAATCTGTAGCCGAAGTGCTGAATAAGGTTTTTGAAGGTACTGATATTTATTATGCCATGGAGGGTAAGAATATCATGCTGATGAGCAAGGCGAAAGATGGGGAAGCTGTCCAACAGGCAAATAAAGTAACAGGTATTGTGAAAGATGCGAATGGCGAGCCGGTAATCGGTGCCAATGTAATGGTTAAAGGTCAGTCAATAGGTACGATAACAGATATAGATGGGCGGTTTGTGTTGGATGCCCCGAAAGATGCCGTTTTACAGATTACGTATATCGGGTATGTTTCTCAAGAAGTGAAAGTTTCTGGAAAGAGAGAAATTAATGTAGTATTGAAGGAAGATACAGAAACTCTTGATGAAGTGGTGGTGGTTGGATTTGGTACGCAAAAGAAAGTGAATCTGACAGGAGCTGTAGGACTTGCTACTGCTAAAGAATTAGAATCTCGTCCTGTGACTTCAGCTACACAAGCCTTACAAGGATTGGTACCTGGTTTGCAGATATCAACAAGTACGGGTGAACTGGACAAGACCGCAGATATCAGTATCCGTGGTACAGGAACTATTGGTGAGGGTTCCAGCGGTGCACCTCTTATTCTAATTGATGGAATGGAAGGAGATTTGAATACAGTCAATCCTCAAGACATAGAAAATATTTCTGTATTGAAAGATGCTGCCGCATCATCCATCTATGGTTCCCGTGCTCCCTTTGGGGTCATTTTGGTAACAACCAAATCGGGTAAAAAAGGAAAGACCAACATAAATTATAATAACAGTTTCCGTATATCTACTCCAATAAATATGCCGGAAATGATGGACTCTTATACATTTGCCAATTTCATGAACAGTGGTTCTCTTAACCAAGGTGGCGGACTTATCTTTACCGAAGACCTGATGCGGGAAATGTTGAATTGGCAAGCTGCTGGTGGAGGCAGTACGGGAGGAGTCAAGGCTTCATCCAACGGTCAATGGGGCAAGCCTGAATATGATCCGTTTACAACAGCTTGGGCAAACACTAACTGGTATGATGAAGTTTATAAATCTTCAACCTTTTCTCAAGAACATAATGTCAGCCTTAACGGAGGAAGTGATATTGTTGCCTATTATGCTTCCTTCAATTATTTAGATCAAGGAGGTTTGTTAAAAGCCGGCGATGACGGACTTCAACGTTATAATGTGACAGCTAAAATCAATGCCAATCTGACTCCATGGTTAAAATTCAACTACAGCACACGCTTTACTCGCAATGATGTATGGCGTCCTACCAGCTTTAACAGTTCTTTTTATGATCAGTTGGGAAGAGCTACTTGGCCCAATTTACCGGTTAAAGATCCCAATGGATATTATCTTGACAATGGTTGGACCAATCCTGTTCAAAACCTGTCTGAAGGAGGAAAGCGTAATGCGCAAACAGACCGTCTTTACCAGCAGGCTTCTTTAATCATTGAACCAATAAAGAATTGGACTACCCATGTAGAATTCAACTATAGTATAAAAAACTCTTCAGTAAAAGAAACTTCTCTTCCTGTTTATAACCATGATATAGAAGGAAATGTGATAAATACAAATAAAGATTCTTACCTTTATCAAGACCAGACAAAAGAGAATTATTTGAATTTGAATATTTATAGCGAGTACTTTCATTCTTTTAACAACATTCATAACACGAAAATTATGCTTGGTTTCCAAACCGAAAGTATGCAACAAGAATTTTCATCCACACAAAAATATGGTGTCATGATAGGGGACATGCCTTATTTTGATATCACAACCGGATTGGACGGGAAAGGCAATGTCAAGGCAACTAAAGCTAACGGAAATGGTAAGAGGTGGAAAACAGCTGGTTTCTTCGGTCGTTTAAACTACGATTATATGGGTCGCTATTTAGCAGAAATCAACATGCGTTACGACGGTTCTTCCCGTTTCCGTCGAGGAAGTCGCTGGCAATGGTCTCCTTCATTCTCTTTAGGCTGGAACATCGCTCAGGAAAAATTCTGGGAGTCACTGACAGATATAGCCAACACATTAAAATTACGTGTTTCTTATGGTGAATTGGGTAACCAGAATACTACAGCATGGTATCCTACCTATCGTGACATGATACTAAAATCATCTAACGGAACATGGTTGCAAGACAACCAAAAACCTAATACAGCAGAACCTGGTGATTTAGTCAGCAACTCTTTAACATGGGAAAAAGTCCGTACTTGGGATGTCGGTTTTGACTATGGTTTCTTTAACAACCGTCTGACAGGTAGTTTTGATTACTACATTCGTTATACAGACGGCATGGTGGGACCTGCTCCTGAGCTTCCTTCTACACTAGGTACCTCTGCCCCTAAAACCAATAACTGTAATTTGAGAACAAACGGTTGGGAATTATCTATCGGTTGGAGAGACCGTTTAAATAGTGGATTGGGATATAGTGCCACTTTCACCCTTTCAGATGCTAAGACTATTGTCACTAGCTATCCAAGCAATGCCACTAACACTATTGGTTTGAACAAATATGTTGAAGGACGAGAAATAGGTGAAATCTGGGGATTGCAAACAATAGGAATAGCTAAATCAGAAGAAGAGATGCAAGCTCATCTATCTTCATTACCCAAAGGAGGACAAGAAGCGATTGGCTCCAAATGGTCTGCCGGTGATATTATGTATCGTGATTTGAACGGTGACGGAAAAATATCTAAAGGTGCCAGCACATTAGACGATCATGGCGATTTGAAAGTTATTGGTAACAGCACTCCCCGATATTTTTTTGGTATTGATCTGAATGCAGATTGGAAAGGTTTTGATGTTCGTCTTTTCTTTCAAGGAGTAATGAAACGGGATTATTGGGGAAAAGATAATTTCTGCGGTTATCTATTTGGTGCAAGAGGAGATAAAGACATGTGGCATGCCCGTGGCTTGGTAGAACATCAAGATTATTTCCGCGCTCAGGCAATAGGTATCGACGGACACGAACTTCCGGCAAACCTAGATGCTTATTATCCACGACCTGTATTTAAGGAAGGAGCTAAAAACCAAGAAACCCAAAGCCGTTATTTACAAGATGCATCCTATATTCGTTTAAAGAATTTCCAGTTGGGTTATACTCTCCCAACCAAATGGATGAAAAATATAGGATTGACCAAATGCCGTGTGTTTGTTTCCGGAGAAAATCTTTGGACTGGAACATCATTGTCTTCTTTGTTTGATCCGGAAACAATTAGTGGAGGTAATGGTGGTAATGCTTATCCGTTATCAAGCACCTGGTCTTTTGGCTTAAGTTTAACACTTTAATATACATATACAATGAAAATAAAACATATATTCTTATCTGTACTAATCGCTTCATCAGGATTTATATTTACTGCTTGCGATAACTATTTGGATGAAGTACCTGAGGCATCTATTTCCCCAGAAGTATATTTTACAGAGGCAACCCATATTCAAGCCTCTGCAGATAATTTGTACTCTGATATTCTTCCCTCTCACGGAACAGGAAATACATATGGCATCTACAAAGATGATGCAACAACGGACAATCAAATAGAGGTTACAGCCCCCAATCGTTTTACTTCCACCTTGTGGAAAGTGGACAATGCGGAAACCAGCAATTGGAACTTTGATAAAATATACAAAATCAATTTTGTATTATCGAATGTGTTGCCTAATTTTGGAGGTAAAAATGCTGATGGAAACGACTTGAGCGGCAATGCCAATACCATCAATGGTGATCTTAACAGCATAAAACATTATATTGGTGAATTATTTTTTTTACGTGCTTGTGAATATTTTAAACGTTATCAGCTGTTTGGAGATTTTCCCATAATTACCCACCCATTGCTGGACGACAAAGAAGCATTGAGTGAAGCCAGTAAACGATCACCACGCAATGAAGTGGCTCGCTTTATTCTAAGTGATTTGGATAAAGCTATTACTTTGTTAAAAGCTAAAAATATGCCGACAACCAGAATAAATGCGGATGCTGCTATTTTATTAAAGTCGCGTGTGGCTCTATTTGAAGGTACTTGGTTGAAATATTTTAAGAATACGGCTTTTGTACCCAATGGTGACGGTTGGCCTGGCAAGACAAAAGATTATAATTCCACTTATCAGTATCCCAGTGGGAATATTGACAGTGAGATAGATTATTTCTTGGAAATCGCCATGACTGCCTCTAAAGATATCGCAGAACGCTATAAAAACAGACTTACAGAAAATACAGGCGTTCTGCAGCAGTCAACTAACGAAGATGCTAACCCTTATTTTGACATGTTTGCTCAAGAAGATTTATCTTCAGTCGACGAAGTTCTGTTATGGCGTAGATACGCTTATAACTTAGTGCACCACAACGTAAATGTATATGCCAGCTGGGGAAACAATGGCGTGGGTGTCACTCGCAGCTTTGTGAATAACTTTTTGATGGCTGACGGCACTCCTGTTTATACCCACGGTGATTATATGAACGGAGATGGATATTATATGGGAGACAAAACCATACACGACGTTCGTCAAAACAGAGATAGCCGATTGGTTATCTTTCTGAAAGAACCCGGACAACATAACATCTTAATAAAAGATGTGGTTGGTGAGACTGCCAATGTTGAAGAAACTTATCCATTGATTACCATTACAGACGGAGCACGCCGTTATGTAACTGGGTATGCCTTACGCAAAGGAGGAGCTTTCCATCAGAAATATTATTCCAATTCAAAAGGATATACCGCCTCTATTGCTTATCGTGCGACAGAAGCCTTGTTGAATTACATGGAAGCCAGTTATGAAAAGAATGGTACCTTGGACGGAGCAGCGACCGAATATTGGAAAATTATCCGCCGTCGTTCTCATGTAGATGAGGATTTTCAAAAGACTATTGCTTTAACGGATATGAGTAAAGAGGCTGAAAATGATTGGGGAGCGTATTCCGGTGGTAAGTTAATAGACGCAACTCTCTATAATATACGTCGTGAGCGCCGATGTGAATTTATGGCGGATGGGCTTCGTTATATGGACTTATGCCGTTGGCGTGCTATGGACCAGTTGATTGAACAACCTTATATACCGGAAGGTTTCCATTTATGGAACACTCCTATGCAGACTTGGTATGCAGATTTGCTATATGATGGATCAGACGCTTCCAATGTTTCTTCACCTAATGTCAGCGAATACTTGCGCCCTTACCAGAAGAATTCTAAACAGACCTGTTATAATGGTTTTACTTGGCGTATGGCTCATTATCTACATCCCATTATGGTCAAGCAGTTTTTGATTACCGCCCCCGATAACAAAACAGTAGAAAATTCTCCTATCTATCAAAATCCATATTGGCCCATAGTACCGGATATGCCTGCTGAAAGATAAGTTTTAGGGCATTCCAATTATAAAATATTGGAGTGCCCTAATGACAACTCGATATCATATGATTGATAAGAAAAGAGTAGCCATCATATGTACTACTTGTACGATGATACAGGAATCGTAACTAAATTCTATGTCTGCAACTCTTTATAATTCCGATATTTGTGAATACACACAAGCCGATACAAATCGGTGTTCATTCTTTATAATAATGTATCAAATAAAAAACATCGTTATCATTTTTTTCTTGATGCTTGTTCCTGTCGGAGTAACAGCCCAATATCAGAAAGCACAGGAAAAAGCCCCTTTGGTCAATGTACCTTTGGAAAATTTTGCATCACAGCAGAAAGTCCTTTTTAACTTTGGCTGGAAATTCCAGTTGGTTACAAACGAGAATAAAAATACCGATTTCGCCTCACCTGCCTTGGATGACTCTTCCTGGCGTACATTGGACCTTCCTCATGATTTCCAGTTCGAACAACCCTGGACTGAAAATGGTGGAGGTGCACGCGGATTCAAACCTATGTGTGAAGGATGGTATCGCAAGTCTTTCCCTACCGATCCGTCGTGGAAAGGGAAACGGGTAGTCTTGGATTTCGGAGGCATCATTTATTGGGGCGATGTCTATCTGAACGGTACCAAAATAGTCTCGACAGATTATGGATATGTGGGACTTGAAGCGGACCTTACCCCTTTTCTACGTCACGATGGAGAAAATGTGGTAGCTGTCTATGCCTCTACCGGTCCCAAGAAAGGTTCACGCTGGTACACGGGAGGCGGTCTGTTCCGTGATGTATATCTGCAGGTGCAGAATCCCACACACATCGCCCGCCATGGGGTGTATATTACTACCCCCGAGGTTTCCTCTTCTCGGGCAACGGTAGCCGTACAGGTTGAGGTGGACGGCTGGCAGAAACATGACGTACGGATACGGACCACCCTCCGCAATCCGGAAGGTGTCATAGTAGGCTCCGTGCAATCCGGTATGCCCGAACATACGCACCAAACCTGTACGGAAGTGAAATTACCGGCGCTTACTCTGGAGAATCCACAACTTTGGTCATGTGACTCTCCGCAACTTTATAGTGCTGATGTAGTTGTGATGGCGGACGGTATGGTAGTGGACAGTCTTACTGAACAGTTTGGTATCCGTAAATTGGAATTCTCTTCCGAATTTGGTTTCAGACTCAATGGTGAGAAAATATTCCTAAAGGGAAATGCCAACCATCATGACCTTGGCGCATTGGGAGCTGCCAGTTACGACAGGGCCATCGAACGCATGATGCTACAACTCAAATCCTTCGGTTACAACTGCATCCGCTGTTCACATAATCCGTACAGTGACAGTTTTGCCCGCATTGCAGATCGTGTGGGGATGTTAGTAGTGGACGAACTGACGGACAAATGGAGTGACAATGACTATTGGGGCGGACGTCAACCGTTCACCCATATCTGGCACAAACTGATTACAGAATGGATCAAACGCGACCGTAATCGTCCGTCCATCATTTTGTGGAGTTTGGGAAACGAGCTTCAGATTCGTGAAGGATGGGCAGGTTTTGAAGGAACCAACGATTGGGGAATCACTACCTATAACATCTTCAACCAGCTGGTAAAGAGGTGGGATAATACACGCCTCACTACTGTTGCCATGTTCCCTGCTCGTGCGGGAGCTATAACCCGACATGACAAGGAGTTCAACGACTATTTGGTGCCGCCCGAACTGGCTTGTGCTACAGAAGTGGCATCGTTCAATTACCAGTCGGATAAATATGACGCTTATTTGAAATATAAACCTGACCTTATCTTGTTCCAGAGTGAGGCTGAAACAAGTAATCTGTTACAGCCTTATTATAATATGGATAGAAAACGGACGGTGGGCATGGCCTATTGGGGATCCGCCGAGTATTGGGGAGAATCCAACAAGTGGCCCAAGAAAGGCTGGAATTACTCTTTCTTTGACCATACCATGCGTCCCTATCCCCAAGCCTACCTTATTAAATCGGCTTTCATGCCAGAAATTCCCGAAGTACATATCGGAGTGGTCGATGCGGCGGGGGCGGAAAGTGTCAGCTGGAATGACGTCATAGTGGGACGCATGGCACTGAACGAGTGCTGGAACCATACTCCGGGCAGCAGACAGTCACTCTTTACCTTCACTAATGCACATTCTGTAGAGTTATTGGTAAACGGTCAAAGCATGGGAGTCCAAGAAAACGATACGACACAGGCAAACCTGCGTAATATGATTTATTGGAAGGATGTTCCTTATGGCAACGGTGGCTCTGTGGTGGCAATAGCCCGTGACAAGTCGGGCAAAGAAGTGGCTCGTCATCATATCGAAACTGCCGGAAAAGCCGTGGCACTCCGGATTGAGGCGGAAACGCCTGCGGACTGGAAAGCAGACGGTATGGACTTGCAATATATAAACGTAACGGCCATAGACAAAAAAGGTCGTCCGGTGTGGGACTACAACAAACCACTTACTTTACAAATGGAAGGTGCGGCATGGTTAGTGGCTCTGGATAACGGGGATCATTATACGGACGAACTTTTTCATGGCATAACTTCCAAACGAATGTATCAGGGAAGGATGCAAATCATTCTCCGAAGCACGAAAACTCCCAGCAATGTGAAACTGGAAATTAGTTCTGCTGATTTGAAAGAGAAACTCTCATTAAAGACTTCTTTGAAATAAAAAAGCCATGTCTTTATAAAAACAGGAAGTATAAATTCTAGTCTATGGTTCAGATATCAATGGGCAGGACTATTAGTATATTATTTACCAATGAAAAGATAAAAGAATATGATGAAATATTTATCATTCTTGCTGTTCCTCTTATTGAAAGCAGGAACAGTCACAGCTCAAAACAATTTAGTAGTCAACGGTATTCCATGGTTTGATGACAAGGGAAATATTGTCAATGCACATGGTGCTTGTATTGTGGAAGAAAACGGAAGGTATTATCTTTTCGGAGAATGGAAATCGGACAAAAGTAACGCTTTCCCCGGTTTCTCATGTTATTCTTCGGATGACCTTGTAAATTGGAAATTCGAGAACATTGTCCTTAAGGTCCAACCCGAAGGCATTCTCGGCCCCAATCGCGTAGGTGAGCGTGTAAAAGTGATGAAATGCCCTAAAACGGGCGAGTATATCATGCTGATGCATGCCGATGATATGGGATACAAGGACCCTTATATCGGTTTAGCTACCTGCAAAACGATTGCAGGTGACTATCAGTTGCAGGGACCGTTGCTCTATAAGGGACAACCGGTAAAACGCTGGGATATGGGAACTTTTCAGGACACCGATGGAAAAGGATATTTACTGATTCATCATGGCCCTGTTTATCGGTTAAGTGATGATTACCGTTCAATAGAGGCTGAAGTGGCCCACATTAAAGGCATGGGCGAATCACCGGCCATGTTCAAAAAGAACGGTGTCTATTTCATGCTTACCTCAAACCTGACCAGTTGGGAGAAAAATGATAACTTCTATTTCACGGCTCCCCAGATAGAAGGCCCTTGGACGAAACAAGGACTGTTCTGCCCGAAAGGCAAGCTGACCTACAATTCGCAAAGTACATTTGTATTCCCGCTGAAATGCGGTAATGATACCATACCTATGTTTATGGGGGATCGTTGGTCTTATCCGCATCAGGCCTCAGCCGCCACATATGTATGGATGCCTTTACAAGTGGATGGAACAAAAATATCCATCCCTGAATATTGGCAGGCATGGGACATCAGGAAGCTAAAACCGGCGGACGCTCTGAACAAAGGGAAAAAGTTGTACGGAGCATGGAAGTCCAATCAAAAAGGAAACGTGTTGGAGATAGCGTTCAAAGGAACTCATGCTGCTATTGTTGGAGAAACAAACCCTCATGACGGATATGCCAAAGTAAGTGTATTAAATGCCGAGAAAGATACTGTATATTCTTCATTGGTAGATTTCTACAGCAAGTATCCGGAAAAAGCAATTCGAATTATAACACCGAAAATGCCGAAGGCAAATTATACTCTACAGGTTGAAATTACAGGGGTACGACCGGTATGGACAGACAAAACAAAAACAATCTATGGGAGTGATGACGCTTTCGTAACAATAGACGATATCTATTGTTTTTGAGTCATCCCCAAAACGATAGATAGATGTTTTATTGATGGGTCCCTGTTTGTTGTTAGAAAGACTGATAGGGGAATAAAGGACAAATAAAATCAAGTAAAAAGAGAACATGAAAAAAGGATATCTGATTAATATTGCAATGGTTCTATCCATTGTTGTTTTGTTCATGTCGTGCGATTCTCGTTCGGCTGACTATCGAATAATTTCAGTGGAAGCACCTTTTCCCATGAAACCTATTTGTGAATATATTTTTCCAGAGCGTGACTATGTAATCACAGACTTTGGTGCTGTGGCTGATACAATGTATGTAAATACAGAGGCTATTAAGCAAGCTGTTCAGGCTTGTTCCAAGGCAGGTGGAGGACGGGTGGTTATTCCTGCCGGTGAGTGGGTGACAGGTCCTATTCACTTGGCCAATAATGTAAACTTGCATTTGAAAAAAGATGCGTTAGTACGTTTTACTGATAACCCGAAAGACTATTTGCCTGCTGTGATGACCACGTGGGAAGGTATGGAATGTTATAACTATTCCCCACTTGTCTATGCGTACAACTGCGAAAATGTGGCAATTACAGGAGAAGGAACACTTGCTCCGAAAATGGAAACATGGAAGAAATGGTTTAAGCGCCCGATTGCTCATATGAATGCTTTAAAAAAACTTTATACAATGGCATCAACTGATGTTCCTGTGCAGCAACGGCAGATGGCGGTATCTGAGAATAATTTACGTCCTCATTTAATTCAGTTTAATCGGTGTAGAAATGTATTACTTGATGGTTTTAAAATCCGGCAAAGTCCTTTTTGGACTATTCATTTCTATTTATGTGATGGGGGGATTGCCCGTAATCTTGATGTTTATGCACATGGACATAATAATGATGGAATAGATTTGGAAATGAGTCGTAATATCTTGATTGAAAAGTGTAAATTTGATCAGGGTGATGATGGTGTGGTTATTAAATTGGGACGTAATCAGGATGCTTGGAGATTAAATACACCAACAGAAAATGTAGTAATTCGTGATTGTCATATAGTTAATGCGCATACTCTTTTGGGGATTGGAAGTGAGATGTCAGGAGGGGTTCGTAATATTTATATGCATCATTGTGAGGCTCAAGATTCAGTATTTCGTTTGTTCTTTGCCAAAACAAACCATCGTAGAGGTGGATTTATTGAAAATATTTGGATGAAAAATGTTCGGGCTGGTCGTATGCAGCGAATCATGGAAGTAGATACAGATGTGCTCTATCAATGGCGCGATTTAGTACCTACTTATAAGGATAGTGTTACAACTATCCGTGATCTTTATATGGATAGTGTTTGTGTTAATCGTGCTGAGGTCATTCTTGATTTGAAAGGTGATGAACGATTACCTATTAATAATGTATCAGTTAAAAATATTTATGTAAAAGAATTAACAGATAGCGTGAAGTATGTAAAAAATGCGAGAAATATTATATTGGAAGGACTGAAGTATAATAATTGATAATCTATTTAAAATGAGAGGGCGTTTGGGTAAATAGTTTACTTAAAAATGATATATTTTATTAGGTAATAGGCTGTAGAATATAAAGGCTATATCAGAGAAACAAGTTATTTTAAAGGTGTTTATTTAAACCGACAAGTTGCAAGTTCTTGAATTTCTTCCTAGCTTTGTATTCGTTTGTTTTCAACAGGAGTACTTGCGTGAAGAATATGAAAAACATAGGAAGGATAGTATTACCAATCATTATTTTGTTATTGACAGTGCGGATAAATGCCGTTCCGGTCAAAGCATTTGATATGATAGTAAGAAACCTTCCTAATTCGGAACAGTTGCCGACCAAAGAATTGCTTTGTATTTTCCAGGATTCGGAAGGATATATGTGGTATGGCACTGAAGGGGGAGGCTTGTGTCGTGATGATGGATATACGGTGAAAGTATTCCGTTCTGATTTCAAGAACCCGGGAATCTTGGAAAACAACAGTGTGACGTGTATTACTGAAGACGGTGAAGGGAAAATATGGTTTGGAACGAAGCGTGGCGCCTATATTTTGTCAAAAACAGATTATGAGATAAGGGCGCTTGCTGATGAAACGATAAAGGGTTGGACTATAACTACAATGACAGCGACGTCTGATGGTACGGTCTGGATTTCGACTAACAGGCACTTGTTTCGATACAATGCGTCAGGGGAAAGAACTGGAAAATATATTCTTAAATGGAAAGGACAAGAGAATACCGTCAATTCTATTTATGAGGATAAGAAAAAGAAAGTTTGGGTAACTCAAGCAAAAGGTGGGCTTTTTTGCTATGATAAGGTAAAGGACTCTTTTATTTCATATCCTTGGCCTTATGATGAGTATCCCACAAGCATGACGGAAGATCATAACACCCCGTATTATTGGGTTACTACTTGGGGAAAAGGTATGGTACGTTTTGACCCCAAGGCACAGGGCGTGGACAAAATGTTTAGATTGCAAACAGTGGATAATGCGTATTCTGACTCCGATACCCGAAAGCTTCATCATATCATACAAGATTCTGTTAAGGGATATTTGTGGGTGACTGCGGCAGATAACTTATATGCCTATAAAATAACGGCCGATGCATCCTTGGATAAGGTAGATCTCTCCTGTTTATTATCAGCTGACAGGAAAATCCTCACAAAGATTCTTTCCGATCAATCCGGAAATTTATGGGTGACAGGTTATTATCCTTCTTCTTTCATTATTTCTTTTCTACCCAATGAAGTGCTTCCTTTGTCTATGGAAGGGGTAAAGCAAAATCTGGGGGTAATCGCATCTCCTATGCAGTTTTCTCAAGAGAAAAATTATTATTGGATCAGGCAAAAGAAATTGGGACTGTATGCTTATGATCCCCAGAGAGAGCGTATGTCTGTTGTTAAGAATGACAGGGAGCTTTCTTTTTTCTTTGAGAAGCCATCGGATAGAGAGGGAATCTATATGGTAAGGGATCATTCGGTTATATTAATTCGGTATAAGGAGGACCGGCTTTTTGAATCCATCGTATGTACCATACCCATTAAACAAGGTGAGCGTATCCGCGCTTTGCATGATGACCGTCGTGGGAATCTTTGGATAGGGACTACTTACCATTTATTCCGGTATAGCTTGGAGGATGGCCGATTGACTACAGTTTGTGATGATGTTGGTTTTATAAATGCTATCGTTTCGTCTAATGAAGGAGTTGTTTATTTTGCAACTGAAAGTAGAGGGTTGTGGAGAATTTCCGGAGAAAGCCGGTTGCAAATAAAGGATACAGGAGAAAATTATTCGGTATTGACTGTCGCACCGGACAACAATCTTTGGGTGGGTACTAAACAGGGCAATGTGTATAGTTATTCTCCGGATACGAATGATTTTATTTCCCGGACAAAAGATTGTGGATTGACAGGGGATGCTGTGTTGGATATAAAATCGGATGACGATGGGAATCTTTGGATTCTTACATCACAGCGGGTGATGGTCTATCATCCCGGAACACATATCTTTACTATGATGTCTTGTACTGATTCTTGGATAAATCTGGAAGATTTCCAGTCATTGTATAAAGGTCCTCGGGGAGAAATGAGTGTGGGTGGACGAGGTGGAATTGTGACTTTTCCTCACTATAATGAAAAAAAGAGAAGGATACCTGAGCCAACGGTGCGTTTGACATCCGTCGAAATGAATAACACCTCTGAAATCGGGGTGGATAATCAAAAGAAAATAAGCCTGTCTCCTCATGAGAGAAATGTGAAATTGTTTTTTTCTACTTTTGACCATTTGAATACGAATAAGGTAAGATATGCTTATCGTTATAAACAAAGAAACGATAATTGGGTGGCCTTTCCGGCAGGGGAAAATAGTATCGGCTTGTCTGATTTGTCAAAGGGGGAATTTGAACTGGAAGTCCGTGCTACAGATGAGAATGGTCTGTGGAGTAAGAGTACATTGACGGTTATGATCCAGTGTCTGCCTGCTTGGTATGAAACAGGTTGGGCGTATTTGTTTTATATACTTGTTGTTTTATCGGTGGTGTGGGGATTGGGCCGGATGTATATGAAATTACGGAAGCCCATTATTGCACAGACTGTTCTGCCACTGGAACAAAATCCGGAGCAAAGGCATGAGATAGATCCATTGCCGGAAGAAGGAAAAGTAGAAGCGAATTCTATTTCAGCATCTGATGAGCAATTAATAAGGAAGGCATTGGATATGGTTGAGAAGAACCTTAGTAATCCTGAATATTCCATAGAAGATTTAAGTAGGGATATGTGCATGAGTCGTGCTACTCTTTACCGGAAGATTACATCTATCACCGGAAGTTCGCCTTCTGATTTCGTGAAGAATGTACGTCTTCGTAAAGCTGCCGAATTATTGAAAGAAGGAGGGCTTTCCATTGCTGAGATAGCTGATCAGGTTGGTTTTAATACGCCTAGTTATTTCACAAAATCATTCAAGAAACTGTTTGGGGTGTTGCCTACACAATATAAATAAGCTTGTAAGAGGCTCTGTCATCGTATCTTGCAACATTTGTTTCACATCTTGAAACGTGGGAGCGGTTTGTATCAAGGTGGATTTTCTACATTTGCTGTTGATAAATCAAATGAATAATACCATGAACAGACAGAATTTACTTATTTTATTATGTATGCTTTTGCTTTTTCCCGTATCCGGACAGAGCAATAACCGTGAGAAATATAATTTCAACCCTGGATGGTTGCTTTATATCGGAGATACGCCGGGGGCGGAAAGAACGGATTTTTCCGATGAAAACTGGAAAAAAATTACTTTGCCCCGGGCTTTTAATGAAGATGAGGCATTTAAAGTACATATATGGGGAATGACGGATACTATAGCCTGGTATAGAAAACATTTCAGGCTCCCTAAGACTGCAAAAGGGAAGAAGGTCTTTATTGAGTTTGAGGGAGTACGGCAGGCGGCGGATTTCTATTTGAACGGCAAGCATATAGGATTGCATGAAAATGGGGTGATGGCGGTAGGCTTTGATCTGACTCCGTTTCTGAATTTTGGTGGAGAGAATGTGATTGCTCTCCGAACAGACAATGACTGGAAGTATAAGGAGCGTTCGACTGGAAGTTTGTTCCAGTGGAATGATAGAAATTTCAATGCCAATTATGGAGGAGTACCTAAAAATGTATGGTTGCACATTACTGATAAATTATACCAGACCTTGCCTCTATACAGTAATTTACAGACTACAGGGACTTACATCTATGCATCCGATATAAAGGTAAAGGCCCGTGAGGCGGTTGTCCATGCGGAGTCACAGGTGCGGAATGAGTATGGTAAGTCCGTTCACGTGGATTATGAGGTGAGCATTTATGATTATGATGGAAAGAAGGTTAGTACATTCCGGGGACAACCGATGACAGTACAGTCCGGAGAAACGGTTGTATTGAAAGCTTCTGCACCGTTAAAAGATCTTCATTTTTGGAGTTGGGGGTACGGTTATTTATATGATGTGAAGACTACCTTGTTGGTAAATGGCCATCCGGTGGATGAAGTTGTTACCAGAACGGGTTTCCGCAAGACTCGTTTTGGAGAAGGAAAGGTGTGGCTCAATGACCGCGTGTTGCAGTTAAAGGGATACGCGCAACGGTCCAGTAATGAATGGCCGGGAGTAGGAATGTCTGTACCGCCTTGGATGAGTGACTACTCTAACGGATTGATGATTGAGCATAATGCCAATCTTTTTCGGTGGATGCATGTTACTCCTTGGAAACAGGATGTGGAATCTTGTGACCGTGTGGGGGGGATACAGATGTTGCCTGCAGGAGATGCGGAAAGAGATGCGATCGGCAGACGTTGGGAACAACGGAAAGAGTTGATGAGGGATGTCATTATTTATATGCGTAATAATCCAAGTATTTTATTTTATGAATCGGGAAATGAATCAATCAGCCGTGAGCATATGATTGAGATGATTGCCATACGGGACCAGTACGATCCGCATGGAGGAAGGGCGATAGGTTCCCGGGAGATGTTGGACATTCGTGAGGCTGAGTATGGTGGTGAAATGCTTTATGTGAATAAAAGTGAACATCATCCTATGATTCAGACTGAATATTGTCGTGATGAGGGGCTGCGTAAATATTGGGATGAATACAGTTATCCGTTTTATAAACAGGGAGATAGCCCTTTGCACAAAGGACAGGACGCCGGAGCATATAATCAGAATCAGGACATGCTGACTGTAGAGTTTGTCCGACGGTGGTATGATTTGTGGCGTGAGCGTCCCGGAACAGGTCGGCGTGTCAATTCAGGAGGCGCGAAGATTGTGTTTTCCGATACGCAGACTTATGGACGTGGTGCCGAGAATTATCGCCGGAGCGGTGTGGTGGATCCGTTGAGAATCCCTAAAGATGGCTTCTTTGCACACAAGGTAATGTGGGACGGATGGGTGGATGTGGAAAACTATCATACTCATATTATTGGTCATTGGAATTATACTCCGGATGTGAGAAAACCTGTTTATGTGGTTTCATCGGGAGATGCAGTGGAACTGTTTGTAAATGGAAAATCCAAAGGTTTCGGCAGACAGGATTATCGGTTCTTGTTTACTTTTGATTCTGTGCAATGGGAGAAAGGGACGATTGAAGCCATATCTTACGATGAACAGCATAAAGAACTGAGCCGTCATTCTCTTCAAACCGTTGGAGAGCCTGAACGGTTAAAACTGACCTTGATGCATGGTCCGCAAGGTGTCTTTGCCGACGGCGCTGATATAGCGATGGTGCAGGTGGAAGTGGTGGATGACAATGGAGAACGATGCCCGTTAGCCAATCATAAGATAAAATTTGATTTACAAGGTCCGGCTGAATGGAGAGGAGGAATAGCATAGGCGGCAGATAATTATGTGTTGGCAAAAGAACTTCCTGTGGAATGTGGTATAACACGAGTGATGATCCGCTCGACAACGCAACCGGGGAATGTGGTGCTGAAGGTGGCTGCAGAAGGGTTGGCTTCAGAAGAAATAGCTTTCAGTACGCGGCCGGTAGAAGTTAAAAATGGCTTAAGTACCTTTTTCCCATCTGTTGGGTTGCCTAGCCGTTTTGACCGTGGTGAAACGCCGGCCTCGCCCTCTTATAAAGTGACCAAAGTCGATGTCAGAGTGGCTGACGTTACAGCCGGAACCAATCAAGGGGATGCAGGGAAAAGTTTTGATGACAACGAATTGAGCGAGTGGAAAAATGATGGCAGGTTGAACACCGCCTGGATTACATATAAATTGGAAAGGCGTGCGGAAATAGATGATATCTGCATCAAACTGACCGGATGGAGGCAGCGTTCTTATCCGCTTGAAGTATATGCCGGAGAACACTTGATTTGGAGCGGGAACACGGAGAAAAGTCTGGGATATGTCCATTTGATGATTGACCGTCCGGTACGTTCTGATGAGATAACCATCCGTTTGAAGGGGGCTACTCAGGATTCCGATGCATTCGGCCAAATCATAGAAGTTGTGGAACCCAAGGCCGGAGAACTTGATCTTTTCAAAGCTGAGGGAGGCAAGAAGGTACACAATGAACTCCGGATAGTTGAGGTGGAATTTTTAGAAACTTTGAATCAGTAATTTCAGAAATTAAGGAAATACGTCTATATTTACATCAATTATAAAATATCTTTTTATGAAAAACATATTCATAGGGTTGATAGCTGTTTGGGGGCTTTTTCTCGTTTCATGTGAAACAAGGGAGCCTATGGCTGAAGTAATAGAAAGAGGGCTGGAGGTTTCCAAACGGCAAGCTGTTTTTTTAGCGAAGGAAGTGGAAAATCAGGAAGGAAGGCTTCCACGGACTTATGAGGGTGGTGAGTTGAAAACATCCGATTACCGGGCATGGATTTCCGGCTTTTTCCCGGGAGTGTTATGGTATTTGTATGAGAATACGCCTACGGATGAACTGAAAAGATATGCGGAACTATATACAGAACGGGTGGAGTCTGCCAAGGATATGACCACCACCCATGATTTAGGATTTATGTTATATTGTAGCTTCGGAAACGGATATCGGTTGGCAAAGAATCCTCATTATTTAGAGGTGATGACTGTAGGAGCGGAATCCTTGGCAACTCGTTATGATGAGCGGGTAAAAGCTATCAAATCGTGGAATTCAAATGAAAAATGGCAGTTTCCCGTCATTATTGATAATATGATGAATCTGGAATTTTTGTTTTTTCTTGCTAAGACAACGGGGGAAAAACGTTTGATGAATATGGCTGACAGTCATGCACAGACTACTCTTCGACATCATTTTAGAGATGATTATAGTTGTTATCATGTAGTTTCTTATGATACGCTTTCCGGACAACCACATTTTAAAGGTACTCATCAGGGGTACGCCGACAATTCGGCATGGGCCAGAGGACAGGCATGGGCACTGTATGGCTATACCATGATGTACAGGGAGACCGGAAAGACCGAATATTTGGAACAGGCGCGGAAAGTAGCTTCTTATATTAAGAATCATCCCAATTTGCCGGACGATAAAATACCTTATTGGGATTTTGACGCACCGGATATTCCTGCTGCTCCCCGGGATGCATCCGCCGCTGCTGTTATGGCATCGGGACTTATTGAACTGAGTCAGCTGGATAAAAGTAAGGAAGGAGCGGATTGGCTGGAGCTGGCAGAAATGCAGATTCGTTCTTTGTCCTCTCCGGAGTACCTTGCCGAACCGGAAACCAACGGAGGTTTTATCTTGAAGTATAGTGTGGGAAATTATAATAAAAATTCGGAAGTAGATGTTCCCCTGTCTTATGCGGATTATTATTATGTTGAGGCTTTGTTACGCTTAAAAAAATTACAGAATGAGAACTAGGAATTGTTTGTTAATCGCTTTTTGTTTTATTATCTTGTGTGGAAAACTGTATGCCCAGCCCACAGGTAGTGAGGACCGTATGTACTGGGTGCAGACTTTAACAAGGATTGCTGATCCTGTGTTGGTCAATCTCAGTCAGGGCACGTTGAAAAAGAATATGCCGTTTGAGTCACTGTCTGATGAACCTTTACGTAGAAGTGTTTCCTATCTGGAAGCGGTAGGAAGAACCGTTTGCGGTATTGCTCCTTGGCTGGAACTGGGACCTGATGATACTCAGGAAGGAAAGTTAAGAGAAAGGTATATTCAACTGGTGGTTAAAGGACTGAAACAGGCTGTCGATCCGCAATCAGCTGATTATTTGATGTTTGATAACCGTCATTCCCAGCCCTTGGTAGATGCGGCTTTTCTTGTACAAGGTTTGTTGAGAGCTCCCAGACAACTTTGGGGAAATCTGGATGTGGATATTCAAAAAAAACTGGTGTATGAGTTGAAAAGAACGCGTGGCATAAAGCCTAATGAGAGTAATTGGTTGCTTTTCGCTTCGATGGTAGAAGCGGCCTTGTTGGAATTTACGGGGGAATATGATAGTCAGAGATTATATTATGGTGTAAACCGTTTCATTGATGAATGGTATAAAGGAGATGCCTGGTATGGAGATGGGGCAGAATTGCATCTGGATTACTATAACAGTCTGGTCATCCATCCGATGTTGACGGATGTATTGTCTGTCATGAAAAAGCATGGATTGGAACGTGCCGAGTTCTTGGAACGCCAATTGGTTCGTCAACAACGAATGGCTGCCCAGCTTGAACGGATGATCTCTCCGGAAGCCACTTATCCTGTAGTGGGCCGTTCTATCGTGTATCGTTTTGGCGTTTTTCATGCGCTTTCTCAAATTGCTTTGTTGGACAAGATTCCTCAGCCTCTTTCCAAAGGACAGATCCGTTCTGCTCTGACAGCTGTTATGCAGAGGCAGATATCTATGCCCGGTACTTTTGATGAAAACGGGTGGCTGAAAATTGGCTTTTCAGGCAGTCAGATAAATATGTCCGAACCTTATATAAATACAGGCAGTCTGTATATGTGTACAGCGGTCTCTTTGCCATTGGGACTTCCGGCAAATCATCCTTTTTGGACTGAGCCTTATAGTGAATGGACTAACCTGAAGGCATGGAAAGGTGTCGATGTAGGGGCGGATAAGGCTTTGAGAAAAGGGTAGGTGTCTATGAAAAGAAAAGTAACTTAACTTACTTGGCCTATGAAGATAGCTTACTTTTCATTGGCTGGCTTGCCTGATTTTAAAGAGCATGGAGATTTTTCCATATTAAAGGAAAAATCTCCATGCTTTATGTTTGTATGTCAATAGAATAGCTGCCGGTCTTTCCCTTTTTTTATTTCTTCAGTGGGAATTGGTGAGTACTGTGATATATGGAATTTATAAAGTTCAATTAAAAAGGTCAAAGTGTATAAATTTCCATGCTAATGAACAAAAATACATTTTGGGGCTTTATAAATAACGATATATTTGTAAAATACTGCTTGAATATTTCAGATTGAAAGAAATAAGGTACTCATTTTAAATTTAAGGCCATGAAAGAATTAAAGATGTACATCGATGGGCGATTCATCGAAAACCAATCCGATAAGTGGATTGATGTATTGAACCCTTCTACGGAAGAAGTGATATCTAAAATGCCTGATGGCACACCGGAAGATGCACGAGCAGCTATAAATGCCGCCGTGAAGGCACAGCTTTCTTGGGAAAGTCTTACCTCTATTGAACGCGCCGGCTATTTAACTCGGATTGCACAAGGTATCCGCAAGCGGGAGCAGGAATTGACTGATATTATCATCCGGGAGGGTGGAAAAACAAGAGGATTAGCTAATGTAGAGGTGTTATTTACGGCTGATTACCTTGATTATATGGCCGGATGGGCCCGTCGCTATGAAGGGGAAATTATTCCTAGTGACCGTCCTCACGAAAATATATTTGTCTTTAAGAAACCTATTGGGGTGACAACAGGCATCCTGCCTTGGAATTTCCCTTTTTTCTTGATTGCCCGTAAGGCCGCTCCTGCTCTGTTGACGGGGAATACAATTGTGGTAAAGCCGAGTCAGCTGACACCGGAAAATGCGTATGTTTTCGCACAGATTGTAGATGAAGTTGGGTTGCCTAAAGGTGTATTCAATCTGGTGAACGGTCGTGGTTCGGTGATTGGACATGAACTGGCTGCTAACCCTAAAGTAGGTATGGTTAGTCTGACCGGAAGTGTGGAGGCTGGAATACAGACCATGGCAGCCGCTTCTGCCAATGTGACGAAGGTTTCTTTGGAATTGGGAGGGAAGGCTCCCGGTATTGTAATGCCGGATGCAGATTTGGATTTAGCTGTAAAATCCATTATTGCTTCGCGTGTTATTAATACAGGACAGGTATGTAATTGCTGTGAGCGCGTGTATGTACATTCTAGTATAAAAGAGGCTTTCCTTGAGAAACTGTTGGCAGGATTCAAGCAGGTGAAAGTGGGTGATCCGAATCAGTATACAGACCTCGATATGGGTCCGTTGATTGATGCCAATGCACTGAAATCAGTAGAAGAGAAAGTGAAAAAAGCTATTGAGCAGGGAGCTGAGTTGCTATGCGGTGGTCATCGTATCGGTACTAAAGGATATTTCTTTGAACCGACGATTTTGATTAATTGTACCCAAAAGATGGATATTATTCAGGAAGAAACTTTTGGACCGGTACTTCCGGTTGTTGAGTTTACAGAGGTGGAAGACGCCATTGCCTGGGCTAATGATTGTGAATATGGGCTGACTTCTTCTATTTATACCCAGAACCTGGATATGACATTCAAATTGATTCGTGCGTTAAAATTTGGTGAAACTTATGTGAATCGTGAGAATTTTGAGGCGATGCAGGGATTCCATGCCGGATGGCGTAAATCTGGTATCGGCGGCGCGGATGGTAAACATGGGCTGGAAGAGTATTTACAGACGCAGCTGGTTTATTTGGAAACTAAAGAGTGATTTATATGCTTTTCTGAATAGTTAGGAGGGATAAACTGAAAATCCGATTGATTGATCATATAGTTTGTCATTCTAAAAAATGCAGTGAAGAATCGGTCAACACAAAACGGATGTGTGCAGATTCTTCACTGCTGTTTTAATGTGAGTGGCAAATTGACGGTTTACTACACTTCTTTTATCAACTTCTTATTTTGTAACCAATACCTTTAAAATTCTTGTCCGTCCACTCCAAATATAGGTCTTAATGCATTTTGCTTTGTGGTATAAAATTGTACGGCACTATCGTTCATTTTGGGGTAATATTTATTTAGTAAATTAATCATTTCAGCTCCTGCCAACAAAACTGGTCCATATCCATGTGCTGCATATACATTTACCGGACGATGATAGTAAAATGCTGGGTCAAAAGCCATGCCGGTACCGACGCAGGTATTTTCAACTTGTCCTTTTTCATTGATTTGAGTGGATATGGCACTCCATCCCAATTGTGCTACAGGACCGTATGATACTGCATCCAGCCAGCCATTGTTGATACCACGTGCAATGCAATATACGTAAATGGCTGTAGCAGATGTTTCCAAATATGAGTCGTTTCTATCTAGTAATTGATGCCAGAATCCATTGCCCGACTGACAGGCGGCAATTCCTGCTACATGTGCTTTATAAAGTTTTAGGATATTTTTCCATTCGGTATGTTCTTGAGGAAGTGCTTCAAGTACCTCGGTCAATGTTAGTAATGCCCATCCATTGGCACGTCCCCAATGGAAAGTCGGATGAGTGCTTGCGCCTTCTACCCATCCGTGCATGTAGAGTCCTTTCTCTTCTACAAACATACGTTTGGAAAACTGAAGAATCTGACGGACCGCTTCATCGAAGTAATGCTTTTCCCCGGTGTAAATCCCCATTTGTGCAAGTGCGGGAATTCCCATATACATATCGTCTAGCCAAAGTGTATTGGCTTGTGGACGCATCCGGGCGAAAGTTCCGTCTTGCAGTCTGTATTCTTTATGTTCTATAAAATCCATGTAGTTATTAATTATGGATTTACAGTTTAAATCGGGAAGGATACGTTGCATCTTTATCATGGCTGTACACATAGCTCCGGCATCGTCCAAGGTACTGGGTTGTATGATTTGTCGCATCTGTCCGTCTACTACATTATATTCTTGAGTGAGACGGGTGAAGTAAGGAACCATTTCTGATAAGAAACGAAATCGTTTTGATACATATTCTTGATATTTGGAGTCACTTGTAGCATGTGCCACTTCCATCATACCTGAATAGGTAACTCCCCATTCATAACTAGCCAGTCGAAAGTTTCCTCTTTCCAGTTGTGAATATTGGTTGATTTGTGTATAGTCTGTTATTTCTTTTCCGGATTTTCGGTCAATAACGCGAGGTGGAGTTGTTTGGTCAAGATAAGAGAATATACGATCAAGGCATTGTTTGATTTCAGTTATATTCCATTCTTTGTAGGGGATGGAATAGTCTGGAGTTAATAAATGTAACGGGGTGTTGGTATCGTTTGCCGAAGCAACTGATTGTGAAGCTTGTTGACATGAAGATACTCCTAGTACGGTTATTATTCCTAGTGTTAAATAGATTCTTTTCATAAGCTGGATAAAGTAACGGAAACTCACCTTTGGTTACTTCAGATGAGTTTCCGTTGATTTTATAATTAATAGCCAGGATTCTGCATAGCACTCTTTTCTTCAGTTGTCAGCGCATGACCATCTTTTTGGATGATATCAAGGAAAGTTTGTGGTATCGGACGCAGATAATGCTTGTTTGGATTAAAGTTTGGAGCTGCATTCTTGTTGTAGGCCTTTACACGAGCTTCCAATGTTTTTGTGCGTGCCAAGTCTTCCCAACGGACAAATTCACCCATCATTTCACGACTTTTTTCGTTTAAGAGAAAGCACATGGCCACATCATAAGCACTACTGTAACCCAACTTCTCACAGATAGCCTGATCTTCTGCTGGTAAAGAAGCAATGGAAGTGATATCTGTTACTTCTAGATTGGATGGAATAGCATCCAGTGAGCCTAGTTGCAGATTGTTTGATTCATAATAGGAACTGCGATTACAGTAAGTAGAAATTTCAGCATCAGCACCCCAAATACCCCATCCCAAAGAACCTTCATGGAAGGCGGCCCCACCATCTACGTGTTCCTGGCGGTCTTCACCTGCTTTCCATTCAGCACGGCGACGAATGACATTCAGATATTCTGCCGCTTTAGAGTAGTCTCCTTGGCGGATATAGGCTTCAGCAAGGAAGAAATAGTCTTCTGCTGATCGCGCCAAAATACCATCGCGATTACCTTGTTCTTCGGAAATGGATTTACGTGAGCCATCGGCATATTTGCTGCAAGTGGCATAGTATTTAATGTAAGCATCGTCTTCCAGAACTTTATCTGTAGCAGTAGTTCCAGCTGGATAGAGTGCGAAGACAGTGGAAACGGGTTTCTTTGTTTCAGCATCAGCCAAGGTGGCATTGCTTTGGGGGGCGGTAACACGACTGTCACCGGGTTTGTTCAGTAAGAACATGACAGAGCGGTCGCCGGCTACATAGTCCACGCCTCCGGCATTCCAAGCAGAACGGTTACCGTTTTGTTTGGTACGGAAGGTTTTCCAAAGGCGGGAATCGTTCAGATGGTTATATACATTATAAGAATAGTATGTGGTACGCAGACGGTTGTATTCACGCCCACCGGCAATATCACGGGCCATACCTGGTAAGTCGCGGTATTGGCTGCAAAAATAAAGGTGTTGCTCATTACCGTACTGCCCTTTGGTGGCATCGGCAGAAGTGCGTTGGGCTGCTAGTATGATTTCATTCAGTTGCTCATTAGGACCATCGACTTCTGTATAATTCCATAAATCTTTGAAGTTGGGAGCTAGCGGGTGTTTACTGATGACTTCTGTCGCATACTTGACAACATTGGTCAAATCACTGCTTTTTGTACTGGAATTCCAATTGTCATTGAGTTCACTGGCACGCCATAGATATGCTTTGGCAAGGAAATGGGCAGCTGCGTACTTGGTAAGACGACCTTCTTCTGCTTCATTTTCAGGAAGTTCACCATAAGCGGCTGTCAGATCACTGAATACCTGTTCCATAACTTCCTGCGCTGAGGCGCGGGAAAATTCGCGTTCCACTGTATTGGAAGAAGCCAGTTTGATAGGTACACCACCGTATTGGCTGACTAGCTTAAAGTAGTTGAATCCACGGATAAAGTGGGCTACGCCGGACAGTTCGTTCTTATTGCTTCCCGAATAATTCTCCAGTTTCTCTAGCAAAAGATTGGCGGAAGAGATACCGGAATACATATTATCCCATACATCGTAGGCATGTGTGGTGTTGATATTTACTGTGGCGATGTCTGAACTGAGATTGGCTATATAACTATCCCACATGGCGTTGCTGCCATCGTTTCCTACTATGAACTCGTCTGTTCCATAATTTGTAGTAGAGAATGCCCATTCGAAAGAATGATGGAAACGAAGGTTATAGTAAATAGCGGTTGCCAGTGACTGTACGCCTTCATTGGTGTCAAAAAAATCGGTATTGCGTTCAGTTGTTAGATTTTCATCTAAGAAATCTGAACAGGAAGTGAGGGCTGGTGTGGCTAGTGCGCCTACCAATACACTTGCTAATATGTGTTTATTTAATTTCATAATAATTTTTTTATTAGTTTGATTTAGAAACTCAAGTTTAAGCCAAAAGTAAAGCCGCTGTTGTAGGTATTACTATATGTGTCCAGATCTAATGTCTTGCAGCCGCTGAAAATATACCCCGGATTCTTAATCTGAGCATACATGCGTAAAGCGCTAAGACCTGTATGGGTTAACAGTCTGTTCGGGAAAGTATAACCTAACGAAATGTTACGAATCTTTAGATAAGAACCGTTTTTTAAATAAGTTTCGTTGTAGTACGCATCTTTTCCGCCTTCATCGTAAATAGGTTTAGGATGAGCTGCATTTTTGTTGTTTTCGTTATAATAGTCATAGTCACGAACATTATAGCGTCCGCCTACCCATACGGAGGAATCATAATATTTGAATCCCATACGCCCGTAGAGCTGTATGCCTAAATCCCATCCTTTATAAGTGAAGTTCGTATTTAATCCAAGTGTCCATCGAGGATCGTAATGGCCTACAATAGTACGGTCATTGTTGGCGTCGATTTTGTAATCGCCATTTTGGTCTACAGGGCGTGCCATACCAATTTGGAAGTCATGTCCATTGGCATTGAATTTTTCCATATCTGCACGATCTTCTTCTTTCCATAGACCTGCGGATTCATATGTATAGATACTGTTGGTACTTTCACCGATAAACCAGCCATTAGCCGGATCATCTTCTTTGCCATTAGCTAGTGAAACGATTTCATTGCGGGAGTAAGCGGCATTTACTCCGATATTCCATTCAAAATCTTTGGTGCGGACAGGAACAAAATTAAACGTCAGATCGTAACCAAAGTTTTTGGTTTTGCCCACGTTAGCATAAGTGCGGGCATAACCTGTCAGGGTAGGAATACTTTGAGCCATTAACAAGTCAGTGGTTTTAGACGTATAAACATCTACGATACCATTAATGCGGCCGTTAAAGAAATTAAAATCCACACCAATGTTCCATTGGGCCGTTTTTTCCCAACCTAAATTTTGGTTAGCTAATGTGTTGGTAATACCTGCTTCGTTTTCGTATGCTATATAACCTTGTGTAGGATTTGGGCCAAAAGGATAATATAAACTAGAGATGCCTCCTTTGGTTTGATAAGGAGTAATAGCTGAATTACCTGTAACACCATAACCCAGACGAAGTTTCAATTGGCTGATCCAAGAAATTTCTTTCAGAAATTCTTCTTGATCTATGCGCCATCCAAGAGCTACAGAAGGGAAAGTAGCCCATTTATGACCATCTGCTAATTGAGAAGCACCGTCACGACGGACAGAAGCTGTTAGCATATAGCGCCCTTTATAGGTGTAATTCATACGAGCCATGTAGGAAAGCAATTGCTTTTCAGTCAGTGAGGATTCCCAACTTTTTAATGAACTTAGTGATTTGAAAGCATTCCATAAGGAACTTTCCAAAGGAATACCTTCACCACTCATATTATTGGCTTCATATTCATATTTTGTAGCAGTTTGTAAGAAGGTAAAGCCGAAGTCATGTTTGCCAATGGTACGGTTGTAGTATATAAGATTATCCAGTGTCCATGAGAAGTCTGTGCTTTTGGTCAGTGAAGCATAGTTTAAACCTTCACGGTTTGTACTTTCTGCAGAATTGAACATTCCACGGCGATAGTAACGGAAATCCGGACCAAAATTAAGTTTATAAGAAAGACCTTCCAAAGGTTTCCATATTTTGCCGAAATTTAACTGTGCATAGAAGCTTCCTAATGCACGGAATACTTTACGTTCATCGGTTGAATAATTCCATTCATCTATTACAGTTTTAATTTTTGAGTCAGCACCTGGATATTCAATTCGTTTTCCTTCATCGTCATAAGCTACGGCATAAGGTAGGTTACGCATGGCGGCTGCATATGCACTTCTCGGTCCACTGGTAGTACCACCGTCATTCGACATACCATAATTTTGTACGCTGTAAGTGGCATTTATGCTGGCAGCCAAGGTTAGCCATTCTGTCAGTTTCATGTCATTATTTATTTTAGCGGTGTAACGGGTATAATCTTGACCTTTGATTGTTCCTTCGTTTTTCAACCAACCAAAAGATACATACGAATGATTTTTTTCGCTACCGCCTGAGCCACTGATAGTATGTTCGGTGGTAATACCTGTTTGAGTTACATAATCGGCCCAGTCTGTGGTTTGTACTTTTGAACCGTCCCAAGTATTGCCAGACCATCCACGTTCAATATTTGCCCAGGCATATGGATCACTGGCTGCGTTGAATATTTGTTTGTCATTTTCAATGGTCGGTTCATCGCCACGCGGATATTTGTTTGGATCGGAATAATAATAGGCCCAACGACGCCAAGTCAGATAATCACCGGCGCTCATCCAAGTAGTACGGTCTTTGATGTTATCTGTGGAAACAGAGCCTGCATAACTGAAAGTAAATTTACCTTCCTTGCCTCTTTTGGTGGTAATTAAAATGACACCATTGGCACCACGTGAACCATAGATAGCTGTAGCAGAAGCATCTTTCAGCACTTCGACGGATTCAATATCAGAAGGATTCAAACTTTCCAGTGTACCACCACGGGGGCTTACGTTGTCTAAATTCTCTTCATGAGTTTTTCCTACGGTACCATTTAGAGGTACACCGTCTACAACATAGAGAGGCTGACTGGAAGCAGACAGAGAGCGGGAACCACGGATAAATATATCTCCAACTTCTCCCGGACGGTCACTGGTGCGTATATCCACACCAGCGGCTTTACCTTGCATGGCTTCAAATACATTGGCTGTTGGGCGGGATTTCAGTTCTTTGGCTCCTACGCTGACCATTGACCCTGTTACATCGCTTTTTTTCTGTGTACCATAGCCTACTACCACTACTTCATCCAGCGTTTCTGTATCTTCTGCCAAAGTTACTTTCAATGTACTTTTTCCAGCTACTGGAATGTCTTGTCCTTTATATCCTATATAAGTTATAGTGATAATCCCTTTTTCGGGAACATTAGAGAGGGTGAACTTTCCATCAAAATCTGTTATAGTACCATTGGTTGTACCTTTTACAACAACACTGGCACCGATAATAGGTTCACCATTTGGATCGGTAACCATGCCCTGTACATTTCTTTGTTGAGCATTCGCTACATACATAAAGGAGGATAAGACCAGCATGAACAGCCAAATCGTTCCTTTAAATGAATAATTAGAACTTAATGTTTTGTCTTTCATAACGATTAGAGATTTATGTTACACAAAAGTGATTTTTCACAAAAGTAAACCGAAGCATTGTCGTAAAAAATGCAAACGAGTCCAAAAAACAGTAATTACGTACGTGAACGCAATTCCATGTTTTTATAACCTGTTGTAAAATAGATTATTGTGGCGAAAATGTGTTGCAGGGAACACAAAGCTTCGAGGGATAATATTGTATTATTTTCCTGTTTATATTACCTTTGTATTCTAATACTATAAAAACATATTGTATGAAAAAGGCTATATCATTGCTTTTGCTTAGTTTGTGCCTGTCTGTTCTTCATGCACGCGATATTAACTTTTCTCAAATAAGTTCGAAGAACGGATTGTCACAAAACACAGTACGGGCTATTGCCGAAGATAAGAATGGTTTTATTTGGGCGGGGACTCTTGATGGACTTAACAGATATGACGGTTATAATATCCGATCTTATCAATTGCGAACCGGTGATCAGCATATATTGCATGACCATAGAATTAGAAATCTATATGCCACGCGTGATGGTAACCTTTGGGTACAGACCTATCAGCAGGAATACAGTTGTTATAATCCGATTAGTGATCAGTTTGTTCACATAAGAGATAAGAATGGCAAATTGCTTGCTCATGAAAATTTCTATGAATCCTCCGGTGGTGATGTATGGTTGTGGGGAAAAGGAACTGGGACAATTCGTTTGCACAAAAAAGAAGATGGAAATTTTGATCAGCAGAGTTATTTACAGGCAGAGGATGCCTGTAATTTTTTGCTAGAAGATAGTTCAGGGAAAATATGGATAGGTGGAAAGAATGGGTTGAAAAGTATTTCTGAGCAAGGAGAGGTTAAAGAGTTTTATACCTATGAATATTATTTCACTCATGCAATAGAGGTAGAGGGAATGATTTATTTCTCCACAATGGAATCTGAATTGTTGATCTATGATATGAAGCGTGGTATTTTTGAGGAGGTAACTCCGGCTTTTAATGATGCCATGACTCATTTGTTCCGTCTGTCATCTCACGAACTGCTTGTTTTCTTTGACTCCAAAGGTGTATGGATATATGATATCTCATATGGCACTTTTCATCAGTCTGGACTAAATTGTGAAAAAGAACATCTCACTTCGGACGTGGAGATTATTTATGATAAGAAGAAAGGTGTATGGTTTTATTCTAAATCGGGTAGATTATGGTATTGCAATGGAGAGGATTCCAGAATCCGAAGGATAAATATAGACTTGAATAAGGATCTTGCGATGATGGGTACAGGGCAGACCGCGTTATCCATAGATGCTGTTCTAGCCGGTTCTGACGGGCTTTACTGGATAGTGACCTACGGGTTTGGCTTATTTTGTTATAATCCGGTCGATGAGACGTTGGTGAATTACACTAACCAGCCGGATCCTAGCAGTCTTGCTTCCAACTATCTATTGTCTATAACTGAAGACCGCTTGGGAAATATATGGATTGGAAGTGAGTATGCCGGAATTATACGGGTGGTGAAAAGTCCTGAATATGTACATGTGGTACATCCGGAGGCAGGGACTATTATCGGCAAGACGAATAATGTACGTTCCATTTATGAGGATTCAAAGGAAAATATCTGGGTCGGTTTGAAAAATGGGGAACTGTATGTCTATGATTCTGCTATGAACTTGAAAAAACATATTGATTGGGTTATAAACCCTTATGCACTGGTGGAAGATAATCAAAGGCGTATGTGGGTAGGTACCAAGGGGTATGGTATTTATTTATTTGATATTGAGAATTATAACGAATTGGCTCATCTGACACATAAAAAAAATAAGCCAGAGTCGTTGTGCAGTGATGCTGTCTTTCATATTTTGAAGGATAATAAGAATAGAATTTGGGTTGCCTCCTTTGAGAACGGGGGGATAGGATTGGCACAAGAAACAAAAGAAGGTATTACTTTTAAAAATTTTATCACAGGTAAAGGAAATAAGAGTATGATTCGATATCTTTATCAAGATAATAAAGAGCGTATTTGGGGTGGAACTTCTGACGGACTTGTTAGGTTTAATCCGGGAGAACTGATACGGAATCCAGATGCTTATGTCTTTTATAATATGGATTTAACTTCACCTTATTCGTTAAGCAGCAATGATATCAAGACTATTTATCAGGATACGAATGGAGATATTTGGATTGGAACTGCCGGAGGTGGACTGGACAAGTATATAGAAGCGCGTGAAGGGACTTCTGATCAGTTTCTCTCTTTTACAATTGGCGAAGGAATGCCGGATAATTATGTCTTGGGTATTTTGGAACATGGGGATTATCTTTGGCTAAGCAGTGAGAATGGTTTGTCGCGTTTTTGTAAGAATGATTATTCGGTAATTAGCTATCAGTTTGCCCAGAAAGCTTATGCGAATATCTTTAATGAGGGGGCACGTTTTAAATGTAAGAATGGTATTATGTTATGGGGAACTTTGGATGGGCTGATGATATTTGATCCTGAAAAATTTGAACCGAATACGAACCCTTTTCCAGTACTGGTTACTAGCTTGCAGATTGACGGAGTAGATTGGAATGAAGTCGAGTCTTCCGTAGAAAAGAAATCTATTACCTATACTGAAGAAATTCAACTTACTTATGAGCAAAATGTATTCACAGTAGAATTTGCGACATTGGACTTGCAGAATCCCGAACAGAATCAATACACTTATATTTTAGAAAACTATGATAAGTCATGGAGTATTCCTGCTTCCTTGAATACGGTTACATATAAAAATCTGCCACCTGGAAAATATACTTTTAAAGTAAAGGGAGCCAATTCCTATGGGATCTGGAATGATGAAGTGACTTCTTTGAAAATTACAATCACTCCACCATTTTGGAAGTCCAATATGGCTTATACAGTGTATGTATCGCTGTTTATTTTCATATTGTTTGTCTTTTATCGGTTGATTGCAAAATTCAACCGATTAAATAATGCTGTAGAGATTGAGAAGCAATTGACGAATCACAAACTGCGTTTTTTTACAAATATTTCGCATGAGTTTCGTACACCGCTTACTTTGATTCAGGGTGCGGTGGAGAGATTGAATGAACTGGGGGACCTTCCTGTCCCTGCTTATAAGCAATTAAGCGTGTTGAATCGGAATTCTATGAATCTCAGACGACTGATAGATCAGTTGTTAGAGTTTAGAAAACTTCAAAATGATGTATTGAAGCTAGATCTTGAAGAAATAGATATGGTAAGTTTTACGCAGGATATTTATGGTGGCTTTCAAGAGATAGCTGTACAGAAAAACATAAATTATCAGTTTGATTGTTCGATGGAGTCACTTATTTTGTTTATTGATAGAAAGAAGATTGATAAAGTTTTGTATAATTTGCTTTCCAATGCGTTTAAGTTCACACCTAAAGGAGGTTGTATAATTTTGTCCTTGGCGGAAGATGAAAAAAGACGGAAATGTATCCTGTCGGTAAAAGACAGTGGAATTGGAATACCTAAGGAGAAACAACATTTATTGTTCAGCAGATTCAGTCAGATTCACTTTTCTAAATCTGGTACCGGAGTCGGGCTTTCTTTAGTGAAAGAATTTGTGGATGTTCATAAAGGGAAAATTTATTTTGAAGATAACCCCAGTGGGGGGGCTATTTTCAAGGTGGAATTATCTACTTCAAAAGAAACTTATGTAGGGGAGAATTTTGTTACTGTACGTCCACATATGGATATCATAGAGGATAGTCCGGTTGTAAAATCTGTACAGGTAGAACAAGAGAAAGTCTTTCCTTCTGTAGAAAGCAATATTTTGGCAGAATATAGGCTTTTGGTAATAGACGATAATGATGATATACGTGATTTTTTAATGGATGGTTTCAGCGGCAGTATGATTGTAGATACTGCTGCTGATGGTAAGGAAGGTCTTCAAAAGGCAATTGATACAAATCCGGATATTATAATTTGTGATGTTATGATGCCAGAAATGAACGGGTTTGAAGTGACGCGTCAGTTGAAGAAGGATTTTCAAACTTGTCATATTCCTATTATTTTGCTTACAGCACACTCTTCTCTTGAGCATGAGTTGGAAGGTATAGACAGTGGAGCGGATGCATATATCACAAAGCCTTTCAGTTTGAAATACGTCCAAAAACGTGTGATGAAGTTGGTGGAACAGCGGGAGTTGTTGAAAAAACTTTTCTCCAAAGAGTTTACTATTGACGAAAGAGTGACTAATACAACTGATAAAGAGTTTTTTGATAAAATAGAGAAAATTTTGGATGATAATTATGAAGATAGTACGTTTACCATCGATAGGTTTATTGAATTATCGGGTATCCGCCGAACTATTTTTTTTAAGAAGGTAAAAGGTATAACAGGTTTTTCGCCGAATGAATTGATAAAGATGAAACGATTGAATAAGGCTGCTGTTTTACTAAGGCAGGGTGAATTTACAGTTTCCGAGGTTTCTTATAAGGTGGGATTTGAAGATCCTTTTTATTTCAGTAAATGTTTTAAGGCTCATTTTGACTGTACGCCTAAAAATTACAAAAAATCAATATAGTTCCTTTTTTCTTGATTCAGTATGTCTTATTGTGATTTTTTTGAGGGATAGAGTACAGTTAGTTCTTTTTTCCGTCTTATTTTAAAATATTGAATCATCATAAAACAGCATGCTATGAAATTGTTTTTTTCCTTCGTTTTTGCCTTATTGGCTTTTACAGCTTGTACAAAACCCGAAAAGGAAGTCTATATCTTCACTTCTCATCGTGAGCCGGCATTGGACGGGTTACATTATCTTTACAGCTATGACGGCTATCATTGGGATAGTATCGCAGGTTCATGGTTGAAACCGGAAATAGGAAATAAGACTCCTTATTATAATTATTTCACTAAACAGACCGAAGAACAGAAATATGCTCCCAATTCGATGATGCGTGATCCGTCCATGACCCAAGGCCCGGATGGAACTTTCCATTTAGTGTGGACAATCAGTTGGAATGGAGAACAGGGATTTGGTTATGCCAGTTCTAAAGACTTGATTCATTGGAGTGAACAACGCGAAATTAAAGTGATGAAAGACTCTTTGACTAACAATGTGTGGGCACCGGAAGTTTTCTATGATGATGAAAAGGAACAGTTCATCGTTGCCTGGTCTTCTGCCATTCCTGTAGAAAGATATACGGCAGCCGATAGTTTGGGAGCTAATAAAAGTCACCGTGCCTATTATACCACGACCAAGGATTTCCAAACGTTTACTCCTGCAAAGGCGTTTTATGATCCGGGATTTAATTCTATTGACGGATTTATAGTAAAGCGTGATAAAAACGACTATGTATTAATTATAAAAGACAATCGCAAGCCTGGTTACAGTGATTTGTTCTGTGTATCCGGGCCATCGGCAGAAGGACCTTATGCTGATCCGTCAGTAAAATTTGCACCGACTTACTCTGAAGGTCCGTGTGCCGTGAAAGTAGGTGATGAATGGTTGATTTATTTTGATGTTTATCGGGAAGGACGGTTTGGAGCCGTGTCTACAAAAGACTTCAAGAACTTTACTCCCATTGACGATCAGATTTCTATTCCACAAGGACATAAGCATGGTACTATCATAAAAGTTCCCGAATCAGTTTTACTCAACCTGAAAGCGGAGGAAGCTAAAAGATTCCCTCAAAAAGACTAGTTATTACCCAGAATTGTCTGCTTGAATAAGTTACTTTGGGCTTTTGAAATTTATAAGATGAATGCACAAATGAAAAACAAGAATCTAGTATTATTATTCCTTCTTCTGATGGTGGAAGGAGGGCTGCTTTCGGCAGCAGCACAGAGCAAATCGTCGGTTTATAAGCCTTGGAGTCATGGACAACTGAAAGTAAGTAAAGAGAACCGTTATCTGATGAATGCGGACGGAACTCCCTTTTTCTGGTTGGGAGATACGGGATGGCTGTTGCCCGAGAAACTGAATAGAGATGAGGCTGCTTATTATCTGGAACATTGTCGTCAGGCAGGTTTCAATGTGGTGCAGGTACAGACTATAAATGGAGTTCCTGCCATGAATTTCTATGGCCAGTATTCCATGATAGATGGTTTCAATTTTAAGAATATAGACAGAAAAGGAGTTTACGGGTATTGGGATCACATGGATTATATTATTCAGAAAGCTGAGCAGAACGGCATTTACATAGCGATGGTATGTATCTGGGGAGGGCTTGTGCGCTCCGGAAAGATGAATGTTGAAGAGGCCAAAGCGTATGGTAGATTTTTAGGTGAACGATATAAAGATGCCCCTAATATTATTTGGGTAATCGGTGGAGATACTTATGCTGACCGAAATACTGAGATTTGGGAGGCGTTGGCGAATAGTATTCTTGCTGTGGACGAGAATCATATAATGACCTTTCATCCGTTTGGTCGTACATCCAGTGCTACCCATCTGAATAATAAGGAGTGGATGGATATGAATATGTTCCAAAGTGGACACAGGCGTTATGGCCAGAAAAAAGGAGATGGTGATACTTCTGTTACGGGATTGGAGGAAGACAATTGGCGTTATGTAGAAGAGGCTTTGTCCATGACTCCACTGAAGCCTGTTCTGGATGCAGAACCCAGTTATGAAGGTATTCCTCAGGGATTGCATGATCCTGCCCAGCCACGCTGGCGTGACTGTGATGTGAGACGCTATGGATATTGGTCTGTTTTTGCGGGCTCTTGCGGACATACATACGGACATAATAATATCATGCAGTTCTTGAAACCGGGTACACCTGGTGGGTATGGAGCTGATGGAATAGAGAAACCTTGGTATAAAGCAATGCAGGATCCCGGCTTCAATCAGATGAAATATCTGAAGAATCTGATGTTAACTTTCCCTTATTTTGAACGTGTACCGGATCAAAGTGTAATTGCCGGTACGAATGGGAATCGTTATGACAGAGCCATTGCGACTCGCGGAAAGGATTATTTGTTAGTATACAATTACTCCGGAAATCCGATGTCTGTTGACTTGACTAAAATCAGTGGCGCAAAAAAGAAAGTATGGTGGTATAGTCCTAAAGATGGAAAACTTTCTTTTATAGGAGAATTTGATAGTAAAATTACTCCCTTTACCTATGACGGCAGTTATAATCGGGATAATGACCAGGTATTAATTGCTATAGATTCAAGCAAGAATTATATTTCTACCGAATGGCTGGAACTTCCTATGGTAAATCAATAGCATTTTTAAGGAATACAGCCAAAAAGTCTTATTAAGTCTTAATGAAACGGGAAAAGTCAATGCGGAAATTGTAATTTTGAAAAAACACATTTACAAATGAAACGCATTGGCTTGTTCTTATTCTTTTGTATTCTTTCCTTGCATGGCATAGCTCAGGTTGAAAATGACAAGGATACGCTCATCATCCGGCAAGATAAAATCAATGAGTTTATCAATGAGATGAATGAGGCTGATAAAAGTATGGATTTTATAAACGAACCTCCTACGTTGACACCTCCCGTTTTATCTGATACATTGCGGATGCCAAAATTTGATTTTACTTCCCGTGAAGAAATGCCTAAGATATCCCCTTATACTTTTTCCGGAAATCCTTTCGGACATGATTATATAGATGGACGTGCTTATCAGATTAATAGTACAGGGATTCTGAGTGGTTATCATTCCTTTCAAGGGTTGCCTTCTATAGGTGAGGCACGTAATGCCGGAGTGATGTACACACAGCGTCTCAATGATTTTATAACCGTGACGGGAGGAGTATATGCTGCTAAATACAATGTATATGGAGTCCGCTTTAATGATTTAGGTGCTAAGGGAAAGTTGTCTTTTCGCATTAATGACAGAATGAAGATCAATATGTTCGGCACATACTCGGTGTATAACGGATATGGTATGACTCCCGCTTCACAGCTTTTTATGAACCAGAATTCATACGGAGGCACTTTGGAATTTAAAATATCGGATAGTTTCGGAATTGAAGCGGGAGCAGAGAGGGAATTTAATCCGATGACCCGTAAATGGGAAACCCATCCTATTATTATGCCGGTATTCTATAAATAATAATTTGTGTATCTTTACGGCATGAATGAAGAGATAGAAGAGTATTACGAAGAGTTATACAGGCTTTATATAGATGAAAACCAGCCATTGGAACGCCGTTACAGGCAATTGCGTGAATCATTGGAGCGTGTGGTGCGTGAAAAGATACAAGGGAATAGTTTGCAGACCACTGATTTGGCCGCCCGTATTAATTATGTAGCCACTCAATATGGGCTGGATCTGAAAGAACAGAATCAGTTACATACCTTTCGTCTGACTTCCAATGATATTTTGAACCATCGTAAGTCTCCTGTAAAAGAAGAGTTCCTGTGTGATTTGCGTGCAGTGGCATACGCATATAGGAAGATGTTTGCACAGGATATTCCATTGAAGTTGTTCTCAGTTCTTCCCAAGCAGGAAATAGCATCTTCAGGGAAAAAAGAAAAGATGGAATACATCCGCCGCATCCGTGTATGCTTTGATTATGCCGATGATACCTATTTGTATGTACATCCTGTAGATGTAACAGCCGATGAACCTATACGGGTGGTTTATAATAAACCCGGTATAAATCATGAATTTGAAGAAACCATAAAGGAACTTTGGCGATATGCCCAGCTTAATCTGCTGGATGTTTCTGTAGATAGGGATGGAATTTATACCCCTTCTTTTATCGTATTGGAACCGGATTATTTGATAGATATCAGCTCACTGGCGGAATGTTACAAGGATTATGGCAGCCATCCGGCAAACTATTTTTTGAGCCGGCTGGTGCCGATTGATAATGCCCGCCCTTTGCTGTTGGGAAATATAGCCAATCTGTTCCTGGATGAATGGATACATGCAGGTGAGGAGGAGCCGGACTATATAGACTGTATGAAGAAGGCATTCCGGCAGTATCCCATTGAACTGGCTGCTTGTGCCGAACTTCGTGATCCGTCCAAAGAGAAAGAGTTTGCCAAGGATTGCCGGATGCATTTTGAGCATATACGGGACGTTGTACAACACACTTTTTTGGAGCCAGGGTATAATCTGGATAAAAAGGAGGCTGTGCTGGAACCGTCCTATATTTGCGAGGCGTTGGGCATTCAGGGACGTCTGGACTATATGCAGCGGGATATGAGCAGCTTTATAGAAATGAAATCGGGCAAAGCGGATGAATTCTCCATGCAGGGAAAAGTGGAACCCAAGGAAAATAATAAGGTTCAGATGCTGCTATATATGGCAGTGTTGGAATATAGCATGGGACAGGACCGGCGGCGTATGCATCCCTATTTGCTTTATACCCGTTATCCTTTATTGTATCCGGCCAGAGCATCGTGGGCTCAGGTAAGGCGGGTTATCAATTTGCGTAACCGTATTGTTGCTGCCGAGTATGGGGTACAATTCCATAATCATCCTGATTTTACACGCAACTTGTTGGCACAAATCAATCCGGAGGTGGTGAATGAAAGAAAACTGAGCGGCAGATTCTGGGAACAGTATTTGAAGCCCTCTATCTCGCGTTTCCGGGAGAAGCTGTCGGCGTTGGAACCTTTGGAGCAGGCCTATTTTTATACGCTTTATAATTTCATTACAAAAGAACTTTATACCTCCAAATCGGGAGATGTGGATTATGAAGGACGTGCAGGGGCTTCAGCTCTTTGGCTGAGTACACTGGATGAGAAACGTGAGGCGGGAGAGATATTATATGATTTGCAGATAATGGAAAATAGGGCATCACAGGCTCATAAGGCTTATATACTTTTGTCTATTCCGCAATATGATGAAATGTTTCTTCCCAATTTCCGTACAGGAGATGTGGTTGTGTTGTATGAGCGTAATAATGACTTGGATAATGCGACCAATAAAATGGTTTTTAAGGGTAATATTGAGCAGATTACAGATACAGAATTGCGTATTCGTTTACGTGCTACCCAACGTAATGCTTCCGTTTTTTCTCCGGACAGTCGTTATGCTGTAGAACATGATACGATGGATACTACATTTCGCAGTATGTATTTGGGACTCTCCGCTTTTCTGGATGCGAATACGGAAAGACGGGAATTATTGCTGGGACAACGGCCTCCCCGCTTTGATTCGTCTTTTGATGAAGCTATAGCGCTGACCGGTGATGATTTTGAGAGGGTGGCGTTGAAAGCTGAGTCGGCCCGTGATTATTTTCTTCTGGTGGGACCTCCCGGAACAGGAAAGACTTCGAGGGCGTTGCGTAGAATGGTGGAACATTTCTATGCAGCATCATCTATGCAGATATTGTTACTGGCTTATACCAACCGGGCTGTTGATGAAATTTGTCAGTCACTGTCCTCTATCACCCCCTGTATAGATTATATACGGGTGGGAAGTGAGCTTTCCTGTGATGTACGTTTTAGAGGACATCTGTTGGAGAATATATTGGCGGAATGTAACAGTAGGAGAGAGGTGAATATCCGTATGGCAGATTGCAGAGTATATGTTGGAACCGTGGCCTCTATTGCGGCTAAAGCTGAACTTTTTAAATTAAAACGTTTTGATGTAGCCATAGTGGATGAAGCCACCCAAATATTAGAACCCCAATTGTTGGGTATTCTGTGTGCCAAGTTTGCCGATGAAAGAAATGCAGTGGGTAAATTTATCCTGATAGGTGATCATAAACAGTTGCCTGCCGTTATTTTGCAGAATAGCGGACATTCTGAAGTGCATGATGAGGGACTTAGGGAAGCCGGACTTTTTAATTTAAAAGATTCTCTGTTTGAGCGGCTTTATCGTTTTCATTTAAAAGAAGAATCTCCTAAAGCGATAGATATGCTTTGCCGTCAGGGGCGTATGCATCCGGGAGTGGCTTTTTTTCCCAATAAAGCATTTTATGCCGGAAAATTGGAGGCTTTGGGATTACCTCATCAGTTGGAGCACATAGAGGCTCCGGTACGTTTTATCCCTTCGAAGCAAGATTTGGAGAGCATTTCCGGAAAAACAAACAGATATGAGGCACAGATTGTCGCCGGTTTAGCCAAAGAGGTGTATCTGGCTCATGAAGAGGAATTTGATCCGAATCGAACGTTAGGGGTCATTACTCCTTATCGAAGTCAGATTGCTTTGATACGTAAAGAGCTTCAGGCATTGGCTATTCCTGCTTTGAGTAGGATTTCCATTGACACTGTGGAACGGTATCAGGGCAGCGAACGTGATGTCATTATTTATTCTTTTTGTGTGAATCACCTCTATCAATTAAGGTTTCTGCCCAACCTGACAGAAGAGGACGGTGTACAGATTGACCGTAAGCTGAATGTCGCTTTAACGCGTGCACGCAAGCAGCTTTTTATCACAGGAGTCCCTGAAATATTAAGTCATAATTCTATCTATCAATATCTTCTGAAAACTATTTATTAGGGAAAAAAATACCACAGGCTACTTAGGTGTGTAGTCTGTGGTGAATTCTTTAATTAGGCATCAACCGGTTTGTATTTGGGGACCAATGCTTTCATGATAATCCAACCAACCAAATAAGCTACGGCACATACACAGAATATGATGAAGTAGCCGGCAGGTTTTCCTTCGAATCCCATAAAAGTCATATTCGTTTCTGCTGCATAGTCAAACAGTCTGCCAGATCCCATATTAATACAGAATGAACCTATACCACCTGCCATACCACCAATACCTACGATAGTAGCGATGGTGCTTTTGGGGAACATATCACCTACTACAGAATAAATATTGGCAGACCATGATTGGTGTGCAGCACCTGCAATACCGATAATAATGATAGGATACCAATATGAATAATTGCCTAAAGGTTGGGCAAACAATGCCAGCAGTGGGAACAAGGCAAAGATAAGCATAGCCTGCATACGGGCTGCATATGGATTCTTACCTGTTTTATTAATGATAATAGTAGGTAACTTACCACCATAAATAGATAACATGGTAATAGCATATAATACGAAAATCAACATTTGTGCGGTACCCGTATCTGAAGCGAAACCGTATACATCCGAAATATATGCCGGAGTCCAGAACAGGAAGAACCACCATACGCCATCAGTCATGAACTTACCGACAAATACAGCCCATGTTTGGGGAAATTTGAAACATTGCAAGAATGAAATCTTCTTGTTGTCGAAGTCGTTGGCAGCAGCTTGTTGTTCTGCTGATTCTTCAGGATTGTTGTTGTCTTGTTCAATATATTCCAGTTCGGCAGCATTCACGCGAGGGTTGACATTGGGTTTCTTATAGAGGAACATCCAAAGTCCCATCCAAATGAATCCTAAACCACCGATAACGATGAAAGCCATTTCCCATCCGTTGCCCACACCAATACTTTGGAAATAACGTGCCAAAGGAGGAATAGTGATCGGAGCGGCTAAAGCACCTACTGTAGAACCTGCATTAAAGATGGAAGTGGAATATGCACGGTCTTTTTTCGGAAAATATTCGGCTGTTACCTTAATAGCTGCTGGGAAGTTTCCTGCCTCACCTACACCTAATACGATTCGGGCAGCGATAAAGTAATAAACACTGGTAATGGCGATAGTTGAAGCGACGGCTCCTGTTGCAGAAAGCATCTCTTCTGCGTTATGAATACCTAATGTTTCTTCGGTTGCCCAACCGCACAATGCATGAAGACAAGCTCCTAAGGACCAGACAAAGATAGCCCAGAGATAACCTTTTTTAGTTCCCATCCAGTCAATGAAACGACCGGCGAACAGGTTGGCAATGGCATACACTATAGAGAAAATAGCTGTGATATCTCCGTAATTCGAATCCGTCCAGTGAAATTCCGGAGCAATGAAGTCTTTCCAGGTTAGTGAAAGCACCTGACGGTCGAGGTAATTGACTGTAGTGGCAAAGAATAGCAGACCACAGATTATCCATCTGAAGTTTGTCATCTTCTCACCTACTTTTTGAAATGTACTCATGATAATAGATTTAATTATGTTTTTCTTATTAGACGCAAAAATAACCATTCTGTACCTATTCTCTATGCAAAAATTGGTGGAAAGCCTGTATAAATCGGTACAATGGTAAGATTTCTAAAAAAATCATTCTGAATGTCGCAAAAAAAACTGAAAACGAGTTGATTTCTTGCAACATTCAGAATGACAAGAGTTAATGAGTAATGGTGTGTACCATTCTACTTATCTCATATCTGTGTATTTTATTTCATCCTTGTCACTGTATTTCAGGTTTTCACCTCCCATACCCCAAATAAAGGTATAGTTGCTGGTACCTGCAGCGGCATGGATAGACCATTCGGGAGAAGTGATGGCTTGTTCATTGTGTAACCATACCAGACGCTCTTCTTGCGGTTCGCCCATCAGGTGGCAAATGGCATTTCCTTCAGGCAGGTTGAAATAGAAGTAGGCTTCCATACGACGGGTATGTGTATGGGCCGGCATGGTGTTCCATACAGAACCCGGAGCCAGTTCAGTAAGTCCCATCTGTAATTGGTTTGTACCACCGTTTTTCACTCTTTCCAATACATCTTTTACAATTAACTGGTTTACAATACGGTCGTTGCTATCTTCCATTTTTCCATAATGATCTGAGATAGCTAAAGCATACTGTTTAGGATTTGCTTTTTGAAGCTTGGCGTCGGTAGTGATCAATTGAGTAACGTATGGCTTGTAAGCCGGTGCCGAATTGATATAGAATTTAGCCGGTTTGGCAGCGTCATTACTTTTAAAAGTAACTTCTTTATTCCCGCAACCTACATAGAGGGCTTCCTTGTATTTCATAGGATATTCTTTACCGTCTACAGTAACTACGCCGTCACCGCCTACATTGATGACTCCTAGTTCACGCCGTTCAAGGAAGTAAGTGATTTCCGGACCCAGTTCACGGAAAGTTTCCAGCTTCAAAATTTTGTTTACCGGCATAGCTCCTCCGTAAATAAGACGGTCGTAAAGGGTGTATGTAACATTGATCTCATCCGGCGCCATCACCTTTTCCATCATAAATGAACTACGCAGACGTTCTGTATCATAGTGTTTCACATCTTGCGGATGGCAAGCGGTCTGTACTTTGTAATTTACTTGAGCTGAAGCTGCCAAGGCAGAAACACTCAGCATCATTGCAATCGCTAATTTTTTCATAATCATTATCTTTAAATTTTAATTTTTCATTGTTTTCTGGTATTTAATGATGGAACGACGGTTCAGCACCATTAAGAATAGTGTTATCAGTACTAAAATTCCGGAACCAATCCATTTGAATGAATAAGTCAAATGGAAAATAGCCCATGAGAAAGGACTTGAAGCAAAATCCAACGCACCACCTTCAAAACCAGACGGGATGTTTACGGCAGCATCTTGTGTCTTGGCGTATACATCATGTGCTGCTTTGGTGAAATAAGGAGCCAGATCTGTTACAAAATACAGACCGATGGCCAGCACAACAAAACCAATGATGAAAGTCTTTACTACATTTCCTTTTGTGATAGGTAATATCAATGGGAATACATAGAACATGCCAGCTAATGAAGCCAATGGCAAGAATTCATTGCCCGGAAGCACCACTGCCAATAAGATAGTAACAGGGATTAATAGTAATGATACAACCAACGTGGCCGGATGTCCGATCACCAAGGCAGGACTCATACCGATATTTAAGCCTACAGCACTCTTAAACTTCTTGGCGATCAGTTCGCGGGTAGCGTCCGAAATAGGTTTCAACCCTTCGATGAACAGGCTGGTAATACGGGGAATCAACTCCATTACTGCTCCCATCTTGATACCTAAACCTAGAATATAAGGAATCTTGTCTACTATTTCTTGTCCGTTCTTGCAAGATAATGCACCGATGCCACATCCTACCAGGATACCCAAGAAGAGAGGTTCGCCTAATAAACCGAATTTCTTTTTCATACCTTCCGCATCAATGTTCAGCTTTTCAAATCCGGGAATTTTGTCCAATACCTTATTTATAATGAGAGCGAATGGTACGAAACCTGCACAGAAGGGCTGCGGAATAGAAATACCTTCCATTTTATCATAGAAACCTTGAAATTTGTCTGCTGTGTAATCTGCTAAGATTAATGTGATGATATAACAGATAACAGCTGCGAAGAATCCCCACAAAATACTATCTGTTGCAAAATAAACTACGGCTCCGATAAAAGCAAAATGCCAATAGTTCCATAAATCAATGTTAACCGTACGGGTGGTTTTAGTCAATAACATTAAGATGTTAACGGCCAGACATACCGGAATGATGAATGCCCCTACGGAAGTGTTATAAGCTACGGCTGCAGCAGCAGGCCATCCCATATCGAATACTTTCAGTTGCAGGCCATATATTTCGACCACTTTGCTTAAGGCCGGACCCAGACTGCTGGTCAGAAGTGCGGTAACCACTGATAGACCAACGAAACCAACACCTACCAACAAACCGCTTTTTAATGCTTTGCTGAATTTGATTCCGATACAAACGCCTAAGATTGTAAAAATTATAGGCATCATCACCGCTGCTCCTAAACCGATGATATAACTAAAAACTTGTTCCATTCTCTTGTGAATTAATAGTAAATGACTGTGTTTTCTACAATAGTATAAATTAAAAACTGCCCCAAAAATAAAACCTTTTCTCAACTTATCAAACCTGAAAGACATAATAATTAGTAAAAAGACAATTTTTGAACGATTTTTATCGTTATCGTGCACAAAAATAACCGTTTTCGCACACGAATACCAAATAATACACTTAGTAGGTTGAAAAGTGCACACTGCTTTTCGAGGAAAATACTACTTTTGTTTCATAAAATAAATAGGTCTAATACTAAAAATAAATGTCTTCATGAAAAAGAATTCTATTTGTAAAATTATTGTGTCTGGTTTGCTTGCGGCTGTTCCTTTGATGGGCATGGCTCAGCAGGTTTGTGGTAATAAGCCTTGGTCTGTACGTATGGCGGAATCAGAAATGGTGCGTTGTCCCGAATCTTGGCAATTGGATTTTCAGACCCGTTTGAAGTGGGATTACTGTCATGGCCTGGAACTTCAAGCTATGCTGGATGTATATGATGCATACGGTGATAAAAAGTTTTTTGATTATGCTGTGGCTTATGCTGATACAATGATTCATCAGGATGGCTCTATCGAAACTTATAAACTGGAGGAATATAATATTGACCGTCTGAATTCCGGCAAGATGCTTTTCCGTATTTATGAGCAGACTAAGGACGAGAAATACAAGAAAGCATTGGATTTGTTGCGCAGTCAGTTGGATACGCATCCTCGTAATGCCGATGGCGGTTTCTGGCACAAGAAGATTTATGAGAATCAGATGTGGCTGGATGGGCTTTATATGGGGCAACCATTTTATGCGGAGTATGCTTACCGTAACAACCGTGTGAATGATTATGCTGATATTATCAATCAGTTTGTCACAGTGGCCCGCCATAATTATGATCCGAAGACTGATCTATACCGTCATGCATGTGATGTGAGCAAGCGTGAAAAGTGGGCGGATAAAACTACCGGGTGGTCACAACACTGTTGGGGACGCGCCATGGGATGGTATGCAATGGCTTGTGTGGATGTACTCGATTTTATACCGGAACACGAAGCCGGACGTGAATCTGTTATCGAAATATTGAATAAACTGGCTGCCCAGATTAAACGTACTCAAGATCCAGCAACAGGGGTATGGTATCAGGTGATTGACAGAAGCGGGGATGAGGGGAATTATCTGGAATCCTCTTGTTCTACCATGTTTGTATATACTCTGTTGAAAGCGTTACGTAAGGGATATATTTGTCCTTCGTACATGGAAGTGGCTAAAAAGGGATATGAAGGGCTTTTGACCCAATTTATAGAAGTGGATGATAAAGGTGTGGTTTCTATTACTAAAGGTTGTGCTGTTGCAGGTTTGGGAGGCAAGCCGGTGTATCGTACCGGAGATTATAATTATTATATAACTGAAAAAATACGTTCTAATGATGCGAAGGCAGTAGGTCCGTTTATTATGGCCAGTCTGGAATGGGAACGTTTGTTTCAGAAAAACAGTTGTGGAACTGCATGTGAATAATAGGAGGTGATACGATGAGGAAAGTTTTAGGATTATTGTTGCTATTGTCTGTTGTAAGCGCAGCATGGGCTCAGGAACGTCAGGATACAATTGTAGTCTCACGTGATGGAACGGGGAATTTTCGTACTTTGCAGGAGGCTATAGAGAGTGCGCGGGCTTTCATGGATTATACTGTTACGATCTATGTGAAGAACGGAGTATACAAGGAGAAAGTGATTGTTCCTTCATGGGTGGAAAATATAGATATTATAGGTGAAGATCGTGATAAGACGATTATTACTTATGATGATCATGCGAATATAAATAAAATGGGTACTTTCCGCACTTATACGGTGAAGGTAGAGGGCAGTGATATCACTTTTAAAAATTTGACTATTGAGAACAATGCGGCTCAGTTGGGACAGGCGGTAGCTTTACATACGGAAGGTGACCGTTTGAAATTTATCAATTGTCGTATCTTGGGCAATCAGGACACTATTTATACCGGTGCTAAATTTACCCGTCTTTATTTCAAGGATTGTTATATTGATGGTACTACCGACTTTATTTTCGGTCCTTCCACCGCTTTATTTGAAGATTGTATTATTCACAGTAAACGCAATTCGTATGTAACGGCTGCTTCCACTCCGAAAGAGGCTAAATATGGATATGTCTTTAAGCACTGTAAGCTGACGGCAGAACCGGGAGTGGATAAAGTGTATTTAGGTCGTCCTTGGCGTCCATATGCTTATACTTTATTTATAGAATGTGAATTGGGCAAGCATATTGTTCCTGCCGGATGGCACAATTGGGGCAAGCAGTCCAATGAAGAAACAGCCCGTTATATGGAATATAAAAATACCGGTGAGGGCGCAAATGTTTCAGAAAGGGTAGCGTGGAGCAAACAGCTGACAAAGAAAGAAGCGGAGGCGGTGACGGTCGATGCTATTTTTAGTACTCAAAGTAATTGGAACCCAATAGACTAGATTGAATTTATAATTGCTTGAAGAGGAGACTTCTACGTTGGTGGAGGTCTCCTCTTTTTGTTGTGTTGAATAATTGGAAGTCGTGAAAAATGCCTAATAAATCCACATAAAAAGATAAAAACTACACATCAAGGTAATGTTATATCAATAATTTTGCAACAGTGAAACTAAGGTCAAAACCTTAAAAAACATTTTAATAACTATAAAAACACATCTTATGAATCTAAAAGAATTAGCTAGAAAAGCTGTCTCAACTCTCTTTTTGAGTATGCTTTGTTTGGTTGCTTTTGCTCAAACCGCAACAGGTTTGGTGAAAGACAAAACAGGCGAACCTATGATTGGTGTGAATGTACTGGTAAAAGGAACAACCAATGGTACAATCACAGATTTCGATGGTAAGTTTTCAATTCCGGATGTTCCGAGTAACGCTACTTTGGTGGTTTCCTATATCGGGTATCTTACTAAAGAGGTGAAAACCGGAAAAGACTTGGTTATTGTATTGGAAGAAGATAACAAGACTTTGGATGAAGTCGTTGTTATTGGTTATGGTACAGTAAAAAGACGTGATTTGACAGGATCTGTCGCTTCTGTTACCGGTGAAAAATTAGCGGCTAATCCGGTTGCCAATGTCGCACAGGCTTTACAAGGACAATTGCCTGGTGTAAGTGTGACTTCTCAAGACGGTCGTCCGGGTGCAGGTATGTCTATTCGTATTCGTGGTGGTGGCTCTATCACCCAGTCTAATGATCCCTTGTTCATTGTAGATGGTGTTCAAGTTAGTGGCATTGATGATATTCCTGCTGACAATATCGAAAGTATTGATGTGTTAAAGGATGCTGCTTCTACGGCTATTTATGGTGCCCGTGGTGCTAACGGTGTAATATTGGTTACTACTAAGGGAGGCAAGGATGGCCGGGTTTCCGTCAAGTATAATATGTATTATCAGATGAAGGAGAATCCAAAATTATTGGAAACTATGGATCCTTATGATTATGTATATAATACATGGGCATATATGAAGAGTCTGGGGGATTCTTATGGGGATGGAGTTGCCAGATATTTTGGATTAGGATCCAAGTATGGAAATCATTTGAATGAATATAAAAATATGACCACTCATAATTATATAAATGATTTGATGCAGACTGCGTCTTCTTGGAATCATGATGTATCTTTATCTGGTGGCACAGACAAAACTAAGTTTTATTCATCAGTTAACTATATGGATGATGAAGGTATCCGTGTGAAGTCTGGTTTCCAACGTTGGAATGCGAATTTCAAATTGACGCAAAAGATTAATAAAAAGTTAACTGCGGACTTTGATTTACGTTATAGTGAAATAGAAATTAATGGTTCTGGTTTTGGTAATGCAACCTCTGCTTACACTTATCGTCCTGTGGATAATCCTTTGGGGGATGCTTCTTTTACCGCTGGATTTGGCCAAGGTGATACAAATATGGAAGAAACTAGTAATCCTTTGTATTACTTGAATACTGTAGATTATATAAAAAACATGTACCGTATCCGTGCAAAAGGTGCTTTAACTTGGAATGTTATTAAAGGTTTGACGGCAAAGACGGAGCTATCGTTAAATCGTAATTGGAACCAAGAAAAGACATGGAATGCAGGACAGACAGAAAAAGATAATAGTTCTGCTAAATTGAAGAAAAGTGATGGTTACGGTGTGCGTTGGGCAACTACTTTGAATTATGAAGTACAGGGGCTTGGAGATAATCATAATTTGTCTTTCTTGGTTGGTAATGAAGTCTTGGCTTCAAAGTCAGATTACACTGAAATATATGGTGTAGGGTATCCTGAAGGATTTACAATGGATGATGCGTTTGGTATGATTAATATGACTACTCCTTCATTGGGACAAGATTATTTTAAAGGTGAGATAGGTACTCCTAATCATACTTTATCTTGGTTTGGTCGTGCTAATTATTCTTATAAAGGTAAGTATCTTTTGACAGCTACATTCCGTGCTGATGGTTCTTCTAAATTTGCACCTAGTCATCAGTGGGGGTATTTCCCGGCAGCAGCTGCAGCATGGAGAATTTCAGATGAAGCTTTCATGGAAAATACAAGAGATTGGTTGGATAATCTGAAACTTCGTGTATCGTATGGTACTTCTGGTTCTGATAATATTGATGCTTCTTTATGGAGAGAAACATGGAAAACAGAACAAATTACAGTGGATGGTGAAAAGGTTACCACTTATGTGCCTGGTGATATGAAAGGAAATCCTGATTTGAAATGGGAAACTACTATTAGTCGTAATTTAGGTGTTGATTTTGGTTTCTTTAATAATTGGGTTCGTGGTAGTTTGGACTATTATTGGAATACGACAAAGAATATTTTAATGAAAGTGCCTATTGATGCAGCGTCTGGTTATAGCTATCAGTTCCAAAATGTAGGTAAAACCTCAAATAAGGGAGTTGAATTGGCTTTAGGCTTTGACATTGTTCGTGGTAAAGATTTTAATTTAGGTGTAAACTTGACTTATAATTATAATAAGAATAATATTGACGAACTGATGGATGGGGTCTTGGCAGATACGAGAGCTATGAATGATTGGGGTTCATCTATGGCTAAGCCTGCTTATGATTATATTATCCGTGAGGGGCATCCTGTAGGTACGATCCAAGGTTTTAAATCTGAAGGATATTATACGATTGATGATTTTACTTATGCGGATGGTAAATACACATTGAAACCAGGCATTCCGGATATTCAAGGTATTGTGAATTATCCGGATGGAGTTAAAGTACTGGCAGCAGATGGACAAACCGCCGTACCGGGTATGCCTAAATTTGCAGATACAACAGGTAATGGTGTTGTGGACGAGGATGACAAAACGATTATCGGCGAAGCTATGCCACAACATACAGGTGGTTTTACAATTAACGGTAATTGGAAGGCAATCGATTTTTCTGTAGGCTTTACTTATCAGATTGGTGGTGATGTGTATAATGCCAATGCAATGCATTCCTTGATGGGAAATAAAGACAATTCCGCTGGTCAGAATCGTTTGAAGTTCGTTTCTGAAACTTTCAAATATTATGATGTCGATACAAACGGTGACTTGATGCTGGTGAAAGATCCTACAGCTTTGGCGGCTCTTAACGCGAATACAAACTACAGTTCTTTCTTCTCTGAATATGGAATCGTAAGTTCTAAATTTATTGAAGATGCGTCTTATTTGCGTTTGAATACATTGACAGTAGGTTATACTTTCCCGAAAAATTGGATGAATAAGATTGGATTACAGAATGCACGTGTATACTTTACAGGAAGTAATTTGTTCTGTATTGATGGATATTCTGGTATAGATCCGGATGTAAACACGAAGACTGATGGTAAGGATGGTTTCCCTACACCTTATTTTGATTACCAGTCTTATCCTAAGGCTAGAACTTATACCTTTGGTGTTAATTTAACTTTCTAATTAATGGAGATGAATCGTATGAAAAAAATAGTATATTCGACCCTTTTCTTTGCTGGAATGTTTTTGACTACAGCATGTAGTGATTATTTGGAGGTTGGCTCTCCTTCTATTGTAGATTCGGATTTTGTCTTTTCTAATCCGACAACAGCACGTGCCGCATTAGACGGTGCTTATGAACAGTGGAGGGATTGTGCGCAGAATAAGGTTTTTGGTGATGGATTGTTTTATGCTGCTGATATTGCCGGGTCTGATATAGAACGGCACCCGGAGTCTTTCTCTAATCAGTTGGGGCGCCATTATCCGGAATGTCTTTATCAAAACGGTACATATGCAAGTAGTTATGGATTGACTTCGTATTTGAAGGAGAATGATATTTATGCTAGCTTGTATGCGGTTGTAAGCAAGGCCAATGCGGTGATAACATCCATGGAAAATGCGGAAAATTTTGAATCGATCATCAATGGTGGACAATCAGAGATGGGGCAAATGTATGGTGAGGCGGTAGCTATGCGTGCTACGGCTTACCGTGAACTGTGTAAAAATTTTGGAGATGTTCCTTACGTTGGCGTTTATGGTGTTGTGCCTAAAGGTTTGGTTTCCCGTGATTCTATTTATGATGTATGCATTGAAGATTTGCAGAAAGTGGAGCCTTTGATGTACACCATCGGTTCCATTCCCGGCATTGCTGCTGCTAATAAAAATTATTTTTCTAAAACCTATGTGCAGGCTTTGATTGGAAGAATGTGTTTGGATGCAGCTGGATATCAGACTCGTCGTGGCGATATCAAACGTGTGAACGGAAAAGGGGAAAGCATGACATTTGAAACCAAAGGGAAAGAAAATAATGGAGCTACTTATGGACGTCGTTCTGACTGGCAAGACTTGTACTCAATAGCTAAAAAATACTACGAGGCTTTGTTGGCTGATCCGGGTAATGCACTGTTTCATTTGACTGATCCACGGGGTGCCTCGGATAAATCCGGACGTACTTTTAATAATCCGTACCAGTATTTCTTTGAACAGATGCATATGGATGATGCTATTTATGCGGATGAGTCTATTTATGAATATCCCATGCAGCAAGGTGGTGGAAATGATGGTCGCCCCTATTCTTTCGGTCGTCCTTCGTCTGGTGGCTCAAAGGCTGCGTATCCATGTAAGAGCTATGGACAGGGACGTATAAATCCTGCTTATTTTTATGGAGTCTTTGATCCGAATGATATGCGTCGTGATGTGAGCATTACTATGACCGGCAGTAATGGTAAAGGGGTTGAGAAGTTAATTCCTTTTGTCCCCAACTCAAAAGCTGAAGGCGGTGGCTTGACATTGAATAAATGGGATGAGAATCGTCAGGCTAATCCATGGGTGGCAGCACAACGTAAATCAGGTATCAATGGTCCGTATATGCGTATGTCTGAAGTTTATTTGGGCTATGCGGAAGTATGTGCGGCATTAGGTGATGTAGTTACAGGTAAACAATATTTAAAAACGGTTCGTGAACGTTCGTTCCCGCAAGGTTTGGCTAACACAGATGCTTTTATTGCATCTTTTGGTAATGACTTAGTTCGTGCGATTATTGAAGAACGGGGGTTTGAATATGCAGGTGAAGGTGATCGTCGTTGGACATTGATTCGTTCTGGTTATCTTCCGGAAGATATAAAAAGAATCAAAGATATGACTAAAGCTATGATGGATGGTTTGGCAACTAAAGGTTATTATGAGTTTGAAAATGGTAATATCATTTCTGCTTATATATGGACAAAGTTAGTTGATGCAAAAACTATATATGGTCATCGTTTGACAGCACAGTGTCCGACAGACAAGGTCAATGATCCGGTGCTTTATCCGGGATGGCGCGGACAAAAGGATAATTGGGAAGAAATGGGATTGAATTATGGAAGTTCGACTCCAGCTACCAATTTAGCAATAAAAGGGTTGTTTGAAATAGTGTCTGAAGAAGAGGCGGCATCTCTTGAAAGCCAAGGATATACCAAAGTTAATTGGGGTATTGATTTGGTTGATAATAGAGATGAATATGATAAGTATCTGTTTTGGGATTATGATTACGTTTCGGCTCCTATCTATTTGTGGCCGTTTACTCCTAATGTAATGGCAGCCGGTGGCTTTACGAATGGTTATGGCTTTAAACAGGAATAATAATTCATTCGTTAAACGAAAATAAATGTATGGGGAGAGGGCGTATTGTGAATGCTCTCTCCTTTTTTGTGTTTCTTAAGAATGTATTTCTAAACAGGCATTCCTGTTATTATCGCATTGACAATTTGAACTTAAGGTTTGCTTTCTTAAAGCTTGTAATTTCTGCTACCATAGCTGTCACCATTTTACCGAATCACCTATGGATAGGTAGATGTAGAGGGCAGCAGTTTGTTGTAGGAAGTTACAATAAGAAAGGTAGAAATCTTTTTTGTGATAGGTTTGTTCGCCTGTTGCAAAATTGTGCACATAAAAGACCAATTTTTACTTTGTTCTTCTTTGATAGCCTGTTACTTTTGTATCAAGACATAATTTTAATCAGATACGAAATGAAATTAAAGGTTTTAGTAAGTACAATAGTTAGCATCATGATATGGCCGGCAAGTATTGTGGCACAAGGTGAATTGATTCCAATGATAGAAATACCCGCAGGAAATTTCTATATGGGAACTTTGGGTGAAGATGAGAATTATGATGAAGCACCTATGCATAAGGTGTACATATCCAAACCGTTTAAAATGGGACTGACCGAAGTGACTAATGCGCAATATGAATTGTTCTGCCCTGAACATAAGTCGCTGCGTGGTAAAAATGGTTTCTCAAGTGAAGATGACGAAGCGGTGGTGTTCGTAACTTATCAAGATGCCGTTGCCTTTTGTGACTGGTTGACCCGGAAAGAAGGAAAAACTTATCGTCTGCCTACCGAAGCTGAATGGGAATATGCATGTAAGGCAGGCCGTTACTGGAATTTCTATATGGATGACAAGCTTCCTGCCGCTTGGCAAAAGAATCAAGTGATAGCGGCTACTCCCAAACCCTTGTCTTTGAAAGTGGCACAAACTCCTCCTAACGAATGGGGGCTATATGATATGTGCGGAAATGTGGAGGAATGGTGTTTGGACTGGTATGGGCCCTATATAGACAAGGAACAGACTGATCCTGTCGGCTATTCGGACGGTATAGCACGTGTGACCAGAGGAGGCAGTCATAATACACCGGTGAAATATCTCCGTTCGGCAAACCGTATGGCTATGTTGCCGGAGGATAAACATACAATGACGGGCTTTCGGGTGGTACAGGCAGAGTATCCGCAAACTGCTCCGCTTTCTCAGCCAAAAGATGAGTATGTTGTGTCTCAGATAAAATGGGATTGGGACTCTCAATGTGTCACGGAACCTGTCTTCGCTGCTCCTTTGGTTTATGTGCATGAACCGGATGTGCATAGTGGAACGCCTTTTTTCAAGCATAATCATCAGCCGGCATTGACTTGGTGTGATAATGGAGACTTGTTAGCAGTGTGGTTTTCTACCAATGAAGAAAAAGGCCGTGAGATGGTGGTGCTCTCTTCGCGCTTGCGTGCCGGAAGCTGTGAATGGGAAAAGCCCCGTATGTTTTATCAGATAGCTGATCGTAACTTGACCGGAACTGCATTGTTGAACGACCGTCAAGGGACTCTTTATCATATCAATGGAGTGGAAGCGGCCGGACATTGGCAGAATTTGATGATGACTTTGCGTACAAGTACAGATAATGGACAAACTTGGAGTAAACCTCGTATGATTGCTCCCGAGCATACGAAACGCCATCAAGTGATAGCCGGAACCTCTATTACAAAGGAAGGCTGGTTTGTTCAGGCTTGTGATGCCGGACCCGGTGGAAGAGACGGGGCTGCTGTTCATATCAGTAAGGATAAGGGAAAAACTTGGACGGACCCATGGGATGGAGCGCCCTTGCCTGATTTTAAAGAAGGGAGAACAGGTACCACTATCGCTGGAATCCATGCCGGAGTGGTGCAATTGAAGGATGGCAGATTGATGGCATTGGGACGTAACAATAGCATTCGTGATAAAGAAGGACGTTTACGTATGCCCATGAGTGTATCTGATGATATGGGCAAGACTTGGCATTATTCCGCTTCGGAATTTCCACCCATTGATGGAGGACAACGGCTGGTATTGATGCGTTTGAATGAAGGTCCTATTTTGCTGATTTCTTTTACTGAGCATCCTTATCGTACTCCGAAAGAGGAGCGTGGAATGATGTTTACTGATCAATCAGGAAAGCCTTTTAAAGGATATGGCATGTATGCTGCTTTGTCATACGATGAAGGTAAGACTTGGCCTGTAAAACGCTTGTTGACTGATGGTATTTATCGTTTTCTTAATGGTGGGGCTTGGACCCAGTTTTTTGAAATGGATGAGAATCATGCTGAGCCTCGTGGCTACTTGGCCGGAACACAAACACCTGATAACATGATTCATCTGATAACAAGCCGCTTTTATTATAAGTTTAATTTAGCTTGGTTGAAAGGAAACTAATATAAGGTAAAAATTATATATGAAAAACATTTTATCTGTTTGCGCATTTTTGCTAGTCTTTGGGACGCTCCCTTTATGGGGGCAGTCCCAAGATCCTTTAAATGAGGATCAAACTACTGTACGTATTTTGGAAGGTGATAATTCGGATCCTTCTATTGTCCGTTATGGAAAATCTTATTATCTGGTCCATTCCTCTTTTATTTATACTCCGGGACTGGTCGTTTACCAGTCGGATGACTTGATAAACTGGACTCCCTGTTCCACTGTCTTGTCTACTTTTACCGGAGACATCTGGGCTCCGGATATTGTAGTCCATAACAAGCGTTTCTATATTTATTTCCCTACTCGGGACGAGAAAGGAAAGAAAACCAATATGGTAACTTGGGCGGATACTCCGGAAGGTCCGTGGAGCGCTCCGGTTGATTTGAAAATAGGGGGAATTGATCCGGAACATGTGGTTGGTGAGGACGGAAAACGTTATCTGTTGCTCAGCTCCGGTGCTTTATATCCGTTGTCGGATGATGGATGCTCTATTACAGGAGAACCGGTTCGGATTTATAAGGAATGGGAAATACCGGAGGAATGGGATATAGAAGGAGTTTCCATGGAAGGTCTGAATGTGAAAAAAGTAGGAGAGTATTATTATTTATTTGCGGCCGAAGGGGGTACGGCAGGTCCCCCCACCAGTCACATGGTAGTACAGGCACGTAGTAAAAATATAATGGGTCCTTGGGAGAATGCTCCTTTCAATCCGCTTCTTCGTACGGAATCGCGTAATGAAAAATGGTGGAGTAAAGGGCATGGCTCAATTGTTGATACGGAAGATGGACGGTTATTCATGATTTTCCATGCTTATGAGAACGGATTCCAGACATTGGGGCGTCAGACCCTTTTACGTGAACTGGTTCAGAAGGAGGATGGGTGGTTACATTTGAAAGAAGGAGTTATTTCTTTACCTGCACCGGAACGTTTGAAAGTATCCGGTATAGAGGATTTTGTATGGCAGACGTGCCGGGAACATAGTTTAAATGACCGGTTTCGGATTACTCCTGATAAAATCAGTATAGATGCAAAAGGGAATACTCCTAAAGAAGGCTCTCCTTTGTTGGCGCGTACCAGTGCTCATAAATATGAAGTGGAGGCTTGTTTCGAACTGAAAGGTGAAAATACATCTGCCGGATTGGTAGCCTATTATGATGAGAATTATCATTTTGGATTTGGTTTTAATCATAAGCAGCTGCTTCGTTACCGGCGTGGACAAGTCAGCCGTACGGAATCAAAATCTCCTCAAGCAAACCAATGTGGAAAGATGTGGCTGCGTTTGCGGAATGATGCGAATGTATTATCGGCCTGGTATAGTGCCGATGGTAAAAAATGGCATAAGTATCCATGGGGATTTGAAATATCGGGGGTACATCATAACACGGTATATGGTTTCTTGTTTGTCCGTCCGGGTATTTTTGCCGGTGGTGACGGACAGGTGGAAGTGACGGACTTTGTTTTGAGGAACCTTGATTGATACGTTGTTTTAACTGGAATTTAATGATTGAATGGCTTATGAAATATTGCTGCTTTCTTTTAATAATATGGTTTCTGGGAATTTCCGGTGGATTTGCTCAGGATAAGGTGGAATGTTGGGGACGTTATGAAATCTCCATTCCTGCCAAAGTGAAGGGTAATCCTTTTGATGTTGAACTTACAGCGACGTTCAACGGGCCGGATACCACATTGACAGTACGTGGGTTTTATGATGGAAATGATACTTTTAAAATTCGTTTCATGCCTGTGAAGCAAGGAGGATGGTATTATATAACACAGAGTAAAATCCCTGCATTGGATGGAGTAAAAGGTCAGATAGAATGTATTGCTCCGGGTAAAGGAAATCATGGCCCAGTCAAAGTGGATGGAACTTATAACTTTAAATATGCTGATGGGACACGTTACTATCCGGTTGGAACGACTTCTTATGATTGGATGCATGTGGCCGGTAACCAACCCGATCAGACTGTAAAATCATTGGAACTGTCCAAGTTCAATAAGATCAGGATGCTGTTTTTTGTGCAAAACTTTGATCCGGATTATCCTGAACCCTCCATGTTTCCTTTTGAGATAAAGAAGATAACAAAGGATGAAAAGGGAAAGCCTGTGTATGAATGGGATTTCACCCGCTTCAATCCGGCTTATTTTGCTCATGTGGAAGCATGTGTGGATAATTTGGCCGGAATAGGGGTGGAGGCTGATTTGATTCTTTTCCACCCTTATGATGGTGGCCGTTGGGGATTTGACAGGATGCCTTTGGAAGCCGGTGTCCGATATTTGAAGTATCTGACAGCCCGTATGAGTTCATTTCGCAATATTTGGTGGTCGCTGGCCAATGAATATGATTTTTTGAGAGAATTAAAACCGGAATATTGGGATACCTTTACACATACGGTAGTAGAGAATGATCCTTATTCTCATTTATGTTCCATTCATACTTATACAGCTAAGTATTATAAATATTGGGAACCGGAATATACCCATGCCAGCATACAGGACCAGGCACCTGTAGAGGGTTTTGGAAGAGCGGCTACGGTGAAGAATATTTATAAGAAACCGATTATTTTTGATGAGGTATGTTATGAGGGCAATATGGATAACCGATGGGGAAGCTTGAGCGGTCAGGAATATCTTTATCGCTTGTGGCAAGGGCTGATTGTGGGGACTTACGTAACTCACGGAGAATGTTATATGGATAATCCAAAAGATTATTCCCGTGATTTTCTGGCTGTAGGAGGAATTTTTCAAGGGGAGTCCTGGAAGCGCATCGGCTTTACAAGACAGATTTTGGATGCACTCCCCAATCCCTTGCATTTATGCGATAGTAGTTGGGACCCATATACTTCTACTGCCGGAGAAAACTATTATATGATTTATCTGGGCAAAGAAATAAGACCGGAATGGATATTTGATTTACCGGTAAAAAACGCTTTTTATCCACGTTTGAAAGAAGGAGTACGTTTTAAAGTGGAAGTCATTGATACTTGGAACATGACGATAGCCGAATGGCCTGTCGTTTTTGAAACGACTGCTCCTGTAAAAGATAGGGTGTATGATAAAAATCAAGGAAGAGTAAGACTGCCTGCAAGCCCTTATCTGCTGCTAAGGATAACTGAAGTAAAATAATTAATGAATGTGTTAATTTGCTAATAGGCTGATTTGCCGTTTGGTTCCGCTATGTTCGCATGTCAATTGGCCTATTAGCAAATTGGCAAATTAGCACATTATTCAAAATTTGCACATAATAGACCAATTTTTACCTTTCTGTCCCCTGTCTCTCGTTTACTTTTGTAGTAGAACAAATCTTAATCTATACAAAATGAAACATTTACATTTCCTCGCTTTTGCCTTGTGCTGGCTTGTATGGGGACATCTGTTAAAAGCACAAAGTATTGATCATTATAGTTCGTTAGATTCTTCGCAACCTATAGAATTTAAAGGAAACTGCCTTCGTTATGCAGATAAAGAAATTATTTTAGGTCCGAAAACATTTTTTGTTGATGGGCAGTTGTCCGATAGGGAAGTGGCGGGTAATCCTTATGTTTTTAATAGTTTCAATAAAGCTGCCGCTAATTTTTCAGCTGGTACGGAAGCGGAACCGATGAAAGTCTATCTGGCTCCATACGTTTATTGGATTGATGATCCTGACGATCCTGCTATTCGTGTTGGAAAAGACGGTCGTGAACCGTTCGGCTTGGTTGTTAAATGCCCTTATCTTCATATTATCGGATTGAATAGCCATCCTGAAAATACAGTCCTGGCATCCAGCCGTGGACAGACACAGGGGGCTGTCGGTAATTTCACCATGTTTGATTTTTGGGGAGACGGTCTGTTGGTTAAGGACTTGACCATGGGGAATTTCTGTAATGTCGATTTGGAATACCCTCTGAAGAAGGAATTAAGCAGGAAGAAAAGAATGTCTGCCATCACTCAGGCACACGTCGCTTATTGTCATGGCGACAAGATTGTGGCGGATAATGTACATTTCATCAGCCGCTTGAACATGAATCCGTTGAATGGTGCCAAGCGGATACTTTTTAATAAATGCCACATGGAAAGTACGGATGATGCGCTGACCGGAACAGGGGTTTATCTGGATTGTACACTTCATTTTTATGGTCAGAAACCTTTTTGGAGAAGTGATATGGGCGGAGCTGTATTTTTGAACTGTGACTTTTATGTATGTCATGAGGAAGACCGGCAATATTTTTGTAAGTCGGTCGGGCCGTTAAGTATTGTCGATTGCCGTTATCATTCGAAGAAGCCGGTTTATGCGGGCTGGACACATGATCCTACGGATTGGTTGCGTTGTTATCAATACAATGTGAAGCTGAACGGGCAACCTTATGTAATTGGGGCTGACAAGCCTTATAATACGGTTTGCATGGATCAGTTGAATCAATTGAGAGCTTTTCGGCTGGAAGAGCATGGAGAGGTGCTTTATAATACTTATAATTTATTGAGAGGAGAGGATGATTGGGATCCCCTTCAGGTGAAAGACCGTGTTATTGCTATAGGTAAACGAGACGGAAAGGATTATACCCGGATGCCCTCCTGTCTTTCTGTAGAGCCTTTAACGGCTTCTATCCAGACAGGTGGCCGGACGGTTAGATTGACAGCAACAGTAAAAAGGCATTGCAACTATGTGTTGAATAATGTTCCTGTGAAGTGGAAAGTACAACAAGGTTATGAAAAGAATGTGAAATTATCCACTTCCGAGGGATATGAATGTGTTGTCGAGGCAACTAATGTGGAGGATGAAACAAAGCATTTTACAGTGATAGCCTATACAGAGGATGGTTTGGAATGTGCCACAGAACTTACGGTTGCACCGGACTATGTATCGGCTCCTTCGTTTACGGAAAATCCAAAGCTGAATATTACTAAAGGAGTAGCTACTGTCAGTTATGCTTTGGATTTGAATGGGCGCAAAGATGAATCATTGATAACCTGGTATAGATGTACGGACAGGAACGGGACTAATAGACTTTCGGTTTCGGTATCCCGCTTGAATGAACCGGAATATTCCTATACTTTGGTAAAAGAAGATGTTGGTTATTATCTGATGGCAGTTATCGCTCCCAAGCATCTGCGTTGTTTGCTGGGGGAAGAACGAATTGTTGTTTCCAACTCTCCGATAAAAAAAGGGCAAGTGAACATCACTCATATATTTGAAACGGATTTTCAGAACTTTCCATGTAAGAATCAACCACAACTTTTACCGGGATTCTGGACGATTGGTGGATATAAGCCTTTGGATACGGCAGCATACGATTGGCAGGTAGTTCCGGATAAAGATTATTGGATTTATGGGCCGGGAATGAATGGTTCCCATGGAACCGGTTTGTTACAAGATCAGAAAGGAGCTCGTTTGCTTTATACTCCATTGGATGGCAGTTATGGAGATATGGCAATAACATTGAATGTGGATGCCAGTAAAACAGCAGGACAAGGTTTTGGTAGTGCAACAGGACAGTATTTGGATTTGTATATCAAGTTTGATACCCGTACTTTAACAGGATATGCATTACGTATCATTCGTACGACCAAGTATAGTAATGCAGTTGATTTTATCTTGATGAAATATGAGAACGGGGTGGCTGAGGCTATCAGTCAACCGGTATCTTCTACCTGCTATCGTACAGATTGTACCATAACATTGACTGTTAAAGAAGGAAAATTGACAGCACATGCTTCAACAACAACTCCGCTTCCGGCGCCTGTAACTGATCCGAACTTGAAACTTTCGGTAGATTTGGAGGCGGATATAGCTTCGAATACTTTTGGGGGCACCGGAATCCAGCATACGGGCAGCTGTGGTGAAAGTACAACGATGCTGCACTATATGAAGGTGGAATGGGAATAGAATGATTATTGAATTTAATAAAAGAAAGTAATAGATAATTATGAAGAAGAGTATTATTGCCATAGCATTTTTGTTGTTATGTCCATTTTATGGGGTGAGAGCACAGGAGAGACCATTTTTTGATTTGTCAGAAAAAGGATGGCATTTATGGCAGGATAAAAATGCAGCTTGGCAGACAGAGGATATTTATTTGACATTGGAAGAGGCACGGAAAAGTCCTGTAATTGTTCCTACAGCGGGATGGGATATATTGACTTCTGCCCAGACTCTTTCGGTACAGGTTCCTGGAACAGCTGAAGAATATCTTCAAACTCAGTCCGGACCCGAAGGAGATATTACAGGAGTTACATGGTGGAGTCGTACAATGGATATTCCGGTATTGAAGAAAGGACAAAAAGTCTTTTTGAATTTTGGCTCTATACGTTCACGGGCGGAAATTTTTATTAATCAGAGATTAGTGGATTATCAGATTGTGGACAATGTTCCTTTTGAAACGGATATTACTCCTTATATAAAATCAGGAGAACAGGTACAATTGGCTGTACGTATAACGGATGCGGGTGGTAACCATGATTGGCGTGACTCCAGAACTATTCCGTGGGGAGATAAAATGTTGCCTCCCAGTCATGGCTTTGGAGGAATAACAGGAAAAGTTAGTATGAAGGTATGTAATTCTGTTTATGTGGCAGATATTTATATGCAGAATACTCCTCAGATAACTACCGCCAACGCTATTCTGACATTACAGAATGAAAAAGGAAAGACTGCGAAGCAGGATCTTCGTATAACGGTGTACGAGTGGAAAAATAAAGAAAAAATAGTTTATTCTAAAGAGATAAAGGGTATCTCATTAAATAAAGGTATGAATGAGCTGAAGATTCCTGTATCAGCTCCGGATGCGAAATTATGGAGTGTGGATGATCCTAATCTGTATGTATGTGAGGTGGAGTTGTCCGAAGGACAGAACTGGGTGGATAAAGATTCCCGCCGTTTTGGATTCCGTTGGTTCGAGGCTTCCGGTATAGGTGATGATGCTGTTTTTCGTTTAAATGGAAAACGTATCATGCTTCGCTCGGCCATCAGTTGGAGTTTTTGGCCAGTCAATGGTATTTTTCCGTCGGAAGAATTGGCTGAAAGGCAAATTCGCATAGCTAAGGAGTTAGGATTGAATATGCTGAATTTTCATCGTTTTATCGGTAATACTGACGTAATGAATTATGCTGATGAGTTGGGACTGCTCTATTTTGAAGAGCCTGGCGGTTTTCGTCTGGACGTAAGACAGCCGTTTATGAATGCTGTTTTGCATGAAAAGGTCATCCGTATGGTAAAGAGGGATCGCAGTCATCCCTGTCTGGTTATCTATAATATGATGAATGAATCGGGAAATGCTGCTCCTGAAAAGTTAGAATTGGAAATTCAAGCGATGAAGGATATGCGTGTATTGGATCCTTCCCGGTTGATTCTTCGTACCTCGGCTTGGGCTAAGGGAGATGATATAGAAGATCAGGCTAAAATTCATATTCGTCCTTACGATGAAAAAGTGTATTGGAGTGGCTGGTATGATTATCATCGTGCCGGAGGACCTGCTGTTTGGAATGAAGGTTTGTACAAAGGCCCTGAAGATTATTATAATGATACAAAGAATAAGCGTGAAATTGTATTCTTTGGTGAGGAAGGGGCTTTATCATCACCTCCTCGTTTGGAAAAGAATAAAGAAGATTTGGAAAAATATAGCTATAAAGGATGGGATGGTATAGAGTTTTTACGTTGGTATGATGAATTCAATAAATTTCTGGATGCTAAACAGTTAAGGACAGTTTATCCTACAGTGGATGATTTGTGTGTGGCTATGGGAACTGTATCCTATGAACATCAAGGACGTAAAATAGAATCGGCCAGAATGAATAATTTGACGGATGCATACGTTGTTAATGGATGGGAATCGGAATTGACGGAGAATTATTCGGGAATTGTCGATTGTTTTCGTTATCCCAAATCGAATCCGGCTATCATAGCTCGTTATAATCAGCCTTTGTATGTAGCGGTAAAGACCAGGCAACAGGTTGCTGCCGCAGGGGGAGAGGTGACCGTTGATTTTTATCTGATTAATGAGAAGAATGTCCGGGGAAACCATCAATTGAAAATCTCGGTGACAGACTCTCAAGGAAAAGTGATGGAGGTAGGAACTTATGAAACGGAAGCCGCCGGAGGTGAGGTTTATGGTCAGTTGTTGGTGAAAGATGTAAAAATACCTGTTCCTACAGCTGGAGGACTTTGTAGGATTGAAGCAAAACTGTGTAAGGAAAATTCTGTTGTTACAACTGGGTATGATGATATATTGTCTGTAAATCTGGCATCCAATATGTTGGATGGTAAAGGGGCCGTTTGGGAAGATGGGAGTGCTTTACAGAATTTCTTGAAGGGAAAAACGAAAGAAGCGGTTGCAGCTTACGAGGATAATTTAGGAAAGTTGGATTGGATTATGGTGGCCCGTCCTCCTAGGAAAGATCAGTTGACAATGGTGCCGATGGAAGCGTTACGCTCTGCCGATGGCAAACCGGGATTGGATGTGGTCTATTATGAGGATATGGAATTTCAGAAGGAAGTTTATCATGAAGTGGCCAAGGTGGTTAATCTGAGTGCTATTGAGGGAGCTACACCAAGTCCTTTTGTGTATATGCTTGATGGTTATGGTATTAAATGGAGTGGTAAAGTACTTCCTTCTGTCAGTGGTGAATATACGATTATTCCTCAGAGTAATGATCGTAGTATGATTGAAGTCTTTGTCAATGGTAAGAAAATATATGAAATTACCAGGAAGAAAGAGCATTTGGGCGATGGAAAAGTCTATTTGGAAGAAGGCAAGTCTGCCGATATAGAGATCCGTTTCAGACATCCTCGTAGTAACGCTCGTTGTCGTTTGGATTGGGCTGTTCCTAATGATAAGATGCCGGATGCACAGCGTTTAATGGAACGTGCCGTAAATGATGGAACCAAAATCTTCATTATTCAGAGTGCTGATGAGTGGTCGGAATTTATAGCAGCTAATAGTAAAGCGGTGTTTAAGGACAAATTCTTTGTTGGAACCAATTGGTTGGGTGGAGTGATGTTTAATAAGCCGCATGATATTTTCAAGGAACTTCCTGTCGGAAATGCTCTCAACTGGCCTTATCAGGCATTGATACATACAGGGGTGGAGCGTATGGGATTAGTGATGGAAGGTGAGGAATTGCTGGTCGGAGCCTATCATACTTATCCTATGGCTATCGGAACTGCTATGGGGATTGTACCTATGGGTAAGGGTAGTGTTTTGTTCTCTACATTGGATATCTATGGGAACATCATTAATGATTCGGCTGCCGGACTTGTAGCCAAAAAACTGATTTTCAATATGATTGATTTTAAATAAAATAACAGATACCATGAAAAAACGATTCCTATGCTTTTGTTTATGCCTGTATTGTATAGGACTATGGGCGGCCAATACTTCTTTTAAGAAGACAGGAAATGATTTGTTGTTTCTTTTGCCTCAGAGAAATGTGAAATTGGAATTTTGTACAGATGATATGTTCCGTGTACGTCATTCTCAAGGTACCGTGTTCGCTGAAAATGAGCAGTGGATGGTTCGTAAATATGATTTTACTCCTGTACACTATACAGTGGAAGATAAAGGAACTGCATGGTTGATTACGACCGGAAAACTGATTATAGAGGCTACCAAGAATCCGTTCTGTCTGACAGTTTCTGATAAAAACGGCAAACTGCTTTATACGGAACTTGCGGAACAACGTTTTTATAAGGATTCTGTCAAGACGAAAGCTGTTCTACAACCGGATGAGCATTTCTTTGGTTTTGGGGAACGTATGGATTTCATGGATCAGCGAGGGCGTAAGGTCTATCTGAATGTAGAGTTGGGAAGAGGGATAAAACCGGCTGTAGGAGGAAAAGATATTTTACGTGCCAATTATTGTCCCGTACCTTTTATGATGAGTACCAAAGGATATGGTTTGTTCTTTCATACTCCGTTTGCTACCGAATGGAATATGGGATGGGACAGTAGTGACTATTATTCATTCAAAGCTTTTGGCGGTGATTTGGACTATTATTTTATTTATGGTCCCGATTTTTATACCATGGTTGACAGATATACGGAATTGACCGGAAAATCCCCCATGCTTCCTCGTTTTGCAATGGGGTTGCATGTCGGTACTTATTCCGGTGGAACCTGGAAGAATGAAGAGATGACTTCCGATAAATATCCGCCTGCTTTATGTAAACGTTTGCGTGAGGAAGGAGTGCCTTTTGATTTGCTTTGGCTAGATTCTACTTGGAGACTGTTTAATACCACTTACGGAAATGGTGGTTGCTGTTTTGAATGGCGCAATACGTTCAAAGATCCGAAAGCTATGTTTGACAGTTGCTATGCGCAAAATGTAAAAATGGTGGGGCTTCATATCCGTTCTATATTAGATAATGGTCCTGAATATCATCTATTGGATAAGGCGCGTGAACAGGGAAACGTGCTGTATCCAGGAGCCAAGACAGAAGGGGTAGTGAATTTCTTTGATCCGAAAGCAGTAGATTGGTGGTGGGAGAACGGAGTAATGAAAGTCGCTTCTATCGGGGCTAAGTTTGTGAAAACGGATGTCGGAGGAACGATGGACCTGAAAGGACTTCATAATATTTTTCCTTTAGCTTATGCGGAGGCTCCCTATCGTAAATTTCAGGAATATAATAATATGAGGGGGTTGACACATACTCGTGAAGGTTATGCGGGAATTCAGCGTTATCCTTATATCTGGGCCGGAGATTGGGGGAGTGAATGGCAGTGGTTTGAACCGGTGATACGTGCAGGACTTAATATTGGTATGAGTGGTGTGGGTAACTGGACTCATTGCATGGGAGGATTTGAACAATATTCTCCTTACGATACAGAATTATATACTCGTTGGGTACAGTTCGGTATGTTTTCACCTATCGCCATGGTGTTCGGTATGGACCATCCCCGTTACCATGAACCTTGGACTTATGGTCCGGAGGCTTTGGCCAATTTCATCAAATATGATAGTTTGCGTTATACATTGATTCCTTATATTTATAGTAATGCCTATCAACTTTATAAAACGGCACGTCCCATGATGACTCCTTTAGTGATGGACTATCCTCAGGATGAGAATACTTATCAGCTGACACGTCAGTATATGTTCGGGCCATGGATGATGGTTTGTCCTGTCACTACCAAAGGTGCACTGAGCCAACATGTTTATTTTCCCGGTGGAGAATGGTTTGATTATGAAACCGGTGAGCGTTACGAGGGCCGTCAATATAAATCTTTTCTTACTCCGTTGGATGTGTTGCCTATCTATATAAAAGCCGGAGCTATTATTCCCATGCAACCTGTTATGCAGTGGGTAGATCAGCACCCTGTAGAGATGATAACATTGGATGTCTATCCGTCAGGCATTTCTTCTTATGAGATGTATGAAGATGATGGTATATCAATGGATTATCAAAAAGGGATTGGTTCATTGACCCGTTTTACCAGCAGGCTTGCTGATGATAGTTGGACGTTTACTGCAGATAAACCGGTAGGGAAGTACAAACCTGCCAAGCACACTTATCTAGTAAAGGCTTATTTGCAGAACGTTCCGCAATCTGTGATAGAAAATGGTAAATCGTTGCCCGTTCTTTCATCAGTTACAGATGCAGAGCGGAATACAGGCTGGTTTTATGATATAGAGCATAAACGTTTGTATGTGAAGACAGCCGGAGATAACCGTCAGAAAATTGAAATTGTGGTACAATAACTTAAAGGGATGATTCTATGAGAAAAATTATCGGTTTTCGCACTTTATGTGTAGGTTTGGGAATATGGGTGGGGACTGTTGTGGTTTCTGCTCAGGGGGAGTTCAAGGCATTACCTTGGAGTCAAAGTACTGCTTATAATTCTTATCTGATGCGTGATGTACATCGGCAGTTTGCATCCCGGCAGTTAGCCATTCAGCAAGCATTTACTTCTCCTGCCGGGATGCAGGAGTACCTGGAGGGTTGCCGTGAACGATATAAACAAATAGTAGGTACTTTTTCTGAAAAAGAGAATTTAAATGTTCAGGTGGTGGGGAAGATACAAGGTACCGGCTATCATATAGAGAAAATAATTTTTGAAAGCAAGCCCGGCCGCTATGTCACAGCACATCTTTATATGCCGGAGAACACGACTGTTCCTGTTCCGGCAACATTGGAACTTTGCGGACATGGATTGAATGGTAAAGGGTCTTCGTCTCATGCCGCTATGTTGATGGCATCCAATGGCATTGCTGTACTGGTGGTAGATCCCATAGGGCAGGGAGAACGGTTGCAACTTATTGACAGGGAAGGAAAACCGCTGACACGGGGGGCTACCACGGAACATACCTTACTGAATGCGGGCTTTAACTTGCTTGGTACTAGTTTGGCGGCACAGGAATATTGGGATAATCATCGGGCTTTGGACTATTTATTGACTCGTAAGGATATTGATCCGGAGCGTATCGGAGTATATGGATCTTCTGGTGGTGGTACTCAGACCGCTTATTATATAGGTTTGGATCCCCGTGTAAAGGTAGCGGCCATTTGTAGTTTCTTTTCTACCCGAGAACGTACTATGGAGTTGCAAGGTCCTTCCGATGGTTGCCAACATATACCATACGAAGGGCGTGAACAACTGGAAGTACCTGATTTTGCTTTAATGATGGCTCCACGGCCTTTATTGATTTTAAGCGGTAAATATGATTTTGTCGATTTATGGGGTGCACAACAAGGGTTTGCTGAATTACAACAGTGCTATAAAGTATTGGGAGTTCCCGAAAAGGTGGATATGCTGACAGTAGAAACAGGGCATGGACTTGGAACTGAAAAAAGGCAAAAGTTGGTCAGTTGGTTCAAGCGTTGGCTGAAAGATGATCAATCTCCGGTGAAGAAAGCGGAACAAGAACGTTTCCAGTTGTCAGATATGCTTTGTACGACTAAAGGGCAGGTGAATGTATCTATGCCTGGAGCACTCAGTATTATGCAGGAAAATGTGAATCAGCTGGATGAATGGGCTTCCAAGCGTGAGGCGTTTCTTTCGAAAGGAAAGAAAACTATTCAAGCAAGAATGCTGGATTTATTAGGTCTTAAAGATCTTCCTGACCATAAAATAAGAATTGAAGCAACCGGACATGATTCAATGCGTGAATATGAACAATATAAGTTTCAGCTTATAAGGGAAGGGGAGATGCCTGTTCCTTGTATTCTTATCATGCCGTTCAGAGCGAATGCTGATTCTCCTGTTGAGTTAAGGTTACAGGAAGAGGGAAAAGGAACTTATTTGAGTGAATATGCGAATTTTGCTGCTGCCTTGACGGAAGGAAAAATCTTGTTGTTGGCAGATTTGCGCGGATTGGGGGAAACAACGGATCCTGCATTCTATACGGATGCTAAATATTGGAACCGTGAGTATCGCAATGCAATGGTCAGTATGCATATAGGGCGTCCTATTATGGGACAACGTGTTGTCGATATTTTGACTTTGCTTGATTTTTGTTCAGAACACGAATTTCTGAAAGGACACCCCGTCAAGGTATTTGCCAATGGTATTTATGGTCCGGTTGCAATTCATGCTGCTTATTTGGATGAAAGAATCGGCAGTGTGGAGATAAAACATAGTATGAAGACTTGGAAGGAATACATTGAGAGGCCTATGCAGTGGGATATGTATTCTAATGTGTTGTATGGTGCTTTGAAATATTATGATTTACCGGATTTGATAAGGTTAAGCAATTGTCCCATTCGTTTTGCAGATTAAAAAATAGAATTCATTTCCACTGTAGGAGCATATTAAATGCCCAAAGGAGGGCACAGCAATCTGCTCCTGCAGTGGATGGAATATATGGCTTGTCTATTTCTTTTCCAGAAAATCAGCACGCATCGGACTGAAACAATCTATCAGCATACCCGGCTCCAGGCATACACAACCATGCACAGCATCCGGTTCCTTATACAGACAGTCGCCGGCCGATACAATTTTTTTCACACCATTGATGGTAAACTCAAATTTTCCGCTTTCCACATATGTTACTTGTGAATGAACGTGATGGTGAACAGCTCCTACGGCACCTTTTTCAAATTTCACTTTAACGACCATGATGTCGTCATTGTATCCCATAATCTGGCGCACTACACCTTCGCCTGCAGGTTCCCATTCTTTGCCTTCTGCAAAAATGAAGTTTTCACTACCTGTTTTCATAACCTTTTTTTCAGTGTTTTTGTTTGTTTCTTCAGTACACTCTTTGTTGCTCTCTTTTTTTTCACTTTGTGCATTGCAGCTCTGCAATAGTAGTGGTGCCATCAAGGCGCAAGCATACAATGCGGTTCTTACCTTACGATTCATGATCTTGCATTTAATATAAAATGAATAACTAAAACTTTTCTTCAAATATACTTATAATATGGGGAGGGTAGTTCGTCGTGATTAAAATATACGAGGAAAAGACCAAATATTACAAATCCAAGCTCCGGAAAATGGCTTATTTTGCTTCATAATGATATTTAAACTTGAATCAAAACACTAAAACAACAATGAAAAGCACATTAAAGAAGAACTGGGAAAGAATTGTCCTTTGCCTGTGCATGGCAAATTTTGCTTGTATAGGTATAGCCCAAACTAATAAAAAATTAGATGACCAAGTTATAAATACGATGAAAACCGCCACTCGGTTTATGATGGACAAAGTGAGTTATAATGGTGGCTTCGTATGGAATTATTTGCCGGATATGTCCCGTTCATGGGGAGAAATGGAAGCCAAGAGGACAATGGTATGGATTCAGCCGCCGGGAACTCCTTCTGTCGGTCATTTGTTGCTTGACGCTTATCATGCTACAGGAGATGAGTATTATTATGAAGCTGCGAAAAAAGTGGCTAACACTTTGATTTGGGGACAGCTTGAATGTGGCGGATGGAATTATGTGTTCGATTTTGCAGGAGAGAACTCCTTAAAGTCCTGGTATGATACCGTTGGTAAAAATGGCTGGCGTCTGGAAGAATTTCAACATTATTATGGAAATGCGACTTACGATGATGCGGGTACTATGGAGGCTGCCAAATTTCTACTTCGTATGTATGTGGAAAAAAATGATCCTGCTTTCCGTCCGGCTTTGGAGAAAACCATTGATTTTGTCTTGAAAAGTCAATATCCGGTGGGCGGATGGCCTCAACGGTATCCTTTGATGTATGATCACCCTTTTCAAGGTAAGAAAGATTATTCGTCTTTTATTACTCTGAATGATGATGTGATTCCTGATGCGACCGAGTTTTTGATTCAATGCTATCAGGCAATGGGGTTGCAAGGGGTAAAGGAGCCTATTATGCGTGCTATGTACTTGATGATTTCCCTTCAACAAGGGGAACCTTATGCAGGCTGGGCAGACCAATATACAGTAGATGATTTGAAACCGGCTCATGCCCGTTCTTATGAACCGCGCAGTGTGAACACCGGTACTACCGTCCGTCTTGTTAATTTAATGATGGATTACTATAAACTTACAGCTGATACTCGTTTCCTGTCGGGTATTCCTGCTGCAATTCGTTTTTTGGAATCAATGAAATTACCGGAATCGGATGTGAAGAAATGGAAGAGTCAGTCGACTAATCCGGAAGCTATTTTGGTTCCTCGTTTTGTAGATCCTGATACTGGTAAACCACTGTATGTCCATCGTAAGGGAAGTAATGTGAAAAACGGTACTTATTATATAGATCAGAATATAGAAAATACAATAGCTCATTATAATTCGGCAACTTTTGTGAATCCTGGTGAACTGCGTCGTCGTTATGAGGAAGTGAAAAAACTTCCTGTATCCGAATTGGCGAAGAATTCACCTTTGCTGCAGGATCATTTGGTTCCTTTACCTAAATATTATACTCGTTTACGTGGAAAAGCTACGGAAGAAGTTGCCCGGAAATTGGTGAAATCACTGACTAAGGACGGTTGCTGGCTCTCTCCTTTAAAGTCAACCTCGAACCCGTATAAGCCATATACTGTTTCAGGACCTAGTGAGGAAACGAAATATATAGCTACCTTTGTAGGGGACGAGCACGATACATCACCTTATCCGTGTACCACCGGAGAATTGTGCATCTCTGTTGGGGATTATATTGATAATATGATAAAATTAATTAGTTACCTTGAAAAGTAAAGTTTGTTAGGTATAGGTTTATGAAGAATACTGTAATTTGTTTATTGTTGTTCGGGATAAGTCTGACGGCTTCTGCTCAAGAAAAGGTGGAAACAGTCTCTATGCGTTATGAAACGCAGAATGATATGCCGCTGTTCTATCAGAAGATGAAAGAAAACCTGACTTATCCTATGGCATGGGGGAACTCTGCTATCCGAAATTTCGAAAAGTGGCGTGAGAAAGCTCGAAAAACGTTATTGGATTGCATGTTGCCTGCTCCTCCTGCTACGGCTTTTGATAAGGAAGTGATAGATACCGAGCAACGGAATGGATATAGGGCGGAGAAGATTTTGTTCAGTGTTTCGGAATATTCTCGTGTTCCCGCTTATCTGTTGGTTCCTGCTGGGAATGGCCCGTTCCCGGCAGTATTGCTGCTTCACGATCACGGTGCGCATTTTTCGATAGGGAAAGAGAAGATGGTGCGTCCGTTCGGTGTGGAAGCATCTGTACTGGCCGATGCGGACGATTGGGCGGAAAAATGTTATGACAAACAGTATGTAGGTGATTATCTGGCAAGTCACGGATATGTAGTGCTTGCTGTGGATGCCTTGTTTTGGGGGGAACGGGGACGTAAGGAAGGAGTACGCTATGACTCACAGCAAGCGTTGGCGGCCAATATGTTACAGATGGGAATGTCTTGGGGAGCCTTGATAGCCTGGGATGATATTCGTAGCGCGGAATTTCTGGCCTCATTGCCCATGGTTCATAAGGACAAGATAGGAACGATGGGTTTTTCCATGGGAGCACATCGTGCCTGGATGGTCAGTGCCGCTACAGATGTGGTGAAGGCAGGCGCTGCTGTGTGCTGGATGAATACTACAGATAGCTTAATGACACTTACCAATAATCAGAACAAAGGTGGGTCTGCTTATTCCATGATTATTCCCGGAATACGGAATTGGATGGATTATCCTCATGTGGCATCTATCGCCTGTCCCAAACCGATGTTGTTCATCAATGGCTTGCGGGACAAACTTTTTCCTGTAAAGGGCGTTGAAAGCGCTTTCTCTACCATGCAGGATGTATGGAAGAGTCAATCGGTAGAAAATCTGTTGACCACCAAGTTCTATGATTTGCCCCATTTTTGCAGTAAGGAGATACAGGATGATATACTTGAGTTCTTTAATCAAAATTTAAAATAGAAAGCGATGAAAATTAAGATGTTGATGGCATTTGTTGCCTTGTTATTGTTTTCTGCTTTTACGGCAGACCGCACAATTACTATCTTTATGATAGGTGACTCGACTATGGCCAACAAACCCTTAGAGGGAGGTAATCAGGAACGTGGATGGGGCCATGTGCTGGGAGGATATTTCAGTGAGAATATTCGTGTGGAAAACCATGCTAGAAATGGTCGGAGTTCTAAAAGTTTTATTGATGAAGGATTGTGGGAGGTAGTAATTAATAAAGTAAAGCCGGGTGATTATGTTTTTATTCAGTTTGGGCATAATGATGAGAAGGCCGATGAGAAACGTCATACTGATCCCGGATCTACTTTTGATGCCAATCTACGCCGTTTTGTAAAAGAAACACGTGCTAAAGGGGGAATTCCCGTGTTGTTCAATGCCATTGTCCGTCGTAATTTCCGGAATAATAAAAATGCGGTAGCCGAAGATGATGTGCGCAAGGATTTGTCAAAGGGGAGTGTTTCTCAAGATGGAGAAGTGTTGATTGATACTCATGGAAAATATTTGGAGTCTCCGCGTAATGTGGCAAAAGAGTTGGATGTGCCTTTTGTGGATATGAACAAGATAACGCATGATTTGGTGCAGGAGATGGGGCCGGAGGCTTCAAAAAAATTGTTCATGTGGATTCCTGAAGGTGTGTGTGCAGCTTGTCCGAAAGGGCGTGAAGATAATACGCACCTGAATGTATATGGGGCGCGTACTATTGCTGGTTTGACAGTGGATGCTATAGCTAAAGAGGTTCCTGCATTGGCGCCTTTTGTACGTCATTATGATTTTGTAGTGGCAAAAGATGGCAGTGGTGATTTCTTTACCATTCAGGAAGCGATTCATGCTGTCCCCGATTTTCGTAAAGCAGGACGCACTACTATTCTAGTCCGTAAAGGGGTATATAAAGAAAAAGTGGTTATTCCTGAAAGCAAGATTAGTATTTCTTTGATAGGTGAGGACGGAGCAATTCTGACAAATGATGATTTTGCTTCTAAAAAGAACTATTTCGGAGAAGAAATGTCTACCTCCGGTTCATCAACCTGTTATATTTATGCTCCCGATTTCTATGCTGAGAATATCACTTTCGAGAATAGTGCCGGCAGAGTGGGGCAGGCAGTGGCCTGTTTTGTTAGTGGAGATCGCGCTTATTTCAAAAACTGTCGTTTTTTGGGAAATCAGGATACTTTGTACACTTATGGCAAAGACAGTCGTCAGTTTTATGACCATTGTTATATAGAGGGTACGGTGGATTTTATTTTTGGCTGGTCTACGGCATTGTTTAAGGATTGCACCATCCATAGTTTGGGTGATGGGTATGTTACCGCTCCTTCTACAGATCAAGGCAAAAAATATGGCTATGTTTTTATAGGCTGTAAATTGACGGGTGTGGCTGAGGCTCAGAAGGTGTATTTGTCCCGTCCTTGGCGTCCTTATGCACAGGCTGTTTATATTCATTGTGATTTGGGAAAGCATATTCTTCCGGTGGGTTGGAACAACTGGGGCAAAAAAGAAAATGAGGAAACCGTATTCTATGCTGAATACCGGAATACGGGAGAAGGGGCGGCTGCCGCTTCGCGTGCTTCGTTTGGAAAGCAGCTGAACGATATCAGTAATTATAATGAAGCACAGATTTTGGCAGGTGATGACGGGTGGAATCCGGTGGAAAATGGAAATGTATTGTTGCAGAATTTAAAGAGATAAGCTGTTCTTTCTACCAGTAATAATACTTTGTCACTGTAGGGAGGAATTCTATTTGTTCCTATGGAAAGTGTCAGGGAAGAGTAGAATGATAAAGGGGGGATTTAACTTTTCCCCTTTTGTTTTTTTTAGGAGCTTGTATATCAGTATCTCTCGTTTTTTATGTATTTTTGCCTACTATATATGAAAATCTACGAAATGAAAAGACACATTCTGTTTATACTTACTTTGCTGCTCTTTTTTCATGCAAAAAGTCAGCCTAATTGTATCTTTACTCATTATTCTTCGGAAAACGGCTTGTCTCAGAACTCCATTATGAGCATGGTACAAGACCATAATGGAGTTTTATGGTTCTCTACTTGGGATGGAATCAACCGGTTCAACGGTTATGACTTCAAAGTTTATAAAGCCAGACAAGGGAATAAAATTACTATGACTAACAACCGGGTAGACTTATTGGAAGTAGACCCTTATAATTATATTTGGCTGCAAACGTATGATTACCGTGTGTATCGTTTTGACCAAAGAACAGAGAAGTTCGAACAAATTCCTGCCGAAGGTGAAGAGGAGGGCATGCGTTTCTCTTCTATTAAAATATTGCCCGACAGTGTCATTTGGCTACTTTCTGAAAATGAGGGGGCTGTCCGTGTGAAAACAAACCCTAAAGATTACAGTATAACTACCCAAGTATATGCTACTCATAGTCGTGGAGGAAATGCCGTTCATATTAATCAGGTTTTTAGCGATGCTTACAATCAAGAGTGGTTGCTTACTGATAACGGTCTGCTGAAGATTACGAATGATAAAGAAGAGCCTGTCTCTTATTTTGTGAATATCCAGTCAGGCAAAGATGAACCCGTACAGGCCTTCTACTCTTTTTGCAGTTATGGTGACGAACTTTATTTTGGATCAGACAGAGGACGGATATGGTGCTATTCTTTGCAGAATGAAATCTTTCGTCTTTGGGAATTGCCGGTAAAGGATAAAGTGATTGCTATAAATGAAATAAAAGGTACGGGGCTGTTGATAACAACTGCCCATGAAGGATTGATATTGTACCATTCGGATACAAAAGAGTGTAAAGTCTATAATAAGTCCAATTGTCCCGAATTCCCGGCAGACGCTTTCCGTTCTGTTTATGTTGACAGTAAGCAGGAAGCATGGTTTGAGATGACCGAATGGGGAAAGGTTTGTCATTTCAATCCTTTGACAGAAGTATTTAAGCAAGAAAAGATGCAAGTGGAGCCTCGTGGTGCCGATCGTTCCTATCCCAGTTTTCATATTTGTGAAGACTTGAACGGTAATTTGTGGGTACATCCGCAAGGAGGAGGGCTTTCTTGGTATGACAGAGAGGCAAATCGGCTGTTACCTTTCTATAATGACCCCGATTCACCCGATTGGCACTTTTCCAATAAATTACATTCCATGTTATCCGATAAGCAAGGCAATCTTTGGTTATGTACTCATTCTAAGGGGTTGGAGAAGATTACTTTTTTAGGAAGCCAGTTCCATATTTATCCCCGCATGGGTCACAGTTATGACTTGAATTCCAATACGGTACGTGCGTTGTTTGAAGATAGCGAACATCGCATCTGGATGGGAAAACGGGATGGTCAGATTGAAATTTATTCTTCTGATTTAGATTTTCAGGGTATTCTGACTGAAGAGGGGGATATAGCCAAATCTGGCAGGCCGTTACGGGGAGTTCCTTATCATATCATGCAAGATTCTCACGGAAACATTTGGATTGCGACCAAAGGGGATGGTATTATTCTGGCAGAAAAGGAGGGGACCCGTTTTAAGTTTACTCGATTCAAATATGATGAAGATGATATTTATAGCCTGAGTCATAATAGTGTTTACTGGTTACATGAAGACAAGCATGGACGCATTTGGGTGGCAACTTTCGGTGGAGGGTTAAATTATATTCAGAAAACTCCTGAAGGGAAATATGTGTTTATTAGTTCTAGAAATAACCTGAAAGGTTTTCCGTATGACCGTTGTTACCGTGTACGCCATATCACTTCTGACAAGAAGGGGAATATATGGGTGGGGAGCAGTGATGGCGCGCTTAGTTTTAAAGAGGATTTTAAAGATCCGGAGTCGATTGTGTTCCATCTTTATGCACGTATCCCCGATGATATGAATTGTCTGAGCAACAATAACGTATATCGGATTGTCACCACTTCACAAGGAGAAGTTTATCTGGCTACATTTGGGGGAGGACTTAACCAGCTTGTTTCCATGAACGGGGAAGGGAAGGCGGTATTTAAATCCTATACCGTGAAGGATGGTTTGCCTTCAGATATCCTGTTGTCTGTAGAAGAGGATGACACGGGGAATCTGTGGATAAGTACGGAAAACGGATTGAGTAAATTTATTCCGTCCGAACAGCGTTTTGAAAATTATAATGAACGGGATTTTGGGGGCAAAATACGTTTTGAGGAGGGGACATCGCTGAATCTTAGTTCCAGTACCCTACTCTTTGGTACCAGTCGTGGTATGCTTTATTTTGAACCGGAACATATCAAGAAAAGCAATTATGTTCCATCCATTGTTTTCGGAACGTTGAAAATATCCAATCAGGAGGTGATTCCGGGTGTATCAGGCAGTTTGTTGAGACAGTCTCTTGATAATACAGAACATCTGGTGCTTTCACATAAGGAGAATATTGTAACCTTATCGTTTGCTGCGTTGGATATGATTTATCCTGAAAATATCCGTTATGCTTATCGTTTACGCGGATTTGATAAAGAATGGAATTATGTAGACAGACAGCGTACCGCTACATATACTAATCTTCCGAAAGGAGAGTATGTCTTTCAGGTTAAATCGACCAATAGTGATGGGGTTTGGGTAGAGAATGAGCGCAGTTTGAGAATCACCATTCAGCCTTCGTTTTGGGAAACGGCTTGGGCTATGGCAATTTATATTCTTGCTTTTCTGTTGATTCTGTTTTCAGGAGTATATATATTGTTTACTATTTATCGTCTGAAACATGAAGTGTCTGTGGAACAGCAGGTTTCTGATATAAAGCTTCGCTTTTTTACAAATATTTCTCACGAACTTCGCACTCCGCTGACATTGATTGCAGGTCCTGTGGAATATGTTCTGAAAAACAAGACTTTGCCGGATGATGTACGTGAGCAATTGCATGTAGTAGAACGTAATACCGACCGTATGCTTCGCTTGGTGAACCAAATTCTTGATTTCCGCAAAATACAGAAAAATAAGATGAAGTTGCGTATAGAGCAGATAGATATTGTTCCTTTTGTACGCCATATCATGGATAATTTTGAATCGCTGGCCGAAGAGCATCATATTGATTTTGTATTCGAAAGTGAAATGCCTTCCTTGAAACTGTGGGTAGATGCGGATAAGTTGGAAAAGATTGTCTTCAATCTGCTTTCCAATGCTTTCAAGTATACTCCACAGGGTAAGATGATTACGCTTTTCATTCATGAAAATGAACATAATGTGGCGATTGGTGTGCAGGATCAAGGTATAGGAATTTCTGAAAGCAAGAAAGCTTCCCTTTTTGTCCGTTTTGAAAATCTGTTGGACAAGAATTTGTTTAATCAGCAAAGTTCTGGTATCGGTCTTTCTTTGGTTAAGGAATTGGTGGAACTGCACAAAGCGACTATCCGTGTGGATAGTAAAGAGGGGGAGGGCAGTTGTTTCACGGTTGAGTTTTTGAAAGGCAAGGAGCACTATACGGAGAATGTAGAGTTCATTCTCTCTGATTCTGTCGAAATGAGGCCGGAAGAGGTGGAAGAATCTGTTCAGGGACATGAAGAGAAGAGGAATGAAAGCAAAACGATGTTGCTGGTTGAAGATAATTTGGAACTTCGTTTCTTTTTGCGTAGTATCTTTATCTCAAATTTCAACGTCATAGAGGCTGTCAATGGGGCTGAAGGTTTGGATAAGGCTTTGAAGTTTGTTCCGGATATTATTATTAGTGATATCATGATGCCGGAAAAGGATGGTATTACCATGACAGAAGATTTGCGTGCTAATATGGCGACCAGTCACATTCCAGTCGTTTTACTGACGGCTAAAACGGATATGGACAGTAAGTTGGAAGGTATGGAACTGGGAGTTGAGGATTATATAACGAAACCGTTCAGTGCTACTTACCTGAAGGCCAGGGTGGAGAATATTCTGACACAACGTGTCAAGTTGCAACAGTTGTATTGTGCGAATCTGATGAATATTCAGCCTGTTGCGGAGGAAGAACAGCAAACACAGCCTGAGATGTCTTCCCATGACCGTAAGTTTATGGAGAAACTGACGGAATTAATGGAGAAGAATATGGATAATGGCGATTTGATCGTGGATGATTTGGTACAGGAGCTTGCGGTGAGCCGTTCTGTCTTTTTCAAGAAACTGAAGACCCTGACAGGACTTGCCCCCATTGAGTTTATTAAAGAGATGCGTGTGAAACGTGCCGCACAATTGATAGAGAGTGGTGATTATAATATGACGCAGATTGCTTATATGGTAGGTATTAATGATCCTCGTTATTTCAGCAAATGTTTTAAACAACGTTTTGGTATGACACCTACCGAATATAAAGAGAATGCGAAAAATAAGCGATAACTTTTGCTGCTGTTGGTTGGTTTTTGCAGCGTTTGTTTTTTTGATTTCTTGAACGGTATGTTTAAATGTAGGGTGTTTCTTTTGTTATGTGAGTGAGTTGCTCATGTTATTTTATTATTTTTCCGGATATGCAATGGGGGTTTTTCTGAATTTTTAGTCTTTTACATAGATAATGAACTAAAAAGAAGAAAAAGATGAAAAAAGTAATTTTATTTATGGCAGGTATTTTGGCGAGTATGATGTTGAACGCTCAGTCTCGTTGGAGTGTTACGCCGGAAGCCGGTTTGGTAGTGAATAAGGAAAATGAAGGGACATCAGTTACATTAGGTTTTAAAGCCGGTGCCGGTGTGTTGTATCAGTTAAAGGAAGGGGTGGGAAAGAAGCCTTCTTTTGGCTTGAAGTCCGGGGTTTATATCTTAATGCAGAAAGGTGGGTATCATCCTATGAGCTGGGGAAACATATCAACAGGGGGAGGATTTAGCATGGATTATGAAAAAACGAATGTTGAGTCCACGCGTTATTATTTGCAATTGCCTGTTATGGCTCATTGGGGTTTTAAACTTTGTGATGATGTGCGTCTTAAATTAGCAGTAGGACCTTATGTAGCTGTAGGAATTGGTGGACGTACTAATGCTTATGTTTCTTCCTCAAAATATAATATAGATGAAGAAACAGGTGTTGGACAGTACGAATACCGGAATGATTATTACCGGTTTGGCACATTTAAAGGAAAAACAGTAAATGAGGAATTTGGTTTTGAGGCGTCCCCTCGTTTGGATTGGGGAGGAACGGCTTCTGTCGGGATTGCTGTTAAACGGATTTCATTTACTATCGGGTATGATTTGGCTTGGGGAAAATATAATAAGGAACAGAATGATTTAAGGATACGGAATCATATGGTTAGCTTTACTTCAGGGTATAGTTTCTGATAAGAAAAGGATAAATGAAACAAACATACACAAAATTCTTTGTTTAAGATTGTTAAATGAAGAATTTTGTGTATGTTTGTTTTTTATAAACACGATAAAAGTTCAATCTATGAGGAAAATGCTATTCATTACCCTTTTAATGGGCGGTCTGTGTACGACAGTTTCTGTTGCAAAAGCGCAGGAACGCTTGCCGGAATATCTGCAGGCAGAGAAATACACACAAGAAAAATTGAACACCATGTTGTTTTCTACTGTGGTGGATCCGCATTGGTTCCAGAAAGGTAATAATTTCTGGTTCGAGTACAAAACAAGTGAAGGAACCTTTTGGTATGTGGTTGATCCGGCTGCCCGGACAAAGAAGCTTTTGTTTGATAGGGATGAATTAGCTTCCCAGCTTACCGAAATTGTAAAAGATCCCTTTGAGGCACGCCATTTGCCAATCACAAATCTGAAAGCGGAAGAAGATGGGCGTACCTTTACTTTTGAAGTAAAGTCAACAAAAGATGCGACACCAAAGAAAGATGGCAAGGATAAGAAGGACAAGAAGAATGAGAAGGAAATCTTTTATTTTTCTTATGACTATCCTACCCGTAAATTGACCCATCTGAAAGATAAAGAAGACGACCTGAAGAAAATCTATTGGGGATCGGTCTCTCCTGATGGTAAAACGGTGATTTATGCCAAGGATTTGAATTTGTATCGCATGAGTCGTGAAGATTATGAAAAGGCGAAAAAAAATGAAAAGGATAGTACGATCGTGGAAATCCAGCTTACTACAGATGGCATGAAGGATTTTGGCTATGGTATTCCCTATAGTATGTTGAATACAGATACTTTATGTAATGGCAAGCGTCGTCGTGTAGGTGGAGTGTGGTCTCCGGATTCACGTTATTTTGCTATGACCGTTTCTGACGATCGCGCTGTGAAAGAGTTATGGGTAATAAATTCGATGGCCCGTCCACGTCCCACATTGGAAACTTATAAATACCAGATGCCGGGAGAAAAGGAAGCTCCCATAGAACACCTGTACTTGTTTGACTTGGTTGATAATAAACGTAAGGAAATTAAAGTAGCAGCTTATAAAGATCAAAGCATTGGCCTGGAATACAAACCAATGATGCAAAAACAGCGTGATATGGAAGATCAGGCTGCCGTTTGGCAAGGTGATAACAACCGTTTCTTCCTGACCCGCAGCAGCCGTGATTTACATCGGATTGATGTTTGTTCCTATACGATAGGACAGGATTCTGTTGTACCAGTAATAAAGGAACGGATGAATACCTATCAGGAAACTCGTCCTTTAAGAGTCTTGAATGGTGGAAAGGAAATTATTCAATGGAGTGAGCGTGATGGTTGGGCACACCTTTATTTATATGATGATCAGGGTAATTTGAAAAATCGTATCACAAAAGGTCCCTGGCACGTGGAGGAAATCTTGAAAGTAGATGACAAGGCGCGTGTGATTTATTTTACTGCCAATGGAATGAATGCGAAAGAACATCCTTATTATGAACATTTGTATCGTGTGAATCTGGATGGCAGCGGTTTGAAATTACTGACCAAAGGGGATTATTTCCATCGTGTGGAAGTGGATGATGATGCTCGTTTTGTGGTGGATAACTATTCGCGTGTAAATACGGTGCCCTGCGCCATCCTGCTGGATACTAATGGCAATAAGGTAATGGATATTCAGGAGAGTGATTTTTCACAGCTTTTTGCTGCCGGTTATAAATTTCCGGAAATATTTAAGGTAAAGGCGGCTGATGGCGTGACAGATCTGTATGGTGTGATGTATAAACCTTTTAATTTTGACTCAACTAAGGTTTATCCTATTGTGGATTATGTTTATCCTGGGCCACAGGTGGAAGGTGTTTATTATCCGTTTACTCGTATGAGTCCCCGTACCGACCGTTTGGCACAGGCCGGATTTATTGTTATTTCTGTGGGACAACGCGGCGGACATCCTAGCCGCTCTAAATGGTATCATAATTATGGATATGGAAATATGCGTGATTATCCGCTGGCCGATCATAAATATGCTATCGAGCAATTGGCGCAGCGTCATCATTTTATAGATATAGATAAGGTTGGTATTCATGGACATTCGGGAGGTGGATTTATGAGTACGGCGGCTATGTGCCAATACCCGGATTTCTTCAAAGTGGCTGTTTCTTGTGCCGGAAATCATGATAACAATATCTATAACCGTTGGTGGAGTGAAACGCATCACGGCGTAAAAGAGGTGGTGAGTGAGAAAGGGGATACAACTTTCGTTTATAAGATTGCTACTAATCCTGAAATAGCGAAGCAATTGAAAGGAAATTTGTTACTGATTCATGGTGATATTGATAATAATGTGCATCCGGGCAATACCTTACGGGTAGTTGACGCCTTGATTCGTGCCGGGAAGCGTTTTGATATGCTGATTCTTCCTCAACAGCGTCATGGATTCGGTGATATGAATGAATATTTCTATTGGAAACTGGTTGATTACTTTTCCGAACATCTGAAAGGGAAAAGTGAAAAATCGGTAGATATACCGAAACGGTAGATTTAGGATCATTGCCGGACGAATATGAAAGGAGCACAGAGGTTCGTGTCATTAAGATACCTTTGTGCTCCTTGTTGTTTTTATATTATAGCAGACTGTTGATATAAGCCTTCATGTCCGGTGTAGCGGATTTTGCTTCCAGATACAGTTTATACTGCGCTTTGGTGCGTACCAGATTATGGTCTTTATACCGGGTTTGATAATACGTGTCTCCGTTTATATAATCTGCTAAAAAGCGTACAGCTTGCATATAGGGGAACAGGGTGGCAGCGTAAGGTAGCATTTCTATTTCGAGAGGAGTCAGGAAAGTCCGGGCCGATTCAATATAACCTTTGGTAAATGCTTTGAAGATTTCCATGTTGAACTTCACCTTATTTAAATCAGCCTCATCCTCCTTGCCGGTATTGGCTGCCGAACGGAGGAAATCACCGAAATCGGAGAAAATGAAACTGGGCATTACCGTGTCCAGGTCAATGACACACAACACTTTTCCGTTTTCATCAAATAACATGTTGCTTACTTTTGTGTCACAGTGGCAGATGCGTTTGGGCAATTTGCCTTCACGGTAAAAACGTTCAGCGCTGCACATCGTATCAGCATCTTTTTCTATAGCGTCCACTATGTCCTGTACTTCTGCCAAACGGCCGGATATGTTGGCGGATACGGCTTCACGTAATTGTTTTAAGCGGAATTCCATATTGTGGAAATCGGGGATGATTTCTCCGAGTTGTTCGGGCACATCAGCCAGCATGGCCTGGAATTCACCAAACTTCAGTCCTGCCAGATAGGAAGATTCCGGTGTAACTGTTTCCAATGTTTGTGAACGCGGAATAAATATTGAAATTCGCCAATAACCTTCTCCATCATAGAAATAGGTCTTGCCATTGGTGGAAGGTAGAAAATGGAGTACCTTACGTTCAATGTCCTCTTCGTGTCTGGCTTCCAGCTTTTGGCGGATGTGTCTGGTCACTACTTCTATATTGTGTTGCAGCATTTCAATATTGGTAAATATTAAATGGTTGATTCGTTGCAATACATAGTCAGGCTCTTCAGGAGATACCGATTTTACCAGATAAGTCTGATTGATGAGGCCGGATGTCAAAGCTTTGATTTCTTTCACTTCACCCACTTTGGGGAACTGTTTGATAATTTTTTTGAGGTTTTCCATAGGTTTGTTTGAATAATGTCTATATATACGAAACAAAGATAACTTCTTTCCTTCAATTGGAGGAAAGAAGTTATCTTAAAAAACATATAATAGGAATATAAATCTTTTTATTTTTTCAAATCAGTCTGGAACATACGGTCGGCGCGTAACAGATGACGCCAGTAGGAAACCAATTCTTGTGATTCCTGCAATACATTGAGGTACACCATGGAAGCTTTTACATTGACATCCCGTTCTTGTATGCGGTCCATCTGTTCTTTGCGCAAGGTAGAGATCTTGCCTTTCAGAAGGGCGCCTTCACGTAGCAAGGCATCAGTCTGATCGTAGGCCTTGTTGGCAAGTACTTCAGTAGCCTTGGTCATTAATGCGGTCATCTCATCGCGGATAGGGATGAACTCGTTAGTGGCACGTTCCGATAATGGGGTGAACTTATTGTCCACGTGTTCTTTACAAGGATCGCAGATACGTTTCAGACAGTAAAGCATTTGTTCACAACTGTTGCTTCCCAAGTGGAACCAAGTGTTTTTCTCGATAGCAGTAAAGTTGTCTATACGGCGCAGACCTAGTATTTCTTTACGGCGTATCTTTTTTAACATTTCTTTCTGATTGTCGGTATTGTTCACGGCCTTGCGCAGAGCTTTCAGATTTTCGTTGATGAAACCGTCGGTTATCTGCCGGTAGGTTTCATTGGTGAATGCCATTTCGGCTACCAATGTGTTATTTACATGCTGGCGGAGTAATGTCCAACGCTCTTCTTTGTCTTTACTGGCAATGAGGCGGGAGAATATGTCGTCTTTGCCTTTATCCTTCTGTTTCTTGCTGTAGTGTATGTTGCTGCGCACCAATAGGAAGATGGCAAGTGCAATAAGGGCCAACATGGCGAATGTGCCTCCATAATACATGATGAGCGTAACCACAAAACAGATAGTGAAAGCGGCTCCGGCAGTGATGAACCATCCACCGATAACAGAAAGCACACCGGTGATACGGTATACGGCACTGTCACGGCTCCAGGCACGGTCGGCTAATGAACTACCCATAGCTACCATGAAAGTTACGTAAGTGGTAGAAAGAGGGAGTTTCAAAGAGGTTCCCAAAGCTATGAGCAGACCGGCCAGTACCAAATTGACAGAAGCGCGTATCAAATCAAATGCTGCCCCGTTCTCCATAATCATCACATCTTTGTTAAAACGGCTGTCGGCCCATCGTTTCAGATTGTCGGGCAATATTTTGGCTATACTTTCCGAAGCGCTCATGGTAGAACGGACAATACTGCGTGCTACAGCGGAAGAACCAAACATTTCGTCACCTTCATCCTGACGCGAGAGATCTACCGAAGTCTTCACTACATTTTGCGCTTTTTTTGAAGTAATCAGCGCATATACCATAATGACGCCTGCTAAAAATAAAAAAAGAAATGGGGTTTTAGCCGGACCATTCAGTGAGTTCATCAAGTATCCCATTGGTTCACCGTTTCCATTAGCCATGAAGTCTGTATAAGCTGAGAAGCCTGCCAAGGGCACACCGATGAAGTTTACTAAGTCATTGCCTGCAAAAGCCATAGCTAAGGCAAAAGTACCTAACATTACCACCACCTTGAATACATTTATCTTGCACCAATGCAGTATTTGCATCAGAATGGTGAAGAACACAAAACTGCAACTTACTAACATCAAGGTGTTTTCCTGAATCCAATGTTTGTTTTCGGTGGTCATGAAGGCGGAATCTTTCAGACCTTTTATCAACATGAAGTAGATTATGGCCGTAACAGCAATACCGCCGAACAGTCCGATAGTGTATTTCAGTTTCTTTGTATAATTAAATGTGAAGAGAAGACGGGAAAGATATTGTACTAATGTGCCGAAGAAGAAAGCTACTGCTACTGAGAGGAAGATACCTAAAATGACGGACAATGCCTTTTCCGTATTCAGCAGATCAGCAAATCCTAGCATTCCGGTTTCGTCTCCTGCTATTTTGATAAGAGCTAGAACGAAAGTACCTCCCAATAGTTCGAATACCATGGATACGGTAGTGGAGGTAGGCATTCCTAAGGAATTGAAAATATCCAATAGGACTACGTCTGTTACCATAACTGCTAGAAAGATACACATTAACTCCTGAAAATAAAATTGTTCAGGCCTGAAAATACCGTGCCGTGCGATTTCCATCATACCGTTGCTCAGTGTGGCGCCGATGAAGATACCGAAAGCGGCAATGGCGATGATGGTCTTGAATGACGCGGCTTTAGCACCGATGGCGGAATTCATAAAGTTCACTGCGTCGTTGCTGACGCCTACTACCAAATCGAATATGGCTAGCAGAAAAAGGAATACGACGATTCCCAAAAACATTGTTTCCATATAATTTTGTCTCTCTATTTTATTGGGCGCAAAGGTACGGGAGGTATATTATGATAAAATGTCATATATGTTACATTTGTGTTACAGGCGTTTTTTTGTTCGCCACGGATTGCACGGATTCACACAACTTGATTTTTAATTTATTATTATCCATATTTAGTGGCGGATCTCTTCTTTTTTGAAACAAATATGAGTGGATAAATAATATTTCACGTTTATGTGTGGAATTTATAGAGTGAAAATTTATACCTTTGTAGCCCAAATACTTAATCTATAAAAAATGTCAGAGGCTAAGAGAATTAAAACCGCATTGGTGTCGGTTTATCACAAAGAAGGTTTGGACGAGATTATAACCAAACTACACGAAGAAGGAGTAGAGTTCCTGTCAACAGGAGGTACAAGACAGTTTATCGAATCTTTAGGTTTCCCTTGCAAAGCGGTGGAGGATCTTACTACTTATCCCTCTATTTTGGGCGGACGTGTGAAGACACTGCATCCTAAAGTCTTTGGAGGTATTTTATGCCGTCGTGGTTTGGAACAAGATATGCAACAGATAGAAAAATATGAAATACCCGAAATAGATTTGGTCATCGTTGACCTGTATCCGTTTGAGGCAACTGTGGCTTCGGGGGCCGAAGAACAAGCTATCATCGAAAAAATTGATATAGGTGGTATTTCTTTGATTCGTGCTGCTGCTAAGAACTTTAATGATGTGGTGATTATCGCTAGTCAGGCACAATATAAGCCGTTCCGTGATATGTTGCTGGAACATGGCGCTACTACTTCACGCGAGGAACGCCGTTGGTTCGCAAAAGAAGCGTTTGCTGTTTCTTCTCATTATGATTCTGCTATCTTTAACTATTTTGATGGTGGTGAAGGTTCGGCTTTCCGTTGCGCGGTGGAAGAACAAAAACAACTTCGTTATGGTGAAAATCCTCATCAGAAAGGTTATTTCTATGGAAATCTGGATGCGATGTTCGACCAGATTCATGGAAAAGAAATTTCCTATAACAATTTGTTGGATATCAATGCGGCCGTAGATTTGATTGATGAATTTGATGAGGTGACATTTGCCATTCTGAAGCATAATAATGCCTGTGGATTAGCTTCGCGCCCTACTGTGCTGGAAGCATGGAAAGATGCGTTGGCAGGCGATCCGGTGTCGGCTTTCGGAGGTGTGTTGGTTACTAATGCCGTGATTGATAAAGAAACAGCGGAAGAAATCAATAAACTGTTCTTTGAGGTAATTATTGCTCCGGATTATGATGTAGATGCATTAGAGATTCTGGGACAGAAGAAGAACCGTATTATTTTGGTTCGTAAGGAAGCTAAATTGCCGAAGAAACAATTCCGTTCTTTATTGAATGGGGTTTTGGTTCAGGAAAGAGACCTGGATGTGGAAACTCCTGCCGACTTGAAGCAGGTTACTGAAAAAGCTCCTACGGCGACTGAAATAGAAGATATGTTATTTGCAAATAAGATTGTGAAGAATAGTAAAAGTAATGCTATTGTACTGGCCAAGAACAAACAACTGCTGGCTAGCGGTGTAGGTCAGACTTCACGTGTGGATGCATTGAAACAAGCCATTGAAAAAGCAAAATCATTTGAGTTTGATTTGAATGGCGCAGTGATGGCCAGTGATGCTTTCTTCCCTTTCCCCGATTGTGTAGAGATAGCGGATAAGGAGGGTGTGAAAGCTGTTATCCAGCCGGGAGGCTCTGTAAAAGACGAGTTGACTTTCCAATACTGCAATGAACATGGCGTAGCTATGGTCATTACAGGGATTCGTCACTTTAAACACTAAGATCATTGCAATTTACCATTTGCGGCTACAATCGGACTGTTTATACAGCATTGTTCAGGTAAATGGTAAATTGCAAATGTCAATTGTAAATTGCTAAATTGTAAATGAATTTATGGGATTATTCTCCTTTACACAAGAGATTGCGATGGACCTTGGCACTGCCAATACCATCATTTTAAATAACGGGAAGATTGTAGTGGACGAACCTTCGGTCGTTGCGCTTGATCGCCGTACCGACAAGATGATTGCCGTAGGCGAACGGGCTAAAATGATGTACGAGAAGGAAAATCCGAATATTCGTACTGTACGTCCGCTACGCGACGGGGTTATTGCCGACTTTAATGCCTGTGAACAGATGATGCGCGGTTTAATAAAGAAAGTGAACATGGGTAATCGTTTCTTTTCTCCTTCTTTGCGTATGGTGATCGGAGTTCCCTCGGGTAGCACTGAAGTAGAGCTTCGTGCGGTACGTGACAGTGCTGAGCATGCGGGAGGACGGGATGTTTATTTGATTTTTGAACCTATGGCCGCGGCTATTGGTATCGGTATTGATGTAGAGGCTCCTGAAGGTAATATGATTGTTGATATAGGTGGTGGTTCTACAGAAATTGCCGTGATTTCATTGGGTGGTATTGTTTCCAACAATTCGATACGTATTGCCGGTGACGATCTTACAGCCGATATTCAGGAATATATGAGCCGTCAGCACAATGTGAAGGTGAGTGAACGTATGGCCGAACGTATCAAGATACATGTAGGCGCTGCCTTGACTGATTTGGGAGATGATGCTCCCGAAGATTACATTGTACGCGGGCCTAACCGTATCACTGCTCTTCCCATGGAAGTTCCGGTGTGTTATCAGGAGGTGGCGCATTGTTTGGAAAAGAGTATTGCAAAAATTGAAACAGCTATCCTTAGTGCATTGGAACAGACTCCGCCTGAACTTTATGCTGATATTGTTTTGAACGGTATTTATTTGGCTGGTGGTGGTGCTTTGCTGCGCGGTTTGGACAAGCGTCTGACAGACAAAATCAATATTCCGTTCCATATAGCCGAAGATCCTTTGCTGAGTGTGGCGAAAGGTACCGGTATTGCACTGAAGAATGTAGATCGTTTCTCTTTTTTGATGCGGTAAATGATTTGCTAATGAGGCAGTTTGCTAATTTGCTAATGCCATGCGGTATGGATAGCGCAGTACATTGGCACATTGGCAAATTAGCACATTGAACAATTGGTATTAATGAAAAATCTGCTGAATTTCTTTTTAAAGTATAACTACTGGTTTCTCTTTGTTCTTTTGGAGATAATCAGTTTTGCTTTATTATTCCGCTTCAACAGTTATCAGGGGAGTGCGTTCTTTACATCTGCTAATTTTGTTTCGGGAGCTATGTATGATGCAGCCAATAATGTTACCGGATATTTTCATCTGAAAACGATCAACGATGAGTTGGTACAGAAAAATGTGGAACTGGAATTGCAGTTGGAGAGTATCCGTAAAGCTTTGATTGAAGCGACGGAAGACAGCAGTGGTGTAGAACAGCTTAAGCAGGAAGCACTGGCAGGATATGATATATTCAAGGCTAGCGTGATAAATAACAGTGTGACTCATGCTGATAACTATATTACACTTGACAAAGGAGAAGCGGATGGCATTCGTAGTGAGATGGGAGTGGTAAATGGAAGCGGTGTGGTTGGTATTGTTTATCTCACCTCTCCACATTACTCCATTGTCATTCCGGTATTGAATTCCAAAAGCAGTATTAGCTGTAAGATAAAACGGAGTGATTATTTCGGCTTCTTGAAATGGGATGGCGGTTCATCCGAATTTGCTTTTATAAAGGATATGCCCCGTCATTCATTATTTTCTTTAGGTGACACCATTGTAACCAGTGGACACAGTGCTGTTTTCCCTTCCGGCATTCCGGTGGGTACGGTAGATGATATCGCCGATAGTCACGATGGCTTGTCTTATTTGCTGCGGGTGAAACTATTTACGGACTTCGCCCGTTTGAATGATGTGCGCGTAATTGCCCAAAAAGGGCAGGAGGAACAATTGGAGTTGGAAAAGCAGGTAAAAACGACTAAGTAAGAAGGTTGATGTTGACTTATCTACAAAGAATAGAGTGGTTTATCGGACTGGTACTGTTGCAAGTGCTGGTGCTGAATCATATGCATATCAACGGGTATGCCACTCCTTTCTTTTTTATCTATTTTATTTTGAAGTACAATTCGGGAGTTAGCCGTAATGTCCTTATGATATGGGCATTCCTGTTGGGGTTGACAGTCGATATATTAGGCAACACTCCGGGGATGAATGCGGCTGCGGCCACAGTACTGGCTTTTATGCGTGAACCTGTATTACGATTAGTCACGCTCCGCGATAGCGTCGAGGATTTTGAACCGGGTATCAAGAGTATGGGATTCTCGCCTTTCTTCCGGTATATCTTATTGTGTACTTTCTTATTTTGTACCATTTTACTTGTCATAGATACTTTTTCATTCTTCAACCTGCCTGTCTTATTGTTGAAAATATTGACAGATGCCTCAATAACCATCATTTGTATATTGTGTGCTGAGGCAATCAGGAGGAAAAAATAGTGGAAAGAGATTATAATCTGGAGAAGCGGAAATATGTAATCGGTGCATCGGTGATCGTTATTGTGCTGATTTACCTGATACGTCTTTTTACCTTGCAGATTATGAGTGAGGATTATAAAAAGAATGCCGATAGCAACGCTTTTCTGAACAAGACACAATACCCTAGCCGTGGGGTGATGTACGATCGGAACGGTAACCTGCTGGTGTATAACCAACCTGCCTATGACGTTACGATGGTGATGAAAGAGGTGCACAACCTTGATACGCTTGATTTGTGTAAAACATTGAATATTACCCCCGACTATTTTAAAAAGCGTATCCGCGAGATAAAGGACAGACGTTCCAATCCGGGCTACTCTCCATATACTCATCAGGTATTTATGACCCAGCTTTCGGCAGAAGAGTGCGGAGTCTTCCAAGAAAAACTGTTCAAGTTTCCCGGTTTCTATATTCAGCGGCGTACTATCCGCCAGTATAATTACAATGCGGCTGCTCATGTTCTGGGAGATATTGCAGAAGTGTCCAAGGGGGATATTGAAGCCGATGATTACTATGTACGCGGTGACTTCATAGGGAAACAAGGGGTGGAACGCTCATACGAAAAACAGTTGAGGGGCGAGAAAGGAGTGGAGATATTACTGCGCGATGCCCGTGGACGTATTCAGGGACGGTATATGGACGGGAAATATGACAAGACTCCCGTTCCGGGGAAGAATCTGAAACTAGGTATAGACATAGAGCTTCAGATGTTGGGAGAGCGTCTGTTGGAAGGGAAGATAGGCAGTATAGTGGCTATCGAGCCATCCACAGGAGAAATACTTTGTATGGTATCTGCTCCCACTTTTGACCCAAGATTGATGGTGGGGCGCCAACGGGGTAAAAATCATCTGGAACTGGCGCGTGACAGTTGGAAACCATTGCTGAACCGTTCTATTATGGGGCAATTCCCACCGGGATCTACTTTCAAGACTACTCAGGCGTTGACTTTCCTGCAAGAGGGGATTATTACTCCTCAGACAGCCTATTCTTGCTATCATGGCTTTGTGTATGCCGGTCTTAGGGTGGGCTGCCACTCTCATGGGTCGCCCCTGCCTTTGGTGCCTGCCATTGCAACTTCCTGTAACGGTTATTTCTGTTGGGGGTTGTTTCACATGATAGGGGCGAAGAAGAAGTATGGTTCTGTACAGACTGCCATGAATACATGGCGTGATTATATGGTTTCTATGGGATTTGGTTATCCTTTGGGAGTAGACCTTCCGGGTGAGAAGCGTGGGATGATCCCGAATGCTGCTTATTATGATAAGAACTATCGGGGATCATGGAACGGACTGACGATTATTTCTATTTCCATCGGCCAAGGGGAAGTGACGGCTACTCCGTTGCAGATTGCTAACCTTGGGGCTACTATTGCTAACCGGGGCTATTATATTACTCCGCATGTAGTGAAAGAAGTGGAAGACGAGCCGTTGGATACCCTGTATACGACCAAACGTTATACTAAAGTAAGCCGTGAACATTATCAGACGGTAGTCGAAGGTATGCGTTCGGCAGTATTGGGAGGAACTTGCCGTAATGCGAATATTCCGGGAATTGAAGTGTGTGGCAAGACAGGTACGGCGCAAAACCGTGGAAAGGACCATTCTGCTTTTATGGGGTTTGCACCAATGAATGATCCTAAGATTGCCGTGGTAGTCTATGTAGAGAATGGAGGTTGGGGAGCAACCTATGGTGTACCTATCGGTGCATTGATGATGGAGAAATATTTAAAAGGCGAACTTTCACCGGAAAGTGAGGCGAAAGCGGCGGAAATACAAAACAGACGAATAGATTATGGCATACACGAACGATAGTATATGGAAATCAGTGGACTGGATGACTATCTGCATTTATCTGATGCTGGTTATCTTTGGATGGTTCAGCGTATGTGGAGCCAGCTATGATTATGGTGAGATTGATTTTTTTAGTTTCGACACTAGGGCAGGAAAACAGTTTGTATGGATCTGTTGCTCTTTGGGGCTCGGATTTATCCTGATGATGTTGGAGGATAAGTTATATGATATGTTTGCTTACATTTTATATGGAGGCATGATGCTGCTGTTGTTGATAACACCTTTTCTGGCAGAGGATACTAAGGGATCTTACTCATGGATAAAATTCGGACCTGTAAGTTTGCAACCGGCGGAATTTGCTAAATTTGCCACGGCGCTGGCTTTGGCTAAATTTATGAATGTCTACGGGTTTACAATGAGTAAGTTAAAGTATTCATTGCCTGTGGTAGGGATGGTGTTGCTGCCCATGCTGCTTATTATTTTGCAACGGGAAACGGGGTCGGCTTTGGTTTATCTGGCTTTCTTTTTTATGTTGTACCGGGAGGGGATGCCGGGTTCTATTTTGTTTGCCGGGATTTGCGCCGTGGTCTATTTTGTAGTTGGAATCCGTTTTGGCAATGAATTGATGGCGGATGACTGTACTTCCATCGGTGAGTTTTCTGTGTTGCTGCTGATAGTCATCCTTTCTGCTTTATTAGTTAATAGTTATTGCAAAAAAGCATCGGTAGTGTGGTATATCGGAGGGATTGGTGTTGGTGGTACCTTGCTGGCTTTATTATTTTCGTATTATGTTATCCCTTTTGACATTACTTGGTTCCAATATGGATTGTGCGTAGTTTTATTGTTCTATTTGATCTTCCTTTCTATGCATGAACGTATGCGTAATTATTTTTATATTGCTCTATTTGCGATAGGTTCGGTGGGATTTCTTTTTTCTGCCGATTATGTTTTCAATAATGTGCTGGAGCCACATCAGCAGATACGTATTAAAGTGGTGCTTGGTATGGAGGAAGACTTGGCGGGGGCAGGATACAATGTGAATCAGAGTAAGATTGCTATTGGGTCGGGAGGCTTATGGGGGAAAGGCTTTTTGAATGGTACACAGACTAAACTGAAGTATGTGCCTGAACAGGATACAGACTTTATCTTCTGTACGGTAGGGGAAGAAGAAGGCTTTATAGGTTCGGCGGCTGTATTGTTTCTTTTTACCGGACTTATTTTGCGTCTTATTGTGGTGGCGGAGCGTCAGCATACTCGTTTTGCCCGTGTTTATGGATATTCGGTATTAAGCATTTTCTTATTCCATCTGTTTATTAATATAGGTATGGTTTTAGGACTGACTCCCGTTATAGGCATACCACTGCCTTTTTTCAGTTATGGGGGATCTTCTTTGTGGGGATTTACGATCTTGCTTTTTGTATTCTTGCGTATTGATGCAGGGCGGGGAAAACGTTAGAGCTTATTGGTTTTCCGGTTTGCGCAACCGGATACCTATATCGCTGATTCCCGTCAACGGGTTGTCCGTCATGATATGGACGATGCGGAAAGTACGTGCGCTTCCTTCTGTACGGATAGGAATAGATGCTTTATAAGGCAGGTCACATTGATATAATCCACAAAGACCATTTCCTGTTTTATTTCCAGCTTCGTCAACCAAAAAAAGTTGTAAAGTGTCTGTGACGTAAGTCAAAGTATCCTTTGTGTTATGGCTGACTTCTAGCCAAATATCTCTGTAAGGATAAGATTCTTGATAACGGATACCGATTTCTGCTTCGTAATTTCCGGCAGGGATAGAATTGGGCAGGGTATAAACAAGAGTATCACTTTTATCCCATCCGTTAAGGGGGACGGGGGCGTAAGAGTGATAGATGATATTGTTTTGACAGGCTGCCAATATGAGTATTGGCAGCCATGTCAGTTTATTCTTTAGTTGATACAGGAGTTTGTGGCTTTTCATTCGGGATTTGGCTATTGTTTCCGTTGTTCTTGTTGTCATTTTCCTTTCCTCCTCCGTTATTCCGGTTTTCACTGCCTCCTTCATTATTACCATTATTGGGGCGGCGTTTATTGCGGTTCCGGTTTCCGTCTTCCCGATTTTCACGACTGCGCTCTTCCCGGTTGCGACTTTCCCTGTTGCGATTTTCTTCTTTAGGGCGGTTTCCGTTCTCTTCGCGTGGCTGCTGAGCCTTGTTTTCTTTAGGCTCTCTAGGTTGTTTGGGACGTCCTTCTCTAGGTGGCCGGTTTTCTTTGGGTTGTTGTGACCGGTTCTCTTTAGGTTGTTGCGGACGTCTGTTTTCATTGGGAGTACCTTCTCCGTTATTACCGTTATTTTCCGGCTTACGTTTTTTCTTTCGGTTGCTGTTGTTGCCTTTTCGTTTGTCGAATCGGGTTAAGCTTTCTTGTTCTACTAAATCAACGGGCTTTTGAGGTTCGTTCTTTTTGACAGATTCGGTTAAGCTTTCCGGTTTCTCACCCCGTCGGTTCATATTAATAATTTCAAAAGCACGGCGTGCGGTGATGGTTACAGCATTAGCTATGAAGTTTTTGTCAGTAGAGTACATGATAGTTCCCTTCAAAATATCCGCTTTGAAAAAATAGAATGTACTATCCGTCGTTTCTAAAGTCATTTCTTTGCTTGGAAGGCGTTTTTGGGACTCTACATAGGCGTCTACCTCATAGTTTAGGCAGCATTTCAGCTTGGCACATTGTCCGGCTAACTTTTGGGGATTCAGAGAAATATCTTGATAACGTGCCGCACTGGTAGATACAGATACAAAATTTGTCATCCAGGTAGCGCAGCACAATTCACGTCCGCAAGGTCCGATACCGCCAATGCGTCCGGCTTCTTGACGGGCGCCAATTTGTTTCATTTCTATACGTACACGGAAAGCTTCGGCCAGTACTTTGATCAGTTGGCGGAAGTCTACACGTTCGTCCGCGATGTAATAAAAGATAGCTTTGTTGCCATCGCCTTGATATTCCACATCACCGATCTTCATGTCCAGGTTCAGATTCTTGGCTATCTGGCGGGACCGGATCATTGTGTCATGTTCTTTGGCTTTTGCCTCCTCGTATTTTTCCATATCTACAGGTTTTGCCTTGCGGTAGATACGCTTGATTTCGGCATCGGGTTTGATGTTTGCCTTACGCATTTGCAAAGGTACCAATCTTCCCGTCAGGGTTACTGTACCGATATCGTGTCCGGGGCTTGCTTCTACAGCTACTATATCTCCTTTTTCCAGCTTCAGTTTGTTGCTGTTCTTATAATACCCTTTGCGGGTATTCTTGAATTGAACTTCAACCATTTCCTGTTCCTCGGTGTTGCCGGGAATATCAGCCAGCCAGTCGTAGGTGTTCAGCTGCTTATCCTGTCGTCCGCAGCCTTTGCAACACAAACAGCCGCTTCCGTTCTTTAATTTGAATTCATTGTCCATAATTCTGTTTTAATTGAGAATTGAAAATTGAGAACTAAGAAATAAATGCCATGCGGTTCTGTTATTTTTTAATGCTCAATTCTCAACTTTTAATTTTTCAATAGCACAATCATTTTTAAAGAGAAATCAAAGAACACCATTTTGGGATTCACATTCTGTCCTATATGTAATTGTGCTTCACTAAGTTCGTCCATTATGCCCATCACATTCCGCTCGTTGACAAACGGTGCGAAACGGGTGGAAAAATTTTGTTCTTCGGGATTCATATACACTAAATCACGTTGATGAAAGTTGTATATGAAGTTTTCTCGTATCATACGTTGGCAGTAGGCCAGAAAATTCTTCTGACGTTCACGCCCCATGGAGGCTACCGTATCGCTCCATTGTCTCATTTCGCGTATCTTCCGTTGATAGGAAAGGCGCATCAAATTGATAAAGAGTTCAAAGAACAGTTTGTTTTCCTCGCTCAGATGTATGGTTTCCAGTGCTTTCAGAAAATTGCCTTCTGAGCGGTGTGCTATATCGTCAGCATCTTCCGGTTGTAGTCCGTATTTGGTTTGCAATACTTTTGAGATCTCAGGTTCTTTGATCCCATGAATGTTAAATCGTTGGGTACGGCTTTGGATCGTTTGCAAAATGGCATCAGGCTCTTCGGATACTAATAAAAAGACAGTCATGGCAGGAGGCTCTTCCAGTAACTTCAGCAGTTTGTTGCTGCATTCCACGTTCATCTTTTCGGGAAGCCATATAATCATGATTTTGTAACCGCCTTGACTGGATTTCAAGCTGAGCTTTCGTACAATCTCATCGCTCTCTTTTACAAAGATTTGCGCCTGTTGGTTTTCTGCTCCCATCTCTTTCAGCCAATGGTTCAGATTAAAATATGGGTTCTGCAGGACAAAGTTGCGCCAGTCTGCTATGAAATCATCGCATACGGTATCCTTTCCGGCTTTTTTCTTGATAACAGGAAAAACGAAATGCAGGTCGGGATATATCAGCTTATTGAATTTCACACAAGTGGGGCAAATTCCGCAGGCATCTTGTTCACCACGGTTTTCACAGCAGATGTAACGGGCATAAGCTATTGCCAAAGGCAACTTTCCTGTACCTTCGGGACCGCAAATCAGTTGTGCATGAGGGATTCTTCCTTCTTTTACCTCGGCTATGAGCCGCTGTTTTGCTTCCTCTTGTCCTATTACATCTTTAAATAACATTGCTTTTTATAGTCATTTATTTACTGTTTAATAAATTGCTTTTGCAACTTCCTTTACACTGTTCACGGCACTTACGGTATAGAAATGAATGCTGGGAACCCCACAGGCTATTAATTCACGGCACTGGTGTATGCACCATTCTATGCCAAGACTTTCCGCTTCTTCATCTGTTTGACATTTCATCGCTTCGCTTGCCAGTTCTTGCGGCAAGTCTATCTTGAACGTCTTGGGTATCATGTTCAGCTGGGATAATTTGCGGAAAGGCTTGATACCCGGAATAATAGGTACATTGATTCCTTCTTTTCTTACCCTTTCTACAAATTCGAAATATTTGCGGTTGTCATAGAACATCTGTGTCACAGCATATTCAGCTCCTGCTTTAATCTTTTTCTTCAGCCAATAAATATCTTGTTCCATATTGGGTGATTCCTCGTGTTTTTCAGGATAGCAGGCTACTCCATAACTGAACGGAGTTCCTGTTACCTTGATGGGGGAACCGTCTACAAATACGCCTTTATTGAAATCATTGATCTGCTCTTCCAGTTCTATGGCGTGGTTGTAACCGTTGTTTTCGGGTACGAAAGCTGATTCGTGCTTTGCCTTGTCACCACGCAGTACCAACAAGTCGGTGATGCCCAGGAATTGTAGATCTAACAATACATATTCTGTATCTTCGCGGGAAAAACCGCTGCACAGGATATGTGGCACTGTCGTTATATTGTATTTGTTCTGCAAAGCGGCGGCAACAGCAACTGTTCCGGGACGGCGGCGCTGGCGTGTACGTTGGTACAGCCCGTTTCCCAGCTCCTTGTACACATATTCGCTGCGGTGGGTTGTAATATTGATATATTTAGGGTCGAATTCGCGTAGCGTATCAACCGTTTTATACAGTTTTTCAATACCCGTTCCTTTCAGCGGAGGGAGAATTTCAAAAGAAAAAGCCGTATTGTCCGTGCTTTTTATTAAATCAACTACTCTCATCGTTCTGTCTCGTTCTCTTATGCCTTATCGGGCGGAATTACATATTTGGGCAAAAATAAGAAAAATATCGTAGTTTATGGGGATGAAAAAGCGATTTATTTTATCTTTGTTCTATAATAAAGTGAAACATACGGAGAGAAAAGCGTTTCCTTGCAGCTAAGCCGTGGTTTTCCACACTTGTCAGGGATACCGTCCGTGATGGTGGAGTAACATTTCTCCTGCCTACAGGCATTGCTCTCTTTGATGATGACCTGTCAAGCTTTACTGCATGGAGAATACTTGCGGATGGGATAAGCCCCGTCCTTGCAGGAGATGAAATAATCTGTAAACCTTTGTTTGGGGAAGTGGCGGAGGTTTATAGGAATGGAGTGAACAGATTGGCGAACCAACCGACGAAGCGTTTCCATCCGGAGCGTTTTTTATATTCTTCCTTGGTAAACAGGGTACTGTCCAGCTTGTCATGCTCGAACATGGTGTTCAGTTCATGTGTGGTTTCTTTGTCAAAAATGAAAGCGTTGACCTCATAGTCATAGCGTAGGCTGCGGCTGTTCAGATTCGTACTTCCCACAGTGCAGAACAGGCTGTCCACCATCATGATCTTAGAGTGGTGGAACCCGCCATTGTACACATAAATCTTTGCTCCTTTCTTACGCAGCTTGTTTGCTGTATAGAACGCGGCATCGGGGGTAAAAGGAATATCCGATTTGCCCGGTATCATGATTTCTACTTCAACGCCTCGCTTCAACGCACGTTTTATGGCTTTTTTAATGCTTGGAATGGGAGTGAAATAGGGATTCACTATTTGTATTTTATCCTGTGCGGCATCAATGGACTTGATATAAGTCTGCCTCATCAGTCTGGGCTCTTTTTTCGGAATGCGGTCTACAATGGCTACATTCTTATTTCCCTTGAAAGTAGAATCGTTTCGTAGGGGATAGTATTGGCTTCCGCTTACGTGTTGTTTAGTGCTTTTGTTCCACATGGCCAGGAAGATGTCCTGCAATTCGTTTACGGCATTTCCCTCTATACGGATATGCATGTCGCGCCAGTCGCCTATTTCCGGCAGACCCTTTATATAGTAATTGGCTATGTTCATGCCACCGGTATATCCTATTTTTCCGTCTATGACTACAATCTTGCGATGGTCTCTGTGCAGGGCATGATTGATATAGGGGAATTTGAAAGGGTCGAACTTGACAATTTCGATTCCTTTGTCACGGATTGCTTGTATGTGTTTCTTTTTCAATGGCTTGTTGTTTGACAAATTGCCGAAGGCATCAAACAAAGCTCTGACTTCCACTCCTTCTTTCACTTTTTCTCCCAATAAATCAAATAGTGCGTTCGCTATGGAATCGTTACGAAAATTGAAGTATTCTAAGTGGATATGATGTTTGGCATGCCGTATTTCTTCAAAGAGATCGATGAATTTGGCCCGACCGCTTTTTAATAATTTCAGTTTGCTGTTTTGGGTGATAGGAATGCCGGCATCCTTTAAGAAATTGATAACGGCAGAGTCGCTGGTATAGGTTGGCACCGTATCTGTCGCTGCTATATGGATGTTGGTAACTTCTTGTGACTGAGCTGTCTCTACAGTGAAAGATAAGATGAATAAAAGTATTAAATAAATATGTTTTTTTATATCAAACTTCATTGCTTTTTTTATTAAGGCTGCAAAGGTATTTATTATTCTAGGAATGAACAAGCCATCGGTATTATTTATGTTTAAAAGGGAGAAATAGAACAGTGTGGCCATTTGTTTGAACAGTTGGTAAATTGAGGTGGTAGAAATTTAATGAAGGCTGTTTTTATTGTTCCATTCATATCTTTTTTCAGGCTCGGTATAAACATCTGTAGTGTGTGTGAAAGAAGCTTGTCGGTCCGGTTTTTCTGCTGTTGTGACATTCAAGAGGAGGAGATACGGAAAAATAATAATCCGTCGGCGGGATTAAAAGAATGCATATCGCATCCAGCCCTGTTGCATAAGCCTTTTCTATCTCCAGATTAACCCTTTTTATGCGGATGTATTCTATCTCCATAGCCTTTGGAGTTAACTCCATAGCCTTGGGAGATAACTCCAAAGCTTATGGAGATAACTCCAAAGGCTTGCGGAGATAAAACAGACGGGAAGAAAACCTTTAATCATACGGCGGGAAAGGTTTGGGGATACAGGTAAAATTTTTTAGTGATGAATCCGGTGTATGTACAGGGTTATACATATATTATATTCATTCTTATATGTATGTATATGAACTTCCATACGTTCAGAATGAAAATCCACATTAGGGCAGGGGTGTTTTTTATCTCTGCCGATGCATCGTAAGCCGTCATTCCTTGGAGGTACAAATCTTTTATGGTGCTTTTTCATTGAAAAAGCCTTGGAATGCTCTACTTTGTGTCAAGCTGGAATAGTTTATAAAAAAGAGAGTATATGATTGATAAACAGTATGCTATGTGAAATTTTCCTTGAAAATGTAGTGAGGGCATGAGGGTATGAGTGAGAGCAAGTATTTTTACCATTGGCGTATAAATGGTTTATAGTTAGCTTGTTATGTTTGCAGTGAGGGCATGAGGGCATAAATGCTTCGAACTTTCTAGTAGGAGCTGAAGGGAAAGGCTGATACGCCAAGAATATTTTGGAAAACTGATCCGGAAAATCCATTCTTGGTTTAACTCTCGGTTTAACTGGGTCAGCAGAAATTTAGTGGGGATTTATTTCATGCGATTGTTTGTGATACCCTGTACGAGCGTTCGTAATTTTATGTATGGTTTGTATGGCAGGCAAAAGTAAGGATTGGGATTGCATATATGCCCTCACTTTAGCATTTCGACTTGTTGCTATATACCATACATGTAGTCAGATGTATATCTTCCTGCCCATATGCTGTTTCGCTTTTTTTAAAAGAAGGCTGTCTGGGGATTTTTCCTTCCTACGTAAGGAATGCGTAGCCTTGTAGTCAGCTTCATCCTTAAAAGATCTTATCCATATCTCTAACCCTTTCCCGCCGTATGGTTAAGGGTTTTCTTCCTGCCTGTTTTATCGAGTCAGTAGCTTTTTAGTGGGGATACGCATATAGTTTAGCAATGCGGAAAAGGAAGAACCTCTTGTCAGCTACGCCTCTTAGGTTTGCTCTGAACAGTTTAATTTTAGCATTGAAAGATTCTGCCATTGCATTTGAAGAACGATGGTTGTAGAAATTCAGTATTTCATCATAGTGTTCATAAAAAGTAGCGGCAATGACGTTAAAAGAATGCATCCCTGCTTCTTCTACTTTATAATACCACCGTGCCATAGCCAGAGGTGCAGCATCCTTTATGGTATTCCTTGAGAATATCATCCGCAGGGAATGGCACAAACCATATGCTTTTTTAACGTCAGGGTATTCTTCGAATAGTATTGCCGCCCTTTGTTTCTGCCTCTCTGTCCATTTATCGGCTGATTTGAAAAGTAAATACCGCGAGCGTATAAGCAACTCCCTACGGGTATCACCATTAGCATATCGGTATGGGACATAATCCTCGTTCTTCTGTTTAGCTTCCTCCATTTCCTCATTGGCCTGCTGTATGGCATCCCAACGGTGTTTGATGCGTAATTCCTGCACGGCATCACAAGCTAATTTCTGAATGTGAAAACGGTCTATCACACGGCAGGCTTTAGGAAATGCAGTCCGTACGATCTTGCGCATGGAGTCTGAAAGGTCAAGTGTCACTTCTTTAACGGCATAACGACTTTCCTCGTCAATTCGCTGAAGTACAGCTATTACATCCTCCGATTTGGTGCCTGCCACAACTGCTACAAGAGAACACTCCCTTGTGCAGGCATCGCGGTTGGTCACAAAGGTGTAAAGTTCACCGTTTGAGAGCGATGTTTCGTCAATTGCCAGATGCGGTCCTATATTCTCTGGAAACAGCATCCATTCATCGGCATGAGATAACTGTTCCCAATTACGATATCCGCTGAGAACCTCCTTGTACTGTTTTTCGAATGTATGACAGTCTATATGATAGAATTCCTCAAGCGTACGGCAAGTCACTGGGGATGTCTCCATACGTTTCTTTTAAAAAAGATCCAAATTCTTTGGAGTATCTGGTTCCCTTGGCCACAATGTCGAGGTCGATGGGAATACTAAAGCTTTTCCCTGTGCGTAAGTCCGTCCAACGCCAGCGTCTGATCTTGAGAATTACCTTATGGTCCCGTATGGGAAAGTCTGTCACATTTACAGCTTCCATAAAACCTTTGGATTCAAAATGTACATCATTGCTTAACTTGGGATTCATCTTTTCATCCAGACTGATATGGATCTCTTGAGAGGTTTGTTCGACTCCAGAGATAAGAAAGTAATCTAATATCTGCGCAGGCAACACGAGGCTGGCTAGCATGTTCAAATAATCGTTTTTCATAATGCGAAGTAAGCAATACTTCACGAGTATAAAAAATAATCCCCGCTAAAAATCTACTGAGCCATAATCCCCGCTAAAAAGGGTCAGCGGATTTTCCTGGTTGGTAAGCTTTCTTTTAAGCGTATAGCCTAGCCAGTCTGAACATGAAGAACTTCAGATCAGCCACCCCTCTTAACTGGCTTCGAAAAGCTTTGATTTTAGCATTGAACGACTCCGCTGAAGCATTTGTCAATCGTTCTTCAAAATAATTTATGATGGTCGTACTATGGTTTGAAAAGGTATCAAGTACCTTGTTGAACTCCATATAGTCAAACTTTTCCACTTCATTGTACCATCTTGCGAGATTTAGCCTTGCTTCATCGGGACCTGACTTCTTGTTGAAGATGTCTGTCAGTTTCATGCTAAGGCTGTATCCTTCCAGAAGCTTGGGGAATTTATCAAAGAGAATGGCAGCCCTGGTCTTTTGCTGTTCATTCCATTTGCTCCAGTGTTTCAGTATAATATGCTTGCTTCTGCTTACTATCTGTGGCAGGGTTTCTCCGTTCTCCATTCTTTCAGGCTCCCATTTCCCTATTCTCTCCCTTTCCGCCTTACTCTTTGCTTCTTTCTTCTTTTGACGGTGCTCCCTGATAGCCTGATTTTCCGCATCAAGTACTTTCCACCGATAGCGTATTCTTAACTGGTCTACAGCTTCAGACATGAGCTGCTGTACATGAAAACGGTCATTGATCAGCTTTGCGGCAGGAAACACCTTTCTGACCGTCAGCATCATGGCTGAAGATAAATCTGTAGTGACAGTCTTGACAGACAGCCGTTTCCGGTGCGGAAGCCTGCGCAAGATTCCGCTTACCGCATCTGTGGCCACTCCACGAACCATTGCAACTAAAGCCCCCTTACGGCCTTTAGCTGCTTTATTGGTCAGAATCGTATAAACATCTCCATTGCTCAGGCAAGTTTCATCCAAAGAAAGGTTTTCTCCAATGTTTTCAGGATAAAGGAGGTAGTCATGCGCATGTTCGAGCTGGTCCCAGTTCCGGTAATCACTGATTTTCTCCTTGTATTGTTTACGAAGAGTCTGCCCTTTTACGCCATAACGTTCCGCAAGCACACAGATGCTCACAGGAGTAGATTCAATCTCCTTCTTTTAAAAAAGAAACGAACTCAGAATTGAGCCGTGTACCGTCAAATTCGGATAAATCCCAGTCATAACTGAAGATTTCATTGGAAGACTTGTCAAGCCATTTACGTTTACGAACATGGAGATAAGTGGCGCGACCACGAATAGGATAGTCTTGGATTGTACGATACTCACCAAAACCATAGGATATGATATCCGGGTTGGTCTTATCTTCTTTTAGCTGAACTTTTTTTTCATCAAGATAAATATCAAAACGGTCAGCACTCTTGTCGAAATTGACAATATCAAAGTTGTCTATAAGCACATCCGGAAGGATGGCACGAAGGAGTCGTTCGGGTTTCATAAAACAAAGGTAAGCAAAGATAGCTAATTTTTAAACTTACCAACCAGAAATTTCCGCTGAGCTGCTAAAAATCTACTGAGCCGTTTAACTGAACCATGTAAACCGGCGCGTTTAAAGCATAAAAAAAAGAGAGTTACTTTGGTGTAACTCTCTGCTTCTTTGGTGATCCGCCTGGGTTATGAACCAAACGTTATTTCTTCCTCAATATCAGCACTTTCATAAATTTTGGCTTTGCATCCGTCACGCTTTAGTCCTTAAAAACTGTCTGCTGTTGTCCGGTGTCTGTCTGCCAACATCTTGGGTTCAAATGTACGCATTATTTTTGAATTATGCAAGTGGTTGATTATGAATATATATATAGTTCAAGTGCAAGGTGCAAGCGTATATATATATACGCTTGCACCTTGCACTGAAAAAAAATATGATGAAATTTGCTATCTCGAATATTGTTCGTATATTTGCGAACAATATTCGAGATATGGAAGAAAAGAAAGATTATACTGTTACGCAGGAACAGTTGGCAAGATTTGCCAAAGCATTGGGACATCCTGCCCGAATTGCTATTATGCACTTTTTGGCAAAGCAGAAAACGTGTTATTTTGGGGATATTCACGAAGAACTTCCCATTGCCAAAGCAACCGTATCACAGCACTTGAAAGAGTTGAAAGATGCAGGACTTATACAAGGAGAGGTTGAAACGCCTAAAGTGAAATACTGTATCAACCGAGAGAATTGGCAATTGGCTCGTGAACTCTTTAAGGAGTTTTTCGGGCAATGTATCTGTAAATCGGGGGAGTGTTGCTGATAATCCCCTTTTTTTAATATTAATGTTCGTTGTTTTGCGAATTACGTTTAATATAATAAATTTATAAATTATGGAAATTAAAGTATTAGGAACAGGCTGTGCAGGTTGTAAGGCTCTGTATGCAACGGTTGAACAAGTAGTAAAAGAATTAGCTTTGGAAGCGGTAATAACCAAAGAAGAAGATTTGATGAAGATTATGGAATACAATGTAATGACACTTCCTGCCCTCGTTGTTGACGGTAAGGTTGTGGCAAAGGGCAAACTTTCTGCCAAAGAAGTAAAAGATGTATTAACCAAGTAAATCAGATTATGATGAAACGCTTTTTATTCCTTACCATTGCTTGTTTGTTTTCTATTTGTGGAATGGCTCAGATTGCCGCAGATACCTATGTGGAAGTTCTTTATTTTCATGGGAAACAACGTTGTGTAACTTGCAAAGCCATTGAGAAATATACGAAAGAAGTGGTCAATGCAGATTTGGCAGAGTTGGTTAAAAATGGTAAACTACGTTTCAAAGAAGTAGATATTTCAACTCCCGAAGGCGAGAAGCTGGCAGAGAAATATCGTGTAAGTTGGTCTTCTCTTTATGTTAATAAATGGAAGAACGGTAAAGAAGAACGTAACGACATGACACGCTTTGGCTTTCAGAATGCCCGAAACAATACATCGGCTTTCAAGAAAGAATTAAAACAGAAAATCAATCAGTTGCTAAAATAAATACAGTTTTATGGAATACTTGCAAACATGGTTGGATAATAGTGAGATACCTATTATTACCGCTTTTCTGCTCGGTCTGTTGACTGCTGTAAGTCCTTGCCCATTGGCTACCAACATTACCGCTATTGGATTTATCAGTAAGGATATAAATAACCGTAACCGGATATTTACAAATGGTGTTTTATATACTTTAGGGCGTGTATTGGCTTATTCTGCATTAGGCGCAATACTTATCGCAATACTCCGAAAGGGTGCAGATATGTTTGCCATACAAAAAGGTATCAGCGAATGGGGGGAACTGCTGCTTGCTCCTGCTTTGATGTTGATAGGGCTGTTTATGCTATTCGGAGATAAATTGCAATTACCTAAGTTCGGATTTTCCGCTACTGAAAAGACAGAAAAACTAAAAGGCTCATGGGGTAGTTTGTTGTTGGGGATATTGTTTGCCATGGCGTTTTGTCCGACCAGTGGTCTATTTTATTTTGGCATGCTTATTCCCATGTCAGCTATGGAAAGTGAGGGGTATTTGCTACCTGTCATTTTTGCATTGGCAACAGGGCTCCCAGTTATGCTTGTCGCTTGGATTTTGGCATACAGTGTAGCAGGGATAGGAAAGTTTTATAACCGTGTGCAGACTTTTCAGAAGTGGTTTAATAACATGGTAGCTATACTGTTTATTTTGGTTGGCATTTATTATGGATTGATAAATTTGGGTATAATATGAAAATTTTAATTTTATGTACAGGAAATAGCTGTCGCAGCCAAATGGCGCATGGTTTCCTGCAATCGTTTGATAAGAATATACAAGTGTATTCCGCTGGTACGCATCCGGCTGAGAAAGTTAATCCTTTGGCTGTTAAGACAATGGCAGAAGTTGGCATTGATATAAGTAAGCATATTCCTACCAATGTAACTGCTTATTTAAGTGATACATGGGATTATGTGATAACAGTATGCGGTAGTGCTAACGAAACGTGTCCGGCTTTTGAGGGCAATGTAGGGAAACGGTTGCATATTGGTTTTGATGACCCCTCGGAAGTAATAGGGACAATGGACTTCATCAGAAGCGAATTTGAAAGAGTGCGTAATGAAATCAAGAATGAATTTGCCAAGTTCTACATTACAGAGATAAAAAAACAAGAACTGCCTAAATGTGCTTGTAACCGCTAATTTTTTAGGTAATATGTTCGTATTATTACAAACAATAATAGGATTATGATACAAAGGTTTGCAGATTGGCTGGTGTATGACATCTTCGGTTTGGATGCTTCAACAGCTTTAGGAGAAGCTATAAACTTCTTCTTTTACGATACGATAAAGATTTTGATATTATTATTTTTTATCAGCGTGATAATGGGAATTATAAATGCTTATTTCCCTATAGAACGTTTGCGCAATTATTTGACCTCTCGTAAACTATATGGATTGCAATATTTCTTTGCAGCCTTATTTGGTGCTATTACCCCGTTCTGTTCCTGTTCTTCCATACCGCTGTTTATCGGGTTTGTGAAAGGGGGGATTCCTTTAGGGGTAACATTCGCCTATTTGATAACCTCGCCTTTGGTGAATGAGGTTGCTGTTGCCATGTTTATCGGCACTTTTGGGTTGCGTATTACTTCTATTTATGTGATTAGCGGTATTCTGTTAGGTATGGTAGGTGGATTTATTTTGGGCAAGATGAAATTGGAGCCTTATTTGAGTGATTGGGTAAAACAAATTCAGCAAAACTCAACTTCCGACTCCGGAATATGGGAAAAAGAGCATACTCCGTTCTTTAGACGATTGCCGATTATCATGCAAGAAGCATGGGGCATTGTCAAAGGTGTACTTCTGTATATCCTTATCGGCATCGGTATCGGTGCATTTATGCACGGCTATGTACCGGAAGGATTTTTTGAGCAGTATATGTCTAAGGATAATTGGTTTGCAGTTCCTTTATCAGTAGTGTTTGCAGTTCCAATGTATGCCAATGCTGCCGGAATAGTACCGGTAATTGAAGTTTTTGTAGCTAAGGGTATCCCCATAGGAACTGCGCTTGCTTTTATGATGGCAGTTGTTGGGCTGTCATTACCCGAAGCTACGCTGTTGAAAAAAGTAATGACTTGGCGGCTGATAGGGATATTCTTTGGATTGATAACCTTATTTATTATTGTATTAGGTTATCTTTATAACATTGTGTTATAGCGCAATATGTTGTGAGTATGGAATATGCAGCAATTAAAAGCTACGTTAGTAAATTACTCTTTCAGATACAGACCGAAATAAATATTTCTAATTCTGACGAATGTATAGGGATTGATAGGGCGTTACACATGATGCGTTTTATTAGACCTTTGTGTGATGAACTTAGGAAGTATACAGTAAATTATCAGTTTAGGGACGAGGCGGAAGAAATCTATTTCTTTAAAGAACTAAAGCCGGAAGTATTAAGTAAATATATGTACTACAACAAAATTTATGTTATAGAAAGTAAATTCCCAACAGGTAGTGATGTTGCGCAAAAAGAATATCTGTACAATGAACTAAATAGTTTAACATTCTATTTCAGTAGGAATTTGGACTTTTACCAGTATTACCGTTCTAAATCTACTTATTTGGATAGATACTATTTTACCCGAAATCAAAATGATTTACGAATATGTACAGACAGTTCCCATATTGATAAAGACCCTCTATATTCAACCGGATATGATTTTAAAGTGGCTAAAATTATTACTAACGAACTGTTGAAAATCTATTTGACTAACAGATTGCAGGAATTGGAGCGTATTGTACAGCGCAAAGCGGATAACGGACAGGTTGTAGAAAGTATTTTGCGTTGGACTGGCTCTAAAAGGGCGTTGGTAGAACTGATTTATGCTTTAGAAGCGAATGGGGATTTTAATAAAGGAACGGCTACTTTAAAAGAGATTGCAGGATATTTTGAAAATGTGTTCAGTATAGATATTGGTGATTTATATCATTCTTATTTGGAAATGCGAAGCCGTAAAATAAATAGAACTCGGTATTTGGAGACATTGCAAAAAAGTCTGCTCCGAAGAATGGATGAAAACGATACATGATGCGAGTTTTATTTTCTTTTCGCAAGTAATTATATTCTTGATAATAAATAAACCATTCAGTATTTCAATCAATATTGAATGGTTTATTGTTTTCAATCAATCCAGTTTTCTTGAAATCTTGCTTTCAATCAATCAGGCTATCAATATTTCAATAAAACAAGATTGCAGAATTACAAAAATAAACTCATCGGTCGGGGAACGCCCAGCGGCAAGGGGCGGGACCACCCGTCCCGACGAGCGAAAAAATCTTTAGTTAGGAAATGTCTTTCTTTCATTGGCAACACGACTTTGGAGTGAATTTGCCCAAGGTGTTTTGCGGCACGGAAAACAGATTTGTGTGCCACAAATCACACCTTGCTGTTATCTGACGATAACACGATTTCAACGGCTGGCAGTACGATTTGGAACGTCCAGTTTTTGAGCCAACATTTCCATGTCGCCACTTACTTTCAAATCGGTAATCCTCGCATAAATTTGAGTAGTTCTGATGTTGGTATGACCTAAAATCTTAGATACAGTTTCAATGGGAACACCGTTTGCGAGCAGCACCGAAGTGGCGCACGAATGCCGGGCTACATGGTAGGTCAAGGTCTTTTCAATCCCGCAAATGGCTGCGATTTCTTTTAAGTAATCATTCATTTTCTGATTGCTGATAACTGGTAAAATCTTACCGTTTGGCAATTTGTCTCTGTACTTTTCCAATATGGCTTTTGGTATATCCAGCAATCGGACAGTAGATGTAACATTTGTTTTATGTCTTTTCCGTATAATCCACAAATTACCGTCAAATCCGGTGCGAATGTCCTCCTGCCTTAACTCGCATACATCAATGTATGAAAGTGCCGTGTAACAACTGAAAATGAACAAATCACGTACCTGCTCCAACCGTTTAGAGCTAAACTCGTGGTTGTAAATGGTGGTAATTTCTTCCATAGTCAGGTAATCCCTATCGGTACGTTCAAACCTTACCCGATAACTCCCAAAAGGGTCGGCAGTCATTAAACCCGTATTCTTGGCAAAGTTTACTACCGTGCGAAAACGTTGTATGAACTTCATAGCCGTATTATGGCTGCACCCATAGTTATTCTTGATATACAACAGGAAATCTTCAATGAATACCACATTTATATCTTTAATGAGCATATCGGAAACGGAGTATTTAAACTTCATAAACTCCATAAGCCGTTTCTTTGTCAGTTCATAACGTGAATAGGTCTTGTCTGCGGTATTCATTTTGACCTTTTGCAAATACTGCTCGTTGTGCTGTTTGAAGAACTCTATCAAAGTCCGTTCCCTTGCTATCTTACCTAAAAAAGCGTTCTTTACCAGTTCTGCGGTTACATATCCGTCTTGCGCCATTAACGCATGGTAATGTTGATGAACTGTGCTACGAATACTTTCCAGCATGGAATTGATGTGTACGGCTTCTGCGGTTCTGCCGGAAGCCTTGCCTAATTCCACGCTCCAGTGAGTCGGATTTATTTCCAGTTTGGTGTTAAACTGGGCTACAACTTGGTCGATAGTGATACGTGCGATAATCGGTGCATTACCGTTCTTCTTTACTGCATTTCGTTTGACGAAATAGAGTAGCTTAAAAGTACTTCTCATAATCTCTTTTTTTAGTTACAAACTTAAATTGATAAACTGAAAATGAGATATTTGCAGTACGGACAAATCAAGACAACAAACCGCCAATTTGGGACATTCCGTGACCTAAAATCTTAGAGGGTGGACAGGTCACGAATTGGTCACGAAAGTGTGTCTTTTTGTGACCTTTTCGTGTCTTAGGTCACAGACATTATACAAAGAAAAACTCCTACAATACCTTGATATTGTAGGAGTTGTACATTTACTGTCCATTTCTGTCCAGCGTTTCTGTGATCCGCTTGGGGCTCGAACCCAAGACCCCAACATTAAAAGTGTTGTGCTCTACCTGCTGAGCTAGCGAATCAATCCTTTGTTATTGCTATTCTTCCGAATTGCGAGTGCAAAGGTAGACGTTTTAGATGAAATATGCAAATATATTATCTGATTTTTTTGAATTATTTTTCGCCTGAATTCTCTTTGTGCTGAAAATCAGTGTGTTCTATCCCTCCGGAAAATTCTTTTTCTTTTATTCGTATGTATCTTTGATAGTAAGAAAGCATCAAGCTGGTACAAGGCAAAGCGATAATCATACCTACAATTCCCATTAATGCCCCCCAGACGGAGAGGGATAATAAAATGATAGCAGGATTCAATCCTGTGATTTTTCCCATAACTTTCGGTACAATCAGAGCGTCTTGTATAATTTGTACGATGCAGAACACAAGGAAGGCGCAAAATAATATCCACCAGAAATTCTCTCCTGTATCCGCAGCCTTCAGTAAGGCTAATAAGACTGTGGGAATAAAAGCGATAAGCTGAAGGTAGGGAACCATATTGAGAAGCCCGATAAACAATCCGAAACCGATGGCTAACGGGAAATCAATAATAAGAAACCCTATGCTGAACAGAATCCCTACACAAAAAGCGACAAACGCCTGCCCGCGGAAATATTTGTTCATGCCGTCCTGTACATCCGTGACAATATGTACTGTCATTTCACGGTGTCTGGCAGGGATCAGTTTTATCCATCCCCGTGCAATGGCTTCATAATCTAATAGAATGAAGAAAGTGTACAGCAGGATGATGAATGAGGTGAATACACTGAATACAATATTGACAGATTGGGTCAGCAATGCCCATACTTGGGGAAGAACATTACGCATGGTATTCGCAAAATTGCTTTCGTTCAGCGCTTCGTGTATTTTCAACATATCTATGTGCTCTTTTATGAAATTGGCCACTGTGCCGGGAATGGCTGCTTGCTTGGATCCTTCGATAAAATAGGCGGTGAGCAATTCTTTCAGTTTGCCGAATTCTTCAATGATTGGTGGTACAAGTCCTACAAATGCTAAAGTGATAATGGACAGTAATACCAGCAAAACAACCAATATGGAGATTACCCGGTTCCTCAGACGCAATTTGTTCTGAAAGAAAATGACCATCGGATAGGTAAGATAGGCTATCAGCCATGCTATGAAGAAAGGAAGCAGCACTCCGCTGAGTCGGTTGACCAGATATAGAATGCCGATAATGACCATCGCTGTCAATATTCCGCGGATAAAACTATCGAATGTTATTTTTTTCTGTATCATAAAGTGTGTGTTATTTATTTTCAGTTTCCTCTTTCAAAGCTTCCATATAGCAGGTCCGGCAAAGAGGTTCATAGTCTGCCTTTTCCCCTAATAGGACCCGTTTTTCGCTTTTGGTGATTCGGTGGGTGGCATAGGCCAAGTTCCCACATTTCACACAAATGGCATGAACTTTGGTTACTTCGTCTGCAATAGCCAGCAAGGCAGGTATAGGTCCGAAAGGAACTCTCCTGAAATCCATGTCCAATCCGGCGACGATGACTCTTATCCCGTTGTCAGCCAGCTTGTTGCATACATCAACCAAACCTTCGTCAAAAAATTGCGCTTCGTCTATACCCACTACATCCTTGTCTGAGGAGAAAAGCAAGATGCTGGCAGAAGAATCAATAGGGGTGGAGGCAATAGAGTTGCTGTCATGTGATACAACTTCTTCTTCCGAATAGCGTGTATCTATGGCCGGTTTGAATATTTCAACCCGTTGACGGGCAAACTTCGCTCTTTTCAAACGGCGGATTAGTTCCTCGGTTTTACCTGAGAACATTGAGCCGCATATTACTTCTATTCTTCCTCTTCTACGTGTTTCCTGGATGTGGTCTTCTGAAAAAACTACCATAATTTAGTTATAACAATTAGATTAATTCTGAGTGCAAATGTACGACTTGTACCCCGAAAAAGGATTATTTTCACTTGGAAATTTATTAATAAAAGATATAATGTTAAACAAAAGTGCAACATCTGTTAAATAATTGGGACAATTAACTTTATGCATTTAAATTCTTTCTACATTTGTTCCAGTATAACAGAATGCAATTGTTTTATGGGAAAACTGTATGTCGTACCTACTCCAGTAGGAAATTTAGAGGATATGACTTTCCGTGCCATCCGTGTGTTGAAAGAGGCTGATTTGATATTGGCGGAAGACACGCGTACTTCGGGTATTCTTTTGAAACATTTTGAAATTAAAAACGCCATGCAGTCTCATCATAAGTTTAATGAGCATAAAACAGTGGAAGGTATTGTGAATCGCATCAAAGCGGGCGAAACTGTTGCTTTAATATCTGATGCCGGAACTCCTGGTATTTCTGATCCCGGATTTTTAATAGTGCGTGAGTGTGTGAAGAGTGGCATTGAGGTGCAATGTTTGCCTGGAGCTACTGCTTTTGTACCTGCGCTGGTGGCGTCGGGATTGCCTGATGAACGTTTCTGCTTTGAAGGATTCCTGCCACAAAAAAAAGGAAGAGTGACCCGTTTGACCTCTTTGCAAGAAGAAAAACGGACGATGATATTTTATGAATCGCCCTACCGTTTGGTGAAAACCTTAACTCAATTTGCCGAGTTTTTCGGTGCCGAAAGGCCTGTTTCCGTATGTCGTGAGATTTCAAAAATTCACGAAGAAAGTGTTCGGGGCACATTAACTGAAGTTATAGCGCATTTCACTCAAAACGAGCCGCGAGGTGAAATCGTAATCGTACTCGGTGGGAAAGAGGACTAAAAATGAATAAACTTAAAATGTAAAGCAAATGAAAAAACTAGTATTTTTATCGTTGTTATCTGTAGCTTTATTGACTTCATGCGGTAATGGAGCTCAGAAAGATGCCTTGAAGGCTCAAAATGATTCTTTGATGGTGGAACTGTCAAACAGAAATGCTGAATTGGACGATATCATGGGTGCTTTCAATGAAGTGCAGGAAGGTTTTCGTCAGATAAATGAAGCTGAGAATCGTGTAGACTTACAGAGTGGTTCTATTCGTGAGAATAGTGCTGATAAGATAAAAGAAGATATTCGCTTCATCAGTGAAAAATTACAGTCAAACCGTGAGCAGATTGCGAAACTGGAGAAGCAATTGAAGAATAGTCAGTATAATTCCGCTCAGTTGAAGAAAGCTGTAGCCAACCTGACGAAGGAGTTGGAAGCTAAACAGCAGCAGATTGAGACTTTGCAGGCTGAATTGGCTTCAAAAAATATTCGTATCGCTGAGCTGGATGATGCTGTGGCCGGTTTAAGCCAGAATGTAAGTGAACTGACCGCTGAAAATGAGGCGAAGGCTGCAACTGTAGCCAGCCAGGATAAAGCTTTGAATGCTGCCTGGTTTGTTTTTGGTACAAAATCTGAATTGAAGGACCAGAAAATTCTTGAAAAAGGTGATGTCCTGAAAAGTGCGGATTTTAATAAGGATTATTTTACTCAGATTGATATTCGTACTGATAAGGAAATCAAGTTGTATTCTAAACGCGCCGAATTGCTGACTACACATCCGGCTGGTTCATATGAACTGGTGAAAGATGCGAAAGGCCAGCTGACTTTGAAGATTACAAATCCTACTGAATTCTGGAGCGTATCACGCTATCTTGTTATTCAGGTGAAATAAGGAATTTAAATTATTGTTCTGTGAAAGGGTTGTGCCGTGAGTGACGCAACCCTTTTTTAATCTGCTTTATGTTGTATGTATAGAAGTATATTTATTGATTTGGATGATACGGTATGGGCTTTTACTGAAAACGCTCGTGATACATTCCAAGACATGTATGATAAATATCATTTTGATCGTTATTTTCGTTCTTTTTCGCATTTTTATACTTTGTATAGCGGGAAGAATGAGGAGTTGTGGAATGAATATGGTGCTGGTAGGATTACAAAAGATGAGTTGAATGAGCAAAGATTTGCCTATCCGTTGTTGCAGGTAGGCGTTGCAGATAAAGCGTTGGTAAAAGCCTATTCGGATAATTTTTTTGATGATATAGTTTACAAGAAGAAACTGATGCCTCATGCAAGAGAGGCTTTGGAATATTTGGCATCCGCTTATAATCTGTATATTTTGTCCAATGGATTTAGGGAATTGCAAGAGCAGAAGATGCGTTCTGCCGGTGTGGAAGGATATTTTAAGAAAATAGTTTTGTCAGAGGATATAGGAGTACATAAACCGTTTCCGGAGATTTTTTATTTTGCCATGTCGGCTACGCAGTCCGAGCTGCATACTTCTTTAATGATTGGAGATAATTGGAAGAATGACGTTGAAGGTGCGAAAAACGTAGGGATGGGAAATGTTTATTATAATATAAAAGGTGAGAAGGGCTTGCCTTTTAAACCTGGTTTTGATATGAGGGATTGGCGGGAAATCGTTTCTTTCTTATAAAATTGAATGGAAGATGTTGATGGATAAGTCTGTTGGCACAAACAATGTATTTGCATAAGGAATGCCCGATATTTGTTTTAAAGGGATGCTCCTGTGTATTGGGGCATCCCTTGAAAAGCATTTTTCTTTCAAAATAAAAAATGTGATTATTTATTTTGGAAGAGTATTTGTCCAATTGTTCTGAGTTACTCCGAATCCAGCGTTGATTTCTGCACTAGGAATAGGAAATACTAAATTTGATATTTCGTAATTAGTATAAGTAAATTTGATGGCTGGAGCACTGTTGGCATATACACTGACTCTTTCATTCCAGCGACGCAAATCATATAGACGCATACCTTCTTGGAATAACTCACGAGCACGTTCGTCTTTTATAAAACTCATAAGATTTTCTTTTTCGCTCGGTAAATCGTTTGTTGATTTTATATCTAAATTACGCTTGGCTACTACTAATAAAGCTTCTTTGGCTTCATTCAATTTGTTTAATTGTACATTTGCTTCAGCCTTAATTAAATACATTTCCGGAGCATTTACAATATAATTAGTTCCACGAGCAGGGTTACCTGACGAAAAGTGAGCAATTTTACCACCTGTGTAAACAGGTTCAGATTCTGTAGAAGTTTTATCTCTTCCATCAATAAGAATTTTACGGCAATCGTTAGTTGCATACATTGAAATTAGTTTAGGACTAGGACTAAAGTTGTATGTAGACCACAAAGTTCCATATGAATTAGCTGACCAGTTTGTTGTATTAGTAATAGCTAAAGCAAACATACTTTCGGAATTTGATATTTCACTATTATAAAGAGCTTTGTATGCATTAGCATCGTTGGTTAAAGTAGTAATACCCGCTATTTTTAGTGCTTGTTCTGCATAGTTTCTTGCTTCATCCCAATTTTCTAAATATAGGTAGGTACGGGCCAATAAACCATTAGTAGCAGCTTTTCCTAAATATTGGAGTTCTCCTCTGTCTTTACCAGCTGCTTCAAAATGGGATAATGCATTTTTTAGGTCATTGATGATGGCTTCATAGCTTTCGCCAACAGTAGAACGGCTGATTTTAGTCAATGCTTCTTTGGGTTGGTCAATTATGACGATTCCTAGTTCGGAAGAAAAATCTTGTCCATTCACTTTTATTTGGTGCCCATAAATATTAGTAAGCAATAATTGTGCGTAACCTCTTAGAGCATAAGCTTCAGCCATATACATATTAAGTTCTGTTTTTTCATCATCGCTTGCATTGTTATATAGTGCTTGAGAAGCTTGAATTACACGTGCTGCATTATCAGCTGTTTTATAACCATACTCCCAAATACTTTTTAAATAAGTATCTGTATCTGTAAAAGTATAGGTATAAATACCATCAAAATGTCCGGTTTTAGTATTCCAATAAGTAATATCTGTAGGAATATCACCAATAGCTAAAGCATAGTTACCAGCAAATGCATAATAAAATAATTGATAATAAGTTCCATTTAATGCTGTACTAACGTTAGTTACAGTGTTGAGCCCTCCTTCTAGGTCCACTCCTTTATAGTTGTCAGTTTCAAGAAAACTGTCACCACATGAGGAAAGTCCTGTTGCAAATGTAAAAATGGCAATTGCATTTAAAATATATTTTTTCATATCTTTCCTTTATTAAATTTTACCTTATTTAAAAACTTAATTGAATACCTCCGATGAATGTACGGGTTGCTGGATATTGCCACGCAATTACACCATTGGAATAGGTTTCAGGATTATATCCAACAAAATCATTGGATGTAAATGTATATAAATTATCAATGGATATATAAGCTCGTAATTTTTGAATGAATATTTTCTTTGTTAGATTTACGGGCACAGTGTAACCTAAGGTCATGTTACTGATACGTAAGAAATTACTGCTATATAAGAATCTAGAAGAAGTTTGAGTTGCTTTATTGGGATCTCCATAAATATATTGTGGATATTTGGCATCTTTATTTTCTTCTGTCCATGAATTTAATGCAACGTCTTTCAACGGAGTACGATTGGCCATACCAAATCCGGTGAATGAAGCTCCGGAATCGAAAACTTTTCCTCCTAATCTATAGGTAAAGTTCATGTTAAAGTCAAATCCTTTCCAGCTTAAATTTGTACCGAATCCACCTAAAACTTTGGGGTCAGCATCGCCTACATAACGTTTGGCTGCTGCATTGTAGTCGGAGGTCGTTTCGTTGCCTTCTTCATTCAGATACCATAATGGTTTACCATTTTCGCGGTCAACGCCTGCATATTCTTTCATATAGAATTGGCGATAGGGGCGTCCTTCTTCAATAATTTGATAAGTATATTCTATGGGTTCATCTGTAGATAGTTTGATGATCTTATTTTTGTTCCATGTCATATTTGCATAAATATTCCATGTAAGATTATTGTTGTTGATAACAGATGCATTGATAGATGCTTCAATACCACGGTTGCGGATTGCACCAATATTTTGGTATACTGTAGACATACCTGTAGTCATGGACAATGGTACTTCAAACAATGCGTCACTCGTCTCTTCATTATAATAATCGAAAGTAAGATGGATACGATTAATTAAAGATAAATCAAAACCTATATCAAATTTTTTTGAAGTTTCCCATGTCAAATCTGAATTAGAGATGCTAGTGGGAGTCATACCAGGCTTTTCGTTATAATTGTATCCGGAAGAATAGAAACCACGTGCTGCATACCAATCGATATCTTGATTACCTACGGTTCCGTAAGAGGCCCGAAGAGTGGCATTGGTAATAATAGAATTATCTTTAAGAAATTCTTCTCCACTTACACGCCATTTTCCACCAACAGACCAAAAGTTACCCCAACGATGATTTGAACCGAAAACAGAGGAACCGTCACGGCGGAATGAACCAGATACATAATATTTATCCTCGTAAGAGTAGTGTGCATCCATAAAATATGATGCCAATCGAGCTTCTTTCTTATAATATTCTGATCCTTGAGGAGTTCCAGCAGTAGAAAGGTCGGTTTTTCCATCAGCTGCAAATGGGAAATCAGAGCCTGAATAATATTCATAGAAATAATTCTTTCGTTGCATCTCTTGACCTAATAACAAGTTAATATTGTGTTTGTCAAAAGTATAGTTCCAACCTAATACATTGTTCCACGTAATTGTTGTATAACGAGAATTGTACTGTTGACCTAATCCATTATAATCAACAGCTTGTGGATTATATAATGCACTCCAATATTGATATTGACGTAAATCAGCAATATTTACACCTAAGGTAGTTTTTGCATAAATACCTTTTCCGAGATCAATCTGCAAATATGGGTTGAAGTTCAATGTTTGATTATTGTTTTCATTGATTTCACCAGCTTTTTCATCATATAAAGCTAGAGGATTATAATTACTGATATTGGCATAACTTCCATCTTCATTATAGAAAGGCATCATAGGATTCATAGAACTTATAGCTGCTACAGTAGCGCTGGACATAGAGCCACTTGTAGCTTGTGAAAAGCCGTTTTGGGTAGAATTACTGTATGAAGCATTGACACCGATAGTAAAGCAACTGAACTTAGAGTCTAGGTTCAAACGTCCTGAATAACGTTTCATGTCAGAACCAATAATCAATCCTTCAGTATCTAAATAACCTAAACTAACATAATAACCAGTAGAACCAGAACGTCCTTGGAGGTTTACATTGTAGTCTTGGTAGTATCCTTTACGGGTGATAGCATCCATCCAATCGTAGGATGAAACACCATCCCAACCATAACCTTGATATACTTTTTTCAAATAATCATAGCTCTCATCATAGGTGTTACCATAAGCAACAGAACGTCCATGAGCAAATAGATTCATAGATTCTTGAGCATTGGCGTAATCCATATTATGATTTCCCATTGAAACAAATCCTTGTTTAATGTCTAAGTTGATGCTCATTTTTCCCTCTTTTCCTTTTTTAGTAGTGATTACAATAACGCCATTAGCTGCGCGTGAACCATAAATGGCTGTAGCCGCAGCATCTTTTAGAACTGTAACACTTTCAATATCAGAAGGGTTGATTGCGGCCATCGGATCAAAATTATTATTTGTAGTCGTACTCATACCATCTGTTTCAGAGTTGACAGGCATTCCATCTATTACATATAATGGCTGAGTGCCTGAATTCAAAGAACCACGTCCACGAACATAAATCTCGCTCCAAACACCAGGCATACTGGTAGAGTTGCTCATTTGTACGCCTGGTACAGCTCCTTCTAGTGCTTTCACAAAATTAGCATCAGATTTTTTGGCTATAACATCTTCACCAATAATAGCAGCAGCACCAGTAAATGAAGCTTTGCGTTGAACTCCATATCCTGTTACTACCACTTCTTCAAGCACTTCGGCATCCGACTTTAACGTGATGTTAACAGTCTGTTTTATAGCTACTTCTTGTGTAGCCATTCCGATAAAGGAAACCACCAAAGTCTTTGCGGAACTTGGAACATTTGATAATGTAAATTTACCATCCATGTCAGTAACTGTACCTACAGTAGTACCTTTTACTAAAATAGAGGCGCCAACTACGGGTAATCCGTCCTCCTCCGAAATAACAGTACCTGTTACCTTCGTGATCTGAGCGGTTACCAAACCTATACCTACAAAAAGGCAGGTCAATAACAGCATTAATTTTCTTTTCATAAAATTCTCTCTTAAAGTTTAACTTTACATTAATATAAATTCATTCACTCTAACAAATGACAAAGGTATGAATAAAATTGTAATATCAAACAAATTATTGTAAAAAACATACTAAACTGCTATATTTTTATGCTTTTAGGCATTTAAAACTCACAAAAGACGAAAATAAACCTCATATTTATTCTTTTTTTTAAGTCATTAAAAAGAGAAACTTTCAATTTATAACTGATCAGGTAAACATACATTAACCTATAAATGTTAACGAATCGTCTAATAAATATAAAGATGAGAACAAAATAGTAGGATAATGCTTTTCTACTTTTCTTTATTGCGTCTTATTATAGAATTTCAATTAAAGAATTAAATTATGAGGAAAATCAGTTATCGTTTCGTTTACAATCGAAAAAAAAGTTTAAATGACAGAGGGACCGCTTTGGTCCAAGTTGAAGCCTACTTGAATAAAAAGAAAGTGTATTTTTCCACACATGTTTATTTACGGCCAGAACAATGGGATGTAAAAAGGAAAATCATCAAAGATCATCCTAACCAAGATGCGCTGAATGGCATGCTTAATGAATTTATTATTGAATTAGAGAAAAAAGAATTAAGTTTGTGGAGGCAAGGAAAGACAATAACCTTAAGCCTCATAAAAGAAGAGTTCAAATCGAATACAGATGCTTCATTCTTAGGGTTTGCGCGTAAAGAAATAATGTCTTCTCAGCTAAAAGATAGCACTAAGCGCAACCATTTAACAACAATATCCCTTTTACAATCGTTCAAACCGACAATTGAGTTTGAAGACTTAACCTATAATTTCGTTACGGATTTTGAAAAATTTCTTTATGAATCTGGATATCAAACAAATACAGTAGCCAAGCATATGAAGCATTTGAAATCTTTTGTTAATGCTGCAATTAATAAAGGATACATTGATCCCAATAACTATGCCTTCAGAAGATATAAAATTAAAATGAAGGAAGGAAAACATGTTTTTTTATTACCGGAAGAAATGAAAAAATTGGAAGAAGTGTCTTTGACAGGAAGAAATAGTTGTCTGGAACATACTCTTGATGCATTTTTATTTTGCTGCTATACGGGATTGCGGTATTCTGATTTTGTGAATTTGAATGAGAAAAATATCGTAAAAATGGATGGAAAATTATGGCTAATCTTTGACTCTGTCAAAACAGGTACAGAAGTGAAATTGCCTTTAAACTTGCTGTTTGAAGGCAAGGCTTTAACTTTATTACAAAAATACCAGGGAAAATGGAGCTCATTTTTTTCAATTAAAAATAACTCAAGTGTAAATAAAGAGCTGATACGAATTGGCAAATTGGCAAAAATAAGCAAACACTTTTCATTCCATTCTGCAAGGCATACTAATGCTACTTTATTGATATATAAAGGTGCTAATATAACAACCGTGCAAAAATTATTAGGACATAAAAACCTTGCTACAACACAAATTTATGGAGAAGTTATGGGAAGTACAATTATACGAGACTTGAAAAAATGTCAAAAAAGATAATTAACTCTATTGTCTATACATTATCTCTTATAAAGATGAAGAAGAATCATTTTCAAAAGTGAATATAGCCTTATCTTCTTAATAAAGTTTATCGTTTTGTGAACATGATAATTTTTTGTTGTGATTGCAATACGATAAACTAAAAGAAATAAAATGTGACAATATTTCCATCTCAGCCTAACCGGGTAGAAAATAAGTATCAAGGTTATTGAATTTCTGCAAAATTCATATATGTATATCATATAATATGCGCATATAAAATTCTATATCAGAAAATGATAATAATAGTTTGCTAATTTACTTCATGTCCTACTATCTTCTTTTGTAATCTAAAGTGCAAACAATCTTTGGAAGTTTTGAAATATTTAAAAAGTTGAGAAATATCAATCTTAGTATTTCAGGTATTTTATGAACAGAGTAACAACGAACAGGAATGCTGCAAGTCAATTCTTTTTTTCAGTAGAAGAAAGGTAGAAAATTATTATTATCATACTCTTTAAACGGCTTAAATCAAGGAAAACGAATAAGAGATTCAGTAATACATATACTGGTTATCAATTATTTACATAAATAATTAGTTCCGCAAAGACTTTGGTGGTTTCCTTTATCGGAATGAAGAGTCAAGAATTGGATGTCAAGTCTAATTTACATATTAGTTTGAAACCCGATACTGAAACTCTTGATGAAGTTGTGGTGGTTGCGTATGGTGCTGCTAAGAAAAATTCATTAACAGGTTCGGTAGCTACTGTGAAATCGGATGCTTTAGAGAAAGTCCCAACTGCTTCTTTTGAGAAAGCGTTACAAGGATTATCCGCAGGCGTACAAGTAGAAAGTCAATCAGGTCAACCTGGTTCAGTAAGCCAAGTACGTATCCGCGGTATTGGGTCTATGTCCGCATCCAGCCAGCCTTTGTATGTTATTGATGGCGTTCCTGTTTCATCAAAGAATATATCAAAAGTCGCAGATGAAGATAGTTATGGAACTTCTGTAAATCCATTATCCAATTTGAATCCTAATGACATAGAATCCATATCGGTTCTGAAAGATGCGTCTGCCGCTTCATTATATGGTTCGCGTGCTGCTAACGGGGTTGTCATGATAACTACAAAGCAAGGTGCTTCCGGACAAGCAAAGATCGAATTTAAAGCTCAAGTAAGTTCTTCACATTTACCTTCCAATGGCTATGATTTAATGAGTTCTACAGAACATTATAAGACTTATTACAAAGGATTCTATACTCAAAACATAAGCGACGGAATGACTTCCGAAGCAGCTAGTATTGCAGCTAATGCATCTGTACAAGATATGTATAAAGCCAATCCTTTTAATATGGCTAATCCTTTTACTGGAGAGGGTATTTTGGCAAGTGGTGCAAAAGCTATGATAAATACAGACTATTTAGACGAACTGTTTAAGACAGCAACTACCCAGCAATATGATTTAAGCATCAGTGGTGGTAGTGACAAATCTAAATATTTTATATCTTTGGGATATATGGACCAAGATGGTTTGGCCGTTGGTTCGGATTTATCACGTTATTCTGCCCGCATTAATGTCAGCAGTAAAATTAAGCCTTGGGCAGAAATCGGTGTAACATCCACAATGTCAGTCAATGAGCAAAACACCCCTCCGGGCGGTGGAGGTGGTTCATCACCTTTAACCAATGCTTTTTTTGTCCCTAATGCTATCTCGCTCTATAAATTGGATAATGATTTTAATAAAATCTATGATGAAAAAGGCAATCCTGTTTATAACTATGTGAACCCTGTGTTCAATGACATGAACACACTGGCTTTTTCGAAAATGGATATCTACAATACTAAAACGCATCGGGCATTAATTAGTCCATTTATTGATTTGAATATTTTCGGTGTACATTGGCGTAACAGTTTCTCTTATGACTATACCAATATGGATGAAATGCGTTGGTATAATCCAGAACATGGTAATGGTGCGGCAGTAGATGGACGATTAAGCAAATATGCTATTAGTGACATCACATCCACATTTACCAGTACGTTGAATTATGCTTTTTCTTTGTTTAATGATCATCATATTGGTTTGCTGGCCGGTTATGAAGCATATAAGAACACTTATTCCATGCTTCATGCCCATGCTACAGGCTTTTCTAATAGTGAAATGATTGAATTAAGTATGGCCTCTACTCCTTATGAAACTAAATCAAAGAAAGATCACGAGCGTATGCAATCATTTTTCGGGCGCATAAACTATGATTATTTAAACAAATACTTTCTTTCATTCAGTATTCGTACCGATGGCTCCTCACGGTTTGCACCTGGACATCGTTGGGGGACGTTCTGGTCTATCGGTGGCAACTGGCGTATCAGTGAAGAGAATTTTTTTAAAGGTATTGAATGGGTTGATGATTTAAAATTACGTGCCAGTTATGGAACTTCAGGTAACAAACAATCTGATTATTTGTATGGCTTCCAAGGCTTATATGATACAGGAAACAATTACAATGGTCAAAATGGCATTACACACTTGCAAATTCCTAATGATGAATTATCATGGGAAAAGTCTAAAAATTTTAATGTAGGTATTGATTTTGGAATATTTGGATGTTTGAATGGTAGTATTGAATATTACAATAAAACTTCAGATGCCTTATTACTTGAAAAACCATTGGCGCCCTCAACCGGATTTGAAAATGCTATATCAAACCTAGGTGGTATGCGTAATCAAGGTATAGAAATTGATTTGCATTCAACAAATATCAATACGAAAGATTTCACTTGGACAACGGACTTTAATATTGCTTTTAACAATAATAAAATAACATCTTATCCTCAAAAAGAAGAAGTGGTTGGCACCAAAATTCGGACTGTAGGCTATAGTATCTATGAATTCTATATGCAAGAATGGGCTGGTGTAGACCCCGTTAATGGAGACCCACTGTGGTATATGGATGTAACTGATGATAAAGGCAACCCTACAGGAGAACGTACCACAACCAATACATACTCTAAAGCTACAAAATATAAATTAGGGTCTGCACTTCCTTCAGCAACCGGAGGTTTGACTAATACTGTTTCATGGAAAGGTGTAGATTTCTCATTCATGTTTACTTACGGATTTGGAGGTAAGATATATGATGTATATGAGGAAAATTTATTAAATGATGGAAATAAGACTGGATATCAGTTGATAACAGAACAAGCAGATAGTTGGACACCGGAAAACACAAATGCTTCCAATCCAAAATTTATTCCAAATAATTCCAATACTTCTAATGGAAGATCAAGTCGCTATCTACATAATGCAGATTTCATTAAGTTAAAGAATATCAGTTTAGGTTATTCACTACCCAAATCACTGATTAAAAAAATTCTATTACAGAATGTACGTATCTATGTCAGTGCAGATAACTTGATAACTTGGAATTTGGATAAAAAATTCAAAAGTTATGATGTAGAATTAGGTGGTGTTGATGGTTTGCTTGATGGAGGCGGTACAGTTCCATTGGCGAGAACATTTACTGCGGGAATTAATCTAACTTTCTAACTTATAAACCAGATATATATGAAAAAAATATCCTATATTTTTGCTTCTATACTGTTGACTGCTTCATTAAGCGGCTGCAATGATTTTTTGGATGTAACTCCTTCTGACCAGTATTCAGATGCAAGTGTTTTCACTAGTACTGAAGGAGCACAGCAGGTGTTAATTGGTGCTTATGACTGGTTTACTAATGGCCATTACGCTCATTATACCAATCAATATATTTTCTTTATGCCTGATGTGATGGCTGATGATGCAATGGTAAACAGTACAGGTAACTATAATCGTTTTGTTTCACCTTATCAATACTCTATTACTCCAAGCAGTACTTATTCTGTGGATCCTTGGATTGGTTGCTATAGCTTAATTGATAACTGTAATGCTATTTTAGATAATTTAGAAACATTACCGGAAAGTAGTGAACGTAATCGTATTGAAGGAGAGTCTTTGGCATTGCGTACCTATGCATATCACTATTTGATTAGAATGTATGCAAAACCTGTTAATAAATATCCTGATAATCCAGGAGTTATTCTTCGTTTAACATCTTCAACTACAGACATACCTCGCTCTACGGTAAAAGATTGCTATGTTCAAATGGTGAATGATATTGAAAAGGCTTGTACTTTATTGACAGGTACATCCTCTTCTTCAAAATGTTACATAACAGAACAGGCAGCTCATGGAATTGCTGCTAGAATTTATTTAGACTTAGGCGATTACACTAATGGAACGTCACATGCAAACAAAGCTTTATCAGAAATTACATTGATGTCAAAAGCTGATTATAAAAACAAGTTCTGTGAAAATAACACTGAAACAATATGGTATTTTACATGTACCTCTACTGACAAGCAATCATTCTTATCGTTGCCAGCATTTTGGTACTATTGTGACCAAGATTCTACTTATGTAAAAGACGGGTACAGTTCTCTAGGTGTTGCAAAAGAGTTGATTGATATTTTTGATGATACAGATATCCGTAAAACTTTATTTGTAAAGATAGATGGCAAATATTACAAACGCAATGGCAGCTATGTCACATGCAAAATTAACAGCCGGAAGAATGACGATAGCGATGGAACAAAAGGCTCTGGTACAGTAGCTTTTGCTGAAGGTGATTATAATATGATGCGTGGTTCTGAAATGTATTTAATTATAGCTGAACTAGCCGCTGATAATAATCATGAAGATGAAGCCTTAGCTGCTTTGAATAAAGTGAGGGAAGCACGCGGTATAAATGCATATTCAGGCACAGGTGATGTTTTAAAAACAGAGATACAGAATGAACGTCGTCGTGAACTTTTTGCTGAAGGTCACCGTTTATTTGATCTTAAGCGCAGAGATTTACCAATGGACCGTTCAAATTTAACATTGGATTGGAGCAGAGTCGGATTGATTCCTGCCAGTTCAGACAAATTAGAAATGCCCATACCTCAAGATGAAATTGATGCGAACGGTGCGTTAACAATAGCAGACCAGAATCCCGCATATAAATAACTAATATACAGCAAATATTGTTATTCGGTACTAAGGAAAGAACTGATATTTTCATTTAAATTGAGAATATCAGTTCTTTTATAATATATAGTCAAAATATATTTAAAACAAAAATGAAGTAAACACTTTATTTCAGTAGAATAAAGGTAGAAAATTATTTCTTTTATACTTCTCAAACAATTTATATAGCAGAAAAGCAGGTAAAGCGAAGAAATACTTTTGTGCTGATTATCAGTTATTTACATAAATAATTAGTTCCGCAAAGACTTTGGTAGTTTCCTTTATCGGAATGGCTAGTCAAGAGGTTTCTATTAAACAGAATGTTAGCATCATTTTAAAATCTGATACAGAGATGCTTGACGATGTAGTGGTTGTAGCTTATGGTACTGCGAAAAAGTCATCTTTTACAGGATCAGCGACTGCTGTTAGTGGAGAAAAAATAGCAAAAATGCAGGTTTCTTCAGTATCTAAAGCCTTGGAAGGTGCAGCAGCAGGTGTACAAGTAATCAATACCAGTGGGCAGCCTGGAGAAAATGCTAAAATAAGAATCCGTGGTATTGGCTCTTTTAGCGCATCATCGGCTCCTTTATACGTAGTTGATGGTATGCCTTATGACGAAGAGTCGGTTAATGCATTAAATCCTGCCGATATTGAAAGTATGTCTATATTAAAAGATGCTGCATCTGCAGCCCTTTATGGCTCACGTGCAGCAAATGGTGTTGTGATGATTACTACTAAAAAAGGTATGGTAGATAAATCCAAAGTTACTCTTGATGCACGCTGGGGAGTAAATACTCGTGGTGTTCCAGAATATGATATCATGAAAGATCAAAGAGAATACGTACTAACAGCCTGGAATACTTTAAAAAATCAATCTACAGGTGCAGAAGCTTCCGAAGAATTAATAGGTAGCATTGGATACAATCCATTCATCGGTGTAGCTAATAATGCCATGGTTTCAGCAGATGGCGTAGTTAGTTCTGCGGCTCTACGCCATAATGACGATTGGGCTGATGCCGCATTACATAATGGTATGCGTCAGGAATATAATTTGAGTCTGCAAGGTGGTAACGCTAAGACAACTCATTTTTTATCATTGGGATATTTGAAAGATGAAGGAATCTTAAGACATACTGACTTTGAACGTATTTCAGCACGTGCCAATATTAATCATACTGTAAATAAGTTTATTGATATCAATGGTAATTTGGCTTACGCAAGAGCGGAAAAAAATGCAGGCCAGTCACAAAATGCTAGTTTGTCTAATTACTCTAATGCTTTTATGTTCACTCAGCAAATCGCTCCTATTTATCCTGTATATGCGTATGACGAAAACGGAAATCGCATATATGACGAAGAAGGCAACACTGTTTATGATTTTGGTGATGGTACATACAGTACACGTATGGGCGGTTTCAGTAATCAAAATGTTGCAGCTAATTCTGGGTTGGATGTGCATCAGACTTTGAATGACAATTTTAATGGCCGTGGTACTATTAACATTAATATTATTGATGGTTTAAAAGCGACTGCTAACATTGGTTATGATTTAATGAATCAAATCCGTACAGATCACATGAATCAGTTATATGGGGATGCTGCTAATGTGAATGGTCGTACTTATAAATATAATCAACGTATTGAATCGTTTACAGCAAATCAACTTTTAACCTATAGTAAAGCATTTGGTCATCATAATATTGACATAATGGCTGGTCACGAATCTTATTCATATACACTGAAATATCAGTATACTCATAAATACAATTTTTATACTATTGGAAATCCTGAGTTCAACAATGCCATAACTATGAGTGATATGAATTCATATACACAAGAACATAGTATGGAAAGTTTCTTTGGTCGTGTAAACTATGATTTTGATAACAAATATTATCTATCTGCAAGTATTCGTTCAGATGAATCGTCCAAATTCCATCCTGATCACCGCCGTGGTACTTTTTGGTCTGTCGGAGGTTCTTGGAGATTAACACAGGAAGAGTTTTTGAAAGATGTGGAATGGTTGTCTAATCTTAAACTAAAAGCAAGTTATGGAACACAAGGTAATGATGGAATTCTTGATATAAATGGTTATGTAGTCTATCAACCATATCTGAAGCAATATTCTGTAACCAATAATAACGGAGATTTCTCTGTAGTCGAAACTTATCGTGGAAATAAAGATTTGACTTGGGAAAAAAGCAAAAATTTAAATATCGGTTTGGAAGCTGCTTTTCTTAATAACCGTTTGAAACTAGAAACTGAATATTTCTTGAAGAAGACTTCGGATATGTTGTACAATATGCCTTATCCTATTTCTTCTGGAATTTCTTACGTTCCAATGAACCTGTTGGATATGCAGAATAAGGGGATTGAATTTACTATTTCTGCCACCCCAATTCAAACAAAAGATTTTATATGGAATTTATCTTTTAACGGTACACATTATAGCAATAAGATTTTGAATCTTCCAGAAGACAAAAGAGAGAATGGAATTATTCATGGTACTGCTTCTTTGTTCCGCTTAATGGAAGGAGGGTCTATTTATGATCTTTATACCTATGAATACGCAGGTGTTAATCCAGAAACAGGAGCAGCACAATGGTATATGGATGAGAAAGATGCTAATGGCAAAGTGACTGGAAGGACCGTAACCGAAGACTATACTCAGGCAAGCAAATATGAATTAGGTTCTACTTTGCCCGATTTCCAAGGAGGTTTTTCAACTGATTTTGCATACAAAGGAATCGATCTTTCTATAGCTACAAACTTTCAAATTGGTGGAAAGATATATGACAGCATGTATTCTTCTTTCATGCATGCGGGAAGCAATATTGGCAGTAACTGGCACAAGGATATCTTGAATGCTTGGACTCCGGAAAATAAAAATACAAATGTGCCTATAATGGATGGTGCACAAAATAGTAATAGCCAATCTTCACGTTTCTTGATAAATGCATCATTCTTTAACATCCGTAACATTTCATTAGGATATACTTTTCCGAAAGAATGGATGAAAGCAATATCAGCAAGCAGTGCACGTATTTACGTATCTGCCGATAATGTAGCTTTATTCTCTAAACGTAAAGGTATGGACCCACGCCAATATGCTTATGGATATTCGGCTGCTAATTATTCTGCGATTCGTACTTTATCATTCGGCATTAATTTGAACTTTTAAAAGAATAGAATTATGAAATATACAAAATATTTAGCAATATTGGCTGCAGCGTTTATGATGGGATCTTGTAGCGATGACTTTTTGGACAAGGAACCTTCAGAAAATGCATCAGAAGACCAAATTAAAGATTTGCTTGATAAAGATCCTACAGCTATTCAAGCATATATTACAGGATATTACAAAAATATGTTTTCTCCGGAAGCACAGCAAAGTCATGATGATTTCGGATTAAAGGCATTTGAATTGGCTACAGACTTGATGGGAGATGATATGGCATATATGACTTCACACTTCTTCGTATATGATTATCTGCTTGACAACCGTGCTTCAAGTTATCGTCGTACGACCACTTATTGGCAAGAATTATATGCTGTAATCAGTGGTGCAAATGAAGTAATCAGCGGTCTGAAAGAACAAGCGGATAGCGGTGATGAGAGTGTTGAGAAGATGTTGGGACAAAGTTACACCATACGTGCTTACTGCTATTTTTGGTTAATAAACATGTACCAGCAACCTTATGAATGGAATAAAGATAAATTAGGTATTCCTATTTATACTGAATCTGAAACCAAATTGAATCGTGTTCCTGTAAGTGAGGTCTATGAACAGATATTAAGTGATATAGATAAAGGATATAATTATTTGAAAGGAAAAGGAATAGCCAAGAAAGATGAATTAAATGAATATGCAGCAGCTGCTATTTATGCAAACATTCTTTCATTTGTTAATGATTATCCCGATCAATGGAATGAAGTTGCTAAATACGCAAAATTGGCTATTGAAGGTGGCTCACTGATGAGTGAAAAAGAATTACTTTCCGGCTTTAATGACCTTTCTTTGAGTGAAGTGTTATGGGGGGCTGATATTAATGGTGAAACAAATACATTCTACGCTTCATTCATGAGTCAAGTTGATCCTTACGGCCCGGGATATGGTGGTAATTTAGGAAATTACAAAATGATTTCCAGTGATTTGTATGAAAAAATTTCAGATGATGACATTCGTAAAAAATGGTTTGGAGTTGATTTGGGAGAAACAAATACTCATTATAAAGTAAGACAATATGTGCAGCGCAAATTTATTGATATAGGTTCTACCGCGCCTGGTTTTACTCCTACAGGTGATACTTTTTGCTCTGACTATATTTATTTGCGTACTGGTGAAATGTATTTTGTAGCTGCAGAAGCATTATATAGGGCAGGGAAAGAAAATGAAGCCAAAACAATGCTGACTACGATTATGAAAACTCGTAATCCAAAATATGAAACATCCGCAACAAGTGATGCACTTTTACAAGAAATTGAACTTCAAAAGCGTATTGAAATGTGGGGTGAAGGTCGTCGTTTATTTGACATGAAACGTCGTAATGAAAGTTTGGATAGAACACATGCAATTAATCATAGTGCGATTGCTCCAAAGGAAGTCCCTGCAGGTAGTAAATTATTCATTTATCAAATCCCTGATAAGGAGTTAAATGCCAATAGTGAGATTACTGATAAAAACGAATAGCTAATAATAGGTCTATAATAAAAAAGATGCTTAGATTACTAGGCATCTTTTTTATGTTTAAGGTAGAATAAAAGTAGACATAAAATCAAATTATTTTTTTTATGTTATAATATATAGTTGATTTATAGTTTGTTATAATAGATGTAATATTGTATATCTACAAGAGAGCAGAATGCTAAACATTTGATTACTAGATGTTTTTTTGTATATTTTAGTTCCGCAAAGACTTTGGTGGTTTCCTTTATCGGAATGGCTACACAAGAAGTGCCAGTTAAAGCAAACTTGAATATTGTATTAAAGTCTGATACAGAACAGCTTGAAGAGGTAATGGTGGTGGCTTATGGTACAGCGAAAAAATCTGCATTTACAGGTTCGGCTGCTACTATAAAAAATGAAAAAATAGCGACGAGACAAACTTCAAATGTGACAAATGCTTTGGCGGGTCAAGTAGCCGGAGTACAAACTACGAGTAATAATGGTCAGCCGGGCAAAGATGCTGAAGTGCGTATTCGTGGTATTGGATCTATATCGGCTAGTAACAAGCCTTTGTATGTGGTAGATGGAGTTCCGTATGATGGTGAAATTTCTGCTATCAGTACTTCTGATATAGAATCAATGACAGTGTTGAAAGATGCTGCTTCTAATGCTCTGTATGGTGCACGTGGTGCTAATGGTGTAATCTTGATTACTACCAAGCGTGGTAAGAGTGGGGAAGCCCGTGTTACTTTTGACGCTAAATGGGGTGTGAATAAACGTGGAGTACCTAATTATGAAACAATTACGGATCCGGCTACATTCTATGAATTAAACTATTCTTCTATTTATAATGCCGATTTGAAAGGATATGCGGCAGCCGGAGATTTGGCTAAAGCTAATGCGTACGCTAATCAAGCAATGCTTTCTTCTACATATTTGGGATATCAGGTGTATTCCATTCCTCAAGGACAGCAACTGATCGGTATGGATGGCAAATTGAATCCTAATGCGACATTAGGTTATTCTGATGGTACATATTATTATACTCCGGATAATTGGTCGGATGAAATTTTTGAAAATAACCTGCGTCAAGAGTATAATTTAAGTATCAGCGGTGCGACTGAAAAAATGAATTATTATATGTCGGCCGGCTATTTGGATGATAAGGGAATTGTTCCTAACTCTGGTTTCCAACGTTATTCTGCACGTTTGAAAGCTGACTATCAAGTGAAGCCTTGGCTGAAGATGGGAGGAAATGTATCATTTACTCATTATGATAGCCGTGAACAGGATACTGAGGGTGGTACATCAAATGCAAACATCTTTTATGCATCAAATATTATGGGAGCCATTTATCCTATGTATGTTCGTGATGCACAGGGTAATATTATGGTAGATAATCGAGGTTTCCTTCGTTATGATTATGGAAAGCCAGGACAAGATTCAAATGGTAGCCGTAATACGATTCCTAATGCAAATCCGTTGGCAAGTTATATGCTGGATAAAATGAAATATTCGGGTGATGTGGTTAGTGGAAAATGGTCTGCTGATATTGATATTTGGAATGGAATCAAGGCAAAAGTGAATATAGGTGTTGATGTAAATAATGTGCGTGCTACAGAGATGGTTAACCCCTTCTACGGACAGTATTCTGAAACTAGCGGAGTCGGAGGTTTGATCAGTGTATCTAGTGAGCGTACATTTAGTGTAAATCAGCAGTATTTGTTGACATACAACAAAACATTTAATGATGTTCATAATGTGGATATTTTGGCCGGACATGAAAGTTATGACTATAAATATCAATATTTGTACGGACAACGTGAGAAATTGTATGATCCGAATGTTCCTGAATTAGGCAATGGTATTATGAACCAGAGCAATAATTCATATTCTCGTAATTATGCAACAGAAGGATGGCTGTTCCGTGCACAATATGACTATGATGGACGGTATTTTGTTTCAGCTTCTTTCCGTCGTGATGCTTCTTCTTGTTTTCACCCGGATAATCGTTGGGGTAACTTCTGGTCTGTAGGAGCTGGATGGTTATTAAGCAAAGAGAAATTCTTGGAAAACCAGTCTTGGATTGATATGTTGAAATTTAAAATCAGCTATGGTTTGCAAGGTAATGATAACTTGATGTTCCAAGGTGGTTTGTACCGTAACTACTATCCGTATCAAGACCAGTATACATTGGCAAACAGTAATGGCGATTTTTCAACTTCTCTATATTATAAAGGTAATAAGGAAATTACTTGGGAAACTTCACACAGCTTTAATACTGGATTTGATTTCGCTTTTTGGGGTGGTAAGTTAGGTGGTTCTGTTGAGTACTTCTCACGTAAAACAACCGATATGCTTTATTTCAAACCGGTAGCAGCTTCAATGGGTTATTCCCGTTTTCCTGAGAATGTGGGGTCAATGGTAAACCGTGGGGTTGAATTGGACTTGTATTCCAATATAATTGAAAACAAGAATTTTTCCTGGAATGTAAACTTTAATCTTACACATTTTAAGAATAAAGTCTTGGAATTATCTCCAGAACTGAATGGACAATTGATTGACGGTGCCCGGATTTATCGTGAAGATGAGTCTATGTACCAGCTTTATTTACCTAAATATGTAGGTGTGGATTCTGAAACAGGAGAGAGTCTGTGGGCGCTGGTGACTCCGGATGAGAATGGTAATACAGTTACGAAATCTTATTCTGTCGCTTCTGAAAACAGATTCGCATCAGGTGATATTCTACCTAAAGTTTATGGTGGTTTTGGAACAAGTGTTACAGCCTATGGCTTTGATCTCTCTGTTTCGTTTGCATACCAGCTTGGTGGACGTATTCTGGACTATACTTATCAAGGATTGATGGATGTGGCAGCCACAGGTAGTGCTTTGCATAAAGATATGTTAAAAGCATGGACTCCTGAAAATAAAAATACGGATGTTCCTCGTATGAATATTAATGACCAATATACGAACAGATTAACAGATCGTTTCTTGACTAGTTCGGACTATTTAAGCTTGCAGAATATTACATTGGGTTATACTTTGCCGAAGAGTCTGACACGTAAAATGCAGATTGACGGTGTCCGTGTATTCTTTGTTGCAGATAATGTGGCTTTGCTGACAGCTCGCAAAGGGTTGGACCCACGTCAAGGTTATGTGGCTGCTGACAATGTATATTCACCTATCCGCACAATTTCCGGAGGTATATCTTTAAATTTCTAATTTAGCAACCCATTTTTAAGAATATGAAATTGTCAAATAAATATATAGCATTTGCAAGTGTCGCTTTATTAATGGCATCTTGCGATTTGGATAAATTTCCTGAAGGAGATTACATATCTGAAGAACAGAAAGAAGATATAATCAATGGCAGACCTAATTTGATAACTGCTGAAGTGAACGCTATGGCAGCCAAATTAAATACTTTTGGTACGATTTCAGATGATGCCACTACTTATCATAATGACTATGGTATTCCTGCGGTATCTATGATATTGGAATCAGGAGGGCAGGACTTGGTTGCATTGGTTAATGGATATAACTGGTTTAATACATCTCAGAATTATAGTGACAGAGTATACGATAGTTCAAGCGATGAATTGATTTGGAAAACGTTCTATAATCACTTGAAAGCTGCAAACAATGTATTGAAATTGATAGCGGCAGATACGGAAGATTCTTCTTTGAAGGTTTATCGTGGCCAAGCTTTAGCTGCTCGTGCTTATGACTATCTGAACTTGGTTCAAATTTATCAGTTTACTTATGCAGGTCATGAAAATAGCTTGGCAGTACCTATTGTTACAGAAACAATGACTGATGAAGATATGCAGAATAATCCGCGTGCAACTGTACAGCAGGTGTATGACCAGATTATGAGTGACCTGAATACGGCTGCTGATTTATTGACCGGGTATGATAATGGCTCAAACAAAGATCAGATTGATGAGGCAGTAGTTTACGGATTGCGTGCTCGTGCTAATCTGTTAATGCAAAAATGGGCGGATGCAGCTAAAGATGCAGAACGTGCCATTGCTGGCGGTACACCTCAGACTTTAGCCCAGGTATCTACTCCTACCTTTAATTCAGCATCGGCAAGTTCATGGTTATGGGGAGTGATGATTACGCCTGATAATGATGTTGTCCAGACAGGTATTATCAACTGGCCTTCGCACTTGTGCTCTTTTACCGGGAACGGTTATACTTCAGGAGTGCCTGATGGATATAGAAAGGTGAATTCTGCATTATATGATTTAATACCCGAAACAGATATCCGTAAACAATGGTTCTTGTCTCCGGATAATAAATCTTCATTGATTGATAATGAGCAGATTGAGGGTACTTCCATCGTTGAATATTTTGGTTTGACTCCGTATGTAAATACAAAGTTCGGAGCTTATCAAAGTATATTTGGTAACACAACCAATGCGTCAGACTGGCCTTTGATGCGTGTTGAAGAAATGTATCTGATAAAGGCTGAGGCAGAAGCCATGGGTGGTAATCTGAGTGGCGGAAAGAGTACATTGGAAAATTTTGTACGGACATATCGGGATCCTTCCTTTACAAGTAAAGCTAATTCGGCACAGGATTTTCAGGATGAGGTTTGGTTGCAGCGTCGTATGGAACTTTGGGGAGAAGGTTTCTCACTGTTCGATATCCTACGCTTGAAAAAGCCGGTGGTTCGTAAGAATACGAATTATGACCCGTCTGTACAATATAATTCAGCAGCAGAAGCGCAGATCCTGATCTATCGGATTCCGCAATGTGAAATGGAAACCAATTCCGGAATCAGTGACACTGATAACAATCCGGCTGCTCCACAACCACAACTATAGGGAATAACTGTAATAAAAAAGAGGATGACGTTCAACGTTCATCCTCTTTTTTTGTTATATTTGTCGCGAACTTATTTAGATTGATAGATAAATGAAAGAATTTGTAATTTCTGAAGCACAGGTTGAAACTGCCATCTTAGTTGGTTTGATTACTCAGACACAAGATGAGCGTAAGACCAAGGAGTATTTGGATGAGTTGGAGTTCTTGGCCGAAACGGCCGGAGCAACAGTGGTGAAAAGGTTTACTCAGAAACTGCCTGCTGCCAATTCCGTGACTTATGTCGGTAAAGGAAAGCTGGAAGAAATCAAGGAATATATTCATCAGGAAGAGGAAAATGAGCGTGAAGTTGGAATGGTGATTTTTGATGATGAACTTTCTGCCAAGCAGATACGTAATATAGAAGCTGAACTGAAAGTGAAGATTTTGGACCGTACTTCGCTGATTCTGGATATTTTTGCCATGCGGGCTCAAACTGCAAATGCTAAAACACAAGTGGAGCTGGCCCAATATAAGTATATGCTGCCTCGTCTGCAACGTTTGTGGACTCACTTGGAGCGTCAGGGAGGTGGATCCGGTGCCGGTGGAGGTAAAGGCTCTGTGGGATTACGTGGGCCGGGTGAAACTCAGTTGGAAATGGACCGTCGTATCATTTTGAATCGTATGTCATTGTTGAAAGAACGGTTGGCTGAAATTGATAAACAGAAGTCCACTCAACGTAAAAACCGTGGGCGTATGATACGTGTAGCTTTGGTAGGGTATACCAATGTGGGAAAATCTACTTTAATGAATTTGCTTTCAAAAAGCGAGGTCTTTGCTGAAAATAAACTTTTTGCAACATTGGACACCACAGTACGCAAAGTGATTATTGAGAATCTGCCATTTCTGCTTACAGATACCGTAGGATTTATCCGTAAATTACCAACGGATTTGGTTGATTCCTTTAAATCAACTTTGGACGAAGTGCGTGAAGCAGATCTGCTGATTCATGTGGTGGATATTTCTCATCCGGATTTTGAGGAACAAATTTCTGTGGTTGATAAAACGATTGCTGACTTGGGGGCAGGTGGAAAGCCTACCATGATTGTTTTTAACAAGATAGATGCTTATACCTATATAGAGAAAGCAGAGGATGATTTGACTCCTAAAACCAGGGAGAATATTACATTGGAAGAACTGATGAAGACATGGATGGCAAAATTGAATGATAATTGTATCTTCATTTCTGCCAGAGAGAAAATAAATATGGATGAATTGAAGACTATTATATATAATAAGGTGCGCGAGCTACACGTACAGAAGTATCCTTATAACGATTTTCTTTATCAAACCTATGATGAAGAATAAATACATATAGAAGATGAAAACTTATCGTTCACTTACACAAGAAGAAATACAACAATTAAAAGAGAGATCATGCACTGCGGTTGATTGGGATGAAATTGAAGTAGTAGAGAACTTTAAGACGGACTATATTTATCATACCCGTTTTTCCGGAAAGGTCAGATTGGGGGTCTTTGAAGATGAGTTTACGTTGGCAGGTGGTATGCGTAAACATTCCGGATTGTATCATGCGACCTTGCATAATGTAACGGTGGGCGATAATTGTTGTATTGAGAATATAAAGAACTATATAGCCAACTATATCATTGGGGATTATGCATTTATAGAGAATGTAGATATCATTCTGGTAGATGGCCGGAGCAAGTTTGGGAATGGCGTTGAAGTAGCTGTATTGAATGAAACGGGTGGACGTGAAGTGCCTATTCATGATCGTCTGTCAGCGCATCAGGCCTATATTCTGGCATTATACCGTCATCGTCCTGAATTGATTTGCCGGATGAAAGCCATTATTGACCGGTATGCTGAAGAGAATGCTTCAGATACAGGTACTATTGGCCACCATGTTACCATTGTTGATGCGGGATATATAAAGAATGTACGAATAGGTGATTATTGTAAGATAGAAGGGGCGGGACGATTGAAAAACGGTAGCTTGAACAGTAATGAGCAAGCGCCTATTCATATCGGCTATGGAGTGGTATGCGATGATTTTATTATATCAAGCGGCTCCAATGTGGAAGATGGAACTATGTTGACCCGTTGCTTTATCAGCCAGGCATGTCATTTGGGACATAACTATTCTGCATCCGATTCTTTGTTTTTCAGTAATTGTCAAGAAGAGAACGGTGAGGCATGTGCCATTTTTGCCGGACCCTTTACGGTGACTCATCATAAGTCTACTTTGCTGATTGCCGGAATGTTCTCTTTTATGAATGCGGGTTCCGGCTCTAATCAAAGCAACCATATGTATAAGTTAGGTCCGATTCATCAGGGGGCTATGGAGCGTGGGGCGAAGACTACTTCCGATTCTTATATTTTATGGCCCGCACGTGTAGGTGCATTTTCTTTGGTTATGGGGCGTCATGTGAATCATGCCGATACTTCTAATCTGCCTTTTTCTTATCTGATAGAGCAGCAAAATACCACTTATCTGGTGCCAGGGGTGAATTTGCGGAGTGTAGGTACGATTCGGGATGCTCAAAAGTGGCCTAAACGTGACAAACGTAAAGATCCGAACCGTTTGGATCAGATTAATTATAACCTGTTGAGTCCCTATACTATTCAGAAAATGATGAAAGGGCGTAGTATTCTGAAAGAATTACGTAAAGTATCCGGAGAAACTTCAGAAACTTACTCTTACCAAAGTGCGAAAATTAAGAATTCTTCTTTAAATAATGGCATTCGTTTTTATGAAACGGCTATTCATAAATTTTTGGGTAATTCATTAATCAAGCGTTTGGAAGAGGTTCGTTTTAGCAGTGATGAGGAAATCCGTACCCGGTTGATTCCTGATACAGAGATAGGGACAGGAGAATGGGTGGATATTTCCGGATTGATCGCTCCTAAAAGTGAAATAGAGAAGTTGATGGCAGATATAGAATCTGGAATCCTGACTAATGTGGATCAGATTCATGACCGTTTTGTTGAGATGCATCGTAATTATTATACATACGAGTGGACATGGGCGTATGGGAAGATGCTTGAGTTTTATAATCTGCGTTCCGATGAAATAACGGCAAAGGATGTTATTGCTATCGTGAAGAAGTGGCAGGAGGCTGTTGTCGGATTGGATAAAATGGTCTATGCCGATGCGAAAAAGGAATTTTCTTTGTCTGCTATGACGGGGTTCGGTGCAGATGGATCACGTGAAGAAATGGAGCAGGATTTTGAACAGGTGCGTGGGGTATTTGAAAGTAATCCGTTTGTGACAGCGGTATTGCAGCATATTGAAGCGAAAACAGCGTTGGGTAACGAGTTGATAGAACGGATTGCTTCTATATGATATTTTTGATGAGAGTATCCAGACTAAGATGAACCTTCGGAAAAGTTACAGATGGTAGTTACATATAAAAAGAGCCGTATGAATGCTGGAGTAGTCATACGGCTCTTGCTATTGGATGACATTTGAGCTTGTTTGGATACTTCCTTTTTATTTTTTTACCACAGGTAGTATAACTCTGCTTGCAGCTCCTTGCTGATGATAAATTTTGATCTTTTGTTTCATCACAAAATCTTCTACCGTACAATGATAGGTATCAATAAACCTTTGTGGATTGCGGTCAATAATGGGGAACCAGGAACTTTGAATTTGAATCATCAGTCTGTGTCCCGGCAGGAATGTGTGTGCCACATCATACAGTGTGTAATTAACCGGAGTTATTTCTTCCGGTTTGAAAGGCAGGGGATTGTCGAATCCCTTACGGAAGCGTCCTCTGAATAATTCGCCACGAATCATCAGCTGGTACCCACTCATTGGGTAGTCACTCTTTAAATAACTGCGTGCAGTTTTGGAATATTCAAATTTTTCAGGATATACATCAATTACTTTCACCATAAAATCAGCGTCAGTACTACTGATGGCAGTCATTAATTCCACTTCTATAGGACCGGCCAATGTTAATGTATCACATAGCGGCTCCGTCATGAAAGTAATGACATCGGGACGTGAAGTAGCAAAGCGTTGGTCATCTACCATGAATTCTTTTGTCCGGTAAGTGGTAGGGTTTGCCGTATAGGGTACCGGACGTGACATATCTGAAATATATTCTGAATAAGACTTTTGTTCTGCCGGTGCTTGTGTGGATACTGATCCGTTTTTATGTATATAATAAGGTGTACCGGCAGTCTTTTGTACAGGCCATTCGTCGTATGTTTTCCATTCGTTTTCACCTGTATGGAATATATTTACTTTATGCTTGGGCTTTTCTCCCTTTCCTTCCAGGAAATATCGGAAAAAAGGATATTCTATTTTGTCCATGTAATAAGCCGAAGTGCTTTTACCGAAATACAGATTACCGAAACCTTGGAACCCGCGTACTGTCCATGCTCCATGCCACCAAGGACCGAATGTCAGATATAAATCTGTGTCCGGTGATTGCTCTTTGATGGCTTTATAAAGATTCCAGGCTCCGTAACAGTCTTCGGAGTCATACAGTCCACCTACCACCAATATGGCTGGCTTCAAGTTATAACAGGAGGTGCGTGCATCGCGCTCTTTCCAGAAATCATCGAAATCAGGATGGTTTTTGATATCATTCCACAATGTCTGTGTGGTATCACGTACCAGGTCGTCTACATTCTTAAAGGTACCGAGTGCCAGAAAATCTGTGTAAACATCATTCTTTACAATTTGGTTCATCACTCCTTTTCCCATGTGGCGTCCTTCCAGTCTGGGAAGGAAATTAGTGGTTTGCAGCAAGGTGAAGGCTCCGTTGTGATGACGGTCATCTCCACGGAACCAGTCGGTGACGGGAGCTTGCGGAGAAACAGCTTTCAAAGCCGGATGATTGGAGGAGGCTGTCATAGTGGCATAAAAACCATCATAACTGATTCCCCATGTTCCTACATTTCCGTTATTATATGTGTTGTGAATCAACCATTCTATGGTATCGTATGTGTCCGTAGCTTCGTCTATATTCTTTTTATCTTTCTTACCCTTTTTGTTTTTGTTGAGAGGGCGTACTTGGATAAATATTCCTTCACTCTTATGTCGTCCACGTACATCTTGGAAGACGATAATATATCGGTGCTCTATATAGTTTTTCAGATTAGTTCTGAAATGACGGTCAAATCCTTCTCCGTATGGGGAACAAGAGTAAGGGCTGCGGTGCATCAGGATAGGATGCTGCCTGCTGTTGTCTTTCGGTTCGTAGACAGCGGTGTAAAGCTTGATTCCGTCACGCATGGGAATCATGACTTCCCGTTTTGTGTAGATTTCCTTCAGTTTGAGTTCGATACTGTCCGGTTGGTTTTTTGCTTGGGTTTGTGTCCATCCTCGAGGGATGAGAAAGCATAACAGTAATGAAGTAATAAATAAGAATTTGCCTAATCTTTTCATGTATAATGTGATGTTATTTTAATGAGTTGGCAAAGGTAAGGACATTCCTTGAAAGTTTTCACGCTAATTAAGGAAAAATTTCGATAATAGTTACTACCTTTGTCACACTAATAACTTTTAACTAAAATAAGTATCAATATGGCAACACCTCCGTTCCATTATCAGCACATGTTCCCGTTGGGACCTGATAAAACCGAGTATTATTTGCTGACTAAAGATTATGTGTCAGTAAGTGAGTTTGAAGGAAAACCTATCTTGAAGATTGAAAAAGAAGGTCTGACTGCTATGGCTAACGCTGCTTTCCGTGATGTTTCTTTCTTGCTTCGCCGTTCACACAATGAACAGGTTGCTAAGATTCTGAGTGATCCCGAAGCCAGTGATAACGATAAGTATGTAGCATTGACTTTCTTGCGTAATGCGGAAGTTTCAGCTAAAGGCAAATTACCTCTTTGTCAAGATACGGGTACTGCTATTATCCATGGTGAGAAAGGTCAGCAGGTATGGACCGGCTATTGTGATGAAGAAGCCCTTTCCTTGGGAGTTTATAAGACTTATACGGAAGAAAATCTTCGTTATTCTCAGAATGCTCCTTTGACTATGTACGATGAGGTGAACACCAAATGTAACCTGCCTGCACAAATTGATTTGGAAGCTACTGAAGGTATGGAATACAAGTTCCTTTGTGTGACTAAAGGTGGTGGTTCGGCGAACAAGACCTATTTATATCAGGAAACGAAAGCTGTATTGAATCCGGCTACATTGGTTCCTTTCCTTGTTGAAAAAATGAAGACTTTGGGTACGGCTGCTTGTCCTCCTTATCATATTGCATTTGTAATCGGTGGTACATCGGCAGAGAAGAACTTGCTGACTGTTAAGCTAGCTTCTACTCACTATTATGACGAGTTGCCTACTACCGGTAATGAATACGGGCGTGCTTTCCGCGATGTGGAACTGGAAAAACAAGTATTGGAAGAAGCTTATAAGATTGGCTTGGGTGCACAGTTTGGTGGTAAGTATATGGCTCACGATGTCCGCATCATCCGCTTGCCTCGTCACGGTGCTTCTTGTCCTATCGGTCTGGGCGTTTCCTGTTCTGCTGACCGTAATATAAAATGTAAGATCAATAAAGATGGTATCTGGATTGAAAAGATGGATGATAAACCGGGTGAGCTGATTCCGGCAGAACTCCGTGAAGCCGGTGAAGGCGATGTGGTTAAGATTGATTTGAACCAACCGATGGCGGATATCCTGAAAGAATTGACCAAGTATCCGGTAGCTACCCGTCTGTCATTGAACGGAACCATTATTGTAGGTCGCGATATCGCTCATGCTAAATTGAAAGAGCGTTTGGATCGTGGCGAAGATTTGCCGCAGTATATCAAAGATCATCCTATCTATTATGCCGGTCCGGCAAAGACTCCGGAAGGTATGGCTTGTGGTTCTATGGGCCCCACTACAGCAGGACGTATGGACCCGTATGTGGATTTGTTCCAGTCACATGGCGGTAGCATGATAATGTTGGCAAAAGGTAATCGTAGCCAGCAGGTAACGGATGCTTGTAAGAAGTATGGCGGTTTCTATCTGGGCTCTATTGGTGGTCCGGCTGCTATCCTTGCTCAGAATAATATCAAGAGCATTGAGTGTGTGGAATATCCGGAATTGGGTATGGAAGCTATCTGGAAAATTGAAGTGGAAGATTTTCCGGCATTCATTTTGGTGGACGATAAAGGTAATGACTTCTTCAAGCAGTTGAAGCCGCGTTGCCTTGGAAATTGTAAATAATTAAATTATTCCGTAATAATACTAATACAGCCTTCCTCCCTTTAAAGGCGAGGGGGCTGTTCTGTTTTTTATTTAATTGGTGTTATCCGTTACCTTAATAATATGATGAAAAAACTACGATTGTTGTTTGTGCTGTTATGGATGACAAGCAACTTATTTTCTTCTCCTGTTACAGGATTATTAGAGCGCATCGACAAAGGAGCTTCCTCCAAATTTATTATTGAACGTCAGAAATCGGAAACTGATTTTTTTGAACTCGATCAGAAAGGTGATAAAGTAATTATCCGGGGTAATGACTATGTAAATATTGCTACCGGATTGAATTGGTATTTGAAATATTATGCAGGCATACATCTTTCTTGGAATGGAATGACTGCAAAACTGCCTGCTGTTTTGCCCCCTGTGACTAAAAAGGAACGGCATGAAACGGATCTGCCCTATCGTTATGATCTGAATTATTGTACTTTCTCTTATTCCATGGCTTTTTGGGACTGGGAGCGTTGGGAAAAGGAGATAGATTGGATGGCGCTTCACGGTATCAATCTTTCCCTGGCATTGACAGGGACTGAGTCGGTTTGGAGAAATGTACTTCTAAAACTGGGATATACTAAGGATGAAATTAATGAATTTGTAGCCGGACCGGGTTTTACAGCTTGGTGGTTGATGAATAATCTGGAAGGGTGGGGAGGACCTAATCCTGAAAGTTGGTATACCCGTCAGGAAAAACTTCAGAAGAAGATTGTAAAAAGAATGCGTGAATATGGCATCGAACCTGTGTTGCCGGGATATTGTGGCATGGTTCCTCATAATGCAAAGGAGAAATTAGGATTGAATGTTGCTGATCCCGGATTTTGGTGCAGCTATCATCGTCCTGCCTTTTTACAGCCGGAGGATGAACGCTTTGAAGAAATCTCTGCTTTGTATTATAGAGAACTGACAAAACTGTATGGAAAAACAGGTTTTTACGCTATTGATCCGTTTCATGAAGGGGGAAGTACTCAAGGAGTAAATTTGGATGCAGCCGGTAAAGCCATCATGAAAGCCATGAAAAAAACAAATCCGGATGCTGTGTGGGTGGCTCAGGCATGGCAGGACAATCCTCGTACTCCGATGATAGAGCATCTGGAAGCAGGAGACCTGTTAGTCTTGGACTTGCATAGCGAATGCCGTCCGCAATGGGGGGACCCGGCGTCAGAGTGGTGTCGTAAAGGAGGATACGGGCAGCATGAGTGGGTGTACTGCATGTTGTTGAATTTTGGTGGTAACATTGGGCTTCATGGTAAAATGGATGCGCTGATTGATGGCTTTTATGACGCGAAAGCAGATGTTCATGCCGGAAGGACATTGCGTGGAGTAGGGATGACTCCGGAAGGTATTGAGAACAATCCGGTTATGTATGAGCTGGTGATGGAATTGCCATGGCGTGAACATCGGTTTACTCGTGATGAGTGGTTGAAAGGATACGTATATGCTCGTTATGGGGTAGAGGATGAGGCTTTGCAACAAGTTTGGGATTTATTAGGTAACGGTATTTATAATAGTCCCAAGGAGAAAATACAACAGGGAACGCATGAGTCGGTATTCTGCGCTCGTCCGGGGTTGGATGTATATCAGGTATCCAGTTGGTCGGAGATGAAAGAATACTATAATCCGCAGGATGTGATAGAGGCTGCCCGACTGATGGTTTCTGTGGCTGATAAATATCAGGGTAATAATAATTTTGAATTCGATTTGGTGGATGTGCTCCGGCAGGCATTGGCAGAAAAGGGGCGTTTGATGCAAAAAGTGGTAACGGCTGCGTTCTGGGCAGGAGACAAGCAAGTATTTGAGTTGGCTTCACAGCATTTTCTGCATCTTATTCTATTGCAAGACCAGTTGCTGGGTACCCGGAAAGAATTCAAGGTTGGAACTTGGATTGAAGCGGCACGTTCAGCAGGACAGACCCAGGAAGAAAAAGCATTATACGAATGGAATGCACGTGTTCAGATTACTACATGGGGAAATCGTGTAGCGGCAGATCAAGGCGGACTTCGTGATTATGCTCATAAAGAATGGAATGGCATTTTGAAAGATTTCTATTTTATGAGATGGAAGGCTTATTTTGATTATTTAGCTTGTGTCCTGGATGGAAAGCAACCGGAGGAACTTGATTTTTATACCTTGGAAGAAGCATGGACTAAAGAAACAGGATTCTATTCCTCAATTCCTGAAGGAAATACTGTGGTAGTAGCTAAAAACATTTTTGAAGAAGTTTTTTAAATGTTCTTTCTACTATGGATAACTTAAGACTTTCATAGGTTATAAGGCTTGATTATGGGTTCAGAACCGATGGGTATGAAACTATGATAACTTTATTCACGGTAGGGGGTGGATTGAATTTACCCCTTACGGTGAATGAAAGTTATGGAAACAGATAGCGTGTGGAAAATGCTTATTTCTTCTTCTCGGATGTCTGTTTCCAGATACGTACCATATAGAATGCGCAATGTGTGAACGCAAAGGCGAACGAAATAGCGAGCAATGTCTTGTCTTCTTCCCAGCCTACTGTCTGTTGATGCCACAATCCTGTAATAACTGAAAGTACAGACAGGGCGATTCCTGTCATATTCAATATGGTGAGTCCTTTGCGTCGTTTTACGTTATGCTCCAGCTTGCTGTGTTTTACTCCATAGCAGGCATAAACATCCAGACCTATCAGCATCCATAATACCAATCGGATCCAAGTGTCAGCCGGAAGAAACAACATCATACAAAGGCAGGTAAGGATGCCCAGAATCGGTACCGTGGGAACAAAAGGAGTTTTAAAGGCACGATGTACGTCAGGCATACTTTTACGCACGATCAATACTGCCGCGCAAACCAATGTGAAGGCGAATAAGGTACCTATACTGGTCATTTCTCCGGCTACACGTGCCGGAACAAATGCTGCCAGCCCTCCTACAATGACCATGAATAACAAATTACTGTGTGCCGGTGTCCGGTATTTCTCGTGAATCTTTGAAAAGAAAGGAGGCAACAGTCCGTCGCGGCTCATACTTAGAAATACACGGCTTTGTCCTAGCAAAGTTACCATAATAACCGAGCAGTAACCAAACAGGATAGCCAGTACGATGGCCCGGTTCAACCACGGATAATCCGGATGAATTACTCCTGTGGCATCTGCATGTCCCATGTGGTCAATCGCTACGGCAACAGGTGCGATACCTTGTTGTCCTGCAAAGTCAGAATAATGGGCAACTCCCGTCATTACGTAAGCAAACACCATATAAAGAATGGTGCAAATCAGCAGGGAACCTAGAATGCCGACGGGCATATCCCGTTTCGGATTTTTTGTTTCCTGAGCGGCTGTACTTACGGCATCAAAACCAAGAAAGGCGAAAAATACAATCGCTGCTCCACGCAATACACCCGAGAATCCGAACTCGCCTAAAGTACCAGTATTGGCAGGGATATAAGGAACATAATTCTCTGCATTAATGTATTTCCATCCTAATACAACGAAAATAAGAATCACTGCCACTTTCAGGAACACAATGAAGCCGTTAAAGATAGAACTTCCTTCTGTTCCACGAATCAGAAAAATACTCATCAGCACTACAATCAGTGCGGCCGGTATATTCACAATACCTCCGTCCCAGGGACAAGCAGCAAGTGCATGGGGGATATTTATCCCCACTCCTTCCAGAAAAACAACGAGATATCTGCTCCAGCTGATACTGACGGTAGTAGCGGCAACAGTATATTCCAATACTAGATCCCAGCCGATAATCCATGCTATAAGTTCGCCCATTGTAGCATATGAGTATGTATAAGCACTACCTGCTACAGGTATCATGGAAGCAAACTCGGCATAACATAAACCGGCAAAGCAACAACCTATTGCCGCTATGGCGAAAGATAAAGTAATGGCAGGCCCTGTGTATCCTGCGGCTACTGTTCCGGTGATGGAGAATAATCCGGCACCGATGATAACACCTACTCCTAATGCGATCAAGCTCCATGGTCCCAAGACTCTTTTCAGGGTCTTGTTTCCAGATTCATTGGCTTCGGCTTGTAATGCAGCAAAAGGCTTCTTGATAAATAATCCCATATCTTTTTACAACATATTTAGTGATAATTGTGTGCAAAGGTACGGATAACTGCCCTGAATTACAAGCTATAAGTAAAGGCTATAACGATTATTCGAGATATTTCGTTATTCTTCCACTTAGTTGGAGCAGGGAAATTTCACAGACTTTGGTGTTATATTCAGCAGACAAAATACGTTCTTCCGCATCAAGCAGGCTCTTTTGGGCTTCACGCATCTCGATACCGGAGAGATCTCCCAACAGATAACGTTCTTTGGCTATTTCATGGTTTTCACGGGCGGCAACCAGATTCTGGCGTTCCAAATTTAATAAACGTAAATTATTGCGATAGGCCTGCCACAGATTGCTTAAATCCGCTTTCAAGCCCAATTCCAGCTGTTCTCTTTCCAGTTGCGAGTTACGTATTTGCAGGCTGGCATTGCGCTTTTCACGGCGACGGTTACCATCCCATAGGTTAATGCCTACGGTAATTCCTCCGTTTAGTCCCCAATTGCTTCTCCGGCTGGTGGCGTTTGTTTCATATTTGTTGAATGTATAGCCATAACCGGCGTTCAATTTCACATAGGGATAATTACGGGATAGAACCTGACGGTAATCCAATTGGGCAATTGTTGTATTTTGATCAGCTTTCAGCAGGTTGGCATTCGTCTTGAGGGTGGATTCCCATAATTCATCGTAATTCAGCGCATCATTCACTGTTATAATGGAGTCATTGACACGTAGCGGTCGGTTGACTTCCTGTACGGCCATTAACTCGTTCAGGTTGATACGTGAGGTAACCACCAGTTCCTGTTGTTTCATATATTGTGCACTGTCTGCATTGAAGTCCACTTTGGCTTGTTGATAATCCAGCCGGGAAAAATTACCGATATGGTATCGTTCTTCTACAATGCGCAGGCGTTCTTTGGATAAAGACACAGCGTAAAGGAAGTTCTTCAGACGTATTTCCTGTTGTACATAATTATAGTATTCGGCAGTGAGTCCCGCTATGAAGTCTTCAAGGGTAATACGCGTGTTGGTTTCTCCCTGGCGTTCCAGTTCCTTCAGTTTTTTGTAGGTGGTGCTGATATTGAATCCGTCGAACAGAGTCCAGTTTACATCCAGTCCGGCCTTTAAGGTTTGGTCGTAGATGTTTCGTTCACTGGCTGTAGTGCCTGTACTTCTACTCTTGGTATCCGTATTGTCCAACGTTCCTGTATATCCGGCAGACAAATCAACAGTCGGCAGATAACCGGCATTTGCTAATGTGGCATTGTTATGGCTGATCTGTTCTTCATTACGGGTGATACGTATGGAATAATTGTTTGCAAGTCCTTCCTCCAGACATTTTTTCAGCGTATAAGGATATTGCGCATAGGTGGAAGCCACCCATGCAGTACAGATACATAAAGTTATAATGATTCGTTTCATACAATTTCTGTTTTAACGTTTCGGTTGGTAGATATATAACTATAAATAGCCGGTACGATATACATGGTCAGGAAAGTAGATACTAACATTCCTCCCACAACAGCCGTACCCATGGCGATACGTTGGTTGGCGCCTTCTCCTGTTGCGAATGCCAGCGGGATCAAGCCTAATACGGTAGAGGCACTTGTCATGAGAATAGGGCGCAAGCGTTGCAAAGCGGCATCCCGTATGGCCTGCATCTTGTTTTCACCGGATTCTTGTTTCTGATTGGCAAATTCCACAATCAAGATACCATTCTTTGCTACCAGACCAATCAGCATAATAATACCGATCTGGCTGAATATGTTCATGGTAATGCCACCGGCATACATGAAAATCAGTGCTCCTGCAATGGCCAGAGGAACGGTAAGCATGATGATGAAAGGGTCCTTGAAACTTTCGAACTGTGCCGCCAGAATAAGATAGATAAGTATCAATGCCAGAATGAAAGCAAACATCAGGCTGGATGAACTTTCCCGATAGTCTTTGGAGTCTCCCGACAAGGCGGTACGGAAAGTTTCGTCCAAAGTCTGGGCGGCGATTTTATCCATTTCTTCCAAGCCTTGTCCGATGGTCTTTCCGTCTGCCAGTCCGGCAGATACGGTAGCGGAAATAAAACGGTTGTAGTGGTACAATTTAGGAGGAGCTACGGATTCTACAAATTCTACCAGATTGTCCAATTGAATCATTTCCCCTTTGTCGCTTCGTATGTAAATAGATTTGATATTGGCCGGTGTATTACGTTGTTGGCGGTTTATCTGACCCAAAATCTCATATTGTTTTCCATTCATATAAAAATAGCCCATACGTTGTCCGCTGAGACCGTATTGCAGTGTTTCGGCTATATCACGCACGGTGGCTCCCATTGTACCTGCCTTATCACGGTTAATATTCACTCTCATTTCCGGGCTGCTGAACTTCAGGTCCACGTCCGCCATCTGGAAAGTAGGGTTATCATATACTTTGCTTAAAAAAGCCGGTAATACTTTCTCCAGTTTTTCTATACTGACAGCTTGTAGTACATATTGTACGGGCATACTTCCTCTCCGTCCGCCGAAAGAAGACTGTTGTTGCACAAAGGCACGTGCTTTCGTCTTGTTGCGGATGGCCTGTGAGATACGTTCGGCAACTTCCATCTGGGTGTAATCACGATCTTTGATATCTTTCAATGTGATACGTATATTTCCACTGCCACTGGAAACACGTGCGGTTACAGATTCGGCATCAGGTATAATAGAATCTACCAGATTGTTGATATCTTCCGTATAATCACGGATGTATTCATAGCTGGCCCCTTCGGCTGCACGGGTATTGATACTTATTTGCGACCGGTCTTCCATCGGAGCCATTTCAGCGGGTATCTGGACCCAAAGTACTCCGATGGCTATCAACATAATCACTGTAACAGGTATTGCCCATATGCGTCTTTTAAGAAAAGCGTTCAGTGAACGGGCATATATGCGGTTCATACCTTCAAAGAAAGGCTCTGTCTTTTGGTAGAACCATCCCTGTTTTTCCCGTTTTATCAATAGCTTGGTTGCCAGCATAGGGGTGAACGTTAATGCGGCAAAGGAAGAAATGATGACCGAACCTGCCACAACGAAACTGAACTCACGGAACAGACGTCCGCTGGTTCCTTCCATAAATACGATGGGCAGGAACACTGCCACCAAGGTGATAGTGGTGGAGATAACAGCGAAGAAAATTTCTTTTGCCCCTTCTATTCCTGCTTCGAACGGACGCATACCTCGTTCTATGCGGATATAGATATTTTCTGTCATAACGATGGCGTCATCCACTACCAAACCTACGGACAATACCACCGCCAGCATGGTCAGCACATTGATGGAGAAACCTGCTATGTACATCACAAAGAAAGCTCCGATCAATGAAACCGGAATCACAATGCAGGGAATCAGTGTCACGCGCCAGTCGCGCAAGAACAGGAAAATGATGATGATAACCAGTACGAACGCTTCATACACCGTACTTTTTACTTCATCAATGGAAGCGCGGATAAACTTAGTGTTGTCAAAGCCATAGCTGTATTTCACATCGTCGGGCAAGTCCTTCTTCATCTGCTCCATACGCTGGTATACGGCATCGGCGATTTCGATATGGTTGGCACCGGGTTGTGGAATGACAACGACACCTACCATCGGCACTCCGTTCATTTTCATGTAACTCTTGATATCTGCCGGACCTAGTTCGGCGTAACCGATATCGCTGAAACGGACCACTCTTCCGCCTACTTCTTTTAATATGATGTTATTGAATTCTTTAGCGGTGTGCATTTGTCCCATGGTGCGTAAGGTCAATTCTACGGTATTACCTTCAATGCTGCCCGAGGGGAGTTCTATATTTTCATTGGTTATCGCGTTCTTTACATCTACCGGAGTAATACCATATCCTGCCATCTTGGTGGGGTCGAGCCATAGGCGCATGGAATAACGTTTTTCTCCCCAAATAGATACGCTGCTTACATCCGAAATGGTTTGCAGTTGTTCTTTTACGGTCAAGTCTGCTATTTCACTCAGTTCCAACAGAGAGCGGCTGTCACTTTGGATAGCTACCATCAGGATAGGCGTTGCATCGGCATCAGCCTTGGATACAGTAGGAGGGTCACAGTCGCGTGGCAGGTAACGTTGTGCGCGGGACACTTTGTCGCGTACGTCATTGGCGGCAGTTTCCAAATCGACGGATAATTCAAATTCCACTGTGATACGGCATTGCCCTTGTTGGCTGACACTGGACAAAGAACGGATTCCCGGAATACCGTTGATGTTTTGTTCCAAAGGCTCGGTTATCTGATTCTCGATTACATCGGCATTGGCACCCGAGTAACTACAGGTAACAGAGATGATTGGATTATCTACCGAAGGATATTCGCGGACTCCCAATGTATTGTAACCGATCAGTCCGAAAAGTAATATGATGATGGTAAGCACGGTGGCAAGCACAGGTCTACGGATACTAAGTTCGGAAATATTCATAAAAGTATTTTTTTAGTTGTTAGTTAATGGCCTGAAGTTCCACAGGCATTCCCTTACGTAATTGCAGTGTACCCGATGTCAGGATGGTATCACCCACAGACAATCCTCGTACAATCTGTACTTCGGCTTCGGTACGGAGTCCTATAATAACATCTACAGGGTCTGCAACTCCGCTACGATAAACAAATACTTTATTTTTACCCATTTCGGGGACAATCGCTTCGGATGGAATCGCTATCGCATCTTCTATTTCTTTTTGTTTTAATTGAATATCTGCATATCTGCCTGCCAGCAGTTCGCCGTTGCGGTTGGGGTAGATGGCACGGATGTTCAATGAATGGGTTTCCATATCTATACTGGATTCGGTTGCATAAACCTGTGCATGATAGGTATCCAGTTTTCCTTCTACTTTGAACTCCAGATTAGTCCCTTTTTTAATTTCCCGGGCATAACGTTCCGGTACAGCGAACTCTACTTTCAATGGAGTCACTTTGGTCAGTTTGGCTACTACAGTGGTGGGGGAGGCGTATGCTCCCGTACTGACCTGCCTCAATCCGATGATACCGTCGAATGGTGCGCGGAGTTCGGTCATGTCAATGTTGGCTTTGATATTTTCGATATCAGCGTTAAGGGTGGCAAGTTCGGTTTTTACCTGTTCGTATGCTTCTTTACTGACGGCATCCCGTTTCAATAAGGCATTTTGACGGAATACACGGTCTTCAGCCAATGGTATTTGTGCTTCCAGGCGCTTTAACTGGGCTTGTAGCTGCCGGTCGTTTACTTTGGCAAGTAATTCTCCCCGTTTTACCAATGTGCCTTCTGTGAAAAAAATATCGGTGATCTTTCCGGAGGTTTCAAAAGACAAACTCACTTCTTCGTCAGGAACCAGACGTCCGGTCACCAATATTTCATCTGTCAGCAAGTGTGGTTTTATGACTTGTGCATTGACTTTCAATGTGCGTTGCTTGTTTTCTTTAGGCAACGCGTCGGCGGCTGTCAGTTCTTCATTTTCGTGAGGGGTAAATTGATAGATGCCTAGTCCGGCCAAGCCGGCTCCGATTAATATAATGATGCCCCATTTGATTCGTTTGTTCATGTGCCTTTCTATATGGGTTTAATAAATACGTTAATGTAAGATTAGATAAAAAAACGTGGCGTTCAGTTTAAACGCCACGTTCTTTTTTAATATTTTTTTTCGTTTGCCAGTTTCCACATCGCAAGGAAAGAGGCTTTGGTTATATCGACTATCTTCAGCCAATTGATTTTCTGTGTTTCATCTCCCGGAAGGTGATAATCGGGATGGGCATCAGTGTGATACCATATAATAGGTATTCCCAGTTTGGCGAACGTGCCGTTGTCGCTGCCTCCCACCGGATTGTCCCAAGCCCGGTAGTCAGGGGATAACTGCAAGCGGTAATCCTCAATATCTTTTTTCAGCCAGTCACCGAAGGCCTGATGGGCTGCGGTATAGAAGTAAACGAAATAATCGGGCTGGTCCTCCCGGTTGTTACGTCCTATCATGTCATAGTTCAAATAGCCTTTTACCTTTTTAATATCCGGATAGTTCATGGCGAAATAACGGGAGCCCAGCAATCCCTTTTCCTCACCATCCCAAAAAGCGAAGATAACGGTACGTTCCGGCTGCTCGCCGGTAGCAAGAAAAGCACGGGCTACCTGTAATACGGCTTGAACGCCTGATGCATTATCATCTGCACCGTTATAAATCTGATCTCCTTCCAGCATCGGATCGTAGCCTATGTGGTCGTAATGTGCACCGATAATGACAATTTCATTTGGATTCTTTCCTTCTATTTTACCTAAGATATTACGTAATGCCAATTTTTGATGTACCACTTTTTTCAGTTCCGCAATAGAATCGGGATGTACTTGCCAGCGTTTCCCTTTCACTTGCCGTTCAGCATGATACACGTCAAAGGGCTGTATATAGTCTCCGTCCAGTGGCTTTATTCCCATCTGTTTCAGGCAGGAAATGATATAATTGCCTGCAATGCGTCCACCTTTCCATCCGGCTTCGCGTCCTTCCAGTTCGTCACAGGCCAAAAAGCCGATATGTGCTTCGGCTGTGGCACGGTTAATGGTTTCTACTCCTTTTTTTTCAGGAGCTACTTTTTTAGGAGAAGCGGCATTCAGCCCGGTGGTACATAATGCAAACAGTGCAATAGCTAAGAGGTGTTTTTTCATAAAGTTGTGGTTTTTAGTAAGCGGCGCGATACTTGCCTTCTTCCTTGTCTTCCAACATATTCAGGTAAGAAGTATAGCGTGACTCGCTGATTAGATGTTTCTCCACTGCATCGCGTACGGCGCATCCGGGCTCGTGCCTGTGGGTGCAGTTTCCATACTTGCAATGAGCGGAATATTCAAATATTTCTTTAAAGTAATGTCCTACTTCCTCTTCTTCCATATCGAATGTTCCGAAACCTTTGATACCCGGAGTGTCGATGATGTATCCGCCGCCGTCTACCGGGAACATTTCGGAAAAGGTTGTGGTATGCATTCCCTTGTTATGGTAATCGGATATTTCACCTGTTTTCAAAGTTTGTTCAGGTAAAATGGCGTTGATTAATGTTGATTTCCCTACTCCTGAGTTGCCGGAAAGCAAAGTGACCTTCCCTTCCAGGTCTTTTTTCACTTCATCTGTACCTATGTTGTTCAGTGCGGAAACTTTGAAGCAAGGGTAACCGATGTATGTGTACAGGTTTATCAGAGCATCCATATAGCGTGTATCATCCTCATTATACCTGTCTGTCTTATTGAATATCAGTTTGACGGGTACACGGTATGCTTCCGCGGTGGCTAGAAAACGGTCAATGAATATAGTTGAGGTTTCGGGATAATTAATTGTAACAATCAGCATACATTGATCCAGATTGGCTGCCAGTATGTGCGATTGTTTGGAAAGGTTGGAGGCGCGCCGGATGATATAGTTCTTGCGGTCTTCTATCTCACTGATGAAGGCGGTTCCTTCATTGTTGATAATGATTTGTACATAATCTCCTACAGCAATGGGATTGGTACTCCGAATACCCTTTAAACGGAAATTTCCTTTGATCTTGCATTCGATGGTACGTCCGTCTTCTGTTTTGACAAGATACCAGCTGCCTGTGTTTTTTATTACTAGTCCTTTCATAAATTAAAATGAAGAATGAAAAATGAAGAAAGAGGAATTGGACCGCACGGACAAAAGCAAGGCTGTGCAGGACAATTCTTCCTTCTTCATTATTATTGCTTCATTATTTTAAGTTCTTCATTAAACCGTCATAATTTCTTTATCTTTCTCTGCCAGAAGTTCTTCAATCTTCGCGATATATTTATCGTGTACTTTCTGAAGTTTGGCTTCCGCATTCTTTTGCTCGTCTTCGGGCATACCCTCTTTAACGGCCTTTTTCAGTGTGTCTATAGCGTCACGGCGTGCGTTGCGTATACTTACTTTTGCGGTTTCGCCTTCGCCTTTACATTGTTTGGCCAGTTGCTTGCGGCGTTCCTCTGTCAATGGCGGAATACCCAAACGGATAATTTCACCGTTGTTTTCGGGAGTGATGCCCAGATCAGAGTCCATGATAGCTTTTTCGATGATACGGAACATACTTTTGTCCCATGGCTTGATGGCGATACTGCGTGCATCGGGAGTAGTCACGGCAGCTACATTACTGATGGGAACCATGCTTCCATAAGAGTCAACACGAATGCCGTCCAGCAACCGGGTACTGGCTTTTCCTGCACGAATGTGCGCTAAGGCTTCTTCCAAATACATAACGGCCATGTCCATTTTCTCTTGTGCGTCGTTGATGCAAGTTTTTGCGTCTATCATACTGTTCTGTTATTTAAGTTGTTTATTGATTCGTTTTAAGTGAAACAAAAGTAATTTATTTTTTGATTATCTGCAATAAAAGAGAGATGATTTTATATTTCTAACGGCTCTTTACCTTATCATCACCAGTTTAAGTTGTTGGGGCTTTATTAAAAACAAATGAAAAGTTTTTGTGTTTTATCGGATAACAGCTATCTTTGTTTCTATCCCATAAGCAGAATTAGAAAACAATGAGAATATGGAAGAAAATTACAGACGATACCCCATAGGCATACAGAATTTTGAGCAGTTGCGTAACCGGAATTGTGTATATGTAGACAAGACCGAACTGGTTTACCGATTGGCTAACACGGACAGTGTGTATTTTCTGAGCCGTCCGCGGAGGTTTGGGAAAAGCTTGTTGGTGTCCACCCTTGAGGCTTACTTTCAAGGGAAAAAAGATTTGTTTAAGGGGCTGGCCATGGAGCGTCTGGAAAAGGACTGGAACGTGTATCCGGTATTCCATATTGATTTCAGTCTGACTAAATATACTACCCTGTTCGATTTGCAGGAACAGTTGAATCTGTTTTTACTTCGTTGTGAAAAGGTTTATGGGGCGGAAAAGGAGGAAAAGACTCCTGCTGCTCGTCTGCAAGGTATGATCCGCCGTGCGTATGAACAGACCGGTCTGCCGGTCGTTGTCCTGATTGACGAATACGACGCTCCTCTTTTGGACAGTAATTCCAACATCCCCTTGCAGCAGGAGCTTCGGAATGAACTGCGTAAGTTTTTCAGTCCTCTCAAGGGATTGGGGCAATACCTTCGTTTCCTCTTTATCACGGGAATCAGCAAGTTCAGCCAGATGAGCATCTTCAGTGAGCTGAATAATTTGAAGAACATCAGTATGCGGGATGACTTCAGCGCGATATGCGGCATCACCGAGCGGGAGTTGCTGGACGAGCTTCGTCCGGACATTGAGCGGATGGCTTTGGCGAACGGCGAGACGTATGAAGCTGCCTGTGCGCATCTGAAGCGGCAGTATGACGGGTATCATTTCAGCAAGCATTGTGAGGATATTTACAATCCTTTCAGTCTGTTCAATGCCTTTGATGCAAAGGAGTACAAGAATTTCTGGTTCTCTACCGGCACTCCTACTTTCTTGATTGATTTGTTGCAGGAAACGGATTTTGACGTGCGCCAGCTGGAGGGGGTGGAGGCTACAGACGAGCAGTTTGATGCCCCGACGGAACGTGTAACTAGTCCTATCCCCGTTTTATATCAAAGTGGTTACCTGACGATCAAGGGATATGATCCCGAGTTCCAGGTGTACCGGCTGGCCTATCCCAACGGGGAGGTGCGTAAAGGTTTCATCGAGTCCCTGTTGCCCGCTTACCTTGAGTTGCCGGGTCAGAGCAGTACTTTTTATGTCGTTTCCTTCATTCGCGATCTTCGTAAGGGAGATATAGAGAGCTGCTTGGAACGTACGCGTTCTTTCTTTGCTTCCATTCTCAATGATTTGGAGAACAAGACGGAGAAGCATTACCAGACCATCTTTTATTTGTTGTTCCGTCTGATGGGGATGTATGTGGACAGCGAGGTGAAAAGTGCGGTGGGGCGTGCGGATGTGGTCATAAAGATGCAGGATGCCATTTATGTGCTGGAATTTAAATATGACGGTACGGCCCGGGAGGCATTGGCGCAGATAAACAGCAGGCTGTATGCTGTTCCTTATCGCAAGGATGGCAGGCGCATCGTGAAGGTGGGGATTAATTTCGACAGTGCCACCCGTACTATCGGGGACTGGGTGATAGAAGTGGAAGATACGGTGGATAATTTGTAGCTTGCAGGCGGAGTGACATTTCGAAGGTGGCTGTCTGCTTTTGATGAATACTTAAGCCTTTTTCCCCTGTATACTAAGTCTTTTCTACTGCATGATTAAGCTTTTTCATACGGTAACCTACTACAGACTCCGATAATGGACTGTATAAACTATTGTAGTGGACCGTACGGTCTGATGTAACAAATATTAATAATGTTCCCATTATCTGGCTATTTTTTTACCTGCCAAAATACAACCTGCGCGAACGTGCAGCCCAATTCATCGACAAGCAACAATAAAAAAAGCTAGCTACTGTTATAGTAACTAGCTTTTATGATTTTCTTTAATTACTCTTTTTGTTCTTTAGGGGTAGTAGCACTATACTTATAAGTTTTAAAAAAGTGTTCTCGCTCATCTTCTGATAATGCGTTAAGTCCTTCTGTTAACACCTTAGTCCTCTTATTAAAACTTTCTATTTCTATTTCTTTTTCGGCTTTCAGTTCCTCTAAGTTCTTTTGCCACTTTATACACTTAGCAATTTGCCGTTCACACTTTGCAACATATTCATTTGCTGTTGCATTTTTGGAAAAATAAACTCCATATTTTTCCATTGACTTTTGTCTTTCTGTCATTTCTTTCATAAAAAATAAAATAATTGTATAAAGTATCTTGCCTAAGAAGAAAGGAGTAGTTATATACTACAACTTATTTCTTATTCAGATAAAAGTTTTCTCAAAAAATAGGCTTTTGCAAACCCTTTTTAGGCGGATTTGCTGATTCTTATAAATTATTTTTATTTTTTATTCTTTTTCTTCTTTTTTTCTTTTGCGCACTTTCCAAAAATGGAAAGAGCGTCACTAGTGAACTAGCGGTGCAAATATAGATAGTTTTTAGGGGATTACAAAACATTTTGCAAAAAACTTTATGTGCGTATGGTTGATGATGATTTTTGAAATCCAGCCAACCGAAACAATATTATAATTAATGTATCACTCCGCTTCGCTACGTGATATGGAATCTTGAATAATACCCCCAGAAACTATATTTTACTCTAGAAATGGTTCTTAAAAAGAATGAAGGTACTGAAAGAACTCGCCCCTCAAAAGGGGCGAAGTTCGGTTCTTTTTAAGGTTCATGGTAAATTTGAATATATATAACCATTTCCTCTATATTGAATAAAAACTATATTGTAGATTAAGATTCATATTGATGTATATCTATATTCAGGTTAATTTGAAAATCCATATTACCTATATTCAAATTATACTTTCAATATACTATTAGTCAAACTAACATTATAGTTTTAAATTTACTTTTATTACAGAGAACCTTTTCGAGAAGAACCATCTACGCATCTGGCTTCGCCACCTCCCTTCAGGGAGGCAAGGATGCTAGAACCTTCTCTTAAAGAACCTCTTGCTTCGCTAAAAGTGTATAAATAGGTATTACTACAAGTTTGGGAGTTTTTTTACCTCTCTATATAGGTTAATCGGATTACAAAAAAGCTCCCGAAAATAGTTAGGATATTATCAATGTTATATCCAGTTTTTTCAGGTTGTTTTTCAAGTTATCATACTTGCTTTTCTTCTTCTCCGATTTAGGACAGATAATATAAAGTTGATCCAATGCTATGGTAAATGTCTCTTTTCTACTAGCCATTATATAATCTTTCAGGGATGTATCATGTTCTGCTAGCTTTTGTATATCTGCAACAATCTCTTTTCTGATTCTAAAAGTTCCAGCCTTTTCAGCCAACCAATCTGATTTATGTTTGGCTTTTCCGATTGGATTATAGATATTATTATTCAGATAGGTAGAGATGCAATTAATAAATTCAAGATTGTAATCGCTGCTATACCAAACATCATATTCTCCACCATCAAAGTTTCTAATTCCGATTCTGGATAATAATTGGGTATAATACCACATCCTATAATCTTCAAGTGTTGTCTCGCTTAAAAATGCTTCTTCTACAGAACTGGCAAAAGTGTAAGGAATATTCCAGTCACCAAGTAAGATTATTCCCGTATAGCTTCTAAATTCATTCGTACTTTTGGTTTTGCTAGATCCAAAGTAGGTAATCGAATAATCCATCTCTGGTACATAACCTTTTAATCTTAGTTCCTCATCTATTTTGTTCACCCAATCAGATTTTCCACTAGGCTCATCCTCGATACGTTTTCCGATATTTTTCCAGACCACAATTAAGGTTTTGCTTTGAAGTCTGGTTTTCAATATCCCAATTATATTATTAACCGTTTCATTGAATTTAATCGGATCAAACTCATTCCTTCTTTCTTGCGGTGCTGTTATCTCATGGAAATTCACTTTGGCATTATATTTATAATGTACATCCAGCAGGGTAAAGCAACTGGAATCATGCAGTAAAATATCTCCAGCACCTTCATAGATAAGTATATGGGTATTTATAGTTGATTGCCAAAGATTCTTTGGATAGAAAGATATATTCATCTTTTGTTCTCCAGATTGTTTCCAACCTTCCCAATATCTAGGAATACACTCTAAAACCACATCTCTTTTAATCCTTCCGAGTTTATGGGTTGTATTACAAAAATCATCTTCCCCACCAGCTATGAACTCTTTGTATGATTCTTCCAGATCGGCTTTTCCCTTGCATTTCCATTCGCCTGATACCTTTTCAGAGAAACATCCCAATACTGTTCTGGATATACTGGCAAAAGCCTTGTAGAACATAGGAGTTTCATCAAAAATAACATAAGCCCTCAAATCTTTTCTAGCCATCAGTTTTATAAAATCTCCATCAAATGCAGGTACTTTTGAAGTTGGCTTATAAATCAGAAAATAATCAATAAGATCAGTCCAGAACCTGACGTGGGTTAATATGATTACTTTCTTGTTCATTATCAGTTCTGGAGTTTCACAATATACTTTCATGTTTTCTCTGGCTTCAATCTCACCATGAATAAGAAGCACATCCGAATCTGGCAGAATATTGTTATCTGTGATCCAATGATACATCTTGTCGGCTTCGGCTATCGTATCTACACAATACATTATACCTTTGTCCGCTTTAAGTTTGATTAATTCTTTTATGGATGTACTTTTGCCAGCACCACAGCCAGTCGATATAACATACATCCCAGTCTTGTCATCAACATTAATAGAACCATTTCTAAGGTTCATAGTAAAACCATTTCCACTACTACTAGGAATTACATTGATAGCATTCATTTGCCGCCTCCTTCCTCTGGTTCATCATCAACAATCAACCATTTATACTTATTAGCCAAGAAGTGCATATAAGAAAGCATGGATTCATCATCGAAAAAAGCATTGTCAAAATCAGGTTGCAATGCTTGTAATATTTTAAACTCATTTCTTATCTGTGCCATGAGTTCAGATTTTCTTTTAATAAGTGTTTTGTTCATCTTGATATTAGTTTTATTTCAATGGTATAAGTTCTTTCAGCCACTTCAACAAACCTGCTTTATATGAAGAAAGGACAATAAACCTCTATCGGTCTATCATCCTTTCTAAGTTATATTGAGAACTAAAAAACACTTATACATCAATTAGGGAATAAGGCTTTGAGATACGCATTTCATTAGTTTGCAAATATCCCCAGCCAATCTTTACCTTAACCTCATAATCACACAATAAGGCTTTATTTCAAGTTTCATCCAGTTTACCTTATCCGCACCTAGTAGAACGGCACTTGATTTATATGCTGTCTTAAACTCTTTCTGCTCCATTAAATATGAATAACCCAAGAGAACTGTCGGAAATGGATTGGGTAGATGAAAGCTGTTATAACCTTCTCCAGTAATCATAAAAGCATCCGCATCTTTTATTAATCCATCAGCCAGATCATCTTTGGAATAATCTGTATATCTCTGGAAAACGGCTGTTATATTCTTGTCAGTCGTAGTTATTCCGAATATCACCTTGTCTATACCTATATAGTTGTCTAGGTCTGTTTGTACAAGTCTGGTTATTTCATCATCAGTCTGTATTCCAGTATCGTAGATCTTCGATACTAGAACTATCTTTTTCGATAGTCTGTTATTACCGTTATTTATTCTTTTTGCCATACTGCTAATAAGTTATTTCAAATACAATTCTATCACTATAGATACGTATCTTTATTTCTTCCGTTTTTTGTTCCCCTATCATTTCCAACAAGGTACGGTAAAATCTTATAAATGCGTTTCTATGTGTATAATAATGATATTTCCCTATCTTTATCAAAGGATAAATCAATGGCTGTTCTTCCTCTCCAAGTCTGAAAGCTGATACTGAAATACCTGAAACAATATAACAATCAGTATCTATAATCAAATCTTTGTCAGTTGCATCTAATGAATCACGCCAGAATACTAATCGAATCTTGTTTTCTGCAAGTTGATTATATTCTATCTTTACTATTCCGTTTGTTCTCTCGTCCAATTTGCCTTGGATCATTTCTTCAATTTCATTTTTGCCCCAACTAGTACATAACATCATGTTGAAGGCTATAAATTTAAAATCCATAATTACTATTTTTGGTTTTCTGTGATACTACTTTTAAAATTATTCCATACTTCTTTTGTAAGAAGCCGATTAGTCCCGTATAAGAATCGCTTCTTCTTCTTTCACGAGGACAAATCTTCAAAATCTCCTTCAAGTCGATTTCAATAGAGAGACCAGTTAAGAATGAATCACCGAATTTCTGCTTTAATGCTTCTATATCGGATTCATATCTACTTTCATTTGTTTTTTCGATTACATCAGGACAAACTTCATTCTCTCTAACCTGACGTTCCAGCGGTTCTTCTAAAGAACCACTGAAAAATGTTCTAATAAAATTATCCCACATGATAGTAGGTTTTAAATGTTTCGTCATTAGTTAGAGTTTCACGTTTAGGGAAGCGCGTTTTGTCATTTTCAGATAAGGACAAAAAAAATAACGCACTAAGATTTGTTGTCCTAGTGCGTTATCTGTATTATAAGTTATTTCCCAACTATTATTTTGCTACTGCTGGATAGTTTAAGATTTTAGGTGGAATATGCTTGTATTGTTTGAATCTTGAATCAGCTTTAACAGAACGTGTATTAGCTTTATTCATTGCTTCTATCCAATCAGCACGTCCTTGTGTATCAAACTTAACAAACTCTTCATAATCATAAGTCCAAGAATCACCATAAGCTAATTTCATTGCACGTTTATAAATGGCTTCTCGACTTGGAGCATTGAATTGTCTCAAAAAACCAATGTTCATTACACTGGTTTCGGTTGCTCTATAAATACCTTTACTAGAAGAACCTGCACCTTCATAAATTCCTATTCTTTCAGAATCGTAACGTGAATCTTTAATAAACTTTGACCATAAAATTTCATCGGAATCACTAATATAATCTATGTTACATGAAAATCCCTTCTCATGGTCTTTGTCAATACTCTTTTTATCCTCTTCTGTTATTTCTAAATCTGCGCCAGTTAAATATTCATCTAATAAAAAACCAAATCCGTGACCATTTGCTTCATGGTGAATAAGGAATATAAAAGGATTATCATTATCATAAACGCCCAAAGGACAATTCGCAATACTGAAGCCATCTTCAAAATTTAATATCGCAAAAGAACTTTCTGTATAAAAGTTTTGCAGCATTATAACTTGAATATTATCCAAACTATTTATATTTAAAGTCCTTAAGAGATACTTCTCACATTTTTGAGTATCTATATCACTATAGCTCACAGAACCCCATTGGTTAAATTCAAATTTTGTAGAAAAAGCTGTTTCGCCACTCATTTGATTATTTTTCGATACTGTTTTGATTAATATTACATCGAATAGTTCTCTTAAAGATTTAAAAGGCTCTATAGAGAAATAATGTTCCATAGTTTCTTTAGCTTTAGTTTCATATAAACCACCTGATACCATATCCGTATCTACAAATTGATCTCCCATTATAACTATTTTTATTCCATTTCCTTTGGTATGCTTTTGTAATATACTAACCTCACCATCCATAGAGTAATCGGTAGATACATAAAGATCTTTTGCACTAATAAATAAACCATAACCTGGTTGTTGATTTAATATTTGATGTTCTGGATACCATATCTTCCAATTTGGATGCGATAAAACCATTTTAGGAATGTATCCTACTAATTTATTACCTGAAACTTGAAGTACCATTAAGTTTTCCAAATTTATAATACTTTCAGGCAAAGTTCCTTCCAAATCATTTTGCTGAACATTTAATGCTTTAAGTGATGTATTTCCAATACTTTGTGGCAAAAATCCTTTCAAATTATTATTAGATAGAAATAAAGTTTCTAATTGACTTAAATTCCCAATATTTTCAGGGATCTTTCCTATTAAATTATTATGACATAAATCTAATGATTTAAGAGAAGTAAGTTTACAGATAGAACTAGGTATTTCTCCTATTAAGTTGTTAAAAGGTAAATATAAACTATTAAGATTAGATAAGTTTCCTATTTCATCAGGTAATGTTCCGGATAAATTATTAGTCGCCAAATCAATAGCTAATATCCTAGTAGGGTTAGTAAGAGCAGTAATTCCATACCATTCGGAAACTGGTTTGTCACTACACCAGTTTGTATTATTAGTCCAATTATCGCCATTGGTAGCTTTATACAGTGCTATCAATGCTTCACGTTCTAGATCTATACGGCTTTGTTTAATTGTAACAACCTGCTTCTTGTCGCTATTCTTATCTTTTATAGTAATCGTACCTTCTCTGTCTTTCTGCTCTGTATTTTTGGAGATAGCGAAACTTAGATTATATTCAGTTAAAGCACGTGTTGGTTGTATTTGCTGAATCCATGTATCTGAAACCTCTATATCAAACTCCAGATTGGTTTGTACCATTAGATTCAGCGTACCGCCATCAATGCCAAACTGATATTCATTACGGGCAACAAGGATAGCACCTTTATACATCTGATAGATTGACACTGTATCAGCCACATTCTCATCTTTCGGATTATAGAATACAATCTTAGCCTCCCTAGAATCATAGGTATCATTAGGAGATACAGTATAATGGTGTGTATGGGTAGAAACGGCACGACTTTGAATCTCTGTTATCCAATCTATATCGGATAACATTTTAACCTCATAATCGAGTGTACTTTTAATTTCAATATCCACATTCCCACCTTCTTCTGGAATAGTGAAATCCTTTTTCGTCAGAGTTATAAAGTCCTCAAATCCCTGATAAACCTTAATCGTTTCCGATAGTTCTCCACTCTTGATTATAATTTCACCTTCTCGTTTATCTCCAGTTTCATTAGGTTCTATGGTGAAATTCAGATTACTTGTAGTCAATGCACGTGTCTTTTCGGTTTGCTGTTTAATCCAATCAGCCCTTGCTTCAACCTCAAAGTTAATATTAGCTTTCACCTCTACACTGATATTTCCTCCCTTACTTGCTACCTCATATTTGGAAGAGGTTACGGTTAAAGCGTCTTTCTGTTTTTGGGTTACAACAATGTTTTTAGAATCCGAACCACATTTCAATACGACTGTTGCATTGCGTTCGTCGTATGTTTCATTGGTTGTTGCAGTTATAGTTATTTCATTCTTACCTTTACTGCCGGAAGAAGGAGTAACAGTAATCCAACTTTCGGCACGAGTATTAATTAAACTTGCAGTCCAATCAGCAGTAGTAGTAAATGAAATACTTACCGTTCCACCTTCTTGCGATAGTACGGGATTTAGATTCTCCGAACTTGGTATTGTTATTTCTGGAGAAGGTTCAGGTAGTATAGGATCGTTATTATCATCCTTACAAGAACATACTACGAAAAGCAGTAGTATGAACAATGGAAATAAATAAAAAAATCTTTTTTTCATAAGGCTAATCCATTTTTATAAGATTGTATTCTAGTATAAGTAAACGAATAATATTCCCTTTTATTGTTTTGATAGTCATTATTTTTTTACTTATCTAACAATAGTTGACTTATTAGTACTCAATATTCAAAAATGAAGCTATTTTATTCAAAGTTAGATCTTTACTGTATTGATCCAATTTTAAATTAGGATTTGCTTTATTAAATAATGCAGCATCTTTATTTTCAATACAGTTCAGGCAAAACCAATCATAGGGCATAAATTCAGCACATCGTTGAAGTACTATATATTTCCAATTTGTATTGAGATTAATAATTTCTTCTTCAATTTCACTACATAATATTTTTTTATCAAGTTTTTCTATTGACAACTTTTCTGTTGGTACTAATTGAACTAGGAGTTCATTGATGTTTTTCTTCCAAAAGATAAACCACTGTTCTTTACCTTCGTGAACATTTTCGTCTTTTGAATATTCAAGGTCGCTTTCTATAATTTCTTTCTCAAGGCAGAATAATAAAAAAGCTTCCTTGAATGTAAATCCATCAATAGAAAAAATAGACTTCATAGTTATATTCTCCTTATACGCCTATAAGTTCCCAAAGTCAGCAGATTTAACTATACAAGAAAGGCATGGAACTTGTTCTACTATCCATCGAAAACAGGTATCGCCAAACACCCAGTAGAAATGAATATGAAGAAACAAATACCCATGCCGTTACGATATGTAGAATCAGATACAGCATGGGCTATACAGATTACATATACAAAACAGAATGAGCGTTACATTTGTCCCTATCCTTCTACTTTTGAAATTGGCGATTTCGTTTTCAGGATAAAGCAAAAAACGCTTTCTATGTTAAGTTCAGCCATTTCTCCAGCCGAACACTTGCAAAGATAAGTTTTTTGTTTAAATGTAACGCTCTTATTGAGTATTTATTTCTTCAAAGATAAGGCTTTTAGACTGTTCTAGGACATATAGACTTCAAAAATATCATTTTATGTAGGAGAATAAAAAATAAGAGAAAGTAAGTATGTTACTTTCCCTTATCCAGTCTTAAAACCCGAAACATCTTTCATTATATGTTTCAGTACACATCCATAAGCAATCCTTTAACCTGAAATTATATTTATCTTCAAGTGTTGACAAGTAACTTTCAAAATCATCGTATCGCTCTGATTCTTCTATTTGTTGCCTATCCAGTCTTATCTTGATTACTTCTCCAATCGAGTAGTCCAAGATGATGATGTAGTTTGTTTCCATTACTCCTTATTGTTTATAAATTGATTTTTGATTCTTTGAACTGTTGAAATGCCTATCCCTTGAAGTTTGGCTATATTCCTGATACTATATCCTTTTTTTAATAGGATAATAGTTTCCTTATATTCATCCTTCATTTTCTCTTCTGTCTTGATACTGCCTTTCTTCCTTCCTAATTTACCTCCATTTATAATATAGTTTTTCCTTCCGCTGTTTAGACGATATTCTATATTGCTTCTTTCGATATTAGACATTTCAGCAAGGATGGTTATCAAAATAGAAACGATGGGATTTACTTTTCCGTCTTTCTGCAAAGTATAAAGTCCTAAGTTTTGGATATACACAGATACTTTTGCTTCATGTAGTATATCCAATGATTTCAGAACTTGTAAAGTCGATCTTCCTAATCTACTAAGTTCTGATAAAAGTAAGTATTCTACAGAATTATTTCTACAATACTCCAGACATTCTGTGAGAACTACTCTTTCCTCATTTTTCTTTGCTCCTGAAATATGTTCCTCGTATATGTTCACGATTTCCATATTCTGTTGGTTTGCATATCTTTTCAGATCCTCTATTTGTCTTGACGTATCTTGTCTATCACTTTCAGACGAAACACGTGCATATATTACAGCTTTTGTTTCCATAATAATCTTTGAATAAAATGATAACATGAAGAAGTGTATTCAAAACCTTTCTACAGATTTATTTGAACACACTCTCTGATTGAACACAAAAGAGATACTTTATTAGTTCAGTTCACTTTCTTATGAAATATTCTGTTGCGGAATGGACGAGTATATAATACTCCTTGTTCACCCTGCATTTATCCTGATATGGATTATAGAAATTCAGACAAAGTTCACTATATAATAAAGGTAAGTTTCTTCTGATTCTTCCTACGAGCCAACCATAATTTATTGGTCGGCTGTTTTTCATTTTCTGTTCCCATTCCGTTAGTGAAATCTGGGAACAATCACATTCCAGATACATATTCCTATCAGATAAATGGAATACTCTCGTTATCCAGTATTCCAGATTCTACAATATTTCTGGCAATATTATGTGAAGCTTCATTCCTAAGGTCATATCCATAGTTTTCACTTCCCATTACTTTTATCACCTCGACAACACTTCTGAATAGGGTTTGTTGTAAGGTTCGATGATAGTAGATTATTGATTCTGCAAACTTTCTACTATCCCAAGACATATCATTTAAAGCGTTCTCTAATTCCATAGCAGCTTTAAATTCCCTGCTGTTTTCCAGTTTGTATCTTTCCATAATTTTACTTGTCTTTTAATCTGTTATAAAATAGAAAAGGAGAAACTACCTTTATTTTGTAGTTCCTCCTCGGAATTGTTACCTTACATATTTAAGTTGGCTATTTGATAAACCAACTGTATGATTCATCTTCGTGCTTTAATGCTTCTGTCAGTCCTTTACTAACAGTTGTCGCATTAACGCTGCGGTTCAGGAATGAATCTATATAACTGTTTTTGTTCGCACCTGTTATTAGGTTATAGAACTTCCACATACTTATTTCTCCGTTACTTCCAGCAAAGTTTTTATCGTGAATGTAGGATTTGGCTACATTGTTTATTTGGCTGTCTGTAATTAAAAGTTGTGGTAGTCTTTTCTGTTGGTTCTGTGACAAGTAATTATATAATCGCATTCTTCCCAGAATCTGGCAGAATTGATGTTCACTTAGCATTGTATCGTTTAAAGACTGCATCAGATGAATATGTTTGGCTATATTGTACTGATTGAATAAATCAAGTGCTGCCAGATATAAATCTGCATCGCTACTTGCTTTAACTTCATCTTTGTAACCGTCTGTAAAAATACATTGGTTAGTACATACAAGATTCAAAAAGCCAACTGCCAGACTGAATTTCTGCATTGTCTTTTTGCCTGATAAGTTATCCCTTCCATAGCTTTTGCAGCCTGAAATGGATAGGTTTAAACGATTTCCATTTACGTCTTGAAATACACTCGGTACTTCAATATTGAAAATCATTCTTTCGTAGTACATTGTCTTGTCCGATTCGAGAAGCTGATCTACTTTTTTGTTTATAGCTTCTGGGATTCTACCTTTTACAATGTGGCTAACTCTTATTACGGGATCTTCTATCTTTTCTCCCTTATAAAAATCCCGAACTGCCTCATAGATACTTTCTATGAAACATTGATGTGATATACATACCTCATTATCCTTAGAAAATGTAGGTATGATACAATCATTTTTGAGGTGTTCCAATGTTACCTCATTTGTATTGGCTTCAATAAATGGAGATCGTTTAGGTTGCTGTTCTTCCTGCTTTTCCGATATAAGAATTGCTTCCTCCGCTTCATTCTTCCAATTATTGTCTAAAGCCACCATGTTTGTAGATGGCATTATTAAATTTACTGTTTCCATTTTTAATCTGTTTTTATTTTCTTTACTTTCTTACTCAAAACCGATCTTAGTTTCTTCCAATTTTTGGCAATAACTAAAACTGATTCAAGCACTATTATCAGAATAGCTTCACCACGTTCATACTTAGTCATGGTTTGCACTCCTGATTAAATCCCTTTACTGTTTTGGGCTTTCTGTGGCTTCTCCAAAAATGTTCCAGATACTCTATGAGTTCTATTACATTTACTATGAAGCCGATTACTTTCATTACTTCTAAAATTTTTCTTGTTTTCATTATTCCTCCTTTATTAAATTGTTTATTAATGTTTTATTATTCTCATTAATAAGGCTTTGAAAGGAGAATAAAAAAGGCAGAAAACAATTTGCTGTTTCCTGCCGTAGAGAATAAAAACGGATAATAACGAAAACATAATTCTTACTTTCCCGATCTGATATAACTGGAGTATATCTACTGAAAATAAGGATTATGTTTTCTGTAGCTGCCAGTATATAACATTATACTGTGCTACTGCTTATCATATCTTACTTTTTATGCTTATTACCGTTTATTCTTTTTCATATATAAGGTTTTCAAAGGATTATAGGCGGTAGTCCAAATCATCTTTATGGGATATGGTATCTTCGTCTGCGTTCGGTAATTCTATTCTTTCGATACCGGCAGATTTTAAGTCTGATAATATATTCTTCCGATAACTACCATTTATATGAGGTATGAATTTTCCGTCTTGTTCGCTCCATACATAAAGGTTGTTTTGCTTCGCATCGTTTCTGGTTTTATGTTGGAGAAAGGTATATTTAGTTCCATTATTAGCCTCTATTTCAATTCGGACTGATTTTTTACCGTTCTCTACAACATTTCCAAGGTATGCCACTTTGATATGTTTGAGTATGATTTCCTTGCATTTCAATCTGTTTCCCTCATTCATCACATCAAGAAAGGTTTCCATGATTCTTTCTTTAGAAGGCTTTCTTATGTCGGCAATGGTTCTGTCTATCCTATTTATTTCATATCCGTATTCCAACATTTTATTCTGATGGTGTATATGGTCGGCTATAAGTTTTCCTTTTTTTCCCTTAAACTCTGCCTCTGTCAGTTCACCGTCCGCATACAAGTTTACAACTCTCTTTTTTCTTTCTGTAAGTTTCATCAACAGATTATTGCTTTCATTCATTTTTTGAAGAAGGACAGCCTTTTCCGATTCATATTGGGTTATACTTTTTTCATCCAGATTTTGAAGGTAGCCTATATGGATAGTGGAGGCAATATCCCAAATCAGTTCATCAAACACATCTGTTCTAATTCTGGCTGCATCTGTACACGCACCATTAAACTTTGAAGTATTTTTTTTCTTGTAACATACATAGTATTTATCATTTGCAATATAATGGCTTCCACAACAACTACATTTAAGTACACCCACTCCAAAGCTGGTCCGTTTGCTTTCCTTGCTTGTTCTCTTGAATATATGATTCTCCCGAATCATTTTAACCTTTTCCCATATATCCTGATCTATTATAGGTGTAAATTTCCGATGGCTCTTTGCATTGTCATTGTCAGTATAACCTATATAAGCCGTATCAGAAAGTACTTTACTGACAAATATCCAAGTTATATCCTTGTCGTTCCGTTGTTTAATCCCTCTAGATTTTAATTCTTTGGCAAGTTTAATGGCACTCCATTTACCAGTGACGTATTCATCATATATTAATTTTACTAGTTTGGATTCTTTAACGTCAGGTACTATATATCCACTATTATCAACTCTGTAACCAAATCTGGTTTCACAGCCTCCGTTAAATTTCATTTGTTCGCTATTTCTCTTTTTACCCCTGCGCATCTTTGCAAAAATCTCTTCGGTGTCTTGCTTAACCATCGTAGCGAACAATCCCCAAGCTATTTCCGTACCACTGTTTACACTACCGTCAGAGTTTAACAAAGTTAGAGAAGGGTTCTTTACATAAACCTGAATATGATTTTCTATAAACCAGTTTTTCATTTCAACTAAAATCGAATCTACTCTTCCCAATCTGTTCAAATGCCATAGTGCACAGTTCTTAATATCAGGATTGTTCAGAATGGTTGATTTTATCAGAGCAATCATCTGCACATACTTTTCATTTTGTTTTCTGGCTGATGCGCCAGCAACTTCGATCCATTCAATATCCTCTTCTTTGAAGCCTCTGGATATGCAAAATTCAAGCATATCTTTTTTTTGAGATGCCGTTTCCTGCTCTTCGGTGGATGTACGGATTACACACAATATTGTTTTCATATCTAATTAGCTATTAATTTGTTCATTGTGCAAATATACAAAAAAATAGATAATAGGAATATTTTATATATTCACTGTAACAGACTGTACAGTCTACTGACGGAGTCTGTAGTAGGTTACCGCATGAAAGGCCTTAACTGTACGGAAGAAACCCCTTAATCTACGGGGAGAATACTTTTATAGGCAAGATTGTTATTTTTTTATCATCTGTCTGAAGATTGCTTTTCTTTGGAAAGGAGAATAAGAAGGTTGCCCTTTTGAAGTAAATCTGGCCGGTAAGCATTATCTTTGCATTAAAAAAGATGATAACTTTATATTTAGCCCGTCACGGGCAGACAGAAGAGAATATCGCCCGTATTTTCCAAGGACATATGCCGGGCACGCTGACTGTTGAAGGAATAGCACAGGCTGAAGCGCTGCGTGATACTTTGCGGAATATCTCTTTGGATGCAGTGGTCAGTAGTGATTTGAAACGGTGTGTGGATACGGCCCGTATCGCGGTGGAAGGTCGGAACCTGCCTTGGGAGAAAACGGTCTTGCTGCGTGAAATCGATTGGGGGAGTTGGACAGGTCTTACCATTAAAGAAGTTGATTTGCAACATTTTCCGGCAGATGTGGAAACGGAGGCGATGCTCTATGAACGTGCGGGGCGTTTTGTGGACTACTTGAAAGAGCAATATGATGGAAAACAGGTGTTGGCAGTCGGGCATGGACTGATAAACAGGGCGGTACAGGCACACATTCAAGGAGTGACTTTGGAACATTTACGTAGTGTGCCAAAGATGAATAATGCGGAACTACGCCGGTTCAAGTTAACGTAATTCCGCATTGAATAACACGTGGTTATTGCAAAGTGACCCCCATGATTCCTATCACCACATCATTGGACAGGGTTTCCAGGGTCAGCCCTTTTAGTTCCTTGGAATGATCCAAAGGAATATCGAGCAATATGCCTGCACCACCTTCTATCTCACGTCCATATACGCCGGTGATGTTGAGTTCCTTACCCAGATCACGGCTTACTTTACCGCTTTTCAAGTGCAGACGGTACGGCCGGGGAGCAGGTACTTGGAATGCTTTGCCGTCCACATAGAAATCTTGTTCTATAGGACACCAGTTGTCCGGATTGGTCAACTCCGTTGCTTGGGAAGTTCCGTCTGCATAGTGTATGCGGATTATTCCATTGGCAATGTGGCACTGCATGTGGTTGGTACTTCCCGCCATCAGCAGATAAGCATGTGAGGCCGTGCCGGATAGTGAGATGGTGGAACTGTCCGGGTAATTATCCCATAGGGAGGTGAAAAGAATGTTGTTTCCTTTTTCTTTCAGACGGAAGGGGATGCCTAAAGACGTTTGGAAAGTGTCATGATGTACAAGACTGCGTAATTCCGAGTCGTCTATGGTAGCACTCAGCAGCGGATGGCACCATTCTCCTATTCCCTGTGTGGGAAGTTGCAACGTAGTGTATGGAGACCGGGGAGACAGGTATTCATTTTGATATATATCGGTGACGGAAGCATTCAGTTGCCGGTCAAAATCAACCATCCGGCATTTTTCGGGACGGATATCTGCAAAGTCTGTATAGGAGGGGGATTCCCGGACGTTCTCTATATAGATATTAACAGGTTGCCACCAATCCATTTCTCCCTGATGGGTGTAAACAAAGAAAGTGTGGTGTCCCGGTTCACCTTTTATCTGTGCGTTGAAAGCGGTGGCTTCCACAGTGTGATTTGCTAAAATGCTCTGAGGATCATATACTTGGGAGATGGATGCTCCCGAAGGTATTTGCAAAGCCAACTTCCCGTTTGAAGTGATGAGTGGTTCCTGGACTGCCAACGTGTGAAGTGGTGCTCCTTCCCATTCGATGGTAATGGTGGTTGAAGATGTTCCTTCCGCCTGGATTGAAAGAAGAGGATAGCCATGGGCCGATTCGATGGATTGCCATGTGGCAGGGACACCGTTCACTTTTACTGAACGGATCTTCTCTTTTCTGGCATTGACGTGCAATACCGGATGGAGAGGAGTCTGGAACCGTTGTGTGATATGATAGGTATCCGTATTTTCTTTCCGGGTAAAGCGATAGCTTATATCGGGAGTGCTGACGGAAGCCTTGTCCCAGTCGTCCGGGAAGCCCGGCCGGAGGATGATTTGCTGGTTCAGGGCATCCGGCAGGATACCGAACAGACCTTGGATCAGTACTCGTGAAGCGACTCCGATGGGATCGCCGAAATCGCGGTAGCATTCTCCGCGTGCGGCATCATAGAAGCTGATCTGGCCGAAGTTACCCGGACTGTCTCCTAGATACATGCCGTCCAGAACAGAGCTTTTCAAAAGTTTGTATCCGGCGTCGGCACGTCCGGCCTGGAAGTATGACAATGCGGTATGCATCACTTCGGCAAAGGCGACATTATTGATGCTCCATGAGTAGGGCAGCCAGTTGGTGGTGGCGATAGTGGCATATCCATTCTCTTTTAATCCATGGGCCGTGACGGGGATATGAGGAATGGCCGTGTCTACATAACGGGTAGCCTGATAGGCTTGGAACGGATTGGCTGTCTCGCTGTCTATAGCATGATAAATGGTCCATACAGCGGCACTTTCGTGTACTCGCTTGTGTCCCATAAAATCTTGATATTCCGCCCAATGTCCTTTGCCGGGAAGCCATAGCCTCTCGTTCATGGCTTTCAGAATCTTTTCGGCTTCGTTGCGGTAAGGAGTGGGATCTTCGCCTATCTTTTCTGCCAATTGAGCCGCTGTCTTGTTGGCACGGTAGTTGTAAGCCGATGAATGGGTGACTGCTCCGCTATTGTAATAAAGGGCGTCACTGGCCCAAATGCAGGCGTATGCATCATACAGCCCGTCGTTATCCGGGTCGTAGTTCAGCTTTTCCCATGCGAGGTGACGGGTGATGACAGGCCACATTTGGCGGGCATAATCCAAGTCCCCCGTCCATTTGAAATGCCATAACAATTCGTCTATGTAGCAAAGGTTCATGTCGTAGTGGTGCATCTGATTATTGCGGTGCGGATTACGGCAGATGTATCCGTTACTGTATTGGGGTGTACCCCATTTCTTGACGGAACGTGCCAGATGCAGGGCGGAATCTTGTGCCGGATGGGGGAAGGTGTTGGGCACTTCGGTGACCTGACTTGCCGCGTATGCGTTGAAATGGGTCCGGGCACGGTCATGCCATCCCAAAACATCGCCGGTATAGGCGGCTCGCCAGCCACTGAGGGGCATCCGCCACCCTATGGCACCGTGTAACCATACTTCGCCGTCCCAGATTCCATCGGCTGCCATAGCCAGTGTGCCTCCTAAGGTGTTGAAATAAGGGTCGGGTGTTTCAATGCGGATGCGTGAGGCTGTTTCGGAGCGGGCGGCTTCTGCTTTTTTAAACAGGGTTTCGCCTTCGGCAGTCGTCAGTGTACGTAGTTCCTGGTTATCCAATAGAATATAAAGTGTTCCGTCTATCTGCGCCGGGAAGGATTGTAACTGTTGAGGCTGGAGAGGAGCTTCGAAACTGTCGGCAGGGTCGGCTCCCATATCTCCGTTACGGTTTAGTTTGGAATTACGTATCTCTGAAATGGATGCCAGTAGAACGGGATGGAATCCCTTGAAATTCCGGGCGTTGAATTGCCAGATGGCCCCTTCTTTATCGGGAAGTGCCCATGTGGTAATGGATAAGCTTCCGCCTCCGAAAGCCGGATCAAATAAACTGTAGCTGCGGCGTCCCGCTGTATAACGGGACTCGCAGTGTTCGGTAGAGTCAAGGGCTACCGTGCCTCCGGAGGTTTGCAGTTTAAAGCAGATGTGCTTCGGATTCTCCTTGGTATAAGCAGCGAATACGGGCCGGTCGCTTGTTTCCAGCCGGAATGCTGTGTGGCTGCCGTATAAGGCACGGGTAAAGCGATTCTTACCGTTGATGCAGACAAAATCGTCTCCGTCAGGGGTATATTGCAGGCTTCGGGTGGCATTCCGGCGATGTTCGTTGTACGAAGTGGATTCTATGAAATCACCTATCTTTTGTGGCTGTTTGGTTTGTCCTGCGCCGGAAATGCTACCGATGCCCAACAGGCATAGAAGTAAATATGTCGTTTTCATGATAATAACTGCTAACTCCTGTTCTTACGGTAACGGCTGTAACCCTTCCCAGCGTACATTCCATTTGCCATCTTTCGGAAATCCGGGATTGTTTCCTTCCGATCCGTCCCATCCGGCGCACATCATGGCGACTGTGGTCAGTAATCCACCGTTGCCGGGCAGGTAAATACGCAGACGCCCGTCCTGGTAATTGTGACCGTTTACCAGATAGGTGTTGGTACGTTTGTCCATCAATAATGCGCTGACTGCCTTCTCGGGCTCACCCATTCGGGCGGCATTCATGGCTGTCATCGGATAATCCCAGCCCCAGGTCTTGTCCCAGTTCCAGTTATCCCAAATCCAGTGCAGGGTGTTTTTCATATATCCGGCATGAATCAGCTGATTCATGGGCAGGATGCCGACAGCGCCCAGCACTGCCATGTGGTCTGAGGTAAAACGGATATCTTTATAGGTATCCACCGCGGTCTCGGCTGCCAGATACAGCTGTTTGTCGTTGTATGCCAGCGGAGATAATTTCTCTATCAGCACATCCCATTCGGGTACACGTTCCAACCCTGTACGTTCACGCCATGTTTGGGCAACTTGCATGGCGAAATGCCAGTACGAAAGTTCAAAAGGCGGATTGACAGTTTCGGCGGCGCGCAACGTTTCCTGTGCGGGAATAGCGCCTTTCAAGACATAACGGTCGTGCTCTTCCTCGTATGTGGCAAATGAATACATGAATTCGGCGGTTTCCTGTATCAGGCTATTGTATTTTTTCAGTAGTTCTTCCGATGGATTAGCCCGATAGAGCAATTCTGCCAGGTAGATGAGATGAGGCTGTTGCCAGATCAGGAAGCTGCCTACTTTAGAGGGGGCTTCCGTACCGCTGGGATCAGTCATTTTCATCCATCGTATGCCTTTGAAACCTTGTCTTTCCGCTATCTGGCGGGCTATGGGTTCCACGGTTTCATACCAGGATAAAGTGCGGTCCAGTAATTCGGGATGTCCCCATAAGGCGAATTGTGCCTGATGCCACCAGATCATTTCCAAATGGAATTTCCCGAACCAGGAGTTGTAAGTCAGTCCGGTTTCCTGTGGCGGGGTTGATCCGGCACATTGGATGGCGAGCAGATATTGGCTTAATACGACCCGGCGTTCCAATTCTTTGGCACGGACATCCGTACATTGTGAGAAGTCGGCGACAGCTCCCTGTGTCCAGTAATTTTGCCAATGTCCGGAAGAGGCTTGTTGTACTTCCGCAAAAGTCAGGATGGGAGAAGCGGACGCTTGCGGTGTGAATTGGCAGGTGAATGTAAATACACTGTCCGTTGGCGTGAGTACGAAATAGTTTGCACTTTTTTCACTTAGCTTCGCAGTGCCTTCCCAACTGATTGTTACATAATAGGTGGTTGCGTCGAGTGTTCTTTTTAACACGGCCGATTGTGCGTCTTCACTGACCAGGGTCGTGCTATGTTTATCATTCGCTTCCCAATTACAAGCATCGTCACAGTGACCGCCCGTGGGATAGGGGAAGTGGAACTTGATGCCGGCAGGTTGTCGGGCCGACAGGCGTGCGGCAATCATATCACGCTCCGGATGGCAGACTGTCTGAATGTGGTAGGGAGTTTCTTTGAGAGTGAACCGGCTGTTGATGATACCGTTCCACATATCCAGTGATTGCTGTATGTTTTGCACATCCGAGGGACGTACTTCATTTTCTAATTCGAGTCCGATGATACCCAGATGCAGGCGGTGTGGGTTTACACGATACCAGTCGGATGCTTCCTTTGCTCTGCCGGGTTCTTTGGGTTGGGTGGCATATAGCTCTTTGTGCCCGTGGCCGAAGTCATACTCCACCAAGGCTTCCTCCGGTTTATAGTTTTCGGGATTTCCGAAGCTGTGCCATCCCCATTGGCTTTGTGTACCCAGTGGAACTCCGTTTTTATAGACTTCGGGAAAAGTCTGCAATCCTGTAGCATCTACCGTGTAGGCAAATTCTCCGTTTCCTACCGACAGGGAGGATAATGAATCCATGGCAGTTACTTCCGGATTATTGCGTGTTACCAGTGCATGGCGGTCTATGGCTTCCTCTTGGGGAGAGGTGCAAGCGGCCAATGCAAACATTGTCAGAGCATAAATGGTGTGTTTCATTGTATATAGCTAATTTAAAAAGATGGATAATTCTGTTGTTTATGCGATATGATTCTATTTGCCAAGTTGCAGGCAACCCATGATGAAAGGACCGGTAGCTTTGGCATCGTTGTCACGCATCTTTTCGCCAATGTAATATTCAAAGCTTCCGTCGCGGTAAGGAGTGCCGCCCAGTCCGCCTACTTGACAGCAACGGGTCAGCGTCAGAGTTCCGTCGGGGTTTTCGCGAAGCAATGTTTTCTTTAATCCGTTGAAGGCTTTTTCCGCGATGGTCCGGTATCGGGCGTCTATATATCCTTTGTTCACCGCTTTGGCATAAGCATACATACATTGGGTGGTTACGGATGCTTCGGGAAAATTACCTTCACGTTCGGGCTGGTCTATTACCTGATACCATAGCCCGTCTCTTTGATAGTTGGGCAGGCTTTCTGCCAAACCTTGAATCCAACTGATAAGCGAGGCACGTCCGGGGTGGTTGTCGGGAATATAGTCCAGTACATCTACCATGGCCATGAACCACCAGCCTATACTGCGTCCCCAGAAGTTAGGTGAAGTACCGTCTTGCGGATTTGCCCAACGTTGGGATTTGCTCTCGTCCCAGGCATGATGATATAATCCGGTTTCCGGTGAATAGGTATGTTTGTGGCAAAGTGTGAATTGTTTTACCGCCTCATCAATCAGATCAGGACGGTTGAATTCCGCTCCATAGCGGGCTAGGAAAGGAGAAGCCATATAAAGTCCGTCCAGCCACATCTGATGTTGATAGATCAATTTATGCCAGAAGCCACCTTCCAGCGTACGTGGTTGTCTTTTGAGTTGTTCTACCAGTAAGTCCATGGCTGCTTTGTATTTTTCTTTGCCTGTTTCTTTATAGAGGTCGAACAGTACTTTTCCTGAATTGATGTAATCCAGGTTGTAAGTTGACATATCATAGAGGTGGATTTCTCCTTTTTCGTTAATCAAACTATCCGTCCATTCCTCAACATACGTAAAGTAACGTTTGTCACCGGTATTTTTCCACATATCCAGCATGGCGCAACAGCCTACTCCTTGTGAATACCCGAAAAAGAGCCGTTTGCCATGATCCAGCTGATAAGCTTTGGGAAAGCGGAGCATCTCAGAGTCGGCAAAGCGCCGGGCATATGAGTCGGAAGATATGCCGGGAAGGGTTGTGGGGACTGTAGGGAGAGAGGCTACACATACTTCTCCACTGTACGGAATTGCTTTTTGGGCTTGGAGAGACATGGGAGCCATGCAGGCAGTCAATAAACAGATGTAACAGTAATTTTTCATGGTATTTCCTGTCGTTTTTATAGTCTTTGAATGATTTACATTTTTTGCTGATGTAAAAATAGGCTAATTAACGCTATAAGTCCATGAATAATTGTTCATTTAGATGGAAAATCTATCGGTTGAGTCTCTTTTTTAAGGAATATGTGTCAATAAAGAACGAATTTGTGGAAAAAATGGTAAGACAGAGAAAAACTGTTCACCCATCTGTCATCTAGAAGGAAATAAGGAATGACAAATGGATGAACTTGATGAGATAATCAGTTGTGTACCAGTGTTCCTATATTTTCACCGGTCATTACTTTTTTCAGGTTACCTACTGTGTCCATGTCGAAAACGATAATGGGCAGGTTGTTTTCCTTGCACATGCAGGTTGCTGTAAGATCCATTACTTTCAAACCGCGCTTCAATACCTCATCGTAGGTGATATCGTCAAATTTCGTAGCAGTGGGGTCTTTTTCCGGATCAGCTGTATAAATGCCGTCCACGCGTGTTCCTTTCAACATCACATCGGCTTCTATCTCGATACCACGCAGTGAAGACCCGGTATCGGTAGTAAAAAACGGATTGCCTGTTCCGGCAGACATAATCACAACTTCTCTGTTTTCCATCGCTTCAATCGCTTTCCATTTGTTGTAAAACTCACCGATGGGTTCCATGCGGATAGCTGTCAATACACGTGCCTTGACTCCGGCCGCTCCCAATGCGGAACTCAATCCCAAGCTGTTGATAACGGTTGCCAACATCCCCATTTGGTCACCTTTTACACGGTCAAAACCTTTGGAAGCTCCGCTCAGCCCCCGGAAGATGTTTCCACCACCGATTACAATACCTATTTGTACGCCAAGGTCGTGTATTTCCTTGATTTGTTGCGCATATTCACCCAGACGTTTTTCGTCTATACCATATTGCTTTTCGCCCATCAGGCTTTCGCCGCTCAGCTTCAGTAGAATTCTTTTAAATCTTGCCATATTGGTTTGTCTTTTAGTTTTTTGCAAAGATAAAAATATTAATCTTTTTTACTTGTTTTATATCCTAAAATATTTCTTCCCATGACTCCTTGCATTACTCCGCGAAGTAGAAGATAGGTAATGAATGCCATCCATAAAGCGTGATTGCCCATTGCCCCCCGGAAACCATAGTAAATAAGAAAGAAACTGACAGAGGCTACTATCATGGCTTTCAGCATCAGATGGGTGGCTGTCGCACCGATGAATATTCCATCGAACAAAAAAGCAGAGAAGCCTGCCAAAGGAATGGCAAGTACCCAATAAAAATAACTTTCGGAAGCATGAATGACAGTTGTTTCGTCAGTCAGTAATCCGAGAAAGGATTGTCCCCCTATACTATATAATAAGGTGAAAGCAAGCGATAATCCTACTCCCCAGCCGAATAGTTGGCGAACCGTCGTGTGGAGTGCTTTCTGATTATTGGCTCCGATATATCTTCCTGCCAATGCTTCTCCGGCGTATGCGAAGCCGTCCATAATGTAGGAGAATAAAGTGAATAATTGCATAAGTAATGTATTGACCGCCAACACCACTTCTCCTTGTGCCGCACCAGCCGAGGTGAAAAAGACAGTAACCGCCACCAGGCAGATGGTACGGAAAAAGATATCCCTGTTTACTTGGAAGAAACGGTACATGGCCTGTTTGTCAAAGAAGGAATGCCATTCTATGCGTTTCCGCAGGGTGCTGTAGTAGCGTAACCATAACAAATATGCCATGACTAGCCCGGCATATTGTGCAGTTAACGTTCCGATGGCGACACCTTCTATTTTCATTCCTAATCCATATACAAGAAGAAGACTGACCGCAATGTTCACTATATTTTGTGTGATGGCTATATACATGGGGAAACGGGAATTTTGCATACCGATATACCAGCCGGCAAAACTGTAAAGCCCTAATACAGCCGGTGCTCCCCAAATACAGATATAGAAATAGAGGGACGCCAGATGTTCTACTTCTTCAGTCGTTTGGATAAAGGTGAAGGCGGTTCTTTCTATAGGATATTGCAAGGCTAGCAAAGTAAATGCAATGAATAATCCTACTCCGACGGAACGGAGTAGTAACCGGGTGACTTCATTCAGGTCGTGCCTGCCGTATGCTTGTGAAGTCATGCCGCTGGTTCCCATACGCAGAAAACCGAAAATCCAGTAGATGATGTTGAAAAGCATTCCGCCTACAGCTATCGCTCCGATGTAGGCGGCAGAGCCCAAATGACCTACAATAGTAACATCAATCAAGCCCAACAGAGGAACTGTAATGTTTGAAACGATAGAAGGGATGGCTATTTGAAGTATTTTTTTGTTTCCGTTATTAAGTTGAATCATGAGTGTAGATTGATAGAGATGGATACAAAGGTACTCTCTTTCTCATAAATAACCAATGAAAATTTAAATTTGAATTGAAAATAGTTGTTGTTTAAGATGATATATCATTGGAATATAGATATATTTGCGGTTATTAAAATGATCAAAACAGGAGAATTATGAAAGAGAATTTTCAAATCCATATTTGGTTGGGCTTATTGTTATGTCTGTTAGGCATGTCATGTTCGGATGATACTCCGGCTAAAGGAGATGACCCGGGAAATGGTAACACGGAGTTGGAAGTCAATGAGTGGATAGAGAGTGTCATGCGCAGTGATTATTTGTGGAATAACGACATTCCTGCTCAAAATAAGTTGGATTTCTCTGCTGATCCCCAAACATTCTTTAGATCTATGCTCAGTTTGAAAGATGGAAAGACGAGAAACGGAAAGCATCTTTATTATTATTCTTATATGGAGAAGAATAAAGATTATAAAGCACGTACCAGCATTGATGCGGATGATACTTATGGTATGGAGTTTACTTTATTTAATGTTGTAAACGATAGTAATCAACCTTTAGGATATTATTATGCCCGTATTCTGTATGTTCTTCCTAATAGTCCGGCATCAAGTGCAGGTTTGGAAAGAGGGGATTGGATCGTGGGTGTTAAAGGAAAAAATAATATTAATTCCGATAATTATGGAATCTTATTAAATGGAGATAGGACTCAATGGCTCGTCAAACGTGGCGATACAGAGGTCAGAACTATTGATATAGAAGCTTCCCGGGCCGTGGAGGACAATCCCTTGTTCTATCACAATGTATATACTCGGGGAGATAAGAAGATTGGGTATTTGGTTTATAATCATTTTACTTCCGGACCGAATGGATATTCGGATCGTACCTATGATGAGGAAATGAAGAAGATATTTGCCGGATTTCAGGCGCAAGGTGTGAATGAATTTGTGCTGGACTTGCGCTATAATGGAGGTGGATATGAGAATTCTGCTAATATGCTCGCAGGACTCCTCATTCCAGAAGCTTCTCGAAAAAAGGTGTTTGCTGTTTTCTCTGACAATAAGGGACAATCCTATTCCAATGATTTTTGTGTGGAAACGAAAGGAACGGCAGGTTACTTGAAACTTAATTCCAATCGAATTTATATATTGACAAGCCAAAGTACGGCTTCTTCTTCGGAAGTCGTTATTAACAGTCTCAACCCATTTATGGATGTTATCCTTATTGGCGAATTGACAGAAGGAAAAAATGTAGGAATGGAGATGCAAAAGAATGATAAATATGAATGGATATATTGGCCTATCACATTGAGAGTGACTAATGCGGTGAATGATGACTACAGTGCTGGTTTTAAACCGGATATAGAATGGAATGAGTATGATTTGACTCAGAATCCGACAGACGCTTTATTACCATTGGGTGATCCGGATGAATTCATGCTGGGTAAAGCCATCTCCTTGATCACAGGAATAAACCGGTCAGCCAGAAGCATGAATACGTTATCCCAACCGATTATGAGGGGGGAATCTGTGTATCAATCGACAGAACGTCATGCCACTGGAGGAATGTTGATGGTTCCTGAAGAGAAGAACAACTAAAGGAGGTATTTAACTTCTTTGAAAGCATATTTTCTAAGAGAACCGTTTTTATCTTTCAGAATCAAATGTCCGTCGGGCTCCACACGGATCAGTTTGGCAGTAAACTCTCCTTTTGCATCGCAATAGGGGTGATAACCTTCCTTGCGGTATTGTGCTTTCAGGTAGTATTCCTGAATTTTGGTAATGATATCGGTTTCTCTGTTTTCTATCCGGGAATAGAGATCTATGATATGTTCCAATACGCTGTTCAGAATTTCCATTCTGTCTGTTTCCTTTTTAGTAATTTGTCTTAATGAAACAGGGTTGGGAGCAGATGAATGAAATTCTTCCTGGTTAATATTGATCCCTATCCCAATAATGCTCTGTGAAATTTGGCTTCCTGTTAAATCATTTTCAATCAATATGCCGGCTATTTTTTTGTCTTTCCAATAGATATCATTGGGCCATTTTATTTGCAGGCAATCTGCATGGACATAATGGGCCAATGCGGTACAAATGGCAGAAGCTACCGCCATAGATAAAATGAACTGACTGGCGGGAGCGATTGTTTGGGGGTAAAATACAGTGCTGAATGTCAGATTCTTGCCATATTCTGATTCCCATGAATTTCCACGCTGCCCTTTTCCGGAGGTTTGATATTCTGCCATAAGCGTGGTGAATTCCTTGATTTCTTTTTCCTGACAAAGTTCTGCAAGTCGGTCATTTGTTGAGGTTACGGTTTCTTCTTTTAAGATTTTGCTTGACCAGTTAGGGGATCTCATCATATTCTTTTTTAAGTTTACGGGTGAATTTTTTGATAACCTCTTCGTATGAGTGGTCTATCAGTGATAAAATAAGTTTGTCGTCAATGTCACCTTGTAAGGATACTTGGTTCCAATATTTCTTATTGAAGTGATAGGCTCCTTCAATGCCGGAATGATGTTCTCTTAATTCCAAGGCATATTCGGGTGCACATTTTAAAGATAGCCATTCCGGGTTGTCCAATCCGATACAGGCATACATTTTCCCCATGACTTTGAATACTAAGGTGACATTGTCAAAAGGGAATTCTTCTGTTGTTCCTTTCTTTCTGATACAGTAATCGCGTATTGTTTCTATGTCCATATATAATATATATATTTTTACCAAATCGGAGGATAAAAGGCTTCTTCAATATGCTCTATAGTGAAAGGAGTCTTTTCGCCCACTAAGGTGATGATATCAAAACGTACAGGTAAATCTACAGAGAACTTGCGCAAGTATGCATCAGTTGAAGCTATAATTCTGCGAATCTTCTTATCTGTTACTGCATCTTCCGGATTACCGAATCTAGTATTCTTGCGGGTCTTTACCTCTATAACAATTAGTTCGTTCCGATATTCGGCAACAATATCCAGTTCTTTTTTTCCGCAATGCCAGTTCCGGTGGCGGATAGAATATCCTTTATCTATGAGATATGCAGCGGCCTCTTCTTCTCCCTCTTTGCCAAATTCGTTGTGTTCTGCCATTCTGTTTCTTTTTGTACAAAAATACTCTTTTTTATGCTTTGTATTTACAGAAGTAAAGCTAATTTTGCAGAGAATATGGCAAACAACGTAAAAAAGAGAGTAAAAGTACCGGCATCAACCCCTAAACGCAAGCAGCGTATGGTATGTTTGATGAGTGAAGAGGAGGTACGGATTGTGGATTGTTATCTTAAAAAGTATAAGATAACCAATAAGGCGCGTTGGTTACGCGAAACAGTATTGACTTTTATCCATCAGAAGATGGAAGAGGATTATCCTACATTGTTTAATGAACATGATATGAGAAGATAAGATGGCAGATGATACCTATTATATGAAACAAGCCTTGATGGAGGCTGTAAAAGCGGCTGAACAAGGAGAAGTTCCGGTGGGGGCGGTGGTAGTCTGTCGTGACCGCATCATTGGTCGTGGGCATAATTTGACAGAAACATTGAATGATGTTACAGCTCATGCCGAAATGCAGGCTGTCACAGCTGCGGCTAATACCTTGGGCGGGAAATACCTGAATGAATGTACTTTGTATGTCACTGTGGAACCGTGTGTGATGTGTGCCGGTGCCATAGCCTGGGCACAGACAGGAAAACTTGTCTTTGGTGCTGAAGATCCCAAAAGGGGATATCAAAAATATGCCCCCGATGCCTTGCATCCAAAGACGATCGTGGTGAAAGGAATACTCGCTGATGAATGTGCCCGATTGATGAAAGATTTCTTTAAGAAAAAACGATAATTCTTATTTCACCTCTTCATAATCTACATACTCTCCCTCATCGTCATCAAAGATTTTTTTTCTGTTTCCCGATGAATGAGAATGTCTATTTGAAGAAGATGAAGAGAATTCTGCAAAGTTTTCATTCTCGTCATTCGTTTGAGTCTGGGTATATGTATTTTGTTTTTGGTGGGTAGATGTTCGATTCTGGTAGGAGGGATGCTTGCCGATCCCGAACAATACACGCAGAATGTTGCCTAATATAGTGAAGCCGATAAAAACAATCAGCAGAAAAATAATAAGTAGAAAGCCTAAAAATCCAAACATAGTAATTTCTTTTTTTATATACCACGTACAACAAGCGTGCCACGTTTATTGTTTACGCTCTTTTTTTAGTTAAAAGAGATAGAATGATATACCACAGGATGATAGCTGCAAAACTGCTGATTTTGAAGAAAGCCAACAGGGGAATACATACAATGAGGAAAATATAGCTGACTTTGTTCTGTTTCCAGGCAAGACTCTTGAATTTTAATGAGAACATTGGAATTTCTGCCACCAGCAATAATGACATAATAACTACCAAGATGAAAAGATATGCCGCATTAAAAGAATCGGATATAAGAAAAGAATGTGCTCCTACAGTCAATGACCCCCAAAATAAAGCATTAGCCGGAGTGGGCATACCGATGAAACTACTGCTCTGGCGTGGGTCAATATTGAACTTGCCTAAACGCAAAGCTGAAAATACGGAAATAAGGAATGCGGTATAAGGCATATAATCGGCAACAGGCAATAGAAAATCAGGATAGTGTACCTCTTTAAATAAAGAAAAGACAATGGCGGAAGGAGCGAACCCAAAAGTGATGTCATCGGCCAACGAGTCTAATTCTTTTCCTAAAGGCCCTGATACTTTGAACAAACGTGCCAACATGCCATCAAAGAAATCAAATACAGCGCCTAGTATAATGAAAGAGATGGCCAAGGTATAGTTTTCGTTAAAAGCCATGACACTGGCAATACAGCCGGAGAATAAATTACAGCAAGTTACCGCGTTAGGAATGTGGCGTGTGATACAGTTTGCCATTGGTGATTTTCTTATTTTAGTTTAGCAATGACGGTTTCGTTACCTACAGTCGCTTGTCCCATCTTGACACAGACTTCGGTTCCTAGTGGGAGATAAACATCTACACGCGAACCGAATTTAATAAACCCCATGTGTTCATCAATATAGCAATCTTCTCCTACTTCGGCATAGGTCACGATTCGACGGGCTATTGCTCCTGCTATCTGGCGCGCCATGACAGTATGTCCTTCAGGAGTTTCAATAACGACCATAGAACGTTCATTTTCCGTACTGGCTTTAGGCAGCCATGCTTTCATAAATTTACCGTTATGATGGTCTACATGTTTCACTACTCCGTCTACAGGATACCAATTGGCATGTACATTGACAATGCTCATAAAAATAGAAATCATTAACCGACGGTCATGAAAATATTCATGTTCATCTACTTCTTCTATAACTACTATTCTTCCGTCTGCCGGGGCTACTACGATTTTTTCAGTGTCGTGCTCGAATAATCGAATGGGACAACGGAAAAAGTTAACCATTAACAGGTAAACAACGATACTTGCGGTGGCAAATATATAAAATGGAATTTTGCACTCAATTCCCCAAAACAATAGGGCATTGATACCAATTAACAGGATGGCACTGACAATTAAGATGCTTGTTCCCTCTCTATGTAGTCTTATTTTCTTTAATTTCTTCAGTCGGTTCATGATTGTATAAAACCAATTATCGTGCAAAAATAAACTTATTTTGAAAACCTTGCAAATAAAAGTTGTTAGAAATGCCTATTTCGACTTCATTTAAGATAAAAAAAGCGAATGTTGATAACTTCTTCTTTATCTTTTTGCAGGTTTTATGAAAGCAGAGTATCTTTAGACAATTTTTTAGTAGAGTAACGATTATGCAGGATTTTGTCCATTTACATGTCCATACCCAGTATTCCATCCTTGATGGCCAGGCGTCTATTCCACGTTTGGTAGACAAGGCTATGGCTGATGGAATGAAAGGTATAGCCGTAACAGACCATGGTGATATGTTCGGTATCAAGGAATTCTTCAACTATGTAAATAAGAAGAATAGCAGTACTAACAGTGAGATAAAGGATTTGAAGAAAAGAATAGCCGGACTGGAAAAAGGTACGGTGGAATGTGATAATCCCGAGACGGAACTTGTGGCATGCAAGGAAAAATTGGAAACGGCAAAGAAGAAACTGTTTAAACCGATTTTCGGTTGTGAGATGTATGTGGCGCGCCGTCGTTTATTCAACAAAGAAGGAAAACCCGATCAAAGTGGTTATCACTTGGTTGTGCTTGCTAAAAATGAAAAAGGATACCACAACCTCATAAAATTAGTATCAAAGGCATGGACGGAAGGGTTCTATATGCGTCCGCGTACTGACCGTGTGGAATTGGAAAAATACCATGAAGGGTTGATTGTCTGTACTGCGTGTATTGCCGGAGAGGTTCCTAGAAATATCATAGCTGGAAAATATGAAGAGGCTGAGGAAGCTATCCAATGGTATAAACGTGTATTCGGAGATGATTTCTATTTGGAATTGCAACGTCATAAAGCGACGGTTCCTCGTGCGAACCATGAAGCTTATAAATTGCAGCAAATTGCTAACGAAAAGCTGATAGAGTATTCTAAAAAATTCAATGTCAAGCTGGTTTGTACCAATGACGTTCACTTTGTAGATGAAGAGAATGCTGAAGCACACGACAGGCTGATCTGTCTGAGTACGGGTAAGGATTTGGATGATCCTAACCGTATGCTCTATTCAAAGCAAGAGTGGATGAAGACACGTGCCGAGATGAATGAAGTTTTCGCTGATGTTCCCGAGGCTCTTTCAAATACGGTGGATATTTGTGATCAGGTGGAATTTTATAGTATAGATCATGCACCGATTATGCCTACTTTTGCTATTCCTGAAGATTTTGGAACAGAAGAGGGATATCGGAAGAAATATACAGAAAAGGACTTGTTTGATGAGTTCACTCAAGATGAAAACGGTAACGTGGTAATGAGTGAGGAGGCCGCTAAAGCCAAAATAGAGAAACTGGGTGGCTATGACAAACTCTATCGTATTAAACTGGAAGCTGATTATCTGAAGAAATTAGCGTTGGAAGGTGCGCATAAGCGTTATGGAGAAGTATTGAGTGAGGAAGTGCAGGAACGGATCAAATTCGAACTTCATATTATGAAGACGATGGGTTTTCCCGGTTACTTCTTGATTGTGCAGGATTTTATTCGTGCCGCGCGTGAAGAATTGGATGTGTCTGTGGGACCGGGACGTGGATCGGCGGCAGGTTCTGCCGTAGCATATTGTTTGGGTATCACTAAAATAGACCCTATTGCATACGATTTGCTGTTCGAACGTTTCCTGAATCCCGACCGTATTTCTTTGCCTGATATTGATGTGGATTTTGATGATGATGGTCGTGGACGAGTATTGAATTGGGTAACTGAAAAATATGGTCAGGAAAAGGTGGCGCATATCATTACATACGGTACGATGGCAACCAAGCTGGCAATCAAGGATGTAGCCCGTGTACAGAAATTACCTTTATCGGAGTCCGACCGTTTGTGTAAGTTGGTTCCGGATAAGATTCCTGATAAAAAAATGAATTTGCCTAATGCCATAGCTTATGTTCCCGAACTACAGGCAGCGGAAGTCTCACCCGATCCTATTTTGCGTGATACGATAAAGTATGCAAAGATGTTGGAGGGGAATGTCCGTAATACCGGTGTGCATGCGTGCGGTACTATTATATGTCGAGATGATATAACGGACTGGGTGCCTGTAAGTACGGCAGATGATAAGGAAACCGGTGAAAAAATGCTGGTGACCCAGTATGAAGGTTCAGTTATTGAAGATACTGGATTGATCAAGATGGACTTTTTGGGTCTGAAGACCCTTTCTATTATCAAAGAGGCGATTGAAAATATCAAGCATAGTAAGGGGATTATCTTGGATATTGACGAGGTTGACATTTCGGATCCTCCTACTTATGCTCTTTATAGTGAAGGACGGACGATTGGTACGTTCCAGTTCGAATCTGCCGGTATGCAGAAATATTTGCGGGAATTGGAACCTAGCACTTTTGAGGATTTGATTGCGATGAATGCTCTTTATCGTCCGGGACCTATGGATTACATTCCGGACTTTATCGACCGTAAGCATGGCCGTAAGCCTATTGAGTATGATATTCCTATTATGGAGAAATATTTGAAAGATACATATGGTATTACGGTATATCAGGAGCAGGTCATGCTTTTGTCACGTTTGCTGGCGGATTTTACTCGTGGCGAATCCGATGCCTTGCGTAAAGCAATGGGTAAAAAACTGAGGGACAAACTAGACCATATGAAGCCTAAGTTTATTGAAGGCGGACGGAAGAACGGTCATGATCCCAAAGTACTTGAGAAGATTTGGACGGACTGGGAAAAGTTCGCTTCTTATGCATTCAATAAATCTCATGCTACTTGTTATTCGTGGGTGGCTTATCAGACAGCTTTTCTGAAAGCAAACTATCCGGCGGAATATATGGCGGCTACGATGAGCCGGAATATTTCGAATATCACGGAAATTACTAAATTGATGGACGAGAGTAAGGCGACTGGTATCATGACCAAGGGACCTGATGTGAATGAAAGTTATCTGAAGTTTTCTGTGAATCGTAAAGGGGATATCCGTTTTGGACTGGGAGCCATTAAGGGAGTGGGGGAAAGTGCTGTGCAGTCTATCCTTGAAGAACGTGAGAGAAATGGAGAATATAAAGATATTTTCGATTTTGTACAGCGTGTAAATCTTTCGGCTTGCAATCGTAAGAATATAGAAAACTTGGCTTTGGCAGGTGCTTTTGATAGTTTCACAGGAATAAAGCGTGAAGATTTCTTTGTAAAGAACGCTAAAGATGAAACCTTTACCGAAGTTTTGGTACGTTATGGGAATAAGTACCAGATGGATAAAGCCGCAGCTGCAAATTCTTTGTTTGGGGGTGAGAATCAGGTGGATATTGCTACTCCCGAAATCATTCCGTCTCCTGCATGGGGGGATTTGGAACGTTTGAATAAGGAACGTGATTTGGTAGGTATCTATCTTTCTGCCCATCCGTTGGATGAGTATGCTGTTATATTAGAGAATGTATGCAATGTCCACATGGCGGAACTTGCCGATTTAACCCCTTTGCAGAACAGAGACTTAACCATGGGAGGGATTGTGACTGCAGTGCGTGAGGGGTATACTAAGACGGGAAAACCATACGGTATTGCTAAAGTGGAAGATTATTCGGGCTCAGCAGAATTTGCTTTCTTCGGTAATGAATGGGTAGAGAAGAAGAACTTTTTTATGACCGGTATGTTTTTATTTATGCGAGGGAAATGTCAGCCAAAACAATGGCGGCAGGAAGAATGGGAGGTGAAGATAAGTACTATTGAGTTGTTACCGGAAGTAAAGGAAAAGATTATTGAGAAACTTACAGTTTCAGCTCCTTTGTCTGCATTGGATGAAGAACTGATAACGGAGTTTTCAGCCTTAATCAAGGCACATCCCGGTAATGCAGAGCTTTATTTTCATGTGATGGATGAGGATGGACAAATGTATGTCAATCTGATGTCACGTACTATGAAAATTTCGGTTCAAAAAGAGATCATGACTTATTTAAAGAGCCAACCACAGCTCTCTTACAAAATTAATTAGTATATTTGCGCTAACATTTTAAATAACTAAGTATAATAATTATGGCACTAGAAATTAAAGATAGCAATTTTGAAGAATTGCTGGCATCAGGCAAGCCTGTAGTAGTGGACTTTTGGGCAACATGGTGTGGTCCTTGTAAAAAAATAGCTCCGGATGTTGAAGCTTTGGCAGAAGAATATAAGGATCAGGTAATAATTGGAAAGTGCGACGTGGATGATAACGACGAACTGACCGGTAAATTTGGTGTACGTAACATTCCTACTGTTCTTTTTATCAAGGACGGTGAAGTGAAAGATAAGACTGTAGGTGCAGTGACCAAAGCTCAGCTGGAAGAAAAAATAAAAGCTTTACTGTAATAAAAAGAATATTCACCCCTTTAATATATACGACTATGGGAATGGAAGACGATTTCTTATTGGAAGATGAGGATGATCAAAAAACGATAGAGTTTATCAAAAATTATCTGCCTCAGGATTTGAAAGATAAATTCACGGAGGATGATTTATATTATATCCTTGATGTGATTGTGGATTACTATACCTCCAGCGGATGCCTTGATGTACAACCTGATGAAGAGGGATACATTAACATTGATCAAGATGAAATTGTGAATTACATAGTCAAGGAAGCCAAGAAAGACGGAATGGGGCCTTATGACCCCGATGATGTATTCTTTGTAGTCCAAGGGGAAATGGAATATGGGAATTCATTGGGACAAGTGGATTAAGAAGAAAGTCTCATAATAAAATAAAAGATGCGTATCTCTATGTAGGGGATGCGCATTTTTTTATACTTGAAAACAAGGTAGTATCTACTATTAGCTCTCTTATTTCTTTTGTAAAAGAAAATAATAGAATACCTTTGTAAAAACACTCATGCTCATTTTAACTATAAAAACATTGCTTAATGGCTAAAAAGAAAAATTCCCAATTCCTGCCTGGTCTTTTGGAGGATATCATGTCTTTATTGACCCCGGAAGAACAAGAAATTGCATTTGAATTGTTTAATGATGGAGCTCAGGTAGATGAAGAACTGTCTCATATTTATTATCATCATCAGTGTCCCGATTATAGATTGATTGCGCAGCCGATCGCATCTTATCTGATGCCTTTGTGGACGATGGATGATATGAGTAGTCTGTCACCGGCTGAAATCTACTCTTCTTGTGCTGTTATTCCACAAGAAACATTGGAACGAGATCTCCGCAATTTTATCTTTAATATCTTTGTCGTATATCGGAAAATGCCCGAAAAATGTTATTCATATAGAATGTGGTATGCATTAGGAATAATGGAGCATTTTCGTATGGAACATTGTTTGGATATTGTTTTGGAAGTGCTGCGGCAAGATTTGGATTTTTATGATTTTTATTTCGGTTATTTGTATGAAACAATGTTGTCTGCCATTACCTATCAATTGGGACAGAATCAATTAGATGTTTTGATGGACTTTATGAAAGAGCCCGGACTGCTTCCTATGTCTAAATATAGAGTGATTGAAGCTGTTGCTCATATTGTGATAACTCATCCTGACAGAAGAGAGGAAGTGATGGATTGGTTTGGTAATTTATTGAGTTATTATTTTGATGTACTGAAAGAGCAGAAGAATGATATTTGTTCTACTTTGCTGCTTGATCATGTTACAGCTTGCATGATGGATATTCGCGGGGTAGAAACTTTACCTATTTTGCAAAAGATTTATCGGACTTATCATATTAAACCTTATGGCATTCCAAGTATTAATGAACTAAAGAAAAAAATGCCTTATGCGGAAATGCATGGGTTGGAAATGGAACGGGTAGAGGATTATTTAGTTGAAGTTTTCGAGGTTGCTACTGACGAGGAAGAAGATGAGGAGATTTATGATGATCCGCTTTATATGGAGGATCAGCCTGCTAAAAAATTTAGAATAAAAATAGAGTTGAAAGACTCTGAACCATTAGTCTGGCGCATATTGGAGGTCCCTTCGAATATTTGTTTGGAAAGATTTTCTGAGGTGGTAGAAGTGGCAATGGGATGGGATGGTTATCATTTGCATCGTTTTATTAAGGGGAACACTTATTATCTTCCTCCCAAAGATCGGGCAGATGACTGTTTTTTTGAGGGTGTACCCAAACAGTTTGATTCCGGTATGCTTTCTTTAGGTGAATTATTAAGTCGTAAGGGATCAAAAATTAAGTATGAATATGATTTCGGTGATAGTTGGATACATGAAATTATATTAGAATCCTGCCAGTCCTATAAGAAAGAGGAAATTCCGGTTATAGCCTTGTTGGATGGTGAAAATGCTTGTCCGCCAGAAGATTGTAATGGCATATGGGGGTATAGGAAAATGCTGAAAGCTTTAGAAAAGCCTCGCTCTAAAGCTGCGCGTGAATATAAAGAATGGTTGGGGTATAATTTTGATCCTACTGAATTTGATCTTGATGAAACTAGGGGGCTGTTGGCTGAAATTGTAGATTGATTTGGATTTTTGTTATAACAGGGGGCGGGTGGAAATCCTGCTCTTTCCTAAAAAACTTGTTTTATGTCTGTGGATAGGGGAATGTAATATCCACAGATTTTGTTCACTATGTGTTTATACGATGCCTTGTACATTCAAAAAGAAATAAATGCCTGTAGCTATCATTAATAGTCCTAATATAGCATAGAAAAGTCGTGCACGCTGACGCCCTGCATTACTGACAATGAACTGTGTGTTGTGTGCGGTAAAGAACCACTCCCAATTAAATAAGGCTGCCAGAACGGACAATAGTCCTACCAATACGAATATGGCTTGGATCAGATAATGCATTCCCATAATTTAATGAATTTGGCTGTAGGGGCAGATTTTGTTCGTCCCTACAGTGAATATTTTTCTTTTATTCAGCTTCAAAGTGCATGATGCGGCTTCCATCTTCAGATTCTTCAATCTCGACTTTTACAGCATTGCCAGGCAAAAGTTCTTCTACCAGTTCCGGCCATTCGATGAAGCAGAGGGCACCGCTATAGAAATAATCCTCATATCCCATGTCGTATACTTCGTCCAGTTTCTTGATACGATAGAAATCAAAATGGTAAATAAGTTCACCGGTTTCATCCGAACGGTATTCGTTGACAATGGCAAAAGTTGGCGAGTTGATGACATCTGTTACCCCCAGCTCTTCGCATACAGCTTTGATAAATGTTGTTTTACCGGCTCCCATCTTTCCGTAGAAAGCAAAAACGGTATTATCACCCATAGCTGCGATGAATTGTTTGGCAGCTTCGTGGATAGAGTCTAAAGAATTGATTTTAATTTCCATATCCATTGGTTTGATTGAGTTTCTTTTGTTTGCAAAGGTACATGCTTTTCCCCATTTTGCAAAAAGTATAGATGAGGATTGAAAAAAAGATTATTGCTGCACCCGAAGGAACTTGTAATTTATAAGAAATGAACAGTCCGCCTAAACAACCTGCATAACCGGTGATGACAGACCACCAGATAATTTTCTTGAAACTATGGGTAAACAAATTGGCGGTCATTTGCGGTAAAGTCAGCAGGGAAATGGCAAGTACTATACCTACCATGCGGAGGCATGATACGATGGTCAGTGCGATGAACATCATCAGAATATATTCAAATAAAGCTACCGGTATACGTTGGGAACGGGCGAATTCCCGGTCGAAAGCGATGCAAATGATAGGATTCAGAAATAAAGTGAAGAATAGTGTCAGCAGCACGGAAAGAATGGCAAGTAACAGAATATCTGTGGGCGTAATGGTCAGAATGTTGCCGAACAGAAAGGCGGATAAATCGGGAGTGAATCCTGGAGCTAGAAAGCTAAAGATAATACCTACTGCCATACCGAAAGTCCAAAACACGGCGATAGCGGAATCTTCGCGCATATCTTTCCGTTTGCTTAACCATTCTACCCCAAAGGAAGAGAGTACGGAGAAGATTGCAGCAGATAATAGAGGGGAGATTCCTGCGTATAATCCTAGGCCGATACCTCCAAAAGAGGCGTGGGTAATTCCTCCACTGATGAATACCAAACGGCGCGTCACAATGTATGTGCCGATAATGCCACAGGCAATGCTGGCAAACAAGCTTCCTAGCAAGGCATGTTGGAAGAAAGTATAATGCAAAAGTTCTAATATATCCATATTTTTTTTCAGTGGTTTTTATTCAAATGGAAACTTTGCTTGGTGTAGGCGGATTATTTGAATCTTCGTTCACCTACAATCAGGAAAAGCTCGTCTTTCAACTCGTCCGGCAGTTCTATTCCACGCAATTGCAGGCTACGGCTCCATCCGGCTACTTCATCTTCTTTACAAGTGTACATGATTTCCCGAAATTCTTCCACTTCTTCTTCATTATAACCATTTGAGGGACGGCCGCGAAAGCGGTCCAGTTCCTCGTCATCATAATATTCTATTTTTTTGCTGACAGCGGCAAGCAGGCTTTCTTTTTCACAAATTTCATGTTGCCCACAACATTCAGCGTCTGCTTCCACTATTTCGGGAGCAGCCTTCAATTCTCCGCTTTCTATCTTTTTTTGTATCTGGCGGTTGTGTAAAACTCCCACTGTCATGGCGATACCTGCCAAAATAATCAGACCAATAATAAGTATGAGCATAACTTTATACCTCCTCTATTATAAAACCAGCTTTCTTTAAATCTTCCCAATAGTAAGGATAGGATTTTGAAACGACCTGTGGATTGTTAATCCGGATTTCGGGCATTACTACACAAGCCGGAGCGAATGCCATAGCCATACGGTGGTCCTCATAAGTGTCAATGGCAACATCAGCGGTCATTTCACATCGTTCACCTTCCCAAGACAGAATACGATCATCTGTTTCATGAAGTATATATCCTAGCTTTCCCATTTCTTGTATCAAGGCTGCCATACGGTCTGTTTCTTTAATCTTCAAACTTTGTAAGCCTGAGAAGCGGAAGGGAATATTCATTAACGCACAAGTGACGACAAACGTTTGTGCCAAATCCGGTTGGTTGATGAAATCATAATCCAGTCGTTCGGTTATTTTATCGGTCTTTTTCAATGTTACCGTTTTATTTCCATAAATACTTTCGATTCCTAGTAACTGGAAAATTTCAGCCACTTTACTGTCCCCTTGATAGCTTGTTTCGAATAATCCCGGTAAGATGATTTCCGCTTTGTTGGAAAGAGCGGCTATCTGATACCAATATGAAGCTGCGCTCCAATCACTTTCCACGTAGAAAGGTATGGATTGGTAGGGTTGCGGCTCAACTTTTAGTTGATATTCATTGAGCCATTTGGCTCTAGCACCAAAATCGTTCATCAGCTGCAGGGTAAGGTTGATATAAGGGCGGGATATGATTTCTCCTGTCAGTGTAAGGGTCAGTCCGTTACTTAGTATAGGGGCAATCATCAATAAGGCTGAGATATATTGAGAACTGACATTACCCGGCAGGCTGATGGTATCTTTCTGCAGTTTGTGCCCGGTGATACGCAGAGGAGGATATCCGTCATTGATTATGTATTCAATTTCTGCTCCCAGCTCACGTAAAGCATTGACCAACACCTGGATAGGACGTTGTTGCATACGTTGTGTACCAGTGATGATCCGTGTTCCCGGAGTGACGGACAAATAAGCAGTAAGAAAGCGCATGGCTGTTCCGGCTGCCATAATGTCTATGGTATTTTTGCCGTCATTTAAGGCGTGAATCATTACTTGGGTATCATCGCAGTCAGATAGGTTCTCAAGTTGGAATATTCTATTTCCCAGTGCATTGATTATCAATGCACGGTTGCTGATACTCTTGGAAGAGGGGAGCTGGATAGTTGTATGTATTTGAGCGGGTGCCGTTACTTTTATTTGCATCATACCTTATATAATATAATAATGTGTATCGGATTGCAAAGGTAGGAATATTATCTTAATACTTGAAGGTTGCTACTTAAAAAAGGAGACCGGAGAGTATAAAAAAGCCGGGAACATGGAAAGGTGGTTGTTTTGTTCCCGGCCCGGACATATAGTGAAAGTTAAGCTATAGTGATGCTTGAATCCAAATAAACATCTTGAATGGTATTTAGCAATTCAATTCCGTCTTTCATTGGTTTTTGAAAGGCTTTACGTCCACTTATGAGACCCATACCTCCGGCACGTTTATTGACGATTGCTGTTATTACTGCGTCTTTTAGATCAGAACTGCCATGAGATTCACCTCCAGAGTTGATTAATCCTACACGTCCCATGTATCCATTGGCTACTTGATAGCGACAGAGGTCGATAGGATGTTCTGAAGTCAGTTCGGTATAAACTTTATCATTTGTCTTTCCGAATTTAATGGCTGTAAAACCACCGTTATTGACCGGTAATTTCTGTTTTACAATATCTGCCTTGATAGTAACTCCCAAATGATTGGCTTGTCCGGTCAAATCGGCTGCTGCATGATAATCTACACCGTCTTTTTTAAAAGCATTGTTACGTAAGTAACACCATAAAATAGTAGCCATGCCTAGTTCGTGGGCATATTCAAAAGCTTCCGCTATTTCAACCAGTTGTCTGCGGCTCTGTTCAGAACCGAAATAGATAGTGGCACCTACTGCTACAGCTCCCATATTCCAGGCTTCTTTTACAGTACCAAACATCACTTGGTCGTAAGAATTGGGATAAGTCAATAATTCATTGTGATTTAGTTTGGCAATAAAAGGAATCTTGTGGGCGTATTTGCGGGCAACGGAACCTAATACTCCGAAAGTAGAGGCTATGGCATTACAGCCCCCCTCAATAGCGAGTTTTACAATATTTTCCGGATCAAAGTAAAGTGGATTGGGAGCAAATGAGGCTCCTGCTGTATGTTCTATGCCTTGATCTACAGGAAGAATAGATACATACCCTGTATTTGCAAGTCGCCCGTGTCCTAACAGGGTTTGAATACTGCTCAGGGTACGAATATTGCGGTCTGATGATATCCGAGTATCATCAATGGTGCTTGAAGAAGGGATATGGATTAATGATTTATCTATAGTTCTACAGGTGTGCTCTAAATAAAATGCTGCTTGGTCACCCAATAAATTTGTTATTTTACTCATACTCTTTTTTCTTTAATTGATTAATAATTTTTTATCCATAGTGTTTTCTTTCTAGTATAAAAGCGTATGATTGCGTTTGAATGCACTATTGAAAACACTATTTTGATGTATTCTCATTCTGTGATGGAGGTTTCGGACAGCGCAGGAAAATTATTTCCTGCCACCGGGGTTGGTTTTTCCTTGATCGGCTACAGCTTCCATTAGTTTTTTTATTTTTTCCGGATCTCCCAAAAAGTAGTCTTTCTTCAAATTCAGGTCATTATCAAACTCGAATACATACGGAACAGCAGTAGGTAGATTAAGACCTACAATTTCCTCATCCGGTATATGTTTCAAATATTTAATAATTCCTCTGAGGCTGTTTCCGTGAGCTACTACCAGCAGTTCGTTTGCTGTAGCTAGATTGGGGAAGATAATGCATTTCCAATAAGGTAATATACGTTCTACTGTTTCTTTCAGAGATTCGGTACGTGGAAGATCTTTGTCAGGAACTTCTTTATAACGGGTATCTGTTTTCGGATTGCGCGGATCATCTTCCGGTAGGGCATTGGGAGCTACGTTAAAACTACGGCGCCATATCAAGACTTGTTCTTCTCCGTATTTAGAAGCTGTTTCGCTTTTGTTTAATCCTTGCAATGCGCCATAATGTTTCTCATTTAGGCGCCAACTTTTCTCTACAGGTATCCAGTCTTGATCCATTTTATCTAGGACACAGTTTAATGTTTTGACCGCACGCTTTAAAAAAGAAGTGTAAGCTTTATCAAAATGAAATCCTTTTTCTTTTAAGAGTATACCTGTTTGGTTGGCATCAGCGATACCTTTTTCGGTTAAATCTACATCTGTCCATCCTGTAAAACGGTTGTCTTTGTTCCAAGTACTTTCTCCATGGCGGAGTAATACGATTCTTTTCATTTGTTCTCCTTTCTTTATTACCCGGTAATACATTTTCTGTTGGTGGCAAAATTAGTTGTAGCATACATACTTATCAATACCCATTAATTATGAATTTAACAGCGGAAGGCAAGGTTTTGTTTCTCTTTTTATTATTTTTGTACTTTGTAATTAAACACATGCCATGAAAAGAATTAAAACAGGACTAACGGGATTTATATTAGGAGATTGGTTGGGAATGCCTTACAGGGGAAAAGGAAAAGGGACATTTAAACCTATGTGGACAAAATCTTATCTTCGGGGAGACAAATGTTCAGGAAATACTTCGATGTTATTATGTGCTTTGGACAGTTGTTGTAATTTGGAACTTTATCAGCAGAATTTAAGAGATTGGTATTTTAATAGAAAGTATACAGGAGAAAACATTGAGTTTGATATTGATCAGGTGACCCAAAAAGCAATCATGAAAAATTTCAGGGGAGTGTCTTCGGATTCTAATAGCGGCAACCGTAGTTTGATGGGATGTTGTGTTTTGGCTTTTTCGCCTTTATCTAAAGAGGAGATTTTTCCTTTTATTAAGATTACTCATAATAGTCGTTATAGCTTTAAGTATACTTGGTTTTTTATTGAGTTTATTCGTTGCCTGTTGGAGTATGAAGATAAAGAACAGGCATTACAGCAGGCTGAGCAGAGATGTGATGTGGAGGTTAACAGGCAAAATCTTTGTAATGGAAACTTTGTTGTAGATACGGTGGAGTCAGTGGTCAATTGGTTTATGGCAGGAAATAGTTATAAGGAGTGCGTATTTTCGGCTATAAACTCAGGTAAGTCAAGTGATGCGGTAGGAGCATTGACAGGTTTGCTGGCGGGAATATATTATGGATTAGAATTAAAGAATGGAGTGAAAGGGTTTGAAACAATGGAATCTTATATTGATTCATTTATCCAGTACCTTAATCATCCCACTCTTTAAATTCCAATGAAAGTTGTTCCCATTGTTTTTTTATTTCTTCTTTTTCTTCTTTTGGATTAGATACGGATAGTCCGATAAGGCGGATGGGGTGGCTTTCATAATCAATTTCTTTCAGTAATTTTTTTGCTAAAGGAAGAATTTTATCCATGCTTGTCAGTTCACTGTCTTGAGTGATGCTGCGGGTTATTTGGTTAAAGTCATGGAATTTTATTTTTAAAGTAAGTGTATTACCACTGAAATTAGTGCGTTTCAGTCTTTCTAGCAATTCGGTGACTACATGATATAGTTCAATGATGGCGGAAGAATGAAGAGAAATGTCTTTTTCCAATGTATGTTCGCATCCTACGGACTTACGGATTCTTATGGGTTCTACAGGACGGAGGTCTATGCCTCGTGCAAAATCGTAATATAGATTACCTGCTTTGCCAAACTGTCGGGTAAGCATTTCTAAAGTGCAGGCTTGTAATTGGGTACCATTATGAATACCTAATGCGTGCATTTTTTGGGCTGTGACCGGACCTACTCCCCAAAAAGATTCGATGGGAAGATGGGCGATGAAATCCAATGCTTGGTCGGGATGTATTGTACATAATCCGTCGGGTTTGCGGTAATCCGATGCTATTTTGGCTAGAAACTTGTTATAAGAGACCCCGGCTGAAGCTATCAATCCCAATTCTTTGCGGATACGCTTTTTTATATCTTTGGCTATATCTATAGCAAGTGAAAAGCCTGCTTTATTTTCAGTTACATCCAGAAAGGCTTCGTCTAGTGACAGAGGCTCTATGATATCTGTATAGGTATGAAAGATATCGTGTATCTGCCGGGATACAGCTTTATATACATTCATCCGCCCTGGAACAAAAATCAGTTCTGGGCAAAGTCTTTTGGCTTTTTGTGATGACATGGCGGAATGTACTCCGTAACGACGGGCTTCGTAACTGGCAGCAGCTACCACACCTCGTTCTTCAGCGTGTCCCACAGCAAGCGGTTTTCCACATAATTCGGGGTTGTCACGCTGTTCTACCGATGCGTAGAATGCATCCATATCGATATGTATTATTTTGCGTTCGGACATCTTCATGAAATTTGTAGAGCAAAGGTATGAAAAAGGTTTTTGGTTGATGAGTTCTTTAACAGCTTTATTTGTTATATTTTCATTAATGTTATTTCTGTATAACGAATACGAGAGAGACACATAAGAACTGCCCCTTTTATTTATCTGATGATGCGAAATTTCCGCTGGGCCCCGAATATTGGTTTCGGTAAGGTAAGATCAATGTTGGGTAGTATAATAAAAAGAAGGAGTTAGTTTTCACTAAACTCCTTCATGCTCAGCTTGTCGGGGTGACTGGATTCGAACCAGCGACCACACGCCCCCCAGACGCGTACTCTAAAGCATAATAATCTTTGATTATCAGCACCGTAGATTTCTCTTTAACTATTGGTTGACTTTATGGTTGACTTTGCAGCCAGCAGCCAAGAATGAATTAATAATAAAGTTAATAATCTCTCTCTTTATGGCTTGACACCATATTACACATCTAAGCAGCCAACATTATTGAGATATTTGATGCTTTGAATGTATATATAGAAGCAGCATAAGAGTTTCCTCAAATGCCGTTCCCTTTAGATTGTTATTCGTTTATGTAATCCACTATCTGCCTAAACACATCACCTGCCATCAATCCACCACTTGCAGGTAACCCATCTTTATGAATAGAAACAATGATAGAATATTGGGGAGCATCAGCAGGAAAGTAGCCACAGAACTCTACAATATAGCTTCCATCTTCAAGTTGTACTGTTCCTGTATTACCTGCAACTTGTACCTTATCAGACTTAGCAGGTTGTCCCAATCCATCAGTTACCACATATTCCAATGCCTGTTTCAGACTGTCAATGTTGGCTTGATTTGCTATCTGTGGATTGAGAACCGTTGTACTGTCTTTGTAAAGTTGAGGCTGTACCATCTTTCCATTATTGACAATAGCATTATAAAAGGTTAGCATTTGTATAGGGGTAATAGTTTGATTATATCCAATGCAGAACCATGCAAAGGCTGTATCGCTCCAACCGTTATTTTTAGGAGTAACAAAGTATGCAGGTTTCAGATTAGCTATTCCTGCGATGCTGTCTGGTTTACCATAACTCATATTATTCAACAGACTGAAGTATGCTTGTGCATCATCTCCAAATGCTTTCTCCATTGTTTTATAAACAGCAATGTTTGAACTTGAAGCTAAACCTTGCTTGATAGAGATTTCATCATATCCACCTCTATGCCAATTATGGTCTTTGATGGTATCTCCCTTACAAATATAAATGCCGTCACCTACATCTACCGTATCAGCCAATTTAACCTTTCCTGTTTCCAATGCTGCCAATATGGATATAGGTTGTATCAGTGCTGATTCGTGTGTTTGAGAGAAGTTCTCACAAGATTGGTAGTCTGCACTGTCTTTCCTTTCAAGTCCAACCATAGCCTTTATATGTCCTGTCTGGACTTCCATAACAATAGCTTGCCCAGATAAGGCATTAAGCTCAGTTAGCTTATTCTCTAAGATAGAAGTAGTTTTGACTTGTAAAGTACTGTCTATTGTAGGAGTTTGCTGTTTAGCTTCCTGTTGTTTAAATTTGCATGACGCTAAAATAGAAAGTACTATGCATGAATTTATGAATAATTTCTTCATTGTTCTTTACGTAATTTCATTTGATTTCCTGCTTCGTCAGATATGATTAAAATATCATTTGATAGTTTTATAATTATCATCTTCAATATATCATCCTTATCTCCATTGATGTAGATGATTATTTCTTTCTTTATGTTTTGATAATCATAAAGTCCCTCAAAGATAAGTCTATGGTAATTTGACTTCCCTGTACTTATTTTACCTATATCATGCCAATATGAACATTTATTATCCTGCTGAAAGACGAACCGGTGTTTGGTAAAACAGTCATCAGCTTTCTCTGACTCATTATCTGTAAATGTCCAAGTTCCCAATAACAAGTTGCTACTTGTTGTATTTGTTTGAGCGTTAATGGAACAACACAAACAAAAAAGAATAATAGAAATGATTGTTCTCATATTTTAATCTAAATTTATGCCAATGCCATATCCTTCAAAAAGGATATTATAAACTTTTGGGTTCTTTTTATATGGTTGAATCTTTATGGTAGCAGAAACAGTGTGAACTTCGCCATAAGATGCATCTGGTACATATGGCCACTGATTTACAATATCTTTAAATTTATCCCATAATCCATTTGTGTAATATTCTACTGTACCTGTATATTCGTACCATTGGTCTGTCTTGATTCTTTGCTTCTTGGCCTTTTTATCATTATCGACACTCATAGCAAACAACTTTACTTTCATTATGTATTGGCTTGGATGTTTGTCATAAGCATAGATGATAAATTCGTCATATGTTCCATTAAGCAAATATCCTCCATCAATAGTACTGTAAGGATTAGAATATTTCCATTCACCCCAGTAATTATTAATGCACTTGGTGAAACTAAAATAGGTTTGACAAAAAGAAGTGATAGGGATTATCACAAATAGAATTATCAATGATAACTTTTTCATAAATATGGAATTTTATTATTTATAAATTGGTGTAACGATATATCTTTCTAACTCTGGAACTACGATTACTATGGCTTTCTTCTCATCATATTTATCTGCCCCAAAATGAGTGAATATTCCACTAAACTTAAATTCATTAGCAATAATTTCATTAGGATGTTCTAATGCATACGCTTTTATATCTGCAACCTTTCTTGTGATTTTAAATGAAGTTGGTCCAAACTGTGTGTAATCTTTGTTATTATCTTCTTCCATTATTTGATTGCATTCATGGATTAAGTCTTTTCCTATTAAAGACCTTGTATGTTTTTTGTATGTGATTTCTGGAGCTTTATAATAATCTATTTCATTAGATAATGCTTCCTTTTCATCCATATAAGACAACTCTTTGATGAATTGAGCTTCCGCTAAATCCATTTGTTGACTTATGGGCTTTGTACAAGAACTTAGTCCTGCGCATACTACAACCAATAATGAGGTTGCTAATAATCTAATATTCTTCACATTATGTATGTTTAAGTTTCTAAAATTCATCATTATTAGTAGTTACAGTTCTATATGTTACTGTTAATTGACCTCCGAAGTGTACTCCCATTCCATCTTGTGAATTATTGAGATTGACATTTAGGATTATAGAGTTAGAATTTATATCCCTCCATATTGCATTACCTTCGGAAGAGACCGTTGGATTACCATATTTAGAACATAATGCATTCCCTAAACCGTTGAATGCCTGTGCAAACCTATTCATAATTTGATTCTGCTTAGATTTGGCTTCATTCAGAATGGTAGTCCTGTCTTTAAAAGGGTTATCTGCGACTGATGCATAGTCAGATAAGGTAAATGTAGCTTCTACAAGCTTTTCATTCTTATAGGTGATAACTAAGTTGTCAAATTTAGTATCAATGAATGTAACATTTTTCAAATGGATACAAGGATGCTTCCATTCTACATTAGGGTATCTTTGTTTTAGCTTGTCTATGGCTACATAAGGCTTATCTTCCAATTTAATTCCTAAGAAGCCTGTAATTTCATTTTGAGCATTGATATAAGTGGCTATAAACAGCATTGATAAGAACAGTAATAATCTATGCTTCATAATTAAAATGTTATGCTCATCTGCTCCCTACAATGAGCCATAAATAAAAAGGTGTGGGAACTATATCTGTCTTATCCTGTGATGGGGCTTCTCGCATTGCCTTGACTGTGGATAAAACAATAGCAACCCACACCAATTTTGACAATATCTAAGAGCCTTATAGAATATAAGGTAGGTATATATCAAATGGTGGGGTGCTATTGCTATCATCTTCACAGTCAGTTGAAATTTTGCGAGAATTTCATCACGAAGATAATTTCAATAACACCTTTCGTTAAATATGTCCTTCCAACTCCCTATCTCATTAGTTCGTTGGAATTGGTGCAAAGATAATGAAAGGTTTTAAATCAATCAGCATGAAGTGAGGATAAATAGTAAATTCCATGCCATCAAACATGCTCTGAATGGGATATTTAGTCAGAGTTGTATCTAAACTCTGTAAATCCATGTGGGTATCAAATTCACTTCTCCCCATATAAGGACTAAATTCTGAATATTCTTACCTACCTTGAATTACTGTCTTTAAGTCAGCATGTTGTTGGATATTCAAGAAGTGCTACCTGCGACATGATTAATAAGAGTTGAGATAATCCTAAAGTCTGTAAACTTATGGAATAGACTAACTTCTATAAGGCTGAAATGCCAAACTATTAAGAATTGACTTTAGATATATCTAACCCCAATATTTTTAAGCTGCCATATTTAGAAACTTATAAGGTTGTATCTCCGTCTGAATTTTGGGGTAGGACAAACCTAGATTGGGGTATATAAAAGCTAACCTTATTCTTGATTTGTCCTACCTGTCCTTTAGAAGCTCAAACAGTCATAAGTCTGTAGAATCTCTTCCTGCCTTAATCCCAAGTATCTTTTAGTAATGGCAACAGAACTATGGTTGAACAGTTCCATCAACTTTACTAATGCTAACTCTGCATTATCACTGTTCATGTTATAGACCTGCCTACCAAAAGTCTTTCTAAGCGAATGGCAGCTAAAGTTCTTAATCTTTAGCCTGTACTTCTTCTTCACCTCTTTAAGAATGATGTTAATCCTTTGGACTGTGAAGATAGTGCCTTTCTGACTTACTAAGATAGGTGCATTGATTCCAATTGGATTTATGTGCCCGTAGCACTCTTTAATATGATGTTGTAATTGTGGGTTTAGTCTGATAGTTCTTACCTTGCCTGTCTTCTTCTCAATTACTGTAAACTCGTCAGTACCTAATATCTGCTTCCATCTTAGAGATAGAATATCAGATATTCTTAATCCTGTGAAGCAACCCAAAGCTATAAGAAGTGAGATTTTATAATTCTCGTCTTTGGCTAACTTTCTAATGAGGTTCATTGCATCAGACCATATAAGATAGTCTGCCGTTGTGCTTGAATATTTGAGTGACATAATGTTCTGTTTTATAAGTTAATGAATAGAAGTGAATATTAATTCTGAGTTGGATTTATTAACTCATTGATTACTAAAGGAACATTCACTAATAATGAAAGTGAATATGATAAGGACACCCAACTTAGAAATTGAGTGCCTTTTACCTTATTATAATTGTCCCTCATCAGCAAAGCTGTAATATCCTGCATCTGTAAGTATGAGGTGGTCTAAAACTGTAATTCTCATTAGTCTTGCAGCTTCTTTGACCTGCTTAGTAATCTCCATATCCTGCCTACTTGGTTTCAGATTACCACTTGGATGATTATGCGCAAGGATAATGGCTACTGAATTGGTGAGCAATGCAGCTTGTAGAATTACTCTGACATCTACGGTTGTGTCTGTTATTCCTCCCTCTGATATGAGAGTGTAGCCTAAAACTTGCTTGGCTTGGTTTAAGAACAAGACTTTAAAATATTCCTTGTAACAGATAGTTCCCTCTCTATATGTTGAAAGTAAGACTTCATAAGCATCCTCCGAACTATATATTTTATTCCGGCTTTTTGATGTGGATTTGTAAGTGAGTTCCACTTCTCCAACAGTATAATCCATGTCTAATATTTTACTATTCATTCTATCAATATTAATGTGGTGGTGGAAGAAAAATTGGACAGTTAAAATGGTCTGTCGCCATATTCATAAACAAGAATTGAATTGCATACCCTATCATAGAATGAGAATCCGCAACAAGTATGGAAGTAGCTTTCATAAACTGCTGCATATTCACCATGCAGCCTGCTGTTCCTATCCAAAAATGAATCAAACTTGTGCAGCCAATATTTAAGTGCTTGCAAGCGTTTGATATATTGCAGATTATTCTCACAGTAACATAATTTCTCTTGTAAAGAAGTGATATGATTGATAGCATTTTCAATTTTAGATTTATCCATAATGTATAATATTTAGTTGGTAGAAATAAAGAAAGGACACCAAGTTAATGATGCCCTTTCCTCTCTCAATCAATAAAGCCCATTTAATCAATGAACCATTTGTAACGCTCATCCCCATGTAAAGCCGCATTGATTCCAACTGCCATTTCAGTGGCATTCAAAGAACGGTCTAAGAACGAATCAATATAGCTTGACTTGTTAGCTCCTGTAAGCAAGTTATAGAACTTCCACATATTAAGCTCACTTCCAAAGCTACCAAAGTTATCATCGTGAATGTATGCTTTGGCTACGCTGTTAATCTGCGTATCAGTGAGCAACATTCTTGGCAATGCCTTTTGATAGCCTGTTGGCAAGCATTGGTAAAGTCGCATCTTGCCTATAATCTGTGCGAATTGGTGTTCACTCATGGAAGTGTTGCCTAATTGCTGCATCAGATAAAGATGCTTGGCAGGATTGTAGTTATTGAACAGCTCCAATGCAGCACGATAGAGTTCACTTGTACTGCTCACTCTTAAATCGTCCTTGTAGCCATCTGTAAAGATGCACATATTGCAACAGACTTGGTTCTTGAAGCCAATAGCCAATCTGAACAGCTCTGGAACTTTCTTGCTGTACAGGTTCATCTGATTATAAGCCCTCACACCTACGATTGAAAGATTGAGCTTATTTCCCCCAACCGTTTCATAAATGGTAGGAACATCAATGCTGAATGCTGCCCTCTCATAATAAATGGTCTTATCAGATTCCAACAGTTGGTTGGCTGGCTTATGGATAGCTTCAGGGATTCTGCCTTTGATAATGTGGCTTACTCTTATATCTGCCTGTTCCACTCTCTCACCACTAAAGAATGATTGGGCTGCATCCTGTATGGTTTCCATAAATGCGGCATGGTTAATGGTAAGTTCATTGTCTTTGGAGAACACAGGAGTAATGCACTCATGTTTCAGATGATTCAATGTTACTTCCTGTGTATTGGCTTCAATGAAATGTTTGGCAGGTCTTACAGGTTCGTCCACAATAATTGTAGCTTCTTCTGCATATTCACCCAAATTCATTCTCTCACGGTTCTGTGCCATAGCTGGCATGATAACTAAATTTCTCATAATGAAATTGAATTAAATGGTTATTGATTGAATGGATTTAACAAGAACAGACCTAAAACACAAATGAATTTCTTCGCTTGTATCTTAGGCTGTCCTATGTCTTTCCCTAAAGATTCTTTCAAAGGAAATGAGGAGCATTAGTAAATTAATGGTTGGTTGTGATAATAGTGCATCGTGCCTGCTCTTGGATTAATAAGAATGCTTATTCCTGTCAGCTATCAGACTGTATTTCTAAAGCATTCTTTTCTATTTAGAGCCATGAGGGGGTGTTTATGTGGGTAGGGGTGTCTCGTGTATAACTCTTGTGATTTTTAAATAGGTATTGTGAAGTATCATTTATAAAGTCTGTCTATCTCCAACCTTAAAAATCCAACTTTAGATGCTTCTAAAGTCAGAATAAGGCAGGTGTGAGGAAAAAGCTATTAATATTTAATTATATAATATAACAGCCTTTTTCCTCACTTCTGACTTATTTGGTCTTTAGAATGAACTGAGGTACGAATCTTTCGTTCAAGTCTTTCTTACTGAACTTTATTTGGTCTTTAAAGTCAGTTTCCAAGATGTATTCCTTACCTTTAAGAATCAGCTTCCCTTCTTTAATGGATAGCAATTCTTCACCCAATAGTGCGCTTGTATATTTATCATAAGTCTTACTATCCATGTGAATCAGCTTAGTGATATTAGGTCTTGTCAGTTCAATATTGGCGAACTTGGAAATAAGAACCAGCTGCATAAAGAAACCTATATGGGCAGCTTCTAAATCAATCCATATAATATTATTAGAAAAGGTTACACATTCTGGTTCCATAGGCGGAACACGATAAATGTTGCGTCTGGTTTTGAACACAAATCCATTATCTTCATAGTACGGCTTGATGTTTAAGAACTCCTTAAATTGCTTGTTAAAGTCATTCAGACTTTTATCTCCTGTTGTTCTTTTAAGTTCTTCTAAAGTGGTATGTACATAATAGTATTCATCCCTGCGCAAAGACAAACAGAAAAATCTGAATATATTGGCAGGTTTGAATTGAGATAGCATAGAATAATTAACCGTTGCTCTGTCCTTGCTCCCTATTGGTAATAATCTTCTCATATTCATTAGTTGCTGATTGAACATTGTTGGTAAACACTAAATATTTTTTCTCACGTTCCATTTTATAATAGTAGGCAGTTCCAAAGTATATCTTAGCTTCCTTTCTGTTATGGAACTTCTTTCCTGTTGGTAGATGAATTATCATATCAGTTTAAATATTAGTAAATTAATAAGATAATTTCTGCAATGATATATAATAGGTAGTAACCTTTCCATTTTTCTTTTTCCTTGTCTTTAGATAGTTATTAAGATTAGCCCACAATCCAATGTGAACCTTGTTATCTTTTACTCCCTGTTTAAGAGCCTTAGCTCTTATCTGCTCATAAGTAAATTCTTCCATTTTAGATATTCTGAATAGTTTGTAGTCCGTCAATCTGTGTGGTAGGATTATCTGTCTATGGTACTGTAAAGATAGGAACTTCATAGGTGGGGAACTAATGATAAGACCACACATTTAAGAATCAGACTTTAGACTATTCAGAATGTCTAAGAACTATATTGGCGAACGGGGTTACTTCTTTCTTAGCAACCCAAAGGGCGTTCCAATTATATCTTCTGCTTCTTCAACTTCTGCATAAGGTATATCTTCAGTAGCTTCATCTGTCATTTCTTCTTTGGTACTTGATGGCTGAATAACAATAGTGGTTTTATTTGCCTGTTTAGCGTTATGTCTTTTCTTAATCTTCTCAAATTGTGATATAACCAGATTTTCGTCCAGATTACCATTAGAATTGAACATAGCTGTTTTATCATTAGTAGTTATTGATTGGAATATCTTGTACGCTTCATCAACACTGGATGTTGTAGTCTTGATATTATTAAACTCAGTAATTAAGTATCTCTTGGCTATATCCGCATCCTTGAAACCTTTGTCCTTGCAGATTTTGATGAATTTGTTTCCTACTTCCATGTTATGTGCAGGAATTATTGGTTTCTTGGTCTTCTTGCCTTTCTCTTCTTTACCAGAACACAATAATGAGAAGTCGTTCTTGGATATAGCATTGTTGCTGCCACAGAAGATAAGGTTTAATGTTGATATTGGATAACCATTGGGGTTGTTCTCACTCTTTATAAGTTCATTGTATCGTTTTAAGAACTCATTCTCTGGATTGATGTTGGCTGCACCACGCACATAGTCTGGAGTACCCCATTCTTTCTTAGTGATATTAATATCATTTATGTACTCAGCAATAGTTTCGTTCTGCAACTCTACAATAATGGCTGGTACTACTATTTCATTTTGTTTGCTATCTCTTGCCCATTCATTATAAAGGCTTGCAGCGACGGTTCTGTGTTGTCCGTCCACGACAAGGAAATAACTGGCTGCTTCTGATGGAGCTATTTCTTTACCATTAATATCAACTAAAGTAATATCTCCTGTTTTAATAGCTTCCTCAGCCTTGATTACCTGTACCATTTCAGCCTGTCTGTAACCCTTGACTTTCATTATGGCTAAAATCTTCTCTACATTACCTAAGTTAATAGTTCTATTAATGCCTTGTGCGAAAGCTACATTTCTTACTTCGTTATTAGCTACAACCTTAACATCTAAAAAAATCTTTTTCATTGTTCTTTCAATTTTAATTAAAAATAATGTTACGTGTAACCTTCCAGCCTATGCGCACTTGGCTATCTGATTACGCTGCAAAGTTATTTGCTTCTGGGCTGATTAAAAGAGAGAAATTAATGAGTGGTTTTACTTCCCCTCTTAATTGTCAGCTCGTCCGCTATCGTTTTTGACGCTGCAAAGATGGGATATAATGGTAGGATTAAAAGAGAGAAAAAAGTCCTGCTTTCATGTACCCTCTTAATGGTACGGAGCAGGACTGTGTTAATTATCAGAAGTTTATTAGCAATATATGCTGTTCACAGTATCAATTCTTTTGTCTTTATATTGCTTGATGTAACCTTTTAAAACATCTTCATCATCTGAGAGTTTACTATGTTTGGATAACTTGGTGAAGTAGATAAGCCTTGATATGAGCAATGTCTTACTAAGTGATATGGTACTTCCTTTCTTCTGTCTGACATTAAACTGCTTGTTATATGGGGATAGATTGAAGAAGTCATTGAACATCTTATAGAACAGCCATATCTGAACGGATTCCTTTTCTTCTGCATGGGTACTTATGCTGACTTGTTGGCTCTGCATCCAAGGGTGTTCCTCTATCTCTTTTAGGTTATTGATGATGGTAGTAGCCAAGTAACCTATTGCATTGGCATTGTCAATTACTATCTGATGCTTGCCCTCTACCTTTACAGAGATAGTGATAGGTTTCTTAAAGCTCACTCCAAATTGGTTAATCTCCTTATGGTTGTCAGCTATGGCTTTGGCGAATTTGGTGAGCTGTTCTATTCCAATGCCTGTAGCTTTCATTCCATCCAAGCACGTTCCACAAGTATAGTCAAAGATGAACAGAAGTAGAAACCAAAACTTATCTATATCAACTCCCAAACCTTTCAGTGTATTCTGTATGTCCTCATTGGCTATATAATCTTCGTATGTGAAGTTACCATATAGTTTATTCTGATTGTATCTTCTTATAAATATGGGTAAGGCGGTAGTGCCACAGATATATCTTTCTCCTGTTTCAAGGTCTATATCTATGTTTGGAACATATTCAACGGCTATGGCTTCCATGTATTCCAAACGGGTATCAATGCTTATGTAATCTTCCTTTAGCTTCTCCATGATTATCAGTTTAGGACAAAGTTAAAAAATAATCCTCACCTGCATTGCTACAAGTGAGGAATTATTAGCTTAGAGTAAATTCTTCATGGCATCATCTACCTGTTCATTATCAAATTGGCTTAAATATATTTGGGTGGTCTTGATGTCTTGGTGTCCTAATGCTTGTGATATAATTCCTATATTTACTCCAGACTTCTTTAATATGGTTGCAAATGAGTGGCGCGCAACGTAGGTAGTAACTTCTGCTGTAATGCCTAACTCCTTTGCAAATGTCCTTAATTCAGTGTTAATCTGATGGCAGATTTTATGTACTCTATTATTCTGCTGCATAGGTGTAACATGACGCTTATTATGAAGTATGGGGAACAGATAACCTGCTTGATGTTGATAGTTATCATATTTCAGAATAATCTGTTTAGCTCTATCTGTCAGCATTAAGTTTATGCTCCCATGTGTCTTTTGCCTTTGATAGAGCAGCCTGTCCTCCACTATATTTGTCCCTGTTAGGTGAGCTATATCAACAAAGGAGATTCCACCACATAAATAAGAGAACGTAAATATATCCTGTGTAAACTGCCGTATCTCAGTTGCATGGCTACAATCTGCGTCTATGATTTTAAGAATATCATCTTTAGATAATGCCCTCTTAGCTGTCTTGGTATTAAAGCGACTTAGTTTGTATTCTATGAATGGATTTTTATCTCTGCTGACAACTTTAGCATCAATGGCTTTGTTGAATGCTGCTCTTAGCGTTCTGAATTGATAGCTGAGAGTAACATCATTGTTACCTTTACTGCGCATCCACTTTTCAAACTTCTTGCAAAACTCTATATCAATGTAGCTAAAGGTGTAATTTAACTTCTTTCCTTTATTGAAATTCTTTAGTGTTCTGTACGAATTGAGATAAGCATAGCTTGTTCCTACCTTACCATTCTCTTTCAGTTCTTCTATTAAAGACAGGTAGAATTCTTCCACAGTTTGGGCTTTGATTTCTTCTTTCTGCCCATCAATTAAGGACAATGTAGTAAATTCTTCATTCTTGATTTCCTTATCAAGCACTTTAGATTGGTATTCCATTTCTGTTCTTAGAATAATCTGCTTGATTTGATTTCTATTAGGACAATTCGATTTAGGTTGATTCTTGTCAAAGTCCCAATGTTGAGGATTCACAGATATGCCCAAACTCCTCATGGTACGTTTCCCGTCTTTAGCTATTCTTACCATTAACGGTGATTCTCCATTTGCAAGCACTTTATGCTTGTAACAGATTACAGAAATTGATGCTTTCATTCAAATTACGGTTGACTTCTTGGTTGACTTTTACGCGTCAACCGTCACGTCAACCGCCATAGTTGCGAGAACCGTATAAAAAGCAAAAAGCATCGACAATCTTTCGATTATCAATGCTTTACGGTTAGTCGGGGTGACTAGATTCGAACTAGCGACCACACGCCCCCCAGACGCGTACTCTAACCGGGCTGAGCTACACCCCGAATTGCGGATGCAAAGGTACGGCTTTTTTTGGTATTTGCAAATATTCTCTGTACTTTTTTACATTAAAAGTGCATCTTTTTATGCAAGGTATTGATGAAACTAATAAGTCGATTCCCTATATTCAGAGGGAGACATATTGGTGTGTCTTTTAAAAAAACGACCTAAAGCAGACTGGTTCAGGAACTTAGTTCTGATTGTTATTTCCTGAATATTAAGAGAACTGTTTTTCAATAATTCTTTTATCTCCAGTAATGAATAATCTATAATCCAGTCCTTAGGAGATTTTCCACTGGTTTCTTTAACTACTTCAGACAGATATTTGGAAGAAACATGAAGTTTGTCGGCATAAAAGATAACCTCTTTATGCTCTCTGTAGTTGTCCATCATTAGCGTATAGAATCTATGCGTTAAATCTTCTTTACGTGTTGTACTTGTATTATTTCTATGATTGATGTAATTTTCAAAATCGTTATATAAATCTAGGAATATAATTCTTAGCAGAGCTATAATTGCTTCTCTGGAAAAACTTTTGGGAAGTTTGATCCGACTCTTCAGTAACGTATAATAATTCATGAAATACTGCATCTCTTGTTCCGGCAAGGGATAAAGGAAACGAGATTTCATGTAAGAGAAAAATTGAGGAGAAAAACTCCTGATAGTTTTTATTACATCATAGAAAAATGTGTTTGAAAGTGTAAAATAGTTTGTTGTGAAATGAGGACTTGTCTCTATGACTGAGACTAGCAGTCCCGGCATAAAGACAAAAACATCATGTGGGTGTATAGTATATTCTTGAGAATCCATTCTTATTTTAGCATTTCCTTGTATACAGATTCCAATAGTACATATAGGGGTATAAGAAGGGCAATCTGTAATGGGCAATGTTGATGCATTAGATTGCATGCAAAATTCATTCTCTAATATATCTTCTCTATTCTTTTCAAATTCCTTATATAACATTTATACCAACCAATTATATAATGCAAAAATAGGGTTTCTGAAGCATTGAAAAGTTGATCAATGGTATTTAGGAACAATTTTACGGAAAAAAGGTGCTTTATATTTGTCTTTTTTAAATGATTGGTCTGTTTTTTAACTAATGTATTATAAATACTCTAATTGCTTGATTGTTAAAAGTTTGATCGATTATAATTGGGAATAAATAAAAGATGTTTTTATTGTATCGGACAGATGGAAAGTTTGTACAATCCTTTCCATCTGTTTGAAGGGAGATCAGCAACCCATGGATTCATGATAAAAATCCAGCATTTCAAAAATTTCGTCTTTACTTGCCGATTGATTAATCTGTATATTTCCTATTTCAGTTAATAGGGTGAAATTGATAATGCCTGCTGAATTTTTCTTATCATGTTTCATGAATTCATAGAGGCGTTCATATTGTTTGCAATTAAAAGGCATAACTCCATAATGTTCTTTGACGAACAGGATGGTCTGACGTAGCTTGTCTTTAGGAAAACCAGTTTTGATATGGGAGAAATAAAGTTCACAAACTATTCCCCATGCCACAGCGTAACCATGTAATATCGGATGCTGTGTTTCTAATGCCAGACTTTCAAAAGCATGCCCTACGGTGTGTCCCAGATTTAAAGCTTTGCGGATTCCTCTTTCAAAAGGATCCTGTTCCACTATATCTTCTTTAATCTGTACAGATTTTCCGACTAAAGTCTGTAAGACCTTGTAATCTATATTGTTGAAGTCAAATTTCAACAATTCTATCCAATGATCATGGGTGCTGATAAGACCATGTTTCAACATTTCAGCGTATCCGGACAATAGATTGCGAATATCCAGTGATTTTAGAAAATTAGCGTCAATCAATACACTTTCGGCAGGAGAGAAGACTCCGATCTCATTCTTTAATCCGTTGAAATTGATTCCGGTCTTGCCTCCTACAGATGCATCAACCATAGCCAGCAGTGTGGTAGGAATATTAATATATTTGATCCCTCGTTTGAAAGTTGATGCGGCGAATCCTCCTAAATCTGTAACCATCCCTCCACCTAAATTGATAAGTAGCGAATGACGGCTTGCACCTTTATCTCCCAACTCTTTCCATACATATGCCAGTGTTTCCAAGTTTTTGTGCACATCTTCAGCCCCTATATAAATAAAATGGGCATTTTTAATACAATCAAATTCTGATAAAACAGGAATGCAAAGTTCACGTGTATGTTCGTCAGCCAAGACAAATAATTTGTCATGTGGGCATTGGTTTATTGCCTTATTGAGATTTTCTTCTAAGTTATGGCAGATAATAACTTCTTGTTTACTCATATTTTCTATTATTTGCCTGCAAATTTAGGTAAAAAAGCAAAAAGATGACCGTTCTTTGCTTACAAATAATTACTTTTGTACGTTAAAATATAAAATAATGAAAGGAATTTTACCGGTTTATTGTAGGACGATGGGATATGTTGTTCTGTTGTTGTCTGTTTTCGTACCGTTGTTCATGTTTATGTTTGGCATGATAAACGATAGTAACCTGTTGTTTACAAAGGCTTCTATCAAGTTACTTATCTGGTTTTCTTTGTTTATGATCTTCTTGGCAAAAGTGAAGGATGAGAATGAGAAGATTTCCCGAATACGTATCAAGGCTATTTGTTATGCTATTTATTTGTTGGGCATTTATTATATTGTAATGTTGGTCGGAGGAGTATATAATGGAAATCTGGAAGAAGCGGATAATTCCATTGCTATAGTTTATATGGTTTTTAATGTTATTTGTCTGGAATTTGGTGTACAAAAAAGCCGGGTTGACCGATTGTTTAAGAAATAAATATATTTTTCCGTTAAACCTTTTGTCGACAAGAGTGTCCAAAGGACATTAGGCATTAAAATTTCAAGGAAAAAGAAAAAATGAAGAAGTTAGTATTATTGTTGTTACTGGTATGTACCTGTGCAACTCTCTCTTGGGCGCAAAGTGGCAAGCGCATAACCGTGACGGGATCTGTGATTGATGGTGATGATAAAAGCCCGGTTGGACAAGCTACCGTACAGTTACTTTCTCTACCCGATAGTACAATGGTGGTAGGAAATGTTACCAATAACAACGGAGTATTCTCTATTGCTGCCCGTCCGGGGAAATATGTACTTAAAATTTCATTTGTAGGTTACCTTACTCAGGAAAAATCTTTGCAGCTGACAGCTGGTAAACCGAGTGTTAATATTGGAACAGTCACTTTACCCACCGATGCTATCATGTTGGGTGAGGCGGTTATTGTAGCCGAGGCTCCGCAGGTAACCATTTCAGAAGATACTATTGGCTATAACGCTTCTGCTTATCGTACTCCTGAGGGGGCGATGTTGGAAGAATTGGTGAAAAAACTTCCGGGAGCAGAAATAGATGAAGACGGAAACATAAAGATGAACGGCAAGGAAATCAAGAAACTTATGGTAGATGGCAAAGAGTTTTTTGGCGGTGATGTGAAGACCGGTTTGAAGAACTTGCCAGTCGATATGGTGGAAAAACTGAAAACCTATGATAAGAAATCCGATTTGGCACGCATTACGGGTATTGATGATGGTGAGGAGGAAACAGTGCTCGATTTGACGGTGAAGAAGGGGATGAATCAAGGCTGGTTTGGAAACGTGGATTTAGGCGCCGGAACGGAAGACCGTTATACAGGAAGAGCTATGATTAACCGTTTTTATGATAAAACTCAGGTTTCTATTATTGGTTCCGCCAATAATGTGAATGATCAGGGATTTTCGGGGGGAGGACCTCGTTGGAGGCGTAACAATGGATTGAACGCGACTAAAATGCTAGGAGCGAATTTTGCTACAGAAACAGAAAAACTGGAATTGGGAGGTAGTATGCGTTACAACTATCGTGATGCAGATGTAGTAACAGTCGGATCTTCACAGCGTTTTTTGCAGTCGGGGGATTCTTATTCCAATTCAAACAAAGCCAATAGTAATAAGGAAACAGGTTTCAAGGCAGATTTCCGTATGGAATGGCGTCCCGATTCAATGACCAATATTATTTTCCGGCCGAATGTTTCTTATGATAAGACAAGGGGAGCTTCAGTTGCAGAGTCAGGTACTTTTAATGAGGATCCTTATCAGTATGTGGTAAATCCCAATGATTATTTGAACTTTGACAATATAGGGTCTGATGATCCGTTAAGGGATACTCGTATTAATGCTACCAATGAACATAATCTGTCCAAATCAAATAGTTTGTCGGCTAATGCAACATTGCAGCTGAACCGGAAACTGAATAATGAGGGACGTAACATTACATTCCGTGGTTCATTTGGATATGGAGATGATGACAGCGATCAGTATGCTCAATCGGAAACCCGTTATTATCAGATAAAGAACTATTTAGGAGGGGATTCTATAGAACATCGTAATCAATACATTACGATGCCTACTAAAAATTATAATTATACAGCACAGTTTACTTATAGCGAACCTATAGCACGGGCTACTTTCCTGCAATTTAGTTATAGATTCCAATATAAGAATAGCAAGAGTGATAAATCGACATACGATTTGGGGTATCCTTGGGATATAAATGACGGATTACCCGAAAACTATGAAACTGCTTATGTGGATAGCTTGAGTAAGGATGCTGAATATAAATACTTTAATCATGATATTTCTTTGGGACTACGATTTATCCGGGAGAAATATCAGTTGAGTGCCGGCATGTCCTTACAGCCTCAAAATACGAAATTGTCCTATAAGAAGGGAGATTACATGACTGATACCACAAGAACGGTATTCAATTTTGCTCCGAATCTGGATTTTCGTTATCGCTTCTCCAAAGTAAGTCAGTTGCGTATCACTTATCGTGGGCGTAGTAGCCAGCCTAGTATGGAAAACCTGTTGCCGATTGTCGATAATTCCAATCCGTTGAATATCCGTGTGGGTAATCCAGGTTTGAAGCCTTCGTTTGCCCATACCATGCGTTTGTTTTATAACACTTATAATGCCGAGAAGCAGCGTGGCATAATGACTCATGTAAATTTCACTGCTACTCAGAATAGTATCAGTAATAGTACGGTATATGATGAGAATACGGGTGGTACTACTTCAACTCCTCAGAATATCAATGGAAACTGGAATGCGTTTGGAATGTTCGGTTTTAATTCGGCTTTGAAGAATAAAAAGTTTACTATAAATTCTTTTTCTCGTGTGAGCTACCGGAATCAGGTAGCGTTCTTATACAATAAGGAAACATTGCATGATGATAAGAATACGACTACCGGTTTGACTTTGGCGGAGAATCTGAATGGGTCCTATCGGAATGACTGGTTTGAATTTTCATTGAATGGTTCTATTGAGTATACAGCGGAACGTAGCAAGCTGCGTCCTGAAAAGAACCAGAATCCTTATACATTCTCATATGGAGCGAGTACCAATGTCACTTTACCATGGCAGATGACATTGTCTACTAATATCACCAACCAGTCCCGTAGAGGATATGATGATGCCAGTTTGAACAATAATGAACTGATTTGGAATGCCCAAATAGCACAAAGTCTATTGAAAGGAGCTGCAACTGTTAGTTTTGAAATGTACGACATCTTAAAACAACAGAGCAATATCAGCCGTTCTTTGACTGCGGATGTACGTTCGGTTACCGAATACAACAGTATCAATAGTTATTGTATGGTACATTTTATCTATCGTCTGAATATTTTTGGAAGTAAAGCCGCCCGTGACAAGATGATGAATAGCCATAGGGGATTCGGCGGTCCCGGTTTTGGTCCCGGTCCGGGAAGACATGGCCGGCGTCCTTTTTAAATGAAACTATATCTTAATCTTTTCCCAATCTATATTGTTATAGGTTGGGATTTTTTTTATAAGTTTGCTTATAAGTAAATTACTGGAATTATATGGTAGAGTGGAGTATCTTTAATGAAATCTTTGCTGTTGCTTTTAACGTGCTTTATTTTGTGATTATCATCGGAACTATCTTTATAGTGATACTTGATAATCGTAATCCCGTTAAAACAATGGCATGGGTACTTGTGCTCTTTTTCCTGCCCATTGTGGGGCTTGTGTTCTATTTCTTTTTCGGCAGAAGCACACGTAAGGAGAAATTGATCAGCAAGAAAGGGTTCACCCGTCTCATAAAACGTCCCATGGCAGAATATCAGGCGCAAAAGGCGTTTAAGTGTCCTGATGAACAGCACCAGTTGATGCGTTTTTTCCGGAAAGTGAATAATGCTTTGCCCTTTGAAGGAAATGCGACGGAAGTTTTTACGGATGGTTATTCCATGCTGTATTCATTGATGAAAGAAATCAGTAAGGCAAAGCATCACATCCATTTGCAGTTTTATATTTTTGAGGATGATCCGGCAGGCAGGTTGCTGCGCGATTTGTTGATAGATAAAGCGCGGCAGGGAGTAGAAGTGCGTTTACTATATGACGATGTGGGCTGCTGGAAAGTTCCCCATGCTTTTTTTGATGAAATGCGGGGAGCAGGTATTGAGGCACGCAGTTTTTTGAAAGTCCGTTTTCCTTTATTTACCAGTAAGGTAAATTATCGTAATCACCGTAAAATAGTAGTAATCGACGGTCGTGTGGCTTATACGGGAGGGATGAACATTGCTTTGCGCTATATGAAAGGCTTTCCATGGGGGATATGGCGGGATACTCACATTAAAATAGAAGGAAAAGCGGTATATGGGTTACAGACTGCTTTTTTGACCGATTGGTATGTGGTAGACCGTACTCTTATCACTTCCTCCCGTTATTTCCCCGAAGTCGGAATCTTTGGAAAGGCTCTGATACAGATTGTCACTTCCGATCCTGTAGGCGAATGGCGGGATATTATGCAAGGGCTACTGATAGCTATCAGCAGCTCCCGAAAGTATTTTTATATACAAACACCTTACCTGTTGCCTACCGAACCTATTCTGATGGCATTGAAAACGGCAGCTTTGGCAGGCGTGGATGTTCGCATTATGATACCGGCACGTGCCGATACATGGATAACACATTTAGGTTCGTTATCTTATTTGGATGATATCATGCGTGCGGGTGTCAGGATTTACCTTTATCAGAAAGGTTTTTTGCATTCCAAGCTGATGGTCAGTGATGATACTCTTTCTACGGTAGGTTCTACAAATATGGACTTCCGTAGCTTTGAGCATAATTTTGAGGTGAATGCCTTTATGTATGATCCGTCCTCAGCATTGCTGTTGAAAGGTATTTTCCTGCAAGACCAGAAGGACGCCATCCTGTTGCAGAGAAAAACATGGATAAAGCGTCCTTGGTATCAAAAAGCACAAGAATCTATTGTCCGGTTGCTGGCACCGTTGCTTTGAAGAAAGAGAAGTTCACACTGCCATATGCACGGCGCTCAATAAAATGGGGGTCATCCTCAAAATGATTCTCTTTGCCATGTTCCAGTACCAGTAATCCGTCTTCCTTTAAAATCCCGCTTTCGAAAATACGGGTGGGGATGCTTTCCAACTCTTTCAAGGCGTATGGAGGGTCGGCGAAGATGAAATCAAATTGCTCGCTGCATTTGTCTATAAATCTAAAGACATCAGCACGGATAGGAAAACATTTGTCAGTCTTCACTTCACGCATCACCTGTGAGATGAAAGAAAGGTGCTGGGGATCTTTTTCTACTGAAATAACCCGGTCACAACCGCGTGAAACCAGTTCTATACTGATGCTGCCCGTACCGGCGAAAAGGTCCAAGGCTGTAACTCCGTCCTCGAAGTCAAAATAATTGTTACTTAATACATTGAAAAGGTTCTCTTTGGCGAAATCCGTTGTCGGACGTGCCTTGAATGTATGAGGCACATCGAAACGGCGCCGTTTGTATATACCGCTGATTACTCGCATAATAATAAGGTTTGCATGTCAAAAGGTATCTCTTCTATTTTACTTATCTCGGAGCGGTTGAATTCCGCTTTGGGGCTGATGACGAATACCTGGCGCAGATAATTGCGCAACTCTTTCAGTAATTCTTCTTTGTCCTCTAATATTCCTGTCAAGTGCAGCTCGTCTCTTTCCTGACTATAATTTAATTGTTGCCATACATATAATAGGTAATACACACGGTCTGTGGTTTGTTTGCATGGAAATGAGTTGATCAGTAATAAGTTGCCCTTATCAAAACAAAAAACTTCCATTTGTTGCTCGCGTATGTATGTATATAGTTTCCGGCTGTTACCCAACCTGCTTTTCCGGGCGAAATATTCAGTCAGCGGGCTGGCGGTGGAGAAGAAACGAGCTGTAGGAAAATGTTCAGTCAGTAACAAATGGGTATGTTTGTCCATAGCAAAAAGTATTACCACATTGCTTCTTCCCAGGACATTGCAAAGTACAATCTCGTTATTTCCTTTAGCTTTAGGAAAATTATGATAGAAAATTGTATCCATCTGTTCGTCTTCGAATAATTCCAAAGGAACAGGGGTGAAACGGGGGGAGTCATACAAGATGTTAACCCGTTTATACGGATACTTCAGCGCTTCTGTTTTAGTCAGCATATCTTTCAGATTGGCCGTCATGGAATATCCGGTGTTGACCGGATGCGGAACAAAGCAGAAATCATTATCTGTCAGTGGGTTATAGATAGAAAAAGAAAATCCATCCGCACTGAGGCGGATGGATAATGTATATTGTTCCGATTTTGTAAAATCGATACGTTCAGTCATTCTTATTCCCAGTTACCTGCGTTATTGTTAGGCTGTTCGATATCACCCACTCTTAAACCGCAATATTTACCCAATTTGGTCTGAAGGTCTTTAAGGTTAGCCAATTCTTGAGTATTCAAGCCGCCCAAATATGTTTCATACGGAGTTTGAGCTTGGAACAAGTTCAAAGGAGCACCCGATTTGGTAGTATCGCTGCGGGTAACCATCTCAAATTGTACGCCGTTTCCGAAGGGAACATATCTCAAAGAGTCTGCGTTGAAGCCCGGAGCATAGATTGTATCTGTTACGGCAACCCATAAAGTATCACGTTTGAAGTTCATCAAACCTTCTTTTTCAACTTCTTTCCAGTTACCGGTCTTTTTGGCTTTGTTGATGATTGCCATCGCTTTCTTTTCAGTCATACCGGCTTCCAGTTGTGTATCAGACAAAACTCCTTCTTTCTTTACAAACGGAAGTTTTGCAGTTTTGACGAAATCAATCAAGGTGTCGAAGCTTGCAGTATATCGTCCATTGTGCAGGTTACGGTATTCCAACTGTGCCTTACGGATGTCAATTAAGCGTGCAATAACTTGTTTCTCTCTAGTCTTTTTAGCGTCATCGAAGTTGATCGGTCCCATGATACTGCCGTAGCAAACGTATATCAAACCGATAACGCAAGCAGCCAATACAATATTAATAACTGTTTTCATGATAAATATGTGTTTTTTTTAGTTTATATTCGCATCGCAAAAATAAAACAAATAAATCTAATAACGCACAGTTCAAGGAACTTTTTATTACGCAATTATGATTAATAGTTATTTAGTGCAGCAAATTAAGGGAAATTTTCTATATAAACCAACTTTAGAACAAGAAAAAGCTGTTAAATTTTTAGCAGATTTTCTCTTTTCCCGCCAATCGGACTCGGTTTTTCTCTTAAAGGGATATGCCGGTACGGGTAAAACATCCCTTATCGGAGCATTGGTGAAGACCTTGGACCAGTTACAGCAAAAGTGTGTTCTGCTTGCTCCGACGGGAAGGGCGGCTAAAGTCTTTTCACATTATGCACAGCATCCGGCTTATACTATCCATAAGAAGATTTACCGCCAGCGCAACTTTTCAAATGACCTGGACAACTTTTCTTTGGATGATAACCTGCATCAGCATACTTTGTTTATTGTGGATGAGGCGTCGATGATCGCTAATGACGGATTGGCGGGGGCGGTCTTTGGTACAGGGCGTTTGCTGGACGACTTGATTCAATATGTATATGCCGGAACAGGTTGCCGTCTGATGCTGATAGGAGATACGGCGCAGCTTCCTCCGGTGGGAGAGGAGGAGAGTCCGGCTCTTTCGGCCGATAAGTTACGCGGGTATGGCATGGAAGTATATGAGGCGCAGCTCACTGAGGTGGTCCGTCAGATGCATGATTCGGGGATTCTTTGGAATGCGACAGAATTGCGCCGCTACATATCCGAGGAAAATTTTCTCACTTTGCCTTCTGTCCGTGTGGAAGGGTTTCCGGATATCCGGATGGTTTCTGGTAGTGAGCTGATTGAGGTAATCAATGATTGTTACGGTCAGGCAGGTATGGACGAAACGATTGTGGTCTGCCGTTCCAATAAACGGGCGAATATTTATAATAAGGGAATCAGGAATACGATTCTGTTTCGGGAGGATGAGCTGAACAGCGGTGACCTGCTGATGGTGGCGAAGAATAACTATTTTTGGACGGAGGGTTGTAAGGAGATTGATTTTATAGCCAATGGAGATATAGCTGTGGTTCGCCGTGTCCGTCGGGTGCGTGAGGCATACGGCTTTCGTTTTGCCGATGTGGTGCTGGCGTTCCCCGACTATGATGGTATGGAACTGGAGGTGAAACTTTTGTTGGATACCTTGCATACTGAAACACCCGCACTGCCTAAAGAATTGAATGACAAGTTGTTTTATTCGGTATTGGAGGATTATGCTGATATAACAGTGAAACGTGAACGGATGAAGAAAATGAAAGCCGATCCTCATTACAATGCCTTGCAGGTGAAATATGCGTATGCCGTTACTTGTCACAAAGCGCAGGGTGGCCAGTGGAAACGGGTCTTTTTGGATCAGGGTTATATGACGGAGGATATGTTGACTCCGGATTATTTCCGTTGGCTGTATACGGCTTTCACCCGTGCTACGGAAATTCTGTATCTAGTGAACTGGCCGAAGGAGCAGACGGAATGAGCGGGCAGTCAGTGAGGTGTTAATGACTGATGATATGTTTTCAACCGTTTGGTTAATGTTTTTTTCTTTATGGCTAAGCCTTTTTGAACGTTTGTATTCTATCTCCATAACCTTTGGAGTTAACTCCCAAGCTTATGGAGTTAACTCCAAAGGTTATGGAGATAACTCCAAAGGCTTGGGAGATAGAAATCTTCCTTTTTATTTCCCTTATCCATAAAGAAGAAAAGGCTTAGTAAACCAGATAAAAAAACTCCGCCATCGGCTTTCAGACCAGATGGCGGAGTTTTGATATATACGAAATATGGACGAAATTCGAATAGATTACAATGCAGCCAGCTCTATCACTTTATCAACAGCCGCATTCAGACCGTCGGGATTCTTACCACCTGCCGTTGCGAAGTGGGGCTGACCACCGCCGCCGCCTTGAATCAGTTTGGCTGCTTCACGGACCAGTTTACCTGCATTCTGTCCGGCTTTTACCAAGTCTTCGCTAATCATGACAGTCAGCATCGGTTTGTTGTTGTCCACACTACCTATTACAACGAACAGATTGGCAGGAATCTCACCTTTCAGCTGGAAGGCAATATCTTTCACTACGTCGGCAGACATCGGAATGATGGTTTTCACCACTTTCACACCATTTATTTCTTTGGCATTCTCTACCAGTCTGGCTTTCAGTGCGGCGCCCTTTTCTTTCATGAACTCTTCCACCTGCTTCTTCAATCCTGCATTTTCGTCAATATACTTGCGGATGGCGACTTTCAGATCGGGGGCATTGTTGAACAATGCCTTCAAGTCATTCAGCGTATCTTGGACCGTATCCATCAATTCCTCTACTTTGGCACCCGTGATAGCTTCGATACGGCGCACACCGGCAGCAACAGAGCTTTCGCTGATAATACGGACCATACCGATCTTGCCTGTAGCCGGAACGTGGGTACCTCCACAGAATTCAATAGAGTTTCCGAATTGGACAACACGTACCTCATCACCGTATTTTTCACCGAACAAAGCAATGGCACCCAGTTCTTTTGCCTTTTCGATAGGAAGATTGCGGTATTCCGTCAAAGGGATGTTCTCACGGATTTTGGCATTTACCAAATGTTCCACTTCACGAAGTTGCTCGTCAGTCACTTTCTGGAAGTGAGAGAAGTCGAAACGTAATGACTCAGGGGTTACCAAAGAACCTTTTTGTTCTACGTGAGTTCCTAATACCTGGCGCAACGCTTCGTCCAGCAAGTGAGTACAAGAGTGGTTGGCGGCACAGGCGGCACGTTTTTCTGTATCTACACAAGCCATCATCGGAACGTCAAGGTGTTCGGGCAGTTTTTTGGTGATATGGATAGGAAGGTTGTTTTCCTTCTTGGTGTCAATGATTTCAATGGTTTCGAATTCGCTTACGATCACCCCTGTATCACCTACCTGACCACCACTTTCGGCATAGAAAGGAGTATCGCTCAGTACAATTTGATACAGTGTCTGGTTTTTCTGCTTGATCTGGCGATAGCGCAGGATGCTGGTTTCATATTCGGTAAAGTCATAACCTACAAAGTGGGTGTCACCTTCCTTTATGGTGATCCAGTCGCCGGTTTCAACGGCTGCCGCGTTACGGGCGCGTTCTTTTTGTTTCTGCATTTCGGCGTTGAACTCTTCTTCGTTTACAGTCATGCCGTTTTCGCGGAGAATCAGTTCTGTCAGGTCGAGGGGGAAACCGAAAGTGTCATATAATGTAAAGGCATCCACACCGCTGATCTCTTTTTTTCCGGCAGCTTTGGCATCGTTCATAGTCTTGTCCAACAGACGGATACCTGTTTCCAGTGTGCGCAGGAAAGATTCTTCTTCTTCTTTGATCACTTTCTCGATCAGTGTTTTCTGTGCGTTCAACTCCGGATAGGCCTCGCCCATATTCTCAATCAATACAGGCAGCAGCTTGTACATGAATGCTTGTTTCTGTCCCAGGAAAGTATATCCGTAACGGACGGCACGGCGGAGGATACGGCGGATTACATAGCCGGCTTTTGCGTTGCTGGGCAACTGGCCGTCGGTGATTGAGAATGCGATGGTACGGATATGGTCGGCTATAACGCGCATGGCGATATCTTTCTGGTTGTCTTGACCATAGGTGGTTCCTGCCATTTCGGCAATGGCTTTCAGTATCGGTTGGAACACATCAGTGTCATAGTTGGATGTCTTGCCTTGCAGTGTGCGCACCAAACGTTCGAATCCCATACCGGTATCGATCACTTTGGCGGGAAGACCTTCCAGTGAACCGTCTGCTTTGCGGTTGAACTGCATGAATACAAGATTCCAGATCTCGATTACTTGCGGATGATCCTTATTTACCAGTTGGTTGCCGGGGATTTGAGCTTTTTCTTCTTCCGAACGTGAGTCGATATGGATTTCGGAACACGGGCCGCAGGGACCTGTATCACCCATTTCCCAGAAGTTGTCATGTTTGTTGCCATTGAGGATATGGTCTTTCGGCAGGAACTGTTCCCAGTAAGAGGCGGCTTCGTTGTCCCGTTCCAGTCCTTCTTCGGGACTTCCTTCGAATACGGTGGCATACAGATCTTTCGGATCTATCTTCAGTACATCTACCAGATATTCCCATGCCCAGCCGATAGCTTCTTTCTTGAAGTAATCTCCGAAAGACCAGTTGCCCAGCATTTCGAACATAGTATGGTGGTAGGTATCATGTCCCACTTCTTCCAGGTCATTGTGCTTGCCGCTTACACGCAAACATTTTTGTGAGTCCGCGACTCTTTTGTATTTGGCCGGGTGGTTGCCCAGAATAATGTCTTTGAACTGGTTCATACCTGCATTGGTGAACATCAATGTGGGGTCATCTTTAATGACCATCGGAGCCGATGGGACAATCTGGTGTCCTTTCGACTCGAAAAAGCTTTTGAAAGAATCTCTAATTTCTTTAGCTGTCATCATGTCGCTTATAATATATTGTCTTCTAGTTAATATTCTCAAAAAGGATTTGCAAAGATAATTGGTTTTATTATTTTTGTCGTCAAGAATTGTGCAAAATATTGATGTGTTGTGCATTAAAAACTTCAAAAAGCAGAATTAGATGCGTAAAGTCTACTATATTTATAATCCTAAGACCCGAACTTATGACCGCATTTACCCCACAGTGAGGCAGCGTGCCTTAAGCATCTTGCGCCGTTTGTTTGTGGGAATGGGCTTGGGGGCAGGCAGTTTCATTATCTTATTATTGATCTTTGGTTCTCCGTCCGAGAAGGAGCTCCGTATAGAGAATACCCGTTTGCTGGCCCAGTATAATGTGTTGTCCCATCGTCTGGATGAGGCTATGGGGGTGATGCAGGATATCCAGCAGCGTGATGATAATTTGTATCGGGTGGTGTTGCAGGCCGATCCTGTATCGGATGCAGTCCGTAAGGCCGGTTATGGGGGGACAAACCGCTATGAACAGTTGCGGGATATGGCGAATGCCGATCTGGTTATCAATACCACTCAGAAGCTGGATATGTTGAACCGGCAGCTTTATATCCAGTCCAAGTCTTTTGACGAGGTGGTGGATTTGTGCAAGAATCATGACGAGATGCTGAAATGTATTCCGGCCATAATGCCAGTATCCAATAAGAATTTGAAGAAGACGGCTTCAGGTTACGGTGTACGTATAGATCCTATTTATAAAACAGCCAAGTTTCATGCGGGAATGGATTTCTCTGCCAATATAGGTACTCCTGTTTATGCTACGGGAGACGGAACGGTGGTAAAGGCGGGATGGGAAACCGGTTATGGAAATCTGATCCAGGTGGATCATGGTTTCGGGTACGTGACTTGGTATGCACATTTAAGCAAGTATAAGGTTCGCCCGGGGCAAAAGGTGGTACGTGGGGAAGTGATAGGGGAGGTAGGAAATACGGGCAAGAGTACCGGGCCGCACTTGCACTATGAAGTGCACGTGAAAGGAAAAGTGCAGAATCCTGTGAATTATTATTTCATGGATTTGAGTGCGGAAGATTATGACAAGATGATACAGATTGCAGCCAATCACGGTAAGGTATTTGACTAGCCGTGAATTTTTAATTCTCAATTTTAATTTACCATGGCCTATAATCCGAATAAAGAATTGAAACTTTACTATTCCATTGGGGAAGTGGCGAAGATGTTTGATGTAAATGAATCCTTGTTGCGTTATTGGGAAAAGGAATTTCCTATTATTTCGCCCAAGAAGGCGGGAGGGAATGTCCGTCAGTATCGTAAAGAGGATATTGAGAATATCCGGCTGGTCTATCATCTGGTGAAAGAGAAAGGGATGACTTTACAGGGGGCCAAGCAGAAACTGAAGATGAACAGGGAAACCACTATCCGTACTACGGAGATTTTGGACAGATTGAAACTGATACGTGAGGAATTGGTCAGTATGCGTAAAGAACTGGATTACCTGACTTAAGAATATTCACCACAGATTGCACGGATTAAAAACGAGTTGCAGATAATCGTTATGGACAATCAGTGTAATCTGCGGTGAAACTGATATTGGTTAATTCGGCTGGTCTTCGAACTTTTCGATACGGGTGACGGTTTTTATCTCATCTATTTTCCTTAGGTTGGTAGTGATGGATTTTACATCATCCACATCGTGCACAAATAGCTGTATTCTTCCTTCAAAGATACCATCGTTACTTTCAATATTCAACTTGTGGATATTTACATTCAATTGTTGTGAAATGATTTCTGTTACCTTGTTTAACAGACCGATGTGGTCAATACCTTTTATGTAGATATTTACAGGGAAGTACAAGGACTTTCCTGTCTCCCATTGGACAGCCAACAAGCGGTTGCCATAGCTGCTTTTCAGTTTGGTAGCCAACGGACATTGGCGTTTGTGGATGATGATACGATTATTGTCGCCTATATATCCCAAAACGTCATCTCCCGGAATAGGCTTGCAGCATTCTGCTATCACATAGTTCTTTTGGATAGCTTCGGGAGTCAGTTTCAATATTTTCTTGCTGTCTATCTTTGGTAGGGGAACCTTCTCTTCTGTCGGTTTCTCCTTGTTTGTCTTGCTGCCTCCGAAAGCGAAAGAGATATACTTTTTCCAGTTACTGGAAACCGGTTTGTCTTTCAGTTCGTTTTTATCGTTTTCTCCTAGAATGATCGTTTTGAATCCGATGGCTGCAAACAATTCTTCCTGTGTCTTGAGGGTATGCAGATTACAGATCTTTCGTATGTTTTCGGGAGTGTACTCTACTCCCTCCCTGGAGAAGAATTCCCGTAACATTTCCTCACCGGCCTGCTGCATACCTCGCTGTTCGCGTTTCAGTATGGCCTGTATCTTAGCCTTGGCTTTTGCAGTGGTGGCAAAGTTTATCCACGAAGGCTGTACATGTTGTGATTTGGAAGTAAGAATCTCCACCTGGTCGCCGCTTTGCAGTTTGTGGCTCAAGGGCACCAGCTTGTGGTTGACTTTAGCTCCGATGCAATGGCTGCCCAAGAATGTATGGATGGAGAATGCAAAATCCAGTGCCGTACAGTTTTGCGGCATCGTTTTGATTTCACCTTTCGGAGTGAAGACAAATATTTCAGAAGCGAACAGGTTCAGTTTGATGGTATCCAGAAAGTCCATGGCATCCGGTTGCGGATCATCCAGAATTTCCTTGATGGTACGCAGCCATTTTTCCAGTTCGCCCTCGTCCTCACTGCCTCCGCCTTCTTTATATTTCCAGTGTGCGGCAAAGCCTTGTTCGGCTACATCATTCATCCGCTCGCTGCGTATCTGCACTTCTATCCATTGGCCTTTGTTGCTCATCAGAGTTACGTGAAGTGCCTGATAGCCGTTGGCTTTAGGATGGCTTACCCAGTCGCGCAAGCGGTCTGGGTGCGGTTTATAAATCTTGGATATGGATACGTATATGTTAAAGCACTCGTTGAGTTCTTCTTCCGGATTTTTGGGACAGAAGATGATACGGACAGCCAGGATATCATATATTTCTTCAAATGTGATATGCTTGGTCTGCATCTTGTTCCAGATGGAATAAGGGGATTTGACTCGTGCTATCAATTGATAGCTGATACCCATTTTGTCCAGTTGTGCGCGGATAGGTGCTGTAAATTCACGGAATACTTCTTCGCGTTCCGCTTGTGTTTCTTGTAGCTTGGATTCTATCTGTGCATATTCTTCCGGATGCTCATATTTGAAACTGAGATCTTCCAGTTCTGTCTTTATTTTGTTTAACCCCAAGCGGTTAGCCAGTGGCGCATAGATGTATAAGGTTTCTCCGGCAATTTTGTATTGCTTGTTGGGAAGCATGGAGCCAAGTGTACGCATATTATGCAGACGGTCGGCTATTTTGATGAGGATAACCCGGATGTCATCACTCATGGTCAGTAGCAATTTCTTGAAATTCTCGGCTTGTGCGGAAGCCCGGTCTCCGAATATGCCGCCGGATATTTTAGTCAGGCCATCTACAATCTGTGCGATTTTAGGACCAAACAGATTTTCAATGTCTTCCACAGTGTAGTCTGTATCTTCAACCACATCATGCAGTAAAGCCGAACAAATGGAAGTTGATCCCAGTCCTATTTCGGTACATACAATTTTAGCAACGGCTATGGGATGCATGATGTATGGTTCACCCGAGCGTCGTTTTACTCCTTTATGTGCTTGTTTGGCAAAATTGAATGCCTTTGTGATGATTTCTACTTTTTTGCGGTGCTTGGTCGCTAGATAACTGTCCAAAAGTTCCTGAAACCCTTGGTTTATCATTTCCTCATCCGCCTGTTCCTGAGTCTGCTTTTCATCCGTCATATCTTTGCCTCCTATAATCTATACTGCAAAAATATACAAAAAACATATTCAAGCAAGTATTTTCAGAAAATGTATAGTGTTAAATCTGTATTTTTTATCAATCATCTGATCCGCAAACTTCTTCCGGCTCTGATATTATTGCCCTTTATACCGTTTAGATTACGTAATTGGCTGATGGATACGTGGTATTTGGCAGCAATTCCTCCCAATGTGTCTCCTTGTTTGATTTTATGATAAAGAGTTCCCTTGGATGAGCGGTTTCTGCTACTGGTTGTTTCCTTGATGGCTACCGTTTTTCTTTTGGTCAGATATTCATTGGGCTTATAAGCGAACACGCTGTCTTGGCGGTCAATGAAAGTACTGACAAAGTTATTGGGCAGACGAAGTGCGCACAACTCGCTGTTACCGGGAATAATGTCCTTTTTGTATTGGGGGTTCAGGCTGCGAAGCTGGTCTAGGTTGATGTTGCATACTTCTGCCACTTGTTGTAAGTGGAGGTCTTTGTTAATGTGAATGGTGTCTGTAGCGTTGGGAAGCTGTGTTTCCATGGGACAGATGCCATGTTCGCAATAATAGGTCATGATGTAGTTTGCCGCTATGAAAGCAGGAACGTACCCACGGGTTTCTTTGGGCAGATAGTTGTAGATTGTCCAATAATCCGTGGCTCCTCCGGCACGGCGTATGGCTTTGTTGATAGTGCCCGGCCCGCAGTTGTAAGCTGCCAATACCAGATTCCAGTCTTGATAGATGTCGTACAGGTCTTTCAGGTAACGTGCTGCCGCCCAAGTTGATTTGACCGGGTCCCGTCTTTCGTCTATCAGGCTATTGTTCTTCAGCCCGTATATTTTTCCTGTACCCAGCATAAACTGCCACAAGCCGGTAGCTCCCTGGCGGGAAACAGCGACAGGATTTAAGGCGGACTCTATAATCGGCAGATATTTCAGTTCTTGAGGAAGGTCGTATAAATCAAGTGCTTCTTCAAAGATAGGCATATAAAAATTGGTTGCCGCAAGCATAAAGGATACTTTATTGCGCAGACGGACGGCATACATATCAATGAATTTGCGTACTGCCTCATTGTAAGGCATTTCTATGATAGAGGGAATACGTGACAGACGATCCATATAGATGGAATCACTTACAACAGGGTTGGTAGAGGCCATTGTGCAGTTCTCTCCCAATGTGATGTAATTCTTAGATTGCCAGTCCCAGTAAAGACTGTCCATTTCTGACTGCATACTTTCAGGAACATCAATAATTTCTTCTTTTCCTGTAGTTTGCGAGTGAACGGTAATACTTTGGGTTTGTGCGCTTATTCCCGTTGTTCCTATAAATGTAAATAAACCAATTAAAAAGTTTTTCATGCGATTAAAATTTGAAGCTGCATTGCAGGCCTATTGTATTAGGTATCCTGCTCCGGCCGTCATTAAAAATAACAGGTTGTATTTGAAGACCTAAGTCTTTGGATATGTCAAAATCAGATAGTTCGGCATCCACGTATGCGTCTATGACAGACAGTATATATACACCGATAAAACAGAATATGCTTAAATCCCGATTTCGGCGATAGAAATCTTTTCGTTTTTTAAAGGTGTCCTCCATACCTTCCGCGCTCATGCCATGAGGCAGGAAGTCTTCGTAGCTTTTGGTATCAGGGTCATCGTCCATAATATCCAGATAGGCTTGAGAATAGTCCTTGTACATTCTGTTGTTCCAGGTCAGCGCATATGCACATCCCACAAAACCACCATATACTATCGGCAGTTTCCAATATTTACGGTTGTATATCTGTCCTCCGCCGGGAATTACCAACGCCAGCCAGATGGCACGGTTGGAGTTCGGGATAAACCGGGGTTTTGTTTCGGCAGCCATTGCTTTCTGTATGGAATCATTTTTACGGACTAAAGCGGCAGTATCAACAGGTGCTTCCATATTTTCTATCTTTTGCCGTTCTTCCAGCAGTTTCAGGCTGTCAATGACAAGTGAATCTTTGACTTGTATAATAGAATCTGTCTTTATACCCATACGGCGGTTGCGTGCCTTTTGGGCGTGAACATTCATGCTTCCAGCCATCATAAGGCATAAAAGCAGGAATGTAAACAGTTTATATGTGGATGTTCTTCTTTTCAATGTAGTAATAACGCTTTATTCTTTCTTTTTCAGTGAATCCAGTATTTCCATGATTCGTTCCAAGTCCTCTTCGTTATTGAACGGAATACTGATCTTGCCTTTTCCTTTGGCTGTACATGATAGCTGTACTTTCGAACCGAAGAATCCGCAGAGGTGGCTTTGCAGCAAAGTGTATTCCTCGGATAGTTTGGAGCCTTTCGGTTTGATCTTCTTCCCACCGCTGTCCACTGTCTCGCCACTGCTCAGTGCCTTGACAATTTCTTCCACTTTACGGACAGAATAGCCTTGTGACTGTATTTCATTAAAGATACGTATTTGGGTCTTAGGATCATCTAAGGACAATAAGGCACGGGCGTGTCCCATGTCTATTTCGCGGTTTTTCAATGCTACTTGAATCTGGGCCGGAAGTTTCAGCAGGCGCAGATAATTGGCGATAGTGGTACGTTTTTTCCCTACACGTTCGCTCAGCCGTTCCTGTGTCAATGCATATTGTTCCAATAAATGTTGATAAGCCAGTGCAATCTCCAATGAATTCAAATCTTCACGCTGAATATTTTCAATCAACGCCATTTCCATTACATTCTCGTCATCGGCTGTGCGGATGTATGCCGGAATAGATTTAAGTCCTGCCTGTATGGAGGCGCGGTAACGACGTTCTCCGGCTATGATCTGGTAAGAGTCTTCACTCAGTTGACGCAACGTAATGGGTTGGATGATACCAATTTCGGCAATAGAGTCGGCCAACTCCTGTAACGCCACCGGATCAAATTCACGACGCGGCTGGTTAGGGTTGACGGATATTTTGCTCAGTTCTATCTCGTTGATAGAAGATGAGCCGGCTGTCTTTACTTCTTCAGTCGAGATCAGTGCGTCAAGCCCGCGTCCTAAAGCAAATTTCTTCTGTACTGCCATTGTTTACTTACTGTTACGTGTTATAATTTCTTGTGCCAATGCCAAATGATTCTTGGCTCCGGTAGAGTCGGCATCATACAATATTGCAGGAATGCCGTGGCTGGGAGCTTCGCTCAGTTTGACGTTACGCTGTATAATTGTCTTGAATACCAATTCTTGAAAATGGCGTTTCACTTCATCATAAATCTGGTTGGCCAGACGCAGACGTGAATCGAACATTGTCAGCAGGAAGCCTTCTATTTCCAGTGAAGGATTCAGTTTCGATTTAATAATCTTAATGGTATTCAGCAATTTGCTGATGCCCTCTAATGCAAAATATTCGCATTGAACAGGGATAATCACTGAATCGGCTGCTGTCAGCGCATTGATTGTTATCAAGCCTAACGACGGGGAGCAGTCTATCAGGATATAGTCATATTCGTCCCGCATGGGGGCTAATACTTTTTTCATGATCTTCTCGCGGTCTTCCAAGTTCAGCATTTCTATTTCTGCGCCAACCAGGTCGATGTGTGAAGAAACAATGTCGAGTCCGTCAATGTCGGTGGTATAAATTGCTTCCCGTATATCGGCTTCGTTGATAATACATTCATAGATAGAGCATTCTACCTCTTTGATGTTCACACCCAATCCTGATGATGCGTTGGCCTGAGGGTCTGCATCAATAACCAGCACCTTTTTCTCCAGTGTTGCCAGAGAAGCTGCGAGGTTAATCGTTGTGGTAGTTTTACCTACGCCACCTTTTTGATTGGCTAAAGCAATAATTTTTCCCATATTAATCAGTTTTTCTCGCTGCGAAGTAACAAATAATAGGTGATTGCACCTATAAAAAACGGCAGACATTAGCAAAACTGTTGATAACTCATTGGTTTTGTTAATAACTCAACGGCGGCAAAGATAGAAATTTTCATTCAATTCTATTCTATTTTTAGCACTGGGTTGTAGAACATTAAGATAATTTTCTTTTCCGGTGAGGGGTAGTTCCGGCAAAGAGTTGTATCTTTACGCTCCGAGAAAAAGAGTGGAAAAATATGAAGAAAGAAAAACCGTTGATATTGCTGTCAAATGATGACGGCGTGGAAGCTAAGGGATTGAATGAATTGATACGCGGGTTGCGTGGAATGGGTGAGATAATCGTAATGGCACCGGACGGTCCTCGTTCGGGAGCTTCGGGGGCGATCACTTCCGAGCATCCTGTGAAGTATTACAAGGTACGTGAAGAGGAGGATTTGACTGTGTATAAATGTACGGGCACACCGGTAGATTGTGTGAAACTGGCATTGCATACGGTGGTTCCCCGTCGTCCCGATGTGGTGATAGGTGGAATAAACCACGGTGATAATTCTTCAGTGAATGTGCATTATTCCGGTACGATGGGGGTAGTGATTGAAGGGTGTCTGAAGGGGATCTCTTCTATCGGATATTCATTATGTAATCATTTTGCGGATGCTGATTTCTCTTCATCGCTGCCTTATATACGCCGTATTACTGAGCAGGTCCTGGAGCATGGCTTGCCTTTGGGGATTTGCTTGAATGTGAACTTTCCGGATACAGCTTCCTTGAAAGGGGTACGCATCTGCCGTCAGACGAATGGGGCTTGGATTAATGAATGGAAGCGTAGTCTGCATCCTCGGGGGGGAGAGTATTTCTGGCTGACCGGAGAGTTTGATAACTATGAACCGGAAGCGGAAGATTCGGATCACTGGGCATTAGGGCATGGGTATGTGGCGGTAACTCCGACCCAAATTGATGTGACTGCTTATGGGATGATGAATGAGTTGAAAAACTGGAATCTGGAAGTATGAAATACTATTTGATAGTAGGCGAGGCATCAGGCGATTTGCACGCATCTAATTTGATGCGTGCCTTGATACAGGAAGATCCGGAAGCAGAATTCCGTTTCTTTGGCGGGGACTTGATGACGGCTGTTGGTGGAACGCGGGTGAAGCATTACAAAGAACTGGCTTATATGGGTTTTATCCCGGTGTTGTTGCATTTGCGTACTATCTTTCGGAATATGAAAGAATGTAAGCAGGACATTGTTCGTTGGGCTCCTGATGTAGTGATTCTGGTGGATTATCCCGGCTTTAACCTGAAAATAGCCGAGTTTATAAAGAAGCAGACGAAAATACCTGTCTACTATTATATTTCTCCTAAAATATGGGCTTGGAAAGAGTATAGGATTAAAAATATCAAGCGGGATGTGGACGAACTGTTTTCCATCCTGCCTTTTGAGGTTGAGTTTTTTGCCGGACATCAGTACCCTGTTCATTATGTGGGTAATCCTTGTGTAGATGCAGTGGATGCTTATTGTAAGGAACATCCGGATGGATTTCCGGAATTTGTGGCGGATAATGGCTTGTCCGAAAAGCCCGTTATCGCATTGTTGGCGGGCAGCCGGAAACAGGAAATCAAAGACAACCTGCCGATGATGCTGGAGGCTGCTGCTCCGTTTACCAAAGATTATCAATTGGTGCTGGCAGGGGCTCCGGGGATGGACCCTGCCTATTATTCGGATTATATAAATCCGAATGTACCGGTTAAAATCATATTCGGACAGACCTACAGGTTGTTGCAGCACGCGCAGGCGGCATTGGTGACTTCGGGCACTGCAACTTTGGAAACAGCTCTTTTCCGTGTTCCTCAAGTGGTGTGTTACTATACTCCGGTAGGGAAATTTATCGCTTTTCTTCGCCGGCATATTCTAAAAGTGAAATATATTTCGTTGGTTAATCTGGTAGCCGACAAGGAAGTGGTTCGTGAACTGGTGGCGGATACGATGACGGTGGATAACGTGCGTTCAGAGTTAGAATCTCTTTTATATAATAAGGTATACAGAAATAAGGTGTTGGAAGAGTATGATCGTATTATTCAGATTTTAGGTCCGGCAGGAGCTTCGGGGACAGCAGCCCGTGAAATGGTAGCTTTGTTGAAGAAATAAACTTTTCACGATCTCTTTTTGTTCTTTCGGGTAAACAACTTAAACCCTGGAAGTATATGAAATATTTTTTTCAATCTATGTTAGGGGCGATGCTTCTTTTGAGCGGAGTATTCGCCTTTTCATCTTGTGGTAATGATGAAAGTGATCCGGACAGTACGGTGACTATAGCTATGGCTACCGTAGAAAAACAACCTCAGTATGATGCTCCTTATTTGGTGTTGGACAACGGAGAGAAGTTGTGGGTGGTGCAGCATATTGTTCCTTACCGGGATTTGAAGGCAGGAGAACGGATTTTTGGAAATTATTCTTTTTTGGAAGCCGGTGAAAGTGGATTTGCTTATAATATCCGTTTGAATGACTATACCTTAGTACCTGTTCAGGAAATTATCGGATTGAACCCCGATAATATGGACAGTATTGGAAATATGAAAGTACAGATCAAGGATATGTGGCCTTCTGATGACTATCTGAATGTACGTTTTATGTTGAATTTTCCCAGTCCGCAGAAACCTATTCTTAATCTGGTTGTGAATGAGATGATTCCTTGGACAAAGGACGGATATGCGCATTTGGAACTCCGCTATAATAACAACGGAAGTCAGGGCAGATTGGTACCTGGTATGGTTTCTTTTAAATTAGGTGATTATTCACCGGAAAACAGTGAATTGAAAGGAATAAAGGTATTGGTTAATCCTGTGGACGGGGAAGAAAAAACATATATTTTCTCTTATCCGCTCACTGGCGAGGATGTACCGGGCTTTAATCCTTTGGATTTGGCGGAGTTAAAATAAAGAAACTACATACAGATAGACTACTGCTGCCGGGATTGCGAGAATCGCGCTGTCAAAACGGTCGAGCATTCCACCGTGTCCCGGTAAAATATTGCCCGAATCTTTGATGCCTAGACGGCGTTTTAATAAAGATTCCGTTAAATCTCCCCAGGTTCCGAATACTACCACTGTCAATGCTAGTCCGATCCATACTCCGGTAGACATGAAAGGGAAGAAGTGAGATAGCAGGAAAGAAGCTATGATACAGAAAATGCCGCCGCCAATAGAGCCTTCCCATGACTTCTTAGGAGAGATGCGTTCAAATAGTTTATGTTTGCCAAACAGCATGCCTGTACAGTAAGCACCTGTATCATTCACCCAGTTGAATATAAAAATAGATAGTGGGAGAATAGCGTTGTATTGTGAAAGGCTGGCTGTTTCGTCCGAGTGGAAAGCCAATACATTCAGCAAAGCGAATGGCAAGGCAATATACATCTGGCTTAACATGGCATAAGCCCAATTATTCAGCGGGTTTTCTTTTTTCAAATAAAGTTCGCTGACCATCAGATAAATAAATAAAGCTAAATAAGGAATAAATATACCTGTTTGTGAAGGATCTATTCCAAAATAGAAAAAGCACAGGAAAAGAAAAATTCCGCTGAGAATACATATACGTTTATTTACTTGTATTCCTTCTACATGATTGACCAAATTACAGAATTCATTGATTGCCAATGCGCTGATAATGGCAAATAGGATGCCGAATGAGACAGCCCCTCCCACGATGCAGCCTATCAGTACTGCAACAAAAATAATTCCGGTTATGGCACGTTGTAAGAAATTGCTTTTCACGGTCATTAGTCTTAAGTGATTCAAAAATCAAAGTAGAAGATCTGTTTTTTATCATTCTGAGTGACCATGAAGAATCCGGATATATCTGGATTATTACGGACTCTTTGTATCATTCAGAATGACAATGCTTATATAGTTAACAGATCTTTCTACAATGTTATGCTTCTTTTTTTTCTTTTTCCTTTTCCTCAGAATCTGAAGAATTCTTCTCTTCAAAATCTTCGGTTACTTCTACTGGTTTTGCTGTAGCTTCTAAAGCCATAATTTCTTCTGAACGTGAAGTCCAGGGGCGTTTGCCGAAAATGCGTTCCACATCTTCGGCGAAAATTACTTCTTTTTCAACCAACAGACGGGCCAGCTCGTTGTGACCATCTTTATGTTCGGATAATATTGCTTTTGCCCGATCATATTGTTCGTTGATCATTCTTTTCACTTCTTCGTCAATCAGTTCGGCTGTACGTTCACTGTAAGGCTTGCTGAAAGAGTATTCATCGTTGCTGTAATAACATAAGTTGGGTAACTTTTCACTCATTCCGGCATAAGCAATCATTCCATATGATTGTTTTGTCACACGTTCCAAATCGTTCATGGCACCGGTTGAAATATGTCCGGTGAACAGTTCTTCGGCTGCACGTCCCCCTAAAGTGGCACACATTTCATCCAGCATCTGCTCTTTGGTTGTGATCTGCCGTTCTTCGGGCAAATACCATGCGGCTCCCAATGCACGTCCACGGGGAACAATGGTTACCTTAATCAAAGGATTGGCATGTTCCAAAAACCAAGACAGCGTAGCGTGACCGGCTTCGTGTAAGGCAATAGTACGCTTTTCTTCGGCAGTCATGATTTTGGTTTTCTTTTCCAAACCACCGATAATACGGTCTACAGCATCTAGAAAATCTTGTTTCCCAACCGCATTCTTACCATGGCGGGCGGCGATCAGTGCTGCTTCATTACATACATTGGCAATATCTGCCCCACTGAATCCCGGAGTTTGACGGGCGAGCAAATCCAGATCAACACTTTCGTCCAGTTTTAAAGGCTTCAAATGTACTCCGAATACTTCTTTACGTTCGTTTAAGTCGGGTAAGTCAACATGAATCTGGCGGTCAAAACGACCGGCACGCAATAATGCCTTATCCAATATATCCGCGCGGTTGGTAGCGGCCAAAATGATCACACCGCTATTTGAACCAAAACCGTCCATTTCTGTCAATAATTGGTTTAATGTATTTTCGCGTTCATCATTTCCACCCATGCTTGGATTTTTGCCACGGGCACGTCCTACCGCGTCAATTTCATCAATGAAAATAATGCAAGGAGCTTTCTCTTTCGCCTGGCGGAACAAGTCACGTACACGGGATGCACCTACTCCGACAAACATTTCCACAAAGTCGGAACCTGAAAGCGAAAAGAAAGGTACATCCGCCTCACCGGCAACAGCTTTTGCCAGCAAAGTCTTACCGGTTCCCGGAGGGCCTACCAGTAAAGCGCCTTTAGGTATCTTACCTCCCAGCTCCGTGTATTTCTGAGGTTGTTTCAGAAACTCTACAATTTCCTCCACTTCTTGTTTAGCTTCCGCTTGTCCGGCTACATCTTTAAAAGTAATCCGGTTAGTTTTGTCTCCTTTTTCGTATACCTGAGCTTTGCTTTTACCTACGTTGAACGGATTGGCGCCTCCGGCCCCTGCTCCGCCGCTCATGCGGCGCATGGCAAACATCCAGATACCGATCAACAGTAAAAACGGAGCGATATTCCAAAATAATGCACCGAAGTAGTCGCGTTTCTTTTCATAACTGATAGATCCGGTAAAATGACCTTCTTCCTGTGCCTTTTCCATGAATTTATCCAATGACTCCATGGAACCTATTTCTACGTTCAAGGCTGGATTACGACCTACTTTTTTATAGTCATTTTTAAATACATCTTTAACAAATTCCGGTTTAATGTACATTTCTACCGTGTTGTCATCGTATGCAATTATTTTATTGGCATATCCCTTGTTTATCATATCTTTAAACTCGGTATATGTTATTTGTTTGTCAATTCCTCCTTCTTGATTGGAAAAGTAGAGGATGGCAAAACTCATGGCAATGATAACATACAGCCAACTCAAATTGAAGCGTGGCATGTTTATCTTTGGTTTATTATTGGTATTTTCACTCATTTTGATTCTGTATTGGATTAGTCTAGATCAGGAATTTGGGTTAGTTTGGCATCTGCCCATAAATGTTCCAGATTATAAAAATTTCTTGTTTCCGGCAAAAAGACATGTACCAGTACATCACTGTAGTCCATTGCAACCCATTCTGCGTTTCTCAGTCCGTCTATTCCCGTAGGTTTGTCATTTATTTCTTTATGTACATATTCCTTGACTGAGTCAACGATAGCTGTAACTTGACTTGGGGAATTACCTTGACAGATTACGAAATAGCTGCAAATGGTATCATTAATGGCGGTGAGGTCCGCTATTACAATGTTTTTACCTTTCTTTTCTTGAATGCCTTCTGTTATTTTTTTTACTAAAGTCTCTGCTTCGTTCATTATAATGTTATTAACAACTGATTATTCTAATATATGTATTTACAACAATGCACAAAGATACTTGGTTTTCTCATTCTAGCGAAAAAATGTGCATTAAATATATTCGGTTTTTGTTTTTTTTAGTTAGAGAATCTTTTTATTGTTATGTTAAGTCTAGAATGATGATACACGGTCAAGAAGGATAAGGAAGGCCGGAAAAGAAGGCAAATGGAGAAAAAAAGAATCTTGATTAGAAAAAAAAGCTTCAAAAATTTGTGGATTAAATAAAAAGCCGTATCTTTGCAGCGTCAAAATCAAAACGGGTGTTTTGATAGGAAAATTGGGATATGGTGTAATGGTAACACAACAGATTCTGGTCCTGTTTTTCCAGGTTCGAATCCTGGTATCCCAACAGACAAACCACTTGTCAAAGACAAAGATCTTCTAAAATTATAATTTTAGAAGATCTTTTTTTTATTTTGTGTTGGCTGTCTTAAGAATTAGTAGTGTTATATGAAAAAAGAGTCTAACGCATTTGCGTTAGACTCTTTTTTCATATAACTGTTTTTATTCGTTTTTCATTGATTGGTCGATCACCTCAATTTTTTTCAAGATCAATTCTAGGTCTGCTTTGAGTTTTTCCACTTTACGATTCATTTCCGTAACCAAACTGCTACCTTTTTTGGAAGAACTGGTCAAGAAGCCCAAGTTGTTCTCGTATGTTTGAATTTCATTCTTCATGTTTTCGTAAGCACGAACCAGTTTTTCGCGTTCACGATAAAGGTTGCCTTCCTTGCTGATGGTTGATTTAAAATTGCTTAATTTTTTCTGTGATGCGGAAAGATTCAGCTTGTCAAACAACTTGTCGATGACACCATGATATTGCTTGTACAGTTTATCTTTTTCTTTAAACGGTACATGACCGATGCCGTTCCATTCTTTCATTAATTCTCGAATGGCGTTTCCCGCATCCTCTTCCGGTGTTTCCTGTGCGTCAATTGCATTTAATTTTTCAATGATCGCCTTTTTCTGAACCATGTTTTCCTGTTCAACCGAGCGTTGTGAAGAAGTCGCCTTGTTCTTTTGCTCGAAGAAATAATCACATGCGGCAATGAATCGTTTCCATACGGCATCCGAATACTTTTTAGGTACAGGACCGATTGTTTTCCATTCCTTTTGTAATTTGCTTAGAATATCAGCAGTTGCTTTCCAGTCTGTGCTTTCTTTTAGTGCTTCTGCTTTTTCACATAATGCTTTCTTCTTTTCCAGATTGCCTGCCATACTTTCCTTGATGGATTTGAAGAACTCGGCTTTGCGTTTGAAAAACTCATCACAAGCGGCACGGAAACGTTCGAATATCTTCACGTTCATTTTTTGAGGTGCGTAACCAATTGTTTTCCATTTAGCTTGCAAAGCAATGATTTCCTGAGTTTTGTTTTCCCAGTCTTGGAAAGTAGTGAACGTATCGTATTCCATCGCTTCCACAATTTCACAAATTACGGTCTTTTCATCCAAATTACGTTGCTCTTTTTCTTTTAAGGCTTCGAAATGTTGCTGGTGACGACGGTTTACGGCTGTAGAGGCAGTTTTGAACCGGGTCCATATATCTTCGCGCAATTCTTTTGCAACAGGACCCGTATTCCGGAATTCCTGATGTAACTTTTGTAATTGGTGGAAAGCGGAAATCACATCTTCTTCATCAGCCAATTTCTCTGCGGCTTCACAGAGATGAGTTTTTATTTCAAGATTCTTTTTAAAATCATACTCACGGAATTCATTGTTCAGCTTTATCAAGTCATAGAACTTTTCTGCATAGTGCTGATAATTTTTCCATAGTTCATTTACCTTGGCAGCCGGCACCTGTTTTATATCGTTCCATTCCTGTTGCAGTTTCTTGAATTCATTGTATGCTTTGTTGGCATCTTCGGGAGATTCGGCAAGTTCTTTCAAGCGGTCGATAATGGCGAGCTTTTTCACCAGGTTATCTTCTTTTTCTTTATCTTGTTCTGCTTGTATGGCGCTTCTTTTCTCTTTGATAGAGCTCATGATATCTTTGAAACGGCTTTCAGCATCGTCCGGTTGGGGAATAAATGCCTCAGGAGCACCTCCGCCATCAATAAATGCCTTACGGGCGGCTTCTTGCTCAGCCTTGTGCAGCTTGTAGAAGTTCTGTTTCAATAAATCCAACTCTTGTTTGTCTGCATTGCAGGCGTCTTCGTTGATTTCTTTTAAACGTTCGATGACCTCTTCTTTCGTTTGTTTAGGTACATACGTAGCGTTATTTTCTTCTGCAGTAGCGGAAGATGATACCAAAGTTTCAGATGTCTGTTCCACTGGAACTTCGGTTAAAGGGCGGATAGTTTCATTCGAGTCCATCGTATAGATTTTTAAAGTAAGCGTTTTTGTTATAACAACAATTTACAAATTAAAAGAAATAAATTAGAACTTCATACTGTTTTTCCCGATTTTTTTAGGAAAATCCTTAAAAGTGGAGAAAATAGGAGAATCAAGGGGGATAAATGCACTGCAGATTACATAGATTCATACAGATTCTCTTTTATTGTGATTCTTTGCCGGTTTCTGTGTGAATCTGTTTTTCTCTGAATTTCAATCTATGTAATCTGTAGTGAAATGTGTCAGGATAGTAATACGGTGATGCCCATATAAAGCATCATACCTATAATGTCATTGGTGATGGATATGAACGGACCTGTAGCGATGGCCGGATCTATTTTTAGTTTTTCCAGTGTCATAGGAACCAGGGTCCCAAAGATGGAAGCGAACATGACTACTGCAAACAGGCTGAATGAAACCGAATAAGTCACGGTGGCACTTGCCCCGAAACGGATGAAATTATAGATATATACCAGCATAGAAATAATAGTAGCATTGATTACGGCCACTACAGATTCCTTTACTATTTGTTTCCAGGTGTTTTGGGCATCCAGCGAGCTGTTTGCCAGTCCTTGTACGATAAGTGCCGAGGACTGTGTTCCCACATTCCCCCCTGTTCCGCCGATAAGGGGGATGTAGAGGGCCATTTCGGGATGTGCGGCAAAAGTGCTGTCAAAGTTGCCCAGAATCATGGAGTTTCCTATTCCGCCTATCATGCCGATGAGCAGCCAGGGCAGACGGGCTGTAGTCTGGCGGAATACATTATCGTCTGTTTCCACGTCTTGTGACAAACCTGATGCCAGCTGGTAGTCGCGCTCAGCCTGTTCACGTACTTCGTCCATCACATCGTCTACCGTAATCCGTCCTACCAGGCGTCCGATACTGTCCACTACCGGAACGGCGACCAGGTCATATTTTTCAATGGTTTGTACCACTTCGTCTATAGGGGTATCTACATGGACGGATATCGGTTCTTTCCTCATCACGTGCTTCACTTTGGATACGGAAGGGCTGGTGATCATTTTCTTCAACGGGAACACACCGCGCAGCCGCTGGTCATCGTCTACTACATATACATAATAGATTTCGTCCATATCTTCCGCCTGGATGCGCATTTCCTTCAGACATTCGGGCATACTCCAGTTTTCGTTTACGATTACCATTTCGGTACCCATCAATCCACCGGCAGTGTCTTCGTCATATTTCAACAAATCGACAATGTCTCCGGCTTGTTCTATGTCTTCAATGTGTGAGAGGACTTCTTCTTGTTTGTCCTCGTCCATTTCACGGATAATGTCCACGGCATCATCCGAATCCATGTAGTCAACGAACCGTTTGGCGATTGTTTCAGAGGGAAGGATTTCCAGGAATTCCTTACGGGCGTCTTCGTCCATTTCGATAAGGACATCGGCGGCAGTCTCATTGTCCAGTAACAGGTATATGAACCGTGCTTCTTCCGCATCCAGTTCATTGCACAGCTCTGCTATGTCGGCAGGATGCAGTCCGGCAAGCAAGTCCTTCAGTTGCTCTGAGTCTTTTTGCTCGATCAGCTGCTCTACTTTTTCTAATTCCTCTTTATTCATCCTATTCTTCCGTTAATATAATAAATAGGTGTTATTCTTTCTTGTTTGTTCCTTTCCGAGCGATATCATTGCTATAGACAATATCCGTCTTGTTTTTCAGCGCCGCTTCCACCTGGTTGGTCAGTTCGATAAACTCTTGTACAGACAACTGTTCCGGGCGTTTGTTGAAAATGGGGTCTGCGCTCAATGGGTTCTCTTTGTCTAAAATGGAAGAAATAGAGTTTCTCAAAGTTTTACGCCGTTGGTTGAATGTTGTTTTTACAATGAGCTTGAATAATTTTTCATTGCATCCCAGTTCCGTCGTTTCATTGCGTGTCATACGGATGACCGCACTTTTCACCTTGGGAGGCGGATTGAATACATGTTCGTGTACGGTGAACAGGTATTCTACTTTGTACCAGGCTTGTATCAGGATACTGAGAATGCCGTATGTCTTGCTTCCGGGACCGGCGGCAATGCGTTCGGCCACTTCTTTTTGGATCATTCCGGTACAACAGGGTATCAGGTCTTTGTAATCCAGCATTTTAAAGAATATCTGGCTGGATATATTATAAGGATAGTTGCCGGTCAGGACAAAAGGTTTTCCGTCAAATAATTTTTCGAGGTTCAGTTTCAAGAAGTCGTCTTCAATGATATTATCTTCCAGGGCAGGGAAGTTCTCACGGAGATAGGCTACAGATTCATAGTCCAGTTCCACCACTTTTACCGGACGGTTTTTCTGCATAATAAACTGGGTTAGTACCCCCATCCCCGGTCCTACTTCCAGAATTGGCAAGTCAGGGCACACGTCTACCGTATCGGCTATATCTTTTGCAATACTGAGATCTTTCAAAAAGTGTTGTCCTAGAAATTTTTTTGGCTTTACTAATCCCATTCCGTTATTTTTCTATCGTTAATAAATAGGTTTATTTCGCTAAGATAGTATCTTTGCATCGTGCAAAGGTAAACATTCTAAATTAATATACACAGATTTTGGAACGAACTCGATTAAAAAAGATTATAAATAAAGGTTTGCAGATTGCATTTCCGTTATTTTTGGGGGCTGCGATACTGATATGGATGTATCACGGATTCAATTTTTCCCGGGTGTGGGAGGTCTTGGATGGAGGAATGAACTATGGGTGGATGTTAGTGTCATTAGTGTTTGGTGTGTTTAGTCATATTTTTCGTGGCTGGCGGTGGAAGCTTACGCTGGCTCCGTTGGGCGAGCATCCCAAAACATCCGATTGTGTATATGCCATCTTTGTGTCTTATGCCGCCAACTTGGTTGTTCCCCGTGTAGGTGAGATTTCCCGTTGCGGGGTGTTGGCTAAATATGATGGTACATCTTTTTCCAAATCGCTGGGTACGGTGGTTACGGAACGGCTGATTGATACGCTGTGTGTGTCGTTGATTACAGGGGTAACTCTTATAATGCAGGCAAGGGTATTCGATACCTTTTTTAAAGAAACCGGCACGGATACCACGGTTTTGGCACAGGTATTTACTTCGGGGCATTTCTATATCACTATCGTCTGTGTGCTGGCCGTATTGGTGCTGGCTTTTTTTCTGATCAGGAATGTGACGGTCTTTGCTAAGGTGAAAGGCATTCTCCATAATGTATGGGTCGGTGTACTGTCTTTGCGTCATGTAAAGCGGATGCCTCTGTTCATTCTTTATACCGTCGGTATCTGGACTTGCTATTTCCTGCAATTCTATGTTTCTTTCTTTTGTTTCGATTTTTCCGATAATTTGGGAGTGATGGCGGGACTGGTCATGTTTGCTGTAGGTAGCATTGCGGTAGTAGTTCCGACTCCTAATGGGGCGGGTCCGTGGCATTTTGCTGTCATAACGATGATGATGCTCTATGGAGTGGGAAAAGAAGATGCGGGAATTTTTGCCTTATTAGTGCATGGAATACAAACTTTTTTATTAATTTTGTTGGGTATATATGGATTAGCGGCTTTGCCGTTCACAAATAAAACTAAGAAGTTATGAGTACAATTCTCTCTCTCGCTCCGCAGAATGTGTGGAAGCATTTCTATTCATTGACTCAGGTTCCCCGCCCTTCGGGTTACTTGAAGAAAGTGCAAGAGTTCTTGCTGAACTTTGGAAAAAGTGTAGGCGTAGAGTCATTCCAGGACGAAGCCGGTAATATCATTTACCGCAAGCCTGCCACTCCGGGGATGGAAAACCGTAAGAAGGTGATTCTTCAGGCTCACATGGACATGGTTCCTCAGAAGAATAACGATACAGTGCATGATTTTGAAAATGATCCTATCGAGACTTACATTGACGGAGATTGGGTGAAAGCTAAAGGCACGACTTTGGGAGCCGATGATGGTATGGGTGTTGCCGCTATCATGGCTATCATGGAAGACAAGACGCTGAAACATGGTCCGTTGGAAGCACTGATTACTGCCGACGAAGAAACCGGTATGTTCGGTGCGTTCGGTTTGAAGCCGGGAACGGTAGACGGTGATATTCTGTTGAATCTGGATTCGGAAGAAGAAGGAGAATTGTATATCGGTTGTGCAGGCGGTGAAGACCTGACAGCAGTGTTGGAATATAAAGAAGTGGAAACAGATCCGGCTGACATTGCTTTGAAAGTTACCTTGAAAGGGCTGCGCGGTGGTCATTCAGGATTGGAAATAAATGAAGGACGTGCCAATGCCAACAAGCTGATGGCTCGTTTCATGAACCAGGTGATAACTTACGATGAGGCTTGCCTGGTGTCCTGGCAAGGTGGCAATATGCGTAATGCCATTCCTCGTGAATGTGAAGTGGTCATTACGGTTCCGGCTGAAGAAGAAGCGGACGTACTGGAATTTGTGCAGGAGTGCGAAGCATTGTGGAATGAAGAATATCATGTACACGAAACACCGATCAGCTTCAAGGCAGAACGGGTGGAATTGCCTGCGATGATGGTTCCCGATGAAATTAAAGATAATCTGGTGGATGCCATTTATGCTTGTCAGAATGGAGTGATGCGTATGATTCCTACTATCCCCGATACCGTGGAAACCTCTTCCAATCTGGCTATTGTTTCTATAGGTGGTGGCAAGGCGGAGATAAAAATCCTGGCCCGCAGTTCACGCGATTCAATGAAGGATTATCTGAATACTGCATTGGAAAGCTGTTTCTCTATGGCAGGTATGGAAGTAACCCGTTCAGGTGGTTATTCAGGCTGGGAACCCAATGTGGATTCTCCTATTCTGAAAGCCATGAAGGAGTCTTATAAGGCACAATTCGGTACGGAACCTGCTGTGAAAGTGATTCATGCCGGTTTGGAATGCGGTATCATCGGTGCGGTGGTTCCGGGATTGGATATGATTTCTTTCGGTCCTACCTTGCGTTCTCCTCACTCACCGGATGAACGCTGCTTTATTCCTTCTGTAGGCAAGTTCTATGATTTCGTGGTAGCTACGTTGGAAAATACGCCGGTAAAAGAATAGTCTTTAAGATCTTATAAAGATTTCGGGCGCGGATGATAGGGATTTCGTCCGCGCCTTTCTATTAATACTCCACTTTGTCACTTTTCTCTGTCCATTGTTGGAATGCCTTTATCGCCTCTTCCGCCAAAAGAACTTCGGAAGGCAGTTTGCGTGCCGAAGGTTTCAGGCTTAACTCATCATAGATAAAAGAGTCGTCAAACCCTATATTCTTGGCATCCGTCTTGTTGTTTGCATAATACATTTTATCCAGTCGTGCCCAGTAAATGGCTCCCAGGCACATGGGACACGGCTCACACGAAGTATAAATTTCACACCCACTCAGGTTGAATGTTCCCAGTTTGGTTGCCGCCGCACGGATGGCGCTGACTTCCGCATGGGCGGTAGGGTCGCATTGTGAGGTGACACGATTGACCCCGGTAGCGATAATTTCTCCGTCCTTGGCGATAACAGCTCCGAAAGGACCGCCGCCGTTTGCCACATTCTCTATAGAAAGCTCAATGGCTTTCCGCATTAATTCTTCTTTCTTCATAGTGGTTCTATTTCTTTTTGTACAGAGCAAATATACTATTTTTCTGCCAATGAATGCTGTCAATTTGTTTATTTCGTATTTAGAAGTTTGAGGCCGGACATCTGGCTGCTTAGTGATATTTTTTCAGAACTTGGTTGAATTAGCAAGTGAATTTCTTGCAGGTTTCAATCTTTTTTGTGAATATTACACCTTAATTGCATGTTTTGTGACACTGAGATATGAAGCAGACTTTATTGAAATTAGACAAGTTGGATTTTGACGAGATGTACACCATCTATTTTCCAAAGTTGGTACGTTTTTCTCAAACCTATCTGTTTCTTCAGGAAGATGCGGAGAATGTAGTTCAGGATATCTTTCTGAAACTTTGGGAGAACCGTGAACAGTTATCATTTGAGGGGAATTTTAATGCTTATCTTTTCACGATAGTCAAGAATCGTTGTATCGACATACTGCGGAAAGAATGTCGGGAAGGGTCCGAACGTTACTTTTTTTCACCGGTAGAGCGTCAGGAACTTGAGTTTAAATTGTATTCCTTGCAGAAGTTTGACGAAAATTCTTTTTCTTTCTTTGAAATGGAGCGTATTCTTCAACAGGCCATAGAGTCGCTTCCTGAACGTTGCCGGGAGATTTTTAGATTGAGCCGTATGGAGGGCTTGCAAAATAAGGAAATAGCCGCCCGGCTTGGCATTTCGGTGAATACGGTTGAAGGGCAAATGAGTATCGCGCTTCGTAAACTTAGGGTGGCGCTGAAAGATTACCTTCCTTTTTTGATCTTTATGTGTTAATTACTGTTTATTTTGAACTTTCTTTTGGTGGCTGTCTTTCTTCCTGTCGTTCTAATGTTATACAGAACAAAAAGAACGTTTGGTGAAATATGGAAGAATATCTGCATAAGTATTTTTTAGGTATCATGACTGACCCCGAAAAGGAGCGGTTTTTTGAAGAATTGGAAAAAGATGCGGCATTGAAAGAAGAGTTTGCGGCATTACAAAACTCCATGGCTCTTTCCGGTCTGATGGAAGAAGAAGGTGATGAGCGGATGGCTTCCGTCAAGCTGAAAGAGCTAAAGCGGATGGCGGCAAAGCGGCGTACTCTCCGTCTGTCGTGGAAGATGGTGAAGTATGCGGCAATGATACTGCTGGTGATCGGCACATGGCTTCTTTCCAAAGAATATAATTTGGACATTTATAGCAGGGAATATACGTGGGTGCAGGCTCCTAAAGGGCAGCGGGTATATGTCACTTTAGCAGATGGAACCACGGTATGGCTGAATCCTTGCACCAGGCTGAAAGTGCCTAATGTGTTCGATGCCAGACAGCGTATCGTGGAGCTGGAAGGTGAAGGCTTTTTCAAGGTGATGAAAAATGCGGAAGCTCCTTTTATTGTGAAGACAGACAAGTATGATATACGGGTATTGGGCACAGAGTTTAATGTGTTCGCTTATCCAGACCGGGACGATTTTGAGACGGAACTGGTTACAGGTTCTGTCTATATTTGTGATAGGGAGGAGAACGGGCAAGGTATTTACCTGAAACCTGATGAGAAAGCAATCGTTTTGAACGGGCGTCTGCATAAGTTATCTTCGGAATATAAACAGCGGCAACTGCAAACCAGTGGCATTTATACCTTTGGAGACCAGCCTTTCGGAGAGTTGCTAAAGCGGCTGGAATTGTGGTATGAAGTGAAATTCATAGTGAAGAATCCGGAAATCTTAAAACAGGTTTATAGCGGTAAATTCCGTCAGAACGACAGTATAGAAAGTATATTACAAGCGATTAAAGATGTGGGTAAATTCCAATACCGCATTTTGTCGGATAAAGAGATTGAAATATTTTGATTAATGTATAACCTTAATAACGAATATGCCTATGTAAAAACAAACTTGAATCTATTTTTAAGCTTATGCGTTAGATCAATGATATAAAAAAGGAGAGTACTGCAACTACCCTCCTTCCCAAAGGATTATCCTGATATATATTGACTAATGCTCCTAAAATCAGTACTTAATAACCCTTTTATTTTGCGAAGTTATGAAAAAAACACTACGTATTATGAAATTTACACTTTTTTTTATTTTTTGTCTTTTAATGCAACTGCATGCGGAAAATACTTATTCGCAGACAGCAAATGTTAATCTTAATGGAAGTTCGTTGACTTTACAGGAACTTATTTCAGAGATTGAGAATCAGACGGGCTATTTGTTTATTTATAGTAAGCAGGATGTAGACTTGGATCAGAAACTGAAGGTCAAAACTGTCGGTAAAACGGTTGCAGATATTTTGAATAAAGCTTTTAAAGGAACAGAACTTAATTATAAATTTACTAATAATTATATCTCTCTGTATAAAAAAGGAACAGTCGAACCAGAAACTGTCAAGCAGGATGAGAAGAAACGGATAGTAACCGGACGTGTGACGGATATCCAAGGCGAATCCATTATAGGAGCCAATGTAATAGATATTAAAAGTAAAACTGGTACTATAACTGACTTTGACGGTAATTTTAGTTTGTCCGTAGGCGAGGATGCTGTACTAGTCGTATCTTTCATTGGCTATATAGAGCAGAGAATTACTGTAAAAGGAAATACACCCTTGCATATTAATCTGAAAGAAGATACCCAGAAACTTGATGAAGTGATAGTGGTGGGTTATGGTAGTATGAAGAAAAGCGATCTTACTGGTTCGGTGGTGTCTTTGAAAGCTGATGATATCAGCAGTCCTAATAACTCTAGCTTTGTGCAAATGATGCAAGGAAGGGCAGCCGGTGTGGTGGTAACTCAAAGCAGCGCGCAGCCAGGTGGAGCGGCATCCATTAAAATTCGCGGTACTTCTTCTGTAAACGCTGGTAAAACGCCGCTTTACGTCGTAGATGGTTTCCCGATAGACAACACAAATTTTTATCCGGGTTCGGGCGATGTGTTTGATGGTCCTAAAAGAGATCCGTTGAATAGCATCAATCCTTCGGATATTGAAAGTATGGAAGTACTGAAAGATGCTTCCGCTACCGCGATTTATGGTTCTAGAGCTGCCAATGGCGTTATTTTGATTACTACTAAGAAAGGTAAAGAGGGAAAAGCTAGAATTACATTCAACTCGTCTTTTGGAATGCAGGTTATAGCCAAGCGTTTTGATGTATTGGACGGAAGAGAATTCGCACAGGTGTATAACGAAATGCAGGTGCTCAATGGCAGAGAACCTTATTATAAAGACGTTGAGTCGTTTGGTAAAGGTACCGATTGGTTTAAGGAGGTTACTCGTACGGGTATGGTTACCAATCACGATGTCACGATGCAAGGAGGAAATCTGAATACAAAATATTTGGTGTCAGGCAGCTATCACCGTAATGAAGGTATTGTAAAAGGCAGTTTGTTCGAGCGTTATAGCTTTCGTTTGAATTTAGATCAGAAGATTTCGGAGAAACTGAACTTTACGATAACCAGCTTGTTGAGCAATACTACGGATAATAATATCATTGCCGGAACACGTGCCGAAGATACCGGTGTGCTGGGCGGTGCTTATGCCTTTCCGTCCAATGTTCCTGTTCGCAATGAAGAAGGAAAATTTTCAGATAATCCCCATTATGTGTTGATGTCCAATCCAGTTTCTTTGCTTGATATTGATGATAAAACCCGTTCTAGGCGTGTTATGTTGAATGCATCGTTGACTTATACTCCTACGGATTATCTTTTTTTCAAGATTCAGGCAGGTATGGATATGCAGAACGCAAAACGCGAGTATTACAATCCTACCACTACACGTAAAGGTGCGGGTGCGGGAGGTATAGCGTCGGTTACCGCTACACAAGGTGGAAGTAATTTGTTGGAAGCTACAGCTACTTTTAAAAAAAGCTTTGGCAAGCATAAACTTGATGTGTTGGCAGGTTATACTTATCAGGATTTTCTTTTTGAAGACTTGAGTGCTAAGGCTACTAATTTTTTTACTGACTATTTTGGATATAACAATATCGGTATTGGGGAAGAGCGTCCGTCTGTGGGTACTACCAAATCAAAGAATGTGCTGATCTCGGGTATCGCCCGTGCCAATTATAATTATGATGACCGTTATTTATTTACGGCTACTTTCCGTGCGGATGGTTCGTCCAAGTTCGAAAAAAGTAAGCGTTTTGGTTATTTTCCTTCCTTTTCGGTGGCATGGCGTATTTCTAATGAGGCATTCATGAAGGATTTCACGAGCTTATCCAACCTTAAATTCAGAATCGGTTACGGAGAAACTGGCAACCAGGATATCGGTAATAACAGTTATATGACATTGCTGGGAAAAGGTTATGTCTATATTTTTGGAGACCGCGTGGTATCGACACTGGTACCTAATAATGCTGGTAACCCGTTGCTGATGTGGGAAACAGCCAAGCAATTCAATGTAGGGGTTGATGCCGGATTCTTTGATAACAGGATTTCTGCTACATTGGAATACTATCAGACTACTACGGATAACCTCTTGCTTGAATTTGCTACACCCGCCTATTCGGGTTATGCAAGCCAATGGAGAAATGCAGGTAAGATTCAGAACAAGGGAGTGGAGTTCACGCTCAATACCCGTAATATCAGCACTCGTGACTTCCAGTGGGAAACAACTTTGACAGTCACTCATAATAAAAACTTGTGGAAAGACCGTGCCGGACTGCCTTTGCCTCAACTCGGTGCATCGGAACACGATCCGGTCAATGCTATCTATGGTTATGTGTTCGATGGAATATGGCAGGAAGGAGATGATATCAAGGGCAGTGCGCAGCCCAATTCCGTACCTGGAAATATCCGTTATGCTGATATAGGGGGACGCGATGAGGATGGTAAGTTCAAGTTGGGACCTGATGGAAAAATTGATGCGGCTGATATTACCTATTTGGGAACTCCTGATCCTAAGGTGGAGTTTGGATTTGGTAATGATTTGACTTACAAGAACTGGAATCTTAATTTCTTTTTTAATGCACGTGTGGGGGGAAAAACGTTTAATCAGTTCAGATCTTATTATGAGAATCCTGCTCGTGTATTTGAAGGAGTGAACGCTTTTAAAAGTGTCATGAATCGTTGGACACCTACTAATACGAATACCAATATTCATTCTGGAATGAGTAATCCTTATGGAAGTGAATACAATTCATTATATATAGAAAATACTTCTTTTCTGCGACTAAAATCTGTCCGTCTGACTTACAATACTCGGATAGGAGCTGTTCCTTGTAGTGTATATGTGGATGCGCAGAATGTTTTCACCATCACTGATTACACAGGGTATGATCCAGAAGTAGACGGTTCATACAATGGATATCCTCCTTGTCGTACATTTATGGCTGGTTTAAGAGTTAGTTTTTAAATAAAAAAAATAGATATCATGAAAAAACTTGGAATATATATTGTTGCAACTGCAAGTTGCTTTTTTTCTTCTTGTTTGGATACAGAATTATATACTACGATACCTGTGGATGATTTTTTTAAGACTGAAGCGGATGCTCAAGCATACTTGAACGGAGTATATGGAGGATTTCGAGATAGGAGTGCCCGTTGTTACATTCCTGCTGGAGAGTATGCCTATCAGATGTTGAATGAAGTGGCGGGAGCGAATTTGATTTTTGGCCCAGGGGCACAGAAAGGTGATCAACTTATGATGGAAAAGGCAGAGTGGGGGGTCGATTTTTACGTTACTTCTTCTTTGTGGATGGACTTGTATATGGGTATCAGCCGCGCAAACATCGGTATTGATAATTTGAAGAAACAGCCGCAGACGCCGGCCTTGGAGCGTTTTATCGCAGAAACTCGCGTGATACGCGCTTATTTCTATGCTGATTTGGTTTATTTGTATGGAGACGTTCCTTTTATTATCACTTCTAATTTCGATTTGATGTCGAAGCCGGGCAGGACTTCTAAGGATGAGGTTATCAAGTTTTGTATTGACGAGATAAAGGATGCCATGGATAAATTGCCGGATAGTTATCCTGCTAAAGATTATGGACGTTTCACAAAATGGGGTGCGAAGGCGAAACTTTGTAAAATATACTTGGAAGCCAAGATGTGGAAAGAATGTGCTGAGATTGCTAACGAGATTATTACCCAGTCACCTCATAGACTGATTGAGGATTATAGCAAGTTGTGGGGAGTAGAAAATGAAAAGAATGCTGAATTTCTTTTTGTCATTCCGAGTCTTCCTCCGCGTTATCAGCATTCCGCATATGCTGCCCATTTTCAGCCAGCTGATTTTCTGAATCCGGATGGAACGGTGATAGGATGGGATTACTACCGCGCCACATGGGAATTTTATAATTCATTCGATCCGGCGGATAAGCGCAGGGCGGATTTGCTGACATCGTATAAAGCGAAAGTAAAAGGCGAGATTGTAGTGAAAGAAGTGGGGCATGGAATAGGTGAAGGTCCTATCCCGAATAAATTTCCGTTGGACCCCGCTCACATAGATTGGACAGAAGGTACTGATGTTGTATTGCTCCGTTTGGCAGATATTATCTTGGCGCGTGCTGAAGCATTGAACGAACTAAATGGTCCTTCTCAGGAGGCTGTCGATTTGATAAACAAAATACGCGAAAGAGCCTTCGGCAATGCGGAGCATAACCTGAAGCTGGCTGATTATCCGTCGAAAGACGCGCTGCGTGCCGCTATCTTGCAGGAGAGAAGTTGGGAATTGTTCCTCGAAGGCTACAACCGCATGGATTTGATCCGCCACGGAGTGTATATTGAGACCATGAAGAAGAAAGGTTCGACCAACGTTTCGACCAATCATCTTTTGTTGCCCATTCCGCAGTCCGAACTGAACATGAATCCAAATTTGACACAGAATCCTTATTGACGGGAATAAAAGGTTGTTGTTTGGGTGAAAAGATATTTTCAGGATAACACAATAACGTATTAAGAATATAGTTGTGATTATGTGCGGAGGCTGTTTCGGGAGAAGGGCGGAAAAAATGTCCGTTTTCTTCTTGGGGCAGCCTCTTCTTTTTTTATATTAGAAAGGAAAAGGATATGTATGCGAAGTTTATTATTTTAGTATTTTTATGGGGAATAACCCGGTTGGCGGCGGAAGCCCAATCTGCGGGATGGTCGCTACCCACTCCTCAAAACCAGCTTTCGACAAGTCTTATCCCTTATCCTGCCGAGGTGACCGGAGGGAAGGGAATAGTCCGCTTCTCTTGCCTGAAGCTGGCAGGAGGCGGAGGCGTTGAACAGTTTCCGCAGCTTCGGGAGGAACTGGAAGATGTGGCGTCGGACCGGGGCATGGTTGCCGGCGGGAAAGACTGCCTGTCTGTCCGGTTTGTCCTGGGCGGCTCTTTAAGGGCTGTTGGGCCGGTAGAGGCGGAAAGCTATACGCTGGCCGTGTCCGATAAAGAAGTACACATCACTGCTGCCGACTTTCAAGGATTTTTCAATGGCTTGCAGACGTTGCGGCAGCTTATCATAAAGGAAAAGAAAGGTTACGGAATAGCTCGTTGCACCATTAAAGACACGCCGGCGTTCAGTGTGAGGGGGGTGATGTTGGATGTGGGACGAAACTTCGCCTCGGTGGATTTCATCAAGAAGCTGGCCCGCCGCTTGTCTCATTATAAAATAAACATGCTTCATCTGCACCTCACGGACGATCCGGGATGGAGGGTGGAGGTAAAGAGCCACCCCGAACTGACAGATACCGCCACCTTCTGGAAGACCAGGCAGCCTGGAAAGTTCTATACACAACAGGAACTGGCGGATTTGGTGGAATACTGCGCCGGGCTGGGGATGCGTGTCCTGCCCGAGGTGGATATGCCGGGGCATAGTGCCTCCTTCAGAAAGGGAGTGGGAGCCGATATGCAGTCGGCCAAAGGAATGGAAGTGCTGAAAGAGGCGTTGGATGAAATCATTCCTCTTTTTCCCGACCCATGGTTTCATATCGGTTCAGACGAAGTGCAGTTCAAAATGGAAGACTTCATGCCTGAAATGATTCGTTACGTGCGCGGCAAGCACAAGGAAGTGGTGGTGTGGTCGCCCGGCTATGTGCCCGATACGGCTGCCGTGAGAATGTGCTGGGGCGAAAACGAGGCGGGGCATGCCTTGGACAAGTCGGCGCGCTACATAGACTGTAACGGATTCTATCTGGACTGGATGGATTCTCAGACGGGAGTTCCGCAAGTCTTTTTCCAGCAGCCGTGTGAGGTGCCCCGTGGCGATGCCCGGGCGTTGGGAAGCATTTTCTGTGTCTGGACGGATGGGGCGCTCGGTTCGGAACAACGTTTGCTGGAGCAGTATCCGTTTTATCCTTGCGTGCTCACCTTTGCCGAACGCATCTGGCGGGGAAGCCGCGAAAAGAGGCGCGACTGCATGGCGCGTATCCCTTCCAAGGGAACGGAGGAGTGGAAAGCTTTTGCCGAATTCGAGCGCAGGCTGGTCTATCACCGAGACCATTATTTTGTCGGTATTCCTTTCGCCTATGTGGAGCAGGCGGACATGGAGTGGAGGTTGATAGGCCCGTTTGATCACCACGGGCAGAATGATTTTTCGTTCGATCCCGAGCGTATTATAAAAGAGGCGTATGCGGTGAATGACACCGTGTTGAGATGGCAGTCGCGGGAAGCTTGCGGAGGTGCGGTGCAGATCCGTTCATTGTATGATATGTTCAATGCCCACCGCAAAGTCTTGCGTCCGGGGCATTGGCCTACGCTGATGTCTCCTGTGGTGGGGACAGGACCGGGTACCTGCTATGCTCTTACCTATATTGAAAGTCCGGTTGACCAGGAAGTCTGGTTGATGTTTGGTCTGAACGGCATGTGGGGGCATTCGGGCGGCTACCGTTCGGGCAGGGCTCCCCAGCAGGGCAGCTGGGATTATGAAGGAGGGGATGTATGGCTCAATGACGAGCGGGTGAATCCTCCTCACTGGCCTTTCCAAAGTCTGCCGTGGACAGGATGGGGGAGAGGGCGCATTGAAATTCCGTTGACGCAGGAGGGGTATTTCTTTCGTCCTCCGGTAAAGATACATTTAAAGAAAGGTATGAATAAAATGCTGGTACGTACGGTCTCCGGTCCGTGGAAAGGTGACCCGGGAGATCGGAAATGGCAGTTCTGCTGTATGCCCGTGCAATGGGACGGACTGCATTACACCGAGGTGAAGGGGTTGAAATACCACGCTCGGTAAAGCTGTCACATTAAGTTATGGAATAATATTCAACCAATCTCACTGATAAACGGTGTAATTTATAGAAAAGATAGTGAATATGCAAACGAGAATACGAAAATATTCTATTCGTGGCACGGCTTTTTATTTAAGCTTTGGATTTGGCGTACAATCCTCCTGCCCATGCCAGTGCGGCATGGATGTAATAAACCAATAGAAAGTTGGACGTGAAAATGCTCTCATGTCCTCACTTTTGTTGTAACTGGTTTATAATGAACTTCTTATTAGTGGTGGTAGCATTATCATTAGTGAGGGCATTGCCCTCACTAATGGATACTTAAAAATAAATTATTCTAACTTTGATGCATAGCACAAAGTGCCTTTGTTGCTGGCTTTGGGGGAAATATTCGGTCTATAGAGAATACATTCAAACTAATTCATCTTGTTGATTGATAGCTTTTCAAGCGTATATTCTTGCAGCTGATTGAAAATCTTCATGGGCGATCATTCCTTCTGCTTTCTATTCTGTAGTAGCAGAATAAAAGTGACATTTAAACAACTGCTCAAAAGGCGAAATTTGCTCAAATTCGGTGTTGTTTCACTGCAATATCTCCTCATTCACCCCCTAACCGTTCGTTTTTATAAAGCAGTTGCATGGCTTGTACACTGGATTGGCAGTAGTCTATGTGCGCATATTCCACTGTATCTCAGTTGTTTTCTCCCTTTTCTGTTCTTGCTTTTTATAGGTTGTAATTGCTTAGTCACCTAAGTGATTAAATCTAATCACATAGGTAGTTAAGATTAACCACCAAGATGACTAGATTTAACTACATCTGTGATTAACGGATATTGAATTTTCAATCATCAAAGAAGAAAAGTATAACACAAACTACGGTGGCCGCTATTTATGCTGCTTATGTGAGGAAAGAAAGCTGAAAACAGGGGATTTCACAAATAATCGGTTTATAAGTCTGTGAATGGATATTATGTTGTGGATGAATGATTTAAGAGGAAAATATAGGAAAAAGGAGTGAGGACATACTAAAAAGTGAGGGCACGATGGCATAAGTGGGTGCAACTTATTATTGTATTGAAGGATAAACTGGGTAACTTTGGCAACAGAATAAAGGTAACATGCCGCACTGGCATGGGTAGGGATATTGTACGCCCAATCCAAAGCTTAAATGAAAAGGCTGTGTGTTACTGTGAATTATTCAGGCGAAGCCTGTTTGCAGGCGTATCATCAAGCTGTGGAAATAGGAGAGAGGTTATCTTAATATTGCAAGAATATTAATCGGATACTGTCGTATATGATGGAAATGATGGGCATTTAACCTATAAAACTGCTAAAGGAAGGAAAAGTAATACATCAGCGTGATGGCGAATCAGTAGAAGAATTTACAGATCGTCTTTTATGTACAAATTAGTATTTGCGGAAGATGCCAAAAAGAATCACTTTGTACCCTTTCGGGTATATTATGCAAAAGAAGCTAATAAATTATACCCATTAGGGTGTAATTATCGCTGGTTTTGCTATATTTGTACCCTAAAGGGTGTAATTATGAGTGATTCATTGTCATTGTTTGTAAAAGAAATGCGTAAGCGGTTCGGACTTACGCAAGTAGATTTGGCAGCTAAGGCGGGAGTGGGGCTTCGCTTTGTGCGCGAGTTGGAGCAAGGAAAGCAGACTTTACGGATAGACAAGGTGAACCAGGTGCTTGCCCTCTTCGGGCATGAAGTAGGGGCTGTGCCTGCAGGAAAGGAGCATAGCGTATGAGAAGGGGAAAAATATACCTGAATGATATCTACGCGGGAACGCTGACGGAAGACGAAAATGGTTTTACCTTTGTCTATGATGCTGGATTCTTGCGTTCTGGCAAGGCGGAAGCCGTCAGTCTGACACTGCCACTGACGGACAAACCCTATCACGACACCGTCTTGTTCCCGTTCTTTGACGGTCTGATACCCGAAGGATGGTTGCTGAACATTGCCGAAAACAGTTGGAAGATAAATCGGCGCGACCGTATGTCGCTGTTGCTGGCCTGTTGCAAGGATTGCATCGGGGCAGTAAGTGTAGTAGAGGATGAACCTGATAAACCGGAAACATGATGGAAAGGTGTTTGTATTGCTATAAGGAACTGAAGGAAGGTCAGGTGGACTATCATCCGACTTGTGCCCGGAAACTTTTCGGTACTCGTCAGGCGCCTCAGTTGCCTTACGTACGGAGTGAAATAGGCGAACTGGCCAAACAGGTAGTGAGGGCACAGACTACGCTGACGGGTGTGCAGGCCAAATTGTCGCTCGATGTGAATCCTGGTGGAAAGAATGAGCCGGACCGTTTTACTATTGTGGGCTTGTGGGGAAAGTTTATTTTGAAGCCCCAGACTGATTTTTACCGGGCATTACCTGAGCTGGAGGATTTGACCATGCACATGGCGGAAGCAGCCAAAATAGCGGTGGTTCCCCATGGGCTGGTGCGTTTTGCCGATGGTGAATTGGGATACATCACCCAGCGCATAGACCGTCGCCCGGATGGTGGAAAGATTGCTATGGAGGACATGTGCCAGTTGACGGAACGTCTCACCGAATATAAATACAAGGGCTCGTATGAGCAGATAGCCAAGACTATCAAGAAGTATTCTGCAGTGCCGCAGCTTGATTTGGTGAATTTCTGGGAAGTGGTGGTGTTTTCGTGGATTGTGGGAAACTCGGATATGCACTTGAAGAACTTTTCATTGTATGACACGGGGATGGGCTATAGTCTGACGCCTGCATACGATTTGCTGTCCACAGTTATTGTCATGCCCGAGGATACGGAGGAACTGGCATTGACTCTTAATGGGAAAAAAAGGAAAATATGGAGAAGCGACTTCGAGAAGTCGATAATCGCATCGGGGGTCAGTGGCAAGGTAATAGAGAACATCGCCCGGAAATTCCGACGTTCCATCATTAAATGGATGGAATTGATAGATGTTTCCTTCCTACCCGAAGACATGAAGAAACCCTATAAAAGACTGGTGCTGCAACGTTTGCTTTGGCTGCGCTGAAAGATCTTTCCTTTTCTGTTTTAGTTATTTTAATTAAAACGTATGCAGTCTTTAAACATCTATTTCGTTTCTTTGTTAAAGAAGACTTAGTACGAACTAAAAGATTGTAGATATGAAAATTCGTTATTTATCTTTGATAGTGCTACTGGTAATGAGCGTATTTGCTCCTATGCAGGCACAAACCTATGACAATTTGTGGAAAGAACTGGAAGTATTGGAACGAAAGGATCTGCCCAAGTCGGTTATTTCCGAAGCAATGAAAATCTACGATAAAGCAAAAGCGGAACAGAATGTACCGCAAATGATGAAAGCCTATCTCACTGCCTTGCAGTACCGTTCCCTTTTAACTCCCGATAGCTTGAAGGTAGATATGAATGGTTTGGAACAATGGGCTTCCCAAACCGGCAGTGTGGAAGACAAAGCTATATTGTATTCCATTCTGGGTGAAATGACCATGCTTGCCGACGTAAAAAAAGGATTTGGCTATTTGCAGGCCTCTCTCAAGGATAAGGACCGGTTATTACTTATCCCGGTCGAGAAATTGAGACCTATGGTGAGAGTGGGAGAGGCTAGTAAACGGTATTTTCGTGATAATCTGTACAACCTGCTGGCACGTCGTGCCATACAAATCATGCAGCAGTACAGGTGGCAGGCGGCTGCTAAAGCAAATCAGACAAACAGTCTGCCTGCGGATATGACGGATATGGATCAGTTTGTTACTTATCAGTTTGTTCCCGTCTCTGATTGTGACCTGACGGCAGCTGTCATGCAGACTTATCAGTCCTTGCTGAAAGCATACGATACGGAAACGGAGCGTGAGGGCTGGTTGCTGACCGGGATAGATGCATTGAATTACCTGTACCGCAATTTTTCCGGAAACTTCTCGAATGACGTATGCCAACAGGAACTTCGGAAGTGGATTCATACTTATCCGGCTGTGAAAACAGTCCCTGAAGCTTATCTGGCTTTGGCACAATTTCTACAGTATCAAAATAATCAGGTAGAGCGCTTGCGGATAGTTCGTGAAGGAATAGCCGGATACCCCCGTTACGAAGGTATCAACCAACTGAAGAATATAGAAAAGGAAATTCTGAATGCAAGCCTTTCACTGGAAATAGCTACGGCCTATCCGGGTGAACAGCAGTCGGTGAAAGTAAATTATAAAAACCTTACCGGCATCACCTTGCAGTTATATAAGGTGAATTTACCCGTAACCTCTGCCGTATTGCAGAACAGAACCACCCATTTTGAAAGTAAATATGCCCGTTTGCAACGCGAGGAGCATTTTTCTTTGAAACCTACTACAGATTATTTGAATGTCGATACCACCCTGACCATACAGGCTCCTCAAGCGGGAATTTATTTCTTAAAGGCAGTGCCCGATGGGAAGAAGGGCGTTTCGGACGGAACATTAATGAATGTCACCGCTTTAAAGACCATTTATCGTCCTCTGCCGGATGGTACGTTGGAACTGGTGGTGGTAGATGCAGTGAGCGGACAGCCTGTTTCTGAGGCGGAAGTAACCATTTATACGGAGAAGGGAGGAGGCTATTCTCCCCAACAGACCTACCAGGCGGATAAACAGGGTACTTTGAAACTGGATTTCCTGAATTGTAACAAATACTGGTATAATGCACATACGGCGGCTGATAATGCGATGCCCATCTTGAATCTTTGGAAAAATGATTATTACTATAAAGAGAGCAAGAGGAAAGAAGTTTTGCAATTATTTACCGACCGCTCCATTTACCGTCCCGGTCAAACCGTATATGTATCCGGCTTGGCTTATGAAATGGAAAAGGATTCTACGCGTGTGCTTGCGGATAAAAAATATACGGTATCCCTATATGATGCGAATAATAATGAAACAGGAAAAGTGGAAGTACGGACGAATGGTTTTGGCTCGTTCAGCGGACAGTTTGTTTTGCCCTCTCCTTGCCTGACCGGTTATTTTAGCTTGCGTGCGGCCGATACTTCTGTCAGTTTTAAGGTAGAAGAATATAAACGTCCCACCTTTGATGTCACGTTTGAGCCCGTGAAAGTGGAGTATCAAGTGGGTGACTCTATAGAAGTGGTGGGTATGGCAAAGACTTTTGCCGGTGCGCCTGTGCAGAATGCCAGGGTACACTATAATATATCTCGTTCCTATGCCTGGGTCTGGCGGTTTATGGGCAGAGGTTCAGCCCGTTGGGAGGGAGAGGCAATGACCGATGCGGATGGTAAGTTCAGCGTTCCGGTGCATTTTGAAATAGACTCGGACAGGAGAGAATCTCCGTTGTGGTATTATACGTACAACATACAGGCGGATGTGACGGATGGTGCAGGTGAGACACAGCAAGCTAATTTGTCATTGCCTTTAGGAAGCACTTCAATGGTGCTGAATATGGATAATCTGCCCGATAATTTGGTGAAAGAAAAGAAGCTGGAAATAAAACTGACAGCCATGAATCTTTCGGGTGAGCCGGTAGATACTCCGGTTACTTATCAGGTAGTCGAAATGGAGGAGCAGAAAGACGGTCAGGAAAAAGAAGGCAGAAAGGTATTGACCGGTACGGTGGAAGCCAACAAGAGTTTTGTTCCAGAGGCTATTTATGCCCTGCCTTCCGGCAATTATCGTTTGAAGCTCTCGGCTAAGGATACGCAGGGCAGAGAGTGTACGGCATCTAAGAATTTCCTTCTGTTTTCATTGAACGACAAGCGTCCGCCTTTCGTGATAACGGATTGGTTCTATCAGGATGGTCTGGAATTTGATGCAGCATCTCCGGCTACTGTATATATAGGTAGCAGCGAAAAGAATGTCTATCTGCTTTATGATGTATTTGCAGGAAATAAGCGCTTGGAAAGCAAACGTATAGAGCTTTCGGACTCGGTGGTCAGTTTCCGCTTCCCTTATAAGAAGGAATATGGTGACGGCATTCTGGTAAGTATGGCATTTGTGAAAGATGGCAGACTTTACAGTCATAATGCACGGATTATGAAACCGGCCCCTGAAAAGAAGTTGCAGCTGAAATGGACTACGTTCCGTGACAAACTCCGTCCTGGACAGCAAGAGGAATGGAAACTGACGGTACTTTATCCGGATGGAAGCCCGGCTGAGGCTGAAATGCTGGCTACTATGTATGATGCTTCTCTGGATAAAATCTATAGTGCACATAAGTTGGACTTTGGAGTGGACTTTCATTATGTGGTCCCTTTGACTTATTGGAATACATCCTATATGCGGAATGCTTATTTGTATGTTGATTTCCCGTTGAAGAGGCTCCGTGCGGTTCCTTTGGAATATAGTGAATTGATCATTCCATCTACAGGAAGAATGGAGGCTATGGTGGTAGGTTACGGAGGCAGTCCTCGTGCCACTCTTGCAGGAGCTTTGAAGATTAGAGGCAGGAGTGCCGCAAATGCTGTGATGAACCAGGAGGCTGTTACTGATATGGTGCTCCAAGAAGAAATGGTAGAAACGTCTGCACAGGAAAAGGTAGAAATGGGCAGTTCTGAAGAACTGGCAGAAACGGGTGATATACAGATACGTGAAAACTTTGCGGAAACGGCATTCTTTTATCCACAGCTCCGCACCAATGAAAAAGGTGAAGTCAGTATTTCCTTTGTACTGCCCGAAAGCCTTACCCGATGGAAGTTTATGGGCTTGGCACATACCCGGAATGTGGATTATGGAAAGATAGAAGCTACCGCTACTGCCAGCAAGGAGTTTATGCTTCAGCCTAATATGCCCCGCTTTGTCCGCGTGGGAGATAAAGCGAATATTGCCGCTTCACTGATGAACCTGTCGGACAAGGGAGTGAAAGGGACTGTCCGCATGGAATTGTTCAATCCGGAAACAGAAAAGGTATTCTATTCACAAAAACAGAAGTTTGATGTGAAGGGAGGAGAAACCGGGCATGTGAACTTTACTTTTGAAGTGAGTGACAAGTATGCGGTAATGGCATGCCGGATGGTAGCGGATGGAGATACCTTCAGTGATGGAGAACAGCGTTACATCCCCGTTCTGACAGACAAACAGTGGGTGACGGAAACCGTTCCTCTGAACGTGAATGGGGAAGGTGCGCATACTTTCTCTTTGGAAAACCTGTTTAACAAGCATAGCAAAACGGCTTCCGAACAACGGTTGACCGTAGAATTTACTGCCCATCCGGCTTGGTATGCCGTGCAGGCTTTGCCTGTAGTGGTTCATCCTCAGAATGAAGATGCTCTTTCCTGGGCTACCGCTTATTATGCCCATTCATTGGCTGCATATATAGTCAAAGAAAATCCCCGTATCAAGCAAGTCTTTGATAGCTGGAAGGCTCAAGGTGGCACGAAGGAAACTTTTATGAGCAATCTGCAAAAGAATCAGGAACTGAAAAATATCCTGCTGGCTGAAACTCCCTGGCTGGCAGAAGCTACCAATGAAGCCGAACAAAAACAGCGTATCGCCACTTTGTTTGACCTGAATACAATGAATAGCCAACTGGCTGTTTCTGTAGAGAAACTGGGAGAATTGCAAAATGCCGATGGCGCATGGAGTTGGTATAAAGGTATGCAGGGCAGTCGCTATGTAACCACTCAGGTAATGGAAATGCTTGCCCGGCTGAATGCATTGACTCATCAGGATGCTGACAGCCGGATGCAGCCTATGATTCAAAAAGGGTTCGAGTATTTAGGCAAGCAGGCAGCCGAAGAGTATAAGTCCATGAAAGAAGCTGAAAAGAAAGGGGCTGTCGGTATCCGTCCGTCAGAACAGGTTCTCAGGTATTTGTATATCTGTGCTTTGGATGGCAAGGCTCCGGTTGATGAAAAGGTGAACCGGTATTTCATAGACAAGTTGTCCGGTGAGGGAAAAGAACTGACGATTTATGGAAAGGCGTTGGGAGCTATCATCTTGCAGCAATCCGGTAAGGTGGCAGAAGCCAGGCTGTTTATGCAGTCATTGATGGAGTATTCTGTTGTGACGGATGAAATGGGGCGTTACTTTGATACTCCTAAAGCCCGATATTCATGGTTCAGTTATAAAATTCCGACTGAAGTGGCTGCTATGGAAGCTATACAGCGTATAACAAAAGATACGAAAGCTATTGATGAAATGAAACGCTGGCTATTGAAGCAGAAACAGACACAGACTTGGGAAACGCCGATTGCCACGGCTGATGCGGTGTATGCATTGATGGCTACAGGAGCTTCGGATTTATTGGCAAATACAGGAGGAGTAGAGATTACTTTAGGTAAAGAAGTGATCCGGACTCCGGCAGATGATGCCATCGGTTATATCAAGAAGACGGTGTCCGGTGATGTGATGAATATCAAGAAAGTAAGCGTGGATAAAGAAGGAACCGGAATGGGTTGGGGAGCCGTTTATGCCCAATATCTGGAAAGTATGGATCAAATAGGTGAGCAGGGAAACGGATTGTCTGTCAGCCGTCAATTATATAAAGGAGATGAGGCTTTGAATGAATCAACTCCATTGAAGGTTGGCGATAAGATTACCGTTCGCCTGACTGTGAAGGCTGACCGTGATATGGATTTTGTTCAGATCAAGGATGATCGTGCAGCTTGTATGGAACCGTTACAGGCAGTTTCGGGATTCCGTTGGGGCAACGGGCTGGGATATTATCAGGCTACCAAAGATGCTTCGACTCAGTTCTTTATCGATCAGATGAGAAAAGGAACTTATGTGATAGAGTATCAGGTGTATGTGAACCGGACAGGAGAATATCAGGCTGGAATTGCAACTGTTCAGTCTGCTTATGCTCCGGAATTCGGAGGGCATACGGGAGGATATCGGGTGATGGTGGAATAAAGACACGGGATGTCTGGAATTAGTTGTGTGATTTCATAAAAAGTAAGTTAGCTTGCTAACTTACTTTTTTCTTATGCTTCTGCCGTCCACCCATTCTAGTCTTATTTCAAAACCATCTTCAGCCGTGCCATAAAAATAGCGGCCTGAAACGGATGGATATTCAATTATAAATGTATAACCATCTGAATAATATAGATACAACCAACCGTTTTGAATTTCCCAGTCAAACTTATATACCCTATAAAGTTCATCATTATGGTAACAGCGCTCTTCCGTACCTACACCATGATCTGTGAAAGCACCTGAGGTGAATGTGATGTAACTGTAAAGAGGTTCTCCATATCGGTCTTCAAATCCCATATCGCCCCACCAAGTCTTACCGTATAATCCTGAAATGTCAAATCCTCTTTCCTCATCGCTTTCACATGAAGAAAAACTTATCATTGTAATCAATGCAATGGCAACGAACCAGTAATGTTTTACTATTTTCATAATTTATCTGATTTTTAATGCGGGACAAAGATAAAGGTTATTCATAAGATAAAATAAATTATAGGCTGAAAAAATGGGTAAAGGATGTTTTTTGTCTATCTTTGCTATCTAAAAAGCATAAAATAATTGTATGAAACATATTATACTGATAGTAAGTTTGTTAATGGGAGTGACTTTGGGAGTACAGGCACAACCCAAAGCATTATTTGATAAGACAACGCATGAATTTGGAACTATTTTATGGAAAAATCCGGTGACGGCAACCTTTAAAATCACTAATAAAGGAGATAAACCTTTAGTGATATCTAATGTGACAACGTCTTGTGGCTGCACGGTTGCTGATTGGACCAAAGAACCGATTGCACCGGGAAAGACCGGGATTGTCAGTTCTACTTTTGACGCCAAAGCCATCGGACGTTTTCAGAAGAGCGTAGGCATTTATTGCAATGCCTCGAATAAACCTATCTATCTGGCTATCCGGGGAGAGGTAACAGCCGATCCTAAGAATTACACTTTCACACATCCTTTTCAAATTGGCGCTATTCGTCTGGATAAGGAAGAAATAGAGTTTGAGGATGCCAATAAAGGTGATAAACCGACTATGGAATTGTTGGTTGCCAATACGTCAGATAAACTATATACCCCTGTGCTGATGCATTTGCCTCCTTACCTCAGTGCCGTTGCAATTCCGGAAAAATTAGGAAGGGGACGTACGGGTAAAATCAAGATCACTCTTGATACGGATAAGCTGCCTAAATTGGGCTTGACAACAGCTTCTGTTTATCTATCCCGTTTTCCGGGAGATAAGGTAGGAGAGGAAAATGAAATTCCGGTTTCTGCCGTATTATTGCCGGATTTCTCGCATATCAGCCAGCAGGAACGCTTGAATCCGCCTGCCATTCATCTTTCCGCCAAAGAGTTGCAGATGGGAGAACTGAAAAGCGATGAAAAGAAAGCACATACGATTATTGTTAAGAATGTAGGAAAATCTAATCTGGAAATTCTTGATTTGCAGGTGTTTAATTCTGCTTTGGGGGTCCAGTTGAAGAAACGTGTCTTGAAACCGGGTGCGTCTACCAAGTTGAAGATTACTGCTTTCGGTCAAAATTTGAAGAAAGTAAAGGGTACTCCGCGTGTCTTGATGATAACCAATGATCCTAACAATCCGAAGATAATTATAAAAGTAAAAGTAACCTCAAAAAAATAGCTATGGAACATCCTGAAAATAGTGAAGAATATAAGGGATTGACAGTGAACAAAGGTATTGAGCAACCATCTATTGTGAATCCTTATTTGAAACTACGTAAAAAACCTCGTCGTCGTGAGTTTTCCGTAGGTGAATATGTAGAAGGCATCGTAAAAGGTGATGTGACCGTATTGAGTCAGGCGGTTACTTTGGTGGAGAGTGTAAAACCGGAACATCAGGCTATTGCCCAGGAAGTGATAGAGAAGTGTCTGCCTTATTCCGGAAATTCTATGCGAATCGGTATCAGTGGTGTGCCCGGTGCCGGCAAGAGTACATCTATTGATGTATTTGGATTGCATGTGCTTGAGAAGGGAGGAAAATTAGCTGTTTTAGCTATTGATCCCAGTAGTGAGCGTTCTAAAGGCAGTATTTTGGGAGATAAGACCCGCATGGAGAAACTATCCGTCCATCCGAAGTCTTTTATACGGCCTAGTCCGTCGGCAGGTTCGTTGGGAGGGGTAGCTCGTAAGACTCGTGAAACGATCATACTTTGTGAGGCGGCGGGCTTTGATAAGATTTTTGTTGAAACGGTTGGAGTAGGGCAGAGCGAAACGGCAGTGCATTCTATGGTGGATTTCTTTTTGCTGATCCAACTGGCCGGTACTGGTGATGAATTGCAGGGGATTAAGAGAGGTATCATGGAAATGGCGGATGGAATTGTTATCAATAAAGCCGACGGCAGCAATATTGAGAAAGCAAAACTGGCTGCCAGTCATTTCCGCAATGCTTTACATTTGTTTCCTGCTCCTGATTCGGGCTGGAGTCCTAAAGTAATGACGTATTCCGGCTTTTATGGTATTGGAATTAAAGAAATCTGGGATATGATCTATGAATACTTCGCTTTTGTGAAAGCGAATGGTTATTTTGAATATCGCAGAAATGAACAGGCCAAGTATTGGATGTATGAGTCTATCAACGAGCATTTGCGTGATAGTTTCTATAATAATGAAAAGATAATTTCTATGTTGGCTGCAAAAGAGGAAGAGGTGCTGAATGGCAAACTGACTTCGTTTGTTGCTGCCAAAAAGTTATTGGATGCTTATTTCTCAACCTTGAAATAAGGTTTTGCTGCCAACAGGCAAAACAAAAAACGCAGATTATGATTATTCATTAAATCTGCGTTTTTTTTATTGTCTGTGGTGGATGAAATTAGATAGAAAGTTCGTGAAGTACATTCACCAATTCTCTGTCTATAGGCTTGTCGTTCTTTATAGCTTTAGCGAAAGGTACATAAACAATCTTATCATCATCAATACCAATCATTACATTACGTTGTCCTTCCAATAGTGCTTGGATGCTGGCCACTCCCATACGGCTGGCAATGATTCGGTCATGCGCTGTGGGGCGTCCGCCACGTTGTAAATGTCCTAATATCGTTACACGCACATCGTATTGCGGATATTCGTTCTTCACACGTTCGGCATAGTGCATTGCACCCCCGGTCAGTTCGCTTTCGGCTACTAATACGATGCTACTGCTCTTGGATTTGCGGAAACCATGTTCGATGAATTCTTCCAATTGGTCAACTTCTGTGCTGAATTCCGGAATAATAGCTGCTTCTGCACCTGCGGCAATAGCGCCGTTCAATGCCAGGAAACCTGCATCACGTCCCATCACTTCAACAAAAAATAAGCGTTCGTGAGAAGTTGCCGTATCACGGATTTTATCTACTGCATCCAAAATTGTGTTCAAAGCTGTATCATAGCCGATGGTGGTGTCGGTTCCATACAGGTCGTTGTCAATCGTTCCGGGCAGACCGATACAAGGCACATCAAATTCCTGAGCAAAGATACGTGCACCGGTCAACGAACCGTCACCGCCGATAATGACCAAAGCATCAATCTCGTGCTTTTTCATATTTTCGTAAGCTTGTGCCCGTCCTTCGGGTGTCGTGAATTCTTTGCAACGGGCGGTTTTCAGAATGGTACCTCCCATTTGTATGATGTTGCTAACATTTTGGCTTTTGAATTCCTGAATTTCATCTGTTACCAATCCTTTGTAACCTCTATAAATGCCATATACTTTCAAGCCGTTATAGATGGCAGAACGTGTGACTGCACGAATGGCAGCATTCATTCCCGGAGCATCTCCTCCAGAGGTTAAAATACCAATACTTTTAATCGTTCCCATAAATACCCATTTTAATATTTTTATGTCGCAAAGTTAACAAATTATCAGTTGGACAACGATAATTTTCTATTTTTTATTGGTCTATTTTTCGTTTAAGATTGCTTTTTTACATTCTTCCATCAACCATTTGGGGGTGGAAGTCGCTCCACAAATGCCGATGGAACGGACGTCCTCGAGCAAGTTCCGGTCTATTTCTTCCGGCTGGTCAATGAGGTATGAATTCGGATTGATCTTTTTGCATTCTTGATATAAGATCTTTCCGTTTGAGCTTTTTCGTCCGCAGACAAAAAAGATCAGATCATGCGCTGCTGCAAATTTGCGGATGTTAGGCATCCGGTTGGCCACTTGCCGGCAGATTGTGTCGTAATATTCAAAAGTGGCATCGGGTGAGATATGCTCCTTGATATATTCTATGATTTGCCAGAATTCTTCCAAAGACTTGGTTGTCTGGGAGTACAAGCGTATGTCTTTGGTGAAGTCCAGATGAGCAGCTTCAGCAGGTGTTTCTATGACAATTGCTTTTCCATGAGTTTGACCTACCAGCCCCAGTACTTCGGCATGACCGTTCTTGCCATAAATCACGATTTGTGTGTCTTGACTTGCCGGAACATTATCATACTCCTGTTTGATGCGCTTTTGGAGGCGTAATACTACCGGACAGGTGGCGTCAATGATCTCGATGTTGTTGGTACGGGCTATAGCGTATGTTTCAGGAGGTTCTCCATGTGCGCGCAACAGTACTTTGGCATCGTGTAATTGGGCAAACTCTTCGTGGTTTATTGTGATAAGCCCCATTTTTTTTAGGCGTTCACATTCCTGTCCGTTGTGTACAATGTCTCCCAGACAATAAAGAGTGTTTCCTTTTGCCAGTTCTTCTTCTGCTTTACGGATAGCTGTGGTGACTCCGAAGCAGAACCCAGATCCTTCGTCTATCTCTATGTTAACCATTTATCGCTGCTTGAAATTTTTCGGTCAGCCACTTTTTCTGTTCGGCAATGCTCATGTGGCTGTTGTCCAACAAGATAGCGTCATCCGCTTGCCGTAACGGGCTGACTTCACGGGTTTGGTCTATACGGTCACGCTCTTCCACATTTTCCAGAATTTTTTCATAAGAGGCTTCTTGCCCTTTACTTCTTAATTCATCATAACGGCGCTGTGCACGTATGGCAGCCGAGGCGGTTACAAATATTTTCAGTTCGGCATCGGGGAAAACAACGGTTCCAATGTCCCTTCCGTCCATGACAATTCCTTTGGCCTTTCCCATTTCCTGTTGTTGTTTCACCAAAGCCTCACGTACAAAACCCAAGGCGGCGATAGGGCTTACATGAGAGGAAACTTCCATGCTGCGGATGGCATCCTCTACATTTGTATCGTTCAGGAAAGTCATGGGGCGTTGTGTCTCCGGATTTAACCGGAATGAAATATGTATATCGGGCATCGCTGTTTTTAACGCTTCGGTGTCGATGCCTCTTTCCGTAAAGAACCCTTTCTGCAGGCTATATAATGTAACAGCACGATACATGGCACCGCTATCAATATAAATGTATCCTATTTCACGTGCCAAGTCTTTGGCCATCGTGCTTTTTCCACATGATGAATAACCGTCAATGGCAATAGTTATTTTTTTCATATATAATTAATGTATAGGTGACTACTAAAAACGCTTCAAAGATAGATAAAAGTTGGGTGTATGTCTATGAAATCGGATGAAAATAAAATGAATTAGCATATTTTTCATGTGAAAATACTTTTTATTTAAAAGATTTGTGTTACATTTGCCCTCAGTGAGAAACACTTAATTTTAAAACACAATTTATGGAAGTTAAAAAATCGCCTAAAGCAGATCTCGAAGGTAAAAAGAGTACCTGGCTGCTTATCGGTTATGTGTTTATCCTTGCTCTCATGTTTGTAGCTTTCGAATGGACTGATCGCGACAAGCAAGTGACTACGGAAACAGGTATAACCGATGTCGTATTTGAAGAAGAAATTATCCCTATTACGGAACAGGAACAAAAACAAGCTCCTCCTCCTCCCGAAGCTCCTAAGGTAGAAGAAGTGCTTCAGATCGTTGAAAACGATGCTAAAGTAGAAGAAACTGCCATTCAGGCTTCTGAAGAAACAGGTCAGGCTGTGGAAGTTAAATATGTTCCGGTAGAAGTGGAAGAAGAAGAACCAGAAGAACAGCAGATATTCCAAGTTGTAGAGGAAATGCCTGAATTCCCCGGAGGTATGGCTGAATGTTTGAAATTCTTGGGTAAGAATATTAAATATCCCACTATTTCTCAGGAAAACGGTGTGCAAGGTAAGGTTATCGTTCAGTTTGTTGTAAACAAAGATGGTACTATCGTTGATCCGGTGGTTGTGCGTAGTGTAGACCCCTACTTGGATAAGGAAGCTCTTCGTGTGATCAAGCAGATGCCGAAATGGAAACCTGGTAAACAGCGTGGTAAAGCTGTACGTGTGAAATATACAGTGCCTGTAACTTTCAAATTACAGTAATAAAATACTTTAATATCTTAATTAAGAGGCTGCCTTTAAAAAGCAGCCTCTTTTTCTAGAACCCCTTAATCAAAATAATTTATGGCTTTTTCTGCAGACCAGTTATTGGAAAAGGTAAATACTTATCTTGCTACGATGCCTTATGTGCGCGAACCAAAAGGATTGTATGCTCCTATAGAGTATGTCTTGTCATTAGGCGGTAAACGTATCCGTCCTGTTTTGATGTTGCTTTCCTATCAGCTTTACAAAGAGAATGTGGATGATATTTTGCCACAAGCGGCAGGTATAGAGACTTATCATAATTATACATTGTTGCATGATGATTTGATGGATTGTGCGGATATGCGCAGAAACAAGCCTACCGTGCATAAGGTTTGGGATGAGAATACGGCTATTCTTTCGGGGGATGCCATGCTGGTGTTGGCTTATCGGCTGATGAATAATTGTCCGGAGCGTTATTTGAGGCAAGTGATGGATATTTTCAGTCAGACTGCTTTGGAAATTTGTGAAGGACAGCAGTGGGATATGGAATTTGAAACCCGGAATGATGTTACTGTTCCCGAATATATGGAGATGATTCGTTTAAAGACATCGGTACTTTTGTCTGCTGCGTTAAAAATTGGTGCTGTATTAGGGGGGGCTTCGGAAGATGATGCCCGCAAATTATACGATTTCGGTATCAAAATGGGATTGGCATTCCAGTTACAGGATGATTATCTGGATGTGTATGGGGATTCGAAAGTGTTTGGAAAAAATATAGGTGGAGATATTTTATGCAATAAGAAGACTTTTATGCTGATCAATGCGTTGGCTTTGGCAGATGGGATACAACGGAAGGAGTTGGAAAAATGGATAGCTTCTACTGCTTTTTGTCCGGAAGAAAAGATAAAAGCTGTAACAGCTCTTTATGATAAGATAGGCATCGGCGGAATTTGTGAAGAAAAGATTAACGCTTATTATGTCGAGGGGCTTTCGTTGTTGGAAAGTATAGCTGTGCCTTCTGAAAGAAAAGAAGAGCTGAAGTCTTTTGTTTGTCATTTAATGAATAGAAAAGTATAATATGATTGACACGCATTCTCATTTGTTTGTTGAGGAGTTTGATGAGGATTTGCCGGCTGTGATAGAACGTGCTCGGGATTCCGGAGTATCTAAAGTCTTTATGCCCAATATTGATGACACCACGGTGGAAGCGATGTTGAATGTCTGTACGGCATATAAGGGGTATTGTTTTCCTATGATTGGATTTCATCCGACTTCTGTTGGGGCTGATTCGTTATTCCGTATTTATGAGATGAAAAAGCTGCTTTCCGGTGAACATCCTTTTGTGGCTGTAGGTGAGGTGGGAATGGATTTGTATTGGGATAAGACATATTTGAAAGAACAACAGAAGGCGTTGGATATACAGATTCAATGGGCATTGGAATATCATCTGCCTTTGGTGTTGCATTGCCGTGAAGCTTTTCCGGAGTTGTTTGAAGTGATGGAACCTTATAAAAAAACTGAGTTAAGCGGTATCTTTCATAGTTTTACGGGTACGCTGGAGGAAGCAGGGCAGGTTTTAGAGTATGCTCGTTTTTTCTTTGGGATCAATGGAGTCGTTACATTCAAGAAGAGCAGTCTGGCTGAGGTCTTACCTCATATCCCCTTAGACAGAATCGTTCTTGAAACGGATTCTCCTTATTTGGCTCCTGTGCCTTTCAGGGGAAAACGGAACGAGTCTTCTTATATAAAGAATGTAGCGATGAAACTTGCCGAAATCTATGGTCTGGATTTTAAAGATGTGGATAGAATTACTGCCAATAATGCTTTAAAAGTGTTCAAAATGGCTGAATAAGTTTTTAAAGTTTATTAATTTTGATAGGTAATTTAAATATTGGCAGGGCTAATTCTACGTAAGACGAAAAAAAAGAATACATTTGTAGCTGAAATCGCTTGCAGTTCCCGATTTTCTTTGTAATTTGCACCCGATTTTAAAAAAGATAGTATTGTGTCGCCCGAAAAGGAGAGATGCTCGAGTGGTTGAAGAGGCACGCCTGGAAAGCGTGTAAACGCCAAAAGTGTTTCGCGGGTTCGAATCCCGCTCTCTCCGCATTGTAATGGAAAGCACAACAGACTGGAAGACAATTAAAACAAATAAATAACAATTAATTAATTAATCTTAAAAATTAGACACACAATGAAAAAGTTATTTGCAATTCTTGCAGTGATGGGAGTCCTTACTTTAGGATCAGTTCAGCCTGTTATGGCTCAAGACGCAGCTCCGGCTCAAACAGAACAGACTACTGAAGCAGCAGTGGTTGAAGAAGGTGGTGGTCTTCACAAAGAGTTAAAAACCAAATTTATTGAAGGTGATGCCAGCTTCATGTCATTGGTAGCTATCGCATTGGTTTTAGGTTTGGCTTTCTGTATTGAACGTATCATTTATTTGAGCTTGGCTGAAACGAATACAAAGAAGTTGATGGCTAACATTGAGGCTGCTTTGGAAAAAGGTGATGTTGAAGCTGCTAAAACTGTATGTCGCAATACTCGTGGTCCGGTCGCTTCTATTTGTTATCAAGGCTTGATGAGAATAGATGAAGGTATTGATGTAGTAGAACGTTCAGTTGTTTCTTACGGTGGAGTTCAAGCCGGTTATTTGGAAAAAGGATGTTCTTGGATTACATTGTTCATCGCAATGGCTCCGTCTTTGGGATTCTTGGGTACTGTAATCGGTATGGTTATGGCGTTCGATAAGATTCAGCAGGCTGGTGATATTTCTCCGACAGTTGTAGCTGGTGGTATGAAAGTGGCTTTGATTACTACTATCTTCGGTTTGGTTGTAGCATTGATTCTTCAGGTATTCTATAACTACATCCTTTCTAAGATTGAAGGTTTGACAAGTGAAATGGAAGACTCTTCTATCACTTTGTTGGATATGATCACTAAATATAACTTGAAATACAAAAAATAATTAGGAGATGGCTAAGTTATCATATAAAGTGTCTTACTACATAATGTACATTTGCTTTGCGCTGATTCTTGTCGTGCTGGGAATGTTCTATTTTGTAGGATACAATAATCCGGTAGGTGAATATAATGCACCTGAACATACGGAAACATTGATTTACTTAATGTATGCAATGTTTGGAATATGTGTGGCAGTAACTGTAATTGGTGCGATAGCACAATTTGGCGCTGCTTTGAGAGATAATCCTAAAAGTGCAATAAAGTCTTTGATCGGCTTGGTCTTGTTTGTGGTAGTATTGGTCGTTTCTTACGGTATGGGTTCTGACTCTCCTGTTGTTTTGGCCGATGGTAGTGCTTACACTGATACAGGTTGGTTGAAAATTACTGATATGCTGATTTACTCCATTTATTTCTTGTTTGGTGTGGCTGCAATCGGTACTTTAGTAAACTTGAGCGGTATCTTTAAAAGATAATATTATCTACATTGATTAAATAATTTAAAACGAAGTAAGTAAAATGGCAAGAAAAAAAAGAGGCGTACCTGGAATTAACTCCAGTTCAACAGCTGATATTGCCTTTATGTTGCTTATTTTCTTCCTGATAACAACATCAATGGATACTGACCGTGGTTTGGCGAGACGGCTTCCGCCTCCTCCCGAAAACAAGGATCAGAAAGATGATGATATTATTGTAAAGGAACGAAACATCCTTCAAGTCCGTCTGAATAAAGACAACCAGCTGATGTGTGGTACGGACTATATTGATGTGAAGCAATTGAAAGAAAAGGCAAAAGAGTTTATAGCCAATCCGTATGATGATGAAAATCTGCCTGAAAAGCATAGAAAGAATATTCCTTTGCTGGGTGATTGTATGATTACGGAAAATCATGTAATCTCTGTTCAGAATGACGTTGGAACTAGCTATCAAGCATATATTGATGTGCAAAATGAATTGGTTGCTGCGTATAATGAACTTCGTAATGAACTAGGTAAAGCTAAATTTGGAAAGCTTTATAATGAGTGCAACGAAGATGAACAAAAAGCTATTCGTGAATATTATCCGCAGAAGATTTCTGAAGCTGAACCTAAAAAGTATGGAGGTAAGTAATGGGAAAATTTAATAAAACAGGTAAACGTGGAATGCCTGAGTTGAATACCTCTTCATTGCCTGACCTTATCTTTACCATGTTGTTCTTCTTTATGATTGTAACAACCATGCGTGAGGTTACATTGAAGGTTCAATTTCAGGTTCCTCAAGGAACAGAATTGGAAAAGTTGGAAAAGAAGTCGTTGGTTTCCTTTATTTATATAGGTAAACCGTTGCCGGAATTCCAAAAGAAAATGGGTGCTGAAAGTCGTATTCAGTTGAATGATAAGTTTGCTGAAGTGTCAGAAGTTCAGGACTACATTTATCAGGAACGTGAGAATATGAAAGAAGAAGACCAGCCATTTATGACAGTATCCTTGAAAGTTGATAAAGATACAAAGATGGGTATTGTACAGGATGTAAAGCAGGCACTTCGTCAAGCTTACGCTTTGAAAATAAACTATTCAGCTACTCAACGTCAGTAATAGTTATATAAGCATAGATAAAAAAGGAAGCTGTTTTTAACAGCTTCCTTTTTTTATGTTTTCCATTCTATTTGTTATGGACGAATTTATCCGTTACCTATGGCTAGTAATAGTACGTACAATGGATTTTTTGAGGACAAACTCCTGTGTGGTGGCTCAGGGAATTGAAGAAAAAGAATGTTCAGATCTCTTGTCCGTAAACTTCTTTGTAAAGAGTCTTTTTAACTTTCTCAAAATCACTTTCCATATCTATATCTCCATAGGTCATTAAGAGCATTGGTAGGCCGCTATCTCCCTTACGGTAGGGAGGTTGTATATAGGGCTTTTTATGTAAAGTGAATTCCAAACGTTTATAGAAGTGAATACGGCGTGTGCTCATTTCATCATTAGGCTCCTCTACTTCCAATACAATTGGACCTTTTAACTGTTTTTTTATCATTTCCAGCACACGTTTTCCATACCCTCCGTTTCTGAGGCTGGGATCAATAGCGAAATGTTCGATATAGTAAAAATCTCCCATTGTCCAATAGCTGATCATACCAATGCTGTTACCGTTTTCTAAAATAATGTTGTTGCAGAACCGGGGATTATTATCAGAATATTCTCTCTGCTGTACGGTATCACGGCGTTCTTCTTGAGGGAATGCCGTATGCATTAATTTTTCCACAAAGGTATAATTAACCTCATCTTGTGTTTTTACTTGTTTAATTTCAATCATTTTATCTGTCTTTGTTTAGTCTTAAGTTATGAACCTATTTCGCAGTATAAAAGTTTATTAGTCTTTCTAATGCACGTTGGCATACCGGGCAGAATGCAGGTGCTTCGTTTATCTTCATTCTGCATTCGGTAGTAGGACGATAAAGTCCTTTTTGTGTATAGCCTGCTCCTTCATAGACACCCACCTTGGTGTATAAGTCGGCATTTTCTGTAGCTACCGGAGTAGGTATGGCAGTACCTTCCGGAATCATATCTTTCCATTTACTGTCGAAATCAATTAATGTGGTGATATTTGGCTCCCAAGGTTCCACTTCATATGGATATTGCGGGCTTGGGGCTTCGGTATATGCATATTCATCTGCTAATCCTCCAAAACTATGGCCGAATTCATGGACTACAACCGGTTGAAAATCAGGATGGTGTGCTGTGGTCAGTGTATATGAGTTATAGATGCCACCTCCTCCATAGGTGTCTGTATTGGCTAGAATAATGATATGCTCGTAAGGAATTCCAGCCAACCAATTATGAATACTTTTTACCCGACTGGTAGTGAGATACCGGTCGGAATAGAACGTGTTGAAATGTGAACTTACAGCTGTAGATTTCCATTTGCCTTGTCCCGGTATGCTGACTCCGCTGTCTTCCGAAGGGCTTGCCACAGCGACAATATTAAATTTGTCCTTCAGTTTCTTGAAAGGTTCATGACTGAACAGGGCGTCACACGCTGTCTGGGCATCTTTATAAAATATATCCATCTCTTTTTCTGTATATCCTTCTGCCATGATTGCTACATCGATGCAATCTGCGGCATTTCCGTTTTGCAGAAGATAGCGATGAGGGGTAATATGGTTTGTTCCCCTCTGATGGATCAGAATATCATTGGGGATTATTTCATGTGTGAGTGAGGCATTTACTTTATGATATACATCTTTTAGAGATATGGTCACTACTGCTTCTTTTTTGGGATAAGGCAAAAGAAAAGAATTCTCGAAGCCTCTTTTTATCCTACTTGCTTCTTCTTCGCTTACCCATTCTTGGAAAAGGCTAGAGAATGACGTTCGATAAATGGTTTCTCCTGTTGCTTTGTCTTTCATTGTGATTTCACCGTTGCCTGCCAAAGGAAGTTCTGCTAGATGATGCTTGCGTCCTGCCCATTGCGGAAGGCTTGACAGTTCGTCCAGATATACTTCTTGTTTTTTGGCATCTCCGGTAAAAATATAATCTGCCCGAAGTGTTTTATCTTCGAAATAATCACTGAAATTTTGAGCGTTTACAGTCATGCTGAATAAACTGCACAAGGTAAAAATAAATGTCTTTTTCATCGTCTTTGCATTTTCTGCAAAGATAGGACATTCTATTAAATTATTGGTATTTATACAATAAAAGTTATGAATCGCACGAATATTGTCGGGAAAAGTCATATCTTTGCAGAAAATTAAACTAAAAAGAATGGGACATCATCAATTAGACAGTTTGGATGAGCAGATTTTGAGGTTGATAGCCAGTAATGCTCGTATTCCGTTTTTGGAAGTAGCCCGTGCTTGCAATGTATCCGGTGCAGCCATTCATCAGCGTATTCAGAAATTAACTAATCTGGGAATTCTTAAGGGATCTGAATATGTTATTGATCCAGAAAAGATCGGATATGAGACATGTGCATATATTGGTCTTTATCTGAAAGATCCGGAACAATTTGATTCAGTGACAGAGGCTTTGAAAAATATTCCTGAAGTCGTAGAATGTCATTTCACTACGGGACAATATGATATGTTTATCAAGATTTATGCAAAGAACAATCATCATTTGCTTAGCATAATTCATGATAAGTTGCAACCATTGGGCTTGGCTCGTTCAGAAACTATTATATCTTTTAATGAGGCTATCAAGAGACAAATGCCTATCCTCGATTTAGCTGATGAAGATTAATCGTTACTTTATCCGGCTATAATTAATAAAACTATACGGGTAGAGATGTTTTTCATCTGTCGGGTGATCTTCTCTGCCTGTTTCTTTCCATTCCTCTTTCTTTATTTCGGGAAAATAAGCATCAGCTTCCTTGGATGTGTCATCAATAAATGTGATATATAATTGTTGGGCTATATGCATTGCCTCTTTATACAAGCTTGCACCGCCTATAATAAATATTTCTTCTTCTTCTTTGCAGTGGGATAAAGCGATTTCCAATGCAGGGAAACATTCAGCTCCGGCAAAGACTGCTCCTTCCCGGCGGCTTAATACAATATTCCGGCGATTGGGAAGTGCTCCTTTGGGAAGTGATTCAAAGGTTTTGCGTCCCATGATGATAGTATGTCCGGTTGTTAAAGCTTTAAAACGTTTCAAATCGTTGGGAAGCCAATATAATAATTTATTTTCAAATCCAATGCCGTGGTTGCGTGCTATTGCTACTATAATTGAAATATTCATAGTGATGAGTGGTTAGTGGTGAATGTTTAGTGATATTAGTGGTAAGTGATGAATAAGCTTGTGCAGCCTATTCACCATAACTGCTAAACAGATACTTTACCCGCAATGTGTGGCCATGGATCATAATTCACCAATTCAAAATCTTCATATTTAAAACTGAATATATCCTTGATATCCGGGTTGATTTTCATTTGAGGTAGGGGACGGGGTTCACGGCTCAATTGAAGTTTTACTTGTTCCAAGTGGTTGGTATAGATATGTGTGTCACCTAGTGTATGAACAAAATCACCAGTCTGTAATCCGGTAACTTGTGCTACCATTTGCAGCAACAATGCGTAGGAGGCGATATTAAAAGGTACTCCCAGGAATGTATCTGCACTGCGTTGGTAAAGTTGTAGGCTTAAACGTCCGTTGGCGACGTAGAATTGAAAAAAAGCATGGCAAGGGGGGAGATTCATGTTATTTAAATCGGCTACATTCCATGCACTGACAATGATGCGTCGTGAATCCGGATTATGCTTGATCGTTTCTATTGCTTCGGAAATTTGGTCAATAAAGCCTCCATTGTAATCTGGCCAGGAACGCCATTGATAGCCGTAGATATGTCCTAAGTCTCCGTTTGCATCGGCCCATTCATTCCAGATGCGTACCCCGTTGTCTTGCAGGTATTTCACATTGGTATCCCCTTGCAGAAACCACAGAAGTTCGTGAATGATGGATTTTAAATGCAGCTTTTTGGTGGTGACCAAAGGGAAACCCTCTTCCAGGTTGAAGCGCATTTGATGACCGAATACGCTGATGGTTCCTGTACCGGTGCGATCTTCCTTGTGAACACCTTCGGTCAGGATACGGTTTAATAGGTCTAAATATTGTTTCATGTTCGGATATTCATTTTATAGATTGCAAAAGTACACAAAATCTTTCTTTTTCCGAGCATGTCCCCTAGTTCTATTTCAGTTTTCACCATTTCAGGCTGCATACACGTTGTAAGCCGATGATGATAAGAACCGCAGTGGCGATAACCAGTGATTGGAAATTAGTATCACTTACCAAATAATAAGTTTGGGAAGTAACTATGTCACTGATTGTCTGGCATAGAATTTCAAAGCCATTGAAAATATAGAATAATGCACAACAGACAATGACGCAAGTTACACTGAGTATATCCGATAACCATTGGGCTGGTTGGGGGAGGCGGCGGATAACCCCGCGTGAAAATCCATTGTCCTCAATTTCATGTTTGTTGGCAAGCATGAAATTCTTAATTAATGTATCATCGTTTTCCATCATAACCATTCTGTTTTAAGAAAGTTGTCAATTTTGTTTTTCCGCGTGATAAATGGGACTTGATTGTTCCTGCAGGCATTCCTGTAATCACTGCAATTTTTTCTATCGGAAGATCTTCCATAAAAAATAAGGTGATGCAGGTTCGCTCTACCTCTTTTAATTGGCTCAATCCCCGATATATGTCCATGTGTTCACCTACTTGCCTTTGTTCTGTTTGGTAAACAGCGTCTATTTCCCAAGTTTCCAGTCCGGACGTTTCTTTTTTGCTGCGAATATAGTCATAAAATATATTATAAGCAATACGGTAAAGCCATGTGGAGAAACTGGACAAATTTTTAAATGAAGCCAAGTTGGTGTATGCTTTTATAAAAGTTTCCTGTGCCAAGTCGTCGCTGAGCTCTGTATCTCCCAATGTTTGGTGCAGGAAAAAACGCCTGATGGGCGATTGGTACTTTTTGACCAAAGTATCAAACGCCCGGGTGTTTTTAAAGACCACCACTTGTGCTACCAACGCTATGTCGTTGATTTGGCTCATTTTTATTCTTCGTTGTAGGGAGTGTCTATATTGTTCTTTATGTTTTGTGTTTCTTTGGCCTCTTTGTTACGTCCCAGTTCAATATTTTCAATTTTCATTGATCTGACTCCGTTTTCATCCTGGTTTATTCGGGTAGGAGGGAAAGGATCATCTTTTTTCTTTTTGTGTGGAGTGGTAGTGTAAGCTATCAATACTTGTCCCAACCCCATACAAAAAATAAGGAATCCGATAGCTGCCAATCCTTCTTCTTCTGTCAGTACCCAAAGGAATACTCCCAAACCAATGCCTAAGAATATATTCTTGATCCCCTTTGTCATTACAGCATTTCCTTGTTCTTCGGGGTCATTGAACAGTTCGGCCGGAATGGTTCGTCCTGCTGCCAGAGCCTCTGCAGCCAGTTTGTATTTGGCTTGTTTGTTCTTGTACCTGAACCAAAGTACAATAGCTACGATAAAGAAAGGGAGTCCGCAACAGATGATGAGTGCGACAATTGCTACCGAAGTAGGAGGACCGCTATTCCAATCACCGAAATCCGAACTAATGTCATGCATGGCAGCATTCTGATCTTCATCTACATCTTGCAGGTCGCTTATAACGACTGTATCCATCCGAGTGCTGTCAAGGGCTGAAGGTACTAATTTGATTGTTTTGGCATGGGTTGCGAAGCAAGTCCCTATGAGTAAGGTCAAAATAAAAAGTAACTGTTTCATGTTTTTATATCTTTATTATTGTTTTCTGCTAGTTAGACGGAACGAATAAGGAAATAGGTTGCAAATAGACAGAAAATTTTCTGATAATCCCAAAATATCATCGTATTTTTGTAACATAAAAAGGAAGGAACATGAAATTACCATCAGAATTTGAAGCAAGAACCCTAGAATGGATGGGAGAAGAAACTTATCGCGCGTTGGAAGCGGCTTTGCAGACGGAGCCTCCTGTCAGTATTCGTGTCAATCGTACGAAGTGGAGTGGGGAAGTTGCAGGAGAACCGGTACTTTGGGCATCTGCAGGGGTTTATTTATCGCAACGGCCCACTTTTACATTCGATCCGTTGTTTCATGCTGGTTGCTATTATGTGCAAGAAGCATCTTCCATGTTTGTGGAACAGGTATTACGCACTTATATTACCGGACCTGTAGTGATGCTCGATTTGTGTGCTGCTCCCGGTGGCAAGTCTACTCATGCGCGTTCAGTTCTCCCCGTAGGTAGTTTGTTGGTGGCTAATGAGGTGATGCGTAACCGTTCTCAGGTATTGGCTGAAAATTTGATAAAGTGGGGAAATGCAGAAGTTGTGGTGACGAACAACGATCCGGCCGATTTCACTTCTTTGACAGAGGTGTTTGATGTTGTCTTGGCAGATGTGCCTTGTTCCGGTGAGGGGATGTTCCGGAAGGATCCTGTGGCTGTAGAGGAATGGAGTACGGACAATGTGCAGGTTTGTTGGCAACGTCAGCGTAGGATTTTAGCGGATATATGGCCGGCTTTGAAACCCGGTGGTCTGCTGATTTATAGTACCTGCACTTATAATAGGGAAGAAGATGAGGAAAATGTGGCTTGGATTGCTGATGAATTGGGTGCGGAGATACTGAAAGTGCCGGTAGCGTCGGAGTGGGGAATAATAGGAAATTTGGCGGGACAGGATTTTCCTGTTTATCGTTTTTTGCCTCATAGAGTGAAAGGAGAAGGATTTTTCTTGGCTGTATTGAGGAAAAGTGCCGCCATTTCTCATGTTGTTCCTTGTATTCGTTGTCAGGATGACAAAGAGAAAATAACAAAAAAGAAGAGAAAAGGAGAAAAGGGGAGCTTGTCTCAGGTTGTTCCTTTTCCCAAAGAAGTAAAAAGTTGGTTAAAGCAGGCGGAGGATTTCCGGTTTGAGGTAAGAGGCACGAAGGTGATGGCCTTCCCCAATGTCCATCTTTCAGAATATGATCTGTTCCGTCAGGAATTAAAAGTTGTTCATGCGGGTGTTACTATAGGTGAGTTGAAAGGAAAAGACGTTATACCGGATCATTCGTTGGCAATGAGCACATTGCTGAATCATGATGGTTTCTCTCGTTTTGAATTGACCTATGAACAGGCTATTGCTTATTTGCGTAAAGAAGCGATCACATTGGATGCTTCTGTTCCGCGTGGTTATATACTTTTGACTTATAAAAACATTCCATTAGGATTTGCCAAGAACATTGGCAATCGGGCTAATAACCTCTATCCGCAGGAATGGCGTATCCGAAGCGGTTATTTACCCGAAGAACTTTCTTTTGTATGCTAAAAGGAGCCATAGATTTGTTCGGGAAGATTGTGCATATTGTTTTTCATAGACTGGCGCAATGCTTCTCCGGGTACAGACTTGTTTGTATTCTATAATATACAAATTTGTTTGGCTTCGTACAAGGAAAATGTGATTATCAGAAAGGCTTCCTGTAGGTACACCCGTTTTTCCATTCTGAGCAGCCATACGCGGTTTTTCCTTTTATAATCGTTCCTTTGCCACATAGCGGGCAGGATTTTCCCACCAATTCGTTATCGGATGGGATAGTGGGAGCGGGCGTGGCTGAAGAAGTGTTTTTTCGTGAGGTCCCTGCCTTTTTTTTCGGCTGTTTGACCGTAGAGGTTGTTGCAGTTTTTGTTGCTGTTTCCTCTATTGTGGTGACGCGGCGGTTTGTATTATCACTTAAAACGCTGTGTACTATTTCACTTACCATTTGCTTTAATTCATTTAGAAAAGTCGTTGCATCATAGCTTTTCTTTTCTATTTCACGTAGTTTCTTTTCCCATATTCCCGTTAATTCGGCGGATTTCAACAGTTCTTCGCGAATTAGTCCCACCAGTTCTATTCCGGTAGGGGTTGCGATCAGATTTTTACGTTCTTTACGGATATAATGGCGTTTAAATAGGGTTTCAATAATGGCTGCACGTGTAGACGGACGTCCTATTCCATTTTCTTTTAATGCATCGCGTAGCTCGTCATTATCTACCAGTTTACCGGCAGTTTCCATAGCGCGTAGTAAAGTTGCTTCTGTATATGGCCGTGGGGGTTGTGTCCACTTCTCGTCCAGTTTGGGCAGATGCGGCCCGCTTTCTCCTTTCACAAAAGCGGGCAAGGAGTGTTCTTCGTCATTTTCACGGGCTTCTGCATCGGGATCGGTCATACCTTCTGGCAGATTGGTTTGTGGTTTGGCAAAGATAACGCGCCATCCGGGATCTAGAATCTGTTTTCCTGTGGCTTTGAATTCTATACTGTCAGCTTCGCCTATTACGGTAGTAGTGGCAAACTTGCAGTCGGGATAGAATACGGCAATAAAGCGGCGTGCTACCAAATCAAATACCCGTTTCTCCATTTCTGTCAGATTTACAGGAGGTTGTCCCGTAGGAATAATGGCATGGTGATCCGTTACTTTTGAATTGTCAAATACTTTTTTGGACTTGATGAGCTTTTGTCCTGCCAACGGAGCGGTAAATACTGTATATGGAGTTAGTCCCGCCAAGATATTGGGACATTTGGGATAGATGTCATCGCTTAAGAAAGTAGTATCTACACGAGGATAAGTAGTCACTTTCTTTTCATACAATGACTGGATAAGTTTTAGAGTTTCGTCAGCTGAATAAGCAAATTTTTTGTTACATTCCACCTGTAGGGAAGTCAGGTCAAAAAGACGGGGAGGTGCTTCTGTGCCTTGTTTTTTTGCTACTTCTGTCACGGTAAAAGGAACATTTTTGATACGTTCCATAAGTGCCTGCCCGGTAGCAAGATCGGTGATGGGAGGAATTCCCCTGTTCCCTTCAGCCTTTTTGGCTTTCTTGGGGTTCTCTTTAGCATCGCTTTCTTCCTGAGCCAGTTCCTCATCGCTTTTGCGGATGATGGCAGAGAATGTGGTTTCCCGGTATAAAGTAGCCAGTACCCAATATTGTTGAGGAGTGAAGTTCTCTATTTCTTGCTGACGCTTTACTATCAGTGCCAAAGTCGGAGTCTGCACCCGTCCTATCGATAGAATTTGTCTGTTTTGTCCGTACTTTAAGGTATAGAGCCGGGTGGCGTTCATGCCCAATACCCAATCGCCGATAGCACGGCTTAATCCGGCTTCGTATAAAGGTTGGAATTCTTTTTGATCTTTTAGTTTGCTGAATCCTTCGCGTATGGCTTCTTCAGTCAAGGATGAAATCCATAGACGTTTCACCGGGCAGTGTGCTCCTGCTTTCTGCATGACCCATCGTTGAATAAGTTCTCCTTCCTGGCCGGCATCACCGCAATTTATAATTTCATCGGCATTTTGCATCAGTCCTTCTATAATACGAAATTGTTTTTCAATGCCCGGATCGCTGATTAGCTTAATGCCGAAACGAGGTGGAATCATAGGAAGGCTGGACAGACTCCATGCTTTCCATGAGGGAGTGTATTCATGAGGCTCCTTCAAAGTACAGAGGTGTCCGAATGTCCAGGTAACCTGATATCCGTTTCCTTCTATATATCCGTCTTTTTTGGTTTTTGCTCCCAGTACATCCGCTATGTCACGGGCTACGGAAGGTTTTTCGGCAATACAAACTATCATATTTTTTTCGTTTCTGTTCAAATAGGATTGCAAAGGTAATAAAAACCTCGGAAGAGATTTTGTTTTGTCTTTATTAGTTCTTCTTTTATAAGAATTTAAAAGTAGGTATCGGGGGCTTTAAGGTCATTTCAGTGCAAATGGGCTGTTAGGTATGGCTTTTCTGTTATTTGCTGTTTGACGAATGTCTTTTGAACTTTTCTCTATGATTTCAGTTTCTTTTCAGAATCCTATAAGAATTTTGCATCAAAAAGAAACTATAAAACAATGTAATTATGAAAAAGAATTGGATGTTATTTTTATTTTTCGCAGCTTTTGCTGCACTAACTTTTAGTGGTTGTAGTGATGATGACAATAGTGATGTTCCTGAAAACACACATTTGGTTTCAAAAGAAGTACAGGCTGCATTTAATGCAAAATATCCGCAAGCCAAAGACGTGGAATGGGAGCTGAAAGGTGATTATGCTGTAGCAGATTTTTATTGGGATGGTGGAGAGCATTCTGCATGGTTCAATCCGTTATCGGCTGCCTGGTATATGACAGAAACAGATGTTCGTTATGAAAATCTTCCCGAACCTGTACTTGCTGCCCATAAAGCAGGCAAATATGCTGATTGGCGGGTGGATGATGTGGATAAGTTGACTCGTGAGGGAATGGAAACTCTTTATGTCATTGAGGTGGAGAAAGGAGAATCCGAGCTGGATTTGTTTTATTCGTCTACAGGCATATTGGTAAAAACTGTTGTAGATACCGGACACGAAGAAGATTATGATGATTATTTGCCGCAGCCTGATGCAAACGGCATTATAGCTATTGTCAAGCAGAAATATCCCAATGCGACAATTGTAGAAATAGAACGTGAAAAAGGTTTGCAGGAAGTTACTATTTTAGATGAAAACAAAGAGAAAGAGGTTTATTTCAATGAGCGGAACGAATGGATGGGAACAAGCTGGGATGTACAGGTGGCAAATTTACCGGAAGCGGTAAAAAAATCGGTTATGGAAAAATATTCAGACTATGTGATAGATGATGCTGATTATGTGGTGACACCTGATAATGAATGGTATATACTTGATTTGGAAAACAAACAGATCGATAAAGAGCTTAAAGTAAAGGTAGATAAGAACGGCGTTTGGTTGTAATTTTATTATCCCCTAGGCTATGCTAGGTAAACAGGCGGATGTTTCATAGGGCCGGACAGCTTTGGGGTTCTTAAACATTATGATTTTTGTGGCAGGCAGTTGAAGTGTGAATTTGTATTTCTGTCATACATTTTTTGTGATTTTGATGAGAGAGTAAAAGATGAATGTGGAAAAATAGATTTGTATGATATACGATATTCAGTTACATTTGCATTTAGAATAAAAAAATAGCATGATGAAAACAGGATTAACTTATACTTCGACTGTTGTCGTTTCAAAAGAAAATGTAGCTGCCACCATGGGTAGCGGCGATTTGAATGTGTTTGCCACTCCCTCTATGGTGGCGTTGATGGAGAATGCTGCCATGAGTGCCGTGGCAGATGAGTTGCCTGAAGGTTCCACTACAGTAGGGGCCATGATGAACACTACTCATATCAAGCCCTCGGCTGTGGGAGACACGGTTTCGGCTACTGCCGTATTAAAAGAGGTGGAAGGCAGAAAACTTACTTTTGAAGTGCGGGCGCAAGATAGCAAGGGCGTGATTGGAGAAGGTACACATGTACGTTATATTGTGGACAAAGAGAAGTTTATGAGTAAATTGTCTTAATAATTATTTGAAATTATGCCACAACTGAGAGCTTCCCTTCTTTTGTGATTCTGAATATTATTTGTTCCGATAACGGGAGAATCAGAAAGAGGAATGAAGAACGTGTTTTAATAAAAAATATTTAAGGAGAGCAAAACGAATGACAATCTGAAAAAGAGTGTCATGGAGTTCTGCCCTCCTTCTTTTATTCTTGCAGCGCCAAGATATATTCGTATAACTTCTTATAAAACGGATGTTTCGTCAGCGTAGAGGCATCTCCTAATATAATCAGTTTCATGCGTGCACGTGTAATTGCTACATTCATTCGTCGCAAGTCATTTAGAAAACCAATCTGTCCCTCTTCATTTGCACGTACTAAACTGATGAGGATAACGTCTCGTTCCTGTCCCTGAAAACCATCTACCGTATTGATGGTGATAAGGTGTCGGTAAGGCTTGAAGAAAGCATCTCGTTTTATCAGTTGACGGAGATATTGTACTTGTGCTTTATAAGGAGAAATCAGTCCCACATCAATCCGTTCTTCCAGAAAACGGTCTTTACCTATTTTATTGATATAGTTGGTAAGTTGGGAAATGGAGAGTGCCGCCTCCTCTTTATTGATACGGCCGAAGCTTTCACCCACAAACTCTTCGTTGCATTCCATTCCTTCCGTATTTATCCATTCTATCGGTGTGTCATAGTCCAATATACTCCGATATTTTACTTCGGGAGCTGATTTCAGTTCACCCTGATAGAACCATTCTGAAGAGAAACGCATAATTTCATCATTCATTCTATATTGTACCTTTAACAAGGATACAGTGTCGGGTTTGTTGTCTGCAATCTCCTGCATCAGTGTCCGGTCTAATCCTCCACGAGCTGCTTCCATGCATTTAATGGTAGGAGGAAGCTGGCAATAATCACCGGCCAGAATGACACGGTCTGCTTTGCGGATGGCAATCCAGCAGGCAGGCTCTAGAGCTTGTGCGGCTTCGTCTATGAATAAGGTACTGAATTTGCGTCCTGTCAATATTCTGTTGGCGGAACTTACCAGTGTGCAGGCTATCACACGTGCTTCGCCGAACAATGCTTCGTTGATGCGAATTTCCAGTTCGGTGGCACGGTCTTTCAGTGAGTTTATTTTCTGTCGGATATTCTCACGCTCCGCTCCTTTGCGCGAACGTCCGTAGAGCTCGCGTATTGCTTTTCGGATACTCCATAATTGCGGATAATCGGGATGGCTTTCAAAACGGCGTTCATAGGTAAAAGCAAGCATTTTGTCATTGACGCGGGTGGGATTACCAATACGGAGAACGGGAACGCCCCGGTCCACCAGTTTCTCGCTAATCCAATCGACAGCCATATTGCTTTGTGCGCAAACCATCACTTGATTTTCCCGGTGAAGGGTCTCGTAAATGGCTTCTACCAATGTGGTAGTCTTACCGGTTCCGGGCGGACCGTGGACTATAGCAACATCTTTGGCATGCATCACTTTATTTACTGCTTCCTCCTGCGTATTGTTTAACCAAGGGAAACGGGTGAAGCCGAAACTGAAAGTTTCCGCCTTTTGGCTGCCATGAAAAATCTCACGTAACTCTGCCAGGCGATTCCCTTTTGCCTTGAGGACTTGTCCCAACGCTTCGAACATCAACCGGTAACTGGTTTCATCAAAATAAAGCTGTACTCCCAATTGTCGCTCGGTTGCCTGTATGCTGAGCAATGCATCTGCCGAGGGGAGAACGATTACCATTCGGTCTTCGTCCACGTAGTTGACAGTTGCCGTAAAATTGAAATAATGTAATTGGCCTGATGCATTTTGCGTAAAAAAGCATACCGGACGGCCGAATTCAAATACATGTTCTATGTCTTTGTCTTCTTGCCTTTCAACTTCTACAACCAATTGGTTCAATGAGTTATAATAGCTTCTGCCTGCCGATATAGGATACCAGCACATACCCCGTTTCACTTTGCGCCCGATGCCCATTGCTTCAGTCTGTTGCCTGAAAGTCTCTTTTTCGTAATCATATTCTAATTTTAGTAACAACTCTTTGCGTTGTAGTTTGTTAATTATATTAGAAAGGGGTATATGTTGGTTCATAATGATGCTTTTTTCTATAAGAATTGCAAAGATAATAATAATCCTTTAGGTAGGACTTTATGTTTTATTTTGTTAAACGTATTATAGATTACACAAGAATTCAAATATTATTCCTATATTGCCAAAAATAAAATAGATTTAAAACTGTAATAATTATAAATAGTAAAAGGTATGGTATATGACTTGGATATGTTAAAGGCCTTTTATGCTTCTTTCGAAAAGAAGATAGGTCGGGTAAGAGCCGTGTTGCAGCGTCCGCTGACATTGGCTGAGAAAATTCTGTATACACATCTTTATGATGATGCTCAACTGAAGAATTATGAACGTGGCGAGGATTATGTGAATTTCCGTCCCGACCGCGTGGCTATGCAAGACGCGACGGCGCAAATGGCATTGTTGCAATTTATCAATGCAGGAAAGGATTCCGCTGCCGTACCTTCTACTGTGCATTGTGACCATTTGATTCAGGCATATAAAGGAGCGGGCCCGGATATTGCAACGGCTACAGAAACCAACCGTGAGGTATACGATTTCTTACGAGATGTTTCTTCGCGTTTCGGTATCGGGTTTTGGAAACCGGGAGCAGGAATCATTCATCAGGTGGTACTCGAAAACTATGCTTTTCCCGGGGGAATGATGGTGGGGACGGATTCTCATACCCCCAATGCCGGAGGATTGGGAATGGTGGCAATCGGAGTCGGTGGTGCCGATGCTGTGGATGTAATGACCGGTATGGAATGGGAGTTAAAGATGCCGAAACTGATTGGAGTTCATTTGACCGGAAGCTTGAACGGATGGGCTTCGCCAAAGGATGTGATTCTGAAATTGGCCGGTATTCTGACCGTGAAAGGTGGAACGAATGCCATTATAGAATATTTTGGAGAAGGGACAGCTTCACTTTCGGCAACCGGTAAGGCTACTATTTGCAATATGGGTGCAGAAGTGGGGGCTACCACATCCTTGTTCCCCTATGACGACCGGATGGCTGTGTATCTGAAAGCTACCGGAAGAGAGTCTGTAGCAGAGATGGCCGGAAAAGTGGCAAATGATTTACGTGCCGATGCTGAGGTTGTTGCCAATCCTTCTGCTTTCTACGACCGTGTGATTGAAATTAATTTGTCCGAGTTGGAACCTTATATCAACGGGCCGTTTACACCGGATGCCGCAACACCTATTTCAGAGTTTGCCGAAAAGGTATTGGTTAATGGTTATCCGCGTAAGATGGAAGTCGGGCTGATAGGTTCATGTACCAATTCATCTTATCAGGATTTAAGTCGGGCTGCTTCCATTGCCCGTCAGGTAGCTGAAAAACATTTGGCTGTGGCTGCTCCTTTGATTGTCAATCCGGGTTCTGAACAGATTCGAGCCACCGCCGAGCGTGACGGGATGATTGATGCTTTCCAACAGATTGGGGCTACTATTATGGCGAATGCTTGCGGTCCGTGCATCGGACAGTGGAAACGCCATACCGATGATCCTGTCCGCAAAAACTCGATTGTCACTTCTTTCAACCGTAATTTTGCCAAACGTGCCGATGGTAATCCGAATACACATGCATTTGTGGCTTCTCCTGAATTGGTATTGGCTCTGACTATTGCCGGTGATTTATGTTTCAATCCGTTGAAAGATACGTTGATAAATCAAGAAGGCGAGAAGGTGAAATTGAGCGTTCCCGAGGGAGATGAATTGCCGTCGGCAGGTTTCACTCAAGGTAATCCCGGTTATTTGGCTCCTGCCGGTGCACAGGTAGAAATTAAGGTGAATCCCGAATCACAGCGTTTGCAGTTATTGGCTCCGTTTCCGGCATGGGATGGAAAGGATTTTACGGATATGCCTTTACTGATTAAGGCTCAAGGTAAATGTACCACAGACCATATTTCGATGGCAGGCCCGTGGCTGCGTTTCCGTGGTCATCTGGAAAATATTTCGGATAATATGCTGATGGGGGCGGTGAACGCTTTCAATGGTGAAACGAACAAGGTGTGGAACCGATTGACAAATACCTATGAGAGTGTATCGGGCGCGGCTAAGCAATATAAAGCGCAAGGCATCGGGTCTATGGTAGTTGCGGAGGAAAATTATGGAGAAGGTTCCAGTCGTGAACATGCTGCTATGGAGCCTCGTTTTCTGAATGTAAAGGTTATTTTGGCAAAGAGTTTTGCCCGCATCCATGAAACGAATCTGAAGAAGCAGGGAATGCTGGCGGTGACTTTTATAGACAAAGCGGACTATGACAAGATTCAAGAACATGATTTGATTACCGTCAGCGGATTGGCGGACTTTGCTCCCGGAAGAAATCTGACTGTGACTTTACACCATGAAGATGGCACTCAGGATCGTTTTGAAGTACAGCATACTTATAATGAACAGCAGATAGGTTGGTTCCGTGCCGGCTCTGCTCTAAATGCAAGATAAAAGATGAAAAAGACAGTACCTTATATTACAGGAGACGGAGTGGGAGTAGAAATCACTCCCTCCATGCAAGCCATAGTGAATGCAGCCGTGAAGAAGGCGTATGGCAATGAACATGAAATAGAATGGATGGAAGTACTGGCAGGTGAACGTGCTTTCAACGAAACAGGTTCCTGGTTGCCGGATGAGACGATGGAGGCTTTCAAGAAATATGGTGTGGGCATAAAAGGTCCGTTGACTACTCCGGTAGGAGGTGGTATCCGTTCCTTGAATGTGGCTTTGCGCCAGACGCTGGATCTGTATGTGTGTCTGCGCCCCGTACGCTGGTTCCGTGGAGTGGTATCTCCGGTGAAAGAGCCTCAGAAGGTGGATATGCATATTTTCCGCGAAAATACGGAAGATATTTATGCAGGTATAGAATGGGAAGCAGGCACGCCGGAAGCTGAGAAGTTTTATCGTTTTTTGCATGATGAAATGGGAGTGGCTAAAGTGCGCTTTCCCGAATCTTCTTCGTTTGGCGTGAAACCGGTGTCCAAAGAAGGAACGGAACGTCTGGTACGTGCGGCATGTAAATATGCTTTGGAGCATGGCTTGCCGTCAGTGACGTTGGTGCATAAAGGAAATATCATGAAGTTTACTGAAGGCGGCTTCAAGAAATGGGGATATGAACTGGCGGAACGTGAATTCGGAGATGCCATTGCGTCAGGCAAGTTGGTGATAAAAGACTGCATAGCCGATGCATTCTTGCAGAATACGTTATTGATTCCCGAAGAATATTCGGTGGTGGCTACCTTGAATTTGAACGGAGATTACATCTCGGATCAGTTGGCTGCCATGGTAGGCGGCATCGGAATTGCTCCCGGAGCGAACATCAATTACAATACCGGTCATGCCATTTTTGAAGCGACTCACGGTACGGCTCCCAATATTGCCGGAAAGGATGTGGTGAATCCTTGTTCATTAATCCTATCGGCTGTCATGATGTTGGAACATTTTGGCTGGAATAAGGCGGCGGAGCTGATAGTGAATGCCTTGGAATCCAGTTTTGGCGAGGGACGTGCCACACATGACCTTGCCCGTTTTATGCCCGGAGGTGTCTCGCTTGGCACGTCGGCATTTACAAAAGAAATAATAGAAAGAATAAACTCCTAAAAACTCACGGATATGAAGAAAGAATATATCATTTACAAACTCTCCGAGGATATGAAGAATGCAACCCGGATTGAGAACGAATTGTTCAAGAAGTTTGATGTAAAGCGCGGATTGCGTAACGAAGATGGCACCGGTGTTTTGGTAGGGTTGACCAAGATAGGCAATGTAGTAGGGTATGAACGTATTCCCGGTGGAGGATTGAAGCCGATTCCCGGCAAACTTTTCTATCGTGGGTATGATTTGGAAGATTTGGCACATAGTATCATTAAGGAGAAACGTTTTGGTTTTGAGGAGGTGGCTTATCTGTTATTGTCCGGTCATTTGCCTGACAAGGAAGAGTTGGCGTCTTTCTGTGAGTTGATTAATGACAATACTCCGTTGGAACAGAAGACCAAAATGAATATCATTGAGTTGGAGGGAAATAACATTATGAACATTCTGGCCCGTAGCGTGCTTGAAATGTACCGTTTTGACCCGCAGGCGGATGATACTTCGCGTGATAACCTGATGCGTCAGAGCATTGACTTGATATCCAAATTCCCGACCATTATTGCATACGCTTATAACATGTTGCGCCATGCCACGTATGGTCGTTCGTTGCATATCCGTCATCCGCGTGAAAAACTGTCTATCGCAGAAAACTTCCTGTATATGTTGAAAAAGGATTATACGGAACTTGATGCGCGCACGCTTGATTTGCTGTTGGTACTTCAGGCTGAACACGGAGGTGGTAATAACTCTACTTTTACCGTCCGTGTAGTTTCGTCCAGCCGTACGGATACTTATTCGGCCATCGCCGCAGGTATCGGCTCGTTGAAAGGTCCGCTTCATGGAGGGGCAAATATCCAGGTGGCGGATATGTTCCATCATTTGCAGGAAAATATCAAGGATTGGACCAATGTGGACGAAATTGATACTTACTTTACCCGTATGTTGAATAAGGAAGCGTATGATAAGTCCGGTCTGATTTATGGTATCGGTCATGCGGTCTATACGATATCCGATCCTCGTGCCATCTTGTTGAAAGAATTGGCTCGTGATTTGGCAAAAGAAAAAGGCAAGGAAGAAGAATTTGCTTTCCTGGAATTGTTGGAAGAACGTGCCATCGCTATGTTCGGAAAGATTAAGAATAATGGCAAGACGGTGTCCAGTAATATCGATTTCTATTCAGGTTTCGTATATGAAATGATTGGTCTGCCACAGGAAATATTTACACCTTTGTTTGCGATGGCTCGTATCGTGGGGTGGTGCGCACACCGCAATGAGGAGCTGAATTTTGAAGGAAAACGCATTATTCGTCCGGCATACAAGAATGTGTTGGAAGAACTGGAATATGTGCCTTTGAAACAGAGATAACGGTTTAGAGGCACCTCGGTTGGCGATAAGCTTTGGTATTATTGTTTTAGCTTGGCGGCAATGAGGTCTGTATTGTTGTAAAGAAAAGTAAGATATCTTCGTGGACAAAGTAAGATATGTTTCCGAGCAAAGTAACACCACGTACATGTTCCACGAAGATATCTTACTTTTTTCAGTGAGATATGGTCGTTCATAATACTCTATATAGAGTACCTTGAAAAATCCTTCAAATCTTTCAGCCTGCTCGCAAATGCCCTGCCCGTCGGCTTTTCGGCTGAAGAATTGGGCTCGGGAATCCTTCAGCCGGGATTGGAATCCTTCAGCCGGACCGGTGTTCTTCCAGTTCTTAGGGAATTGGTTTTTCTGAAGGATATTTTCCGGCTGAAACATTTCACAATGCATATCCTTCAGCCGGAATGCCGACGGGCAGGGCGTTTGCGAGCAGGCTGAAAGATCTGAAGGAAAAATAAGGCGTTTCGGCATGTAGATGCCGTTATGGGAAAAAACAACAGGTCAAATTTTAAAAAGCTCTTGTTCTTTCAATGAAAACGTCTTGTTCTTTTCTGAAAAGAACAAGGCCTTTAAAAAAAAGAACAAGACGTTTGAAAGGTTAGTAACGTGTATGCCGGAAGGTTAATAACGTGTGGGATGATACGTTACTATTGAATATTTTACAATTATAATTCATTATATTGCATACTATACATATCAAAACCGTCAGCCCAATAATTGCGTTTGATTTCATTCAGTGTGAATCCTTGCTTTTCATAGAATTTATATGCTAATTGCGAGGTTCGGACTGTTATTTTTTTGATACTGGGAATAGCCTTTAAAACCTCAATTCTGTATCTTAAAAGCTTTTTACCTAAAGATTTGCCTTGATAGTCGGGATGCATAATATCCCAACTTATTTTTCCAATGGTTCTTTTTTCTGCGAAATTTATCCCGCCGCATCCAACCACTTTCCCGTCAACGAGCAAGACATAATAGAGCTCTATTCCTTTATCCAAATAATTGCTCAAATCATTAACCTCCTCTTTTGCAAAGAAGTTGGGTGTGTTTAATTTAATTAAATTTATGACAACTTCTTTATCTGTCGTCAAATATTCTCTAATTACAATTGAATTATCTTGTGTCATAGAACTTTCGTTTGAAATTCGTGGCAAAGATACGAAAATTAAAAACTGACAAGAGATCAAAATATTGTCTATTGAAAAAATAGTAAATAATTATTTGACAGCATAGCACCACAAATTATTGAAATTTGCACGGTTGCTGAATCGTTACCTCTGTTCCTTAAATATTACGCTAAACATTTGTTTTTTCAATTGGTTAATCCAAGATGATGAAAATCTAAAATAAACTGCTCTTAATATAATTTTGAAATATCTTATCCCAACTCTTTTTTCTGTGTCTAAGTCTGGGTACAATAAAAAAGCATGTCCAGTTTGCTAATGGCGTTACGAGCTTCCTGTATATGTCTGATGCTGAAATGCAACGTGATGGTACTTTGATGATTGGCGGGGGAGGGAAGTCGGAAATCAATGGAAAACCTGTAGAAAATAGTACATTTCTCTCTAAGTAAAGTCTTCTCTGCGATAAAAATCGTATCCTTTTCTTGCAAAAAATCTCTTAATTGTTGCTTTCCTCTGATTTTTCCCTTAAATTTGTTAGTGACTTACTAAATTTAATACAGGGAGGAACGAGTATGGGACAACAGACTTTTGAATTTTTGCTATTGGCAATGTCCGCACTTGCGGTGATTGTATTTGTAGCCCTCTATTATGTACGTGCCGGTTATGGTATGTTCCACACCCCGAAATGGGGACTTTCAGTGAACAATAAATTAGGTTGGGTACTGATGGAAGCGCCTGTATTCCTTGTAATGCTTTATCTGTGGTGGAACAGCAGCGTGCGTTTTGATGCCGCTCCTTTCCTCTTTTTTCTTCTTTTTGAATTACATTATTTCCAGCGCTCTTTTATCTTCCCTTTCCTGATGAAAGGAAAGAGCCGGATGCCCCTTGCCATTATGTTGATGGGAGTGGTCTTTAATGTCCTGAACGGACTGATGCAGGGCGAATGGTTGTTCTATCTGGCTCCGGAAGGACTCTATACAGATGCCTGGCTCAGTACTCCTTCTTTTTGGCTTGGGGTTATTCTGTTCTTTATAGGGATGGGCATTAATCTACATTCCGACAGTGTGATCCGCCATTTACGTAAACCGGGCGATACACGCCATTATTTGCCGCAGAAGGGAATGTACCGATATGTCACTTCGGGCAACTATTTTGGCGAGTTGGTGGAATGGATAGGGTTTGCCGTACTCACTTGTTCGCCCGCTGCATGGGTGTTTGTGCTGTGGACGTTTGCTAATCTGGCTCCACGTGCCAATTCCATCCGTAACCGTTATCGGGAAGAGTTTGGTAAGGATGCGGTAGGGAAAAAGAAAAGAATGATTCCTTTTATTTATTGAATTTGAATAGTATATCGTTTCTGTTTCAGGAAATGATGAAAGCGAAACATAACATATGAATGATGAACTCTAAATTATTTACTCCCGCTTCTATCGGACCGCTGACTTTGCGTAACCGTACGATTCGTTCGGCTGCTTTTGAGAGTATGTGTCCGGGCAATGCTCCGTCCCGGCAATTGAAGGATTATCACTGCTCGGTGGCGGCAGGTGGAGTGGGAATGACTACTATTGCTTATGCAGCAGTTACACAGAGTGGCCTTTCTTTCGACAGGCAATTGTGGATGCGCCCTGAAATTATACCGGGATTAAGGGAAATAACCGATGCGGTTCATAAAGAAGGGGCTGCCGTAAGCATTCAGTTGGGACATTGTGGAAATATGTCGCACAAAAGTATTTGTGGGGTAACACCCGTAGGAGCTTCTTCCGGTTTTAATCTTTATTCGCCTACTTTCGTGCGTGGCTTGCGCAAGGAGGAACTGCCGCAGATGGCAAAGGCATACGGTCAGTCGGTCAACTGGGCGCGTGAGGCCGGATTTGACGCGGTGGAGATACATGCGGGGCATGGCTATCTTATCAGTCAGTTTCTTTCACCTTACACCAATCATCGTAAAGACGAGTTCGGCGGCTCGTTGGAGAATCGTATGCGCTTTATGGATATGGTGATGGAGGAAGTGATGCGTGCCGCAGGTAATGACATGGCCGTTCTGGTAAAAACCAATATGCGTGACGGTTTTAAAGGAGGAATGGAAATAGATGAAGCTGTGCAGGTAGCGAAACGGTTGGTACAGGACGGGGCTCATGCGTTGGTGCTGAGTGGAGGTTTTGTAAGCAAAGCGCCTATGTATGTCATGCGGGGAGCGATGCCTATAAAAAGTATGACACATTATATGAACTGTTGGTGGCTGAAATATGGGGTGCGTATGGTAGGCAAATGGATGATTCCGACAGTACCTTTCAAAGAGGCTTATTTTTTGGAAGATGCATTGAGATTCAGAACAGAAATAAAGGAAATTCCGTTAGTATATGTGGGGGGGCTGGTATCTCGTGAAAAGATAGATGAGGTATTGGATGATGGTTTTGAATTTGTACAGATGGGAAGGGCGCTGCTGAATGAACCTGGTTTTGTGAATCGGTTGCGCACTGAAGAAAAGGCGCGTTGCAATTGCGGTCATAGTAATTATTGCATTGCGAGAATGTACACTATTGATATGGCATGCCACAAACATTTGGAAGAGAAATTGCCCCTTTGCTTGGAACGTGAAATAGAAAAATTAGAGAACCAATGAGTAAATTAGCCATAATAACCGGTGCCGATGGAGGAATGGGAACCGAAATAACCCGTGCGGTAGCACAGGCCGGTTATCATGTAATTATGTTGTGCTACACTCTTTTCAAAGGAGAGGAGCGTAAGAACCAGTTGATTTTGGAAACAGGCAATAAAGAGATAGAAGTCAGACAGGTTGACCTTTCTTCTATGGCTTCTGTGACTAATATCGCAGAAGATTTGTTGGGGCGTGGAAAACATATCGACTTATTGATGAACAATGCGGGAACCATGAGTTCCGGAGGTTTGATTACAACGGAGGATGGTTTGGAATATACGGTAGCCGTGAACTATGTGGCCCCTTTTTTACTGACCTTGAAATTATTACCTCTGATGGGGCAGGGAACCCGGATTGTGAACATGGTTTCTTGTACGTATTCCATAGGGAAGATTACTCCTGAATTTTTTGTTCGTGGAAAGAGAGGAAGTTTTTGGCGTATCCCTGTTTACAGTAATACAAAGTTGGCTTTGTGGCTTTTTACCCGTGAACTTTCTGAAAGGTTGAAAGCAGAGGGAATCACCGTCAATGCTGCCGATCCCGGTATTGTTTCTACCAATATCATCCGTATGGATATGTGGTTTGACCCGTTGACTGACATACTGTTCCGTCCTTGTATCCGTACTCCGAAGCAAGGAGCCGCGACAGCTGTCAGTTTGCTTTTGGATGATCGATGGAAAGAAGTTACAGGGCAAATGTTCGCTTCTTGCAAGCCAAAAAAAGTAAAGGATAAGTTTATGAATCATCCACAGGCAAGACAGCTTTGGGCGGATACGAAAGCATATTTGGAGAAACTGAAATTGGAGGAGCCAATTGGCTGAGAATTCCTTTAAATACATAAAAGCCGTATCGTTACTCAAAAGTAGAGTGGATACGGCTTTTATGGTCGGTGAAGAGTGTCTGGTTTCGGATTGCAGTGTAGTTGAGGTTATTCTTTCTTGGCTGCTTGTTCTGCCAGCATCTGTTCACGGCTTTTACTTTGGGTTACAATATAAACTCCCGTGAATACCAGTGCCACAGCTATTCCTTTGGCAACACCGAAGGTTCCCATTCCTAACAAGATAGAGACACTGGTTCCTACAATAGGCTGCACATAGTTGTACATACTGATGACAGTAGGGCGCAATGTTTTCTGTCCGATCATCATCAGAATATAGGCAAGGAATGTTCCACCTACAATGACATAGGCTACACAGGCCCATGTGGAAGTGGAAATTTCGTGAAAATGTATGGTCGAGACCTCATGATAGGAAAATGGAATAAAGCAGATGGCTGCATAGGTGAACATCCATTTCATTAAAGTAAATATGTTGTATCTGCTGATCAGTCCTTTGAAAATAGCCAGATAGAATGAGAAACTGATTTGTGCCAACAGGCAAAGCAAATCTCCCGGAATACTTCCGCCTTTTCCATCTGTTGAGCCCTGGCTGCTCAGTATGAGTGTTAAAGCTCCGATGGAACCTAGAAAAATGCCAATCACTTTTTTCCCTGTAACCGGTTCTTTCAGATAAATGGCAGCGACAATCATAGTGGCGATAGGGGCTGTGGTTGTTACAATGGAAGCATCGATGGGGGAAGTCAGTGATAGTCCGAAAGTAAAACATCCCTGATTCAGGACGATACCCAACAATCCTGCAAAGAACAACATCATCAAGTCGTGCGGCTTTACTTGTTCTTTAGGAGCGAAAATAGAAGCTATCCAAAAACAGATAGCACCTCCTGTCATTCGAAATGTAGCGAGGGAAAGGCCTGAAATACCGTTTTCTAACGCCGTTTTACCAATTGGGGACATCAATCCCCACATTATGGCAGCGCCTAGCAATGCCAAATGTCCTTTGTACTTTTGAATAGCCATTCTTTTTACCTTAAATAACAGTGCAAATGTAGGAGGTTTTTTTTATATTTTCTATCTTTGCTTACAAGTAAATCTATCAAAAATGAAAAAACAAGCTGATTATATAAAACGTATCGAGATAAAGCGGCTTTGGGGCCGTAAAGATATCTCATGGGAACTGCGTCCGGATGTCAATATTCTGAGCGGAGTGAATGGTATCGGCAAGAGCACTATCCTGAACAGATCTGTGAACAGTCTGACGGCTTTGGAAGGCGGAGCGTTGAGTAACGGTTCGACTCCCGGGGTACATTTTGTCTTTTCTCCAGAAGATGCGACCCTGATACACTTTGATGTAATCCGTAGTTTTGACCGTCCGTTGATTCATTCGGAACTTCTCGAAAAGATGGCGGATAAGAATGTTAAGACAGAATTGGATTGGCAACTTTATCAGTTGCAACGGCGTTATCTGGATTATCAGGTAAATATCGGTAACCGCATCATCGAGTGCCTTACCTCCGGTGGTCCTGACGGTCAGCTTCGTGCCGCCGAGATGTCTTACCCCAAGACAAAATTCCAGAATCTGATGGATGACTTGTTTGGTGAGACCGGTAAGAAAATCATTCGTAAAAGCAATGAGATTTTGTTTGAACAGGATGGAGATATACTTTATCCTTATCAACTGTCTTCCGGCGAGAAGCAGATTTTGGTTATTTTGCTGACGGTTCTGGTACAAGACAATCGCCGCGGGGTCTTGTTTATGGATGAGCCTGAAGTATCCTTGCATGTGGAATGGCAGCAACGCCTTATTTCATTGATACGGCAATTGAATCCTAATGTACAGATTGTATTGACAACTCATTCGCCTGCTGTGATTATGGATGGCTGGCTGGATGCAGTGACCGAGGTGAGTGATATTACAAAATAAACAATTTCTAACGACGATACTATGGGAAAAAGATTGTCCGAGAATCTGTCCTCCTTATATATTGGTGCGGCCAACAAATTGAAACCTAAATGTTCGCGACGCAAGATTATTGCATACGTTGAGAGTTATGATGATATTTCATTCTGGCGTACCTTGTTAGGTGAATACGAAAATGAAACTCGTTATTTCGAAGTGATGCTTCCTTCGAAAACCACTTTGGCTAAAGGTAAGAAGTCTGTGCTGATGAATGAACTGGGACCTCGGTTGGGACAAAATATGATAGCTTGTGTAGATAGTGATTATGATTATCTGTTGCAGGGGGCTACCCATACCTCACGTTATATAATAAATAACAAATATGTTTTTCATACCTATGCATATGCTATAGAAAACTATCAGTGTTATGCTGAAGCATTGCATGAGGTTTGTGTCATGGCAACGTTGAATGATCATCCATTGGTGGATTTTGTCGCTTTTATGCGTATGTATTCTCAAATAGCTTATCCGTTGTTCATCTGGTCGGTGTGGTTTTATAGAAAACATAATCTTTCCGAATTCTCTTTGCTTGATTTCTGTTCGTATGTAAAATTAGATAGGGTCAGTGTCTATCATCTTGAACGGAGTTTAGAGAGTATGAGCCGCAGGGTGAGGCGTAAATTATTGGAGCTGGAACGCCGCCATCCGAAAGCCTTGGAGGAAATAGAGGCGATGAAGGGGGAATTTGCCAAATTGGGAGTGAATGAGGACAATACCTATATGTTTATTCAAGGACATCACATTATGGATAGTGTAGTGATGAGATTGTTAGTACCTGTCTGCAATGTGTTACGCCGTGAACGTGAAACGGAGATTAAAGAACTGGCAGAGCATAATATGCAGTTTCATAATGAACTGACCAGCTATCAGCGCCGGCAGTTGGGAGTAGACATTGTACTCCGCAAACATACCAGCTATAAGTTATCACCTCTTTATAAAAAATTGGAAGCAGATATAGAACGTTTCTTGAAACATATCTGAATCGGTTATTTCTTATGGGAGGCAAGTGCTTTGGCTATGAAATGATCTAGTGAGAATTTACCCGGTCCTGCTATATACAATAATATGAATACTACCAGATAAATAAAGGCTAATTCTTTAACGGCGAAAGGATCAGAACCATGAACAACAAAGAATGCGATACACATGGTGAAGATCATCGGAATCATTGCCAAGCGATAAAGGAATCCGAAAATGAAAGCCATCGAACAAACCATTTCACCAAAAATAGCCAGTACCAGTGAAAGTTGGCTTCCTATTCCTAAAGGATCGGGAAAACTGCCGGACATGACATCGTAGTTGGCCCATTTCTGTACACCGTGCGACATGAGTAAAACACCAAACAGGATTCGTAAAGCTAATATCAGAAGTGACATAGCAGTGCCATCGGGCTTGGATGGAAATAAGAATTTATAAATGACTGACATAATACGTTTTTATTTTTTTTGTTTATACTATATTTATATAAACGTAACAAAAGGGTGAAATGTTCGGAAGTTCTATAAAGTGTAATGTTTGTTATGTGTCAGACAGCGCAATGTAATGATTGGCATTTATAACGATGAGGTGGTATATATGCCTTTTTCTGAGGCAATTAAAAAAGACAAGCCCCCCGATAAATTGCTTATCAAGGTGCTTGATGAATTATGTATTTAATGAAAATAATCATGAAAGGAGAAGTGGAAGTAATTCTTCTGCTTTTTCTATGATGTGAGCCGGATGCAAGGCTTCCAATTCTGTGCGCGGGCGGAATCCCCATGCCACACCTATAGCTGTTACTCCGGCATGATGCGCTGTTTGCATATCTACATTAGAATCACCTACATAAAGTATATCTTCCTGTTTGACTCCTGCTTTTGTCATAATTTCGTTTACGATGGATGGATCGGGTTTTGCGGGGATACCTTCGCGTTGTCCCAATACTTCCACAAAGTTTATTTCAGGAAAATAGTGTGCTATTAACTTTCGGGTAGCTGCCTGGTATTTATTGGAGGCGACCGCTATCATGATCCCTTGCTGTTGCAGTGTTTTTAATAATTCGGAGATACCGGGATAAGGGCGGCTTAAATCGGCATTGTGCTCATCATAATAGGGGATGAATTGTGAACGTATCTTTAATACATTCTCTTCCGTACGTTCCCCTTCAGGCAGAGCACGCTCAAATAATTTATTGATTCCGTTTCCTACAAAAAAGCGGTATGCTTCCGTTTCATGTGTAGGATAGCCATAATATTGTAAGGCTTGGTTGGTGGCGGCAGCCAGGTCGGCAATGGTGTTCAGTAATGTGCCGTCCAGGTCGAATATTACAAGTTTCTTCATATTTGTACTTCTTTTATCGGTGCAAAGTTACTATTTTTGTATGCAAACTAATAATAATGCTTATGAACTTTCTAGAATTAGTGAAGGCGCGCTATTCTGCACGCAAATATGCCAATCGTCCTGTTGAGGCTGAAAAGTTGGATTATATCATGGAATGTGTACGTTTTGCACCATCTGCAGTTAATTTTCAACCATGGCGTTTCCGTATTGTTACAGATGAGGCCGTACTGAAAGCGTTGTATTCATGTTATAAACGGGAATGGCTTGCTACGGCTCCTTGTATCATAGTGGCTTGTGTGGATCATAATGAGTCTTGGCATCGCCGTGCCGATAATAAGGATCATGCTGATATTGATATTGCTATTGCAGTAGAACATCTTTGTCTGGCTGCTGCCGAACAAGGACTGGGTACTTGTTGGGTTTGTAATTTTGATGCTCCGCAATGCAGTGAGGTTTTGGGACTGCCGGAAAATTTGGAACCGGCCGTTTTGATTCCGGTCGGTTATGCGGAGGATGAACCTACAGAAAAGAAGCGGAAACCATTAAATGAAATCCTTCTTTAAAAAATCACAAAACCACCTTTCGGAGTGTCATCGGGCAGGCAGATTCAATTTCCTTTTACAGTGGATGAAGGTACTGTTAATTTCTTGACCTGATGACTGTTCCGGATTTTAAGCACATTTCTTTAGACTCTTCTTATTTTCTGATAATTTTGCATATTTTGTATTCCATTTATGATAGAAGTAAAGCCGAAATGGCTAAATTTGAGCACTTTTTAGGCTTTGAATAACCTATGAGTGTAGTAAGTACTATTAATAACACTGAAAATTATGGAGAACATAGGAGTTGGATTGATGTTGATGGTGGTCGGTATGGCGACCGTCTTTGTCATTCTCCTCATCGTTATCTATCTAAGCAAGTACCTTATTACTGTTGTCAACAAAGTGGCCCCCGAAGAGACCCCCAAAAAAGCACCTGCTGTAGCACCTACGGCAGATACTGGTGCTATGGATGCTATTAAGGCGGCAGTTGAGATTTTGACAGCAGGTAAAGGTCAGGTGATAAAGATTGAGAAGTTATAATCCAAAAAAAGAAAAACACATTTATCAAAAATGGAAAGAGAAGTAAAATTTAGTCTGGTCTTCCGCGATATGTGGCAGAGTGCGGGTAAGTACGTGCCTCGTGTAGACCAGTTGGTTAAGGTTGCCCCGGCTATTATTGAAATGGGCTGTTTCGCCCGTGTGGAAACAAATGGTGGTGGTTTTGAACAGGTAAATTTATTGTTTGGTGAAAATCCGAATAGAGCTGTGCGCGAGTGGACGAAACCCTTCCACGAAGCAGGCATCCAGACTCATATGCTGGACCGTGCGCTGAACGGTCTCCGCATGAGTCCCGTCCCGGCAGATGTCCGTAAATTATTCTATAAGGTTAAACATGCGCAAGGAACAGATATTACCCGTACTTTCTGCGGATTGAATGATGTCCGCAATATTATCCCTTCTATCGGCTATGCTCACGAAGCCGGAATGATTTCACAATGTTCGCTCTGTATCACTTTTTCTCCGATACATACTGTGGAATATTATGTGAATATGGCCAAGCAGCTTATAGAAGCCGGAGCCGATGAAATCTGTATTAAAGATATGGCCGGCATCGGACGTCCCGTTTCATTGGGAAAGATTGTTGCCGGAATCAAGAAGATTAAAAATATTCCTATACAGTATCACTCTCATGCGGGGCCCGGATTCAATATGGCTTCTATTTTGGAAGTATGCCAGGCTGGTTGCGACTATATTGATGTAGGTATGGAACCATTGTCATGGGGAACCGGCCATGCTGATTTGATTAGTGTGCAAGCCATGTTGAAAGATGCCGGATTTAAAGTGCCCGAAATTAATATGGAAGCGTATATGAAAGTGCGTTCCATGATTCAGGAGTTTATGGATGATTTCCTTGGTTTATATATCAGTCCCAAAAACCGTCTGATGAATTCTTTACTGATTGCTCCGGGATTGCCGGGCGGCATGATGGGAAGTTTGATGGCCGATCTTGAAACGAATCTGGAATCTATCAACAAGTACAAGGCAAAACGTAACCTGCCGTTTATGACTCAGGATGAATTGTTGATCAAGTTGTTCAATGAAGTTGCTTACGTATGGCCGCGTGTGGGTTATCCTCCTTTGGTTACTCCGTTCAGCCAGTATGTGAAGAACCTTGCCATGATGAATGTAATGGCTATGGAGAAAGGTAAGGAACGTTGGGGAATGATTGCCGATGATATTTGGGATATGATTTTGGGTAAAGCGGGACGTTTACCGGGTAAACTGGCCCCTGAAATTATTGAAAAGGCAGAACGTGAAGGCCGCAAGTTCTTTGATGGCAATCCGCAGGACAATTATCCCGACCAGTTGGAAAAATATCGCAAGATGATGCTTGAAAAACAATGGGATAAAGGACAGGATGACGAAGAACTGTTTGAGTATGCCATGCATCCGGCCCAGTATGAAGCTTATAAGAGCGGGAAGGCAAAAGAAGACTTCTTGGCAGATGTGAAGAAACGTCGTGAGGAGAAAGCGAATGCCACTACTCCTGTCGAAGCTGAAAACAAGACCAAGGTATTGACGGTGGATGTGAACGGGCAACCTTATCGCGTTACAGTGGCATATGGTGCTGTAGATCCTGCTACGCTGACAGCTCCTTCGGGTGCAGTTCCTGCACAAGCTGCTCCTGCTCCAGTAGGGGAAGGGAAAGATGTGCTTTCTCCGTTGGAAGGTAAATTCTTCTTGGTAAAGAATGCCCAGGAAACTCCGAAGAAGGTGGGTGAAAAGGTTAATAAAGGTGATGTGATTTGTTACGTCGAAGCAATGAAGACCTATAATGCGATTCGTGCGGAATATGACGGTACTATAACTGCTATTTGCGCTAATTCGGGTGACACGGTTTCAGAGGATGACGTATTAATGAAAATAGTATAATGGAAGATATATTTGAAAGACTTTATGATATGACTGCTTTCAGCAATATTATTGCTGAACCGCAATTCTTGATAATGTATGCCATTGCGTTCATCTTACTTTACTTGGGGATCAAGAAAAAGTACGAACCGCTGCTGCTGATTCCGATAGCTTTCGGAGTGTTGCTGGCTAACTTTCCCGGTGGTGAGATGGGGGTTGTCCAGGCCGATGAGAACGGCATGGTAATGGTGAATGGAGCACTGAAGAACATCTGGGAAATGCCGTTGCACGAAATTGCGCACGACTTGGGCCTGATGAACTTTATCTACTACATGTTGATTAAGACCGGTTTTCTTCCGCCTATCATTTTTATGGGGGTAGGTGCTTTGACAGACTTTGGTCCGATGTTGCGTAATTTGCGGCTTTCTATTTTCGGAGCTGCTGCACAGTTGGGTATTTTCACAGTATTGTTGGTAGCTATCTTGATGGGGTTCACTCCGAAAGAGGCGGCTTCATTGGGTATTATTGGTGGAGCAGACGGTCCTACCGCTATCTTTACCACTATTAAACTGGCTCCCCATTTGCTAGGGCCGATTGCTATTGCCGCTTATTCGTATATGGCTCTGGTACCCGTTATCATTCCGTTGGTTGTGAAAATCTGGTGTACGAAGAAAGAATTGAGTATCAATATGAAGGAACAGGAAAAGAAATATCCTTCTTCGGTAGAAATCAAGAATCTTCGTGTGCTGAAGATTGTATTTCCGATTGTAGTGACTACGGTGGTCGCTCTGTTTGTGCCAAGTGCAGTGCCTTTGATTGGTATGTTGATGTTTGGTAACTTGATTAAGGAAATAGGTAGTGATACTTCACGTTTGTTTGATGCAGCTTCAAATAGTATCATGAATGCGGCAACTATCTTCTTGGGGTTGTCAGTCGGTGCGACAATGACTACGGAGGCATTTTTGAATTGGACTACTATCGGTATTGTGATAGGTGGTTTCTTGGCGTTTGCCTTGTCTATTTCCGGTGGTATCTTGTTTGTGAAGTTGGTGAATCTTTTCACTAATAAGAAGATCAATCCACTGATTGGGGCTACAGGTTTGAGTGCTGTGCCCATGGCCAGCCGTGTGGCTAATGAAATTGCTTTGAAGTATGACCCCAAAAATCATGTGCTTCAATATTGTATGGCAAGTAACATTTCAGGAGTTATCGGTTCTGCCGTGGCTGCCGGTGTGCTGATTTCATTCCTACAATAAAAATCATCGTATTTAAATTGTTCGGGCACGAATTATACGGAAATTACAGGTGTTTTAGACAATACTGTAAGATCTGTATAGTTCGTGTTTTTTATTCTCTTTCTGTATCGTTCTCCTGGCTAAAACAAATAGAATAGGCCCTCTCCTCACGAAGAAAGCCTATCGTTAGATTAATGTTTAATATAAGAGAGAGTTTTATAGTCCTAACAGTTCATTGAACTTCTCTGCTGTCTTGGGATCTGACGGACGGGTCATATTGGCAGAGATGATTTTGCCATCCCGATCCAGCAGGATAAAACGGGGAATGCCGTTGATGAGGTAAGCATCCATAAAGGTCCTGTCTGTTCCCATGTGTAACTGGATCCCTTTTAGTTGATCCTTTGTTACCATGTTCTCCCATGCCTTTTTGTTCTTGTCGCATGACAGGCTGACAAAATGAATATCCTTTCCTGCATATTTCTCTTCCAATTCCTTTAACGCAGGAAGTTCTCCACGGCAAGGGCCACACCAGGTAGCCCACACGTCAATATAGATATATTTCCCTTTCAAATCTGCCAAAGATACTGTTTTTCCATTGATATCCGGATAGGAGAAGCTAGCTGCTGAGGGATTGCCTGATCTTAATTTTTCCCACTTGGTACAAAGTGCGTTGAATTTTTCTATGGACTTTGCATCCTTCACATGTTTGCGGAATAGGACAATCAGCCCGTCTGCTTCATCCAGCCCGTTATTGTCTACAAAGTTATAAACAAATTGGTCAATCAGAAATTCTGCAACCTTTTCATCCTGTATGGTTGCATCTACGTAGTTTACACTTTGTTCTGTAGAACTTGATGCAACTGTTTTTCCTTTATTACTAAAGGCACTGATAGCATCGGGAAGAAAAGCCTTATATTCTTTTAGAGCTAATAAACTGGCATTGATCGGAGTAATAGCTTCCAGTTTTTCATAATATGCTTTGGAAGGAATATAGTTGTCATCCTTTCCAAAATGAGGATGATACAAAGCGTATTTGGAGAAATAATAATACGTATAGAATTGCAAACGTATTTTTTCCTGTGTAGTGAAATCGGCTGGAAGTTTTGCGGCTTCCAATACTTGGCAATTGGCTGCGTACAGGCTGTCCCCTTTGTGTATGAGGGCGGCCTCTTGCATTTTCATATCGGGCATACCGAGTGATTGGAGCTCTTTGCTTCCCAGATAGGTGTTGATAGCGGCACCTGCTCCTTCAAAGGTTGTGTTTCTCCACATGTTGTCACTGTCGAATGACAAGGTAAGGTCTTGATTGGGATCCAGATAAAGAGTACGGCGTCCGCGTGTGTATTGCATGGTTACATATTGCGGAGTGAATCCTGTGATTTCTATGTTGCCGTTTCCAGCGGCATCAATCGCCACTTCTTTTTGTTCGCCACTTTGGCTGAAAGTCAATCTCACTTTGACCTTCTCATTGGGATTGGTGACCTTAAAAGTGAGCTTTGCAGCTTCTGTAGCGGTAAAGGTACTCAGCGCAAGGCCAAGTACCATGATGGATTTTAGAGTTCTCATCTTATTTTTTTCTTTTAGGTTTCATTTTCAATGCATCGGGACGCATGTTATAGACTTTCTTTCCGTATGCGGGTTCTGTGCTGAGGCAGGCAGGGATGGGGGCTTTGCCGTTCAGTTTGCGAAGTACCATTTCCAAGGCGGCTGCATATTCCTGATGGATGAAAGCATCATCTCTGTCTGTTTGGTTATAAGCAATGTATTGCAGATAGCCTACACATTTGTTGAACCAGAATTCGGGAAGTTCCTCTGCTTTGTATCCCAAACGGGCGATAAATTTCAGTCTACTGATTAACTCTTGCTGATTGACTGTGGTGTCTGCAATCATCGCATCAATCTGGGTAGCTGCCGCTTCATACTTTTGTTCCCGGATATCATTATTGATACGGATCATTTTCAGATTGAAATCTTTTCCTTCATAGTTGCATAAGGCTTCAATTTCCGCCAATTCGCCGTATGAAGTTTCTTTTGCCAATTTAGCGTCAACAGCTTTTTTGCCGAAACGCTGGCAGAAATCCGCATAATTGTCTGATACTTGCTTCAGGTACGGGTTCATGCCATTGATGGTGTTTACATATACTTCCCATACATTCGGATCAGTCAGTTTGGCACCTCCTTTTATTAATTCATCAAAAGCGGCTTGTACGTTATTGCGTGCATAGACTGAATAGTGATAATTGATGTAATCAATCAAGAATGCACGTTCTCTGTTCCCCTTGGTATATTGCTCTTGCAGGTAAAAAGAGCGTTTGGTAGGAATGTTTGCATCTTTTCCTGTCTGAATAAACTGTTCGGGAGTCTGACGGCTGCTGCTGCGATGAACGATTTCTTCGGTGGCAGGATCTATGAATGCATAGGTGGGATAACTGCGTACACCGTATTTCTTGGCTAATGTAATTCCTTCACCTTCTTCAGCATCAATTTTGAGGTTGATGAAAGTTTGGTTATAGTAGTAACCCACTGTAGGCAATGAGAATACGGTTTGTGCCATATTCAGGCAAGGTCCGCACCATTGGGTATAGAAATCAATGAATATCAGTTTATTTTCTGCTTTGGCCTTGGCTACGGCTTCTGCCCAAGTAGTGCCGTGCAGGAAATTGATTCCTGCATTCTGGGCATTTAAGTGAATCGCATAGATACATGCGAAAATGAGTAAGATATATTTTTTCATGTCTTTGAATTTAATATGTTAATAACCAGGGTTTTGTTTACATTCCAGATTAGAACTGATTTCTGACGACGGAATGGCATCGATACGGCGGTCTATGATGCGTTGGTAATAATTGTCTCCTTGTGCTTCCGATTTTTCATATTCTTTTTCCAAAGCTTCTCTTAACGTCTTGTTCAAAGCAAGCAGACGGGTGAAATCGGGTTTCTCTGTGTATCCTGCAAAACGGATCATGGCAAACCATTCATGCCAGTTCTCGAAAGACAATTCCAGCATCCATTCGTTGAATATGGCGGTTTCCAGTTCTTCGTTATTGGCTGGAAGAATTATTTCGGCTCCTGCTCTTTCGCGTAGTTTACGGATCGGTGCGTAGGCTTCGGATATAGAGGCTCCCGAACGATACAAGGCTTCGGCTTTTATCAGATAAAGTTCAGAAACACGGCTGAAGATGACAGGCATGTCATTGGCATCATTCAGCAGCTTCTTTACCGATTTCAGGTTGTAGGCTACCGCAGAACTGCGGCTGTCCATCAGGCTGTCTACTTTAGAGAAGATGGCATCGGCGCGAGGATCATCCCCCACCAGTTCCACATACTCATTGGTGGGCCCCCAGTAACCTTGTTTTTTCGTGGGGCTGTTACCGTAACATTGCTGACGGGTTGAAGTGTTGGTGGCATCTTTTTGGTCGAATACACGAGCGAATAGAATCTCTTTGGTTGTTGAAAACTTATCAAAAACGTCACCATAGTTTGCTTCCGGCAATGGAGAATTTGTATCAATTGCATCATTAACTGCTGCTACCGCTTCTGTGTATTTTCCTGCATACAGCAATACTCTTGCCTTTAATGCCTTGGCTGCTTCTTTAGAAGCTTGTGAAAGCTTTTTCCAATCAGGAGCTTTTTCAATAGCTATTTCCAGTTGATCCAGAATATATTGATAAGAATCGGCTACGGAGCTACGCGCCTTTAAAGCATTGGATACGGATGGAGCTTCATTACGCATGACAACTCCGTATTCACTATTCATATCCCAAAATTCGCAGTAACGAACCAAGATATTGAAGTAGGCCAAAGCGCGTAAATAGGCTATTTCACCTAACACTTCGGCTCTACGGTTTCCGGAGAACTCTCCGTCACTCATGCGGTTACAGGCTGTTTCCAGGAAGTTGGCGTTTTTGATCACAGCGTAATCTGCATCCCATTCTGTTGCATCACTGAATGATAGGGTAGGCAACATTCGTTCGGAGTAGTAAACGGCATTACCGGCACTTACAATTTCTTGACGCCACATGGTTCCGGCTTTGAATGAGCCGCTGACTGTAGGAAATATGACATTGAATCCATTTCCAGGTAAGGAGTAATAGATTCCGTTTAAGGCTAACTCTACAGCAGCGGGTGTTGTGATGGCACCGTCTAAATCTGCTTCGAATTCGGGCTTTTGGTCCAAGACATCTACCAACTGGCACGAGGAAACGCCCATTGTAAGTAAAGCTAAGAATATATATTTTTTCATTCGATTATACATTTAAATGATTATAAGTTAATTTTTAAACCTGCCGAGAAGGAACGGAAACCCGGATAAGTGGAGGTTTCATAGTTACCGCCATAGTTGCTGTTACTGTTTACAGTAGCAGGGTCTGTTCCCGGATAAGAGGTGATAGTGAACAAATTGGTAGCTGAGATAAATATTTGCCCTTTAATTACTTTGTTTAAAGGCAAATTATAAGTCAGACGCACTTCCTGCAAACGGAAGAAGGAGGCATTAAACAATTCATGATCGGTTAGTCTAGGTACACCGTCACCTATATACAAGGCCGGGTATTTGGCATCTTTGTTGGTGTCAGACCATCTGTCATTCAATCCATAGTCAATCAAACCGGTTAATTGTCCGGGTAGATTCTGCAATGTTTTGTTATAAATCTTCAAACCACCGATCTGATATCCGAAGTTGGCGAACAGGCTGAATTGTTTATAAGATAAATTGGCAGTCAGACCGCCGAACAGATCCGGATCAGGATTACCGATAATAACACGGTCATTGTAGTTGATGATTCCATCTCCATTTAAATCCTTAATTTCCAAATGTCCCGGTTTTAATGAGTTACCATCGTAATAACTTTGTCCCTTTGATTTAGCATAGGCATTCAATTCATCTATTCTGGTTTGATCTTGTATGATCCCGGCATATTCATAACCATGGAAAGCTCCCATTGGATAGCCTACAGCCAATACTTGGTCGGCATAGCTGCCTTGAACTACTACATCCATAGCTGATTGTGCTCTACCTTCTTCAACCAGTTTGGTGACTTTATTCTTGTTATGTGACATATTCAAGGTCAGGTCCAAGTTCCAGTCTTTAGTAGATAATACACGGCCTACCAGGTTTATTTCAATACCGCGGTTGGTCAATGCTCCGATATTACGGTTCATCTGCATAGAGCCACCGGTTGCACTGGGCGGGAAATCAAATGACCAGATCAAGTCTTTGGTATCTTTGATATAGCCGGAGATAGAACCGGTCAGTCGGTAATCGAACAATGCGAAATCAAGACCTAAATCATATTGGGTCGATTTTTCCCAGCGGATGTCGCGGTTACCCACTTGTTTATGTATAATGGCTGACAGATTATTATAACTGGTTGCTTCGTATAAATCACGATTAGAGAAGCTGGTTAAGTTTTGTGTACCGGTAGTACCTACGCTGGCACGTAATTTCAAATCATTAATGAATGTCAGGTTTTTCATGAATTTTTCCTGAGAGATACGCCATGCAATGGCTCCTGAAGGGAAGAAACCATAACGGTTGTTCGAACCAAACATGGATGAACCATCATAACGTCCTGTAAAAGTGAACAGGTAACGCTCCATTAATTTATAATTGATACGGGCAAATGAAGAGAACAGACCACTTGCATTATATCCGTTACCCCAAGATGAGATGCTTGCGGCACTTCCTAAATTGGTGTAGATATCATTATCCGGATAAGTCTGGCCATTCATTCTTGTACTACGGCTTATACCACGTTCAAAGGAGATACCGGCTACGGCATCCAAAACATGATTCTTGTTGAACTCATAGTTATAATTCAATGTATTGTCGAATACGGTTTTTGAATATTTATAATGATATTCTGACCCACTGGCTTCATTTCTAGTACTTAGAAAACTTGGACTGAATGAATTGTTTTCAGTAAATTGTAAATTACCCGATAAACTGGAACGGAACCGGAATCCTTTCCAAATATCAACTTCTCCGTATACGGTTCCCATGATGCGGTAAATATTATCATGGTTTTTCTTATAGGTGTTGGCCACCGGGTTGGCTTGACCTGTGGACATATCAAATTCCCCGTTATCATTATATATAGGCATATCAGGACGATAACCTTGTGCGCTGAACAGTGAAGTTCCTGCATTATCCTGATCTGTATAACTCATATTAGCATTGATACCAAAACGGAGGATAGGCAATACATTCATTTCTGTAGACACGCGTGCATTATATCGGCTTAAGTCACCTCCTTTAACCATACCTTGCTGATCGAATATGGATAATGAAATAAGATATTTGGAAACTTTGCTACCTCCACTTACTGTCAAGTCGGCATTGTGGCGGATAGCTGTTTGTTTCACTTCGTCAAACCAATTGGTGTTGGCACTGCCTAATGCGGTGGAATTAGGCTCAAGAATTTCTAGTGCATATTGGTTGGACGGATCATACACCAAGGTTTCTTTAGCAAAGCGGCGTACCGTTTCGCGCCATTCATCACCATACAGGATACGGAAGTTCTTAATTTGAACATCAGTGGTTACATTATAGTTGAAGTTGACGGTAGGTTTGGAACCCTCCACCCCTTTCTTGGTGGTAACGATAACCACACCGTTTGCAGCACGAGAACCATAGATAGCAGCTGCAGAAGCATCTTTCAATACGTCCATAGATTGGATATCATTCGGAGAAATGGCATCCAGCATGCTGGGATCTTCTACAGGAACTCCATCGATAACATACAAGGGTTCATTAGAACCGGTTAATGACGTAGCACCACGCACACGTACACGGACTGTCTCACCCGGAACACCGGTATTCTGTGACACCTGTACACCTGCTGCCAGGTTTTGAAGCATAGAAGTTACATTAGGAGTATTCAATTGGCTCAACTGCTTTAGGCCTACTGAAGCTACAGAGCCGGTCAAATCCTTTACAGAAGAAGTACCATAACCTACTACGACTACTTCGTCCAGATTGGTCACCTCGCTTTCCATTTTTACATTGAAAACGTGTCTGTTGCCAATTTTTTCCTTAACTGTCTGCATACCGATAAAGCTGATCATCAGTTCGTCGTTTTTAGTGTTTTCAGGATAAGACAGCATGAATTGTCCATCCATATTGGCTACTGTACCGAACGTGGTGCCTTGGATAACAATAGAGGCTCCGATGACCGGTTCGCCCATATCATCTTTGATCACTCCGGTAATTGTTCTGCGCTTGGCATTTCTGTCAATCGGTAATATGAGTACATAATTGTTCTCTACTAATTCATAGCGCATACCTGCCTGGCTACAAATCACGGAAAGTGCTTGTTCCAGAGGTTCTTTGTTTAATGTAAGTTTCAAAGGTACATTGTTCAATGTTGCATCTTCGTACATGATATGAATGCCTGTTTGCTTTTTAACCATGTTAAGAGCCTCTTTTACACTGATGTTTTCACTTTTGATAGTGACAGTCTTGTCGGCTAGTACGTTTGCAAACATTGCGTTGAATGTGCAGAATATGCACATTAACATTACTAATAGCCTCATTTTTGGAGGTTTAGCTACTAAACGATTCCAAAGTTCGTCTTTTTTCATAAAACTCAAATAACTCATTTAATTTAGAATATTCCTGTTATACAGGGTTTGATTATTGTTTTTTTACAAATATAGTTTCTCCCTTTTTCTCAAACTTGACGTCGGATACACGATGAATGATGTCTAGTGCAAAGTCCAAAGGCTTGTTGCGGAAAATAACTCCGGTGAATTTCATGGTTTCTAATTCCTTGGATGCTATTTGAATATTTACATTATAGCATCGGGACAGACGGGCTATCAGCAAGGGAAATGGCATTGCGTCAAATTCCATAGCGCCCTCAGTCCATGAAATATAGAATTCAGGATCTACTTTGTAAACTTTTGATTGTGCAGAAGAGTAATGTTCGCCTGGTAGTAGATAATATTCACCTGATGGAGCATTTACCTTTAATTTTCCTTCAATCAAGGTTACTGATAATTCTTCATCGGGATAAGCCGAGATATTGAAAGTTGTTCCTAATACATAAATAGCATGGTCGTGTGTTTTTATTATGAAAGGGCGGGCTTCATCGTGTGTAACCTCAAACATGGCCTCTCCTTCCAAAGTAACTTCCCGGGTATCTCCGAATTGAACCGGAAAGTTGATATGGGAGTCCGCATTCATTTTTACTTTTGTGCCGTCAGCCAGTACTATTGCGTATTCCGAGCCTTTGGGTACTATGATTTTATTCTGTAATAATTCAGCATCCGGTTCTGGTTTATGAGGATAATTACTTTCTTGTGGGAATGTGATCTCTCCATTGTTGATACGACTTCCATTGATTTCCCGTTGGCTGTTATAAAGTGGAACTACAGACTGGTTTGCTTGTACCCAGGTGGCTTTAGGAGTTTCTGGATTTTGGGAAAGAGGTGATTGTTGTGATTGTTCGCTTTGGGTAATAACAGGTGCTAGGTTCCGGTCATTGAAATATAAAATGGAGGTAATCCCTATCAGTATTGCTATTGCAGCGGCTGAGGAATAGACTACGATACGGCGATAAATACTACCGGATTGGTTACAACGATTTTGAAGTGACTTCCATGAGCCTTCTTTGTCAAACTGATGTAATAAGTTAAGTTGGTTGTTTACATGATGGAGTGAAAGTAATTTCACAAAGATTTCTCTATGCGATGCATCCTTTTCAATCCATTGCTTTAATTCTTCAAATTCCTGTTCATTGAGTTGATGGGAAAGGTATTTTTGAATTAGAATTTCCGTTTTATTCTTTTGCATAATTGTTGTACTGTTTAACAGAAGTATCACAATTACACAAAATGGGTGACAAAAATCTGAAGAAATTTATAAATTAAATAAGATTAGGATTTCTGTCATATTGAAACGACGCAACATTTTTAGTGCGCGTGATAGGTGGGTTTTTACTGTATTTATGGAAATATGGAGCTCTTCAGCTACTTCTTTGTATTTTTTGTCTTCCAGAATAATTTTGACTAAAACATTATACTCTTGTTCCGGCAATTTTTTTAATTCGGCCAGTAATTGATTCCTTTTTTGCAATAGCTCTTCTTCATCATAAAAATCATCGATAGGAGAATAAGATTCTTCTTCCATTTCGTCTAAAGAAAAGTAACGTTCCCGTTGTACTTTGGTCAGTGAGGAGAAACGGACGGCATTGAATAGCCATGCGTGCAGATTGGAGGAAATAGTGGTATGCGAGTTTTTATCCCAAAAACTCACAAATAAATTCTGTACGATATCTTCTGATGTTTCCGCAGAACCTGTGAACTGTACAGAGTAGAGACATAAAGGGAGATAATAAGTATCATACAGTAGACGAAAGGCCTTTTCTTTGTTTTCAGCAAAGAGAGCTAGTATCCTTTCGTCTACTTCATTATATCTATTGTATTTTCTTGCATTATTGTTCATGGATGCCTTTTGCGGCACAAAATTAGGAATTTAACCGACACGATATACGACTTTCATGGATTAAAAATGCAAAAAGTACAATGTATTATGAATATTTTCTTTATTTTTCAATTCTGAACCAGTCAGCGTCCGTCCATCCTCCGTCATTGGTTACAATAGCGGGGCGCGTACAGAAGATACCTACCTTGGCTCCTATCCATTTACCTTCTTTTACTTGGAAAGTTTCTCCTAATGGCTGGAATTTCTTGCCGTCCGTACTGTAGCTGAGGTTACATTTCACTAATAAGTCGTGACCGCCTTCACTGGCTTTAATCTTGTCTCCTTTTGCGGAAAATTTAGCGCGAAGATAGATTGTGCCGTCTTTTAAGGGAACGGAAGCATTTACTTTTTCAGTAGCTCCCCGATCGGCTTTCAGGCATTCCACTTGTGACAGGACAAGTCCGTTGTCTGTGTTTTCAACAACTAATCCGGCATAATCCATTCCCATTACAACCAGTCCCGTGCGTTCACCTTTATATTTTTCTGTCGGCTTGAAAGTAAGTTTGGTGGTGGCAGTAAAATTGGGAGCCGGGGTTTTTTGTAGCATCAGATTAGAAACATCCCATAAACTTTTATAATCTTCGGGAACTGGGTAGGAGTATAGACGTACAAATCCTTCTCCTCCGTTGAAATAAGCCCATTTTTCATTGATGTTAGCCTGCCATTGCCATTGAGGAGACAATGTATAACCATCAAACTCATCACTTTCTTGCGGGGTACAAATAGGATAGTTCTTACCTACATTAGGCTTTTTATAAGTCAGAACAGGTTCGCCACAACCATCGCCGTCTTTATCAACACCTATAACGGGCCAGTCATCAACCCATTTCATAGGTTGCAGATGGACTAAGCGTCCGTAAGCTCCTACGTCTTGGAAGTGCATGAACCAGTCCTCTCCCGTAGGGGTGTCTACCCAACCGCCTTGATGAGGCCCGTTGACGGGAGAGTTGCCTTGCGCTAATACTGTTTTCCATTCGTATGGACCGTATACGTTTTTTGAGCGAAGTACGACTTGCCATCCTGTAGGAACGCCGCCTGCCGGATGGAAGATGTAATAGTATCCATTACGTTTATAGAATTTGGGCCCTTCACAAGTTTGATGTGCTTCATGACCATCGAAAATGATACGGGATTGTGTGATAGCTTTACTTGCATCGGCACTTAGCTCACAAATTGTAATTACACTTTTCAGTCCGGCCCGGCTTCCTGCATAAGCGTGAACCAAATATACACGACCGTCATCATCCCATAATGGAGTCGTGTCGATGATGCCTTTTCCGGCTTTCACCAAAACTGGCTCGCTCCAGGGACCTTTCGGATCTTTGGCTTTCACCATGAATGCTCCTTGGTCCGGGTCACCCCAGAATATATAGAATTCACCGTTATGGTGGCGGATACTGGGTGCCCATACACGGTTGCCATGTTCAGGACGGACATCGGTAACAGGGGGCAGTGCGTAGGGTACAGCCGCACCTATGATAGTCCAGTTGACAAGGTCTTTGGAGTGTAATATTTGTAAACCGGGCAGACAGTTGAAACTGGATGAGGTCAAATAATAATCGTCTCCTACACGGCAAACGTCCGGATCGGAGTAATCCGCATACAGGACTGGATTTTTGTAGGTCCCATTGCCTTGGTCGGCCACCCAGGCTTGGGATACATAATTCTGTGCGGGAGCAGATAAAAAACAGCCTCCTAGCAGACAGAGAGTGATTAGTCGTTTCATGGTTTTAGATTTTTTATTTAATTGTAATTTTGCAAGGATGTTCCAATTCTTTTCTCCATTGGGGAAGATAATTGAACCAGTCTTTCATATCTTTAAATCCGAAACTTTCTTTTTTTGAGGTGAAAGTAACGTAATAGTGGAAATGCTGTTGCCCCGGTGCTTGTAAGGTATATAAGTAGTTTGATCCGTCTTGTACTTCTTTACCGATATATTTAGGAATGAAAGTTCCCATACCTGTTGTTTCCTTCACATAACCTATGGTGTCTGTGACAGGCCAGTCGGTTCCCCAGCTTCCAGTCAGTCCTTTATGGTCGCTCATGTGACCTCCTTCTTTCAGAATCTGTACACCTGCTGCAAAGACTTCCTGTTTAAGCGGACGGTCAAACAGGACATCTACCTTCATGTCCCGATGACCGCCATAGATGGTATATCGATTGATCATGTTCAAATCGTTCCCTTGATATTCCCAACCGATGACTTCTGCTTCGACGATGGCACGTACAGGACCGGAGGCTAGTACACGTTCCGTGCGGTTTACTACTGGTTTTATGTGGGTCGCTTCAGTACCATTCCAACCTTTTAATGCACCTACACCACCACTATTGTAAACACGTAGCGCATCATCTCCGTAGCCGTTGGCGCGTTGCGCTTTGGTAGGGTAGAAACAAGTCTCTTTTATTTCCAGTCTTTTATTTACTTTGCTATATGGATCTACCGTCTGTTTTTCGTTGAAATAGATACGATAGGCAACTAATTCACTCTCTATAGCCGGTCCGTGATGGTAAACAAAACTATATACATTCTCGGTTCCTGCCGCTGAAAATCCCGTAATATTGGCGAATTTGTTGTTATGTCCGTAAGCTTTCATTTGGGCATAAGTACGTGCCGGATAGTTTTTTTCACTTTTTTCTGAAGAGAGAATTATACGGAAACTTTTGTTGCTTTTGGCTGGCATATCGATAAGGAAAGCCAGTTCGTCAGCACGTGCGTCACCGTTCAGATCGTCCAGTTGGGACGGAATTTCTTTATTACCTTCCCATACAGTGGCGGATTTGATGTTGAAACCTGCTTTCAGGTTATTTAAATCTATCACTATCGGTTCGTCGGTCTTATTTTGATTCCATTCATTGCTGACTTCTACGGTCAGTGTCTTTTCGCCTTTTTGTGCAAAAGAGTTGGTAAAGCATCCTGCTAATAATGTGAGGACAATAATTGAGTGCTTTTTCATAATGATGTATAGTTTATTATTTTAAGCACGGATCATACGGATTACACAGTGTTAGTATGAAAACCGTGTTTATCCGTGCAATCCGTGCTTTACTATTTTTATAAATTAAGTGGAGAAATGCACTAATGGGTGTAAGAATTAGAAGTTGAGTTCTTCTCCTTGTGCCCCGATTTCAGCATGATTCTTTCCGTCTATCGTTACATTGGAAACATTTTGCATCTTCAAGTTCTTTCCACTTTTTAATAACTCTATTTTGATATTTTTCATATTAACTTCGTCGGCTTCGCTTAATACTACACCTTCTTTAGCATTAGATACGATGATATTCTCCATATTGATATTCTTGATTCTCATCTCAGGCAAGCCATTGAAGAACACAGCCCTGCCTGCTCCGTTACAGGTTACATCTTTGATAAAGATATTACGGAATATCGGAGTTTCTTCTGTTACAGGAGGGATGGTAGTTTCTGCTTTCTTTTCATCCTGATTAGGATCTTCACCACGACCTTTTCCACCATAGTATAAATTGAATATTAATGCTTCGTTCGGAATATTAATCATGTTGATATTGCTGATGTAGATATTCTCTACCAATCCGCCACGCCCACGATTACTTTTAAAGCGTAAGCCAACATCTGTACCCATGAAAGTACAATTGTCTACATATATGTTGTTTACACCTCCTGACATCTCACTACCTACAACAAAACCTCCATGTCCATGTAATACGGTGTTGTTCATAACGATAACATTTTGACAAGGTTCACCGCGTTTGCGCCCTTGTTCGTCCTTTCCTGACTTTATACAGATACCATCATCTCCTGCATCAAATGAGTTGTTGATAATCAATGCTTTATTACATGATTCCAAATCAAGAGCATCTCCGTTTTGTGAGTACCAAGGATTAGAAACTGTAACTTTATTAATTGTAATATTTTCACATGATAGCGGATGTAAGCACCAACTGGGTGAATTTTTGAATGTCGCTCCTTCCAGCAATACCTTATTACATTTGATGAAACTTAGCAATACAGGACGTAACCAGTCGCGCATGTAGTCCCAGTCAGAATCGGTAAGTTCTCCACGAGGTACGTTGAAGTTGTCTTTTGACAGGATAGCACCTTTCAATGCACCTTCACTGGGATACCAGATTCTTCCGTCGGTATCTACCACACCACCGGAGGCGACCAATTTTTTCCATTGGCCTTCAGTCAGTTTATCTTTTTTGGTCGGACGCCATGTGTCTCCATTTCCATCAAATACTCCGTGGCCTGTAATCGCTATATTTTCAGCATTACGTGCTGAAATAGGAGACTGGCAACGACGGGTTTCCAAACCTTCAAAAGACGTGTTTATAATGGGATATAGTGAATGGTCTGCACTGAATAATACTAATGCATTCTTTTCTGTATATAGATTCACATTGCTCAATAGTTCGATGGGACCGGTCAGCCACAAGCCTTCAGGAATAATGACTTTGCCACCTCCTTTGGCATTAACCTGTTGGATTGCATCATTAATAGCCTTTGTGTTTAAAGTGATACCGTCTGGCTTGGCACCGAAATCTATGATGTTTACCGAATAGTCTGGAAAAGTAGGTTGTTCAACTTTATCCATCTTGAAAGGGAGGCTTGTATAGATGGCGGGATCTATAATATCTTCTACAATAGTCGTAGACGGACAATTATTACATCCGGTCAAAAAAGGAATTAAACATGTGGCAGGAAGTAATAGAATCTTCTTTATTAAAGTAGTCATTGGTATTATATATGTTTAAGATTAATAATTATCTAGTTGATTGTTGCTTTAAGAAGTCTTATCACTCTCCCGTAAAAGACCCTCACGGGCTATTTACGGGAGCAGCAATAATGTTTCATGTTAACCTAATTCTAACCTTAAATAAATATTATGAAAAAACCTCTTAATTCGATGGCAAATATAGCTGAAAGAATTGTCCTTTATGTGCACTATTTGATAGAATAAGTGGATTTTTTGTTAAATTCTCATTTAGCTGAAACCTTAAATGGTAAAAATTAGTTTTATAATTGCATTATTTCTTCATTTGTGTGCAAAAAAAGCTATGATTAATTTATTTGTTTGTATCTTTGCAAACTAATTTAACAATAAAGAAGGTATGAGTTACAATTTGTTGAAAGGAAAAAGAGGTATTATTTTTGGTGCATTGAACGAACAGTCTATCGCATGGAAAGTTGCTGAAAAGGCTGTAGAAGAAGGTGCGTCCATTACATTGTCCAATACTCCGGTAGCTGTCCGCATGGGAGAAGTTTCTGCTTTAGCTGAGAAACTGAATTGTGAGGTAATTCCGGCAGATGCAACCAGCGTAGAAGATTTGGAGAATGTTTTCAAACGTTCGATGGAAATATTGGGTGGAAAAATAGATTTCGTTCTGCATTCTATCGGTATGTCTCCTAACGTTCGTAAGAAACGTACTTATGATGACCTCGATTATGATATGTTGAGCAAGACTCTGGATATATCTGCCGTTTCGTTCCACAAAATGATTCAAGCTGCTAAAAAGCTGGATGCTATTGCGGAGTATGGTTCAATTCTGGCTTTGAGTTATGTTGCTGCACAACGTACATTCTATGGATATAATGATATGGCGGATGCAAAAGCATTGCTTGAATCTATCGCACGCAGTTTTGGTTACATTTATGGTCGTGAACATCATGTGCGTGTGAATACCATATCTCAGTCACCGACCATGACTACTGCCGGTTCAGGTGTGAAAGGTATGGATAAGCTGTTTGACTTTGCTAACCGTATGTCACCATTAGGCAATGCTTCGGCAGACGAATGTGCAGATTACTGCATTGTAATGTTCTCTGACCTGACTCGTAAAGTGACTATGCAGAATTTATATCATGATGGAGGTTTCTCCAGTGTAGGTATGAGTTTGCGTGCTATGGCAACTTATGAAAAAGGTCTGGATGAATATAAAGACGAAAACGGAAACATCATTTACGGATAAGAAATAGATGATGCGCAAAATTATATTCATATTAGTAGTATGTCTTGTTGCTCTTTCCTCCTGTCAGTGGGATGGGAAGAGTGGCAATACTGCTGATGTGGATGTAAGAGTTGCCCGTTATGATCGTTTGCAGTATGAGTATGTCACGATGAATAGTTTCTCGGCACTGCAAAAAATGAATACGGACTATCCTCAGGTTACCAAACTGTTGATAGAAGATGTATTGGCGATAGGTGAGGTGGATGACATGAAGATTAACGACCGGATGTTGGAATATTATTCGGATTCTACTTTATTGACTTTGATGCACGATGCCGAAGAGAAATTTAAGGATCTTGGTTGGGTTGAGGAAAAACTGACCAAAGGTTTCAAACGTTTGAAAAAAGAGGTTCCTGCATTGTTCGTTCCTCATTTTTATGCTCAAATAGCTGCTCTGAATCAGTCTGTTGTAGTTGGGGACAGTATTTTGGGTTTTAGTATTGATAAGTATATGGGAGCAGATTATCCTTTATATAAACGCTTCTATTATGACTATCAATGTCGCAGTATGGAGCCTGATCGTATTGTTCCGGATTGTTTTACCTTTTATTTGCTGAGTCAGTATCCTTTGCCATGGCAGCCTGGTCGTACTTTATTAGATATGATTATGCATCGTGGAAAGATAAATTGGATAGTGGCTCATATTTTAGGGTATGAATCTTTTGAGAAAGAGATGGGATATAGTGAGGATGAGGCTGAGTGGTGCAGGAAGAATAAAACAAGTCTGTGGAAGACAATGGTTGAAAATGGTCATTTATATGCTACCGATCCCCTTGTTGTACGTACTTATATACGCAAGGATCCCTTTATTTCTATTATGGGTGAGAAAACTCCTGCAAGTATTGGAGTATGGATGGGGATTTTACTGATTGATGAATATATGAAAAAGCATCCTGATATGACAATAAAGGATTTGTTGGCTAAGACGGATTATCATCAGATGTTGGCTGAAACAGATTTCAAACCTTGATATTTTGATTGATTAGTAGTATGATGGAAGTTGCTTTGTATCTATTGCCTGTCACATTAGGCGAAACTCCTGTGGAAAATGTGTTGCCTGTGTATAATAAAGAGGTCATTCTCGGCATCAAACATTTTATTGTAGAAGATGTACGCTCGGCACGTCGCTTTTTGAAAAAGGTAGATCGCGGGATTGACATAGATGCATTGACTTTTTATCCATTGAACAAACATACTTCTCCTGAAGATATTTCCGGTTATCTGAAACCTTTGTTGGCCGGACAGTCCATGGGAGTTATTTCTGAAGCCGGTTGTCCGGCTGTTGCTGATCCTGGAGCGGACGTGGTTGCTATTGCTCAGCGTAAGAATCTTAAAGTGGTGCCTTTGGTAGGACCTTCCTCTATTATTATGTCTGTTATGGGATCGGGTTTTAATGGACAGAGTTTTGCTTTTCATGGTTATTTGCCTATTGAGCCTGGTGAGCGTGCGAAACGTATTAAGGTATTGGAGCAGCGTGTTTATGCAGAAGATCAGACGCAGCTTTTCATTGAAACTCCTTATCGTAATAATAAGATGGCGGAAGATATTCTTAAGAATTGCCGTCCGCAAACCAAACTTTGTATTGCTGCCAATATTACGTGTGAAGGAGAATATATAAAGACTAAGACAATAAAGGAGTGGCAGGGGAAATTGCCGGATTTATCGAAGATTCCCTGTATTTTCTTGATTTATAAGTAATGCGATAACAGATATTCATTTAAATTCCTCCCACATCTGTGTCACTATGTTCAGATGATCTATTTCTTCTTTTAGAAAAGAACTATATTGGGCAGAATTCATTTCTATTTCTTCGGGAGTTACAAATTTTCCTCCGGTAAAATGTATCTGTTCTTCATCGTTTAAAGGAAGAATATATAGCATGATGGTTTTTTTAACTCCATTGGTTTCTTTTACCAAATGTTTCAAACTGAAGCGTGGTTCCGGTTGTCCGGTAATATGGTTGCTATATTTATTTTCTACTTCTTTGGCATATTTATCAGTATCTGTCTTGCAGGCATAAATGTAGTCTTCCATAGGTATGTCCAACTTGCCGGGTTCTTCACCTTGATAACTGCGGGGAGCAACATAGATCTTTCCATTGCAAATAGGGGCGATACGTAAAAAAGGCATTTTTTTATAGGTTAAACTGATTGTTTTCACAAAAGCATGATTGACAATAATGCAAATGACATATATCAAAGGAGGGATGATGTGGGTCATAGCGTAAAGGGTATTATAAGATAGTGGACTGAAAAATAAATAAATTATGCAGGAAGCAAACAGGTGAATGCCGGATAAAACAGCTATAACCTGTGTGGCCCAACAGTTCAGAATAGATATCTTATAATGAAAGTAGGAGAATAGTTTTGTATAAAAATTGGGGACCATGAGATAGAGTAGTGAAAAACAGAGTATCAGTATTTCTAGCGTAATGGGAACTGTTCGGTCCGGAATAAGCATATCTCCGCTTATGCCTTTTATGATGGATGCAATGATTAATGCCAAAGTTCCATGTAGTAATACTAGATTTGGCTGATAAACAGGAGGTTTGACAAGTCTGTATAGGATATAAATAATGCTAGCCAAACTACAGACATACAAAACAACTGCATCTTGAAAGAAAATGCAGAAAATCATGCATACAATGGCTGGTATTAACCCTGTGGACATGATTAAATTTTTGTATTCCAGTAACGATTTCATTCTCTCTATCTCTATTTATATCTTTATAACAAAAAAGATATAAAGTTGGTTTACTCGTTACCCTTTAAATTTTATATGTTTTTCTGCATGATAGGAGGAACGTACCAAAGGTGCGCTTTCCACTTCTCGGAATCCTTTCTTTAATCCAATTGTTCTATACTGTTTAAATTGATCGGGAGTAATATAGTCCGCTACCGGATAATGGCGGTGGGTAGGTTGTAGATATTGGCCAATGGTAAGTATCTTGCAGCCTTGTGCCAATAAATCGTCCATGACTTCTTCTACTTCTTCCGGGCGTTCTCCCAAACCTACCATAATACCGGATTTAGCTGTAATACCATTATTGGCTATTTGTTTGATGACCTTTAAACTGGTTGCATAGTTGGCTGCGCTTCGTACCAGGGGACTGATGCGGCGTACGGTTTCCATATTGTGTGAAATGATGTCTGGTTTGGCGTCAATGACTAGCTGAATCAGTTCGCTCTTTCCTTGAAAATCAGGGATTAAAACTTCGGTTGTGGTTTCCGGATTCAAGCGCTTGATTTCTGAAATCGTTTTAGCCCAATGGGCAGCACCCAAATCATCTAGATCATCACGGTCTACAGAGGTAATAACGGCATGAGATAATTTCATGAGTTGAATGGACTCTGCTACATGGGTAGGTTCTTCAGGGTCTAACGGAAGAGGCCGTCCGGTCTGTGTGTTGCAAAATTTGCAGGAACGGGTACAAATTTCGCCACCTATCATAAAAGTGGCAGTACCTTTTCCCCAGCATTCTCCCATATTGGGACATCGTCCGCTACTGCAAATGGTATGTAGTTTGTGGGAATCTACAATATGTTTGGTTTCGGTATATCGAGCATTTGCCCCTATGTTTATCTTAAGCCAGTCTGGTTTTTTAACGTGATTCATGATGATATTAGATTTATAATTCACCACAGATTATACCAATGCAAATTGTTTTCATTCGGTTTTTATGTAAAATTATATAATCTGTGGTGAATGGTTTTTTATTTTAAATTATCAATAAAGAAATTGGCTACGCGAGTCAGTAAATGTTTAGTTGTGTTGCCTCCACTGATTCCATGGTTGCGGTTGGTATAGATTTGCATGTCAAATTGCTTGTCGGCCTGTACCAATGCTTCACTGTATTCTGCGTTGTTACGTAAGTGTACATTATCATCTGCTGTGCCGTGGATCAGCAACAATTCACCGTTCAGTTTGTTGGCACGGTTAATAGCAGATGCAGCATTGTAACCTTCCATGTTTTCTTTGGGGGTACGCATGAAGCGCTCTGTATATACCGAATCGTAGAAACGCCAGTCTGTAGGAGCTGCAACAGCTACTCCAGCTTTGAATATCGGTGTTCCTTCACTCATGGACATTAATGTATTGTAACCTCCATAGCTCCATCCCCATATACCGATACGGTTACCATCTACATAGGGTAGTGTACTTAAGTATTTGGCGGCTTCTACTTGATCTTTCGATTCTTTTACTCCTAAACTCAAGTAGGTGCATTTTTCAAAATCAGACCCTCGGCCACCGGTTCCGCGTCCGTCTACACAAGCCATGATGAAGCCTTGACCGGCCATATAAGCTTCGAACATGCCGCCATCTCTACGGGCTCCAATTCCCCATTTGTCTGCAACTTCTTGTGAACCCGGTCCACTATATTGGTGCATGATAACAGGATATTTTTTGTTCGGATTGAAATTTGCGGGTTTCATTATCCAACCATTCAATTCCACACCGTCATTGGTCTTGAAACTAAATAGTTCTTTACTTGGCATATTCAGACGTGAAACTTGGTGTTTCAATGTGTTATTATCTACTAAGGTTGCCAATTCTTTACCATTATTGTCATTAAGGGTAATGACAGGAGGGGTGTTGATATTAGAGTAAGTATTGATGTAATACTTCATATTGTTACTGAAAATAGCTTTATGAGTTCCTTCCTGTTTGGATAGTTTGGTCTTTTTACCTTTGCCGTCCACTTTGTAGATAGCGGTGCGTAGCGGACTACCTTCATTGCTTTCAAAATAGAATGTGTTGGTAGCTTCATCCCATCCCAGGAAATCTTTCACTTCGAAGTTCCCTTTTGTGATTTGCTTAACCAGGTTTCCTCCGCTAGTGTAAAGATAGAGATGGTTATAACCGTCTTTTTCACTCATCACCACAAAGTTTTTTGGATAGAAAACGATGTTGGAGTAGGCTTCTTCTTTAATGTATTGGGGAGCTTCATCACGTACCATCAGTTTACACAATGTACTTCGTGGATTGGCAAAGTAGAGGTCGAAACGGTTTTGATGACGGTTCAAAGTCATGATTGCCAACGCATTCTCATCATCCGTAAACTTGATGCGAGGGATATAACTGTCTGCATCTAGAGGCAAGTCCATCTTGCGGGTTACCTTACTTTTTATATCAAAAGTATGAACGGTTACTTTGGAATTGTCAATTCCTGGCATAGGGTATTTGTATTCATATTCTCCCGGATAAGTGCTGAATTTCTCTAATGCGGGAACCATACCTTTGTATAATGGAAAAGAATACATAGGTACTTGACTCTCATCAAAACGGATATAGGCAAGCATCTGGCTGTCTGCACTGAAGTCGAAAGCACGGTTGAAGCCGAATTCCTCTTCATATACCCAGTCGGGAATACCATTTAGCACTTCGTTGAATTTGCCGTCTTTGGTTACTTGTGATTCACTGTTGCCAAACAATAATTTTACCAGATAGATATTATTATCACGTACAAAAGCTATCTGATTGCCATCCGGCGAGAATAAAGGAACCTGTTGTGGACCGTTTTCTGAGAGCGGTTCCATTTTATTGTTTTTTACGTTGAAAATATAGTAATTGGCGGTAAACGAACGACGATAAATAGGTTTGGTTTCAGTCTGTATTAGAATCAGTTTTTCATCGGGTGACATGATATAGTCATCAAATGACTTGATGCTACAGTCACGGGCCGTATTTACATCGAAGATGGTGCCTGTTTCTTTGCCGGTCCTGAAAGAATACTGTATGATTTTTTTGCCATCGGCACTCATTTGGGTATAATGTTCTCCATCCAACATCGGTTTGATACCTCTGATTCCTTCGGCACGATACGTTCTGTTTGCTACGTCTTGCAAGCTTACTTGTTGGGCTCTGACTGTCAGCAAGCAGAAGAATAAAATAATAAATATACTTAATTTTCTCATAATAGATAAATTCTTTAAATGATAATCAAAGACAAAGGTAAAACTTTTGTTTGAAAATACGTATCTTTGTCCCGCAAAATAAGTTCATGAACAGAGAGATGCTTTATAACGACTTATCCGGCTTTTTAGCTATGCACTTTCCTTGCAAAGTGCAGAAGATTTCTATTAATGCCGGATTTACTTGTCCTAACCGTGACGGCTCGGTAGGATACGGAGGTTGCACTTATTGTAATAATCAAACATTTAATCCGGCCTATTGCCATACGGGAAAGTCTGTTACTCAGCAGTTGGAAGAAGGAAAGCGGTTCTTTGTACGCAAATATCCGGAAATGAAATATCTGGCCTATTTTCAGGCTTATACCAATACGTATGGGGAACTGGAAGAGTTGAAAAGAAAATACGAAGAGGCACTGATGGTAGAGGATGTGGTAGGACTGGTGATAGGAACTCGTCCGGACTGTATGCCGATATCATTACTGGATTATTTGGAAGATCTTGGTAAACGCACTTTTGTATTAGTGGAGTATGGCATTGAAAGTACGGATGATGAAACGTTGCGCCGGATAAACCGGGGACATACTTTCGCCGTTTCTGCGGAGGCTGTTCGGAAGACTGCAGAGAGAGGGATTTTAGTAGGAGGGCATATAATTCTTGGTTTGCCCGGAGAAGAAAGAGAAATGTTAATCAGACAGGCAGGAGTACTTTCACAATTACCTCTGACTACTTTAAAGCTGCATCAGTTACAACTTATTAAAGGTACGCGCATGGCGAGTGAATATGTGAAAGAGCCTGAAGCTTTCCATCTTTATACAGCTGATGAATATGTTGATTTGGTTATTGATTATATAGAACATCTTCGTCCGGACATCGTACTGGAGCGTTTTGTTTCCCAATCACCTAAAGAATTGTTGATAGCTCCTGATTGGGGATTGAAAAATTATGAATTTACGGATAAGGTGAAAAAACGGATGAGAGAAAAAGATGCCTGGCAAGGCAAATACTATAAATATTAAAAGAAGAAAACAGATATGGAAATCAAAGGAAAAGTACATTATGTGGGAGTGAATGACCGTAACAAGGCTTTGTTTGAGAACTTGTGGCCGTTATCTTACGGTGTGTCTTATAACTCTTATTTGATTGACGACGAGATGGTCGCTTTGGTGGATACAGTAGACGTATGCTATTTTGAGGTTTATTTGAAGAAAATTCGTAGCATTATCGGTGATAAACCTATCAATTATTTGATTATAAATCATATGGAACCAGACCATTCCGGTTCTATCAGTTTGATCAAGCAATATTATCCTAACATTGTGATTGTCGGTAACAAGAAGACTTTCGAAATGATTGAAGGGTATTATGGTGTAGGCGGTGAGCGTTATGTAGTGGGTGAAGGAGATTTTCTAGCTTTGGGACATCATAGACTGCGCTTTTCATTGATTCCGATGGTTCACTGGCCCGAAACGATGGTTACTTTTGATGAAACGGAAGGTATTTTGTTTTCCGGTGACGCTTTCGGTTGTTTTGGTGCATTGAATGGTGGTGTGGTTGATACAAATATTAATACAGATATTTATTGGAATGAAATGGTGCGCTATTATTCTAATATTGTAGGCAAATATGGTGCGCCGGTACAGAAGGCCTTACAGAAATTGCAAAACTTGAAAATAACGACTGTTTGTTCTACTCATGGTCCGGTATGGACAGAGGAAATTCCTCGTGTGGTACGTATTTATGACCGTTTGAGTCGTTATGAGGCCGAAGAAGGGGTTGTAATAGCTTATGGCTCGATGTATGGTAATACAGAGGAGGTGGCAGAAGCTATTGCAGAAGAACTGAGCAAGCAGGGAATTCGTAATATCGTGATGCATAATGTTTCTCATACCAGTCATTCTTTTATTATTGCGGATGTATTCAAATATAAAGGACTGATTGTGGGATGCCCCACTTATAATACTCAGATGTATCCGGAAATGGAAGCTCTGCTGAGCAAGCTGGCTTCTCGCGAGATAAAGGGGCGTTATCTGGGATATTTTGGCTCATTTACATGGGCTAGCGCTGCTGTGAAGAAAATTGCAGAGTTTAATGATAAGTTGAAATTTGAGCCTGTCGGAAATCCTGTAGAAATGAAACATAGCATGAAGGCCGAAACTAACACTCAGGCAAAGGAGTTGGCTAAGGCTATGGCTGATCGTTTGAAAGCGGATAGAAAATAAATCTTGTGATAGCATACAAATGACGCAAATGACACATGATTGATAAGATCAAGCTTGTGACAATTGCGTCATTCGTGTTCTAAAGATTTCTGACGTTAGGCTTGATGTACAGTAAGCTGTGGGAATGGGAAGTTAATTCCTTCTTTATTAAAAGTAGTATAAACAGTCTGATTCATACTGAAAAATACGTTCCAGTAATCCGAACTATTCACCCATACGCGGATTTTTATATTTACACTGCTGGCAGCAAGTTCTCCTAATTCAATAAAAGGGGCAGGACTGGTGAGAATACGTTTATCATTGGCAATGATTTCGCGCAATACTTTTTCTACTTTATTATAGTCTTCTCCGTAGTCCACGCCAAAATTCCATTCTATACGGCGGGTGTCCAGTTTGCTGTAATTTGTAATGACCCCACTACTCATGGCTCCATTAGGTACATATATCATCTTGTTGTCTGCAGTGATAAGAATAGTATGAAAAATCTGTATTTCTTTTACTGTTCCTGAGGCACCGGTAGAAGCTTCGATAAAGTCCCCCACTTTATAAGGCCTGAACAATAAGATAATCAGTCCTCCGGCAAAATTTTGTAAGTTACCAGACAATGCCATACCGATGGCAACACCGGCAGAAGCGAGAAGTGCGGCGAATCCTGTCAGTTCGATGCCTAATTTCCCTATCACAGCAAGAATCAGCATAATGAGCAGTAGGATATTCACCATACTCTTTAGGAATGACTGGATACTCGGGTCCACTTTTCTTTTTTCCAAAATACGTGCAAAAAGTCTGTTCAGCCAATTTACGAGGAACTTTCCGATTATAAAAATAATAAGTGCTCCTAATACTCTTTCTCCTAATTGAATGCCGGAGTCGATAAGTTTCTCTAATGCATTGGTTAATTGAATACTTGTTTCAGATGCTAATAACATGATAAATTTACTTTAATTTGACATTTCTAATATATAAAACAATTCAGATTAAAAATCGTTCAGAATACCTTTACCTTGACGTACAATTTCTGCTTCTCCGTTTGTACAGTTCACAATGGTAGAAGGTTCTATGCCTCCGATTCCTCCGTCAATAATTAGTTCTACCTCTTTGCCGAATTTTTCTTCTATCAGTTCTGGAGTGGTAATATATTCTATGTCTTCGCCATCTTTCAGAGGCAACGTGGTGGTCATGATGGGTGCTTTTAGTATATGGCATATTTCCCTGATGATGTTGTTGTCTGGTACGCGTATACCTACTTCTTTACGGTTCTTGAATATTTTGGGCAGACGGTTTCCCGTATTCAGGATAAAAGTGAACGGTCCGGGAAGATTGCGTTTCATTAGCTTGAATGTGCTGTTGTCTACTTTGGCATATTCGCTGATATTGCTTAAGTCGTAACAGATAATGGATAAATTGTTTTTACGTGGATCAATGTTTTTCAGTTTGCAGATACGTTCTATTGCACGTTCTTTCAGACCATGACATCCTATGGCATACATCGTATCGGTAGGGTAAATAATTAACCCTCCCTCTTCCAATACCCGGATTACTTCTTCCAGATCTTTGGGATTATTATTCTTATTATAAAGTCTTAAAAGCATGTTATTTTAATTTTTAGATTTTTTTTCACGCAAGCGTTCTGCAATAGCCCATTGTAGGGCGGCTTCCTCTTCTTTTCCGACTCTCATCAATGCGTCTCCGAAATATTCATGGGCCTTCGGATGTTCCGGCTTTAAAGAAACAGCCCGGTCAAAATCTCCCAAAGCTCCTTCTATATTATCTAATGCCAGTCTGTTTTTCCCTCGATTGTAAATAGCTTTGAATAAAGCGGGACTAAGGCGTACCGCTTCATTCAGACAAACTTCGGCTTCGTAGTATTCCTTGTCATTATGTAATGTGATACCTTTACGTACCCAAGCGTCCGTATAAGAAGGATTCAATTCAATCGCTTTGTCATAATTGGCAATAGCAGCACGTGAATCATGTGCCTGGATGATACATTCATTTCCCATTAAATAATATTCGCGGGCATATTTTTCAAGATTTTTGCGTTGTACATGGAATTGGTCTTTTAGCCGTTTGTTTTCGACTTTCAAATTGTTGATGATTCCCAGCTTCTTACGTATAAATCTTTTGATCAAAGGTTTTTCGATATCATAACGTGAATGAATGGCAAGAAAGAATTGTTCTAGAAATCTTTCAAAATCACCTTTGTCGAAGTGTTGTACCGCTTCTACATATTGTACATCAGCTTGTGCCTGCTTCAATGCTTTTTCAATGGACTGGCGGTTATTGAATCGTTGCGAGAACTTTACTATTTCCGGGCGGACAAAGATATCTCCACGTGTAATTTGCTTTTTTAGTTGGATGCCGTCTAGTGAAGTACAGCGGCTCAATGCTACGTAGGCTTGTCCACCGGCAAACACCCCTCCTGTAAAATCAATAACGACCCTGCTGAAAGTCAATCCTTGGCTTTTGTGTATCGTGATGGCCCATGCCAAACGGATAGGATATTGTATAAATACTCCTAATTCTTCTTCTTCTATTTTTTTTTCTAGTTCATTATATTTATATCGTATATTGCGCCAACTGTCTTTTTTAACGTCAAATTCCTGTCCGTCTTCTGTGATAACATATAATGTATCCTCTTCGTCTATACCTGAAATGGTGCCAATCGTACCGTTCACCCAACGGTGGTCGTAATCGTTTTTTATAAAAATAATTTGTGCTCCTGGTTTTACTTCCAGTTCCATTTGGGTGGGAAGGCTGCTTTCTGGAAATTCTCCGTGTATCTCACCGGTCAGAATCGTTGATTCTCCAGGTAGTTCAGATAATTTCTTTTCATTGATAAAGTCTACGGTGTCTCTCCGGGTAGCAAGTGTGATATACATATCACTTTCATTTTCTTCTATGTGAGTGTTGTAACGGGTGTTCAGTAGTTGCAAGTCGGCTGCTCCGGCAGTATTGGTCCGGATATGATCCAATACGTTAACAAAAATTTTGTCCGACTGGCGGTATACTTTTGTCAGTTCTATGGATACCAGCTCCATTTCCTGAAAGACCCGTGCCGAAAAGAAATAAGGGGTGGGATAGAAGCGGTTGATTATCTCACGTTCGTCATTTTTAATGACTGGTTCAAGTTGAAAAACATCTCCTACCAGCAATATTTGCTTGCCTCCGAATGGTTCACGCATATTTTGTGAATATACCCGCAATATTTTGTCTATAAAGTCAATAATGTCTGCCCGAACCATGGAAATTTCATCGATGATCACTAATTCTACTTCTTTTATCAGTTTTCGATGAGCGGAAGTATATTTTAGAAAGCTATGTAACTTTCCATCTTTCAAACTGAATTTAGGATCATCCGGTAAAAGTGGATAGAATGGTAATTTAAAAAAACTATGCAGTGTGCTTCCACCGGCATTGATAGCTGCAATACCTGTGGGAGCCAGTACTATATGTTTCTTTTTGGTTACTTCGCAAACATATTTTAGAAAAGTAGATTTACCTGTACCCGCCTTTCCAGTGAGGAATACTGACTGACGTGTATATTGGATAAGGTTCAAGGCATCTTGAAACTCTTTATTATGGGTGTCTACTTGCATTTTGTCCATACGTTTGAAAATGAATGGACAAAGATAGTGGAAATCCCGTAAAAGGGCATAAAAAAGACGGTTAAATAACCGTCCTTTTTTATAGTCCTACAGGGGATTGCCCTGTATTGGTTCTAATTTACTTTGTTTCGTTCAACATAACGTAACCCCAAATCATAGGATCAGCGTTAGCAATTTTGTGAAAAATGTTTTTTACCTTTTTCATAATGTTATCCTTTCTTTTTTTAATTAATACCTAAAAACACTCATAAATAGCAGGCGCACCTCCCGGTTGGCCTTCTTTAAACAATCTTTCTTTTTACCTTAGTAGCTACTAAAAAAATATCTTTTTATGTTTTACAACACAAAGATAAGGAGTTTGTTCGTTATGATATATGTTTTACAGCATATTTTTAATCGATATCTCAATTTTATTGATTTAGGTCAAAAAAAGTAGGAGTTTCTTATTGCATTTTGGTGAATATTTTGTTTGCTTCTGTCGTATAACATATAAATCAGTTTGTTTATCTCAAGAAGTATTGCTTGATTTGTGATATCATAATAATATCAAAAATAAATCATTATGGAAACAAAAGAAATGTCTTACAATGAGCTGGTAATTAATGGGTTTATGGCTTTGTTTTTTAACTTGGTTATGTTGCCTGCACTAGTATTCCTGAACTTTTTGATTTTTGGGCAACTACCTTGGTTATCTATTCCTGTTTTGTTTATGCTGGTATTGTTGTTTGTGCTGATGCTTCCGGGATATTTTTCTCAAGAACCTAATGAGGCACGTGTGATGGTGTTTTTCGGTGAATATAAAGGCACTTTTAAAAACACAGGCTTCTTTTGGGTAAACCCTTTCATGAACAAGAAGAAGTTGTCTCTTCGCGCCCGTAATCTGGATGTGGAGCCGATAAAGGTGAATGATAAGATTGGCAATCCTATTCTGATAGGGCTGGTTTTGGTCTGGAAATTGAAAGATACTTATAAGGCGATGTTTGAGATTGACGCGCAGACGATGGCGGACAGTAAAGGGACAGGGACGGCAAGTGTCAGCGTGGCAGGGCGTATGAATGCCTTTGAGGATTTTGTACGTGTGCAGAGTGATGCGGCCCTCCGCCAGGTGGCTGGACAGTATGCTTACGATGACAATGAGCATGATACGAATGAGCTGACCTTGCGTGGCGGAGGTGAGGAGATTAATGACCAGCTGGAACGTCAGCTTAATGAGCGTCTGGCTATGGCAGGTATGGAAATAGTAGAGGCCAGAATCAATTATTTGGCTTATGCTCCGGAGATTGCAGCGGTGATGCTTCGTCGTCAGCAGGCAAGTGCTATTATTACAGCGCGTGAAAAAATAGTGGAGGGGGCTGTTTCTATGGTTAAAATGGCTTTGGATAAATTAGCTGAGGATGGAATTGTAGAATTGGATGAAGAAAAGAAAGCCGCTATGGTCAGTAATTTGTTGGTAGTGCTTTGTGCGGACGAGCCGGCACAGCCGGTAATTAATTCCGGAACGTTGAATCATTAGTGTAGGAGATGGCAAAGAAAGAAACGATAAAAAGCTTTGTGCTCAGAATGGACGCGGAAACCATGGAAGCTATCGAGAAATGGGCGGCGGATGAATTTCGTTCCACGAATGGACAGCTTCAATGGATTATAGCGGAAGCTTTGCGCAAGAGTGGCAGAATGAAGAAAAAGAAGACAATAATCAAAAAGGAAGAAAAAGAATGATATAGTTGTTTTGATTGTTTATACTGTTCGGGCCTATAAAAAAGGGCGTCAATATCGATAAAACAAATTATTTTTCTTATTTTCATAGGGTATTTTAATCCTGGGTGATCTTATAAGTAGAAACAGAATTAGTATTCACTTTTTTAATACCTTAATGAATATGAGAGCGCATAAAAAACAATTGATTGAATGGATACTGCTCGTTGTCTTTTGGTTGAGTGTCATTCCAGGATGGAGTCAGGAGAAGACACCGTTTGCTGAAGAGAATACTTATATTACAGTCAGCGGTGTAGTAAAGGACAAACAAAATAGAAAGACTTTAGAGTATGTCAATGTATCAGTTCCGGGCAGAAGTGTGGGGACGGTGACAAATGCGGATGGTGAATTTTCTTTGAAGATAGAAGATGCGGAGATGGTTTTTGCTTTAGAGATTTCACATATCGGTTATCATAATAATAGAGTACGTTTGGATAAAGAACATTTGTCGGATTTAAAGATTTACCTTACCCCTCATGCCAATATGTTGAATGAGATTGTGGTTTATGCCCACAATCCTCGTCTTATAGTGGAAGAGGCCATTCGCAAGATTCCTGTCAATTACAGCAATAAAAACAATATGCTTACCGGCTTTTACAGGGAAACTGTTCAGAAAGGGCGTCGTTATATCAATATTTCGGAAGCTATTATTGATGTTTACAAGACTTCTTATGAGGATATGACAACTACCCGCGACCGGGTGCAGGTTTTGAAGGGGCGCCGGTTGCTCAGTCAGAAAGTCAGTGATACGTTGGGGGTGAAACTGGCTGGTGGTCCCACTTTATCTATCTATGTGGACATTGTGAAAAATCAGGATGCGTTGTTGGATATGGAAACATTGAACTATTATGATTTCTTTATGGAAGAACCGGTCCAGATAGACAATCGTCAGCAATATGTGATCAGTTTCCGTCCCCGTGTCGTTTTGCCTTATGCCTTGTATTATGGCAAATTGTATATTGATCGTGACAAGTTGTCGTTTACCCGTGCGGAATTTAGCTTGTCTATGGATAATAAAGTCAAGGCAGTGCAGGCTATTCTAGCCAAGAAACCCTATGGCTTACGTTTTAAGCCACAGGAACTTTCTTTCCTTGTTACTTATAAAGATATGGATGGGAAAACCTATCTGAATTATATCCGTAACCGTATCCGGTTTAAGTGTGACTGGAAGCGCAAACTTTTCTCTACCGGCTATACTGTGCTTTCAGAGATGGTGGCAACGGATAGGAAGGAAAATAATGTGGCGATCATTCCCGGAAAGATGGCTTTTCATCAGAAAGATGCTTTTTATGATAAAGTGGATGAATATTGGAGCGAGGATTTTTGGGGCTCCTATAATATCATTGAACCTACGGAATCATTGGAAAATGCAGTCCATAAGTTAAAGAAACAATCGCGTTAAAGTCTCGGATGAGGTTCGTATGATTGAAAAGAACTACCAAAAAAGAAGTAGATGCTGAATGATTTGTTAACACTGGCCAGAATAAGAGAGGGAGATATAAAGGCGTTTGAAGATGTGTTTCGCCGTTATTATTCTCCTCTCTGTTGGTATGCCATGAGCATCACCGGCAGTATGGAAGCTGCGGAGGAAATAGTAGAGGAGTTGTTTTATGGGTTTTGGAGAGATCGGGAGAGGCTGCCGTTGTTCCGTTCTATGAAAAGCTATCTTTATATTGCGGTGCGCAATCAGTCTTTTCAATATTGCGAGCATCAGGAGGTGAGAAACAAATATCGGGAGTTTGTCCTCTCGCGGAAGGGGCGGACACAGGATAGCAATCCTCAAGAAGAGATGGAATACCAGGAATTAAGACATTTGATAGATGCTACGCTTGCTCGGATGCCGGAACGAAGGTTGCGCATATTCCGGATGCATCGTATGGAAGGTAAAAAGTATGCGGAAATAGCCTCGCAGCTTTCTTTGTCAGTGAAGACTGTAGAGGCTGAGATGACAAAAGCTCTTAAAGCATTAAAAAAAGAAATTGAGAATTATATTATAAGGACATGAGTGAAACAAAAAGAAATAAGGAAAGAGTGGATCAGGCATGGAATAAATTGTATGACCGTTTGGATGCTGACGGACTTTTGTTATCAGACCGGCAGAATAGAAAACGTTTGTCTGCATCCATGTTGTGGAAGTGGGGGGCTGTGGCTGCTATATGGGTCGGAATAGGTGTCTTTTTGACTACTACTTATCGAAAAGTGGGCGAGCCGGTGGAAGTTCGGGCTTTAATTATGCAGGAGAACACGGAGCAATCTACTTTGGTGACCACACTCGAGGATGGATCTATTGTCTATATGGGTGGGGAAACCTCTTTGCAATATCCTGAACATTTCTCTATGGACAAGCGTGAGGTCAGTTTGCAGGGAAACGCTCTGTTTGATGTGGCCGGTAACCGGGAACGTCCTTTTCTGATTGAAACGGAGGAGGTCAGAATTGAGGTCTTGGGAACGATGTTTCATGTAAAGAGTGATGTAGGGAGTACTTTCGAACTGTCCGTACAGCGCGGCAAGGTCAAAGTGGCATTGAAAAATAAAAATCAAGAGATGTATGTCAATGCAGGTGAAGCGGTGACGCTTAAAACACATCAATTGCGTTTCACTGATTATAGGGACGATACCCGGATAGCCCATTATTGGAAAAGTATGCGTTTCAAAGATGAATCTTTGATGAATATCCTTAGGGTTATTAATATGCATTCTTCCGGTTTGCAGCTTAAGACTTCCCCCTCCTTAGGGGAGCGTCGGCTTACGGTTGCATTTTCCGGGGAATCTCCGGAGTCTATGGCAGAGCTTATCTGTCTGGCTATGAATTTAAAATATACTCGTGAAGGTGATATAGGTGTTTTATCCGAATAAAGTGGGAAAATGAATCATATTCGTACATATCATTATTATTGGCATATCTTCTTTTTCAGTTTGTTGGTTTGCATGACGGAATTTACGAAAGCGGCGGATAGAGGTGTGTTGGAGCGAGTCATTTATCTTGCTAAGAGTAAGGGTACTGTCTATACTTTACTGGGGAAGGTGTCCGAACAGTCTGGTTTCCTTTTTGTTTATGACAGCAAGGTGGTGGACAATGATCGTACGGTGAAGTTGGGGGCAGGACAGCGCACTATTCGTCAGGCTGTTTACGAAATTATCGGTCGGCAGGATATCAGTCTGCATATTGTGGAGAATCATATTTTGATCAATCAGTTGCAGGTGCAATGTCCGGTTGTTACCACTTCTAAAGATACTTTGGCCTATTTTACTTTAGAAGGCAAGTTGCAGGATAATCAGTCGGGGGCTCCCATTGCTTACGGCACGGTGGGGGTAGTTGGTACTTCTATAGGCAGTATTACCAATCAGAATGGCGAATTCCGTTTACGATTGCCCGATTCGTTGAGACAGGGGCGCATCGTGGTTTCTCATGTGGGGTATGTGGGACAGGAGATGGATATGTCTTTATTAGAGGCTCAACACGCGGTGTGGTCTCTGGAGCCTCGGGTGATTCCTATTCAAGAAGTGGTGATTCGTGCTGTCAATCCTATACGGTTGTTGCGTGAGATGTTGAAAGCTAAAAAAACAAATTATGCGTCGGTTCCTGTTTATCTCACTACATTTTATAGGGAAGGGGTTCGGTATAAACAAAAATTTCGTAATCTGACAGAGGCTGTTTTTAAAATCTACAAACCTTCTCCTTTGTTGAATCATTTTCAGGATCATGTAAAACTATTAAAGATGAGTCGCATAGTCAATAGTCAGGAACGGGATACACTGATAGCCAAGATAAGTGCGGGAATTGATGCTTGTTTGCAACTGGATATTGTCAAGAACTTGCCGGATTTTCTGTTGCCTGACGATAAGGGTAATGTGTACTCTTATGCCTCCTGTGATATGACGGTGATAGACAATCGTTTGGTTAATGTGATTTCCTTTCGACAGAATAAAGGAATAAAAGAACCTCTTTATTGTGGCAAATTATATATTGATGCTGAAAACAATGCGTTGGTTCAGGCGCGTCTTGAAATCAATCCTGCCTATGTGAGGCAAGCTACGGATATGTTTATAGAACGAAAGACACGGAAGTGGAAAATAACCGCGCAAGAGGTGGTTTATACCATTTCTTACAGGCAGTGGAATGGCATTTATTACATGAATCATATTCGTGGCGATCTTTATTTTAAAGTGAAACTTAAACGGCAATGGTTTAGTTCTTCTTCCTTGCATACATGGTTTGAAATGGTTACCTGTAAGGTGGATGCAGATAATGTGACCCGTTTCCAACGTAAAGAACGGATGCCTACACGCACTATATTTTCGGATACACATTTTAAATATGATGCTGACTTTTGGGGGGAGTTTAATGTTATCCCGTGGGAGGAAGAACTGGGTACTGTCATTGAAAAGTTGTCTTCTAAAATAGAACAGATAGAATACTAAAATAAAAGTTGGATACGGAGCATTGTACTTGGTATCTTTTATCATGATATATGATAGAATATGTTAGCCTGAAGTATGTAAGTTTGTATATTCATCAGCCTTTAGCTTAAAATCGATTCGGTTGTCCGGTCAATTTTTTACCCGTGTCAGAAAGCATGCTTTTACACGTATATCTGCATAGGATTACACATATGTATGTGCGGACTTATGCGGATGTATGTGGAATCTCCTATATAATAACTACATTAGGTTTAAAAACAACTATGCAAATCTGATATAGTAATAACAATAGAAGTTGTTAACTAAATCCTAGTACACGTCTGTGAAATCATTCACCTCCAAAAGATAAGGACATTTTCAAAAAAGATCAAGAGCTTTTCAAAAAAGAACAAGAACTTTTTTAAAAAGATAACGAGCTTTTTTAAAAGTGTCTTGGTCTTTTTACCGCTACCGGGGGTGCTATTATATTCCGTGGAGATATGCACACTGTTTGCGAGCAAAAAACAAGAACGCCCTATTTTACGTCAAGTTGGAATAGTCTAAAAAAGAAGTTTATATAACTGAAAGTAAGCATGTTATACAGAAATAAGCTTCAAAACGTAGTGAGGGCATAGGGTATAAGTGAGGGCAATAATTTTTACTATAACTACATAAGTAGCTTATAATGAGTTTGTTTTGCACAAAGTGAGGGCATGAGGGCATAATTGCATCTAACTTTGCAATGATGATGCGTCAAGAAGACTTTCGGAAATTGTTCGAAGAAGAAAATGATCCTTTAAGAGCGAATGCCCTTTCCTATGATTTTGCAGGTGAGCCGATGTTTACCCAATATTCATTTTAGTCTGTCGCGCGCGATAATATAATATGGTATATACTTTTTGATATTGTAAAATGGATTATCGAAATAACCATTTTGTATAATCTGTAAATCAGATGTTTATAAGTATAATCACAAAAAAAATAGAAAAAATAGTAGATATATTTGGATAAAGAAATGAAATCAACTAATTTTGCATCCGCTTAGCAAGAGAGGTAAGTTTAAAACTGACAAGATGATTTGAAGAACATAGATGAAACAAAAAAGTTTTAAAAAAGTTCGATAATTTTTTGGTAGTTTGAAATAAACGCTTTATCTTTGCAAAACATTTCCGGAAAAAACGGAAATAAACATAAATGAGAGTTCTTTGAAAGATTTAAGATAAACAAACAAGTAGTACAAGCCGGTGCACCGTATGTGATATATATATGGTGTACGGAAAAACAAGAACCGTCAATATTGATATTGATAGATTTGGAATCCTTGAGCAGATTATCAACTGAATAGTTGGAAAAGATATTATTACAATGAAGAGTTTGATCCTGGCTCAGGATGAACGCTAGCTACAGGCTTAACACATGCAAGTCGAGGGGCAGCATGGTCTTAGCTTGCTAAGGCCGATGGCGACCGGCGCACGGGTGAGTAACACGTATCCAACCTGCCGTCTACTCTTGGACAGCCTTCTGAAAGGAAGATTAATACAAGATGGCATCATGAGTCCGCATGTTCACATGATTAAAGGTATTCCGGTAGACGATGGGGATGCGTTCCATTAGATAGTAGGCGGGGTAACGGCCCACCTAGTCTTCGATGGATAGGGGTTCTGAGAGGAAGGTCCCCCACATTGGAACTGAGACACGGTCCAAACTCCTACGGGAGGCAGCAGTGAGGAATATTGGTCAATGGGCGAGAGCCTGAACCAGCCAAGTAGCGTGAAGGATGACTGCCCTATGGGTTGTAAACTTCTTTTATAAAGGAATAAAGTCGGGTATGCATACCCGTTTGCATGTACTTTATGAATAAGGATCGGCTAACTCCGTGCCAGCAGCCGCGGTAATACGGAGGATCCGAGCGTTATCCGGATTTATTGGGTTTAAAGGGAGCGTAGATGGATGTTTAAGTCAGTTGTGAAAGTTTGCGGCTCAACCGTAAAATTGCAGTTGATACTGGATATCTTGAGTGCAGTTGAGGCAGGCGGAATTCGTGGTGTAGCGGTGAAATGCTTAGATATCACGAAGAACTCCGATTGCGAAGGCAGCACACTAATCCGTAACTGACGTTCATGCTCGAAAGTGTGGGTATCAAACAGGATTAGATACCCTGGTAGTCCACACGGTAAACGATGGATACTCGCTGTTGGCGATATACTGTCAGCGGCTTAGCGAAAGCGTTAAGTATCCCACCTGGGGAGTACGCCGGCAACGGTGAAACTCAAAGGAATTGACGGGGGCCCGCACAAGCGGAGGAACATGTGGTTTAATTCGATGATACGCGAGGAACCTTACCCGGGCTTAAATTGCAAAGGAATAATCTGGAAACAGGTTAGTCTTCGGACCTTTGTGAAGGTGCTGCATGGTTGTCGTCAGCTCGTGCCGTGAGGTGTCGGCTTAAGTGCCATAACGAGCGCAACCCTCGCCGCCAGTTACTAACAGTTAAAGCTGAGGACTCTGGCGGGACTGCCATCGTAAGATGTGAGGAAGGTGGGGATGACGTCAAATCAGCACGGCCCTTACGTCCGGGGCTACACACGTGTTACAATGGGCGGTACAGAAGGCAGCTACCTGGCGACAGGATGCCAATCCCTAAAGCCGCTCTCAGTTCGGACTGGAGTCTGCAACCCGACTCCACGAAGCTGGATTCGCTAGTAATCGCGCATCAGCCACGGCGCGGTGAATACGTTCCCGGGCCTTGTACACACCGCCCGTCAAGCCATGAAAGCCGGGGGTACCTGAAGTGCGTAACCGCAAGGAGCGCCCTAGGGTAAAACCGGTAATTGGGGCTAAGTCGTAACAAGGTAGCCGTACCGGAAGGTGCGGCTGGAACACCTCCTTTCTGGAG